>WBZM01000011.1_pt1 | contig 456860 bp, 331 predicted proteins | sample 5204271 | NCBI WGS metagenome assembly WBZM01 (sample SAMN12344346, study PRJNA552823) | activated sludge metagenome | biome: Activated sludge suspended growth; feature: Nitrification reactor; material: Wastewater; isolation source: activated sludge from nitrification reactor of wastewater...
GTGACGGTTACTCCGGATCCAACGGTAAGCATTACGCCGTCATCCTCGACGGTCTGCGTTGGCGGAAGCGTAACGCTGACGGCGACGCCGAGCGGCGGCACGGGCACGTGCACCGTTCAGTGGCAGTCGAGCGCCAACGGTACGAGCGGCTGGGCGAACATCAGCGGTGCGACGAATACGACCTATAATGCCCCGACGTCAAGCGTAGGCACGCTTTACTACCGTGCGACGTACTCGTGCACGGGCGGCGGTTGCGACGCAGCGACGTCGAACACGGCCACGGTGACGGTTACTCCGGATCCAACGGTGAGCACTCATCCGGCGGGCGCAGCTTATTGCGGACCTGCTAGCCACGTTTTACAGGTGATTGCTTCTGGAGGAACCCCAGGACTTACTTATCAATGGCAGGATAGCCCGGATGGGCAAGCATGGACCAACATACCTGGGGCCATTAATTCTGCCTATTCAACAGGCCTTCTTCACCAAAGCAGGTATTTCCGGGTAGTTGTTAGTGCAAGCGGTTCGGGATGCAATTCGATCCCCTCAGACCCGGCATACGTGCAGATTTATCCGCCGGCGACGGTAAATGCAGGTCCCGATCAGGTTCTTTGTGGTTCGGGGGACTTCCAATTGGCAGGCCAAATTGGCGGCGGCGCCACCCAGGCAACCTGGACGGCCAGTGTTGCCGGAGGGCAGTTCCTTCCAAACCCCAATACCTTACAGGCGATTTATGTCGCCCCTTCAGGAGTTAATTCGGTCGTTTTAACTCTTACCACAAACGACCCTGAAGGTCCATGTGTCTCTGTGTCCGACCAAATGGTCGTTTCCATTAACACGCCGGTAATTGCCAATGCCGGCCCGGACGAAGAGGTGTGCGGGAGTTTGATCCAATTGACAGGCAGCCCATCAGGAGGAACCTGGACGGGGGGACAAGGACAATTTGGAAACAAAAACAATGCCCAGACTACCTATACAGCGGCCCCTGCTGAAATGGGTACCACGGTAATATTGACCTGGACGGTTCCCGATCCGGATGGCGATGGGCCATGTATCGGGTCTTCCGATGAAGTCAAAATTTCATTCTTCCCGCCAGTGGTAGTTCAAGCGGGCCCAAATCAGGTTATTTGTGAAGGAGGAACGGTATCTCTGGCCGGTTCCATTTCCGGCGGCGCCTCTTCCGGAAAGTGGAGCGCAAACGTGGCTGGAGGGGCCTTTATGCCCAACGACCAATCGCTTTCAGCTACCTATATTCCTCCTTCAGGCTATATTGGAAGTATTTTGCTGACTCTTACTTCCATTGATCCAAACGGCCCATGTCAAGCCGTTTCCAATTCAATGACTTTGACCATTAACCCGGCAGCTACAGTGGAAGCAGGCGAAAACCGAACGGTTTGCGCAGGGTATTCAATCCCATTGTCTGGAGTAGTAGGTGGCGGCGCTTCAACAGGAACATGGTCCGCCAGTGTAACGGGAGGATCTTTCTCTCCAAACTCCAATACGTTGAACGCAACGTATACGCCGCCTTCCAACTTCACCGGGTCGATTACGCTAACCCTTACCACCAATGATCCTTCTGGCCCATGCCCGGCAAAATACGATGACTTAATGGTTATGGTGGTACCTGATCCTTCCGTAAACATTTCGCCTTCTTCTGCCGGAATTTGCCTGGGAGGTTCGGTAACCTTGACGGCGTCTCCGAGCGGCGGCACGGGCACGTGCACCGTCCAGTGGCAATCGAGCGCAAACGGCTCGAGCGGGTGGGCGAATATCAGCGGGGCGACGAATACGACCTATAATGCGCCAACGTCCAGTGTGGGCACGATGTATTACCGAGCGACGTACTCGTGCACAGGTGGCGGTTGCGATGCGGCGACGTCGAACACGGCCACGGTGACGGTTACTCCGGATCCAACGGTAAGCATTACGCCGTCGTCCTCGATGGTCTGCGTTGGCGGTAGTGTGACGCTGACGGCGTCTCCGAGCGGCGGCACGGGCACGTGCACCGTCCAGTGGCAATCGAGCGCCAACGGCTCGAGCGGGTGGGCGAACATCAGCGGCGCGACGAATACGACGTACAATGCGCCAACGTCCAGCGCAGGTACGATGTATTACCGTGCGACGTACTCGTGCACAGGCGGCGGTTGCGACGCAGCGACGTCGAACACGGCCACAGTGACGGCTACTCCGGATCCAACGGTTAGTATTACGCCGTCGTCCTCGACGGTCTGCGTTGGCGGTAGCGCAACGCTGACGGCGACGCCGAACGGCGGCACAGGTACGTGCACGATTCAGTGGCAGTCGAGCCCCAATGGCACGAACGGCTGGACGAATATCAATGGAGCTACCAATACGACCTATTCGGCGCCTGCAACGGCAATAGGGACAATTTACTACAGGGCTAACTATTCCTGTACAGGGAGCAATTGCGATCCAGGTGTTTCAAACGTAGCTTCTATTACGGTTGTTCCTGATCCTACGGTTTCTGTAACGCCAAGATCCTCCAATGTTTGTGTCGGAGGGAGAGTAACCCTTGCCGCCTCAGCAAATGGCGGCGCGGGTGACTGCACTCTTCAGTGGCAATCGAGTGCAACAGGTACAAGCGGTTGGGCAAATGTTGCCGGTGCAAACCAAAATACATTTATTCCTTCCACTGAAAATACGGGAACTACCTACTACCGGGCAACATATTCCTGTACAGGTGGCGGCTGTGACGTCGCCACGTCCAATACGGTGAGTATAACGGTTTCTCCTGAACCGACAGTAAGTATCACTCCTTCTTCTTATCGAATCTGTATAGGGGGGAATGTCACATTTACTGCTTCACGAAGCAATGGCACAGGATCCTGCGCTTTACAATGGCAATCAAGCGCGAACGGAATCGACGGATGGACGGATATTCCCGACGCTACCGGATTTCAATACATTGCTGATATTCTGGAAGTGGGAACAGTATATTTCCGGGCAACTTATGCCTGTGAGGGAGTTGGCTGCGATGTAGCAGTATCCAATGTGGCAAAAGTGGAAGTAACTCCAGGACCTTCTGTTACTATCTTTACCTCTACGCCCACGTCGGTTTGTATTGGCGGTAATGTGTTGTTAAGGGCTTTGCCTATTGATGGAACAGGAAACTGCTCCCTCCAATGGCAATCCAGTACAACAGGTACTGGCGGCTGGACGGATATTCCCAGAGCTACCAACGCAAATTATACTCCCCCAACAGGAACTGCCGGTACGATTTTTTATAGAGCTGTTTATAAGTGTACTGGTGCTGAGTGCGGATCTTCCGCGTCCAATATCCTCAGCGTTAACGTTGCGCCTGATCCATTGGTTAATATCACGCCTTCCTCTGCTTCTGCCTGCGTTGGTGAACGGATCGTATTGACTGCGGCGCCCGAGGGTGGCGCTGGCAATTGTACGCTTCAGTGGCAATCAAGTACTACCGGAACCGATGGGTGGACAAATATTTTAGGAGCAACTAAAACGACTTATCTTCCCCCTTCTGCCAACATGGGGACTGTTTTCTATAGGGTTACCTATTCGTGTACGGGCGGTGGATGCGACGCATCGGTGTCTAGTACAGTTAAAATAACCGTTGGACCCTGTGCCCCGCCTGATATATCCTTGGTCAAAGATCTGGTTAGCGTGGCGCCTGCTGCGAATGGCCGGTACACGGTGACGTACACGGTTACGGTGAAGAACACGGGCGGGGCGAGTGGTCTATACACGTTGAAAGACACGCCGCTGTTCGACGACGACGTGACGATCCACAGCGGGAGCTACAGCGGTCAGGCGAGCGGCAAGATGAACGTGAGCGGATCGACGACGCTGGCCACGAATGCAACGATAGCAGCGGGAGCGACGCATACTTATACAGTGCGCTTTGAGGTGAGCCTGAACCTGAGTGCAGGTTCTACCGACGGCGGGGACAACGTCTACACGGCATGCGCTGTTCCGGGTAACGGTCCCGGGAGCAGTCCTCGCCAGGGCTTGTACAACAAAGCGGAATTGGACACGAATGGCGACGGCACGCCGGAACTGACAGATGATGCGTGCGGAGACCTGCCAGGTATAACACTGGCGAAGGACCTGGTTAGCGTGGCGCCTGCTGCGAATGGCCGGTATACAGTGACGTACACGGTTACGGTGAAGAACACGGGCGGGGCGAGTGGTCAATACACGCTGAAAGACACGCCGCTGTTCGACGACGACGTGACGATCCACAGCGGGAGCTACAGCGGTCAGGCGAGCGGCCAGATGAACGTGAGCGGATCGACGACGCTGGCCACGAATGCAACGATAGCAGCGGGAGCGACGCATACCTATACGGTGCGCTTTGAGGTGAGCCTGAACCTGAGTGCAGGTTCTACCGACGGCGGGGACAACGTCTACACGGCATGCGCTGTTCCGGGCAACGGTCCTGGGAGCAGTCCTCGCCAGGGCTTGTACAACAAAGCGGAGTTGGACACGAATGGAGACGGCACGCCGGAACTGACAGACGATGCGTGCGGCGACCTGCCAGGTATAACGCTGGTCAAAGACCTGGTTAGCGTGGCGCCTGCTGCGAATGGCCGGTATACAGTGACGTACACGGTTACGGTGAAGAACACGGGAGGAGCCAGCGGTCAATACACGTTGAAAGACACGCCGCTGTTCGACGACGACGTGACGATCCACAACGGGAGCTACAGCGGTCAGGCGAGCGGCCAGATGAACGTGAGCGGATCGACGACGCTGGCCACGAATGCAACGATAGCAGCGGGAGCGACGCATACCTATACGGTGCGCTTTGAGGTGAGCCTGAACCTGAGTGCAGGTTCTACCGACGGCGGGGACAACGTCTACACGGCATGCGCTGTTCCGGGCAACGGTCCTGGGAGCAGTCCTCGCCAGGGCTTGTACAACAAAGCGGAATTGGACACGAATGACGACGGTACGCCGGATCTGACGGACGATGCGTGCGGAGACCTGCCTCAATGCGATCTTAAGGTATCCGTAAGTCAGGTCCAATGCAATAACAATGGTACTCCAGCCAATCCGGACGACGATACCTTTACCTTCAGCCTTCTGGTAACTGGAACGGGCCAAGGATGGAAAACTACGGTGAAGGGTCTGGAAATCACGGGTAGTTATGGCGTTCAGAAAGTTTTGGGACCGTTTAAGATTAGCGAAGGGAACGTTTCCCTGGTGGTTGCTGATCAGGTCCAGGATGGCTGCGCGAGTGAGGAGGTTGTTATCAATGCTCCGGGGACATGCTCAGGAGGAGCAACCTGCAACATTGAAGGAACAACTGTAACCAATGTGCTTTGCAATAACAAAGGCACGCCTTCCGACCCAAGCGACGATACCTTTACCTTTGAACTTTTAGTCAATGGAACAGGGACTTCTAATACCTGGGTGGCAAATGACGCTGCTAAAATATCCGGCAAGTATGGAGTGAAAGTCGTTTTAGGGCCGTATAAAATTGTCGATGGAGATGTCAACCTGATTCTCACAGACAGGGACGATGCCCGTTGCGAAGCCGCTGTTTATGTGCCTGCGCCGCGTACTTGCTCCGACGAATGCGCTATCCTGACAAAAATAGCAGATGTAGTATGCAACGACCAAAACACCTCTGATCCTGCTGATGATACCTTTACGTTTACGCTTACCGTAACAGGGGGGAATTCACCGCAAGGGTGGATTGCCACAGACGGTAAATTTACAACGGGTAAATACGGGGAACCAGCGGTGTTAGGGCCGTTTAAGATCGCGTCAGGACCTATTTCCTTCGAGGTGATCGATTTGCAAAAAAGCACCTGCCGGCAGGCTGTGAAAGTTGATCCGCCATCGGCATGCTCTTTCGCCGACTGTGACATTGCTACTGCCATTATTAACGCTGTGTGCAACGATAATAATACGCCTTCAGATCCATCCGACGATACCTACTCTTTCGAACTCGTCGTGACTGGGGGCGCCCAAGGCGCCCAGTGGGTGGCAAACGACCCTTCATCAACAAAAGGCATTTATGGCGTGCCCGCGAAATTTGGTCCGTACAAAATTTCTGAAGGCGATCGCCAGATCACGATCCGCGACAGTAAGGATGCCAATTGCAAAACGATTGCGTATGTGGCTATTCCCAAGGATTGCTCAGGAGCTTGCTCCATTCAGGCAGTTGCGGTAGATACGCTGATCGACAACAAAGGTACCCCTGCCATTTCCGACGATACCTGGACATTAATTGTACGGGTGACAGGAAAGAACAACTCGACCGTTTGGGCCGGTTCTGATGGGATTCATCCGGAGACAAAAGGATTCTATGGCACGGAGGTCGCTTTTGGACCATATTTGAGTAATCAGGGTAAGGTCGTCATTGTGATTCGGGATTTATTCGATCCTGCCTGCCGTACCACATTGGAGTTCAATCCTACCAGGGAATTGCCCGATTGCCCGTATCCTGTTTCAGTGATCAAATTGGAACGCAAAGCCCAGGTTTGGCTTGGGACGGCAGATGAACAGGACGAAGAAACAGCCCCTCAACCGGAGCTGTGCGGATGGCCTGGGATTGCGCTTCCCAACGGCAAACGGTATGCCGATGTGATGTCGTTCAAAACGCCAAAGACCACGGCGCCTACCCAGAAATATACCTTTGTGCTGATGGTGCAGAAGCTGGCGCTGAACCTGCCTTTGAATTTCTCCCTCTTCGGTGATGGAAGTGGCGGCATATACCTCGATTGGAAAAAGGATGGCGATCTCGACTGCGAAGAAATAATCGCTACCTGTAAAAACCCGGAAGCTTACCTGGGGTCAGCTAAGGATACCTCTTTCTGGAAAGCTTCCATCCTGGAACAGGCCGATTGGAGGCCAGCCATGCAGTTTAGTATTGAACTGACCGGCGGGGAAACCTACCAGCTGAAAGCAAGCAGTCTGTTGCCCGGTGTAGCCGGTGATTATGCATGGGTGATCGTTCCGGAAGACAACGCGTTGGAACTGGAACTTTTGGGCAATCAGATTGAACTGGTCAGCCCTGCTTTCCGCACCAGAGACCTGATATGTGCGGATCTCCAGGCTATGCAGAACAACCCGGCCTCCCTGAACTGGGTGGATTACCTGCCCTCGAATGCTGGAAAACTGGGTATTGTAAAAACGGCATTCAAGGACCTTCTGCTTCGCGACGGCGCATGCGGATTGGACACCCTGATCCGAACGTATACCTATACGCTTGCTGATAGTAGTACCGTCGCCTGTTCGCAGGTTATTACGGCACGTAAAGCCAGGCTGCACGAAGTAGCTGCGCCGCCATGCAATGCTGTTTTCAGTTGCGAAGAGCCGGCAGCCAAAGTTGATGCCCAGGGGCATCCTCACCCCTCGGTTACCGGTTATCCGTTCCTCGTCACTGCGCTGAAAACGGAGCTTTTGAATGAAAGCGCCTGCAATTTATACGCTGCCTACACCGACAAGGTGGATACTGTTTGCGCCAATACCTACCGTATACATCGTTTATGGTCGGTAAAAGACGCCTGCCAGCCGGATTCAGTGCGCTATATGCCGCAAACCATTCTTATTGGCGATTTCAAGGCGCCCGTGGTAACCTGCCCGCCCAATCAGAAGTATTGTCCGGTTTGGGATCAGAATATGCTGATGTACCTGCTCGATCCTTTCGAGTGTACTGCTACGTTTGAAGCGCCACTGCCTTCAGTGAAAGATGGTTGCAGCGAATCGTATTCGGTTCTGACGGAAATACTGAAGATCCAGTTCCAATACGGGATCGATCCGGTGGATGGAACGACGGACACCTTGTTTAACTACCTGGTAATCGATACCATCCTTCCCGGCCAGGACCGTACGGTCGGGCAGCTGGTGGCAGGAGAATATTACTTCCGCTTTACGGTGAAAGACGCTTGCGGAAACCAAACAATCGAGTGGTGCCGCTTCCGGGTTATGGATCTCGAGACGCCGGTGGCTATTTGCAACGACCGGATCAATGTATCGCTTAATTCGCTTGGACTGGCAAGAATAACTCCCCGCCACATTGACTTTGGAAGCTACGACAACTGCGGGATACAGGAAATCCAGCTTCGCCGGAAATTTACCGTTAACCCATTGACGGGCGATTCCCTGGCTTATCCCTTCTACAGTGACTGGGGCAAGTACGTGGATTTCAACTGCCTCGACGCAGGAGGCATGGTGGAAGTTCAAATGCAGGTGATCGATTCTGCAGGGAACGTCAATATGTGCTGGACCAAACCGCTGATCGAAGATAAACTGGCGCCATACTGCTATGGCTTGACCGACACAACAGTGGCTTGCGCGGGGCTGCCGGATATTTTCAATCCGCTCGACACCGCCCACCTGAAAATGCTCTTTGGATCGGCGGTCGTTCGCGATAACTGCGGCGGTTTTGTTCGCGAGCTTACCCCCAGGATTGATACCACCACAAATGGTCAGTGCCAGATTACCCGCTTCTTTATTGCAGAAGATTATCATGGAAATGTTGCGAAGGATACGGCAAAACAACATGTCCTGTTAAAGGCAGATGGGGTTTGTAACGCATGCAAGCTGACGCCTAAGGCCAACATCCAGGGCAGGATCATTTCTTTGAGCGGATTGCCGGTACCAGGAGTGGAGGTATCTTTAAATGGTCTTTCGGATCAGCATACGGATAGCGACGCCGAAGGAAGCTACCTCTTCCGTCAGGTTGAACCGGGGCATGACTATTCGGTTGTTCCTTATCTGGATAAGGATCACAGGAACGGGGTAACCACCCTGGATATTACCCTGATCACGCGCCATATTCTGGGGATTGCTCCGTTTAATGACCCCAGGAAATTCATTGCAGCAGACGTCAACAACTCGAAATCGGTTACGGTATCGGACGTCCTGAACCTCCGGAAACTGATTCTGGGCGAATGGAACAACTTCCCCAACAACACCAGTTGGCGTTTTCTGGACTCTGGATATCAGTTCCCTGACCTAAGCCAGCCCTGGAAGCAAGACCTGCCGGAACTGATTAGTTGGAACAATCTTCCGGAGGGTGTTTCTACCGCGAACTTCACAGGAATCAAGGTGGGCGATGTTGATGGCTCTGTTGCGCCTTCCCTGACTGTACTGACCGGCCGTTCGTCGGAGAACCTGATCTTCCAAACACTTGATGCGCCTCTAACTGCAGGAAAGGAAGTGGATGTAACCATTACCCGCTCCTTCCTTCAGCAAATAGGCGGATATCAGTTCACTTTGAGGTTTGATCCGGCGGCCGTCGTGCTGAAAGAGGTGATCCATGGCGAATTAAAGGCCGAGAATATTGGCTTCAGGTATCTCGAAGAGGGCATAGTTACCGTTAGCTGGAACAATTCGTCTGCTTTTGCTAATAAAAACGGCGACGGCCCGGTTGTTCGTCTTAAGTTCCAGGCGTTGAGAAGCAGCCGCCTAAGCGAGGTGCTGGAGCTCAGTTCACGCATTACAGAGGCCATGGCGTTTGATGCCGCCGACAAGCAATTGGGCGTTGAGCTCAAGTTTATCCAGCCAGACGCCTTGGCGGACACTTGGAAGCTGCACCAGAACTACCCGAACCCTTACCAGGGGGAAACGGTAATCCGGTTCGATCTTCCTGAAGCCGGTTTGGCAACCCTGGAAGTTCGGGATGTCCAGGGAAGACTACTGTGGAGGACGGAAGAACAATTTGAGCAAGGGTCCAACGAAGTGCGGCTCAAGCGCGAATGGCTGGACCGGGCCGCCAGCGGGGTTTTATTTTACACTCTTAAGGCGTTCGATAAAATGAAAACACTGCCAATGGTCCTGATGCCGGAGTAAAAAAGGACCTTCTGTCTTGTTAGGGCTTGTCTTAAATGACTGTTTTGCCTATGGCTGCCAAGAAAACCAAGGTTCACGCCGGGGCAAGGAATGGTCTTTGGAGACAAGCCCTTTTCTTTTTTTTATTTCTTTTTTTGCTGGCGAATAAGTTTTGCATATCTTTGCGCCTCTCTTTGGCTGGAGGTCCCGCTTCGCGTTGTTTTCGAATGGACCGGCTTGGCAAGAGGGCAAGGGGAAATCCTGATCCAGGGAAGATTTATTCAATAATCTTCCTCTGAGAGTTGGATATTCATTTGAAAACTTCTACCTTTGCGTGCGCTTTTGAATAAAGGCATTTCAGAGGTGAGAAAAGGCAAATTACCGCAACGATTTTAAACAGTTTTGTTTATGCCTACGATTAATCAATTGGTCCGCAAAGGCCGGGAAAAAGTGGTTTACAAGAGCAAGTCGCGCGCATTGGACGCTTGCCCTCAGCGCCGTGGGGTCTGCACCCGCGTGTACACCACGACTCCGAAGAAGCCGAACTCCGCGCTGCGGAAGGTGGCCAAGGTGCGTTTGACCAACCAGATCGAAGTGATCGCTTATATTCCGGGAGAAGGCCACAACCTTCAGGAGCACTCCATTGTCCTGATTCGCGGAGGCCGGGTTAAGGATCTCCCCGGGGTTCGCTATACGATTGTTCGCGGCGCTTTGGATACCGCTGGCGTGAACGACCGCAAGAAGAGCCGTTCCAAGTATGGCACAAAGGCCCCTAAGAAATAATTCTGTTTCCTATTGAAACTTTGACCAAAGAAAGATGAGAAAGAGAAAGCCCAAATTGCGCACCATCATCCCCGACCCTCGGTACAGCGACCCGATGGTTACGCAGTTCGTAAACAACCTGATGTGGGAAGGTAAGAAAAGCACCGCGCTGACGCTGTTTTACGACGCGCTGGACATGGTTGCCGACCGTACCAAGCAGGATGAGCATGCGATGTGGAAAAAAGCGCTCAATAACGTCATGCCGCAGGTTGAAGTGCGCAGCCGCCGTATCGGTGGCGCCACCTTCCAGATCCCGACCGAAATCCGCGCCAAGCGCAAAGTATCGATCGGTATGAAGTGGCTCATCAAATATTCCCGTCAGCGCAGCGGAAAAGGAATGGCTGAAAAACTTGCCGCAGAAATTATCGCGGCAAGCAAAGGAGAAGGAAGCGCGGTGAAGAAAAAAGAAGATACCCACCGGATGGCAGAGTCCAACCGGGCCTTCGCACACTTCAAGGTCTGATTTCCGGGACTTCCTTTAACCAACAATAACGCAATCAAGGCTTAGCCATGTCAAAAGATCTTAGATTCACCAGAAATATCGGTATCGCGGCGCATATCGACGCCGGCAAAACGACGACGACCGAGCGCGTTCTCTACTACACCGGCATCAGTCACAAAATCGGCGAAGTCCACGACGGCGCCGCTACAATGGACTGGATGGAGCAGGAGCAGGAGCGTGGGATCACCATTACCTCCGCGGCTACCAAGACCCGGTGGAACTGGAAAGACCAGGAGTATGTCGTCAACATTATCGATACTCCCGGCCACGTGGATTTTACCGTGGAAGTGAACCGCTCGCTTCGGGTACTCGACGGCCTGGTGTTCCTGTTTTGTGCGGTGAGCGGGGTAGAACCCCAGTCGGAGACCAACTGGCGCCTGGCTGATAACTACAAAGTTCCCCGGATTGGCTTCGTGAACAAAATGGACCGCTCCGGGGCCGACTTCTTCAACGTCGTTAACGATGTGAAAGTCAAACTGGGCTCCAATGCTATTCCGCTTCAGGTACCCATTGGCGCTGAAGAGAACTTCAAAGGCGTAGTCGACCTGATCACCAACGAAGCTATCATCTGGAACGAACACGATATGGGAATGACTTACGAAGTTATCCCTATCCCGGCCGACCTCGTAGACACCGTTGCCGAATACCGCGAAAAACTCCTTGAGGCTGTCGCTGAATACGACGACACGCTCATGGAGAAGTTCTTCGATGATCCTGACTCTATTTCTCCTGAAGAAATGCGCGCCGCTATCCGCGCCGCCGTCTGCGATATGAAGTTCGTACCCATGATGTGCGGTTCTTCCTTTAAAAATAAAGGAGTTCAGGCGGTGCTCAACGCCGTTTGCGCGTTCCTCCCCTCGCCGGTTGATGTGGATGCCGTAAAGGGAACCAATCCGAAAACGGATGCGGAGGAAGTGCGGAGACCATCGGTCGACGAGCCTTTTGCCGCGCTTGCTTTCAAAATTGCCACCGATCCTTTCGTCGGCCGCCTCGCCTTTATGCGGGTGTACTCCGGCGCACTGGATGCAGGCTCCTATGTACTCAACACGCGATCGGATAATAAGGAACGAATTTCCCGTCTTTATCAGATGCATGCTAATAAGCAAAACCCAATCGATCGGGTAGAAGCGGGTGATATCGCCGCCGCGGTTGGCTTCAAGGATATTCGCACCGGGGATACTCTTTGCGACATCAATAAGCCCATCGTGCTGGAAAGTATGGTCTTCCCCGAACCGGTGATCGCCATCGCCGTTGAACCCAAGTCGCAGAAGGACCTCGACAAACTGGGTATGGCGCTTGCCAAACTGGCGGAAGAAGATCCGACCTTCCGCGTCCGCTTCGATGAAGATACCAACCAGACCGTTATTAGCGGGATGGGAGAACTTCACCTCGAGATTATTGTCGACCGCCTTCGCCGGGAGTTTAAGGTGGAATGCAACCAGGGCGCGCCTCAGGTCAACTATAAGGAAGCGCTTACGGCAACCGTTACCCACCGCGAGCGTCTCAAGAAACAAACGGGTGGTTCCGGTTTGTTTGCCGATATGGAGTTCGAACTAGGTCCTGCAGATGAGGAGTTCCTCAGCAGCGACGACTTCAAAAGCGGTAAGACCAAGCTTCAGTTTATCTGGGGTATTGTCGGCGGAGCTATCGACAAGAACTACGCCAAGCCGATCCAGGACGGATTTAAGGCGATGATGGACAATGGCGTTCTGGCGGGCTTTGGCATGGACAGCATGCGGGTTCGCGTTTACGACGGTGGCATGCACGCCGTAGACTCCAAGCCGATTGCCTTCGAACTCTGCGCCAAGGAAGGATTCCGCGCTGCTGCGGCTAAGACCAAACCGGTCATTCTCGAACCTATTATGAAACTGGAAGTGGTTACCCCGGATGAATATGTGGGCGCTGTTATTGGCGACCTCAACCGCCGAAGGGGCATGCCCAAAGGCCAGGAACCCCGCGCTGGCGGCGCTATTACCATTCAGGCTGAAGTTCCCCTCGCGGAAATGTTCGGATATGTAACCCAATTGCGCACCATTACTTCCGGCCGCGCCAGCTCCACGATGGAGTTCTCCCACTACGCGGAGGCCCCAGCAGGAATCGCCAAGGAAGTTATCGAGAAAGCAAAAGGTACTGTAAAAGCATAGATCAACGCATAAGAGCCGCCCCGTGAATGAACGGAGCGGCAGAATTTTCTTGACATTATAAATTAGATTTCTGGCATGAATCAGAAGATCAGAATCAAACTCCGCTCTTACGATCACAATCTGGTCGATAAGTCGACGGAGAAAATCGTGAAAACGGTGCGTAGTAGTGGCGCTGTTGTAACCGGACCGATTCCGCTGCCCACTGAAAAGAAGATTTTTACCGTGCTCCGTTCGCCGCACGTCAACAAAAAATCTCGTGAGCAGTTCCAGTTGCGCACCCACAAGCGCCTTATTGAAATTTATACGCCCACCCAAAAGACCGTGGACGCCTTGTCCAAGCTGGAATTGCCAAGTGGGGTTGATATTCAGGTAAAGTTGACGTAAGCATTCGTTGATTCAATTTTTTGCACGGCCATCAAAGGTCGGGCGCATTGAACCAAATGGTTTCTTGATCCGTCGCCGCAGGCAGCTTTTCTAAATCGCTGCCCGGTCTTCAACGGAAACAGAAACGCTAAAATATAGAGCTGATGAACGGATTGATCGGTAAAAAAATCGGCATGACCAGCATCTTTGATCAGGCTGGCCGCAACGTCGCCTGCACCGTGATCGAAGCGGGTCCCTGCGTGGTGACGCAGGTTAAGACAGAAGATACGGATGGGTATACCGCCATCCAGATGGGCTTCGGCGAAGCCAAGGAAAGGAAAACTTCTCAGGCTCAAATGGGCCATTTCCAAAAAGCAGGTACGGAACCCAAGCGCAGGGTCATGGAATTCCGCGATTTCAACGCAGTGAATAAATCCCTGGGCGAAACCGTCAAGGTAGAGGAGATCTTTGCCGAAGGCGATGTGGTACATGCTATCGGAACCACCAAAGGCAAGGGCTTTCAGGGCGTTGTTCGCCGCCACGGCTTCGGCGGGGTTATGAACGCAACCCACGGCCAGCATAACCGCTTGCGGGCGCCTGGTTCTATGGGCGCTTCTTCTTTCCCTTCCCGCGTATTTAAAGGCAAACGCCTCGGCGGCCGCATGGGAAATGACAGGGTGAAGATCAAAAACCTCCGCGTACTGAAAATTTTCCCCGAGCAGAACCTGATCCTGGTAAAAGGGGCTATTCCCGGCCATAACGGCGCTTTCGTAATCCTGGAGAAGAAAAAGTAATTGTTAACTAGCCGTTTGGCGGGTTAAACCATTTAGCGATGAAACTTGAAGTATTAAATATCCAAGGCGAAAAAACCGGACGCCAGATCGAACTCCCGGAAGATATTTTCGGGATTGAGCCGAATGAGCACAGCCTGTACCTCTCCGTAAAGGCTTATCTGGCGGCACAGCGTCAAGGTACGCACAAAGCCAAAGAGCGGTCCGAAATGTCGGGTTCTACCCGCAAATTGCACAAGCAGAAAGGAACGGGCGGTTCCCGGAAAGGGGACATTAATAACCCCTTATACTACGGTGGCGCACGTGTTTTCGGCCCCCGTCCCCGGGATTACGACCAGAAGTTAAACAAAAAGGTCAAGCGTCTTGCGCGTAAGTCTGCCTTGAGTTCAAAAATGAAAGCCGGCGCCATCGTGGTCGTAGAAGACTTTTCTTACGAAGCACCGGGCACCAAAACCTACCTCAACATGCTCGGCAAGTTGAATGTCATGGACCAAAAATCGGTTCTGGTTACCGCGGATTACGAAAAAGAAGTCTACCTATCCAGCCGCAATCTGCCCAACGCCAAAGTGGTTCGCGCTCAGGACCTGAATACGTACTCGATTCTGAACGCACAGAAACTGGTTTTGGCAGAAGGAGCGGTGGAAAAAATTAAACAATCATTCGAATAATCGGGAATCCTGGTAAAGGACTCTGAAACAGCGCAACGATGGCAGCTAAAAAAACAGTTCTGATCAAGCCGTTGATTACGGAAAAGACAGAAAAGATGTCGGAAAAGTTGAACAAGTACTGCTTCATGGTGCATAAAAAGGCCAATAAGATCGAAATCAAAAAAGCTGTTGAAGCGATGTTCAATGTAGCGGTAGAATCGGTCAATACCTTGATCATTCCTGCCAAAACCAAAAGCCGGAATACCAAATCGGGGATCGTACGGGGCCGTAAGCCTTCTTTCAAGAAAGCTTATGTAACGCTGGCTGAAGGCGAGGAGATCGATTTCTACGGCGAGATCTAAAATTAAGGATTTACGTTTTAACCGCGTTCGTGTCCGGAGCAAGGTATGGCTGGGCTTCGCGGCGATGAACCAAAAAATGACCATACAATGTCTGTAAAAAAATTCAATCCCGTTACGCCCGGCACGCGCTATCGCATTGGAAGCGCTTTCACCGAGCTGACGACCGATACGCCTGAGAAAAGCTTGCTGGCGCCCCTGAAAAAATCAGGCGGGCGGAACAGCTCCGGGCGCCGTACTATGCGCCATATTGGTGGAGGGCATAAACGCCGCTACCGGGTTATCGACTTTAAACGCGACAAGGATGGCGTTCCCGGAATTGTAAAAACCATCGAATACGATCCCAACCGCACGGCCTACATCGCGTTGGTAGAGTATACGGATGGAGAGAAACGCTATATCATTGCTCCGAACGGACTGAAGGTGGGCGCGGAAATTGTTTCCGGCGCAGGAGCTCCTCCGAACACCGGAAATGCGCTGTTCCTCAGCGAAGTACCGCTCGGCTCGTCCATCCACGCTATCGAAATGAGGCCCGGACAGGGCGCTTCCCTGGCCCGAAGCGCTGGAACATACGCTACTCTCATGGGAAGGGAAGACCGCTACGCGGTAATTAAATTGCCTTCCGGAGAAGTGCGCCGCGTTCTTCTTGCGTGTAAGGCTACCATGGGCGCCACCTCGAATGCCGACCATGCGCTGCAGGTGTTTGGCAAAGCAGGCCGCAAGAGATGGATCGGCCGCCGCCCACGCGTACGCGGCGTTGCCATGAACCCTGTCGATCACCCCATGGGCGGTGGAGAAGGTCGGGCTTCGGGCGGCCACCCGCGCTCACGGACGGGTATCATGGCCAAAGGCCAAAAAACCCGCAACCCAAGGAAGAATTCCAGCAAACTGATTATCAGCAAACGCAAAAGTTAGAAATCCGTAAATCTTCCGCAGGCAGATGCCTGCTATGTAAATACGCGCTCAAATGGCAAGATCAATCAAAAAAGGACCTTACGTGTTCCACAAACTGATGGACAAGGTGCTCAAATCAAAGGAGTCGAACCGCAAATCGGTCATCAAGACCTGGTCCCGCGCTTCAATGATTGTACCCGACATGGTAGGGGAGACGATCGCTGTACACAATGGCAAAACCTTTGTTCCCGTGTTTGTCACGGAAAACATGGTCGGCCACAAACTCGGCGAATTCGCGCCAACCCGCAACTTCAGAGGACACGCAGGCAACCGTAAGAAATAATTTGGTTAGCGTTTGGAAATGGCGTAGCATTTCAGACCCTGATCCGGTCTCTGCCGCTTTGACCGAACTGAAATTTTAAAGATTCATGGAAGCAGTAGCAAAACTCAAAAATGTTCCCATGTCGGCGCGCAAAATGCGCCTGGTGGTAGATACCATCCGGGGAAAACGAGTGGACGAAGCCATCTCCATCCTCCGTTTCACGAAAAAGGAGGCGGCTACCTGGATGGAAAAGCTGGTGCGCAGCGCCGTATCCAACTGGGAAAATAAAGTCGGAGGCGGTGAAAGCGCCGATGATTATGAGGTCTACATTAAAACGGCTTTCGTCGACGGCGGTTCTATTATGCGCCGGTTCCGCCCTGCTCCGCACGGCCGCGCCCACCGGATACGCAAGCGTTCTAACCACGTGACCATCGTCGTAGCCAACCGGATCCCTATGGAAACCGAAGGCATCGAGGATGCCGTCTCTGTGGAAGAATTGTCCGCAGACAATCAAGATTAATCAAGATAATCAACACAATAGCTCATTCATATGGGTCAGAAAACAAATCCGATCGGCAATCGCTTAGGGATCATCCGCGGCTGGGAATCCAACTGGTTCGGAGGGAAAGAATATGCCCAAAAGGTAGTGGAAGACGAAAAGATCCGCAATTACCTTATGGCGCGTATTGCAAAGGGAGGCATTGCCCGCATTTTTATCGAACGCAACCTGAAACGCATTACGGTTACTATTCACACCTCCCGCCCGGGAATTATCATCGGAAAGGGCGGCCAGGAAGTGGATCGCATCCGGGAAGAATTGAAAAAGTTGACGGGCAAGGACGTTCAGATCAACATCACCGAGATCCGCAAGCCGGAACTCGATGCAGCTATCGTCGCAGAATCCGTTGCCAAGCAGCTCGAAGCGCGTATCAACTATCGCCGGGCGATCAAAATGGCGATCCAGTCAACGATGCGCGCCGGAGCGGAAGGCATCAAAGTGAGGATTTCCGGCCGTTTGAACGGCGCTGAAATGGCCCGTACCGAAGAGTACAAAGAAGGACGTACCCCGCTGCATACGTTCCGTGCGGATATCGATTATTCCATCAAGGAGGCTCAAACGGTCTATGGAAAAATCGGGATCAAAGTATGGATCTGCAAAGGAGAAGTCTTGGGCAAGCGCGAACTCACGCCTATGGTCAGCAGTACAACGCCTAAACGCGAAACCGGCAGGCCGGGCGGCGGCGACCGCAATGAACGCGGCGGTGATCGCGGCGGGCGCCAGCGCAGAGGCCCCGGCGGCGAACGCGGCGACCGTGGCGGCGATCGCGGCGGTAGAAGAAACGATCGCAGACGCTAGTTTTTTAGCTTAAAATACGTTACCTTTGCCAGGCTTTTTTCAAAAGCAGCTCGGGGCGTCTAATATTCTGAAATTCTGCAAAATACGATATAAAAATGTTACAGCCTAAAAGAACCAAATACCGCAAACAGCATAAGGGCCGCATCAAAGGCATCGCATATAAGGGCGGAACCGTCGCGTTTGGGAGTTTCGGTTTGAAAGCAACCACCGGAGGCCGATTGACTAACCGCCAGATTGAGTCGGCGCGTATTGCCATGACCCGCCACATGAAACGGGAAGGAAAAGTCTGGATCCGGATTTTCCCCGACAAACCCATCACAAAGAAGCCTCAGGAGGTCCGGATGGGTAAAGGGAAAGGCGCGGTTGACCATTGGGTGGCACAGGTTAAACCCGGCCGCATCATGTTCGAGATTGATGGCGTTTCGTTTGAGACGGCTCAGGAAGCTTTGCGCCTGGCTGCCCAGAAACTGCCTTTGCTGACCAAAGTAGTCATCAGACCGGATTACGTAGCATAGTGTGTTAAACTATTGAAGCGCCGGATATTAGATCTCTCTTGGGGTCCCAATCCGGAGCGGACGTTTCTATATCATCAACGTTAATCTCAAGGCAATGTCAAGCAAGAAATTTGAAGAGCTTCAGAAGTACTCCATGGAGGAGTTGGCTACTGAGATCGAACAAACAGAGGCCAGCTACCAGAAGCTGAAGTTCGACCATGCAATCAAAGGTTTAGAAGATCCAATGCGGCTCAGGGAGATTCGGCGCGATATCGCCCGGCTGAAAACCGAGCAACGCCGCCGCGAGGTGGATGGGTTGTCAGCAGAAGACCTGGCAAACCGCAGCAAACTGCGCAAAAGAAGAAGTAATCGTAAATAGTTTTATCAAGTAAGCAATAGCCTCTCCCTCCGGGAGCCGCAATAGCCTTCAATGCAGATGATCATGGAAAGAAACCTTAGAAAAACAAGGGTCGGGGTAGTCTCCAGTAATAAAATGGACAAGACGATTTCCGTATCGGTAGAACGTAAGCTGATGCACCCCATTTACGGTAAATTCGTAAAGAAGACCAAAAAATTCATGGCCCACGACGAAACCAACGTCTGCCAGGTAGGCGATTTGGTTCGCATCATGGAAACCCGTCCGCTCAGCAAAAGAAAGCGCTGGCGTTTGGTTGAAATTATCGAAAAGGCAAAATAATTCTCGGATTTACGATTGCTCCCCTGCCGGAGTTAATCCGCTAAAACCAAAACGTCATGATTCAACAGGAAAGCAGGCTCAAAGTAGCAGATAATAGCGGCGCCAAGGAAGTTCTCTGCATCCGGGTCCTCGGCGGGTCGCACCGCAGGTATGCGTCGATCGGCGACAAAATCGTCGTTGCAGTGAAAGACGCCTCCCCTGGGGGGATTAAAAAAGGAACGGTCTCGAAAGCCGTAGTAGTGCGCACCAAAAAAGAAATCCGCCGTAAGGACGGTTCTTACATCCGCTTCGACGACAACGCATGCGTGCTTCTGAACGCACAGGACGAACCCAGAGGTACCCGTATTTTCGGGCCGGTAGCCCGCGAACTCCGCGAAAGAGACTATATGCGTATCGTCTCCCTGGCGCCTGAAGTGATTTAATCCAAGTTTCACCGGACCACCCCCTGCTGGGGACGTCCTCCAAGCATATTACTATGGCCTTTAAGAAAATCAGCAATAATACCGCCAAGCGGTTCACCCCAAAGCTCAAGATCAAAAAGGGCGACAAGGTGGTCGTGATCGCCGGCGCTTATAAGGACCGCTCCCGGGTAAGGGAAGTCAAGGAAGTATTTCCGGATACTAACCGTGCCCTGGTCGACCAGGTAAATATTGTCAAAAAGCACAAGAAACCTACCCAGGATGATCCCGGGGGGATCGTGGACCAGGCCGCTCCAATCCATATTTCCAACCTTATGCTCGTCGATCCGAAAACCGGCGAACCTACCCGGGTTGGACGTAAGAAAGGCGAGAATGGTAAATTGGTGCGCTATTCAAAAAAATCAGGCGAAATTATTAAGTGATGAGTTACGTTCCCAGACTTAAGAAAAAATACCAGGAGGAAGTGGTTCCCGCTTTGATGGAACAATTCCAATACAAATCAATTATGCAGGTGCCCCGCCTGGTTAAGATCAGCCTGAATCAGGGCGTAGGGGTGGCTACTCAGGATAAGAAACTGGTCGATGTTGCCGTGGAAGAAATCTCGGTCATTGCCGGTCAGAGAGCGGTAGCCACGAAAGCCCGTAAGTCGGTGTCGAACTTCAAACTTCGGGAGCACATGCCCATTGGCGCTCGCGTAACCTTACGCAATGAGCGGATGTACGAATTCCTCGACCGCTTTATCCACGTTGCGCTCCCTCGCGTACGCGATTTTCGGGGCATCAACGACAAGAGCTTCGACGGCCGGGGCAACTACTCGGTAGGCGTTACAGAAAATATCATTTTTCCGGAGATCGATATCGACAAGGTAAGCCGCATCACCGGAATGGATGTTACGTTCGTGACGACCGCCAAGACGGATGCCGAGGCCTTGGCTTTACTCAAAGGGTTGGGCCTTCCATTCAAAAACCAGAAAAATTAACGCTAGATCATGGCTAAGAAATCGCTGATCGCACGGGAAAGGAAAAGAGCCCGCCTGGTGGCCAAGTACGCTGATTTGCGCAAACAACTCAAGGAAGAAGGGAAGTTCGACGAACTGGACAAGCTTCCCCGCAACTCCAACCCGATCCGTTTGCACAACCGTTGTCAGCTCACCGGACGGCCTAAAGGCTATATGCGTTACTTTGGCCTCTGCAGGGTCAAGTTCCGCGAAATGGCGCTCGACGGCAAAATTCCAGGTGTGACCAAATCCAGTTGGTAATATTTTTTCACGGCCCGAAAGGTTCCTGTCAACGGAAAACCACCGGGCGCAACTACGACCATAATGGCAGTTACTGACCCAATTGCAGATTTTCTAACGCGCATCCGCAATGCGCAGCAGGCAGGCCACCGCATCGTGGATATTCCTGCCTCGAAGCTGAAAAAGTCCATCACGGAGATCCTCTACGATCAAGGGTATATCCTTAAATACAAAGTGGAGGAGAAGGTAGGCAAAGGAGGACAAGACGTGATTCGTATTGCCCTCAAATACGATCAGGTGACCCGCAAACCGGTAATCCGCGAATTGGGGCGAATCAGTACCCCTGGGTTGCGGAAATATGCCAGGTCCTCGGAACTACCCAGGATCATTAACGGTTTAGGTATTGCGATCGTTTCTACGTCGCAGGGAGTGATGACCGATAAAAAAGCCAGAGAACTCCATATCGGAGGTGAAGTGCTTTGTTACGTTTATTAATCCTTTCACCGATCCAAAATTGCGAAATCATGTCTAGAATAGGAAAAGCTCCGATTACACTGCCCAAGGGCGTTGAAATAAACGTCAGCAAAGGCAATCTGGTGACGGTTAAAGGCCCTAAAGGCGAACTGAAGCAGCAGGTCGACCCCGATCTCACCATCGAAATGGAAAATGGAGAGCTGCTGGTCAAGCGCCCCACTGAACAAAAACGCCACCGCGCCATGCACGGCCTCTACCGCGCCCTGATCAACAATATGGTGGAAGGGGTAAGCAATGGGTTCAAAGCCCAGATGGAATTAGTGGGCGTGGGGTACCGCGCCGCCGTTACCGGTCAGTTGCTGGAACTCACCCTCGGGTACTCGCACCCCATCATCTTCATTCTTCCCAAGGAAGTGAAGGTGGAAGCCAAACAGGACAAAGGGGCAAACCCGATGATCATGCTGGAGTGCAACGACAAACAACTCCTGGGCCAGGTCGCCGCCAAGATCCGCTCCTTCCGCAAACCAGAACCCTACAAAGGTAAAGGTATCCGTTTTGCTGGGGAAGCGATCCGCCGCAAAGTGGGTAAAACGGGCGGAAAAGGTAAGAAATAACTTCCCGGCCTTCCGGGTAATAAAAACGAATTTGGTTTCAAACGGGCTTTGGGTTTTGCTTAACCCGCTCTACACTAAAGCCGCAAGCACAACATAATGAAACTCACAAAAGAAAACAGACGAAAGCGGATTCATTACCGCATCCGGAAAAAAGTCAAAGGCAGCGCCGAGCGTCCGCGTTTGAATATTTTCCGCAGCAACCGGTTCATCTATGCTCAGGTTATCGACGACCTGGCAGGAAATACGCTTGCCGCCGCTTCTTCCCTTGAAGGCGATGTGCCCAAAAACATCCCCAAGACAGAACAGGCAAAAATTGTAGGCCAACGCCTCGCCGAGCGTTGCCGCGAAGCGCAGGTTACGACCGTGTTGTTCGATCGCGGCGGTTACCTCTACCATGGCCGGGTCAAGGCGCTGGCTGACGGCGCCCGGGAAGGAGGGCTTAATTTCTAATTCAATCAAGCGGATTTTAAAATGGATAAGAGAAGTACAAACCGGGTAAGACCTGCCGAAACCGAGCTCAAAGAAAAGCTGGTCCAACTAAACCGGGTAGCCAAGGTAACCAAGGGCGGCCGAACGTTCAGCTTCGCCGCTATCGTGGTGGTCGGCGACGGCAACGGCACTGTAGGTCATGGTTTGGGTAAAGCGCGCGACGTGTCCGAAGCTATCGCAAAAGCCATCGACGACGCCAAGAAAAACCTTGTCAAGGTACCTATTTATAAAGGAACGATCCCTCACTCCATCAAAGCGAAGTTCAAATCAGGCAACGTCCTGATCAAACCTGCCGCTGATGGTACGGGCGTGATCGCCGGCGGCGCTATGCGCGCCGTGCTGGAAATTGCCGGCGTACATAACGTTTTGGCCAAGTCTCAAGGGTCTTCCAACCCCCACAACGTGGTCAAAGCAACCATCCACGCGCTTTCGCTGCTCCGCGAACCCGGAGAGGTTTCCCGCCAGCGCAACGTGCCTATGGAAAAACTGTTTAACGGCTGATCTCAAAGCGCCGTATTTTTTGTTAACCTTCAAAGAGGAAACAGACAATGGCTAAGGTGAAAATTACCCAGGTCCGGAGTATTATCGACCGGCCCAAACGCCAGAAAGACACGATCAAAGCTTTGGGCCTTCGCCGGATCAGCCACTCCGTGGTCAAAGAGGCAACGCCCCAAATTAAAGGGATGATCGCAAAGGTCAGCCATCTGATCACCGTTGAAGAGGTTGCCGAATAAAGGCCCCTCTCCTCGAACCGTTTTTCGTTCATCAGGAAAAAGAAAATCAATGGAACTGCATAATCTTAAACCCGCTGCCGGCGCGGTGAAGAAATCGAAGCGAATCGCGCGCGGACAAGGTTCAGGCCACGGAGGTACCGCCACCCGTGGACACAAAGGGGACAAGGCAAGGGCTGGCCATAAGGATAAGCGCAACTTCGAAGGGGGGCAAATGCCGCTTCAGATGCGTCTGCCTAAAATTGGCTTCAAGAGCTTGAACAAGATCCACTACGTGCCCCTCAACCTGGAACAACTCCAGTATATCGCCGATAAATACCAGATCGATACCATCGATGTGGAGGTGTTGCGCGATAAAGGCTATATCCGGCGCACCGACAAGGTCAAAGTGCTGGGCCGCGGCGAACTGACGTCCAAACTCAGCGTCAGCGCGCATGGCGTTTCCGCGACGGCAAAAGAAGCCATTGAAAAACTGGGGGGTACCGTTCAACTCGTTTAATCCAGGAACATGAAAAGTTTAATTACGACGCTTCGGAATATTTGGAGCATTAAGGAATTGCGTTTTCGCCTGCTCTTTTCCCTGGCCCTGGTAGCCGTGTACCGGGTAGGCTCCTACGTTGTGCTGCCAGGCGTAATACCCTCCAGGCTCCAGCGCCCGGACGACGGCGGCCCAACCGATTTGGTGGGATTAATTAACACCTTCACCGGAGGGGCATTTACCAACGCCTCCATTTTTGCGTTGGGGATCATGCCGTATATCACCTCTTCGATTATCATTCAGTTGCTCGGCTTCGCTGTACCTTATTTCCAGCGCCTCCAGCAAAAAGAAGGGGAATCGGGACGTAAAAAGCTTAACCAGATTACCCGTTTGCTCACCGTAGCTATTACCCTGGTGCAAAGCGGGGGCTATCTCACGTACCTCACTACCGCCGGAGCGGTAGACCCCAGCCTCCCTTCCGGAATTTTCTGGTTCTCTAATATTATCATCCTTTCAGCAGGCACCGTCTTTGCGATGTGGCTGGGCGAGCGGATCACCGACCGGGGTATCGGCAACGGGGTTTCCCTGCTTATCATGGTGGGGATTATCGCATCGCTTCCAGGCGCTTTCTTCTTCGAGCTTCAAGCCCAGATTTCCAATAACCGGCTTCTGCTGTTCGTCCTTGAACTGGCAATCCTTTTCATCGTGATCATGCTGAATATTTTGGTCATCCAGGCAGTCCGCCGTATCCCCATCCAGTTTGCCAAACGAATGGTAGGCCGCGACGCGGGATCTGTTCCCCAATCGGGCGCCCGCGATTACATGCCGCTGAAATTGAATGCTGCCGGAGTAATGCCGATCATCTTTGCCCAGGCATTGATGTTCCTGCCCGCTACCGTCGCTCAATTTGTCAGCCGCGACGGGAGTGGATTGGCCGCCAATCCCATCCTGAGGGCGCTGAATGATTTCACGTCGATTCCGTATAATGCGATTTACTTCCTTCTCGTCGTCGTGTTTACTTACGTGTATACAGCCTTGGTGGTAAATCCGCAAACTTACGCCGAACACCTGAAACGCCAAAACGCGTTTATTCCAGGCGTCAAACCGGGGCAAGCTACTGCAGAGTATATCGATGCAATTACGACCCGTGTAACCCTCCCGGGATCGGTTTTCCTGGGGTTAATTGCAATCCTTCCAGCATTCGCAAAGGCGTTTGGAGTTAACCAGGGGTTTGCTATTTTCTTTGGAGGTACCAGCTTGCTGATCCTTGTAGGCGTTATTCTGGATACACTGCAGCAAATTGAAAGCCAATTGCTAACGCGCCACTACGAAGGGCTTGTGAAATCCGGCCGCATTCAGGGCAGAACGGGATCCGGCCGCTTCCAGGGAATCGGTGCCAATATGTAATTATACCCGCTTAACGCACCAGCGCTTTATGGTCTATTATAAAACGGCGGATGAAATTGAGTTGATTCGGGCAAGCTGTCTTCTGGTTTGCCGGTCTTTGGCTCATGCAGGCAGCCTGATCCGTCCCGGCATTACAACCTGGGAACTCGATCAAGCCGCAGAGCAGCTCATTCGGGACCATGGCGCCGAACCGGGGTTCAAAGGATACCGGGGGTTTCCGGCTACGCTGTGTATTTCGATCAACGAACAGGTCGTTCATGGAATACCTTCAAAAGATCGGGTGGTCCAGGATGGGGATTTGGTTTCCATCGATTGCGGAGTATTTTGGAACGGCTTTTATGGCGATGCCGCGTATACCTTTCCGGTAGGCAATGTGACGGAAAAAGCCATGCAGCTTTGCCGGGTTACGGAGGAAGCGCTCTATTTAGGGATCGAACAAGCCATTGCAGGGAACAGGTTGGGCGATATTAGTTTCGCTATCCAGGAATTCGTCGAAAAGAAACATAAATACGGGATCGTACGGGATTTGGTCGGCCATGGTGTCGGCCGGCAACTCCACGAAAAACCTGAAGTCCCGAATTATGGCAAACGCGGCCGCGGACTTAAGTTGCAGGAGGGGTTGGTCCTCGCTATCGAACCTATGGTGAACTTGGGGCTTAAAGAAGTCAAAACCCTTAAAGATGGGTGGACGGTTATTTCAAAAGACAAACTGCCTTCCGCCCACTACGAGCACACCGTTGCGGTGCGCAAAGGCCAGGCAGATATTTTGTCCGATCACCGCGTGATTGAAGAGGCAATCCTCCAAAACCAGGAGTTGCAGCCGCTTCGGTTAAAAACGGCTATTGCTTAAGGATTGTAAGAAAGAAAGTTTTTATTTGGCAATCACCGCATTTTAGTTCAAACTTTCTTATCTTTGCACTCCGAAAATCGTTTTATGGGAAAAAAAAATTTGATCAAACAGGACGGGATAATTGAGGAGGCTTTGTCCAATGCGATGTTCCGCGTCCGGCTAGAAAACGACCATCAAATTATTGCCACCATTTCCGGCAAAATGCGTATGAATTATATCCGCATTCTGCCAGGCGACAAAGTCTCCGTGGAAATGTCCCCATATGATTTAACCCGCGGCAGAATTATATACCGCTATAAATAAAAAGAAGACGCAAGCCAAAACAGAGGACCATGAAAGTCAGAGCATCAGTAAAGAAGAGAACTGCCGACTGCAAAATTGTGCGCAGGAAGGGTAAGGTTTACATCATCAATAAGAAAAACCCCAAGCTGAAGCAGCGTCAGGGGTAATCGCAACTCAAAAAAAGGAATCTAACCATGGCACGTATTGCTGGTATTGATTTGCCAAGACATAAACGCGGAGTGATCGGGCTGACCTATATCTTCGGTATTGGGCGTTCCTCTGCAAAGCATATTCTCGACACGGCGGGTATCGATGAGAATGTGAAAGTGGAAGATTGGACGGATGAAAATATCCGGGAGATCACCCGTATCATCACAACGGATTTCAAAACCGAGGGGGAGCTTCGCACAGAGGTTCAACTGAATATCAAGCGGTTAATGGATATTGCCTGCTACCGGGGCCTGCGTCACCGTAAAGGGTTGCCGCTGCGCGGTCAGCGCACCCGTACCAATGCGCGCACCCGCAAAGGAAAGCGCAAAACGGTGGCAAATAAGAAGAAGGCAACGAAGTAATCTGGAATTGCTTCTTCATTTATCGCGTTGTTTTTCATTTTTTAAACCAGGGTAATGGCAAAGGCAACAAAAAAAGTAAAGAAAAGAAACGTAAAGGTGGAACCCGAAGGGTTTGCTTATGTGCAGGCCACATTTAACAATATCATCGTTTCTATAACCAATAAGCAGGGGCAGGTCATCTCCTGGGCATCTGCGGGCAAAGCTGGTTTCCGCGGTTCCAAGAAAAATACCCCTTATGCCGCTCAGGTGGCTGCCAACGACGCCGCAAAAACCGCTTACGACGCCGGCATGCGCACCGCCGAAGTCTTCGTCAAAGGGCCCGGTTCCGGCCGTGAAGCCGCTATCCGCGCCATCGATGCCTCCGGCATTCGGGTTTCGCGGATCAAAGACGTCACCCCGGTTCCGCACAACGGATGCCGCCCGCCTAAACGCAGAAGAGTCTAATCTAAAGAAAAAGAAACAGGACAATGGCAAGATATACAGGTCCAAAGACGAAAAAGGCCAGAACATTCGGAGAAGCTATTTATGGCTTCGACAAATACTTTGAACGCCGCAAGTTCCCTCCCGGCCAGCACGGCCTGACGCGTAAGCGCAAACAACGGTCTGATTATGCCGTGCAGTTAACGGAAAAGCAAAAAGCCAAATATACCTATGGCGTGCTGGAGCGGCAGTTCCGCAAAACGTTCGAACGGGCAACCAGCAAGAAAGGCGTTACCGGCGAGGTATTGCTCCAATTGCTCGAAGCGCGCCTCGATAACGTGGTTTTCCGCCTGGGTATCGCGCCTACCCGCGACGCTGCCCGCCAGCTCGTAACCCATAAGCATATCGTGGTGAATGACGTGCTAACCAATATCCCGTCCTTTTCCGTGCGCCCCGGTGATAAGATCGCCGTTCGCGGGAAATCCCAGGGCTTGGTCGCTATTCAGAATAGCGTACACGCTAAAAACGACGGCAAGCGTTTCGGATGGTTGGAATTCAACCCCGACAAAATGGAAGGCAAGTTCCTGGAATACCCCTCCCGCGACCAGATTCCCGAAAAAATCAACGAACAGCTGATCGTCGAATTATATTCAAAATAATACCCGATGCGTCCCGGCTCCAACCGGGACGTATTTCCGCTTAGATTGTTCGGTCCGCTGTATTCTTTTCTCATCAATTCCAGATCAACAGCATATGAGCATTCTCAATTTCCAGAAGCCTGATAAAATCGTTATGCAGAAGTCAAACGATTTTGAAGGGCTTTTTGAATTTAAACCCCTTGAACCGGGCTTTGGCCAAACTATCGGCAATTCCCTCCGCCGCATCCTCCTTTCTTCCCTGGAAGGTTATGCTATCTCTGCTGTACGGATTGCCGGGGTAGACCACGAATTTGCCACCATCCAGGGCGTCGTAGAAGACGTCGTGGAAATCATCCTAAACCTCAAACAAGTCCGCCTTAAAAAGCTGATCTCCGACGACGAGAACCCAGTAGACAAGATCTACCTCACCGTTACCGGAAAGGACGAATTTGTGGCTAAAGACATCGAGGCGCATACCAACGTGTTCCGCGTGATGAACCCCGACCTCCATATTTGTACTATGGAGCCTTTCGTCAACCTGGAAGTAGAACTGACGATCACCAAAGGCCGCGGTTATGTCCCTGCCGACGACAACCTCCCGAAAGATGCGCCCATCGGCGTAATCCCGGTAGACGCTATTTACACCCCGATCAAAAACGTCGCCTACCGCCTGGAGAACACCCGCGTTGGCCAACGCACCGACTACGAGAAGCTGACCATCGAGGTGAAAACGGACGGTACCATCCACCCGGAAGAGGCCATTAAAGAAGCTTCCCGTATCCTGATTCAGCATCTGATGCTGATCACAGACGAGAACATCACCTTCGACGACGCTTCCAGCCGGGAAGACAATATCGTGGACGAGCATATCCTCCACATGCGCAAGCTCCTGAAAACCTCCCTGGAAGACCTCGACTTGTCGGTCCGTGCCTATAACTGCCTCAAAGCAGCCAAGATCAACACACTGGCCGAACTCGTCCAATACGATACGCATGAACTTCTGAAGTTTCGGAACTTCGGCAAGAAATCTTTGGTGGAGATCGAAGAGCTGCTTCAGGACAAAGGCCTTACCTTCGGGATGGACCTGTCCAAGTACAAGCTCGACGAAGAATAAGATGTCATTTTCCGGCGGCTAACATTGGCTAACCCGCCGGAATCATTTCACCCTGCAATAACCGGCATCCGGAAGGGAAGCCATAGCCCAAAAGGCCCGGACGCGGTGTTGCGAAGCTTTTATCTTTAAACGTCATGAGACACGGTAACAAAGTCAATCCCCTCGGCCGGAAGGCGGCCCACCGGAAAGCGCTGATGGCCAACATGGCCAGCTCCCTGATCGAGCACAAGCGCATTACCACGACCCTGGCTAAAGCCCGCGAACTGCGCAAGTACATCGAGCCTATGGTCACCAAAGCCAAAGACGATTCCACGCACAACCGCCGGGTGGTCTTTAGCTACCTCCAAAATAAAGACTCGATCAAGGAATTATTCGGACCGGTTCGCGAAAAAGTTGGCGACCGCCCGGGAGGGTATGTCCGTATCATCAAAATCGGCTTCCGGAAAAGCGATGGCGCCGAAATGGCCATGATCGAATTCGTTGACTTCAACGACGTGTATCAGACGGGGAAAGAAGGGGCGAAATCAAGCGCTTCCAAACGGCGCGGACGCCGCGGCGGCAAAGCCGCCACAACGGCCAAACCGGCAGAGACGGCTCCGGTAGTTGCAGTGGAAGAAGAGATCGTAGAGGATGTAGACGGGGCGGAGGATCAGCCTTCCGCCGAAACGGCAGACGAAGAAAAGGAAGACAAAGAATAATCAATAGCTTATCCTTTCTCTAATCCAAGGGGCAAATTCCAATCGCGGAGTTCGCCCCTTGATTATTTTATGGCTGCTTACAGCTTGCCCATTTTATTTTCCTCCCACATTTCCGCCTTTAAATGCTATCTTTGCCCCGGTTTTGGGCTCGCGGTGTATCCTGCTGTTTTCCCTGTTGCGTTCATTGTATCCCGCGAGTTTTTCTTCTGACCAAAATGTGCATTGGCCCATGCCGCAAATGAATGATCTGACGTACACCCCTGCGGTGCTCCTCCTGGAAGATGGTACGGTTTTTCATGGTAAAGCAGCCGGAAAAATCGGAACGACCACCGGCGAGATCTGCTTCAATACCGGAATGACCGGCTACCAGGAAATTTTTACCGACCCTTCTTATTTCGGACAATTACTCGTGGCCACCAATGCCCATATCGGCAACTACGGCGCGAAAAAGGAAGAGGTAGAATCCGGTACCATAAAAATTGCCGGGCTGATCTGTAAAAACTTCACCGTTCCTTTTTCCCGATATCAGGCCGATTTCTCGATCCAGGACTATTTCGAAGAAGAGCAACTCGTCGGTATCTCCGATGTGGATACTCGCGCGATCGTGCGCCATATCCGCAGCAAAGGCGCCATGAACGCGATCGTCTCTTCTGAGACTACGGATATCAAAGCCCTCCGGGAACAGCTTAGCCAGGTACCCTCCATGGCAGGCCTCGAATTGGCATCCCGGGTGAGTACCCAGGAAGCCTATACCGAAGGAGATCCTTCCGCCCCTTTTAAAGTCGCTGCGCTCGACTTCGGGATCAAGAAAAATATCCTTGACTGCCTTACCGGGAGGGGTTGCTTTGTCAAGGTATTCCCTGCAAAAACGCCACTGGATGAATTGAAAGCCTTCGCCCCCGATGGGTACTTTCTCTCCAATGGCCCCGGGGATCCGGCAGCGATGGATTATGCCATCCTTACGGCTAAGGCTATTCTGAAGGAAGACAAACCCTTGTTTGGCATTTGCCTTGGACATCAACTGCTGGCTCTGGCCCTGGATATTCCAACGTTCAAAATGCACCACGGCCACCGGGGAATCAATCATCCGGTGAAAAACGTGATCACAGGCCACTGTGAGATTACCAGCCAAAACCACGGCTTTGGCATCGACCCGAATACCGTTAGAAAGCGTATGGACGATGTGGAAATTACCCATGTTAACCTAAACGACGATTCGATTGAGGGCATTCGGGTGAAAAACAAGAAAGCGTTCTCGGTGCAGTACCACCCCGAATCCTCCCCCGGACCCCACGATGCCCGCTACCTTTTCGATCAGTTCATCCATCTGATGCAATAATCTACTTTCCAAACTTTTAAACACCAGGACTACGATGAGTTCCATTATCGATGTGCACGCCCGGCAAATCCTGGATTCCAGAGGGAATCCTACCGTTGAAGTCGAAGTTATTACCGAAGAAGGATATTTCGGCCGCGCCGCCGTTCCTTCCGGAGCTTCTACCGGAAAACACGAAGCCGTCGAACTCCGCGACGACGACGCCTCCCAGTACATGGGTAAAGGGGTCCTCAAAGCGGTGGAGAATGTGATCGAAGTGATCGCAGACGAACTACTGGAGACCGATGTGTTTGATCAGGTGTTTATCGATCAGATGATGATCGACCTGGACGGCACGGAAAACAAATCTAAACTGGGCGCCAATGCCATTCTGGGCGTATCCCTTGCGGTGGCAAAAGCGGCCGCCGAGGAATCCGGCCTCCCTTTGTACCGCTATCTCGGCGGAGTGAACGCTTGCACCCTACCCGTACCGATGATGAACATCCTTAATGGAGGTTCCCATGCGGACAACAGCATCGACTTCCAGGAATTCATGATCATGCCCGTGGGCGCCTCAACCTTCTCCGATGCCTTGCGCATGGGCGCCGAGGTGTTCCACAACCTCAAGAGCGTTCTGAAGAAAAAAGGCTACTCCACCAACGTGGGCGACGAAGGCGGCTTTGCCCCGAATATGAAATCCAACGAAGAAGGGATCGAAACCATCCTCCAGGCCATTGAAGCTGCAGGGTACCGCCCCGGCGAAGACATCGTACTGGCTATGGACGCCGCATCTTCCGAGTTCTATATCGAAGAGGAAGGCGTGTACCACTTCAAAAAATCCAGCGGGAATAAACTTTCCTCCGCCGATATGGTAGCTTTCTGGAAAGATTGGACCAATAAATATCCTATCTATTCCATCGAAGACGGCCTTGCAGAAGACGACTGGGACGGATGGGCTGAACTGACCCGCGCGTTGGGGAACAAGATCCAACTTGTTGGCGACGACTTGTTCGTCACCAACACCAGGCTGCTCAAAAAGGGTATCGATCGCAACATTGCCAACTCCATCCTGATCAAGGTAAACCAGATAGGTACCTTGACGGAAACCATCCAGGCGGTCCAAATGGCTACCCGGAGCAGCTATTCTTCTGTTATGAGCCACCGTTCGGGGGAAACCGAAGACACCACCATTGCCGACCTGGCTGTTGCCCTGAATACCGGCCAGATCAAGACGGGATCGCTCTCCCGCTCGGACCGGATCGCCAAATACAACCAGTTGCTGCGCATCGAGGAAGAACTGGATGAAACGGCAATCTTCCCAGGGTGGAATATCTTCCGGAAAAAGTCCTAACTTTGAGGGAAACCGTACGGTATGAATAAGCTTTTTCAACCTCTGCTGGAATTGATTCCGAAGCCGTTCAGAAACCGCTACTTCCTCGTGTTGGCGTTCTTCTTTTTCTGGATGATCTTTATAGACAAACACGACGTCGTGACGCAGTGGAGACTGCAGCGGACCCTCAACAAACTGGAGGCTGAAAAAGCTTATTACCACGAAAAAATCGAACAGGCGGAGCGCGACCGGCAAAACTTGCAGACCAACGGCGAAAAATTTGCCAGGGAGCGCTACTACATGAAAAAACAAGGAGAAGATGTCTTTATAATCGAAGAAAAAAAGGACTAATTCAGCTTTACACAAAACTACTTTTGCTCATGTCAGTTCTCGTCAATAAACATTCCCGGATCATCGTCCAGGGGTATACCGGAAAAGAAGGCACATTTCACGCATCGCAGATGATCGAATACGGCACCAACGTCGTTGGCGGCGTAACCCCTGGGAAAGGCGGTACGCTACATCTCGAACGGCCGGTTTTCAATACCGTTCAGCATGCTGTGGAACAAGCCGGCGCCGACACTTCCGTAATTTTCGTTCCGCCTGCTTTTGCTGCCGATGCTATTATGGAGGCTGCCGATGCGGGGATCAAGGTGATCATTTGCATCACAGAAGGCATTCCGGTACAGGATATGGTCAAGGTGAAATCCTATATCAGCGACCGGAACTGCCGGTTGGTTGGGCCCAACTGCCCTGGCGTGATCACTCCGGAGGAAGCCAAATGCGGCATCATGCCCGGCTTTATTCACCGCAAAGGTACTATCGGGATCGTCTCCCGGTCAGGGACGCTTACCTACGAAGCAGTCGATCAGGTCACGCGTATTGGCCTTGGCCAGTCGACCTGTATTGGTATCGGCGGCGACCCGATCGTTGGCACCACCACCAAAGAAGCGGTTGAACTCCTCATGAACGACCCGGAAACCGAAGGGATCATCATGATCGGCGAAATCGGCGGCGGAATGGAAGCGGAAGCTGCCCGTTATATCCAGGCGCATGGGACTAAGCCCGTCGTTGGGTTTATTGCCGGGCAGACAGCTCCTAAAGGCCGTAAAATGGGCCATGCGGGCGCTATTATTGGCGGAGCGGACGATACGGCCGCAGCCAAAATGCGCATCATGGAAGCCTGTGGAATCCACGTAGTAACCTCCCCGGCCCAGATCGGGGAAACGATGTTCCGGGTACTGCGCGGGTAAGGATAAAAAGCATGACGTTTTCCAGATGGCCATCCTGGTACCGGCTGCAACGCAAGCGCCTGGGCCGTTTCTGGCAGTGGATTGCAGACCGCCTGCATCAGCGAAACCACCAGATTGTGGTGAGTATAGCCATTGGCATCGTTGCCGGCCTGGTCGCGGTACTCCTGAAATGGAGCACACACACTGTGCGGGAGTGGGTCTATGGAGGTAACCCGGCAGCAGGGAATATCAGTTTTTTTATTCTGCCCGGGGTTGGTATTGCCGTGACGACTTTTTATCTCCGCCGCATACTTCGCAAGCCTTTTTCCACCGGTCTTTCTTCGCTGGTTCATGCCATATCCTCCAAACGCATTCACATCTCAAGGCATGAAATGTATTCCCATGTCGTCACTACTTCCTTAACAGTGGGGTTTGGCGGCTCGGTTGGGATGGAAGCGCCTATCGTCCGCACCGGAGCGGCTATCGGCGCTAACCTGGCCCGAATGCTCCGGGCCGGGAGAAAACAGGAAACCCTTTTTTTGGCTTGCGGAGCGGCTGCAGGGATCGCTTCGATTTTCAACAGTCCGGTTGCCGGGGTCCTTTTCGCCTTTGAAGTGCTATTGCCAGGGGTTGCGTCCATCGAATCGTTTATCCCTTTGCTGATTGCGGCGGCTACGGGGACGGTGGTGGGCAGGTCATTGTATTACGAGCAACTGTTTTTTTTGCCGGCCAGTACCTGGACCATAGCGGACGTTCCTTTTTTCATACTCCTGGGCGCGCTATGCGGACTCCTGTCCGTGTATATGATGCGCATGAATGCGAAAACGCGCGACGCGTTGGGGAAAATTACCAAGCCGTACGTCCGGATGGCAATTGGAAGCCTGATCCTTGGAGTGCTGATTTTTCTATTTCCGCCTTTATTTGGCGAGGGGTACGATACGGTTAATTTGCTCCTGCAAGGGGAATTCCGCGATGTGTTGGGGCACAGCTTGTTTTTCGGGTATTCCCGGAATACCTGGGTTGTGTTGGGGTTTGTTTCCGTGATCATGCTCCTGAAAATCGTCGCCACTTCGGTAACGATCAACAGCGGAGGGAACGGAGGTATTTTTGCCCCAAGTATGCTCATAGGGTCCACTCTGGGCTTTGTGTTTTCTCATGGCATCAACGAATTGGGATGGGTGATTTTGGAAGAAAACAATTACATCGGGGTAGCAATGGCCGGCATCCTGAGCGGGGTTTTTAAATCGCCTCTGACAGGCATCTTCCTCATCGCAGAAGTAACGGGCGGCTACGCGCTCTTCGTGCCTTTGATGCTTGTTGCCGCGATTTCATACTTTGTTTCTTATTATTTCGAACCATTTGCGATGCACACCCGGGAGCTGTACCGCAAGGGGCTTTGGGTTCCGCCCCACAAACAGGATCTGGTCATCCTGAAAAACCTCCGGCTAGGGGATATGCTGGAAACAGATTTTTCCATTCTTTCTCCCAGCAATAACCTGGGAGAATTGGTTAAGGTCATAGCCCAATCCAGGCGTAATGTTTTTCCGGTGGTGGATGGAAACGGACTTTTTATTGGCATTGTACTGCTGGACGACGTGCGCGAGTTGATGTTTAAACCCGAATTGTACGACATGGTAATGGTCGGCGATTTGGCCCACCAGCCCCCGGCTTTACTTCAAATTAACGACTCCATGGATCGGGTAATGCGCTTGTTTGAGGCACACGGAGCCTGGAACCTTCCCGTCGCAGCAGACGGCAAATACGTAGGTTTCGTCTCAAAATCCACCGTCTTTAATCGCTACCGGGAGGCACTCCAAGGGTTAAACGCCGGATTTGGCTAAAATTACCCCACAGACAAAATGAGGATGAGGGCTACTGCGAATAAAACGATCAGCGCCAAAATAAAGTAAAACTGGTTATTGCTGCGAAACGTATTGTACAATAAGTCCATCAGGTCTCTCCATTCCAGTTTTTTGGCCAGCGGTTCGTGGGCCATTACGAAATATTTGGCTTTGCCAAACCGCTCCTGCTCTCCATGCTTTTTCAGGATAAAAAAATTTTTATCCATATAAGCCAAATCGTATAGTTCGGTATCTTTAAGTTCGATCAGAAATTTATTGGCCGATTCAAGATACCGCCAATGTCCCGAGTGGACATCGCCGTTTTCAGAACGAAGGTATTCCCCCTCCTCATTGAAAAAATGAAGAACGATGTCGTGGAACTGATCGTCGTCCCGGAATTCCAGCCAGGCGCGCATGATATAGTGCTTTTCCTCCCGAAGGTCTTCTCCCCATGGGCGCACTTTAGGAATGAGAAAGTCCAGATATTCATCCATAGAGGACAACTCTGGCAACTCTGCCCGAAATGCCTGACTTACTGTATCGAGAAGTTTTTCGTTGTTGGATGCCACGATTGCGAAAAATCCTGATTTATCGCGAAAGATAAGGAAGTAATTCGTTCCCTGCAATCCGAGGCGGCTGTTCGCCGAAATCCCCGGATTTCGTGCTAAACTAGTTGCTGGTCCCCCGACCAGCGCCCTGCAGTCAGGGGTGGTTTTCCATCCGCTTTGTTTCGGCCCACTCCTTCCGTTTGCGGAAATATTTGGGGTGAACGAATAGCAAACCGAAGCTTTCTCCATCTTCTTTGCCGGTTTTGGCATGATGGCTGCCGTGGGCTCTCAAAATGGCTCTGGAATATGGGGAGTCCAACTGTTTAAACCACTTGAAGCGCCGGTGGATATATACGTCGTGAATGAGGAAATAGATCAATCCGTAAATCGATATGCCAATTCCTACAAAAAGCAACCACCGTTGAGGTGTTGCCAAGCCAACCATGTAGGATATGGCGCTTGGAACGGCGAACACCAGAAAGAACAGGTCGTTTTTTTCGAAAAAGCCATGTTTTTCGTGATGGGGTTTGTGATGGTCTTCATGCCACATCCACAGCCAACCATGCATCAGGTATTTATGAGCGCTCCAGGCAACGAATTCCATGACCAGGATGGTCGCCAGCGTAATCAGGGTGTAAAGGACAACAAGCATCGCATTGTAAGTTTAAAAACTAACCGAATCAGATAAGCGCAAAAAATAATCCTTGCAGGATAAACAGTGCAACCGCCACTTTGTTTTTCAGCGGGCCAACCCAGGCCCCGAGCAGCAATTGGAGCGGAAGCGCGACGATAAACCAGCCGGTGTAATTTTGCATGGGGACGTTGCCGTCCTCCCAGGCCCAAAACCCATACTGGATAGCGTCGGGTTCAATCAGGACATCCAGCATAACCATTAGTCCCGCAGCCACTATACTTCCCGCCAACCGGTTGAGTTGCGGCAAAACAGCCTCCACAAGTGCCGCCGCCGAATAGGTCACCAAAACCCAATTGACCCCAATGAGCAAAGGGGTGTCATAAACTTTGAATCCAAGCGCATCCCCATAAGTGTATGCGCCAAACAGGCGGCCGGTCTGAACCCCATATAATTCCGCAATAAACCCCACCGTGAAACAAATTACCAAAAAAGCGGCAAAACGGCGCGTCCATCCCCGGTGAAATCCCAGCATTACGGATACGGATACAAGAAGATTCAGCGGTGTCAGCATTATAAAATCCGGGTGGATTGGCAATAAAACGCCGATTACTCCCACCGCATACAGTATGGAAAGGATGGTAATTGCCAGGGTCTCGGGATGCTGGAAGAAGCCCGGAAAAAAAGCAGCCACCGGGGAATTGCGGGAAGGTCTGACCATAGATCGCACTTTTATCCTTTTTTCTGAATAAGCTCATCCACCAGTTTGGCAGACAGAAGACAGAGCGGGATACCTCCTCCTGGATGGACGCTTCCCCCGCAAAAGTACAGGTTTTTTATTCGGGAGCTGAAATTGGGGTGGCGTAGAAAGGCGGCCATCCGTTTATTGGAACTTGTTCCGTAGAGGGCCCCCAAATGCGAGGAAGTTCTGCTTTCAATCGTCCGCGGATCCAGGCGGTCTTCGCATTCAATCAACGCTTCTACATCGATTTTTAGGATTCGGCTTAGCTTTTGCAGCGCGTTCGCCCGGGTGCGGTCGATAATACGATTCCAGTCCTGCCCCGAGTTATACGGCACATTGACCAGTACAAACCAGTTTTCCGCTCCGGCGGGCGCATCCTCCGGACTATGTTTGGAGGTGATGTTGACATATATGGTGGGGTCGTCCGTTACCTGACCTTTGGACAACAGACGGAATTCTTCGCGGTAATCTTCGCTGAAGAAGATGTTGTGCATATGCAATTCGGGAAACCTCCTTTTGACACCCCAGTAAAAGATTAGCGCAGAGGTGGATTTTTCCTGCCGAAGGGTGCGCTCGGGTTGGGGTTGTTCTGTAAGGAGACGCCGGTACGTATAGAATACGTCCATATTGCTGACGATCCGGTCGAAGGGTAGATCTACCCCATTCACTTCCAGCCCCGTTGCTTTTCCGCCGGTTACCCTGATGGCCGTCACCGGGGTGTGGAAATGGAACGTTGCGCCTTTGCGGAGGGCTAGTTCGTACAGACTTTGGGTAATAGCGAACATGCCTCCTTGGGGATAGTAGGCCCCGATATGGTGCTCAAAATGAGGGATAATGGTCAACAGTCCGGGTGTTCGGTAAGGATCGGACCCGTTGTACGTAGCAAACCGGTTGAACAGCTGCACTAGTTTGGGATGACCTAGATGCTTTTCATTAACCGTGTTCATGGTGGTAAACAGATCGAGTCCGGGAATCCGGAGCATGGCTTTGGCAACTTTTACAGATGCCCAGGTGCCCGGAAGATGTAGGGATTTTTCAAGAAATATCCTGCCGGTGAGTTCGTATTTTTTCCGGCTGTCTGCCAGCGCAGACAAAACCCTTTGGGCCGGAGGGCCAAGCACTTTTTCGACTTCATCGGCAAAATCTCCTGGATCTGCGTGAGCAGAGAGCCGGGTCCCGTCTTCCCAAAAATAGTTGCATACAATAGGTAGCCGCTGGTAGGAAAACCAGGATGCAGGGTCCTCTCCTGCCTGTTCAAATATCTCGTCGACGTAATGGGGCATCGTGAACAACGAAGGACCCGCGTCGAAACGGTACCCCTGCATCCGGAGTTCAGACAATTTCCCCCCCGGATATGCATTTGATTCATAAACGGTCACCTGATGTCCTTTGGCGGCAAGCCTGGCCGCCGCCGCCAGCCCGGCAATGCCGGCGCCAATGATCCCTATATTCAACGCAGCCTGTTTTTGTTTGGGGTAACAAAAAAAAACAAAATAGGTTTTTGGATGGGTGGCAGGCTGGGTCTAACTCACAGGCAGTTCCACGAAAAACGTCGTTCCGCTTCCTTCTGCCGTTTCGAAATAGATCTTCCCACCGGCCTGCCGGATGATGTTTTGGCACATAGCAAGGCCAAGCCCCATTCCGGACGACTTGGTGGTGAAGTTGGGAGCGAACACTTTATCCCTTACCGATTCCGGAATGCCCTCGCCATTGTCGGAAACACGGACCGTTGCCCGGTCCGGATCGCGGACTATAGAAATGGAAATGCTGGGCTCTTTTCCTGGAGAAATGGCTTGTAAGGCATTGCTCAATAAGTTATTGAATACCCGGATCACTTGTTTTTTATCGGCGAAAATCCATATCGGTTCTTTCGGAGGAGCGAACCGAATTCCCTCCTGCTGTCCAAACAGCCCTGCGGAGGCTTGAATCGCTTCGGCTAGCAGAAACCGTTCGTTTTCGGCGGCAGGCATTTGGGCAAAATGGGAAAATGAGGTGGCAATTTGGGCCAGCCCGTCGATTTGCTCGGTAAGCGTTTGAGCGGCGTTGGGGAGGAGTTGCCCGATCTTTTCCGGCTGCTGGCGATACGCATGCAAAAGGTATTGAATGCTTAACTTCATCGGTGTGAGGGGATTTTTGATCTCATGGGCAACCTGTTTGGCCATTTCCCTCCAGGCTTTCTCGCGCTCGGTTTGCCGTAACTGCTCCGCGCTGGCTTCTACTTGCTGCACCGCTGCATTGTATGCGCCAACCAGCGCTCCGATTTCGTCTTCCCGGTCTGTTGCGGGCAGGTATTGATTACCCCCGATCTTCAACATCCGGAGATGCTCGCTAATTCGGACCAGTGGAGCGGTGAGTTGGTTGGCAAGCAATATAGCGGCGCTGCCTGTAATTAGCAGCAGGAAGACTGAAACCATGAGAATGGAGCCAAAAAAGTCCTGCAATGCAGGGCTTACCAAATCCCTGGCAGACAAGAAAGGAACGCCCAGGATCAGGGAAGGGGCGGTTGGTTCCAAAGTGAACGGCAGGTACAACACCTGATAGTCCCTGGCTTGAATCCGTTCTCTTCGAAATAAAAACGGCCGGTTTTCTTTAATTAACGCCCGAAGCGCCTCCTCATGTATTTTTTTACTCTTGAACCCCTTTTCGTATATGGCGATCGTAGAAGAAGCCCTCAGGATACCCTGGCCGTCATAAAGGTCAAAATCCATGTCGTAATACCCAGACAACCGGTCTAGCAGGCCGGTTAACGCGCTATCGGATGGCGTGCCTGCCTTGCCGGGCCATTGATGGATCGTTTGAATGGCTGCCTCCCGGGCATCTTTTGCACTTTGGATGACTTGGTTTTCCTGATCCTGGATGGCGGAAAGACGAAAGTAAGGAATGGATATCAGGGTAAATAAAACCACAGGAACCAGCGCCATTGCCAATGCCGCCCGTTGCAGCCGGTTGCGGAAACGGGAACCCCATTGGAAGGGTAGGGTAGTGGTTGAAGGGAAAAAAGCCAATTTCCGGTTTGCCCATGCCATACAAGCTGTCAGGACCAGCAATCCGATAAAAAAAAGGGAGAAAAGTGCCAGAACAGGCAGGATGCCAGGGCGTTTTTGATCGGTATAAATCCAGCTTCCGCCAGGACTGCCCACCCATACCGATATTCGCTCTTTGTTTACCCTCCAGGAAAGAACCTGGCCGGGGCTGTTTTTTTTGGACAAAAAAGAGAATGCATTTCCCCAATAGCTTGATTCCTTTGGGAACGCCTTGGCCAGACGGGTGTCGGGAGCCCCTGCGATTTGGACCAAACGGCCTTGTTCAATTCGCGCCATATTCCATTCGGGGGCGCTCTCTTCTTCTGCCAAAAACTTGACATAAACCCGGTTGGTGGATCGAACTTCTTGAGGGAGTCCTTCGGAAAGCGCTTTCTCAGCACGATCTCCCATTTCCAGAAGGTCTTTTTCCTGGCGGGAACGGGCAATCATAACCGCGCTCAGGGCGGCAAAAAACAGGGTCCAAACCAAGGTCCAGGCCAGGCCGCTATTGCGGTAGTCCAGAAAAAGATCGAATAAAAGCAGGTAACTAAACCCTAACAGGGCTGACGGGACAGGCGGCAACCCGGTCCAGCCGGAAACGGCCGGAATCGCCATTAACGAAGACACTGCCCCAAATAGCAATATCCGGGTCGGCAACTCCAACGAGCGCAATCGGATAGATTGTAGCGCCCATTGGGAAAACAGGTATACGTTCACCGACGCCAGTCCGGCGATAAGAAAAACACCCCAACCGGATAAACCCGCGTGGAGGAGATTTTCGTAGGCTAACCCACGTGAAGAAGTGGTGACGAGGAACCGCAGGCCGGCAAGGAAGCCGCCCAGGGCTATGGACGTTAGCAGGGGGAAGCAAAGACCCGCTACCCATTTGGACCATCCTGGGGCAGGAACTTTCAGCAGCAAGGCAATCCACCAAAACAACCCGCCCAGGGAGGTTAGTATCCATCCCGGGCTCGCCGTTCCGTTGAATTCCTTTTCCAGCAATGGAAGGTCCTGCAGGGAAGGGTGGTGTAATACGTTGAAGCCGGCAAAAAGAGCCATCCCGAGTATTCCAGAGAGCGCAACCACCCCTGGCAATGGCCGGAGGCTGATCCATTGGGATAAAGGTTTCCAGGTTACCGCAAGGAAAGCGGCCAACCCTGCCGCATGTAGCCCCAGTCCAAGTTTTGGATACGGACACAACAACCAAGGATTGCCTGCAAGCGCAGGCAAAACCAGACCGCCTATCCAGAGGATAGCCATTGCCCAACCGCCTGATCTCCGGGTTGTTTTCATAGCTGTTCAACACCGTATACGGAAAATGGTCCCCAAGGTTGCAACCCTTGGGGAACCCTTCTTGCGAAAATCCGGTTTTTCTTGTACCTTTAAACTGCTGCAAGCTACCCTATCGCGGTTCCGCCTCCGGCGGAAATGAGGAAAGTCCGGACAACGCAGAGCGCCACACCATCTAACGGATGGGTCCCGGTTGCAGAACCGGGAACAGATAGGGTCACAGAAACTAGACTTCCCCGGCTTCGGCCGGGGTAAAGGTGAAAACGTGCGGTAAGAGCGCACGCCGTCCGCCAGTAATGGCGGAGGGGGATAAACCTTGTGGGTTGAAATGCCATGTATACCCCGATTCAGGCATGCCTGAGCAGGGTTGCTCGCTTTGTTTTCCGAAAGGAACGTCGGGAGGGGTAGGCAGATGGACCCCGGTCGCGAGGCCGGGGCTAGATAAATGATAGGGCGTTTTTGCTAACGCAGAAACCGACAGAATCCGGCTTATCGGCTTGCAGCGCTTTTAAACGGGTCTGTCTCAAAAGATGGGCGTTGTCCTTGGCTGTAAAAAATAAAATTTCACGCCTGGGACGAAGAGCGGTCTTTTGAGGCAGACCCGTTTAATTTTTTTTGGATTATTCACCGTTCAGCGCGGCAAAATCAAACAACAAGGAGAAACGCAACGTGTTGTCCAGTGGGTTGCGCTGATTTGTTGTCGGAACCAGATACGAGAAGTTCAATCCGAAAATATTGTATTTCAATCCCAATCCTACGGAGAAGAACTTGCGGTTTCCTTTTTGCCGGTGTTCGTTGAAATAACCCGCCCGCACAGCAAACTGGTCGCTGTACCAGTATTCGGCGCCTACGGAGTACATCAGTTCCCTGAGTTCTTCGCTGAATCCTTCCGGCGCGTCGCCCCAGGAAGAGAGGATCGCACCGATGGGAGATTCATCCTTGAAGTCGGGGTTGCCGTCGCCGTTCTGGTCGCAATCCAATCCCTGGCAAGGCGTTGGGACGAGCAGCTTGTTGACGTCGCTGGTAAAAGTAATCTTGTTGAAATCGTCGAAGTTGAGGGTCCAGGCTGCCCCCAGGCCGAAGTTGGCAGGAAGAAAATCGCGGAACTTGTTGTTGGTGTACGTGATTTTGGAGCCGATATTGGTGAGGGCCAATCCCAGGGTGAGTTCGGAATCCCCCTGCCGCATCTGAATGGGGGTTTTATAGGTTAACGAGAAATCCGCAGCGCCGGCAATCCCGGGTTCGATCGTTTCGCCATTGACGATTTGGCCGGCGGCGAGGTTCGAATAGATGAATTTTGCCGACACGGCGGCGGAAAAGTTGTCGGCCAGTTTCCGGGCATAGGCTGCCGCGATTTCAAACTCGTTGGGCCGGCCGGTATTCAGCGGCTGGCCGTTGGGGTCGGTAAACTGGATGCTGCCAAGAGAAAAATAACGCAGCCCCATGCCTAAGGTCTGAAATTCGTCGATCTTGTAAAAGCCGGTGAGGTATGCCAGATACACATCGTTGAGCCCAAGCGCACGCAGCCACGGAGTGTAAGTTGCTGAAACTCCGATCTGATCATCGGCGAACACCAGTTTGGACGGATTGAAATGCATGGCGTTGCCGTCGGGGGAGATAGCAATACCTGCATCGCCCATGGCTCCCGAACGGGCATCGGCTACAATGCGCAAAAAGGGAACCGCCGTAACCACTGTATTGGTGCATGGCGTTCCGTCCAGGTTGTAGTATTTCCCATCTTTTCCCAGGGTACATTGCCCAATCGCCGGAATGGTAACCAGCCCGGCAGCCAGGATCATAACCGTCTGGAGTAATACGTTCTTCATGAGATAGTAACTTGATGAATTAAAAGGTTTGCAAATATAGTCATGAATACGGTTGAATCCATCATCCGGATGGATCATACATTTTTCATGCCAACCTTTCTCTTTTACGAAAAAACCGGATTCTTATTTTAGCAGCACCAATTTTTCAAACTTACTCTCCCCCCGGATTTGTTGTGAACCTGATAACGTGGCCCTGATTTGGACCTGATATAAATATACCCCCCGTGCCAGGGCATCGCCATAGTCATCCCTTCCGTCCCAGGAAATGCAGTCATCCAGGCGCAAGGCGCCGTCGGAAAACAGGGTTTGTTCAATGGTTTTGACCAGGCGCCCGGAAGCGGTGAAAATCCGGATCAGCACGCCGATCTCCTGATTGGCGTAGTTGTGGTCGAACTGAAAGCAGGTGTGATCGGTGAACGGGTTTGGGTAGTTGAGTACATGCTGAAGGGCAATGCCTGCATCTCCGGTAACTATAAATTCCGTCGCCCCTTCGGCGGGGTTGTTGGCAATATCCCAGGCTTTGACCTTGACCCTGTGTACGCCCTCCGGAATATCCTTCAGCGGATAGCGAACCTCCCCTTGACGGTAATCGTCGAGGGCGGCGGCAAAGAAATCGTTCAGGACAAGGGTATTTTGGGTGTTTTCATCCAGGGTGGCCTCCAAATCGTGGCCGATGCTGTTACCCGCCACGTTGATGCCGTTGTCGTCCTTTAGAACAACCAATAACAGGGGATCGGGTTCTGTAGTTCCGCCGGAAATGAAATCGGTATTGTTCATGTAAACTTCCACTTGGGGGCCTTGGTTGTCGTTGATCTGTGAAAGGGCATTGCCCCCGATGACGATGCCGGAATATTCCCCTGTGGCGTCAACCAGGCGGCTGTTATCGGCTGCGTAATAGCTGAGTTTGCCATTGCCGAAGGCATAGTTGATGTCTTTTGGCGCTACAAAGGAGAAAGAAAACCGGCCATTCCGGATGCTGGACCGCCCCCGGAACAAAACATTTTTTTGCAGCGTGTAGGGATAGGGATAACTGCCGTTATCCTGCCCAAGGGTTTTGGTCTGGATGGCTTTGTCGAATACGCTGGGGTAAAGCACTCCATTGAAATCTTCCAGTACATTGCCGGCAGGGTCGGTGATCATCCCTTGTATTGTTACCTGCTGGAGTGCCCGTAGGGTATCGTTTTGCCCTGTGCCGATGGGTTTTCCATCAATTGCGGTAGTGATAACCCGGTATTCCGGGATGGCCAGTCGCATGGCCGGATCGCCGATAAGAGCAAATTTTCGGGAGTTGGTCGTGATTCCAATGCTGGAAGAGCTGTTTTTGGCTAGTTGCATGGCTTCTCCAAGAGTAGGGTAAGCGCCGTTTCGCTTGGTGAAAAGAAATTCCAGCGATTTTTGGGTCAGTGTGGCATTTTGATTGGCAAAAACTGCGCGGACGGTAGTCATTAGCGCTATTGCTCCTCCTTTGGGATTGAGCAAGGCTTCCTCTCCTGCAGAAGTAAAGGTTGGGTCATCATAATTGGTGAACGAACAGGTTGCCGTGAGGAACAACGCCTGCTGATCGTAGTTTTTCCAATTGACAATGTCCGGAATATTCAGGATGCGCTCCTGGGCCCAGCCGAAAGGACCGCCATGCCCAAGGTAGGTTACTACCAGGACGCCCTTGAAGATAGCCTCATTGATAGATTCCGTCACGGCGGGTATCCGGTTGCCCCCCGTCGTAGCGGTTTGGGCGTAAGCGTCGAGATATACCTTGTCGGTGTTAATCGCCGGGAACCGCCCCTGCAGGTCGTTTGCGATCAGGTCTGCATCCTGGGTATGTTGCATGCCGTCTTCGTCGTCGCCCACAAACAAGGCCCGGTTGCGCCAATCGGAAAAGGTTACCGGCGATGTGTCGTAGTGAATGATCTTTTGAACTACCTGGGCAGCTTCCTCTTTGGAATTGACAGTTAGGCGGCCCACCGCTATTTGCAGCCTTCCGGTTAAAGGGTCTGTTCCGGCAGGGAGGCCGAGGAGCGCGTAATAGTCGTCGGTAGGAAAAGCAAACAATGGGTTAAAAGATTCATTTTGGAAAGTAGGGATAAAATCATTCCCATACCCGTATACGTCTCTGGCATCAAATGAGCCGTCGCCAAAAAGCAAGAGGTAACGGAATGCCGGATCGCGAAGGAAAAGCATCCGGGCAAAGTTGCGTATTGCCGAAGGATCCTTTTTTCCGGAGGAGAACTCGTTGAAGACCTGGACTACATCAACCAATTCCACGGTTAGTCCGCTTGTTTTTCTCCGGTGTTCGGCAAGAAGGGCAGCCTCTTCTTTCAACTCCGCCGGATACAGGAGTACCATGTCCGCCCGGGTCAGTCCGTGCAGGTTTTGATTGTCTATTTTTCCAACGGCTTTGGGGCTCAGCAAGGGGCGGGAAGGGGAGAAAGCGATGAACTGCCTGAGCAGCTCGGTAGAGACGCCAAACCGGAGCAGGCTTCCTGAGCGCTCTGTTTTTTGGATTTTGGGGCTCAGCGGGTCGGTAATTTCCCAGACAACGACGTCTGCTCCGGCATCGGACAGCTCAAACATAGAACTGGCATAGGCGGTGGTCTGGATATCCCGGAAGGCCATTTGGTCGCCCGCGAAAATCAGCTTGCGACGCACCTGCAACTCGATATAATCTACCCAGGCTTCGCTGCCGTCGCTGGCGCCTCCTGGGTTTGGGTAGCGGATGATCGCTTCAACATTGCCGGAGGTCAGGTTGACACTTCCTTCGAGAAGGGCATTCTTTGCGTAATCCCGGATGTTGTCAAATTCCCCTTCGAGTTCCACCACCCGGTCGGCCAGGCCGGAAGTGAGTGTTGTCCCATTCAGCAGCAGGGAAAAACGGGAGTTCTGAAGGGCTCGCAAGGCCATTTCTGACCTTACATAAGCAGGGCTTTCCGGAATGAGATTTGGAAACTGGAAAAACTTGTCGTATTTGTATTCCCGCACATTTTTCATGTGATCCCCGAACCAGCGCTTGCCCGACCCTCTGGATTTGGGCCACTCGTGCTGGAGGTTTACCTTGTCTTCCTCCAGGCGGGCGAAATCGTCGAATGAGGCCGACGTGTAAGCAGCTGTGGTAAGGGCATTTTGCTCTGGGATGCGCTTGCCCTGGCCCGAACCGGTCTTTAGAAAATAAAACTGCTGCTGGGAATAGATGTTCCTGGATTGGGTAAATCTTCGGGTGGTTCCATTGTAGGTCCACTGGTTTGGTCCTTCGGCATAGAAAAGCAGGTAATCACCAGGATCGAACTTCCCGTCGGCTTCGCCGGAAATAAACACAGGGATTTCCAAAAGGTCGTCGGGTTTGGGTTCGGAAAGCAGTTCGGGCAGCATACCGCCTCTGTTGCCGAGCAACTTGATCTGACGGGGGTCGGTTCGGTCAATGTCTATTTTTAGTTCGTTTTTAAGGAACTCATAGGATATCTTATGCATGCCTTCTTGCTGGACGGCAATTTTATACAGGGTTCCGTCGCGGAGTTGGGAAGCTTCAGCAAATTCAGCAGACCGGGCGGTGATTTGAGGCTCACTGGTCCATACGGCTTCCACGCGGTAGCGCGTGACGCGCTGAAAAGCGTTTCCCCGCCTCAGGATGGGAACGAACTGGACCTTCCCCCAATATTGGCCCCGCTCCGTTTCCACAGCCGTTTTAAACCGGATCGTTTCTCCCAGCAATTCATCGCCCGGCGCTATCTTTCTGGGGAAGGGTTCCTGATCCATAGCGATGATCCGGATATTCAGGGTTCCGGGCCCTGGTAGGGGAAATGAATGTAAGGCCAGTGGATGGAATGGGGCGGTTTCATCTGGTACCGCGCCCTGAAAAAGCCAGAGTTGGTGCACTTCCCCGCCCGATGAAATCCATCGGGGCTCTTTATCCCAAATCAGTGAATCGCTAAGGATAATCGGAGAATTAGCGGATACAAGACGGAATAAAAAAAGGAGGATCAGTGTTGAATAAAAATTCTTCATACCTTTCAATCGTTTGGCATATAATAAACAGGCGGGGTTTGAGGTCTGGGCAGAACAGACCAGTTGGGGACCCGCGCCGGCTTAAACGGAAATGGCGCCGGCCACAAGATAAACGAATCCCTGCCTAAAACGTTAAGGCTTAAACAGGCATTGTAGCGCGCATGGTTGGGAGGCGACATTTCGGCACATAAAAATAACTAAAAAGGGAGTTCAATGGGAAGAAAGCTGTTCCTGGCGCAAGCGTTGCTGTTTTGGGTTTTCTTTAGGGCATGGAGCCAGGATCCGGTTTTCAGCCAGTTTTATTCAGCTCCGCTGCAACTCAACCCGGCTTTTGCCGGCGTGGCCGAAGCGCCGCGAATTACGTTAAACTACCGGAATCAGTGGCCTGCCTGGCCTAACGCGTACCGAACCTACGCGCTGAGTTTCGAACAGCCGCTTCCTTTTTTGCAAAGCGGCTTTGGAGTGTCGGCGCTCGCCGACGACGCGGGCAATGGTATTTACCGGACTTTGGCATTCCATGCCGTGTACAGCTATCACCTGCAAATCTCCGAATCCTATTTCCTCAAATTTGGCGTCGAAGGCGGGGTTTTGCAATCCCGGGTGGACTGGGACCAACTGGTGTTCGGCGATCAGGTGGACCCCATTGAAGGGTATGGGGCCCCGGGTTCTCCCGCGACGCCGAGCGAAGAGAACCGCCCAACGGGCTTGCGCAACCACGCTGTGGATTTTGGAACGGGCCTGTTGTTCCACAGCCAATCGGTGTACGCCGGCGTTTCCGTGCGCCATCTAAACCGGCCGGACGAAAGCCTGCTCAACGCCAATGACAATTTGCGCATAGGCCGGCCTATGCGCCTTTCCTTTCATGCAGGCTGGGAAATTGGGTTTGCACAAGGCAATAACCTGAAATACCCCGCGTTTATATCACCGAATCTAATGCTGATCCGGCAGGCGGACTTCACCCAGATCAATGCAGGCGCATACCTGGGATACAATTTGTTCTTTGGAGGGCTTTGGTACCGGCATAGCGGAGGAAATCCGGATGCGTTTATCGGACTGGTTGGCGTTCGGGAAGGGCCGCTGAGGTTTGGTTATAGCTACGACATGACTATGTCTGCCCTGGGCCCCATCAGGACAGGCGGAACCCACGAGGTTTCCCTGACCGTCAACTTTGCGGAAAGCAGGGCGTTTCAACGGCGCAAAAAGGCCTCCCGGTACAACAACTGTTTTAATATGTTTCGTTAAGGCAAGCTGAAGGAAGGGATACCGGATAAAAAAAACAGCATCGTATTTATTAACACTTGGAAAATACTATTTTCGCAGGCGTTTCGTTTTGCCCAATAGTTGATCTCCAGGTAAACATAGCCGGCAAAACCAACCACACTGGGGAGCTTGCCTGGCCCGGAAAAACTTGGTCATTTATCATTAAAACAGTCAGACACTGATGAAAAAGCTTTTGAAGTTTGGCGCTTATTTTTTCCTGGCAGCCGCGCTGTTAACTTCTTGCAAAAGCAAGGAAAGCTCTTCCACCACCGGTTGGGTGTACAACGACAAAAAATGGGGTGGATTTGAAAAACAGGATTATGAAGGCCAGATTACCGGCCCTAATCTCGTCCTGATTGAAGGGGGCACCTTCACCATGGGCCAAACCCAGGACGACGTCATGTACGAATGGAACAACGTTCCGCGCCGCGTTACCGTTTCTTCGTTCTACATGGATGAAACGGAAATCTCCAACCTCGACTACCGCGAATACGTTTATTGGTTGCAGCGGGTGTTCGGGGAAAGCTATCCGGAAGTCGTTCGCGATGCCTTACCCGATACCCTGGTATGGTTGGAAGAATTGGCCTACAACGATCCCTTCGTTCAAACCTATTTCCGCTTTCCTTCCTACGACAACTACCCCGTAGTCGGGGTGAACTGGGTGCAGGCTAACCAATATGCACAGTGGCGGACAGATCGGGTGAACGAAATGTTGCTCATTCAACGCGGCATCCTTAATCCAAACCCCGACCAGAAAGACGAAAGCAACTTTGCCACCGATGCCTATCTCGCCGGTCAGTACGAAGCCAACGTGCGCCGGAACCTCAAAGACTACCGCACCGGAGAAGAGCGCAACGTTCGCTTTGAGGATGGTATCCTCCTTCCGGATTACCGGTTGCCTACTGAAGCGGAATGGGAATACGCCGCTTTGGCCCTCCGGGGCAACCAGTCTGCCGATCAGGATGAGCTTTATACCGACCGCAGAAACTACCCATGGAACGGGAATTCGGTCCGTTATCAGGTACGCGATAAAAACCAGGGCGCTATCCTGGCCAACTTCAAAAAGGGTAAAGGGGACTACATGGGCATTGCCGGCAAGCTTAACGATAACGCCCATATCCCGAGCGAAGTGCGTTCCTTCCTACCCAACGATTTCGGCCTTTACAATATGGCAGGCAACGTGGCAGAGTGGGTATTGGATATTTACCGCCCTCTTACTTCGATGACATTGCGCGACGCCGACAACCACGACCTGAACCCCTACCGGGGGAATGGGTACAAGCGGGTAGTCACCGATCAGGACGGCGTACCTGTCGAAAAAGACAGCCTTGGCCATCTCCGTTATCGCCACCTGACGCAGGACGAACTCGTCAACCGCGAAAATATTCGCCGTGGGGAAGTGTATAACTTCCAGGACGGCGATCCCGAATCGGAGGTAACCTACGATACTACGCATACCCTGATCACGGATAAGTCCCGCGTCTATAAAGGCGGTTCCTGGGCAGACCGTGCTTACTGGCTCTCTCCGGGCGCCCGTCGCTTCAAGAACGAAGATGAAGCCGATCGCACCATCGGTTTCCGTTGCGCAATGACCCGTTTGGGAAGCCCAACCGGCAACCAGATCCCCAGCGGCAATGAGTTCAAAACCAAATCCAAGCGAACCGATCGCCGGTTTAAATAGGCCCGTTCTTCGAACGCAAAAAAGAAAGGGGCAGCCAACCGTGGCTGCCCCTTTCTTTTTTGCGTTCCGGAGAACGGGGGATTCCGGATGCCTGCGTATCTTTCCGATGTTTTATTAAATGTACTCAATCCCTATTGGTCGATCATGGATGTGAATGAGCTATACGAACTGTTTCAGCAGAGTGGAAAGATATCTACGGATTCCAGGAACGTGATTCCCGGCGCGTTGTTCTTTGCTCTCCGGGGCGATCGGTTTGACGGAAACCAATTCGCAGGACAGGCTATCCGGAATGGAGCGGCTTATGCTATAGTGGACGACCCCGGGGTAATCGTTCCAGGACAGCCGTTTATCCTGGTGGAAGACGCGCTCGCAACCCTGCAGCATCTGGCGAGGCGCCACCGGAGGCAGTTTCATATTCCGGTGATCGGCATCACCGGAAGCAATGGAAAAACCACGACAAAGGAATTGGTTAGCGCCGTTCTTGCCTCCCACTACGCCACACATTACACAAAAGGCAATTTGAACAACCATATCGGCGTCTGCCTCACGCTTCTGGACATGAGCGATGACACGGAAGTGGCCGTCATCGAAATGGGGGCGAACGCTCAGGGAGAAATTGCTACCCTCTGCCGGATCGCAGAACCCACCCACGGGCTGATCACCAATATTGGCAAAGCGCACCTCGAAGGATTTGGCGGCCTGGAAGGAGTGAAGAAGGGAAAGTCGGAGTTATACCTCCACCTTGCAGCGCATAAAGGCACGGCGTTTATCAATATGGAGGAGCCCTTCCTAACCGAACTGTCGTCCAGGGTAACCAAACGCATTTTTTACGGGCTAAGCGAAGCCCCTTCGGCGGAGAACCGCCCCATTGAGATCAAATTGCTGGCTGTTCAGCCGTTTCTAAAGGTGGGCTTTCTGGATGAAAAAGCTCATCTTCTCGATGTGCAATCCCGGTTGATCGGCGCCTACAACCTGGGCAACCTTATGACGGCCGTTGCGCTTGGCCGGTATTTCAAAGTGCCTTCCCAAAAGATCAAAGCGGCAATTGAGGAATACCTCCCGCAAATGAACCGGTCTCAAATCATTCCCTGGAACAGCAACACCATCATACTGGACGCCTATAATGCCAATCCGTCCAGTATGGAAGGAGCGCTGCGGAATTTTGCATCTATGCAAAGCGAACAAAAAGTGGCCATTCTTGGAGCGATGTTCGAATTGGGGGAAGAAGCGGCGGCCGAACACGCCCGGATTGGCGCACTGGCAGAGGAATTGGGATTTGACCGGGTCGTCCTGATAGGCAAGGAATTTGAGGCGTTTGCCGTTGCGCACAAAATCCCTTTTTACCCCGATGTGCAGGCGTTGAAACCCTGGTTCCACGAACAAACCTGGGAACATACCCATTTTTTGATTAAAGGCTCCAGGGGTATGCAGTTGGAAAAACTCCTGGATGCCGGGTAATTCGGGGGGGTATTTAGACGTAATTTCCCTCTTTGGCGCCCTTCAGCAGCGGGGAGAGGGAAGGGAGAAAGCGTTCCGATTCAAATAAACCGTTTAAAGGCAACTACCAGCCGTTCCGGAAGTTCGTCCTGGCAGGCTTGCTTGTAGTCGTTATACGAACAGGGGATAAGCCGGTGGCGTTGGTGTCTGCGAGCCGTTTTCACCGGAACCTGGATCCACCAGCGGCCCGTCTTTTGGCTTTTCCAAAACGTGAGTTGATAGTCGAGTTGCTTCAGGTCGACAATATATTCAACCAATCCTTCCACGGAGGCAGGGAAATCCCCTTTCCGGAGGTGGAACCCTTCCAGAAAATACCAGATCATTTGCGCAACTGCCTGGGCCGTCTGGGTTTTGCGATCCATGGAAGTCCGATAACCCAGCATGCCAAATGCCTTGAGTTTGTCGCTCATCCCGGCATAGCGGCATATCTGGCAGGCTTCCTCCAAAATAAACCCGCTGGGAGACGGCTCGCTGTGCCCGGGAGCGTCCGCTTCTTTTATAACGGGTAGGTTAAGTAAAAACAGGTCGCCGTCCCGGACAATGGGTTCGACTTCCGGCAGATTGGTCTTGGCGTAACCCAACCGGACCATGTCGAAGTTCCGCCGCTCCATTTCCCGGAGCGTTTCCGGTGGTGTGAAATGGGTTTGATACCCGATCAGTCCCAAATGAAACAGTTGGGAATCTTCCTGCAGAATGAGGTCGTTCAGGAGTTGAGGCGTTGCGTCTTTTTGCCCGGGTCTGAATCGGATACGTTCGTCCGCTACAACCAGGTTGATGTTTTTCAGAACCTGCTGGGCTGCCTTGTACAAGGAAAGCCCAAAGTATAAATCGTTCCCGATCAGGACCGGCAGGATTCGGGCTTCCATTAACTCGGCAAGCGCCGGAATGATGAACGATAAGTTGTTTTTCCGGATATTACCCAGGTCGGCGATTTTAAGACCCTCAAAATGGAAACTCAAGGGGTATAATGCGGCCCGGGCAGCGTTGGCGTCTTTTTCACCGACGCCTATCAGCGCAACCCGAACGCCTTTCAGGCTCGGGAGTCCGTCTTCGGTGTAGATGCGAAGATGGCTTCCCAGATGCCAGGGGGCAAGGGGCTCCGTAACAATATCGCCCAAAGGGACCGGGCTAAGCCAATTTTCCAGCATATGCAGTTTGTGGTTGTCGGCGCAGGATAGGTTGGCATTCCGGCGCGCGGATTTCGTGCGTAAATTACCGCTTCCTTGCCCTTTTGGGTGATTCCATTAGGAAGAAAATAAAAAAAACATAGTCCAGGGGGCAAAAAAGGTGACTTTTCATGTTTTTTTAGTATAAATATGGAGAAAATACAAAATTTGAACGGGCAGGCGGGTACGGCCTATTGGCCAACCTGCTTTTTTGATTTATCTTTGACCTTAGACTTTAACTCTTAGACGCTGGATGCTAGAATCAAGAGGCTACATCGTTCCTTTGTATCTAACGTCTAACGTCTAACCTCTAACGTCTAACCTCTAACCTCTAACCTCTAACCTCTAACGTCTATACCATAATCCCATCATATTCACTCATAATACCAAAACTATGACGAAACGATTCTTCCTGCTGAGCCTCTTTTGCCTGTTTGCAGGCTTAACTTCTCTTGCCGCCCAAGGGACCCCTCCCGAAGAACCCGCCAAAGAAAAGACCAAACAGGCGGCTTCTGGCGCCCCGACGCCTAAAAATATGTTCGAAGTCGGTATAAACGGCGGTTTGTCTATGCTTGGGGGCGATGTAAAACCACTTCCCTCCTACGGAATTGGCCTGCATGTGCGCAAAGCTCTGGATTATATTTTCTCTGTCCGGGGCGATCTCCTGCTGGCGAAAATGAAAGGAGCGGATGAAACGACCGCCAGCCAGGTGCTTGACCGCGAGTTTGAGACGGATTGGAAGTCGGGCACCATTTTTGGAGTCCTTTCCCTGAACAGCCTTCATTGGAACAAACCAGTCCGTTCCACTAATTTATACGTGATGGTTGGCGCGGGCGGCAACTCCTACAACGTCGAATTCCAGAGCGAATCAGTGCGTAAAGGCACCTTTAAAAGCGGCTTTACGCCGCATTTGGCTTTAGGCGCCGGGTTGTCGGTGCGCGCAAGCAACCGGATCAATATTGGAATCGAAGAACAAGCCTTTACCACCTTCGGAAGCAGCGCGGACCAGTTGGACGGTATCCTCTTTGACAAGGGACAAACTCAGGAGAAATCTATCTTCCGCGATATTCTTTCCTTCACGAACCTGACTATCAACTTCAACCTGGGCAATCCGGCCACGCAAAGCGAACCGCTTTACTGGATCAATCCGCTGGAAACGGTCATGAACGACATCGAAGCCCTTAAGAACCGTCCGGAAGTATCCCTGGAAGATGCAGACCAGGACGGCGTGATCGACGCCCTGGACCAGGAACTGAGTACGCCGGCAGGCGCTATGGTTGATACCAAAGGCCGTACCCTGGATTCCGACCGCGACGGCGTTCCGGATTACCTCGACCGTGAACCTTTCTACACGCCTGCTGAAAACGAACGCGTCAATAGCGAAGGGGTAGTCGTAAACCCAAGCGGCCGCGGAGGCGTGACCGAAGAGCGCGTCCGGGAATTGATCGACGAGGCCCTGCAATCCAATGGCGCGCTGAACGATATTCGCAGCACGGCGGCAGAGTGGTTCCTCCCCATGATCCACTTCGGCACCGACAGTTATTCCATTAAATATTCCGATTACGGCAACCTGGCCAGCATCGCCCGGACCCTGCGTTCGAACCCCAATATGCGCATTGTCGTCACCGGCTTTGCCGATGCTACCGGTGCGGAAACCTATAACAACCAGCTTTCCTACAACCGGGCTAAAGCGGTCATCGACCACCTGGTCAGCGTCCAGAATATCGGCCGTGGACGGTTTGTCCTTCAGTGGAAAGGCTCTAACGAAAGCCTGGTCCCCACCAACGCCAGCTATATGAACCGCCGCGTGGAATTCCGCGTCGCGGGCGCCGGCGATGTGGAAATGGATCCGCCTTCCGGAAAAACGGACGGATATTGATTAGACATTAGACGTTAGACATTAGACGTTAGAATTCCATAACCTCTAACGTCTAACCTCTAACGTCTAACCTCTTCTATGGCTTTTCTTTTTGCTTTGATCAGCCCGGAGAGCATTTTTCCGACTTGCGTACATAAGGAAATCAACTTTTCTGACTCGCTTTGAGGGAGCAGAGCGCATTGCCGTGCTATTTCAATTTGGGTGGTCAATTCTGCCAATGAGCCTCTGGCAACGATAAAAAAATGAAGTGCGTGCTTGTCAGAATCCATAGATTCTCCCTCTGCAATATTGGAGGAAATAGATACTGCCGACCTGCGCATTTGATCGCATAAGCTCCATTCCCTTCTGATTTTCGGGTTGTCTTTGAACATAGAATAAACTGCAACGGCTAATTCCATAGCCTTTTGCCAAACCTTAAGATGGAGGTAATTGCCCATTTTTTCCTCCAAGTTGGCTTCTTTCAATAACAAATGCCAGCCCGGTTTGCCCTGGGGCGTACCCCGCAAATGGCATGCCGCCCCCAGGTTTTTATTTTATAAGAATTTGGAAATAAGCCCGTAACTATTCTAATTTTTCCCTCCACCCTCTAACCTCTAACCTCTAACGTCTAACGTCTAACGTCTAACGTCTAACGTCTAACCTCTAACCTCTAACGTCTATATTAACGTGCGTTAATCTTCTCCTAAAGTGTGTTAAGGAAATAGGGGGCAATGGCGCCCGCCTTTATCTTTAATTCAAGACAGGCGCTGGCCACAGATGCTTGCCTCTTCTATTCACCCTTAACCTTTAGCTATGAAAACCCGCTATTTCTTTTTGCTTTTTGCCTTGGGATTATTGGGCCTGAGTTCCTGCACCGACGGTTGGCGTCTCGATAACAAAGAAGACCGGCTGGCTGGCGAGTGGATGATCGACGAAGCCTATTTCCGGGAGAACGGCGATTTATTCCGGGAGGACGTGACCCGCGATTTTCGGGGCGACCGGATCGAGTTCTTCCGGGATTACACCGCTGTGTATGACGATTATTCTTCCCGGAATTTCTACGAAGGGGAGTGGGAGCTTTTCCTGGAACGCGATTATTACGACGATGGGGACGACGTGGAATTTTTCCTGGATCTTTTCTTCTACGACCGGGATGGCCGCATAGCGTTTTCCTGGAACGGGGAAGTGACGCTGCTGACGTATGAGAAACTCAACCTGCGGGTCAACGACCGGGCAGGGGTGTATACGTTTAAGTTGAGGAGGTATTGAAAAGAAAAAGAGGGCCTGCCTCAAAAGACGGTTTTTGCTTTAGGCAGCAAAAACCGTCTTTTGAGGCAGGCCCCTCTTCGTTTCAATGGAGATTATTTAAAATCCATTATTTCGCGTAGCCCGGGTTTTGGACCATATTCTGGTTCACATCCATTTCCCGTTGCGGAATAGGATATACCCGGAGGTGGCTGGAGATAGGCACCGTGCAAGGAGCATCCAGTTCAATGCCGGTATTGCATTGCGAGCGCACCATATCCAAGCCATTACGGGAAAGGTCAAATTTGGTGTGCCCTTCAAAGGAAAGTTCCCGTTTGCGCTCATCCCAAACCGTTTTCAGCACGTTGGCATCGGCGATTCCGCTCAGGGCAGAAGCGCCGCGCTTGGCGCGGATCGCATTAAGGTCGGCGATCGCGTCGGCAAATTTATTCTGACGGGCGCGCGCTTCGGCACGGATCAGGTACATTTCCGCAAGGCGGAGGATTTTCGGGCTGTGTAAGCCTGGGATTGCATCCTGTGCGGCATATTTGTTCTGATAGAACTGGCCGTTGGTATGCTTGTAAATAAACGCTTTGCGTTGGTCGGCATCTTCGTACAAGCTGATCAGGTCGTTGGAAACCCGGATATCGCCATAACCCTGCGGGTTGTAAATCTGCCCGAGGTTGTCGGCGCCGCGGTTCTCCGCAGCGGTGAACTTCAGGGTGAAGATCTCCTCCGAGGAGCCAGGAGCGGCAAACGCCTTGACGATGTCGCTGGTCAGGGAATACTTGCTAACGCCAATAACAGAAGTTGCGGAAGCTTCTGCTTTAGCATAGTCGCCTTTATACAGATATACGCGGGCAAGCAGCGCCTCAGCGGCATTCGGGGAGAAGCGATAAGCGCCTTTGTCTGCCATCAGCCCTTTGGCTGTAGTGAGGTCTGCAATGATTTGGTCGTAAACCTGGGCGATGGTATTCCGGGCAGGCTCGTCGATTTTGGCTTCGAGAATGATTGGAACGCCAAGGTCGGTGGTCGGGTTACTTTGCGTGTAGGCTTTGGCAAAAGAGCGCACCAGGTCGAAGTGGCATAATGCGCGGACGCAGAGCGCTTCGCCTTTAAGCTGGTTTTTATCTGCCGTTGCCGCGTCAATGTTATCTGCGTTGTTGATGATGTTATTCGCACGCAGGATAGTAGCATAGATAGCGTTCCAGATACCCGTTTGCGTGCCGAGGTCGGCTGCCCACTGGTAGGTGTACTCCTGAACAAACCTGTTGGAGTTGTTGATGGACAGATAAACAAGGTTGGCCTCAACTTCCGCGTTTACCTGGAAATTCCTCCCATAGTGGGACACGTTCTGGAGACCGTCGTAGGCGCCGTTCATAGCGGCCGTCAGGCCGGTGAGGTCGCTCAGCGCTTCCACATCGGAAAGCGACTGCTGCGGCTGGATCTGGTCAAGTTTTTCTTCGCAGGAAAGACTTACCAACGCCAGGGTAAAGAGGATATATGCAAATTTGAATTGTTTCATTGCGAGTCGATTATAGATTGTTTTAGAAAGAAATGTCCAAACCGAAAGTCAGCGTTTTACCAACCGGATAACGGAAGAATTCGTCTCCAGTTTCGCTCATTTCCGGGTCAAATCCGCTGTAATCGGTGATGGTGATCAGGTTCTGCCCCTGGATGTATGCGGTGATCCCTGCCAGGCGTGCCTTGTCGACGATAGAGCGCGGCAGCGAATAAGCCAGGGTTACGTTGCGCAGGCGAATGAAGGAGCCGTCTTCCAGGTAACGCGAGGACGTTCCATTGGACGAACGGTTGCCACCCACGCGGGGCTGCGGACGGGTAGCAATGTCGCCGGGCTTTTCCCATGCATCGGCCGCCTGGACGATGTTGTTGAACTGTCCATAGCGCTGGCCGTCGCTTTCTACAAATGGGCGGGAGCCGTTGTACACTTCGTTGCCCTGAACGGTATAGATGAACGCAGACAGCGAGAAGTTCTTATAGGAGAACGTATTGTTCAAGCCGGCAATGAAATCAGGTTCCGCATTGCCTACGATATAACGGGGAGCGCTGGCCAGGGTATTGGTGGTGCCTCCTTCGTCATTCAGGCGCCAGAGCGGTTGTCCGTTTGCAGGATCAACGCCTGCCCATTCGCGCAGGTACCAGGAGCGGATTGGCAACCCTTCGCGGTAGATCTGGTTGCCATTAAGGATGTCTTCGTCATTGGGAAGTTCCAGCACCTGGTTGTTGTTGGCGGTAAAGTTGAGTTCGATATCCCAGTTAAACCCGCTGGGGCTGGAAGAGCGGAACGGAGAATAGTTCAGCGTCAGCTCGATCCCTTTGTTCTCGATGCGGCCAATATTCCGGGTAGCGGTGGTGAAACCACTGGTAGAAGAAACCGGCACAGCGAGCAGCAGGTCTTGTCCTTCCCGGCGGTAATACTCCAACGTACCGGAGATGCGGTTTTGGAACAAACCGAAGTCAAGGCCCAGGTTGAGGGATTTGGTAATTTCCCAGGTTAAGTCGGGGTTCCCGATTTGCGAAGGAGAGCTGCCAGGGAGGTCGTCGTAGGAAGCGCCGAACCCGTAAAGTTGCAGGGAGGCAAAGTTGCCGATGGAAGCGTTACCTGTGGTACCGTAGCTTGCCCGGAGACGGAGATTGCTGAGGAAGCTCAGGTTGTTGAGGAAGCCTTCCTCTGAAAGGATCCAGGAACCGCCCACCGAATAGAATGTAGCATAGCGGTTGTTGGCGCCAAAACGGGAAGATCCGTCACGGCGAACGTTGGCGGTAAGCAGGTATTTGCTCATGAAGCTGTAGTTCAACTGGCCAAGCAACGAAACGAAAGCATACTCGGAGTTACCGCCGCTCACAGATTGAGGTTTTGCAGTAGAGCTGAGCGTTTTCAGTTTTCCGGAAGCTAAGCCTGTTCCGGAAGCAAAAAAGGATTTGGAATCGACTTTTTGGTATTCAAATACCCCGAGAGCATCGAATTCGTGGTTCTCTCCGATCTGTTTGACATATTTAAGAGAGGACTGAGTAGTCAGCGTGCGGTTTTCGTTATAGCCGTCATCTACTTCCCCGTTGGTGTCAACTCCATCATTGGTGGTAGGATCGAAATAGTTGTAATCCGTAACAGTGATGTAGTCGATTGCGGCAGTTTGGGAGAAGCGCAACCCTTTAAGAATATTATAGTTCATCGCTGCTTTGGAGAGCAAACGGAAGTTGCGGTTGATAACCGGGTTGAGTGGCTGGGAGTAAAGGAAGTTATCCCGGCTGAAGATGGTCCACGCCGTTTCCTGTCCGGTAAACAACTTGCCAGTTGCCGGATTAACAGCGGGTTGAAGCGGCGTGTTAACGAAAGCGCCCAAAAGTGGTGAAGCAAAACGGTTACCTGCAACAGCGTTGAGGTTGTCGGTATACGACCCGTTCAGGTTGACCTGGAAATCCAGTTTGTCGGTTGCGCGGTGGTCGATGTTGGCGCGCAGGGATAAGCGGCTGAAATCGGATTCGATCAGGATACCGTCCTGTTTGAAGTAGCCGGCAGAAGCGAAGAAGCGGGTTTTTTCGTTACCGCCACTAGCTTGAGCTTCCAGGTTGTAGGTATTGCCGGTGCGGAAGGCGGCATCGACCCAATCAAACGCGTTATTGAGCAGCGAAACAGGCCGGGCAGCTTCGATTTGCTCGGGGGTGCGGCCGGAGTTGGCGAGAACCTTTCGCTCATAATTCCAGATCTCGTCGGCGTTCATCAGCTCAAACTTACCGGTATTCGGCTGGGTTACCCCGTATTGACCTTTTACCGTGATGACGGAACGGCCCGCTTTGCCCCGTTTGGTGGTGATCAGCACCACCCCGTTGGAACCGCGGGAACCGTAAAGCGCCGTAGCAGCGGCGTCTTTCAGGATGGTCACGTTCTCGATGTCGTTGGGGTTGAGGTTGGACAATACATCGTTGGTGTTCGTGGTCTGGGTGAAGTTCCCTGTTTCCACAATGATGCCGTCAATAACGTAAAGCGGCCCGCGACCCGCGTTGATGGATCCTGTGCCCCGGATACGGATCGTCTGCTGGGCGCCCGGCTGGCCTGATGGAGCAGAAGACAACACCCCGGTAGCGCGGCCCTGGATCAACTGGTTGACGTCGGGCATCGGTACGTTGTTGATGGCTTTGTTATCTACCACCGCCACAGAAGCAACCAATTTCTTGCGCTCCACTTCTGAATACCCTGTGACGACAATCTCGCTCAGCAGGGTGCTTTCCTGCTCGAGAGTAACGTCAAGTACGTTGGAAGCGCCTACCGTGACCTCCTTGGAGGTATATCCGGTATAGCTGAAAATCAGCACATTGCTTCCTGCAGGAACAGCAATCGAATAACTGCCGTCGATATCCGTCACGGTTCCCGTGCTGGTTCCTTTTACCAGGATCGAGGCGCCGATCAGCGGCTCGTTTTGGTCGTCCACCACCTTGCCGGTAATGGTTCGCTGCGCTACCAGCGAGGCGACGCTGAAAAGCAAAAGCGTAAGGACTAGTGAGAGTCTTTTCATCGCAAATATGGTTTTATGTTAAAATAATGAATCTCCAAAAAGGCGGCCTATTCAGATATAGGCGGCAAACAAAAAGCCAACCCGGCCTAAAAGAACCGGCAAATGGAAATGTTCAGGGATAAACAGGATGGTTTGGGAAAATACAAGTCAGCTAAGAAAGAACGCGTCCTTTCAGAAAAAGCTGCCTGTCGCCCGATGTTTTTTGTTTGCAGTTGGTCAATAGGGGCCGGAACAAAGTGTATAAGATAGAGGAATAGGGTATATTCCGGATGAGGCAAATTTAAAACTATGTTTTTCAAATTTTACACTATTTTAACTTAAATCTAAATAAAAGATAGCTGAAGGCCAATTTCAAAGGCGGGTATCGGGCTAATCCTTATCTTTGCAGGGATTAAACTCAGGGGGTTCCCGGTTGTTATGCAAATGGATATTTTACGCTTCCCGCCCGCTTCCCCGGGAACCATTGCTATGAAGAAAAATCAACCCATGATTCGCATCAAACGCCAGGCGCAGGCCATGATCCCTACGCCCTGGGGAAATTTTATCATGGTAGCCTACGCGTCCGATCAGGAGGATTGGATGCCGCACCTCGCTCTGGTACACGAACATTTCAACCCTTCCCAACCGGTATTGACGCGCATCCATTCGGAGTGTATCACCGGCGATCTTTTCGGATCCAAGCGCTGCGATTGCGGGGAGCAGCTGCACCAAGCCCTGGAATTGACGGCCCGGGAGGGCGGTCTGGTGTTATACCTTCGGCAGGAAGGCCGGGGTATTGGGATCATCAACAAGCTCAAAGCATACAACCTCCAGGACCTTGGACTGAATACCGTAGATGCCAATATTCACCTGGGGTTGGAGGTGGATGCCCGCCAATACGATATTGCGGTGGAAATGCTCAAAGACCTTAAGGTACTTCGCATCAACCTCCTTACCAACAACCCCGACAAGATCGAAGCTTTCGAGCATTCCGGCATTGAGGTAGTTTCCAGGGTACCGCTCGTTATTTCGCCCCGGGAGGAAAACCGCAATTATCTGGAGACCAAGCAACGGGAGTTGGGACATCTTTTTGACCTGCTTTGAATTGTATATGAAAGCCATTCTTTTCGATCGCCCGGGTCCCCCAGAAGTTTTGTATACTGGGGAACTTCCGCTTCCTTCTCCTCAAAAAGGCGAGCTGCTGATCCGGGTGCGGGCTGCGGGGTTAAACCGCGCCGATTTGCTGCAACGCAAAGGGAATTATCCCGCCTTGCCGGGAGAAAGCCCGGTGCTGGGGTTGGAGCTGGCAGGCGAAGTGGCGGCTGTTGGCCCTGAGGTTACCCAATGGGCTGAAGGACAAGCTGTGTGCGGCCTCGTCGGCGGGGGCGCTTATGCGGAGTATGCCCTTTTGCGGGAGGAGATGGCGCTGCCTCTCCCGGAAGACTGGACATGGGAGATGGGAGCTGCCGTCCCCGAAGCTTTTCTCACCGCCTGGCAATCGCTTGTTTGGTTAGGTAAAATCCAGCCCGGCGAGCGGGTACTTATTCATGCCGGCGCCAGCGGGGTAGGTACGGCGGCCATCCAGTTGGCGAGGGAATTGGGCGCAGAAGTCTGGGTTACTGCATCCCCGGAAAAACATGCCTTTTGCCGGGACCTCGGAGCGTTCCAATGTATCGACTATAAAACGACTGATTTCGTTGAGGCGCTGCGCGCCTATGAACAAGGCGTATGGCCGGATGTGATTGTCGATTGTGTCGGGGGAAGCTATTTTCAACGCAACCTTCAGGCCTTGCGCATGGACGGGCGGCTCGTCATCCTTGCCCTGATGGGCGGCGCCCGCCTGGATCAGGCAGATCTCTCGCCCCTGCTGCGCAAACGCCTGACCATCATAGGAAGCACCCTGCGCAACCGCAGTTTGGAATATAAAAGCCGCCTTGTGAGGGATCTTTATGCGTTTGCATGGCCCCGGTTTACAGAAGGGCGCCTTAAGCCGGTTATCGACACCGTATTCCACATGTCAGAAGCTGCGCAGGCCCATGACTACATGGAGGCCAACCGGAATAAGGGCAAGATCATCCTTACTTTGCCCTAGCTACCGGCAATCCTTGGGCGGCTACCGGCAGGGGTAGCTCTTCCCAAATCCAAACCGGTTCGAACGCGGCATTGATATGGCTGAACCGGCAGGTGCGCAGAAGAACATCGCTCCCCTCCGCTTTTAAGCTGGCTTTTCCTTTATAGAACACGGTTTTAGTAAGGAACTCTGCATGGTAAATAGGCTGGATACCGGCGCCATCCCAAAGAAAAAAAGCGCGCTCAATGCCCGTCTCACATCCTTCAAACAAGGTGGACGCTTCAAAAAAGCGTGCTTCAGGATGCAAAGGGTCGGAAATTATCCGAAGCAGGGGGCTGGTGTCGCAATCGGCAAACAGGCAAAGGCCTTTGATCTCTTTTCGCGCGAGGAGCTTTCCGTTTTTAATCACCCGGAGTTCTGCCCGGATATCGGTCATTTCTGCCCGGGGAGTAGCGCTGAGGCCTAGAGCGACCGTTTCCAGTGCGCCGTCTCCGTCGAGGTCCGATTTCCTCCACCCTTTGGCAATATCGCCCCCCCACACGTAGCCTGCAAAGAGCTTCCCTCCGGCGGTTTTACCTTTTACCTTGTGCCAGATATCCGAATACCCGTTGCGGGTGCTTTGGGGAATGTAGCCTTCTGGATAAGCCAGGTTGATCACCGTGGAGGCTGCAGGAAGCTGGGCAGCAACCGGGCTTTTCCAACTTGGCTGGGACATGACTTTTGTTCCTTCGTTGAAGATAAGGAGGACCGACTGGTCGCAATAAAGCGCGTTAGCCTGCGCGCGATGGTGAAACCAATCATAGAACCTGCTGTAATCAGGCGCTTGGGCGGCCAGACCGGTCAACGTCAGGCACGCCATAGGGTAGGCAAACCATTTCATGGTATATTCAGTTTAAGGGATCACGACCGGTTTCGGCTTCATTTTCCCTTCAGTTTGCCTTTTGACGGAAAACACCCGTCAGGGTAACTGGCCTTGTGGCCATTAGGGAAAACGGCCGGGGTTTTGTTTTTTTTAGGGGGGTACTGACGTTGGAGGGCTTGGGGAATTCCAAAACCACTTCGCGCCGGGTATAGATTAATTGGAATTTAACATATATATCCAAACTTTTTTAATCCGGAATATATTGTATAGCGGCAATAATTTCGAAAAAAAAGAATCTGTGAAGCTATTTAACTTCGGCGCATAGCTGGTAAAAGTAGGCAGGGTCCAAAAAACCATGCCTGGAGGCGATCAATGCCGCTTGTTTGTAGGTTTCGAAGAGTTCTATAGCAGGAGCATGCGCCTTTTCAAGCAGCGGTTTAAGGCGTCTCAGCCGCCGAAGGTGTTGCACATCGCGGATGAGGATGGCGAGGATTCTTCCAGGAAAGCGTTCAGCAATTTCGTGGTACAGGTACGGATCTTTTTCGCCGCTGTCGCCGACCAGGATAAAGGGGAGTTTGGGAAACGTTTCCAGAATTCGGAGGATGCTTTCTTTTTTATGGCTGTTGCCTCTGGTGTGCAGTTTGTAGGGTATACCGATATCCCGCAGTAATAGTGGTCCCTTGGGAAGTTTGTGGATTCGGAGGTATTTTTTCACCAGGTCGTGGATGTTGCGCGGACTGTTTGACACGTAAAAGATGGGGTTAAATCCATTGTTTGCGGGCCCGGCTTTGATAGCCCGGAAGAAGGCGGCCACTTCTTCAAATACTTTTCTGCGCGCGGCACTTTTGAACAAGGTATTATACAGGACTTCCCATTTCAGCGGGGAGGTGACGCCGGTGTGAATAATGGTGTCGTCGAGGTCAGTGATGACTCCGAAACGCGCATCCGGAGGAGGAATGAGAACCTTGGTGGTTGCTACCCCGGAGAGTGGGCCCCAAGGTGTTTCCACCAATTCGATCTTGACCGACTTCCATGGGTCGGCAGAGGACTCCAGCGGAGGGGAAAGGCTTTGATAGAGGGTAAAATACCCCTCCTGATCGGTATTGGCTTCGAATTCCCGGCCGTCCAGCAGAATGCGTAGCCGGGCTCTGGGTATCTCATCCGAATTGAGCCTGTGGTAGGAGTCGACAAGTTGCTGCCATGCCGTTTGAAAGGGTTTGTTGCGGATAGATTTCCGGATCAGTACCCTGCCCTGAAGGAAAACGCAATCGGTTCGCCCAAAGCCCCGGTAGGTAGCGATTTTGACCTGGACCGGTTTGGTTCGCCCTGCCACCCGGATCATACGAAACCGCAACCCATCGAAGAGCTGATCGAGTTTTCGGATCAGGTTCAGGAGGAAATAGCGATGGGGAGGCATTTTTCGCGAAAGGTAAGAAACAATGACGGGATTTCCGTAGCGACAGGTTTCAAACCCGTCGCTACGGAAATCCTGTCAAGCCTGTGAATGCAGCGCAATTCGGTTGCCCTCACAGTCCAGAAAGACCGCCATGTATCCAATCTCCTCGCTGATTTGGGTTTTTGGGGTGAGGACCTTTCCTCCTGCAGGTTCCACGCGGCTCAACATGGCGCTCAGATCCGGATTGCCATTAAGGTATATCAAGGCGCCTTGAGCGGTAGGCGAATAAAAATCGGGCGCATAAACTACCGCTCCCCCAACGCCCGGCTCTTCGTCGCTCATGGGAAGAACGGCCATTTTGAGGTTCGGGAATTCCATCTCATAGAGGCTGTCTACGTGGAATAAAGCGGCGTAAAATGCTTTGGCGCGCGCAAAATCGGCGCTTGGGATCTCAAACCAATTGATTACATTACTCATACTGCAGGATTTTAGAGAATATATTAATACGATGATGCTGAAAGGTACGCAGGATCAATTCTGTTCGTTTTATTATGTATGGCATTCGGACTTAAAAATAAATAAAAAGTTTAAAAAACAACAATAAATAATTTTATGAAAACATTTTTTTTATTTTTCCTTTTGGCGGCTGGATTTCAGGGCTTTGGGCAAACCGCGGTTTCACCGGCGTATGATTTAACCACGGTCGATGGGATGGTGAAGGGGTTGTATCAGGTGATTTCCGGGCCGGCGGGTTACCGTCGGGACTGGAACCAAATGCGCAACCTGTTTCGTCCGGAGGCCCGGTTGAATTCGATTGGGGTGGACCGGGAGGGGAAGCCCCGGTTTTTGTCCATGGCGATGGAGGATTACATCCGTAATGCAGCGCCCAACTTTGAGCAGAACGGTTTTTTCGAGCAGGAAATTGGCCGGATTACCGAGCAGTATGGCGATATGGTGCACGTATTCAGCACCTATGAGAGCCGGAGGGAGGAGAAAGGCGAGGTTTTCTCTCGTGGGATCAATAGTATCCAATTAGTTAAGAAAGACGGCCGGTATTGGATTGTCAATATCTTGTGGAATTCTGAAACAAAGGAGAACCCCATTCCGGAAAAATACCTGAAAAAGTAACCGGCATTTACATCCGCATCACAAACCCATTGACCAGATACTGGCTTCGGAGTTGCTGGAGGTGGGTTTCCGCCTCCGAGAGTTCCGCAAAACCTCCGGAGATCAGGCGGTAGATCATGGCGTTTCCGGAGGCTGCCTGCATGATATAGAGGTTAGGCACTCCCTGGTTGAGCAGCGCCTGTGCCTGTCGCTCGGCATTATCTCTGCTTCCATAGGACCCGATTTGGATGCCGTACAACCCGCTCCCTTTTTGAACATAGCGGATTTGGGAAGGGCTGGCGGAAGGAGCTGCAGTAGAGGAATAGCTTTGAGGCTGGGCAGACTGAGGAACCCCTTTTGCCGTCCAGTTGGAGCGCGAATCGGTATAGCTGTAATAATCTACGGGCTGGGACGGGGGGCTGTAGGAAGGGGAAGCCGTACGGGGGGTAGACGGAGGAACGGGACCGTAGCTTTGAGGCGATTTGTAGGTCATTTCGTAACTTTGCGGCGCCTCTGCCTGCCGGGAAGGAACGGCGCTATATTCTTTTGGCACGACATACGAAGGCGCGCTGGTTGCCGTTTTTGGCAATAGCTCTTTGCTGGTTGGCATGGCCGGGTTGTAGGAAGCGGAGGTTCGAATCTCGGTGGAATATTCTCTGGGCTGCGAAGTAGCCGACCGGGCAGTATACGTATTGTACTCTGCAGGCGCCTGGGATTGAACTCCGGTGTAAGGCTGGTTAGTAGCGGAATATCCTACCACATCGACCTGCACCCGCGCTTTTCCGACTTCGTCAAGACCGATTGCCAGCGCCCCGGCGAGGGATAGGCTTACCACAAACCCTTCGGTAAACGGCCCTTTGTCATTGACGCGTACGACTACCGAACGGCCGTTATCCGTGCGAGTGACCCGGAGCAAGGTTCCCTGTCCCAGCGTCCGGTGTGCGCAGGTGAATTGGGCCCGGTCGTAAAGTTCGCCATATGCGGTTTGACGCCCCTGGAAGTAATCTGAGTAATAATTGGCCCAGCCTGTTTCGCTATATTGTCCGTTAGCGGAGGTCAGGATACTTCCGGAAAGGAGCAGGCAAAAAAGAGTATATAACTGCCTCATTGGGAATAGATTGAATGAACACCTAACCAATACACGAAAAAATACAAAAAAAATTGTATTTGGACGTTAGCCTTTAGACGTTGGACGTCAGAAAAAGCGCCAGCCTCTTCTCTCCAACTTCTAACCTTTAACCTCTAACGTCTTCAAAGAGGGCGTCGACGAACCGGGCTTTTTGGAAGACCTGGAGTTGCTCGATTCCTTCTCCCACGCCGATAAACTTGATCGGGATTTTAAATTGGTCGGAAATCCCGATGGCGACTCCGCCTTTCGCGGTACCATCGAGCTTGGTCAGCGCAAGGCCGGTTAAAGTGGTCGCTTCCGTGAACCTCCGGGCTTGTTCGATGGCGTTTTGACCGGTCGTCGCGTCAAGCACCAGGAGAACTTCGTGGGGGGCGGATTCCATTTTTTTTCCTATCGACCGTTTGATCTTGGTAAGTTCCTGCATAAGGTGGATTTTGGTATGCAGGCGGCCGGCGGTATCGATGATGGCCACATCGCAAGTATTAGCGACAGCAAACTGGACGGTTTCATAAGCAACGGCGGCCGGATCGGCGTTCATCCCCTTGCTGTAAAAATCGCAACCGACCCGCTCTGACCAGATCCTGAGTTGATCGACTGCGGCAGCGCGGAACGTATCGCCGGCGCCCAGGACGACTTTTTTTCCCTGCTGTTTGAACTGGTAGGCGAGTTTTCCGATAGTGGTGGTTTTTCCAACGCCATTTACCCCAACCACCATGATCACATAAGGATGGGCGCCTTCCGGTATGGAGAATCCATCCAAATCTTCCGTTTGGTTTTCGGCGAGGAGTTGAATGATCTCGTCGTGCAGAATATGGTTGAGCTCTGCGGCATTCATGTATTTTTCGCGGGCTACCCGGGCTTCGATGCGATCGATAATCTTGAAGGTAGTGTCGGGTCCGACGTCGGCAGCGATCAGCAGCTGCTCCAGGTTGTCAAGAACCTCCTCATCGACCGTAGATTTGCCGGCGATCGCACGGGAAAGCTGGGAGAAAAAACTGGTTTTGGTTTTTTCCAAACCTTTATCCAGCGCTTCTTTTTCTTTTTTGCCAAACAGATTGCCGAATAGACTCATTGGATTAGACTTTAGACGTTAGACGTTAGACGTTAGAACACTCTAATGCCCAGCGTCTAAAGTCTATTGAAAAGAGGCTTCCCTCAAGCGAAGAAAGCCTCTTTAGAGGTAAAAACGATATCGGGAAAGAAACTATTTCAGCTTGGAGAGGAACTCGTCCTTTTTGTCTTTGTGGACCATCTGCACCTTGTAGCTGTAGTTGCCCGTTTTGGGGTCTTTTACGCTAACCACGATTTTGATAAAGTCCTTACCCGAACCGGCAGATGCGCTACGCTGAGCGACCCTTGCGTTTTTAGAAACCTTTGCCATGGCAGTTCGTTTTTAAATTGGTTGTTTGCGATTTTATTTAACTCCATGAACGATTTCCCAGGAGAGAAAGTTCGCATTTCTTCCGGAATCGTTGCCGATCGCGCGTTACTTGATCTCGCGGTGTACCGTACGGCGCTTGAGGACGGGGTTGTACTTGGTCAGTTCGAGGCGGTCCGGCGTATTCTTGCGGTTTTTCTCCGTGACATAACGGGAGGTGCCTGGCATGCCGCTTTTTTTATGCTCGGTGCATTCGAGAATGATCTGAATGCGGTTGCCTTTGCTCTTCTTTGCCATTAGAATAAAAGTTGAAGGTACTGATAAATAGCGCGGGTTAGCGTTTTACTGTAAGTCGAAGCCGAGGCGAACGCCCTTGGCTTCCAGGGCTTTGAGGTACTGGTATATCCCAAGTTTGTCGATAGTGCGCAAGGCGCTGGTGGACACCTTCAGGGTTACCCACTGGTTGGTTTCCGGAATGAAAAAACGTTTTTTCTGCAGGTTAGGCAAAAAGCGGCGCCTCGTTTTCCGGTTGGAGTGCGATACGTTGTTGCCGCTGATGGGGCGCTTTCCTGTAAGTTGGCAGACTTTTGACATGACTTCCTGAAATTTGAAAGTCCAAGGCCCTTGCTCTCCTGTTCTCCCGGAACGCTTACCTTGAACTTTGCCGATCAATTTATTTAAAACCTGTAGTGACTCCGAAAGGATTCGAACCTTTAACCTTCTGATCCGTAGTCAGATGCTCTATCCAGTTGAGCTACGGAGCCGTGAACGACCAATACTTCAAATGCGGATGCAAAGATAATTGCCTTTTCGCTTTCGTGAAAGTTTTTTTTGAAAAAAGATTGAGGGAGAAGGGAGCAGGAAGCAGGGAGAAGGAAGCAGAGAGCAAGGAAGCAGGGAAACCATCTGCTCCCTTTTCCCTGCTCCCTTTTCCCTGCTCCCTTAAAACACCTGCACCATTCGGACCATAACTTCTTTTCCCCGGAGCAACTGGACATAATAAGCTCCAGGAGGCCAGCTTTGCACGTCGACTTCTTCTGTTCGGATTTCTTCGGCAGCTGGCTGCAACGATCGATGGAATACGGGCTGCCCCAGAGCGTTGAAAATCCGGATCCGGGTGGTTTCCTTCGCCGGGGCGACGAAATCGAAATACAGGGTTCCATGTGCGGGGTTTGGGAAAATGCCAACAGCGCTGCCTACTTCTTTGGGGTCCCGGCAAGCTTCCATGAGGAGTTTCATGCTGTTAAACACGTTCAGGCGGCCTCCGGAAAGGGTGAATTCTGCCAGACCGGGCTTGGGGTCTACACCCGTCAAGAGGGCTTCCCGGATCTTCAGCGCTGTTTCCTCCGGGGCGCTAACCGCATTTTGCCCCAGGTTGCCGCAGGGGATACTATATAATAAGGCGATGGCGCCTGCAAGATGGGGCGCTGCCGCGGAGTTTCCGTTGAAAGCGCCGTATTGATTGAAGGGTTTGGTGGTAAAGGAGTTCTGCCCTGGAGCGCCCATGTCGATTGATTTTCGCCCATAGGCGGAGCCAAAGTAGCGCTCGTCCAGGGTGTTGGTGTTGAGCACCGTCAGCAGGAAATCGCTGGGGCAGGTGGTGGGCATATCGCCTACTTCGTCGACGTCCCAGGCGTTGTTTGCGGCAGCGGCGGAAGTCAGGATGCCCGCTTTGCCAAGGCGGTCGTACATCTGCCCCCAAAGCGGTTGCTGGTCGCAGAAAATGCGGTTGACACCAAAGGATGCATTGGTAGCTACCACGAAAGCGCCGGCATTGCCGTTAGACCGGTTGTAGCGGTCGCGTTGTTCGATGACGTATTCATATGCGGCAATGATGTCGCTTACCATGCGCGTTTCGAGGAGCATCAGTTTGATATTCCAGTTTATGCCGCTCACGCCTTTGTCGTTATTGCCCCGGGCGCCGATGATGCCGGCGACGGAGTGGCCATGCTGGTCGGGTTTGTGGTCCGGCGTATCGGTGATAAAATTCCACCCGTACACATCGTCGATGTATCCGTTGTTGTCGTTGTCTTTGCCGTCGCCCGGAATTTCGCCGTGGTTTTTCCAGAGGTTTTCCTTGATGTCTTCGTGGAGGATGTCAAAGCCGCTGTCAAGCACGGCCACGACGATAGTATCGCCTCGGGCGGTGAGGCCTCCGTGGGTCAAGTCCCAGGCTTTATCTGCCTGAATAGCATAAATTCCCCATTGTTCGCCCAGATCTGGGTCGTTGGGCCCCTGGCGGTCTTCTAGGAAGTAGTCGTAGGTGACGCTTTCCACATCGGGAAAGGACTGGAGTTCGTGCATAAGTTCCTCTGGGGAGATGCTGGCGGTGTCATACCGGATGAGGTTGATGTTGTCGCGGAGGCTCAGTTTTTTCTCGATCCAAACGCCGCCTCCTGCCCGGCTGTGGGTGGAGAAGTCGGCGATAAAGTATTCAGGAGGCACGGCGCCTTTGAGTTTGACCAAAAGCTGGCTTTTGTTCATGGCTGCCGGATCCTGGGCCATCAGTCCGGCACATAGGAATACAAGGAGCACGAGTAGTGTTTCTCTGCGCATGGTAAGTTTGTTTTGCTTGATCGAATAAAAAAAGCTGACCCTCCGCGCAGGGCTGCGGAGCGATCAGCTTTTCATAGTTTACCATGAATTAGAAGCAAACACCGTGCCAAAGTGTGGTCCGGATTTCTGTAGCTCGGATTTCTGTAGCTCGGATTTTCAATCCGAGAATGTTTTTCGGAATTGTATTCCGATTGCAGGCTTTCCCAAAATTGCATTCCCAGTGCAGGATTCCGGAATGCTATTCCGGCGAACACCTTCGGATTGAAAATCCGAGCTACACCTTCGGATTGAAAATCCGAGCTACACCTTCGGATTGAAAATCCGAGCTACAGGGATTTTCAATCCAAGAGCCCGGTATCTTCGAAACCTATTCCTCCGTTGGGAGCGGGAAATCTTATTTTGAAAGATTCAGATACACGGGGATGCCTGTCGGGCATTTTATTTAATCTTGAGCGGTTGAAGGAATTCAACGGAAAACCATGGATGGATTGGGGCAATTATTTTTATTTTTATTTCCTCACCGGAATCATAAATATTGGGAATTTGAAATTTCAGTGTTTCTGAATTAACAAAATCTGCCCTGGTTAGAGGGTTGGATATATTAGAAAAAGATAAGAAGGAAACCTTTACCCCAGCGTTTTTTGTAGATCCTTTCCATTTTTCGAGAAAAACCCCATAACAATTTTGACACCTTTCAGGAGGAGGGATCAAATTATGGGCTCGTATCGTTATGGTATCTCCTGGTTTCCCGGAAGTGGGTTCAAAAGAAAAAAAATCCCAGGTATTCGATACTGGGCCTAATACAGCCCCTTGGTCAGTAAGAACATATGCTCTCACACTCGGGCTTCCTCCTGAAGCAAGTGTTGGAATTTTTTCCGTAAACTCGAAAGGCTTTTCAGTCTCAATGGATCCAACAAGAATTTTGGTTCCGGAATGGAAAGGACCCTCGATGAACCAATCTTTAGCTTGGTTAGCCGAGCCCAATAAGAATCCATATTCCAGCATACGGACTTTCCCAGGGAGGCTAATGACTTTACCCTTTACGGTAAGGCTTGAATCGCCCCGGCCCACAATCTCCACAAAATCCAGTTGCGCAAATTCCCTTGGCCCAAGATCCTCTTTGGCGCAGGACCCGATCAACGCCAGGAGTCCGGCAATATAAAAAACCGTTGTAAAAAGCGATTTGGGGTTCATTATCAGCAGGTTTATAAAGTGATCAAAAAAAGCGCCTGAAAATTATACCCCGAGCCCCGGTTTTCGTTGAAGGAGCGGAAGATCTTGGGCGATTCCCGCTCCGCCCGCAACTCGCTGTACATGCGGAACCTTCCAAGCCGGACCACCGGGATACCTGCGCCGCCGAAATAGCTGAAAAACAAGCGCTCGTCGAAGCTCCACCGGTAGTAGTCGGTCGCCGTCAGACCGGGAAATTGGGACTCCCGCAGCACATATCCTTCGGATTCCAGCGTGAACACCGGGCCTGCCCCTAGCCGCAAGTACGGATTCCATTTGCGGTCGGGGAAATGGTAAAGAAACGACATGGGGACCTTGACGGAACGGATGCGGGCTTCGATATCATACCGGCGCAGAATATTGCCTTCGTTGGTTTGAGAAACGCCTATGAAGCGGTTGTCCTGATACCAGACGCCGAGTTCAGCCCCAAGCCGGTATTCGGTGCGGGGGAAGTCAAACCGCACCCCGGCCATAGCATTTGGTTTGAATTCCGGATCGAAAGAGGAATTATTGAAGTATTCGTCGCTGCGGCTGGGCGATTCGAAGGCCAGATCGGAAAGGGTGCCGGCCAGCGTAACCACGGGATGCAGAATCGCCCAGGGCTTGTCTTTTTTGAAAACCGTATATGGACTATCCATGCATACATTATATGCCCGGACGAACTGAACAAGCTTGCGCTCGTTAATGTCGATGTTTTTAATCTTTTGTTCCAGACCTCCACAATTCAAATACTGGCGCACCAGCCGGATGATCCGGCGTGCATCCCCCTGCTGGAATTCCTTGCTGTCTGGGGGGATGCCAACTCCCGGGCTGATATCTACCAGCGGCAGATCCCCCCGCTTCAGGTAGAAGCGGCCTCTGTAAACGTACAAATCAGCCATGCCCCGGACGAGGTATTCCAGGAACACGGGGCTTTGCTGGTCTTTGCCTACAAACCCTTTTACAAAAAATTTATCGCCGGGGAAGCCGTAGCCGAGAATCTGATGGGGAGTATACGCTACGATGGGACCACCCTCAGTGGCCCGAAGCCGGCAGATGTCCTGATTGGGCCCATCCGACCGGTAATCGATCCAGCCTTTCAGGGTGTCTCCATTGAGCTGAAGGATAAATCCCTCGCGGTAATCAGTTTGTGCAAAGAGGCCGAAACAGAAGAATTGGAAAAGAAAAATCAGGATGGAGCTTAGGCGCATTTGGGGCATGGAAAGTTTCTTTTCCCAAATTTGGGTTAATTCTGCCTTTTCCACAATCCCGAGCCCCCATTTTTTTACAATATTCTGAGAATCCGTTTGCTTGGGTTGGATGGAAGAACCATATCTTTAGCCGGTTTTTCTGACCCTTTTTTCATTCAAAATCACCTTTTTATGATCGCTCCTGTGCTGTTAAGCGCCTATGTTTCCCTACTGGTTTCCACTGCCATTCCGAAAGGGCAGGAATCTGGAACGGTTACTGAACTTGTTTCCGTTTCCGCCGACACCCTCCGCTATGAAAAGGAAACCCACCTGCGCAACCTCCGGCAGTTGACGTTTGGGGGGAATAATGCCGAAGCATACTTCAGTTTTGACGGAAAATATCTGGTATTCCAGTCGGACTTCTCCGGCTGGGGTAATCAATGCGACCAGATCCACTATATGCCGGTCAAGGGTACGAAAAGCAAAATGCCTTCCCGCGTCAGCACCGGCTTGGGCCGCACGACGTGCTCCTATTTTCTGCCCGGGGATAAAACCATCCTGTATGCTTCCACCCACCTGAGCGCCAAAGAGTGCCCCGAAACGCCCCGCTTTGTGAACGGCAAATACGTTTGGGGAATTTATCCTTCCTACGATATTTTCGTCGCCGACCGCAAGGGCAAAATCCTCCGCCAATTGACCAATGAACCGGGTTACGACGCTGAAGCGACCGTTTCCCCCGATGGCAAAAAAATCGTCTTCACCTCCACCCGCTCCGGTGACCTGGAGCTCTGGACCATGAATATCGACGGAAGCGACGTGCGCCAGGTGACCCGCGATCTGGGCTACGACGGCGGCGCGTTCTTTTCGCCCGACAGCAAAAAACTGGTCTTCCGCGCTTCCCGGCCCAAAACTCCAGAAGCCGTAAAACTTTATAAAGATCTATTGGAAGAAGGCTTGGTTCAGCCGACCGATATGGAAATTTTCACCTGCAATGTGGATGGGTCCGACCTGCGCCAGATTACCCATCTGGGCAAAGCCAACTGGGCGCCCTTCTATCACCCTTCCGGCAATAAGATCATTTTCACTTCTAACCACCACCTCCCCGGCGGCCGCGTATTCAACCTGTTTTCCATCAATGCCGATGGTACCGGTCTTGAGCAGATCACCTTCGACAAGGTTTTTGACGCCTTCCCTATGTTTTCTCCCGACGGCAAAAAATTCGCCTTCTCTTCCAACCGCTTCAATGGCGGAGGCCAGGACACCAATGTCTTTGTAGCCGACTGGGTCGAATAGAGGTTAGACGTTGGACGTTAGATGATCTAAAGCCTAACATCTAACGTCTAACGTCTAAGTTTTGGCAAACTTCTTTTATTTTGGAGGCGTTTTTCCATTAAACAATTGCGGAATGAAAAAATGGTTGTTGTTTCTTGGCCTTAGTGGGCTGATGAGCGGAGCGTTGCCGGGTCAAACCGATGGCGCCAAACCCCGTCTCGTCGTGGGCATCACCGTAGACCAGATGCGGTACGATTATTTGTATAAGTACTACGACAAATACGGTTCCGGTGGGTTCAAGCGGTTGCTAAACGACGGGTTTTCCTGCGAGAACACCCATTACAACTACATGCCGACTTATACCGCACCAGGTCATGCCAGCATTTACACCGGTACGACGCCTTCCGTGCACGGGGTAGTAGGCAACGACTGGTTCGACCGGTCCAAAAACCGGACACACTACGTTACGGCGGATGAAACCGTCAAAGGTGTGGGGACAGATGGCGCCAACGGGAAGCATTCTCCCTCCGTTCTTTTATCGTCAACGATCACCGACGAGCTGCGCCTTTCCAACGCCATGCAATCCAAAGTGGTGGGCGTTTGTATCAAGGACAGAGGCAGCATCCTGCCGGCAGGCCATATCCCGAATGCCTGCTACTGGTTTGACGATGCGAACGGTTACTGGATCAGTTCGAATTTTTACCCGGATACGGCGGAACTACCGGGATGGGTGCAAAAGTTCAACGAGAAAAACCTTGCCCTGCGGTATTTGTCCGAGCCCTGGAATACTGTTGAGCCCGAGCGTACCTATACCGAAAGCCTTCCGCAATGGGATAAATACGAGAATCGTTTCAGCGGGGACACCACCGGCGCTTTCCCTCACGTTCTTCCAGCCAACCCCACCAAAGGAGGCCCCGGACTGGTCCGGGCAACGCCTTTCGGCAATACCCTCACCACCGATTTTGCCCTTACTGTCATCAAGGAAATGGGCCTTGGAGAGGATGCAATCCCCGATTTCCTGGCCCTGAGCTATTCGTCGACCGATTATGTCGGGCACCAATTTGGGGTACATAGCAAGGAAGTCCAGGACACCTATATGCGTCTGGATCGCGACTTGCAACGCCTGCTTGATTACCTGGACGAAAAGATTGGGAAAGAAAATGTTCTCGTATTTCTGACCGCCGACCATGGCGCCGCAGAAACGGTCCCCTTTTTAAAAGATATCCGAATTCCAACCGGCATTCTGGAGGAGCGGCAGTTGGTCAAAGATCTGAATACCCATCTGGAAAGCGTTTTTGGCGTGCGCATGCCGTATGTCAACGCAGTGATCAACCAGCAGGTGTACGTCAATGAGCAGGTATTGCCGATCGCCAAGCTCGAAGCAGAGCCGGTGCGCAAAGCCATTGCCGCTTACCTGGGTAAGGTACCTGGTATTCGCTATGCGGTGACGAAGGAAGAATTGTTTACGGTTGCCTCTGAATTGCCGTTTATCGAACTCGTCCGCCGCGGATTTCATCCGAAGCGCTCGGGAGACGTGATTTTCCATCTGGAACCCGCCTGGCTCCCCGAACCGACTTTCGCTAACGGGGGAACCACCCACGGTAGCCCTTATGCATATGATACGCATGTGCCCCTGGTTTGGTACGGATGGAATGTGCCCAAAGGAAAGTCTTACCTTCCGGTTTCCATCACTGATATAGCTCCCACGCTGGCAGCTATGCTCCGGATTATGGAGCCTAGCGGATGTACCGGTAAGGTTATCGCGCCTCTTTTTGATCGCTAGGCAGCGCCCCTGTTGTGCGTAGACTTCCGTCTACGCTTCCGTTCAATCTAAAGATTAAATTAATTCGTAGACGGAAGTCTAGGAGCAACAGCGCAACAGCGATAGTATCAATGCCAGAACAAGCTCCCCGTAGACAGCGTAGTGCGCGTTGCCCGTTGGGTGACAAAAGCGGTGGGGATGGTTACTTTTCCGTCCAGCGTTGGCCGGTAAACCTCAAAATGCAGGTGGGGCCCCGAGCTGTAGCCGGTATTGCCGCTATACCCGATTGGTTGGCCGGCAACCACCCGCTCGCCAGGGCGGACCAAAGCCCCCCGGTGCTGAAGGTGCCAATACCCGCCTACCGTCCCGTCATCGTGAAGGATGAGGATGTAATTCCCGTCGGGAATGCAATCGGGGGAAGGGCAGCCTTGGTCGCTGTTGGTCTTGATCTCGGCCACAATCCCTTCGCGGGCAGCGCATACGACCGTGCCTTCATCCATTTGAAAATCGATCGCGTATGTATTCTGGTGGCTTGCCATGCCGAAATACCCCTGGGTTACTAACGTGGCTATGCCGCGCGGGTATGGGAGTCTGTATTGGACATTGGTTTCGGGTTGACATTGGTCAGGGTCTCCTATAAAGGCCGAATACCGGAAGTCCAACCGGGCCGTACCGGCGAAGTCAGGATTCAGGGTGACCATGACTTCCTCCTGTCCTCCCTGAAGCGTACTCCTGAACCGGCTTCCTGGCTTGACGCTCAAATGGGATACCTCGAGGCGCCAGATGTTCACCACGTACGGGAGTTCGCTATTGTTGCGGGCAATAAGATACCTTGTTTGGTCAGCCCCCGAGACCTCAAACACCTCAACCGGAACAGATTGAGTAAACAAGGGGCTTACCGGCAGGAAAAGCCCCAGCAGTATAGCGAACTTAAATCCCTTCATTCCCCGAGGCGTCCTGGGTCTCGCCGTCATGCGTTTTGTTATCAATAGGCCAATTTTACCGTTATACGGCTATACGGCGTTTGGGTTTCAGGGCATTTAAAACGGATTTCGAAAACGGGACCATCCTGCCGGACCGTTTCGGCATTTTGAAGCTGTTTTAACGGCAAAGCGGACCATACTTTTGCGGTATAGGCCTGACCAGAAACGCCTTCGTACGTGATTTCAAGGGCTTTTTCAGTCCATTGCTGGCCTACGATCCGGGCGCCTGCGCTGGGGGAGTTGGGATTAGGAATATAGCAAAGCGGAAGCGCTCCCAATCCTCCCTGATGCCTAATGGCAATATCAATTGTTTTTCCTATCGGAAGCGTTATTTTTTTCAAATGGAGTTCGACAGCTTCCGGGCCGGCAATGACGGCCCCTTTGACTGGCTTGCCATCGATGGTTATGCCGGCGATGGATGTTCCAAAAGGGAACGCGGGTTGGAGCGACAGGGAAAGAGACTTCCTGTCGTTTCCTTCGCGGGCAATGCGGATATGGGTCTGTTCCGGCGTTTTCTCCCAGGAAAAAAGAACCTTGTTGGTTCCTATCCGGATATTTTTGATCTTGACTTTGTTCCAGTCCCATGGGAAACGGGGCGCCACGGTAAGCGCGCCTGCCGGGGCATCAGCGTGAAGGCCAAGCATGCCTTCGATGGCGGGAAGCAGGACCATGGTTTCCGACCAGCACTGCTGACTGCACACCCCGGCGGGGCGGAATTCCGTTCCGTGCAGGGTTTCTTCGACGCTGCCTTTCCCCCAGAAGCGGTAATTCATCAGGTTGGCAAACAGGTGGAAAAAACCGCTGTTTAAAAAACCGGTCCGGTATTCTCCTAAAGATGCCCAACCGCCGTAAAGCGGCCATACCATTCCGGCGTGGTAGGACCTGGGGTTGAATTTGGGGTTGTTATCCGGTATCATGCGGATGCCCCAATCGGGGCTCATAGAAAGGCCTGAAAACGGCTGCAGGCTTTGTTGTGCTTTGCGGCTATCCGTTACGGCTTGAAGGTAAACAGGGACCGCCTGAAGGACTGTCGCATCGTCCATATAGCTGCCGTCCTGCATTTTTCCATTGAAAAAATAATCGCCCCCTGCATTCCAAAAGTCGCTGTCGATAACGGATTTGACCTTCCTGGCATCGGCCAGGAGGCGCTTGTTCCAATCACTCTTGTTCAGGTGCTGGGCCAGGTAAGCGCCGGATTCCAGGCAGGCTGCCCAAACGCCGGCAAGGTAGAATTCGGTATGGGTACCGAAAAGCGCCCCGCCCTCAATCCAGCCGTGCCCTACATTGGTGTTCTCGATCAGCCCGTCGCCATCCGTATCGGTGGAGTAGCAAAATTGCAGGGCTTTTTCCAGGCTGGGCCAAAGGCTGCGGATAAAATCCAGGTCGCCTGAGTAACGCAGGTAATGGGCAGCCAGAACGACATAGAGCGGCGTGGCGTCGGAGGCGTCGTAGTGCACGGCCCCGCTGCTGGTCAATTCATGGTAAATTTTGCCGTCCAGGTTCTGGTACCGGGCAAATACCTTGAGCATTTCCTTCACCCATGGGAAATCGCCGTAGGCGTTGACCGCCATGCCGCTCCATTCTCCGTCCCTTCCAAAATACCAGGCATAGCCGGGGCGGCCGCTCACCGCATGCCTGCCGTTCCACCCCCGGGCGGTTGTGCCAAAGCCTGCCATGTGGGTGGTACCCAGTCCCGGCGTTGTCTGAAACATCTGATCTGTTCGGGCCATAGCCCACCGAAAACCCTGGTTAAAAACGGAATCGGGGGTTTCTATTTGCAGTTTACCGGAGAGCAGATCGCTGTAATACCTTCCGGTGGGAAGGTAGAGCCGGTCGAGTTCGGGTTGTAGTTGCTGGAAGACTTGCAGTAGCGAATCCATTCCTTGGCTGCTTCCGGCAATAACATAATTGAACGAGTTGGTCGGAGGAGGACTAAAGGTAAAGAGGGCCCCTGCCTGGAGGTTGGAGGTTGTTTCCGCCTGGAAACGCTGCCCTCCCTTCCAGATGAACGAACTATACTGACCAGCCAGCACGGCGACCGGGGACTGGCTAAACCCCATCAACGCAGCGAGCGCCCCGTCTTGGGAGGAGGTGGTCAGGGTTTGGGAAACAGGATCGTAGTCAAAGGTCAGGCTTCGGGTGGCGCTAACGTCATAGGGCCACATAAACCGGGAGTTGAAGACCGCCTGCACGGCAAACCCTTTGAACTGCGCGCTGGCAGGGAATTCGTAATGAACCAGCGCCAGCGGCTGATCGAATGAGACCGTGAGGATTTCCTTTAATACGCCCTCGGGAAGGGAATACTCCCGGAGGATCAACTCGGGAGAAATACGAACCCGGCAGGGAATCTGGTCTAGCCAAAGCAGCGAATCGCCCCAGAATATTCCGGTTTGAAGATCCCGCGCTGTCATGAATGGATGGGTCCAGATCTCGTCGATACCCCCTTTCTCTTTCCCCATAAGGAGAATACGCCGTCCGGCCAGATCCAGGAAGGAGTCATCTCCCCGTTCTGAAGTTTGGGCAATGGAAAGAGGCGGGAGGGCCCATGCCCTGCTTGGCGGCATGGGCGAAGCAGGGTGGGGAAGGGGCCTTTGGCTCACCACGGCAGAAGCATAATCCCAGTAGAACGCTTTTCCATCCAGACCTTGCGCCAGCCATTCGACGCTATTGTGGCAAAAGCGCTCCAATTCGGAGCGGTTGTAGTTGTCGGAAGCAAATTCGATAAAAGCGCCAGTTGCAAGTGCCTTTCCATTTCCTACCGGGTATTCCAGCACCAGTTTGCTGGTTTCGTGAAAGGTGATATAGGTCCATTCAATCCCGGCCACCTTCGCCAGTGGATTTCCGGGAAGCGCGCCGTCGAAAAACCCGATTTTGCGCGCCAGATGGTCCTTCTTTTGCTTGGACGGGTACGCGCCCCCGTGCATCCCCGCAAAAATAGGGTGCTCCTTGAAGGCGTGAAACCCTAGCGGCCGGCCAAACCCTTCGTCGCGGACCGTATCCGTCCGGGTTTGCAAGGGATTCGGCTCAAACCCCCAGTGGTTGAGGTATCGGGCGGCTTCCATGGTCAAAAAAAGCTTGCCTCCTTGTTGGATATAGGGCGCCAGGAAGTCCTTAGCGCTCCGGGAGGCTGCGCTAAACGCCGTATCCGTCTGATGTACCCATACGACGTCGATGCCTTTCGGGATGGTATTCGCTTCGGCAAGTTGTTCCCAGGTGCGGGCGGTTATTTTCCAGTCTTGCCGGGCCGTGTAGGCAAGCCAGGCGTTCTCTTCTGCGTAAGGATTGCCTCCGGTCACCAACAGTATCCGGATTGGATCGGCAGAAAGCAGGATGGGTCTTCCGGCCAGCGCTAAAAAAAGCAATAGAAACGGCCGGAACTGTTTTTTCAGGAAAATAAATAAGAATAACATACAACGATGGTTTTTCGGAAGCTCATGCGGCAGATCCCCGCTACCTCGTCACTCCGCTACCCCGCTACTTTTTTCAATACTTCGCCGGAACGCCCTTCCCCGGCAGGGAGGCCTGGATGAACTCCCGGATATCGTCGTTGGAAGAGGCCAGGTCTTCGCGGCGCAGGTACATCATGTGGCCGCTTCGGTAGCCCTCAAACCGCAGGCGGTCCTTGAACTTGCCGCTGGGGTCCAGGTGCCACATAGAGTATTTGGCGTTGAAATAGGTGGTGGCGCCGTCGTAGTATCCGGATTGGATCATCACCTTCAGGTAGGGGTTTTGGGCCATCGCCTGGCGGAGGTTGGCGCCGGTGTTGTCGCCGGTGCGGTCCCAGGGGTTGACGGGCCCAAACATGTTGTATTTGATGTCCGTTTCGTACTTCAACTCTTCCCTCAGGTAGTAGTTGATTGCAGGCGTAAATGAATGCAGCCAGGAGGTGATCTCGGCATTGTAATCCGGGTCTTCACCCGCTTCTTTTACATCGATGCCTTTGTACCGGGAATCCAGGCGGCCAACGGTATATCCGCCGTGCTCACGCAGCAGGTCTTTCCAGAAAAAGGAGGTGGGGACGTCGAGGTTGTGCTGGAGCAGGGTTTTTTCCGGCAATCCGGAGTATCGGGCCATTTTGGCGGCTATGGCCTGTCTTTGCGCAGGGGGTAGAAAGCCGCCCTGAGCCATTGCGGGCAGCAGTTCCTGGATCGTGAAGGTTTCTGCCTCCTCCAAAACGGCGGGAAGGTCCTTTTGCTGAAGATCAGAGGGCAGCGCCTTGTGATACCATGCAGTAGCGGCGAAGTAGGGCAGGCGGTTAGCGGCTTCCACCGGGCCGTCGCGTTCAATGCCAAGGCCCGTTGGCGAAACCAGAATAACCCCGTTCAGGTACATCCACTGGTTGTTTTGGAGTTCCAGGGCCAGGCCTGAAACCCGGGTGGTGCCGTAGCTTTCGCCAATCAGGTATTTGGGCGAACGCCAGCGCTGGTTGCGGGTGACAAAGGTATTGATCCACTCGGCCAGATATTTTATGTCGGCCATAACGCCAAAAAAAGTAGCCGGCTTAGCCTCTTTGTCGAGGATTCTGGAATACCCGGTGTTAACCGGGTCGACGTAAACGATGTCCGCGATGTCGAGTATGGAATGCGGATTTTCCTGGGTACCATAAGGCTGAATGGGATATCCTTCGTCGTCGATGCGCAATACCCTGGGTCCGGTATAGGCGACGTGCATCCAGACGGACGCCGAACCAGGCCCTCCGTTGAAGGAGATCACCAAAGGGCGGGCGGCGCGGTCCTGGATGTCGGTGCGCTGATAATAGGTGTAGAACAGGCTGGCAATGGGTTTTCCTTCCTCATTCCAAACCGGTTGAGTGCCGGCGGTGGCGGAATACGGGATCTTTTTGCCCTTGATGGTTACTTCGTGCTGCGTAGTAACGGCCGATTGGGCTTCCAGCACCCGGACCTGGGCGTTCAGTGCGACCCCTGCTCCAGGGAGGAGGAAAAGAAGAAAAACGAGTTTTTTCATGGCGGAAATGGGTGTTTTTCCGCCTAAACTAACCAATGAATTCGAATTCAGCAGAAGTTGGGTTTAATTATTTTGTCCGGATTCTATTTATCCGTTACCTGCAAAACCATTGGGGAACCGGATTTGGCTTCCAGGCTGGATTGGCCCATGAGGTACTCGTCGACGGCTCTGGCGGCTTCCCTCCCATCCGATATAGCCCAAACCACGAGGGACTGCCCCCGGCGCATATCGCCGGCAGCAAAGACCTTTTCTACGCTGGTTTGGTAACTTGCCCCGGTTTGCACGTTTTTCCTGTCGTCGAGAGCGAGGCCGAGTTGTTCAAGCATACCTTCGCGCTGCGGGTGCAGGAAGCCCATCGCAAGGAACGCCAGTTGGCAGGGGATTTCCCGGAGGGAGCCTTCTACTTCCCGGAAACCGCTTTTGCCGGTGTCCGGATCGGTGTCCCAACGCACGTCAACGACTTCTACAGCCCGGAGAAAGCCGTGTTCGTCGCCGAGAAACGCTTTGGTGAGTACCGCCCAGTGGCGCTCGCAGCCTTCTTCGTGGGAAGAACTGGTGCGCAGGATCATGGGCCAGTTGGGCCAGGTTTCCGGATCGCGTTCTTTGGGTGGTTTGGCCAGAAGTTCCAGTTGAGTGACCGACCGGGCGCCTTGCCGGTTGGACGTGCCGACGCAGTCGGCGCCGGTATCTCCGCCTCCGATGACCAGTACGTCTTTGCCTTTGGCAGAGATGAACAGGCTGGCGTCGAGGGAGTCGCCGGCAACGCGGCGGTTATTTTGCTCCAAATATTCCATGGCGAAGTGAACGCCCTGAAGCGTTCTGCCCGGAATCGGGAGATCCCTCGGAATGGTGGCGCCTCCGCAAAGGAGGAGCGCGTCATATTCTTCCATCAGAGAAGCCGTTTCGATGGTTTTTCCAACTTCTGCGTTGGTCCGGAAGCGGATACCTTCTGCCTCCATGATAGCAATACGGCGGTTGAGGACCCATTTTTCCAGTTTAAAATCGGGAATTCCATACCGCAGGAGTCCTCCGATCCGGTCTTTGCGTTCAAACACCGTGACCAAATGCCCCGCTTTGTTGAGCTGGGCCGCAGCAGCCAGACCGGATGGTCCGGACCCGACGACCGCTACTTTTTTTCCGGTACGCAACACCGGCGGCTTGGGCCGGATATACCCCATTTCGTAGGCTTGTTCGGCAATGGTCTTTTCTATGTGCTCGATTGCTACAGGCGGCTTGTTGATGCCCAGCACGCAGGCCGCTTCGCAGGGCGCAGGGCAAATCCTGCCGGTAAACTCCGGAAAGTTGTTGGTGCTATGCAGGATCTGGATCGCTTCAAGCCAATCCTGGCGGTACACCGCGTCGTTAAACTCCGGGATGATGTTCCCCAACGGGCAGCCTGAATGACAAAACGGGACGCCACAGTCCATACACCGGGAAGCCTGTTCCCGAGTCTTCTCCACCGGAAAGGGCTCATAAATTTCCCGGTAATCGCCAGTGCGTTGCCGTGCCGGCCTGGAAGTGGGCAATTCTCTGGAATGTTTTAAAAAGCCTTTTGGATCTGCCATGGAGGTACGATTTACGGTTTACGGGGTACGGTTTACGGGGTACGGTTTACGAGGTACGGTTTACGAGGTAGCGAGGTAACGAAGTAACGAAGTAGCGAGGTAACGAGGTAACGAAGTAACGAAGTATGAACTACGAAGGCGCCTAAACGCCCTAACGCCCTAACGCCCTAACATCCCTTACATCCTCAACATCCTTCACATCCTTTTCCCCTGCTACCCTGGCTCGTTGCTTTTCCAGAACGGCCTTATAGTCGCGGGGCATGATTTTGACAAAGAACCGTTGGGCATTTTGCCAATCATCCAGGATTAGGCGTGCCCGTTTGCTTTGGGTAAATTGTTCGTGGCGTTGGATCATGTGGAGAAGCTGTTCAAAATCAGGGTCGCCGGGCGTTTCGAGGTCAGCCATTTCATCGTTAAAAAGTTTGGGCAATTGGCCATTGGGGTCGAAAACGAAAGCCATGCCTCCGCTCATACCGGCGGCGAAGTTTTTTCCTGTTTCTCCAAGGACCACGACGGTTCCTCCGGTCATATATTCGCAACCGTGGTCGCCTACGCCTTCAACTACGACATGTACCCCGGAGTTGCGTACGGCAAACCGCTCTCCGGCCATGCCACAAATAAAGGCTTCTCCGGAGGTGGCGCCGTAGAGGGCTACGTTGCCGATGAGGATGTTTTCATGCGCTTCAAACCGGCTGTTCCGGTCGGGTTTGACGATGAGGCGCGCGCCGGAGAGCCCCTTGCCGAAATAGTCGTTGGATTCCCCTTCCAGGACAAACTGGATGCCCGGGGCGGCAAAAGCGCCAAAGCTTTGGCCAGCAGAGCCCCGGAAATGGAAATCGATGGTTCCGTCGGGAAGCCCTTCGCCTTTGTAGCGTTTGGAAACCTCGTTCGACAGCATGGCGCCGACTGCCCGGTCGGTGTTGCGAATCGTGAAATTTGCAGCCACCTTTTGTTTGTTTTCCAGCGCTGCGGATGCTTGGCGGATCAGGATGGTGTCCAGCACGTCTTCGATGCCATGTTCCTGTTCCAGCATTTTGCATTGACCTACGGCCTCTGAAGCGGGTTCTTTGTACAAAATGGGGCTCAAGTCCAGGTGTTTGTATTTCCAGTGGTGGATATCTTGAGCTAGTTTGAGCATTTCCACCTTGCCCACCATCTCTTGCACGGTACGGAACCCCAGTTCCGCCATATGCTCGCGAAGGTCCTGAGCCAGGAAGGTGAAAAACCGGATAATATGCTCTGGTTTTCCGCTGAATTCTTTTCGCAGTTCCGGGTCCTGGGTCGCGATGCCAACCGGGCAGGTATTAAGATGGCATTTGCGCATCATAATACACCCTTCCGCCACGAGGGCTGCGGTGGCTACGCCCCATTCCTCTGCGCCGAGAAGCGCTGCAATCGCTAAATCGCGGCCCGTGCGAATCTGGCCGTCGGTTTGGAGGACCACCCGGTCGCGTAGTTTGTTACGGACGAGGGTTTGATGGGTTTCGGCGAGGCCTAGTTCCCATGGAAGCCCGGCGTGGCGGATCGAAGTAAGGGGCGACGCGCCGGTACCGCCGTCGTGGCCGGAGATCAGGATGGCGTCTGCATGGGCTTTAGCTACCCCGGAAGCGATGATGCCTACGCCCGCTTTAGAAACCAGCTTGACGTTGATTCGGGCTTGAGGGTTGGCATTCTTGAGGTCAAAAATGAGCTGGGCCAGATCCTCGATAGAGTAGATGTCGTGATGGGGCGGAGGAGAAATGAGGCCAACGCCGGGGGTGGAATGCCGTACCCGGCCGATCCATTCGTCGACCTTATGTCCGGGAAGTTGGCCTCCTTCGCCGGGTTTGGCGCCCTGGGCCATTTTGATCTGGAGTTCGTCGGCGTTGGTCAGGTAATAGCTCGTGACGCCGAAGCGGCCGGAGGCGACCTGTTTGATGGCTGATCGTTCCCAATCGTTATTCGCTTTGCGGGCGAATCGGGAAGCGTCTTCGCCGCCTTCGCCGCTATTGCTTTTTCCACCGATGCGGTTCATGGCGATGGCAAGGGTGGTATGCGCTTCATGGGAGATGGAGCCAAACGACATGGCGCCGGTAGCAAACCGCTTGAGGATGTTTTCGACTGGTTCCACCTCGCTGACGGGGATGGACTTGCCTCTGCGGAAGGTCAGCAGTCCCCGCAGGGTAAGCGCTTGTTCGGTTTGCTTATTGATCAGATCTGTGTATTTCCGGTAAGCGTTCAGGTCGTTTTTCCGAACGGCGTGCTGTAGCAGATGGATCGTAGCCGGATTAAACAGGTGGGCTTCTCCGCGCTGCTTCCACTGGTAAACGCCGCCTACCTCCAGATGGGCGCCCATGCGTCCATTGTCGGGATATGCCAGCCGATGGCGCGTCAGCGCTTCCTCTGCAATCCCGTCAAACCCAAGTCCTTCGATCCGTGATACTGCGCCGGTAAAGCATTTGTCTACTACCTCTTTGGAGATGCCGAGGATTTCGAAAATCTGGGCCCCCTGATACGATTGCAGGGTAGAAATGCCAATTTTCGACATGATCTTAAGGATGCCTTTTGCGGTGGCTTTATTGAACCGATCGATCCATTTATCCACTGGGTATTCGCCTTTTAAAACTTGCGTCCGCCTAAGCTCGGCAATTGAGGCGTAGGTGAGATAAGGATTCACGGCACTGGCGCCAAATCCCAGCAGGGTAGCGAAATGGTGGGTTTCGCGGATGTCCCCCGCTTCGATCACCAGCGAGGTTTGGCTTCGCAGCCCTTCCCGGATAAGGTGGTGATGCACAGCTCCGGTTGCCAGCAAGGAGGGGATGGGCGCATGGTGGTTGTCGGCATTGCGGTCGGACAGGATGAGGATGTTTGCGCCATTGCGGGTAAGGTCTTCGGCGGCGGCGCAAATGTGCTCAATAGCTGCTTTTAGCCGGCCTTTCTGCCCGTCGGAGCGGAAAACGATGTCGATCACCCCGGTTTTAAACCCCGGCAGGTTGAGGTATTTTATTCGATGGAGGTCTTCGTTGGTTAAAACGGGCATTTCCAGGTGCAGAAACCGGGCGCGTCCAGGCGTCAGGTCGAGGTGGGGTGGCGCTCCACCCAGCATCGCGTATACCGACATGACGGATCGCTCGCGGATGGGGTCGATAGGCGGGTTGGTAACCTGAGCAAATAGTTGTTTGAAATAGTTGGCCAGGTGCTGGGCGTGATGCGACAAAGCCGCCAGAGGCGTGTCGGAACCCATGGACCCAACCGGCTCCTGTCCTTCTTCCAGGGTAGGTTGAAGTAAAGTCTTGATATCTTCCCGGGTAACGCCAAAAAGAAGTTGCTGCCGGAGGAGGGTCTTTTCGTCCATTTCCACGGTGGCGGGAATAAGCAGGGGCAGATCGGAGAGCGAAACCCGGTGTTCGTTGAGCCAATCCCGGTAAGGGAGGCGCTGGCAGATAATGGACTTAACCTCTTCGTCCCCTACGATCCGCTTAAGGTCAAGGTCGGCAATAAGCATCCTGCCCGGCTGGAGCCGGCCTTTCCGGAGTATCCGGCTTTGGTCGACAGGCAGCGCGCCCGCCTCTGAGGCTACAATGAGGGTGTTATCGTCCATAAGACAATACCGGGAAGGCCGGAGCCCATTGCGGTCGAGGGTAGCGCCGACCAGAATGCCATTGGTAAAGACCATGGAGGCGGGCCCGTCCCATGGCTCCATCATGGTCTTGTGATACTCGTAAAACGCCTTTTTATAATCCGGCATATTGGGGTCGTGCTGCCAGGCTTCCGGGATCATCATCATGAGGGCATGGGGCATAGAATATCCTCCCAGGATTAGGAATTCCAGGACGTTGTCGAAGTTGCCGGAATCGGAAAGCGCCTCTCCGCAGATCGGTTTCAGCTTGGCGAGTTCCTCCTCGTTGAACACTGCGGAACGAAGGTGCTTTTCTTTGGTTTGCCACCAGTTGAGGTTACCGGTGATGGTGTTGATCTCCCCGTTGTGGGCGATATACCGGAAAGGCTGGGCGAGTTTCCATTTAGGGACGGTGTTGGTGGAAAAGCGGGAGTGGATAAGCGCGATGGCCGACATGCACCGCTCGTCCTGAAGGTCCGGATAATAAGGCCGAAGCTGGTAGGTGGTGAGTTGGCCTTTGTAAACGACGGTTTTATAGGAAAACGAAGGGATGTAAAACTGCTCCTGCGATTGGGGGTAAATCCGGTGGATATTGTGGGTGGCGAATTTGCGCAGCACATATAGTGCGCGCTCCAGATCCAGCTTTTCCAGATGCTTTTGGGGTTTGACGAACACCTGTTCGATTCGGGGTTCGGAGGCGATCGCCGAATCTCCGAGCAATTCGTTGTCGGTAGGCACTTTCCGGTAGCCGAGCAGTTCAAAGCCCCCTTCGTCGATGTAATCATTAAACAACACCCGGCACTGGCTGCGCAGGCTCCGATCGGAGGGAAAAAAGACGACGCCCACTCCGTAAGCGCCAAACTCAGGCAAATCAAAACCCAACTCCCTCGATTTATAGCGGAAAAATTCGTCGGGGGTCTGGATCAAAATACCGGCTCCGTCGCCGGTGTTGGGCTCGCAGCCGCATGCGCCCCGGTGTTCCATGTTGGCGAGCATGGTTAGGGCGTCTTCAATAAGCTGATGGGATTTGATCCCGTTCAGGTTGGCGATAAACCCGGTACCACAGGAGTCTTTCTCCAGTTCGGGCGTGTAAAGCCCTTTTGCGGGCGATTGTTGTTCCAGTTCCATGCGTTTATGCGCTTCAAAGAAAAAAGGCAGGCCGGCGCCGGGTTTGGGAGCAGCCTGATCATACAGTGATTCGGTGAACTGGTTAGGGCAATAATGCAGAGCAGGTGAAGGTAAAGCGAATCTGCCGGGTATTCCACTTCCGGCGGTTCAACTTCCTTTTTAAAAATCGCAAAAAATACAGCGGTTAAGCATTGGAAATTGCAAGAGACAGGCAAACACGCCAAAAGAATATCAAATCAATTGTCGTGAATTTTATTCTGAATTTCAATTCAATTTTTTATTTAAAATTTATAATAAATAAATTATTTGAAATAAAAAATTGAAAAATCAATATTTATTCAAGCAATCTACGGTTTGAAATTTTATCTGGGAATTACAATTTCAAGAGGCAGCCGTCAGAGGGTTCCCTGCCCGTTTTTGACGTTCAGTTCGTAGATGTCTTTTCTGCGGTCTTTGAGATTACGGACGCTTCCGTAGGTGTGTAGTTCCCGCAGGAGGTCGAGGTCGACATCTGCCACGAGGATCATTTCCGTATTGGGGGTTGCTTCGGCTTTTATCCCTTTTGAAGGGAACGAAAAATCACAGGGAGTGAAAACGACCGATTGAGCGTACTGGATATCCATGTTATGGACCTTGGGAAGGTTGCCGACGCTTCCGGCAATAGCGACGTAGCATTCGTTCTCGATAGCCCTTGCTCTGGCACAGTACCGGACGCGGGAATACCCATTCTGGGTGTCCGTCAGGAAAGGCACAAAGAGGATCTTCATACCCAGTTCGGCCAGCACGCGGGGGAGTTCGGGGAATTCTACATCGTAACAGATCAGAATGCCGATGGGACCGCAGTCGGTTTCAAAAACGGCTATTCGATCGCCGCCGACCATGCCCCAGAATTTGGACTCATCGGGCGTGACGTGGAGCTTTTCATAGGAATCCCAGGACCCGTTACGCCGGCAGAGGTAGCCAACGTTGAGCAGGCGTTCTCCATCCAGGAAGGGCATGGACCCGGTAATGATATTGACGTTGTAGCTGATGGCAAGTTGGACGAACCGCTCGCGGATTTCTTCGGTGTACGCTGCCAGGCGGCGGATGGCTTCGGGTTCGGATAAATGGTTGTATTGCGCCATCAGGGGCGCGTTGAAAAACTCCGGGAACAGCGCAAAATCGGATTTGTAGGCGGAAACGGCGTCGATGAAGTATTCGACTTGCTCAAACAACTCGTCCAATCCCTGGTACGTCCGCATTTGCCATTGAATCAGGCCAAGGCGGACGATGGACTTCAGGGTAGAAAGCTTGCCTTTGGGTTGTTTGTAGAAAATATTATCCCACTGCATCAGCACCGCGACCGCTTTGGATTCAAGGTCGCGGGGCATGTACCCTTCCAGAATTTTTTTTACGTGGAAGTCGTTGGAAAGCTGAAAAGTGAGTACCGGGTCGTAGATTTCCTTGTGTTTGACCTTGTCGATGTATTCCCAGGGCTTGAGGATGGCGGCAAAGTGGTGGTAGTTGGGAATCCGGCCTCCGAAGACGATCGCTTTGAGGTTCAGGCGTTCGCAGAGTTCCTTTCGCGCGTCGTACAAACGCCGTGCCAGTCGCATCCCACGGAATTCCGGGCGCACGAAAATATCGATGCCATAGAGGGTGTCGCCCCTGGGCGTATGGGTAGTAAAGGTAAATTTTCCGGTGATTTGGGCATAGGTGTGTTCGTCTCCATAGAGGTCGTAATTGACGATTAGGGCCATGGCGCACCCGGCCACTTTCCCATCTACTGTCACTACCATCTGTCCTTCCTGGAACACTTTGATCAGGGTTTCTACATGCTGGCGGCGCCAATATGCTCCTGGCCAGTTGGGGTAGGCTTCGGTCATCGACTCTTTCAGTTCGTCGTAATCATCGAGGCGCAGTTCCCGCAATTCAATTGTTCCTATGCTTTCCATTTGTTGTTGTTAAAGCCGTTAATTTTCGCCCAGCAAGATAGGGGTTTTTGATAAATTGGGCTGTCTGCCTGGTGGGGTCAGTTGGTAACCTGCCGTTCGAGCAGCAGTTTGTTTTCAAGTCCCCGAACCTCTACGCGGAGTATGGGTGCGGGTTTGGACCAGTCGATCCGGATCACGGCGAAATTGCGGGCGATCACCATGTTTCCGATCCGGAAAGCGTTGGGCTCGGGATCACTGCCCAGCGACCAGGTGTGGGTGAGCCCGCTGGAAGTGAGCTCATATAAGGCATATGCTTTTCCTGGGAAGTCTATTTTATTTAATTCAGCGATGTGCCGGTCGCCGCTAATGAGCAAAGCCCCTTTGGGCTTCAGCGCGCCCAACATATCCAACAATCGTTTGCGTGCAGCAGGGAAGTTGGCCCATTTTTCATAGCGTTGTTCTGTTGGGATGAACTGGACCCCGCAGCCGATGATATGAACCTGGGCGTCGCTGGTTTTCAGTTCCTGTTCCAGCCATTGCCATTGCGTTTCCCCCAGCATATCGCCCTGTTCGTTGGGTTGGTAGCGGACTCCGGACATAGGGGCGCCGGGCTTGAGTTCGTCCCGGAAATACCGGCCATCGAGGAGGATTATTTTAACGCGTTTGCCTTTAGGGCCAAAAACGAACGATTGATAAGCGCCTTCCTGCTTTCGGACCGGCGCGTCGGCCGGAACGTCCAGGAAATCGAGCATCAGTTGCTGGCTTTCCTTTTTTTTGATAAAGGTTTTGTCTCCGTCATTTACTCCGTAATCGTGGTCGTCCCAAATTCCAATGACCGGGGTGTTGGTCCGAAGCCGGCGGTATTCAGGGTGGCGTTTTTGTTTCAGATACATGGCGCGCATAGCCTCCATGTTGTCGGTGTCGGCGTAAATATTGTCCCCGAGCCAGATCCAGAGGTCAGGCCGGTTTGCCAGGACGGCGGGCCACATTTTCTGGTCGAGGTCTGCGCGGTTACAGGAGCCAAATGCGATGGTTTGGAGAACTTTGTCTTTTGGCAATTTTTGCCCCTCGTACAGGGATAGCCCCAGGAGGGAGGGTTCTGGTTTGTTCTGACAGGAGGCAGAGGCGTAGCCGAGGAAAAATAGGGTTAGGGTAAGGAAGCGGGTTTTCATTGGTCGTCCGTTTCTTTTTCAATTTGTTGTACCATATTCAGCAGTTCGTCGTGCCTCAGGACCTGGAGCGGTTTCCCGAGGCGTTCAGCGGCCTGGGAGAGCAGAAGGTATTTTTCCACCGATACCTTGATCCAGGCGTCGGCGATTTCCACCTCTATTTTCGGAGTGGGGGGTTGGTGCGAAATGGGATGATTATTGGCCATGGCCGGCGGATTTATAGTGAGCGATTTTTCATTGCGGATCGACTACGCCACCTGTTCAATGGAATCGGGATATTTCAGCCCGATCTGGTTTCGGACGGCATCCAGGGTTTCCATCAATTCAATGCTAAATGCGAGCGGCATTCGCGGACTTTCCTGGAGCCCGGCGTCGAGGCAATGCATGACCTCAGCAATCTGAAAAGAAAAGCCCCCGCAAGGGTATTCGAAATTCAGGATTTCCGGCCGCTCAGAAGGACGCAGTACGCTCATGGTAGTAGGCTCGAACCAGCGGGAGTAAAGGTTGACGGTTCCACGTTCGAAATAAACAAAGGCTTCGGTCTTGGTTTGGAACCGGACCGTAGCGTGCAGATGGGCCATTTGTCCGCCGGGAAATTTCATCAGAAGGCCGAGTTCTTCGTCGACCCCGGTGGGGCCTAAAATACCCGAAGCGACGATAGCGGAGGGCTTTCCCAGTAAAAACTGAGCCAGGAAAACGGGGTATATCCCGATATCAAGCAGCGCGCCTCCCCCTAAGCCTGGATTAAAAATTCTGCTTTGAGGGTCAAAGGGCGGTTTAAAGCCAAAATCCGCTTTGATTCCCAAAATTTTACCCAGGCTTTCTTCCGAAAGGATCGTCTGCAACTGTGCCATCGTAGGCAGAAAGCGCGTCCAGAGCGCTTCCATGAGGAATACGCCTTTGTTCTGAGCTGCTTCAGCCATGGCGCGAGCCTGATGGCTGTTGATGGCAAAGGGCTTTTCCACAAGGACCGGTATGCCGTGTTCAAGGGAGCGCATCGTCCAGGGGAAATGGCCTTGGTGCGGAGTAGCAATATATATGACGTCAAGATCCGGGCACAGGTACAGTTCTTCGTAGCTCCCAAATGCGTGGGCTGCCCCGTATTGGGCCGCAAACTCCCTGGCCCGGTCAATAGACCGTGAAGCCACGGCATGAAGTTTGGCCTGAGGCAGAACGGCCATGTCCCGGGCGAATTTATGCGCAATTCTTCCAGGGCCCAGAATGCCCCATCGATAGGTCCGGTTCATATGGATTGGATATAATCAATTTGCTCGCTGAAAGTAAGCAAGAATTTCCGGCGGGGGGCCAATTTCCGGTACTTTTTTGTGCCTGAAGGCGTGCGGGGTAATTTTACCTTTAAGGAACTAAAAATTTTGTTATTCTTACCTCTTTATTCATTGAGCCGCCGCATTCGGGGCTGGCATTTGCTCATCAGGAAAGCTATTTATGCAGGACATCGATTCTATACGGATCAATTTCAACGCCGAACAGTTGACGTTGCTCAACATATGCCTGGCTTTTATCATGTTTGGGGTGGCGCTGGATTTACAGATTGAATATTTTAAAAAGGTGTTCCGGTCGGCCAAAGTGCTGGCTGTGGGGTTAGCTTCCCAACTTCTGGGCCTTCCATTGCTGACGCTGGGCCTGATTTACCTGCTTCGACCCAATCCAAGCCTGGCATTCGGGATGTTGCTGGTGGCTGCCTGTCCCGGAGGCAATGTATCGAACTACGCCGCCCACTTGTCGAAGGCCAATACCGCCCTTTCCGTGGCGATGACCACGATCTCCACCCTAGGCGCCGTTCTCCTGACCCCTATGGTTTTTTCCAGTCTGGCGCCTTTGCTCCCGGAAGGAGAAGCTTTTTCCCGGCAGGTGTCCGTCGATCCGTGGAGTATGGTTTGGTCCATTGTTCAACTCATTCTGATCCCTCTGGCCGCGGGGTTGGTTTTTCGCCATTATTTACCCCATTTAACTGCCCGGATACTGGGCCCTATCCAGCGGCTTTCCATGGTGATTTTTTTGGGTTTTGTAGTTTTTGCCCTCTACGGCAATTTTTCCAATATCGTCCGCTACCTGGATCTCGTTTTTGTCCTGGTGGCGATCCACAACGGTTCGGCTTTGGCCATGGGCTATTTTTGGGCCAAATGGAATAAAGTAGGCGAAGCCAACGCCAGAGCGATCGCCCTGGAAACCGGCATCCAGAATTCGGGACTCGGACTGGTTCTGGTGTTTAACTTCTTTGATGGGCTGGGTGGAATGGCCATCATCGCCGCCTGGTGGGGCATCTGGCACCTGATCTCCGCGTTCAGCCTGGCCATGTTTTGGAGGCGGAAGGGGATGCAGGGGCGTTTAGGGGTTTAAGCGTTTAGGCAATCGCGCAGGCATTACTCCACCCACACCCTGGTGACCCCCATTCCATGCCGACGGTAGATCTCCTCCTGGGGAATTCCAGGACCAATGGAGATTTGCAACACTTCCGCGTCCAGGAGGGAGAAGGCGCCCGGTTGGCGCTGGAAGAAGTAGGGCAAAAAGGTCGGATAAGGGCGGGGCAGGGTAACGAGCGGAACGGGGGCAAGCTGGGCCAGTTCGAGGCGGTAGACGCCTCCTTCCGGCAGCAGGTCTACCGTGCCGCCAAAAGAGCTGCCGTCTTTCTGGATCAACGCGAGTTGTACTTTGCACGGTTTGTCGTTGAGGGAACGTCCTTTGATATACAGGTATTTTTTTGCGGCCCGGTCTCCTTTTCGCCCTTCGGTTTTGCCGCCAAAGAAAAAGCGCATGCTATAATCGTGGATAGGCTGGGCGAATAAGTTTTCCGGGTCCTCTGTGGATAGTTGTTCCAGGTCGATACGCAATTCGGCTTCCCCGGGCACCGGCAGGGGTTGAAGGGAGGAACTACGCAGCCAACGGCGGTTGAGTTGCGGGGCGTCTTGGAGAGCATCGAACAAAACGACCGGGAATTCCATCGGAACGACCGGAATCTCATAGGTTTTGTCGCCAAAGAAATCCCAGGCATAGGGCGGTTTTGGAACCCCGGAAGGAAACGTGGTCGTGCGGTCTTGTTCCTCCACTACGATATGGTAGCGCAGAAATCCCGGGCCGGTCAGGTTCTCCGGGATTACCGCGCGGTAGCGGTACCCGCCAACGGGGTTCATTGGAATGCGGTGCTGGCGGTATTGGGGGCCAAATACTTGTAAATAAACCGATTTGGGCGCTTCCCGGGTGGCAACAAATGCCTCTGCCGTGTACGGCAGATCGGCCGTCAGTTCGGCTGCGGGTTCGTGGATGACGTAGGTTTCCCGGAGCGATCCCGCCGGGGCTTCGTAGTCGCCCAGCGCATGGTAGCGAAAGCGGTCGCCGGGCTTCTGAGCGGGTTGGATCCCGTTGCGCGTCAGCAGGTAAACCCCGGGCCGCACGGCAAACGTATTTCCTTCCACGACGGCCGCATGGGTATTGCCCTTGTTCATGGGCATAACCTTAAAAGCCGCCCCCAGATCGGGCAGGTTGACCGTCATAGGCCAGGCGCGGTAATTGATTTTGGTCACTTCCTGATCCAGGCTGTTGCGGCCAAAGGGATTGCGGAAGGGGAGAGCGTCGGGCATCACTTCGAGGCGCCAAACGCCTGGTTGTAGCTGGTCCAGAAAATATGCGCCCGTTCCGTCGTATCGCACGGAGGAGGAAGAGCCTACCCCTGCGATTCGCTTCAGCGTTTCCGGGCTTGGGTGCGGCGTTGCGGTAGAGTTCGTGTAGTAAAACGCTGTATCGGCGATTAATTCCGCCAAGTCCTGTGAATAGTCCACCCGGAAGGGGCCGAAGCGGGTGTTTTCGGGGTAAGCACCCAGGTCCGCGTAACGCGGTACCCTGCGGAACACTTCGCCGGAGATCATCAGCGCAATTGCTTTGCCGGGCGTATAGGCGAGGTTCATGTAATGGGTGTTGTACTCGGGGTTGGCATAGGCTGAGTACAGCGGGTCATAAGCAAAATGGGTGGCGAGCTGGATTCCTGCCTGCCGGAAACTGCGCGCCATAGCGGGATAGATATAGGTTCGGTTGACGTCGGCAGCGTCAAACTCGTATACATACTTGGCCAGGCGCTGGAACCCAGGATGGCCGGCAAAGGGAATGGCGTAGCGGTCCACGTTGGGCAGGAGATTGCCCCGGAGTTCGCGCTGCGCGCCCAATCCGGTGGGGTACCATTGAAACGTCCCGCCCTGCATATCCGATTTAAAATAGGCATCCGCCAGATGGACGCTGTGACTGATATTGTAAAACACCGGCTTCTGACAGCCTGTGCCGCGTATGGCGGCAACCATGCGATTGATGAATGCCGTAACCAGCTCGGGAGCTTCCCGGTGATGGGGCTCGTTGGACACTTCAAACGCCAGAATGGCGGGGTCGTCTTTATAAGTTGTTTTGGTATAGGGGTTGACGTGGTTGAGGAACTGGGCAAGGTAGCGTTCCTGGGCCCCAATGGCTTCCGGATTGGTCAGGCAAGCGTCTTTGCCGAATTTGTGGGAAAACCCGGGCGTATCTTCGTCGGGTTCAGGCCAGCCGTTCCCCCAGTAGGCGATCGGCGTCAGTACCATGCGCATCCCCTGGGCCTTCATTTTATACAGCATATAGTCAAACAGCTTCAATTGCTCGTTGGAAAGCAGATTGCCCAGGGTATCGCTGATCTCCGTATCCCAAACGTGAACGCGGAACAGATCGAACCCCAAACGGGAAAAATGGTACAGGTCCCGGTCGATCTCCTGCTCCAGATTCAGGCCAAGCTTTTTGGCGTTGCGGTAGGCGAAGGCGAACGGAAGCGTGTAATTCACCCCAAATCCCTGGATTTCCGCGCCGTTTTCTTCCCAGACCATTACGCCGTCTCCTTCAATTTTGACCCGGGATTGGCCGGGAAGGGGACGTACGTTTATAAATAGGAGGAATAGAACCCCAAAGGCCGAAATTTTTGAAAAATGCCGCGTGCGCATGGGAGTGCTTATTTTGGTTAAAATAAAATCCTCGCGAAGATACAGAAAAAATGGGGTCGAGGCGGAGCGTTTAGGCGTTAGGGCGTTAGGGCGTTAGGGCGTTTAGGAGTTATGGCGTTGGGGCGCAAGGCATAAGGCATAAGGCGTGAGGCCAAGGGACGAGACACAAGGCTGAAGCCTCTCGCCAGCAAGGAGGTACGATGCACGAAGACGCCATAACTCCTAAACGCCCTAACGCCTTTACGCCTTAACCCCTTTTCCCCTTGCTCTTTTCCTGTTTTTTTGCTAAATTAGAAGGTGCATGACAAGGGAGTCGCGTGGGGCTCCTCCGGGACCGCATGATCCTCCCGATGCCATGGCCAGAGGTATACTAATTCTTGCACCTCAATTTAAAGCATTATGGCAATCCTATCCAGAGAAGCGTTTGGGACCCTGGCACGCGTGCGCCAGCCGGTCTGCATATCCGTTTTTATGCCTACCCACCGGGAAGGGCAGCCTGTTCTGAACCAGGTAGATGCGCTTGTCCTGAAAAACAAGCTCAAAGAGATTAAGGACCAGCTAGAGAAAGAAGGAATGCCTCTTTTGAAAATCCAGCAATTCCTTTCGCCAATTGAATCCCTCGTCAAAGACACGGGATTTTGGAGAGGCCAGTTGGATGGCTTGGCGATCTTCCTTGCCGATGGTTTTTTCAAAACCTACCCTCTTCCCATTCGCTTTGATGAATTTCACTATGTAGGAAACAGCTTCTATACCAAACCCCTTTTGCCGGTCTTCAGCGGAGACGGGCAGTTTTTCATTCTGTCACTGGATCTGGAGCATATCCGGTTCTACAGGGCTTCCCGTTACAGTATTCAGGAGGTTTCCGTGAAACACCTCGTTCCTTCCCGGTTGGAAGACGTGGTAGGGTACGACTATGAACAAAGATCCGTTCAGTTCCGCAGCGTTCCGCAGGGCGGCAAGCAGGGGATCTTTCACGGGCATGGAGAAGGGAAAGACGACCGAAAAGAAGAAATAAAACGTTATTTGAAGGCGGTAGATAAAGGTCTGACGACTATTTTACACCAGGAAAAAGCGCCGCTGGTTCTGGCTTGCCAAGACTTCTATTTCCCGATATATCAATCCGCGACCACATACCAGCACTTGTTTCCAAGGCACCTGACGGGAAACCATTGGCAAAACGACCCCAACTGGCTCCATGAAAAAGCCTGGGATCTCGTCCGGCCTTATTTTGACGAGGACCGGAAGAACCAATTGGATCGATTTTTCCAATTCCAGGATACAGCCAAAGCCTCTACGGACATCCGGGAGATTGTCCCTGCCGCCGTTTCAGGGAAAATTGAGGCCTTGTTCATCAATCGCCAAACCGACATTTGGGGGCAATATGCTCCGGCAGAGAACAAAGTGATGATAGAAGAAAAACCGCGGGCATCCACCGTTTCGCTGCTTGATCTTGCTGCCGAGCACACGCTGCTCAACCGGGGTATGGCCTACCTGTTTTCCGGGGAAGAAATTCCGGAGGCGGTCACACCGGCATTTGCACTTTTCCGGTACGGGGATTAACCCTTATAGACGATCCAGCTTATAGCGCCGGATCACGCGCATGAGCTTGCGCGCATAATGCGGGTCGGTGGCGTACCCGTATTCCTGTAGCCCGTTGGCCCATCCTTCCAGATTGTCGGGGGGGATGCGGAATAACCCGTCGTACCTGGGCTGCGACATAAGGAATTTGGCAAAATCCAGGTAACTTTCTTCGGGATGTGGGTAGGCGCGGAAGCAGTCGCGCACCCGGTGTTTTTTTCCCCGGAAGTATTCTGTGGTTTCGAGGCAGTAACGGGCTTGCCGGCCCCTCGCTTTGATACCAAAATGGTTGTGCCCCTGTTTGGCCAGTTCGCTGCGTCCCCATCCGCTCTCGAGTCCGCCAACCGCCAGGGGGATAGCAGGGGGCACGCCCGTGAGGTTGTACAATTCACGCGCTACCGGGCTGTATGTTTCTACGTAAACCGCCACCACCTCGGGCCGGTCGGGGCGGACGCAAGAACGATGCCACCAGCTCACCAGGAGCCAGGAGAACACGGATATGACCAGCAAACGCCGGAAGGATGCATTCCACTTCATGAAAGGAAGCCGGGTTATATTTCAGGGGAAAGATAAAACACTTTGTTCGTCCTTCCCGCTTTTTTGTAAATTGGCAGTCTTAATGACACCCAGCCCATGTCCTCCAACCGCCGTTTGGCCGCCATTCTGTTTTCCGATATCGCCGGCTATACCGCTATGCTGCAGCGGGATGAGGAGGAAGGTTTGCGCAAACTCCGCAGATACAGGCAGGTCCTGGAGGAAAAAGCCCGTCAATACGACGGGCAGGTGCTGAAGAACTACGGCGACGGCAGCCTGACTTTGTTCAACAGCGCGGTGGACGCGGTGCGGTGCGCGCTCGAAGTTCAAACGATCCTGCAAAAAGAGCCCGTGGTTCCGCTTCGCATCGGCATTCATGTAGGCGATGTGGTACTGGAAGACGGCGACGTATACGGCGACGGCGTTAACCTCGCCGCCCGGGTGGAAGCCCTGGGCGCTCCTGGCGCCGTGCTTTTTACCGAACGGGTCATTCACGATATCCGCAGTCATCCTGATCTCCAGGCTGTTTCTCTGGGGAAGGTGAACCTGAAGAACGTACTCGAACCTCTGGAGGTATTTGCCCTTTCAAACGAAGGGTTTCCCGTTCCCGGCCCCGAACATCTTCCTGGAAGGGTAGGGGCTCAGCATCCTGCCACGAAGCATAAACGCAACCTTTTTGTACTTCCCCTGATCGTTCTGGCATGCCTGGCCATCGTGGTAATCACGTGGCAGAGCGTTCGTGAAAACCGGGTAGTCAATAACCTGTCTGAAATTCCTCAAAAGTCTGTTGCAGTGCTTCCGTTCAACGACTTAAGCCCAAATAAGGACCAGGCGTATTTCAGCGAAGGCATTGCAGAGGAAATACTCAACGCCCTTTCTTTGATCCCCGGACTCCGGATTGCCGGACGGCACGCGTCTTTTGCCTATGCCGGGCCGGCGCCCGACCTCCGGGATTTAGGCCGCCGGCTTGGCGTACGCCATATTCTGGAAGGCAGCGTCCGCCGGGACGGAGACCGCATCCGCATTACAACCAGGCTCCTTCAGACTGAAGATGGCTACCAGCTCTGGTCTCAACGATACGACCGCGATGCGCGGGAAATTTTTGCCGTTCAGGATGAAATCGCCCGGGCTGTGGCGTCCAATTTGCAGATTGCCCTCCAGAATATTCCCGCTAATGGGTCAATGGCGGAAAAAAAACAATTGGTTAATCCTGAAGCCTATGAACTGTATCTCCGGGGCCGGCATTTGCTGTCGCAACGGGTCGATCAGCCTAAAGAAGCAGCCGCCTACTTCCAGCAAGCGCTGGATATCGATCCCGGATTTGCTCAGGCATACGCCGGACTGGGCGATGCCTATCTTTGGCTGGGCTGGGGGGCCTATCTGCCGGGAAATGAGGCCTTCCCCAAGGCCGGCGTGTATGCCCAGAAAGCCCTTGGCCTCGACAGTACCCTCGCTTATGCCTACGTGATCGCAGGATCAGTCCAGCTTTGGCACGACTGGAACTGGAAAGCTGCAAAGGAATCGTTCGAACGCGCCTTGCAACTCAATCCTTCCGAAGGGGCGGCACTCCTTGACCTTGGATGGTACCACGCCTTTACCGGGAATTTTCCCGAAGCTGTTCGCCTGGTGAAGCAAGCCCTCGGCTTGGACCCGCTGAATCTGGACTACAACGTCGACCTCGCCGATATCTACCGCCTGTCCGGCAATTTTAAAGCAGCACTTAGAACTTCCCAACGCACCCTGGAACTCTTTCCTGAAAATACCGATACCTATTGGATCCTCGGTATGACCTACTACCATTTGGACGACCTTGCGCAAGCAGAGACCGCTTTCATGAAAGCGGATACCCTCTCCGGTGGACAAGCCTGGACCCAAGCTCATCTTGCCATGGTTTGGGCAAAATCCGGCAGGAAAAAAGAAGCGCGCCAACGCCTCCTCGCTCTGGATGCCGACGCCGTTGCCAAGAAAACCATTCCCACGGAGCTGGCCATGGCTTACCTTGCTTTAGGGGAAACTTCTAAAACACTTGACCTGCTCGAACTCTCCTATCAGGTGCACAGCAATTGGCTGGCTTATCTGCAATATGAACCCGCATGGTCTGGCCTTAGGCAAGAACCCCGGTTTCAGGCGCTTCTGGCCAAACTCCGATTCCCCGGCTAATTTCTCATTTGTCATATAACCTACCTTACCTTTTTTATTCCTGAAGAATTTGCTCTATTTCTGATAAGCACGAGGAAAACCACCGATATTGGACCTGCTATTATTTCAATTTCCTTATTTTTTTGATTCCGTTTACCCAAATTTTACCCTAATGAAAAAGCGTGTTTTTTTTCGTGTAGCAACAACGATTGTGTTCACAATTTCATTGATGACCTTTTCCTGCACCAGTGAAAAGGTAGAAGAGCCTGGTGGTTGCGATACCAGCAACGTCAAGTATGCCGCCGACATAGCCCCCATTATCCAGGCAAGCTGCTTTAATGGATGCCACAACGGCAATTCACCTTCCGCCGGTTTTCGATTGGATTCTTATGCGGCGGTAAAAGCAAAGGTAGACCAGGGCCGTCTGTACGGAGCTGTAGCCCAACTGGCCGGATTCAGCGCCATGCCGGTGGGAGGAAAGCTATCCGACTGCAACATCTCCAAGATCAAAGCCTGGGTTGATGCGGGCGCGCCAAACAACTAGGTCTATTCTTCCTCAAACCCTTAAAATCCATTCCTATGAAATATTGGCTGTTTCTGGTGCTTTTTTTGTCTTCCTTCCTTTTCCGCCTGAGCGCTCAGGAAGACGATTTGCTTTCCCTGCTTGGAGAGGACGAGCAGACCGACCTGGTCCGAAATGCCTTTAAAAGCCCCCGGGTGATCAACGGACACAGTATGGAAATGCTGAGAGCCGGCGTCCTGGACTTCCGCATTCTGCACCGGTTTGGTCCGGTTAACCAGGGGTTCTACGATCTGTTCGGGCTCGACCAGGCTTCTATGCGCATTGGATTCGATTATGCGCTGTCGGATGGGGTGACCCTGGGGGTCGGGCGGAGTACGGCCAAAAAAGAGCTGGATGCTTTCGCCAAGTTCCGAATTTTGGGGCAATCTGCCGGCGCCAGGTCGTTTCCGGTTTCTCTGATCTGGGTGAGCGGAATGACCAATAATGGATTGAAAACCCCGTTTGCAGGAGTCGAAGCCAACGCAAGCCGCCGTTTGGCGTACTACCATGAGCTGATCATCGGGCGTAAATTCAGCGAGGCCTTCTCCCTTCAGGTTTCGCCAACGGTCGTTCACCAGAATCTTGTTGAAAATGAGCTTTCCCCCAACGACTTGTTTGCTCTCGGAATTGGGGGCCGGCTTAAGTTGTCAAAGCGAATCGCTTTCGTATGGGATTACGGACTAGCCCTCAACCGCTACCCGGAAGACGTCTCTCTCAATCCCTTGTCAGTGGGTTTGGATATCGAAACCGGCGGCCACGTTTTTCAGCTTCATTTCTCCAATTCCACAGGGATGAACGAGCGAGCCTTCCTTGCCGATCCCAACGGCGATTTCTTCGACGGCGATATCCGCTTTGGGTTTAACCTCTCCCGCGTTTTCCAAATCGCAAAAAAGCCTTGACATGACTTACAAAACATTGCGCAACCTCTTTCTTGCCCTGGTAGCCGTTGGCGCTCTTGGTGGATATTACGCCTACCGGCAATGGAACAAACCGCACCGGCAGGTCGAAAAAGCCAAAGCAGCTGAAAAGGTGGATGCGGCGGTTCTCTACGAGCAATTTTCCTCCGATGAAGCCGCTGCGAACGAAAAGTATTTGGACCAAATCGTACAGGTTTGCGGCTCTGTGGCTTCGGTCGTATCAGGCGAAGGCGATTCGCAGATTACCGTTCAACTGGCTACCGAAGGTATGGGGGTTGTTTTGTGTTCCCTCGATTCGGAAAAATATTCCGAAATTCCCTCCGGTTTAACGGAAGGACAGCAGGTCTGCCTGAAAGGTATTTGCACCGGATACCTGATGGATGTGGTGCTGGACCGTTGCGTCCTTGTACAATAACGGAGGTATGAAAAAATGGGTTTTCGCTTGGGTATGGGCATTGCTGCTTCCCTTGCTTTTGACCGGGCAACCGCGCCCAGAGCATCAGCTGCTTTTTAACCGGCTTCCTTCTCGTTGGGACGAAGCCCTGCCGCAGGGTAACGCCTGGCTCGGGGCCTTGGTTTGGCAAAAAGACAGCAGTCTCCGCTTGTCGGTCGACCGTGCCGACTTGTGGGATGACCGTCCTATGCCTGAAATAGACAAGCTGACCTATTCCTGGGTAGCTCAACAGGTAGCAAACAAATCGTACGGCCGTGTTCAGGAACTTGGCGACGCCCCCTATGAACGCTACCCGGCGCCCACCAAGCTGCCGGGCGCCGCTCTGGAGTTTAGCCTGAATGGATTGGGCGCCGTCCTGGAAGCCAGACTGGATATCGCTACCGGAATCGCTGCCGTAGCTTTCTCCGGAGGCGCCCGCTTTGCTTCTTTTGTCCATGCCAGCCAGCAAACCGGTTTCTTTCAATGGACCAACCTGCCACCGGGAAAAACCCCCGAACTCATCCCCCCAAACTACTACACCGGGACGTCAGGTAAAACAGGCAACAGCGTGGAAGGGCAGGGACTGGAGCGTCTGGGGTATGCTCAGGGCGTTGTGGAAAGAACCGCCACATCGTACCGGTACACCCAACCTACCTGGAATGGAACCTTCTACCAGGTTTTTGTGGAATGGACCTTGGAGAATGGCTGCCTTACCGGCGCCTGGACCATCTCCAACAACCGGAAAGCTGCCATTCCTGGCTGGGACTGGGGTGGCGCTCTTGCGGACCACAAATCCTGGTGGGCGCGTTTTTGGGCCCAGTCTTCGGTCGCTTTGCCCGATCCTCTGCTGGAGCGGCAATATTACCTGGAGCTATATAAACTGGGATGCGTTGCCCGAAGCAATACCCCGGCGATTACCCTGCAAGCCATCTGGACGGCAGACAATGGCAACCTGCCCCCTTGGAAGGGTGATTTTCACCACGACCTCAACACCCAGCTGAGTTATTGGCCCGCTTATTCGGGAAACCGGCTTTCGGAAGCGGCTTCCTTTACCCATTGGATGTGGCAGTGCAGGGAAGCGTTCCGGCGGTATACCCAATGGTATTTCCAGGCGCCGGGGCTGAACGTTCCTGGCGTAACCACGATCACCGGAAAGCCCATGGGCGGCTGGATACAGTATTCCATGTCGCCCACCGTCTCTGCCTGGTTGGCCCAGCATTTTTATTGGCAATGGAGGTATAGCATGGACCGGTCATTCCTGCGCCGCCGTGCTTATCCCTGGATACGGGAAACGGCTGTTTTCCTGGAGGCTATCGCAAAGCCCGGACCGGATGGCAAGCGCAGGTTGCCTATCAGTTCCAGCCCGGAATACCACAACAACAGCCTGGAAGCCTGGTTTGCGAACACGACCAACTACGACCTGGCACTGGTGAAATTTGCTTTCCGCGCAGCTGAAGAAACTGCCGCTGCGCTGGGGAAAATAGAAGAGGCCCAGCACTGGAAAACGATTGGCGCCCAATTGCCGGATTACGACGCCAATGCTACCGGTTTAACCATCGCCCCGGGGCAGGATTTGGATGAGTCGCACCGGCACCACGCGCACCTGATGGCGATCCATCCTCTCGGGCTGCTCAACCCGGGCAAAGAACCCGATCAAACCTTGATCGACAACTCGATGGCCCACCTGGACAAAATGGGTACCCGCCAATGGACGGGTTACTCCTTTTCCTGGTCGGCCTGCCTGTATGCCAGAGCTGGTATGGGAGACGCTGCTGCTTCCGACCTTAGAAAGTTCGCTTCCAATTTTGTTTCGCCAAACAGTTTTCATTTGAACGGAGACCAGCAAGGCGGTCAGTATTCCAGCCTTACCTACCGTCCCTTTACTTTGGAAGGCAATCTGGCTTTTGCCCAGGGCATCCACGAAATGTTATTGCAAAGCCACGAAGGGTATGTGGAGGTCTTTCCCGCTATCCCGGCTGGATGGAACCAGGTCTCCTTTCAGCAGCTTCGGGCGGAAGGCGCTTTCTTGGTATCGGCAAGGAAAGAGAACGGGGTTCCCACTGAGGTAACCATCCGGGCAGAGAAGGACGGACTGCTGCGCATCAAACTTCCTTTCCGTACCTGGGTGGAGCGGGGTTTTTCCCGCGAATCGGCCCGGACCGCCCCCGGTGGTATCCTGGAAGTTACGCTGAAGAAGGGGCAGGAAATCGGGTTTGTGAACGGCTACGAGTAAGCGTTTTAGCGGCTGCTGTCTATCACCCGGACCAGTTCCCCCTGAGGGTCTCCGTAATATTCCCAGAACATGATCCCCCGGAGTCCTTGCCTGCGCGCGTATTTCATTTTGTGGCGGATAGACTTCGGATCATCGTAGGTCACAAAAACCAGGGAATCCGGATGAAAGAGATAAGGCGCCCTGGCTTTGGCGTCCCAATGCCTCTGATAGCCAGCTTTTACCAGGAGGCTGTCTCGGATTTCGTGGTACCGGAATTCTTTCCCTGCCGAAAGCGCATCGGTATTCAATCCATAGCCATTCGAAGACCCCAAACGCCAGCTTTTTCCATAAAAGGCGGCGCCGATCACCAGCTTGTCCGCAGGTATTCCCTGAGCCAGCATCAGATCTACCGATTTTCGGGTATCCGTTACCGAACCAGGGCCCGCCGTGGAAGCGAACAGGTTGGTGTGGTGCCCCGTCCGGAGGCTCCAGGAACCTGTAAAGTCGTACGTCATGATATTGATAAAATCCAGATAACGCGCTGCTTCCGCCATTTCGGTATACTCCAGGAAACGGGCGCCGGCGCCGGCGGCAATCGTAAGGGGATAATGCGTTTTCCCGGTGATCCTGGCCAGCGAGTCCAGCCCTTCCCGAAGCGATTGCAGCATCAGGGTGAAATTTTGCTTGTCTTCGGCCCGGTAGGGATTTCCAGCCCCCGGTTGCCCGGGGTATTCCCAGTCGATGTCGATCCCGTCGAATCCCCAGCGCTGCATATATGAAATTGCGGAACGCGTAAACGCCGAACGGCTTTCCGCAGTCAGCGCCGCATCGGAAAACCCGCCGGAGCCGCCCCAGCCGCCGATGGAAATCAGGATCTGAAGGTCCGGGTTTTGCCGCTTCAGGGCTATGAGTGCCGGGATATTGATGGAATCGTACCGGTTGCCACTTGACGGAACCACTTCTGTCCCCTCAATAACAGCAAAAGCGTAATTGATGTGCGTGAGCTTTTGGGCGTCAATCAGGGTCATATCCAGAGGCTTTCTTCCGAACACATATCCGATGACCACCTTTTTATCTTTAGGAGGAACAAACGCTGCTGAAATGGCGATTGCAGCAATAAGAGCCAAAACGGATGGTTTCATGGCAGGCAGTTTCAGGAAAAGGTACAAAACTTACTGAAACCGCCTGCAAGGTCAAGTTAATTTCTTTGGAGGTGAATCTCCTCTTTTTTGGTCAAGTTGTCGTCTTTGAGTTTGATAGACGCATCCGTTTTTTCTACGATGAGCCAGTCGTCTGTCATATCATCCAGCGCATCGGTTCCGGAAATGGTGATTATCAACTTATTGCTGGACGAGTTAACCGACCAAACACCTGTTTTGGTCTGGCCGCTAAAAGTTGCCGTTAGCTTGCCATCAGTGGAAAAAACAAACGAATACCCATTGAATTTATAGGTTTCGTCTTTGTCGTCGAAGTAGTAAACCACTTTCCAGTTGCCAGAAGTGACCGTTTCTTCTACTGCTACGGACACTGAGTCAACCGGCTCGCAGGAAAAGAACAATGGCAAAAGCAACGCCATCCAAACAAGGGGCAAAACACGGTTTTTCATAATACATAATGTAAGGTGTTGGAATCCCCGAATAACGCTTCAGGGTTCTGCGAAAAGACCGCAACCGGGAAAGAAAACGGATTTGGGCAGATAAGTAGTAAGAAAACGATAGCCAAAATACATTATTGTATACACATGAATCAAATATACACCAAATTTTGATTTCAGAAGGGCTTGGGAAATCCGTCTGTCTTTATCTACTTTTACAGCTATACCTAACGCGAATAGGTACTGGCTCACCCTGCCACACGGCCACCTAACCACACAGCCACCTAACCACTCAACCTACTCCGCCATGCAACAGCTCTTCTGGAAAACCTTCCTCTTCAGCATCGTCCTTTTGCTTAGTTGTCAGAAAGACAACGGCAATCCCTCTCCCGAGCCCGAGCCGGAACCTATGAATGAGGGTCCGCTCCCCGACGGCCCCACCCGGGGCGTGTGGCTGACCAATGTCGACAGCGACGCTTTGACATCGAGAGACAAGATCCAGGCGGCGGTAGACTTGTGTTACAAATACAAGATCAACACCATTTTCATGGTGGTTTGGAACAAAGGGTTTACGCTTTTTCCCAGCGCGGTGATGGAGCAGACGTTTGGGGTGAAAATCGATCCCAGCCTCGGCGCCCGGGACCCGCTGCAGGAATTGATCGAGTTGGCTAAACCGCGGGGGATAAAAGTGTATGCCTGGTTTGAGTATGGGTTTGCCAGTTCGTACGGGGCGCCCAATGATGGCGGGCCGCTTTTGCAGAAAAAACCGCATTGGGCAGGAAGGGATTCGGAGGGAAAGATCCTGAGTAAAAATAATTTTCAGTGGATGAATGCCCTCCACCCGGAAGTCCAGGATTTTATGATCAGCCTGGTGAAAGAGGTGGTCGCTAAATACGACATAACAGGAATCCAGGGCGACGACCGGCTACCCGCCATGCCTTCCGAAGGCGGGTACGACAGCCTTACGGTTGCCCGGTACAGAGCCCAGTTTGGAGTGAATCCCCCTTCCGAGTCCAAAGACGAGGCATGGGTCGCCTGGCGCGCCAAACAACTCAACGACTTTGGCAAACGGCTTTATCAGGAGGTCAAAGCCGTCAAACCCGGTATTGTGGTGTCTATGTCTCCCAGCATATTCCCATGGAGCAAGCAGGAGTACCTGCAGGATTGGCCTACCTGGGTCAAAGAAGGGTTTACGGACATGGTTTGCCCTCAAATATACCGGTATGATCTGGGCGCTTACCAGGGAGAACTCAGCAAGATCGTAAACCAGCAGCTCACCGCAACTGAGAAGCAAAGGTTGTTTCCCGGCATCCTTCTCAAAGTTGGCAGCTACACCGCCTCAGCCGTTTTCCTGGAGCAAATGGTGCAGGAAAACCGAAGGAATGGCGTTAATGGAGAGGTGTTTTTCTTTTTTGAAGGGCTGAAAGCGCAGCCCGCGTTTTTTGAGAAGTACAAAAATCTTTAGGCCAGGAGGTTTTTGGTTGCATTGTTTGTTCGAAAAAAAAAGCGCAGCATATCCATAAAAAGAAAAAAACAGGCCATATTCTTGAACAATTTATCCAAGTCATAGTTATCTTACGGAATTGAAATAATATTCCCCTTTCCGACAAGACGACAAAATTCAATTTATTTTTCATTCTCGTTGATAAAACGTCAATTGGAGAACGCATGAGTACTTGCGCCCCTTGTTCAAAAAAACGGTGGCGGCATCTACCATGGCTCCCTGCCGTGGTGGTTGCTATTTTACCCAAATGCCCTTTCTGCATTATGGCGTATGCAGGAGCGATTCCGCTTTGCGGGGGTAAGACGATTTATCCCAATGCCGGGAACCTGTCCCTCTACCTAACCATCGGTTTTGCCGTTGTCGTGCTTCTTGGCATTGTGCTGAACAACAAAGGCGCCCGGACCTTCCGGTCTGGGCTCATCGCGCTGGGGGGCATTTGTTGTCTGGTATTCAGCCAGGTATTGTGGATATCAATGCCGTTGTACTATCTGGGTGTGGGCATTCTGTTCTTTGGAATATGGTACAACGGGAGCTTTGCCTATTTTAAACGAACTTATTTTTCCCTATTGGCCAATTTAAAATTGCGAACCAAAATTTAATTCACCGATGATTGCAGAACCATTCCATTACGACGCGCCTTCAACCCTCGACGAGGCATTCGCTTTGTTAGAGGAGCACGGAGACGAAGCCAAGATCCTGGCGGGCGGGCATAGCCTTATCCCCATGATGAAGCTCAGGTTCTCTTCGCCTACCCACCTGATCGATATCAATGGTATCCCGGGGTTGGCGTATATCAAAGAAGAGGACGGCTACCTGAAGATCGGGGCGATGACCCGGGAAGTTGACCTGGAGGATTCCGGTATCATTAACCGGAAATACCACATTTTCAAGGATGCCACGCACCTGATCGCCGACCCGCAAGTTCGGAATTTCGGTACCGTTGGGGGCAACATTGCTCATGGGGATGCAGCCAACGACCACCCGGCGGTTATGATTGCCCTGGGCGCCGAAGTGGAGATCAGCAGCAAAGAAGGGAAACGCACGGTTCCTATCGACGAGTTCTTTTTCGGATTTTACACTACTGCCGTGCAGCCTGGGGAAATCCTGACCGAGATCCGCATACCCGCCGCGTCGGGCAACTACGGTTCAGCTTACTACAAAGTGGAACGGAAAGCAGGGGACTACGCCGCAGCCGGCGTAGCCGCCATGGTGCAACTCGACGGCAACGGAACCTGCGTAAAAGCAGGAATCGGCCTGACCAACGTCAATCCCCTGCCTATGCGCGCATCCAGATCGGAAGAAGCGCTGGTGGGCAAAAAACCTACCGACGAACTGATCGAACTGGCCGCTCAGTATGCTTCGGAGGATTGTAATCCCTCGGAAGACCTTCGGGGAGACGAAGAATACAAAAGGCACCTGGTTAAGGTGATCACCAAACGCATGTTGAAACTAGCTATTGAAAGAGCTCAAAACGCATAAAATCTATGAAAAAATCCATCACCCTAACCGTAAACGGAGCCGTCCACAACATTGAGGTTGAACCGCGGACGCTGTTGGTTCACGCCATCCGGGAAATCCTTAATATGACCGGAACCCATGTCGGTTGCGATACCTCCAGCTGTGGCGCCTGTACGATCCTGATCGACGGTAAGTCGGCCAAATCCTGCACCGTTCTGGCTGTTCAGGCCAACGGAAAGTCGATAACTACCGTGGAAGGGCTGGCCACGGCGGAGGGCCTGCATCCCATTCAGGAAGGCTTCCACCTCAACCACGCCCTGCATTGCGGGTTCTGCACTCCCGGCATGATGATGCGGGCGGTAGAACTGCTGGAGAAAAACCCCAACCCCTCGGAGGAGGAGATCCGCTGGGGAATTTCCGGCAACCTGTGCCGCTGCACCGGATACAACAATATCGTAAAGGCCGTTCAATACGCTTCCGCCAAGCTGGAAGGCCGCGAATTGCCCTCCACGGAACCCGAATTTGTATAAAACCATCTATTCGCTTAACCGAAGAAATCCATTTTTCATGATAGAATGCAAAACGTCCAAGGAAATAGGTGGAATGGGTCATTCCAAGAAAAGGAAAGAAGACGCCCGTTTCATACAGGGTAAAGGCCATTACGTCGATGACGTCAAACTTCCCGGAATGGTGTATATGGACATTGTCCGCAGCCCATATGCCTATGCCAAAATCAAAAAGATCGACGCGTCCAAAGCGCTGGCCATCCCCGGGGTTCTGGCCGTGGTGACAGGGAAAGACCTGGAGCAGTACAATCTGCACTGGATGCCGACGCTCATGTCGGATACCCAGATGGTGCTGCCTACCGACACGGTCATGTACCAGGCTCAGGAGGTCGCCGCCGTGATCGCTACCGATAAATACATTGCCCGCGACGGCCGCGACGCCGTGATCGTCGAGTACGAGCCTATGACCCCCGTCATGGATCCTTTTAAATCCCTCGATCCGAACGCTCCGGTACTTCGTTCCGATAAGCCCGGCAAAACCGATAACCACATTTGGCATTGGGAAGTAGGCGATAAGGAGAAAACAGAAGATGTTTTCAGCCAGGCAGACGTGGTGGTGAAGCAGCAAATGCATATCCCCCGTATCCACGTGGCCTCCATTGAAACTTGTGGTTGCGTAGCCGCTTACAATAAGGTGGAGAATCACCTCACCATGTATATGACTACCCAGGCGCCCCATGCGATCCGCACGGTGATCGCCCTCGTGGCAGGCCATGTAGGCCTTACAGAGGAGAAAGTCAGGGTAATCTCTCCCGACATTGGCGGAGGTTTTGGCGGCAAAGTGCCGGTATATCCGGGCTACGTCATCGCTATTGCGGTATCTTTTCTGACCGGATTGCCGGTGAAATGGATCGAGGACCGCAGTGAAAACCTGCAGGCCGACTCCTTCGCCCGCGATTACCACATCACCGCCGAAATGGCCGGTACCAAGGACGGCCAAATTCTGGCTACCCGCTTTAAAGTACTGGCAGACCACGGCTATACCGACGCTTCCGCCAACCCGTCCAAGTTCCCAACCGGGCTATTCTCTATCGGCACCGGTTCCTACAACTACCATAACGCCTACATGGAAGCCGACGCCGTGTATACCAATAAGCCGCCGGGAGGCGTAGCTTATCGCTGCTCCTTCCGTGTGACGGAGGCCGTACACGCAATCGAGCGTATAACTGATATCTTCGCCAGGGAAATCGGCAAAGACCCGGCGGATTTGCGCATGCAAAACTTCATTAAAAAGGAAGAGTTTCCCTGGGCCTCGCCTACCGGTTGGTCGTACGACAGCGGAGACTACCACGCCGGACTGCAAAAAGCTATGGATGCCATCGGATACCACGAACTCCGCAAGGAACAAGCCGAACTGCGCAAACAAGGCAAGTGGATGGGCATTGGGATATCCACCTTTACCGAAGTGGTCGGCGCAGGCCCCTCCAAGGACTTCGACATCCTGGGAATCAAAATGTTCGATAGCGCCGAGATCCGCGTGCATCCTACAGGAAAAGCTATCGCCCGCTTTGGAACCAAATCCCAGGGCCAGGGCCATGAAACCACCTACGCGCAGATCGTAGCAGAAGAACTGGGTATACCGATGGAGCATATCCAGATTGAAGAAGGCGACACCGATACCGCGCCGTATGGATTGGGTACCTATGCCAGCCGGAGTACGCCGACTGCCGGCGCCGCCGCCGCCATGGCCGCCCGCAAATTGAGGGACAAAGCCAAGAAAATCGCCGCGTACCTCCTCGAAGTGAGCGAAGAAGACCTCGAATGGGAACCCGGAAAGTTCTTCGTCAAAGGCGCTCCCGAAAAAGCCAAATCCATCCAGGAAATCGTCTTCGCATCCTATACCAACCATCCTCCGGGCATGGAAGCCGGCTTTGAAGCCACACACTACTACGATCCGCCCAACCTGACCTTCCCCTCCGGTGCTTACATCTGCGTGGTGGATGTAGATCCCGAAACCTGCCATATCAAGATCCGCCGTTTTGTGGCGATCGACGATTGCGGGAATATCATCAACCCGATGATCGTTCAGGGTCAGGTGCATGGCGGTCTGACCCAGGGCCTGGCGCCTGCTATGTACGAGGAGCTGATCTACGACGAAGCCGGAAACATCCTGAACGGGACGTTCATGGATTACCTGGTACCCACTGCCGTGGAATCGCCGAGCTGGGAAACGGGCCATACGGTGACGCCTTCGCCGCACCACCCGATCGGCGCCAAAGGCGTCGGGGAATCGCCCACTGTCGGCGCGCCGCCCGCTATCGTAAACGCCATCGTGGACGCCGTTTCCCACCTTGGGATCAAACACCTCGAAATACCGGTTACCCCGTACAAGCTCTTCAAAGAGCTGAAAGCGGTGGGATACTTTAAGTAGTTTAACATGGAGTCATCCTGGATCCCCAAACTGGCGCGACGCTCCAAACTGGGCGGGGCTCCTGCCTCCAAACTGGGCGGGGCTCCAAACTGGCGCGAGGCTCCTGCCTCGTGCCGGGTACCTTGTAGAGGCTCTGCCTCTACAAAGCCCTTAACCTCCGCCAAACCTCATTTGGATTCCAGGATGACCCCAATTTTTCAACATCAACAACACGTGCAATGAATACAACCATCCAAAAAGAATTCGACATTGACCAACCTATCGGTTTGGTTTGGAAGGCGCTGGCCGATCCGGAATACATCGTCACCTGCGTGCCCGGCGCTTCCCTGACCGAGAAAGTGGACGACCGCAACTTCAAGGGGGAGGTGGTGGCTAAATTCGGCCCTATCAAAGCTACGTATAATGGGGACATTGAAATCCAGGAACTCGACGAGGCCAACCACGTCATGGTTCTCAAAGGGAAAGGACTCGACAGTAAGGGAAAAGGCAGCGCCGATATGATCATGAACGGAAACCTGACCGAAACCGACGGCAAAACCCACGTGAAATTCTCAATGAATATCGCTATCGTGGGCATGCTGGCCCAATTCGGCTCCCGCCTGATCAACGACGTTTCGGATCAGTTGCTCAACCAGTTTGTCGAGAACTTCAAAGCCAAACTGGCCGGCGAATCCGTCGATAACGACCTCTCCGCCGGGTCTATGCTGGGCGCAATGGCTAAAAGCATATTCGGTAAAAAGAGCTAGCCCGTGGTCAGTAATCCAAAAGATTTGATCCCCGCTATCGATGAGCTGGGGTATGTCATCGAGGAGGAACTGGCCACCGTGCTGTTCCTCATGCTGAAGCTGGAGAAACCTTTGCTGCTGGAAGGCAATCCCGGAGTAGGCAAAACCCGGATTGCCTACATTCTTTCCGACTTGCTGGGCTACGAATTGGTGCGCCTGCAGTGCTACGAAGGTCTGGATGTCAACAACGCCATCTACGAATGGAACTACCAAAAGCAAATACTGGCCATCAAACTCCACGAGCACAGCGGAAAAACGGTGCGCGAAAAAGAGGACCTGATCTTCGGGGAGGAATACCTGCTCAAAAGGCCGCTCCTGAAAGCGATCAGCTCCGACCGGCCATGCGTGCTGCTCATCGACGAGATCGACCGCGCCGACGAAGAGTTCGAGGCGTTTCTTTTAGAACTTTTATCCGATTTTCAGATCAGTATTCCGGAACTAGGGACCATACGTTCAGCGTTTAAACCTTTAGTAGTGCTAACCTCCAACAGGACAAGGGAGCTAAGCGACGCCCTCAAGCGCCGGTGCCTGTATCACTGGGTCAACTATCCGTCGATGGACAAAGAGATCCGGATCATTAAAAAGCACCTGCCTGATATCGAAGAGCGCCTGGCCGAACAGATCGTCGCCTACGTGGACCGCATTCGAAACCTGAAACTGGATAAAGCCCCCGGAATCGCCGAAACTATTGATTGGGCCAGAGGCATTGCCTTGCTGAACGGTTCGTCCGGCGCAATGGTCCAAAGCCTGGCCTGCTTGCTGAAATCAGACCATGACATCAAACGCGTGATGGAAGACATTTTTTAAACAAAGAAAAAACCGTTTTACCATGGCATCCTTATTGAAAGAATACAAAGAACAGGAAGAAAAACGCCAGGAAGTAGCCAAAGAAGCGGCAAAACACTACAAGAGCGTGAACCTGCCCGGTGACCGGACGTTCCAGGTGAATATCGAAGAGATCCGCAAGCATATCGAGGAAATGAAAAAAGTGAAGGCGCTGCCGAATCACGATTAATCCTTACGTCGCCTGCAGGTGGATCATTATACCGACTATGCTTCGTTTACCGGCGCCCTGATCGGCTTTGTTCAGGAAGCCCGCTCCCACGGATTTCCATCAGGTATCCAGTGTAGTTGCGATGCCGTTGCCACAGCGCTGCACGGTATTTGGTGGGACCTGGAGCAGTTTGAATTTGCTCTGGCCGCCCTTTTTTGCACGGATAAAGACGAGCGGGAACGATTTAGGGCCATCTTCGACCGGTTCTGGAAACCAAAAGGATCGAGGGTCCGGCAAAAGACCGATTACAAAAACCAAAAGCGGGTCTTTCAACAGCAGAACCGCATCGCGGTGATGGTCGGAACAGGGAAAACCGCAGAAAGCGAGAACACGGAAGAATCGAAAAACACATCCGGCGCCAATGCCAAAGAAACGCTAAAAAAAACGGACTTTAGCCAACTGACAGAGGAGCAGTCTGCCCTGCTGGACGAACTCGCGGAGAAGCTGGTCCGGGAAATGAGCCTCAGGATCCGGCGCAAACGCAGGAAAGCCAAAAAAGGCGCCGTCGATATGGGCGCTTCTATCAGGAAGAACATCCAAAACGGAGGCGCGCTGATCGATCTGGCCCGGCTAAAACGCAAAAAGCAGCGCTACCGGCTCCTGATTTTGCTCGACGTAAGCGGGTCGATGGATAAATATTCTTTTTACCTGCTGAAATTCCTCTGGACCCTGAAATCGCATTTCAAACACATTGAAGCATTCGTTTTTAGCACCCTGTTGATGCGGATCACGGATGAGATCGCAGAAAAAAACCTGGCCTCCGCCCTGCGCAACGTGTCTCAATCCGCCAGCCATTGGTCGGGTGGAACCCAGATCGGCGCTTGCTTGAAAACGTTCAACGACCTGTACGCCAAGCGTTTTTTGAACGGGAATACCCTTACTATTGTGCTTAGTGATGGACTGGATACCGGAGAGCCGGAGGTGCTGGAAGAGGCGATGCAGAAGATCAAACTGCGCTCCCGAAAGGTCGTCTGGCTCAACCCGCTTAAAGGAATGCAGGGGTATGAACCCATCCAACGTGGCATGCAAGCGGCCCTGCCTGCCCTCACCCATTTTGGCGCCGCCCACAATTTTGAAAGTCTGCTGAAATTGGAAAATATCTTGACCGATGCTTGATTCCTTCTTAGAAAAGGCGCTAACACTAAATCGCAGTGGGGAGCCCTATGCTACGGCCACCATCGTACGCCGCCAGATCCCTTCTTCCGGCAAGCCCGGAGACAGGGCCATCATCACGCCGGATGGCCGGATCCACGGTTGGATCGGGGGAGGATGCACCCGTGGGATCGTGCTGAAGGAAGCCCTGGAATCCCTGCGGGATCACAAACCCAGGATTGTTCACATTAGCCCGGACGCCCGGGAGAGCGACTCCGGACAAACCAAACGCTATACCATGACCTGTCAGAGCGGAGGAGAAGTGGAAGTGTATATCGAACCGGTGCTTCCGAAGCCGCAGATCCTGATATTCGGTAAGTCCCATATTGCCATGGCACTAGCCCGAATCGCCAAAACGATGGATTACCGCGTCAGCGTTGTCGTTCCTGCTGTGGAAGAGGGCCTTTTTCATGGGGTGGACCAGATATTTGCGAATGCTTCTTTTCCTGGGGGCGAAGCCTACGAGAAAAGCTACGTGGTTGTTTGTACACAAGGAGAAGGCGATGCGGAAGCGCTGTTCCAGGCGCTCGCCCTGAAAACGGATTACACGGCGTTCGTTGCCAGCCGGAAAAAGGCCAATGGGATTTTCCAGGAGTTGCGGCTGAAGGGCATTACCATGGACCAGCTCAAGGAAATCCGGACGCCTGCCGGACTGGATATCGGCGCCAAACTGCCGGAGGAGGTGGCCATCAGCATTCTGGCAGAAATCATCAAGATCTTTCGAGCCAAGCAGGCCGAGCTCGAACACCAGAAGCAGGAAAACGGTCCCGATGCCCTTCCCAATGAGGACTACTACCTCAACCCGGTGTGCAATATCCCTATCCAGAAAAGCACGGCCAAGCACGTGCTCGTGTACAACAACGAAAAGGTCTATTTCTGCTGCGACGGCTGCAAGGTGAGCTTTGAGAAAGACCCCGAAAAATACATGACGAAAACAGCGAAAGGGTGATGCCTGCATTCGCAAAGGTGAGCGCTATCCTGCTGGCTGCCGGCGAATCGAGGCGCATGGGCGCCTCTAATAAGCTTTTCCTGGAAGTAGCCGGTAAACCTATGATCCAACATGCACTGGATGAACTTTCGGCTGCTCCTCTTGCGGAGATCGTGGTGGTGGTCAATCCGGTAAACGATGCCCGCCTGGGCGATAACGTCCGGTCCAATTTCCGCATCGTCATTAACCCTGATTTCCAGCGCGGGATGACGACGTCGATTCAGACCGGGATCGCAAATACCCGGGAGAATGCCGACGGCTACATGATCTGCATGTCGGACCAACCTTTTTTATCTGCTGCAGAATATGCCATGTTGATCGAAGGGTTCTCTAAGGCTATTCAGGAAGATCCCTTATGCATTCTGGTCCCATTTTATGGCGAAAAGAAGGGCAACCCGGTGGTGTTTTCCAGCGCTTACCGGGATGAAATCCTTGCCCATCCGGATATGGACGGATGCAAGGAGATTATTCAGAAAAACCGGGATCATGTCGTACGTCAGGATATGCCAACCAATTCCGTTTTAAGGGATATCGATACGCCGGAAGATTACACTCGGGCAAATCATCTGTAGAGGTAAACCGGGTACACTTCTCCCGCCTGATATATATTTTTTCCTCTGGGCAATTCGATGAAAGCCTCTGCTTCGGCCAGATTGGAAAAATCCCCGGAGCCGTTGCCGATCATGGGCGTAGCCAATATCTGTCCCTTTTCGTTGTAACTGAGCTTAACCTCAGGGAAATACGTCAGATCCGGCTTGAAGGGGACGTCGCGGGTGAGTATGGCCATAGGCCTGGGGATTGGGCTGGCGCCAAGGCACAGGTTTAGCCAATCTACAAAGTAGCGCTGAAGGCACATAAAGGAAGATACCGGGTTGCCGGGCAGGGCAAAAATGGTGCAGCGGTCCTGATATTTTCCAAACCAAAACGGCTTTCCCGGGCGTTGCTGGATCTGGTGGAACAATTTCTCCACCCCCAGTTCTTCCAGGGCTTCCGGCAGGAAGTCGAACTTTCCTTTCGATACGCCCCCGCTCAGAATGAGCGCGTCGTACTGGCTCAGGTAAACTGCCAGTTTTTCCCGGATAATGGCCGGGTCGTCGGGCAGGTGGTCGGCATCAGCCTGGATACCCTGGGCTTGCAGCGTGGTCAGCATCCGGTATTCGTTGGAGCGGCGGATCTGGTAGGGTTCCGGCGTCCGGGTGATCTCGACCAGTTCGTCGCCGGTAGAAATGATCATCACTTTAGGCAAAGCAGCTACGGCGACGCGGTCTTTGCCGATGCTGGATCCGATCCCGATTTCCGGCGCGCCGATGCGGGTGTTGGCGGGAACGATTACCTCTCCTGCTTTGCTGTCGATGCCTTTGAGGTGGATGTTCTGCCCTATGGCAATGTCTTCTATCAAAACGGTGGCCATTCCGTCGTTAATATCCAGATCCTCGTACCGGATCACGGTATCTGCCTGAAGGGGCATTACGGCGCCGGTCATAACTTCCAGGCAGCCTCCCTCTTCCTGCAGCGCCATTTGCGGGGCGCCGGCGGGGGCTACGCCTTCGATGGGGAAGGATCGGATCCCTTTTTCAAAAGCGGCATACCGGATGGCGATGCCATCCATAGTGACCCTGTCAAAAGGGGGTAAGTCCCGGTCGGCGATCCAGTCTTCTTTTGTGATGCGGTGGAGGCTTGCGGAGAGTTGGATGGTTTCGGTTCCGAAGCCGGATGCTTGGGATGCAATGATTTGGACAGCCTGGGTTACGTCGATCATAGTATCGTGAGTTGGCGCCACGCCGGTGGTTCAAAATGCCCGTTCGTGGATAGTTCCTTCCTTATAACGCAGCGATCTGCCGGTTTTGTTCCGCATCGCTGCAACGATCTCGGCGGCGATAGCCAGCGCAATTTCCTGGGGCGATTCGGCCCCTATCTCCAGTCCGGTCGGGGTAAAAAGGAAGCCATTTTCATCGGGATGGAAATCCGGGAGTTCGTCCTTCATTTTCAGGAACCGCTTCTTGGGTCCGAGGAGACCAAGGTAGGCCGGTTGTTTGGAATAAAAAAGCGGCAACAGGTCGAGGTCTTTCCGGTAATCGTGCGACATAAGGACCACGGCCGTATACTCATTTACGGCCAGTTGGTCTGCCTGGTCGTAATCCAGCACCTGTTTGGCCTGCGCGAAGACTTGCCGGGAAAGTTTTTTTGCTTTCCCGATCACATAGATTTCCCAGCCAAGCTCCGTGGCAACGCCGGCCATGGCGTTGACGTCGTAGTTGTCGCCTGCAATGATGAGCCGGGTTTCCGGACGAATGAATTCGATCAGGATTTTTATTTGCCCATAAACGGACGATTGGCAGTAGTATGTTTTGGCGGCTTTTTTGGTATGGACTTCCCGGATGAAACCGGCGAGTTCGCGCGGTTCGATACCGGCAAAGGCCGGTTCCGGGATATCCGTTGAAATTAACTGGAGTTGCCCGAGGATGCCGGCGTCTTCCGGCGCATCGATCACCTTAAGCAGGATGCTTGGTTGATTGGCGTGCTGGATTTTTTTCAGCAGCTCGATTTCGTTGTTTGGATCGGTTGGATCGATCGGAGTGAGCAGTACCTCGATCCGTCCGTTGCAGCCCAGCCCGACGCCGATCTGGTTGCGATCGTCCTCCATCGTATCATAAACAACCAGGGAAGATTGGTTCTTGTATATAGCTGCCTGCGACCTTCGCAGCGCGTCGCCTTCCAGGCACCCGCCGCTGATGCCTCCCACCCACATTCCGGAGCTTTGAACCAGCATGCGCGCGCCGATGCGCCGGTAGGAGGATTCCTCCACGCTCACGACCGAGGCGAGCGCTACCTTCTCCCGGGAATGATCCAGGGAATCGTAGATCTGAATAATGTTGCGGATTTCTTTCACCAAACCAAATTTTAAAAACCAGTTTTTTAACAAAACAAACGGGAAAAAGTTTTTAAAAAAAAAACGGTACAATGACTGCGTTAGAGACGTTTTTTTGCAGCAAAAAACGTTGTAAAAAATAAAAAAACCTCTTGCAAGATATTGATTTGCAAGAGGTTTTGCAGGAATTTAGTGGAGACGGCGAGAGTCGAACTCGCGTCCAGAGAAAGCACGAACTAGCTTTCTACATGCTTAGCTGTTGATTTGGATCTCAGCGCCGGGGTAGGTTCATCAGCAAACCGGTCCGGCGCCCAGCCCTGGATCTCGGCAGAATAAGCGGGCCGCTTAAACTACCCAGCCTGGTTTTGATGATGCATGGACGCAGGGCTTATCAGGCGGAAGCCGGGGCGCGCCTTGGCGCGCAGGCGTCGCATACAGCCGCTAACTAATACCTGGTACTAATTAGGCAGCGAGAGCGTAGCTATTGCCACTTATTGTCGATCGCCATTTGGTAACGGAGTGAACAATCGTGCTCCGGCATGCTTACTAACCCGTAAACGATCCTGTCAATACCAGTACGTCCCCAGGTTTTTTCGGGCGCTTTTGCCCAATTGAATAGTATAACCCCAAGATGGGGGGAAAAGTTTCATTGTAACAAAGTAACAAAGTAGCGAAGTAGCGAAGTAACGGGGTTCAAGGTTCAAGGTTCAAGGGGTTCAGGGGGGAGGCTCTGTATCCGTGTAACCTGTGGTTCAGACAATTAAGAGGATAGGGGATAGACCATTAAACTGGGTTGGTTATTCTCCGCTACCTCGTTACCCCGTTACCTCGTTACCCCGCTACTTTTCTAAAGCCTCGTATTCACCACATTATTATACAGTGCGCCGAAGGTATAGCGCATTCCGAAGTTCAGTCCGCTTTCGAAGTCGGTGGCGAGTTGCCGCTGCCCGAGCAGGATTTCCTCCAGGGTGGCGTCGCCGCGGCGGAGGTTGATCTGGTCGTTGATCAGGATGTAACTGCCTCCGACGCTAAAAGAAAGCCCTTTGATCACGCGGAAGCTGACGTCGGCTTCCATGGTGAGGCGGTTTTTTTTCCAGTCCTGAAAAAAATTAGCCGCGGAGATCTGTACGTCGACGTTGCCCCATCGCTGGCGCATATCCAATTGGAGTTCAATCGATTGGCGCAGGAGTTTCTCTCTGGTTTTGAGGAAAATGGTTTCTTCGAGGTATTGCTGGTCGGTCATGCCCAGCCGGTAAGCGATGGTAAACTCTTTGGTCACCGCTTCAGAATAAGGAAAAATGCTGTATTCGATCGCCGGCGTCAGCCAGTAGCTGTTTCGGATATTGGTATAGGTGCTTTGATTCCAGCTGAAGAAGACCCCTGCCGACCAATGGCTGGTAATACTTTTAATCAGGGCCGAAGAGATGCCGTTGTTTCTCCGGGAAAATTCAATTTTTTCCTCGTCGTCCTGCACAAACCCTTCGGTATAATTGAAGTTGGAGTTTAGCCGGATCCTCCATTGGTCGGTGATATAGTTCATATTTCCCCCGTACCTGAGGTTGAGGGTGCTTCGGTTGGTTTCCTTGTTCCAGTCGAGGTTGCTGAAGAGCTCGTAGATCCATTGGTTGAAGAAGCCTCCCGGAAGGTCTTCATCCTCAAAAACCTCATCGGAAGCGGATTCCACCGGGTGGGGGGCTACAGGTTTGAGGGCAGGCAACGTTACCTGAATTCGATCGCTTTCTCCGTTCTGCGCTATAAACACCACCAAGCCTGCTTTCAGGGCGTTCACGATTTTCTCGCTGCGTTCCAGACTGGTATTTTGGGGGTCGATCAGGGTCTCCAGAGAAAACCGGTCGCCGTCGAATTTCTCCCTGCCTATGAATTCGAACAGGTAAATCCGGCCGCCGGAATCCAGCCCCTGAACGCTGACGAGCACATGAACCTGAGCTCTTAACGGATCCAGGGTGTAGTTTACCTGTGGGATTTCCTGTTTGATGAAGTTGACGTCGCACTGACCGCAATCGAGGTAAATCATCAGGTTCTCGCGGCTGGACGGCTGACCCACCAGGGCGGCGGTTTGAAGAAAAATCATCAGGGTGAGAAGAGAAAGGATACGCATGTGCCTGTTAAATTCAGCGAACTAAAATACGGAAGAAAGAGCAATCGATTACACTGCAACCGTCAAAATAGACCAACAACGCCCTGGAGGGCACAAAAGGAATTCGACGATGCAAGCGGGCGCCGTCACTCCCGTATCCGGACGATATCGCCTTTGACAAAGCCGCTTCCCTTGAGTACCTTACAAATGGCTACCCTGCCTTCGCTTTGCGCCGGGTTGACGACTTCCAACTGGCCCACTTCCGACTCGACGGCGCCCAGTTGCAGACCTGTATCGGGGTCGATGAGGGGTTCGCCCTTTCGGATGACGGTAAGCACCAAGCCCGCCGAAACGCCATCGTTGGCGCCGCTATTGATATAGACGTTGGCGCCCTGCTGTGTGATAACTTTAGCCGACCAGGCCACATGTTCCATCTGTTTGCCCACGATGGCTACAACATCTTCGACGGCTTCCCGGGCGACCTTACCCACCATGGTTTCATCGAAGCTCTGCTGGTTGCTGAAGCTCACCCGCCCGATGCCGATCGAACCGGAAGGTACCGAGCGGTTTCGGCGCACGTTGTCCGCCATGAGGATTTCCCCGGTAGTCGTATTGACCAGGCGGATGTCCAGGGCCATGACGGCGGTCTGAGCGCCAACACCCAGCCGTTTGCCGGCGATACTCACATTGGTTTCATTTTTCTTGTATCCGAATTCGGTTACCGCGCCTACCACGGCAATCTCTACTCCGAGTACCTGTCCCATTTTGGCGGCGCTTTCCGCCGTAACGACGCCGGAAGCCCCGAGGTCCTGTTCCGCCAAAAGGACGTTGAGTTGCTGACGTTCAATGACGCGGTAAAGCCCCGATTTGACCAGTTCGGTGGCGATCATATCCGACACGCCTTCTCCCACGGTTTTTTGATCGAACCACCCCATCGCTCTATCGGTTTTGTCGTCAAACACAAAAACCGCTACGCGTTTCTTGGGGCTTTTCAGGGCGCCCGTCTGCCCCAATGCGGTTGTCAAAGGGAAAAGTAAAGCGCAAATCAGGAAGAATTGTCTGGTTTTCATAGTTTCTGGAAATGAGGTAATGGAATTAAGGCGGGATGCGGGAACCTGCAAGGCGCCTTCCGGCATCGTCGTATAAAGGTATAAAAAGCTGTCCGGATAATCTATCGCTCCGCTCCCTTTTCCCCGGCAATTAAGCAAACGCCGCAGGCGTCAACTAATAACTTTTTCCTATCTTCCGGGCGCCAAACCAGAATGTACGATGAAAATAGGTATCCTTCGCGAAGGAAAGGTACCGCCGGATTCCCGTGTACCTATCATTCCCGAGCAATGCCGCAAGATCCATCAGCGGGCTCCGGTGGAGATCGCTGTGCAGCCTTTTGCCGGCCGTTGTTTTTCTGACAAGGAATTTCTTCAGGCGGGTATCCGGCTTCAGGAGGACCTTCGGGATTGCACCGTACTTATGGGCGTGAAGGAAGTGCCGGTGCACCAACTGATTCCCGGGAAAACCTATCTGTTCTTCTCCCATACCATTAAAAAACAGCCTTACAACCGAAAGCTGCTCCAGGCCATTCTGGAGAAACACATCCGCCTGATCGATTACGAAGTCTTAACAGACGAGGAAGGCGAACGGCTGATCGCTTTCGGGAGGTTTGCGGGCATGGTTGGCGCCCATAATGCCTTATACGCGTATGGAGAACGCACGCAATCGTTTCGTCTGAGGCGAATGAAGGACTGCCGGGATTACGCGGAAGCCAAAATGCTGTACCGGACCATTCAATGGCCGCCGTTGAAAATCGTGCTGACGGGCACAGGGCGGGTGGGTAGCGGGGCCGCCGAAGTACTCCGTGATATGGGCATCAGGGAGGTCGATGCAGAATCTTTCGTTCAAAAAGATTTTAAGGAAGCGGTGTTTACACAACTAAGGGCAAGGGAATATGTCCGGCATGAGGAAGGCCTCCCTTTTGAACCCCGGCATTATTATGCGCACCCCGGCGAGTATGAAAGCGCTTTTTATCCGTTTGCGGCAGCCGCCGATATTTTTATCAACGGCATTTTCTGGGATCACCGGGCGCCGGTTTTTTTCACCAGGGAGATGATGCGCCAACCGGATTTTCGGATACGGACCATTGCCGACGTCACCTGCGATATTGCTCCCGTGTCGTCCGTGCCATCGACGATCCGCCCATCCACCATTACGTCTCCGGTTTACGGGTATGACCCCCATTCGGGGATGGAAGTGGCGCCGTATACAGAGCAAAGCGTTGATGTTATGGCTATCGACAACCTTCCCAACGAGATGCCCCGCGACGCTTCGGCGGCATTCGGGCAAATGTTTCTGGACCGGGTGCTGCCTGAATTTTTCAAATCGCACAGCCCCGTACTGGAGCGGGCAACTATCGCCGACAAAGGCTCGCTGTGTCCGCTGTTTGGGTATCTGGAGGATTTTGTTGCGGAGCGGCAGTTATAGGCTGTTAAGGCTTTCCAGCACATTGTGGTATATCCGTTCCTGCATATAGCGGGTATCCCGTTTCTCCAGGGCCATGCCGGTGATTTTTTCGTACAACTGGATATAGCGGAGTGAAACATCCCAGACGAAGGCATCCGGCATTTCCGGCATTACCTGTCCCTCTTTACCCTGAAAATCCCGCTCCATCAGCCATTCGCGGACAAACTCCTTGGAGAGTTGTTTTTGTTTTTCACCCCGTTCCTGGCGTTCAGCGTAGCCGTCGAGGTGAAAATACCGGGAACTATCGGGGGTGTGGATCTCGTCGATTACGTATACCTCCTCGCCCCGCTTCCCGAATTCGTATTTGGTATCGACCAGAATCAATCCCTGTTCGGCGGCTATTTCCGATCCTCTGGCAAATAGCCTGCGGGTATAGTCTTCCATTTTCAGGTAATCGACTTCCGGCACGAGCCCTGAGGCCAGAATCTCCTCCCGGGAAATATCCTCGTCGTGCCCTTCGGCTGCTTTCGTGCTTGGGGTGATGATGGGCGCCGGGAAAGGATCGTTTTCCCGCATGCCATCGGGCAGGGGAACTCCGCACAAGGTGCGGCAGCCTGCCTGGTACATGCGCCAGGCATGGCCTGCCAGGTAGCCCCGGATCACCATCTCTACCCGGAAAGGTTCGCAGGCGTAGCCGATGGCGACATTGGGATCGGGGCATACCAGCACCCAGTTGTGCACGATATCTTCCGTGGCTCTAAGAAAATGGGCTGCCGTCTGGTTCAGCACCTGGCCTTTAAAAGGAATCGGTCTGGGGAGAATATGGTCAAAAGCGGAAATGCGGTCGGTCGCTACCATTACAAGCAAGTCCCCAATCCGGTATACATCCCTTACTTTTCCGCGGTAAAATCCGGTTTGGCCGGGAAACTGGAAATGTGTTTCTTTTATAGCGTGCTGTTCAGGAACCATGCGTTTTATTTTGCTAGAAAAATAAGGCAAAACCTGTATTGTATTGCTTCTGGCCCCGTTTTTTAGTGCCAGAAAAAAACAGGGGAGCGAATTCACTCCCCTGTTTTTTTCTTTTTAAATCAACTAAAACAGTCAAGAGAACTGATCACCTTTTTATTTCTCCAACGTCAGGTCCACGATCTCCGCTTGTGGCGCGGTGCGCATCACAGAATCAATCCCGCCTTCCATGGCGGAGGAGGAGGAATACATTTGGCTGGTACCGACCACCTGTTTGTTGGCGGCGGAAAGGAGGTTGAAAAAAGGCCGTCCGTCGGAAGCGGTCTTCACTTCAAAATTGTCGCGGGAAGCGGCATTCTTCGCTACCGACTCGGCGCCGTTGATGGCGCTGGCTTTAGCGGTATATCCCTGGCTGGATAAAATAACCTGTCCATTGGAAGCTTTAAGGCGGAAGTAAAATTTACCTCCCTCGCTTTGATAAATCTCGAATTTCATAAGGTTCGTTATTTGTGATTGGGAAAATATGGGCTTTTTTTTAGGGAGCAGAGAGTAGGGAACAGAGAGCAGGTCTATTGCTTCGCTAATTTACTAAAAATGTGCAGTAACGGAAATTCCAGCAGAAAAAAAAGGATCTGCCGGAATTTGCCTTTCATTAACGATTCCCAAAAATTTACTTATCTTTACCCAGTGTTCTTCCCCCCCTTTTTTATTTCCCGAGGCTACTTAAACACTGGATTTTGGACAAGGAGCTTGTGAAAGAAGCCCAAAAGCGTCTGGCTTTTGGTTTTCCACGCTTTGAGGAAAAGGCCCGGCTTTCCAGCGTATCCCCCTGGGAGTGGGCGGTGTATGCGCTGGGCCATGCGCATACGGACTGGGATTATGCCTGGCAATGTTTTGACCAAGCCCTGAAGGACCAGCTTCCTTCAGGAGCTATTCCTTTGTCTGGCGCTTCCATTGCTCTGGACTCCGCTTCTCCGCTGCTTGAGCCTCCCTACCATGCTTTGATTCTCAGGCAACTCTTTGAAAACGCTCCCAACCGCGAGCGCGGATTGGAGTTATTGCGCCGTTTTTTTCCAAAGATATTGGAACATCAGCGGTATTGGTATTTACACAGGGACTGGGAAGAAAACGGGCTTATTGGTATCGCGCATCCATCAGAGGCGCCGTTGCTTTTATTTTTTCCACTGGCTGAGGAGAACGAGAATGCTCTCAAGCGCCATGCAGGGTCTCGAAACGGGACGCTCCATTCGGTTGCCGAAACGACACTCCCACGGCGGTCCGGCCAGGTCCATAGTGGCCGTTCTTACAAAGTACAGGATCCCTATCTGAATGCATTGATCTGTTTGTCTAATGCCATTCTTCTTCAAATGGGGCAGATTTTGCAACAGCCTGTGCCCGAGATCCTGGAACTGCAGGAACTGACTGTATTCAGCGCCAATGAGAAGCTTTGGAATCCGGAATATGGCATTTATTCTGCATACGACATGATAGCGGAACGCCAGGTTCTGTCCGGCTCCCTGTCTGCCTGGATGCCTTTGATATCTGCTATTCCCGATCAAGCCAGGGCAGAGGCCATGCGGATTTCTTTAGAAGCCAACTTCCTCAGCGACGATTATTTCCTTTGCCCCACCCAGCCGATTTATTCCAGTTACGCGGATTTTCGAACGCCCGGGAAAGGCGCGCTGCATCTTTGGGAAAACTGGCTTTTATATCAGGGCATGCTTCAATTCGATTTCCACGACCTTGCCCATAAAATCAAGAAAGACACGCTGGATCTGGTGGAAGAATACGGATTTCATCTGTTCTTTAATCCGAAGCGTTCCCCTGTTGAACACCTTGGGTTAGACCGGGGGAACGAAACGGCCGCGGCTTCGATTTTCCTCGAATTCCTGCAAGGCGCTCCTTATCAATGGGAAGAATGACCAGATTTTTCGTTTCCTGAGAGGGCGTAGGAAAGTTCAAGGTTCAAAAGTTCAAAGGCGTCGTGTACCGTACCATCGTCCACCGTCCACCGTCCGCCGTCCGCCGTCCGCCGTCTCCCGTCCGCCGTCTCCCGTCTCCCGTCTCCCGTCTCCCGTCTCCCGTCTCCCGTCTCCCGCGGGTTAGAGCAAAAACGGATTTTGCTTACAAAATGTATTGTATTCCTGGACGATATTCCAAAGGTCTTTGAAGCGGTAGCCCGGGTTGCCGATTTTACCGGCCAGGTGGGGGGCGCGTTGCTGAAGGAGTTGGGCCATGGTTTTGCGGAAGTTGGCGGTTCCCATTCTGATGATGCGGCCGTTGACTTCGACGAAATACAGAGGGGCAGATTGCACCACAGCTTGTCCAATCCCATCCGAAGGGACAGGCTCCAAGGCGATTTGGGGTTCCAGGTAGAGCGACATAGCCGGCCCCTTGTACAGCACTTGGAGGAAACGCCACCGCTTTTTATCCTGCCAGCTTTCAAAAATGACCGTATTTTGAAAGTCCTGGTAGACAAATCCTTTGACCATCTGGGGCCAGATCCGGTAAAATGTTCCCAGGTCGTTGATGTATTGGACGTACATCCGATTCCCCGTATAGCCCATCCCCGCCATATGGCCGGTGAGGGATAAGCCGTTCAGCGTCACCAGATATCCCCTGAAAATACCGGGGTCCGGCGTTTCAGACTTTGCCGGGGATGCTGTCCCTAGCGCGAAAAGCAGCAGGAGGAAAGGCGTGTACCAGTGCCGCATAAGCCTATATATTTTAGCAGGTAGTTCAATCCGCCTTCAAGTTAAGGGTTTCCTGGATATTTTTCAATGCACGGCGGACGTAAGATGTTCGACACAAGATGCCCTTAAACCCTTGAACTTTTAAACTTTTGAACGTTTGAACCCTGTCAATTCCTAAAAAAGTACCAAAACGGAATGATATTCCGTCGTTTTTCTCCATCCTCGCTGGTGTCTGCGAATTCGATCTGGAGGGTATGTTCCCCGGCGGGGAGGGAATCGAGGGGGATGTGGAGCAGCACGCCTGGGGTTTTGCCCCGGGCGTGGTCGTATTTTTTAAGGGAAGGCCTGTTTATTGGATTGCCGTCGATGGAAATGCTAAGGTAGTCCAGCAGGCAGTCGGTGCGGGCGGCGCGGGCGGCTTCGAGATTTTCCTCTGCGGAAAGTTTGTCATTGTCTTTAAAAGGCGGGCATCGTTTTTTCAGGATGCCTTCGTCTCTGCCGAGGATTGGGACGAATACCCTAAGCCAAGGTTTGTCTATGTAGTCCGATTCGATCTCGGGGAAGAAAGGCATTTCGGACGGGGATTGATCGGCGTAATGGAACGCATAGAGGCGGTCGCTGCGGTTGCTCCGGGCGAACAGGCCGTTTTCCATGAGCAGGATTGCATTTGAATTCAGGAGAAAAACGGAACCGATCACGATCGCGATGGCGAAATACGACCCGAAGAAGGTGAACAGGCTGCTTTTGGTGAAATTGGTATTGAGAATGAAGTTGATGTAATAGACCGGCCGGTAAAAGAAAAGGAAGATCACTTTTCCGAAGACCTTATTCAGCAGGGGGTAATGGATTTTTTGCACCCAGGGTTTGTCCCGCAGGGGTTTAATGTTCAGTACCCCGCCTACGAGAGCTGGAAGGACCATTAGCCCTAGATATCCAAGGAAGAGGGTTTTGATCCCGATGCCGGGCGCCAGGGTATGGATGACTCCGGAGACCACCATCGCGAAGAGCAACTGGATAGAAAAGGCGACCATGGTCAGGGAGATCGAAAAACTCATGGCAAACATCAGGCTGCACAGCTCGTCGAGTTTTTGGTTGAAGCTGCGCACGTCGCTGAAATCGCGCGCCGCCTGTTCCAGGTAATTCCTGCTGAACAGGTCGGATTTGGTATTCACCCCGTTAGGGAACACCGAAGCCAGTCCCACCAGTCCCACCCAAAGCGATCGCAACAGAAAATGCCCGATAAAGCTGGTGATAAAGGTGGTCGCTGCCAGCAGCAGGTACCAGAACACGAAATAAAACAGATAATGATAATCCCCCGGCAGGCTGACGATCGCCTGGTTGACGAGTTTTTCGATCAGCCCCGGCAATTGCAGCGAGCCATAGATCGCGATACCGGAGATGATGAGTTCTGCCTGCCAGCTATCGAGTTCCAGCTTTTCGAGCCAGGCGTTGGGGGACGGGGATTGGGAAGGATTTTCCATTGGGCGTTTCGGGTTGTTGGGCAAGATACAAATTTGAAGGATGAAAAGGATGTAAAGGATGTAGAGGATGTAAAGGATGTAAAGGATGTAAAGGATGTAAAGGGTGTAGCTCGGATTTTCAATCCGAAGGTGTTGACCGGAATTGTATTCCGGGAAAGAGGGCAGGGTTTGGGTGGTTTGCACCATTTTGTTCTTTGCTTATTTGTCTGAACCAGGATTTGGGGGGATTAAAGGATGGGGAGAGAGGGGGCGGGGCTCGGGAGATGGGCGTTAAGTCTATAATTGCATCCTGTTGTTCGTAGTTTTCAAACTACGATATGGCAATCTTCAGATTGCGTGCATATTCTGCTACCGGTTGGCGCATTGCTTCATTGTCTGAACCAGGATTTGGGGGGATTAAAAGATGGGGAGAGAGGGCGTGGGGCTCGGGAGATGGGCGTTAAGTCTATAATTGCATCCTGTTGTTCGTAGTTTTCAAACTACGATCCGGCAATCTTCAGATTGCGGGAGGCTTTGAGCCCTGGAACCGCAGGGCGTTTGGGGGTTAGAATGTGGCAAGTGTGGGGGAAGGGGCGTATATTAGAGGAGGAAATTCATCGCGGTTTTATGAAACTATACGTAGGCGTTACTGACACTTCGTGGTTCAACTACCTTCGTAATCTCAAGCCTACAGAAGTCAATTTCTGGCAGCCAGGAGGTACGCAGGGATTTAAGATTTTGCCTCAGGGCGGGCTATTCCTATTTAAGTTAAAAGCTCCGGTCAATGCTATCAGCGGTTTAGGCTTTTTTGCATCCCACACGCGATTACCTCTTTCCGTGGCTTGGGAGATTTTTGGAAGAAACAATGGGGTAGATTCCCATTTAGCGCTACAGGACAAAATTTTTTCTTATCGTCGGGACAGCGATCCTAATCCAGTGATCGGTTGTATTGTATTAACGGATCCGATATTTTTTAGAGAGGAAGACTATATTCCTGTGCCTGAAGATTGGGGAAAGAGTATTGTCCAAGGGAAATCATACGATACGCAAACTCCTGTTGGCGCGCGCCTTTGGTCACAGATTCAGTATAGCTTATATCGCAACAAGTGGATGGAGCGTACACCTGAAATCAAAGATCAGTTGGTAAAGGAATACGCTGAACCAGAATATCGAGAAATTCTTTCCAGGGTACGTATTGGCCAGGGCGTTTTTCGTACAATGATAACGGATGCCTACCAACGACGATGTTCTATTAGCGGAGAAAAAACCCTCCCCGTCCTGGAGGCTGCTCATATCAAACCCTATGCCCAATCGGGCCCCCATGCTGTTCAAAATGGATTGTTGCTTCGTTCTGACCTCCATAAGTTATTCGATAGCGGCTATTTGACGATTACCACGGATGCTTTTGTCGAAGTAAGCGATCGAATCCGTACGGAGTTTGAAAACGGCAAGGAATACTATCGGTTTCGCGGCCAAAAACTGCTTATCCTCCCGGAACTAACGCACCAACGACCCGATCCGGCATTCATCGAATGGCATAACCAACATATCTTCCGAGGCTGATGGACAAAATTCAGGAATTAACCAAAGCGATTCTTCTGTTTCGCGATGAACGCGATTGGGCACAGTTTCATACAGGCAAAGACCTTGCGATGTGTCTTTCAATTGAAGCGGGTGAAGTGCTGGAACTTTTTCTCTGGAAAAAAGATCCGGATACTGTGGATAAAACCAGCCTCGGAGATGAACTTGCCGATGTCCTTTACTCAGCCTTTCTTTTGGCTTCAAAGTACGAGCTAGATCCCTTTGAAATTGTTATGAGTAAGCTGGAAAAAAACCGAGCTAAATACCCAGTCGATAAAGCGAAAGGAAGAAATGAAAAGTGGGATGCTTTGTAGATAGAATAGAATTAAGCATTGGATTTTCACTTTAGGCCACTCCAATTTCAATATTTTAAATGTACTTGAGTTTTGAATCGACGCATCCTGGTTTCGTGAATATACTTTTTGGTCGAAGTCCTTAGCCCTCCCCTCTACACCTCCCACACCATTTTCCGTGTCATCCCGCCATCGACGACCAGGTTGGCGCCGGTGATGAAGTCGTTTTCCGGGTTGGTGAGAAAGAGGCAGGCGCGGGCGATATCGCCGGGTTTGCCTACCCGTTGCGACAAGTGTTGGGCGTGGTCGATGTCCCGCAACTGGCTGTAATCCCCGGTTTCGATCCAGCCGGGGCTGATGCAATTGACCTGGATATGGTCGGCGGCGAAGGAGGCGGCGAGGGCGTGGGTCAGGGCCAGGATGCCGCCTTTGGAGGCGGCGTAGGCTTCGGAATGCGGTTCCGACATCAGCGCCCGCGTAGAGGCGATGTTGACGATAGAACCGCCGCCGTGCCCGCGCATGATCCGCGCTGCTGCCCTGGAAAACAAGAACACGCTGCGCAGGTTGGTATTCAGGATCTCGTCCCACTCCTCCACGGAGAGGTCGTAGGGGGATGACCACCGCGACACGCCGGCGTTGTTGATAAGGATGTCGATGCGCCCGAAGCGCTCGAGGGTCTTTGCTGTAGTAGCTTCGATGTCCTGAGGCCTGCCGACGTCGGTGGGAAAAAATGCGGCAACGCCGCCTGCTTCCCGTATGGCGCGCTCCGCGTCGCGCCCCGGGGCTTCTTCCTTTTCTGCCAGAACGACCGCGGCGCCCTCCCGGGCGTAAGCTTCCGCTACCGCCCGTCCAATTCCTTTCCCCGCGCCGGTGACCAAAACGATTTTATCTTTTATCTTCGTCATGTGAAGGGCGTTGTTTATACCCAAAATACGGGTTTTTTCTGACCCCGTATCGTTAACATCGTCTGAATCACGGATTATACCGATGACACAGATTGCACGGATACAACCCTTCTTGAACTTATGAACTTCGCAATTCGGAAATCGTTGTCCAGACGCAATATCTTGCGTCTCTACTTCCTAACCGATCGCAACTTCGCAACTTCGCAACTTCGCAACTTCGTAACTTCGCAACTTCGTAACTTCGTAACTTTAAAACCATGTCCGCTTCCGCTGAAATGCCGTATTTCATCCGCCCTTCGGTCAACCTGTTGAAGGACGAAAAAATAGCCGCTTACGAGGCTGCTGTGCAGGCCATTGCCGCCAATCTGGAAGGGGAAACCGACCCCATCCTCAAAATGGCGACGATCAACTGTCTTTTGAAAACCCATCTTCCGTATTACTATTGGGTTGGATTTTACCTGGTCCGCGACGGCCGCCTTTCGGTAGGTCCCTATCAGGGCACGCTGGGCTGCCTGCACATCGAGTTCGGGCGGGGTGTTTGCGGGCGCGCCGCCCGGGAGCGCCGGACCCAACTCGTGCCCGACGTGCACGCCCTCGCCCAGGGCAGCGAGCACATCGCCTGCGACCCCAACTCTCAGTCGGAGATCGTTGTGCCCGTCTTTGACGCATCCGGCGCTCTCCTTGCGGTGTTCGACGTGGATTCCACCCTCCCCGGCTCGTTCGACGAAACCGACCAGCAGTACCTGGAGGGAGTGATGGGCCGGGTGTTCGGGCAATAAGGGGATTGGGGCCGCCCTCCGGTATTAAAATCGTCCGGATTGCGGATTGCACGGATTTCACATATTGCACGGATACAAAGCTTTCCCCTTGACCCTTGACCTTTGCCCTTTGAACCCTTGACCCTTTGAACTTTCCTACGCCTTGCGCCTTACGCCTTACGCCTTGCGCCCTAACCACCTTTGAACCTTTGAACTTCGCAACTTGAAATGCCTTCAATAACCATCACCCTACAGCGCGACAAATGCATTGGCTGCAACTATTGCGCCGAACACGCGCCCGAGTTTTTCAGAATGAGCAAGAAAGACGGCAAGAGCAATCTGCTCCATTCGGTGGAGAAAAGGGGATTCCACACCGTTCGCACGCTGCGCGAGGAAGCGCTGGAAGGGTTGGAATCGGCAGCGAGGTCCTGCCCGGTGAAGATCATCAAAGTTTCCCTCAATAAGCGCTAATTCTGAGGGTTCGCCGAGTTGTTTACATCGCCGTATTTGACCCCGATAAAGTCTACGTCCATCCGGTCGCCGCTGAGTGCGCCAAGTTGAAATACGGTGGGCAGCGGGGTTGAGCCCTGGAAAGGACTGGGCGCATTGGGAAACGAGGTATTTGCTGGAAGAAATAACCAGGCAGGAACAAATTTAAACTCCGGATCAAGCCCCAGGATGACCTTTCGGATCTGGATCAGGTCCAGGGTAGAAATAGTCCGGGAAAGGTTTACATCCGAAGCAATCCATTGGAAAGGGCTATTCAGCCCCTCGACGTTAAGGATATGTTTCTGCACTTTGATGAGATCGGCTACCGAACAGCCATTTAGCGAAACATCCTGTTTTGTGGCCGATATTTCGACCGATTCCCCAATAGGGACGCCGCTGAAGGAGTAATTTCCCAATGAATCCGTCATCGTGCTCACCGTCTGCCCTCCTCCCGAAAGCAGGCTGACCGAGGCATTGGCGATACCTTTTCCATTTTCCATCAATACCCTTCCCGCGACGGTGCCGGTGGCATTAAGGGAGTTTTCCATGCCGTCGAGCATAAGTTGGAAGGTTCCTTCGGGGTCGAGCCAGTCTTTCAGCCGGGTAAGGGCGGTTCCTCCTCCTTCCCAGGCCATAAACAGCCGGCCGAAGTAGGCCGTTGAGCCGGTGCATGAAGCGGCCCCACCGTGAAGATGCCCCACTACGTGGCGGTCCTGGTTCAGCAAAGCGGCGCCGGAAGATCCGATATCAAAGCTTCCCAGGTCGAAGCGGGAACGGAAGTGATGCTCCGGGGGAGTCGTCACGTCGTTGTTCCAAATGATAGAATCCCGGAAAATGCTGATCCCATCGTCGTCCAACGACAACTTTTTTATGTCTCCCCTGGGATGGTGGATTATTGATCCAAAAGACGGGGCGGCGATGGACCTGTTCCAACCCAGAAAATAGGCTTTAAACGACCCGGGAATGGCATGTTTGAGTTCCAGCAGCAGAAAATCGTTTTCCCGCCGCCCTGAAAGCTGGGTACAGCCTACGATCGACTGGAAGGGAGGCTCTCCGGCGGGGTTCTCGCAGGAGGAAGATTCGTAATTGAAATCGAATCTCCAGAAATCAAACAACGGAATATAGCCATCCTGGCAATGGAAGGCGGTCAGCATCAGGGGCCGGCCATCCTGTTTGGTGTTGTTCATCAGGTTGCCGGTACAAAAGCCGGTTCCTTCCTGCACGACGAGCATGATGCGGCAGACGCCCCGTTTTTCTTTCGCCAGGTCGGCTCCTGCGCCGCAATTGATGTTCGTATGGCAGGAGTCGGAAGCGCCAAAGCCCAGTTCATTGTCCAGGCTTCCTGCCGTAGAAAAGCCGGAGGAAAGGAGGTTTTGGCGGTGGTAAGCGTAATCGACACGGAAAATATGCAGTCTTCCCTGACCGCGAGCGGAGGCAGGTTCCCAATATTCCAGTACGGAGGACGCTCCCTGCACTACTCCGGTGACGAATTTCCGGGACGCCGTGTTATCTTTTGACGTGAACGGCCCCAGAACGGTTTTCCTGTCTGCGCTGTACATGTGCAATGTAGCCCCATCCGGGAGGTAAAAATCGTCGTACAAGACTACCAGCCCTAAGGCGTCTTCAGCTTCGAGTTGCAACCGCCATAGCCGGCTTCCGTCGGGAAGATCAACCCAGGTTCCGCCGGTGTACAGCCCGAAGTCTGCTTCCATAGGAACGGCAAAGCGGGTACCTGGTTGGATCGCATCCTCCTGCCGGATGCGCCGAAGATCCGGCTGCGTAAGCCGGTTCATTTTAAGTCCTGCCTGGTACAAACGCTCCTGAATATTTGGGCGAAAAGAAAGGGGCAGTTTGTTGATGCCTTCGTTTTGGGCTAATACCGGCGTAATGGTCAGGAAAAGCAAAAAAACGGGAAGGTAAACGTTAGGTTTCATCAGTAATGGGATTATAATTGAGATCGCTTAAAACCACAACGTGCGAAAAGGCTTATATTCCTCTTGGAGCGCATTTCGAAAAACCCTTGCAGGACGGCGCCAGAATTAAGGCGCCATCACGCTTAATACACTAAACCTATTGCAGTGTAGCATAGTTGGTTAAAGGTAATACAAATGCGGCCTTTTGTAACAAAGGTAGGGATTTTCAACCGGTTTTTCTTAAAAATATGCCGTCTTCTCGTGTTGCGGTCATAGCGGTTAATTCCACAGTACGGGGACTTTTTTCAGGGTAATGTCCATTTTCAAGACAGGGGCTTGCTCTGTTTGCAGGTAAACCGTCTCCTTGTACGTCTTTACAGCGGCAACCGCCATCACGCGCAGGCTGACATCTACGGCGTCGATGAGGTTGTCGTTGGTTAGCTTAAACTGTACTTCGCCCTGAGTTGCTTGCGCGTGCCGGGCATAAGCGGCGGGCCCGTCTCCCTGGTCGACTACCTTGCCACCGGCACGGACTTCGTACTGGATATTATCGCCTTTTCCGGGCGGAAGAAAGAAGCTGACCCCATCGATAGCCAGCGAAGCCAGGGCGCCGTAAGGACCGGCAAGAATTCCGAAATTTTTAACCGCGTTGGTAGCTGATTTGGCCAGCTTGGCCGCCCGGTTTGCTTCCCGGTATTGGCCTTCCGCTTCCTCCCCAACCCCGATCCAGTAGGCCCAGGAAATGACCTCATATGTTCTGCCAGGCTCTTCGTAGTTTTTGGGAAGAGTAACGGCAACGACGCTGCTCGGATCCTCGTAAAAGTTTCCGCGTGAATGGACCCGCTCTTTTTTATCGATCAAGTTGACCACAGCCGTATCGACGCGCACAAGGTCCCAGCGCCGGCGTTCAACCTGGCGGGATTCAATTTGGGCAGGCCTGTCCTGATACACTGTATCGTATTGCTCCACCCAGCGAACGGCAGTTCGGAACCCCCGGGTTTGGGGAGTGCCGGGTATCCGCTGAATTTTGACCTTGCAGTTTTTCTCTCTCCGGTCGTTGGCAAACCGAAACCGGTACACGGCATTGCGCTGTACGTAAATCACTTTTTCCCCGATCAGGGCCGTTTCAAGTTCCTGAAACCGGAGCTGGTCCGGGTATTCGGCAATCTCGACCCTGGCCAAAGGCAGGCCTCCGGTCTCTTCGAAATGGAAAACCAGCCGGTCTCCTGCCGCAAAGCCATAGTACAGTTCCTGGACATCGTCTCCTTTCAGCCGCAGGGTAAGGTCGCAGACCTCTACCGCAGCTTCCTGCTGTGAAAACAGGAGCCCCGGGGCAAAGGCCGCCAGGAACAAAGCCGGAAGAGCACTTGTACGCATAGGTGATAAATTACTGGCTGATTCGTCCGTATAAAATCTCAAACACCCGCATGCCTACGCCGTCAAGCGTTTCGCTATCCGAGATCTCCGAGGGTTTGAGAGCCTGTGGAGCTGAAGCGGCAAGGCCGTCGGGGGTATTGGCATTTCGCGAAGCGCCGGAAAGAACTGCCGTCTGGCTGTAATACCAACGGCGCTCTTCGAACCCTTTTTTACCTGGGCGGCGTTCCCTGAACTGGACGATCCTCCGGTTATGCAAATAATACCATTGTTCTGTTTCCCGGATCTGGCAGTACAACAGCAGGGGCGTGGCGGCCGAATCCGCGTAAACCGTGGCCTCTCCCCGTTGCCCGCTTGAAAAATCAACCGTGCGGGGTCCTCTGCGCTCCATGGCGCCTAAATTGGCGTCAATAGCGGCGGTATATGCCTCGATCGCCTTTTCGTCTTTTGGGCCTCCGTCGTCCTTTACCGGCGCAGCAGGCGCGGTTTGAGCGGGTTCGGGCGCCTGGGCCGTAGTTTTAGCTTCTTTTCGGCAGGAGGCGAACGCCATAACGAGGACAGCGGCGGTAAAAACAGCAACTAACCGATTCATCATTTTTCTTTGCAAGTTTTAAAAATTCTTCCATTTTAACCAATAATCCTGCCGGATACCTACTCGCGGCGAAGGATATCATCCTGAGTGAACATAATAATGGCGGAATGCCCTGGCACCAGGAGGTTATATGCTTTAAACGTCCCCAGCCCTTCCGGGTGGGCGGCGTCGACATTGACGGCGATCGTCCAGTTGACCGGAGGAACCGCCACCCCCTGGTATTCCGGGCTACCGTTAAAAATAACCATGATGTTTTTCCAGGAATCGCCATTGGCATGATCGGTGATCACGTAACTGATGACGTTCTCGTTTTCGTGCTCCACAAAGGTGAGGCGCTCCCGGATCATGGGCGCCGTGGGCATTCGGAATGCAGGGTGCAGCTTGCGGATGGTAATGAGCGCCTGGACGTAGTCGAATAATTCTGCATTGGTTTCTTTCCAGGCCCAGTTGATCTGGTTGATGCTGTCGGGAGACTCAAACGAATTCTCGACGCCTTGTTTGGTCCGCAGCATTTCCGAACCCGCATGGAGAAATGGCACGCCCTGGGAACTAAGCACCATGGCCATAGCCAGCTTCTGCATGCGAAAACGAAGCCCCCGGGATTTCTTGTCCGCCGAAAGCGCCAGGCGGTCCCAAAGCGTGTGGTTGTCGTGGCAGGAAACATAGTTGATTGCCTGTGCCGGCTCGTTGGCCCAGGGGGCTTTGGCGTAGTTTACCTTGGAATAATCGATCTGGGGGTGAAAAACAGCGCCCACAATACCGAACTGAACGCTCTCCTTCAATCCAGGCTTTCCGGAGATAAACCCGGTATCGGTAGGAGAGAAAACGTGCCCTCGCAGGCCGTCCCGGAATTCGTCGCTGAATGCGGCAATGCGGTCCAGTTTTAAGGTGTTGGCTTTTAACGCTCTGAGGGAATCCGGCAGCGGAGAGGCGCCTGCCGTCCACCCTTCCCCGTAAATAAAGATAGTGGGGTCGATCTGGTCCAGCGCTTTGCGGATGGCTTTCATCGTCTCCAGGTCGTGGATGCCCATGAGATCGAACCGGAACCCGTCGATATGGTATTCTTTGGCCCAGTAGACGACCGACTCCACGATAAATTTGCGGACCATGGCGCGTTCGGAAGCGATTTCGTTTCCGCAGGCGGAGGCATTGGAAAACCCGCCTTTGTCGTCCTGCCGGTAGTAATACCCCGGAACCAGTTGATTGAACAGCGACTCCTCCGTCCACCCGGTATGGTTGTACACCACATCCATCACCACGCGCAACCCGGCTTCGTGCATTGCTTTGACCATCTGTTTGAATTCCCTGATCCGCACGGTGCCGTCGTAGGGGTTGGTGGCGTAACTGCCCTCGGGCACGTTGTAGTTCTGAGGGTCGTAGCCCCAGTTGTACGGGGCTTTTTCCAGGGGAAGGCGCTCGTCTATGGAGCGAAAGTCAAAGACCGGCAGCAAGTGGACGTGCGTCGCGCCCAACTGACGGATATGCTCCAGCCCGGTAATCTGTCCGTCGGGACTTAGGGTTCCTTTTTCCGTGAACGCCAGGTATTTGCCGGGGTAGCGGCTGCCCGACGACGGGTGGGAAGAAAGGTCGCGGACGTGCAATTCGTACAAAACGATGTCATTATAGCTTTTGAGTTCCGGGCGCCGGTCCATATACCAATTGGCAGGATGGGTATCTTCCAAATCGAGTACCTGGGCCCGCATCCCGTTCACGCCTACCGCTTTGGCGTAGGGGTCGGGCACCGGGTTGGACCATTTAGCCCGAATTTGTGCCTGAAACGCGTAAAACCGCCGCTTTAAATCCCCTTTGACGACCGCTTTCCACACGCCCTGCCCGGATGGATCCATCTCGATAATGCTTTGCGGCTCGCCTCCTTCGCCGGCCTGGTACAGCAGCAGGCGCATAGATTTGGCAGAAGGCGCCCATACTTTGAAGGTGGAACTGTCGGCCGTGTAGGTCAGTCCAAGATCGTTACCGGAATAGACCGGGTAGTCGTTGTAGTTCATGGAAGCGTTTCTTACGGTTTGTGCTGCAAGGCTTTGTACGGCAAGACTCAGAACCGCTATATAAAAAACGAATTTCATATGGATGATAAATTAGACGTTAGCTGTTAGACGTTAGCTGTTAGACGTTGGACGTTAGCCGATGCAAATGTAACGCATTGGGGAGGAAGGTTGATATAAAAAAATGAGGTGGCCCCGTGTATAAAAAAGCCCTAGCTTTGAATCAGACCGAAAAGCACTGTGATGGAAATGAAATCATCTCCTGGCCATAGACACCCGCCAAATTTTCCGGAAATAACCTAAAGTGATAGCTTTCAAAAACGAAGGGCGCCCGTGGGGGCGCCCTTCTCCTGGCAGTCCGTACGGGAATCGAACCCGTGTTTTATCCGTGAAAGGGATACGTCCTAACCCCTAGACGAACGGACCAGATACAGGCAAAAAAAGTGGCAGTCCGTACGGGAATCGAACCCGTGTTTTATCCGTGAAAGGGATACGTCCTAACCCCTAGACGAACGGACCGTGATTTTGTGACACAACTTTGATAAAAATGCACACTGATGTTAACCAAATGCTATTTTTTTCAAAAGCGTTGCAAATATAGGACCTTTTGGCAGAAGTCAAAAAACTGACGGAGAAAAAGTTTTTACCTTCGCTCTGCCGCAGCATTCTATGGAAGGGTGTACGAAAAACCAATTCCATCGAATTTTGGTTCGGTCTAAACCGTTTTTTTAGATTTTTTTCGATTCAAAACATTATTTCGCAAGATTTTTGATTCATTATTTTTTAAATAATTGATTTTAAACGACATATTGGATAATACGTATGTTCTATAATGTTTGTTTGATAGTTGGAGTTTGAATTTTTTTTATCACCGATACGCCCGACAAAAATCACCAAATAAAATTTGTGAAAAAATTTTCATTATTTAATAATTATTGTTACATTTACACTAAGTAAATAACCTTCAAATTTTACTCACCCATGGCAAAACGAATTGCAATCAACGGGTTTGGCCGAATCGGCCGCTTGACGTTCCGCGAACTCCTGAAAATGGACGGCGTGGAGGTAGTCGCTATCAACGACCTTACCGACAACAAGACGCTGGCTCACCTGCTCAAGTACGATTCCACACAGGGCAAGTTTCCGGGCGAAGTACATGCCGACGACCATTACATCTACGTCAACGGCGCTAAAATCAGCGGTTTGGCAGAAAAGGACCCTGCGCTGCTACCCTGGAAAGACATGAACATCGACATCGTGATCGAATCTACCGGCCGGTTTGTCGACGTTGAAAAAGCGGGCCTGCACCTTAAGGCCGGCGCTAAAAAGGTGGTCATCTCCGCTCCGGCAAAAGGCGAAGGCATCCCGACGATCGTGCTTGGCGTAAACGACGAGCAGATCAGCCCGGATTTCAATATCTATTCCAACGCCTCTTGTACCACCAACTGCCTCGCGCCAATGGTGAAAGTGTTGGACGATGCCTTTGGGATTGAGCAAGGCTTCATGACGACGATCCACGCGTATACCGCGGATCAGCGCCTCCAGGATGCGCCGCACTCCGACCTTCGCCGCGCCCGCGCCGCAGCGCTGTCGATCGTGCCGACCAGCACCGGCGCCGCCAAAGCGGTTGGTTTGGTTCTCCCTCACCTCAAGGGCAAACTCAACGGCAACGCCATGCGCGTGCCGGTACCCGACGGCTCTGTAACGGACTTTACTGTCAACCTGAAAACGAAAGCGACCGCCGAGGAAATCAACGCCGCTTTCAAAGCAGCCTCTGAAAACCGCCTCAAAGGCATTCTGGAATACTGCACCGATCCGATCGTTTCTACCGATATTATCGGAAATCCACACTCGTGCATTTTCGACAGCGAACTGACAATGGTCATCGGCAATACCGCCAAAGTGGTAGGCTGGTACGACAACGAAGCCGGCTACTCGGCTCGCCTTGCCGAACTGGCACTCAAGATTTGATCAGGTCTCTAACCCAAACGAGGGGCGCTTTCCTTTAGGGGCGCCCCCTTCACTTTGCTCGTTGCGTTCCGCCGCTCCGGGCTTGGTTTTCTTTGTCCTGTCCTTTTAACCTTCAGGTCATGAAACATATTGATTTCCAAAACAAAAAAGTGCTCGTCCGCGTCGATTTCAACGTTCCGCTGGACAAGAGCTATCAAATCACCGACGACACGCGGATGCGCGCTGCCGTTCCTACCCTGAACTACATCCTCGGCAACGGGGGCGCCGCTATCCTCATGTCCCACCTCGGTCGTCCGGAAGACAAACTCCTTCCCGACGGCAGCATCAATGTCGAAAAATTCACCCTGCGTCACCTCGTTCCGCACCTGTCGGAACTCCTGGGCCGCCCCGTGCAGTTTTGTCCGGAATTCGTAGGCGAAGAAGCCGTTAAAATGGCTGCCGCCCTCCAGCCTGGCGAGGTGCTCCTCCTCGAAAATACCCGCTTCCTGAAAGGCGAGTCTAAAGGCGATGAAGCCCTGGCGCGCCAGCTGGCAGCTATGGGCGACGCCTACGTCAATGACGCGTTTGGCTCTGCCCACCGCGCCCACGCCTCGACCACTACCGTGGCCAAGTTCTTCGGACCGGAAGCCAAAGGCTTTGGGTTCCTGATGAACGACGAACTGGAAAACGCAAACCGCGTCCTGAATAACCCCGAACGGCCACTGACCGCTATCGTCGGGGGCGCCAAAGTATCGGACAAGATCCAGTTGCTGGACCGCATGCTCGATTTTGTCGACAACCTCCTCATTGGAGGCGGCATGGCCTATACCTTTATCAAAGCCCAGGGTGGTCAGGTTGGCAAGTCGCTGGTCGAAGAAGACAAACTCGAGCTCGCCCTTCGCCTGGTCGAAAAAGCCAAAGCCAAAGGCGTGCTGCTGCTGTTGCCTGAAGATTCCTTGTTCGCCGACCAGTTCGACAATGGCGCGGCGATCCAAACAGGCCCCAGCGCCCAGGCGCCGGAAGGCTGGATGGGCCTGGATATCGGCCCTAAAGCCCGCACGGCTTTTGCTGAAGTCATTGCCCAATCCAAGACCTTGCTCTGGAACGGCCCCATGGGTGTCTTCGAAATGCCCAACTTTGCCGAAGGTACCAAATTCGTCGCCGAGTCCCTGGCCAAAGCGACCGCTAACGGCGCGTTCTCTCTGGTCGGCGGCGGCGATTCCGTTGCTGCAGTCAACCAAATGGGCCTCGACGACCAGGTGAGCTACGTCTCCACAGGCGGCGGCGCTATGCTGGAGCTGCTGGAAGGGAAGGTTCTGCCTGGGGTGAAAGCCATACAGGAATAAATTGGCGAACGGGACTGTCTCAAAAGTTGGTTTTTGCCCATGGTAGCCAAAAACCATCTTTTGAGACAGCCCCTATCAACAAAAAATAAAAATTGAATTAAACCTTAAATCTTGAGTCTGGTCAAACTCTGTACACTAAAACCGTACGGAATTGAAAAAGCCAGGCATTTTAATCCCCCTGTTTCTAACCTTTTCCTGCCTTGCGCCAATATCTCTTCTGGCGCATAGTGGTCCGTATTCGCCGGGGGTTCCTCTGAGAAAATGGACGATTGAAGGAGAAGATGTTCCTATCTACGCCTTTTTCAAGCTTTATAAAGACAATGCGGTTTTTCTGGAGACAGCAGGACAAGAGGTTCTATCTTATCCTTTTCAGGCCTTTTCTGAAAAAGACCAAAAACTGATCATTCAGCGGACCCGGGAAGTAGCTGCGCTCAATGGCCATTCCTCCCGAAAGGAGGCTGGGTCTTTGGATTGGCGCTCCATTTTTGTTCGGCATTGGAGGGTATTGGCAGCGTTAAGCGTTTTTCTTGTCGCCCTCTATTTTGTGGGGAGGAAGATTCGGGGTTTTTCTTATCTGTGGGTATATATTGTCCTTTGCACCGGCGGAGTCTTCTTAAGTTTTCAGCCCCCGATAGACACAATTACCGACCCAGGGTTTATTGATTCGGCGTTTACTCCTTTCAAATCCAAAGTCAAAACCCGTTGGGACAACCAATATTTCTACGTTGAGTCCTTGGGTCTCCCCAGTCACCCGATGATGACCGGCATTACCAGTTGGCAGCAACAAGTGCCCATTCCGCAATGTTATGTCGGCTCAAACGCTTGGAGCATTCCGCTCAACCCCGTGGTGGCAGCTACCCCAATCCCAACGGCCACCAATTTTTTCAGAGGCGCCATCGGTATTGCAGCCAACGGGATCCCCATCTTTAACGCATACAACAATACCGGGGCCGATTCCTACCTGATTGGCGAACTGGATCAGTACGGCGGGCACTGCGGCAGGGCCGACGACTACCATTACCACATCGCGCCCCTGAGCCTTGATAGTGCTACCAGCGACATTCTGCCCATCGCCTTTGCCCTGGATGGCTTTGCGGTTTATGGCGGCCAGGAACCCAACGGCGAAGCCATGCAGACCCTGGATGCCAACCACGGGCATTACTTCAATGGCGTGTACCACTATCATGGAACCCTGAAATATCCCTACATGGTCGGCAGCATGGTGGGAGTCGTGACCAAGGATGCTTCCGATCAGATCATCCCCCAGGCCACTACCAAAGCTATCCGCCCGGCAGGCACGCCACTGCGTGGCGCGGTTATCACCGGCCACCAGGCGAATGGCAGCAATGGATATACCCTGACCCATACCTTGAATAATCAGACGTATTCCATCAACTATAGCTGGACCCCCACTGGGACATATACCTTCAACTTCGTTTCGCCCACGGAGACGACCACTTCCACTTATAATGCGACTGCAATATGTACGCTTACTACGGGGACGACCGACATCATCCGGGATGACGCCCTCATCCACATTTACCCCAACCCGACCAGCAGCGGCTTTTACCTGGAATTGAAAGACCCCCTCAACATTGCTGATGTCCGGGACATTGCGCTTTTTGATGCCAATGGCCACCTGGTTTTCAGGATGGCAGCATACCAGCCGCATCTGGTACTACCGGCCATGCCCAAGGGGATTTACTTCATTAAGGTCCGGTTCGCTGCAGCAGAATTGACTAAAAGACTTATGGTACAATAATGGCCATGAAAAAGATATCCCTGATTTTACTAGTATTGTTCCTATCTGCCTGGTCCTTTGGACAAGGTATTCCATCCATGCTCAAGTTGCCCGATACCGGGCAAAATACCGGATTCACCAATATACCCGGAGAAGACGCTGATTTTGTAATCCATCCGCTTTCCTTTACGGACAATGGCGATGGAACCATCACGGATAATATCACCGGCCTGATTTGGCAAAAAACGGATGGCGGTGAGATGACCTTTGAACGGGCCGCTACCTATTGCGATACCCTGACCCTGGCAGGATACAGCGACTGGCGCCTGCCTGCTAATCACGAGCTTTTCAGCCTGAATAAATACGACGTATCCAACCCGGCTATGAATACGGTTTATTTTACCAAAACGACAGCAGAATACTGGTGGACCAGCAACCGTAGAGCTGACGACGCAACCAGGGTCTGGGTGATCAATGCAGGGGGCGGAACGGGCGCCCATCCGAAAACAGAAACCCTGAGTGCTGGCGGCGCGAAGCGTATCCATGTGCGGGCCGTCCGGAACCCATACTCCATCCCATCACCCGTTGATCATTTCATAGATAATAACAATGGCACCATAACAGACAACTACACCGGTCTGGTCTGGCAAAAGATTCAGTCGGCGAATACGCTGACCTGGGAGGAAGCCCTGGTCTATGCTTCTAATCTGATTCTTGCCGACAAGTCAGACTGGCGCTTACCCAACGTCAAGGAACTTCAGTCGCTGAGCGACGAAAAGCTGTCCAAGCCTTCCATTAACAAAACCTTCTTCACCGGCATCTCATCGGGCAATTATTGGTCTGCCACCACATTGGCCCAGCAGCCTGTCAGGGCTTGGGATATCAACACAGATTATGGGATCGTCTCCTACAACGACAAGACGATCCGGCAAAATGTCCTGTGCGTTCGGGGCGGTTTGGATAATGCCAGTCTGGACATCACGGAAAGCTCTTTGCCCGGCGGTGAATACGAAATGGGGGATCACCATGGGTTTGTAGACCCCAGCCATCCCAGCGACGAATTGCCAATTCACAAAGTGAAGGTGAACCCGATGTATATGGCTACAACCGAGACCACCAACGATCAGTTTCTGGCTTTCCTCAATGCCGCATTGCTCAATGCACAGGTTGAGGTCCGCAACAACGTCATTTATCGTTCAGGGGGCAATGACATTCTGGGCTATACCCGCCAATACGCCGCATATTACAGCATTGGATTTGACGGGAAAGTCTTCTCCATAACCGACTTCAGATCTGATCACCCGGTGGTTGGGGTAATGTGGCAGGGAGCTATCGCCTATTGCAACTGGCTAAGCACCCAAAATGGCTTCCAGGAATGTTACGACTTGTCTACCGGCAAGTGCGATTTTACCAAAAATGGCTACCGCCTGCCTACTGAAGCCGAATGGGAATACGCCGGACGGGGTGGACAAACCAATCCCTACCTGAACTACCCCTGGGGCAATGACCAGGATATTGCCAAAGCCAATTGGCCGAACTCTAACGATCCTTACGAAGGAAGCAGCGAAACGGCATACCCTTTTACCACGCCGGTAGGATTTTATGACGGCAAGCTTCATGTGAAACCGGAATACAACTGGCCGGGAAGCGCTTTATCCTATCAGACAGCCAATGGGGCCAATGCTTTCGGCCTCTATGATATGACCGGCAACGTGTGGGAGTTTGTAAACGATTGGTACGGGAATAGTTATTATGCCGCCAGCCCTTATGACAATCCAAAGGGTCCCGATTCCGGGTTTATTATGCCGGATGGAAAACCGTATCGCGGCATGCGGGGCGGTAACTGGTACAATGGCTATACGACCACCGGTGTCAACGATGGGCATTCCAGGGTTTCTAACCGCAACCCTTCCTATTTCCGCGGCCCGCAGGACCCGAACCACCCCTGGTATCACGTGGGGTTCCGGGTAGCCAGGAATGACGATAACATAGCTACCGGCCTGAATGACCTGGAAGAAGACTTTCCCGAAGGATTCCGGCTCTATCAGAATTATCCCAATCCCTTTTATAACAGCACGACCATCCGGTTTACCATACCAGAGGAAAGCCATGTTGTGCTGACCCTGTTCAATGCCCTTGGCCAGGAACTGTCGACGATCGTGGATCGGCGCCTGCCTGCCGGAAACCACGAAATCAACCTGAACGGGGATCAGTTCAATAGCGGGTTGCTCTTCTACAGCCTGAAGGCCGGTGAAATGGCATCGGCAAGAAAGATGGTCCTGGTAAAATGATTGTTCTTGACTAAAAAACAAACAAATGAACACGATTTCAAGCAAGTTCGGAGTAGTCATCCGGGTTTTGGCCATTTTTTCCCTTGCCGGCTTCACCCATGCCCAAACGCAGACGGTTGGTTTAATGGTAAAGGACAGCAAAGTATTTGACGGCTATACCTTGTTTGCCCCAAAACACGATACGGTCACTTACCTGATCAATAACGATGGGCGGCTCGTGCACAAGTGGCCGGGCAGCCGGTCTGAACCCGGCCAGTCGGTGTACTTGCTTGAAAACGGCCATTTGCTCAGGACCTGCATGATCAAAGGAAAACTGAGCACAGGCGGCGGTGAAGGCGGACGGGTGGAAGAATATGACTGGGACGGAAACCTGGTCTGGGAACTGGATTTTTCAACCGATACCTACATGCAGCATCACGACATCCGGCCGCTTCCGAATGGGAATATCATCATGCTGGCCGTCGAGAAAAAAACGTATGCCGAGGTCCTTGCCGCGGGTTTCAATCCAGGGAAACTCCAGCCGGATGTCCAGCAGAAAGGCATGATGCTGCCGGATGCAGTGTATGAGATCAAGCCCACCAGGCCATCCGGCGGGCAGATCGTCTGGCAATGGTCCGTTTGGGACCACCTGATCCAGGATTACGACGCGACAAAAGCTAATTATGGCGTGGTAAAAGACCATCCTGAACTGATCGATGCGGCGGGGGACCAGAAAGTGCTTCCGCTGTTCTGGAACCACATGAATTCCATTGATTACAATCCTCAGCTGGACCAAATACTGTTGAGCGTCCGGGGGAACAGTGAGGTGTGGGTGATAGACCACAGCACCACGACGGAAGAGGCCAAGGGGCATACCGGAGGCAAGTATGGCAAGGGGGGCGATCTGCTGTATCGTTGGGGTAATCCCATCTCCTACCGGATGGGAACAGCCTCTAGTCAGATGCTCTATCAGCAGCACGATGCAGAATGGGTAAGACCTGATTGCCCCGGCGCGGGCAATATCACTGTTTTTAACAACGGACTGGGACGCAACTATTCTTCTATCGATGAATTTACGCCTCCGCTTGATTCCACAGGCGGTTATCTGCGTACGGCAGGCTCCGCCTTTGAGCCGGCCAATTTTACATGGACCTACGTCGCTAACCCGCCGAGCTCCATGTACGCCGCCGCCATTTCCGGCGCGCAGCGCCTGCCCAACGGCAATACCATTATTTGCGATGGCACCCATGGCACCTTTATTGAGGTGACTTCAAGCGGGGAAGTGGTGTGGAAGTACATCTGCCCTGTTGTTACTACTGGTCCCTTGACCCAGGGGGATTACATTCCCGACGATCCGGCGCATGCCGGAGAGAAATTGAATGCTGTTTTCCGCGTATACAAATACCCGCCTGATTATGCAGCATTCATTGGCAGGGTGTTAACGCCCGGCGATTTTGTTGAAAAATACGCAACAGCAGTCCGGGAACCAGTCGGCCAGCAAGCATTTGCCATTTTCCCTAACCCGGCAAAAACCGAGCTCACCCTTTCCATCCCCAATCAAGATATCCAGGGGACCCGGGTGGTCGTCTCTGATCTGTTGGGCAGAATATTAATTGAAGAAGTCATTCCGGACCATTCAACTGAACATACCATTTCCATCCGGTCACTCCAGCCAGGCGCCTATGTATTAACCATACACCGGGATGAGCAGGTAAATGCCGTCCAGTTTATCAAGGAATAAAGATCACCCATGCACAAGACCCTTTTATTCTCTTGTCTCTTTTTTGCAGACGGGCTTTTGGCCCAGAACAACACCATCATTTTGGGCCGGCCAACCGACCGGGATGTTACGGCCAGTATTTTGTTTGATCAAAACGTCGAGTTCTATCTGGAGTATGGCGCTCAGCCGCGGCAATACCTGCAATCGACCCAGACGGTGGCTAACCAGGCCAACCGGCCCGATGAAATTGACCTGCAGCAATTGATGCCGGATACCCGGTACTTTTACCGGCTTCGCTATCGCGCAAAGGGCAGCACCTTGTTTGCCGCGAGCCCGGAATACACCTTCCACACCCAACGCGCACAGGGATCGGCCTTCCGGTTCCTGGTCGAGGCCGACGAACACCTGTATGACAAAAAAGGGGTGCGCAGCCTATACGAAATTACCCTCCAGAACCAGGCAAAGGACAGTGCCGATTTTATGCTGTCCCTCGGGGACATCTTTGGCGATGACCATACACCCGACCTAACGACGAGCGCGGATATGGACCTGTTGCATAAAGACTACCTGCAATACCTCGGCAAAGTCTGCCATTCGATGCCCTTTTTCGTGTGCCTGGGCAACCATGAAGGAGAAAATGGCTATTACCTGAAGCAGAACCCGCCCAACAACATTGCCGTTTACGGCACGCAGTGGCGCAAGTATTACTATCCCAACCCTTTTCCCAACGGTTTTTACACTGGCAATACCAACAAGGAACCTTACGGAATGGAGTATCCAGAAAATTACTTCGCCTGGACCTGGGGTGACGCTCTGTTCGTCGTGTTGGACGTTTACCGCGATTGCGACGTAAACGAAAAGCCCAAAAACTGGGACTGGACATTGGGTCAGGCCCAATACAACTGGCTGAAACAAACACTGGAGGCCAGTAACGCGAAGTTCAAGTTCGTCTTCGCGCATCACACGCGCGGACAGGGAAGGGGAGGTATCGAAACTGCGCTAGAATTCGAATGGGGCGGCTACGACGGCGACGCCTATAAGTTCGACACCTACAGGCCGGGCTGGGGAAAACCGATACACCAGTTGATGGCGGCCAATGGGGTCAACATTTTCTTTCAGGGGCACGACCATCTTTTTGCCAAGGAGGAACTGGATGGCGTGGTTTACCAGGAAGTGCCTATGCCCAGCGATTCCACCTACGAGATCGGCATACTTGCCAACGCCGATGCCTATACGGGCGTCACCTTGGATGGTTCCGGCCATTTGCGCGTCACCGTTTCCCCAACTTGTGTTACCGTGGACTACATACGCGCTTACCTGCCTGCGGATACGATCAGCGGCAAGCACCGAAACCGGGAAATTGCCTACAGTTACACCATCGGTCAATGCGCCGTTACGGCTATCGGGGAGGAGAAAAGGGAAGACCGTTCTTTTTTGGTTTCCCCGAATCCGGCCCAGGACGTGTTGGTCGTCCAGACTCTAAATCCCGTTTCCTTTGACCGGAGAGTCGAATTGATCAATCTGCATGGGCAGGTCATTCAGATTAAAATGCTGGAGCAGGGCCATACCCTTTGTCAGTTTGATTTGAAACACGTCAGGCCCGGCATTTATGCCGTCCGTTTGCCGGGCGAACATGGCGCTACAACCGCAAAAGTAGTAGTGGCCCGGTAAGCGCACGGATTTCTATTTGACCATTTTGAAATGAACTGAAAATGAAACACAGACTGCTTATGCTCGCCCTGGCAATGCTTTGCCTGGCCTCAACCCAAGCCCAAAGGCTACAGCATGCAGAATTGTTGGGCCGTCCTACCGATCGCAGCATTACGGTTCAGGCTTTTTTTGATGACCCAGTGGAGGCCTGTGTGCAGTACGGCCTCTCAAGCGGCGTTTATTCCGGCCAGACCCCCTGGCAGGCATTTGCCGCCGGCGATCCGGTTGAAATCAACCTTTATGGACTGAAGGCCAATACCGGATATTACTACCGGATGTGCTACCGGCAACCGGGCTCAACATCTATCTCTACCCGGCCCGAATATCGGTTCCACACACAACGCGCGCCGGGGAGTACCTTCACCTTCGTGGTACAGGCTGACCCACACCTGGATGAGCAAAGCGATACCGCCCTGTACCGCCGCTGCCTCCAGAATCAGCTGGCTGACGAACCCGATTTCATGATCGATCTGGGCGATATTTTTATGTCCGACAAACTTAAAAACGCCGCCAATATCCTGACTCACGATACGATTACCTATCGCTGCCACCTGTTGCGTTCCTATTACGAAACGGCCAGCCACTCCGTGCCGCTTTTTATAGCCCTGGGCAACCACGAGGGTGAATCAGGCTGGAATCTGAATGGCACGACTGAAAATGTAGCCATCTGGGGTACCCTCGACCGCAAAAAGTATTTCCCTAATCCGGCGCCCGACGGTTTTTTTACCGGCGATGCTACCGAACACAAATTTGTAGGGCAGCGCGAAAATTACTACGCCTGGACCTGGGGTGATGCCCTGTTTATCGTCCTAGACCCGTATTGGTATACCTCCCCCAAACCCGACGCTCAGAATGGCTGGCGCTGGACGCTTGGGAAAACCCAGTATGACTGGCTGAAAACCACTCTTGAAAGCAGCCCGGCAACCTTTAAATTCGTGTTTGCACACCAGCTTGTGGGGGGCGACCCCAACGGACGGGGTGGAGTGGAATTTGCCGATCTCTACGAATGGGGCGGGAAAAATCTGGACGGTACGCTTGGTTTTGCCGCTAATCGCCCAGGATGGTACAAACCCATTAAAGACTTGCTGGCCGAACACCGGGTCAGCATCTTTTTCCACGGGCACGACCATTTTTTCGGGAAACAGGAAAAAGACTGCCTAATCTACCAGGAAACGCCACAACCCAGCCATCCCAGTTTCCAAAATGCCAATCAAGCCAAAGAATATGGATACCTCCAGGGACAGATCCTGCCTAATTCGGGGCACCTCCGCGTGACCGTTAGCCCGGAAACGGTTAAAGTCGAATATGTCCGGGCGTATTTGCCAAAAAATGAAACGGCAACGCGCCGCAACCAGGATGTCGCCGCTTTCTATTTCATCGGAAAATCCAATTGTTATGACTCCCTGGCAACGAGTACGCCCGTACTCTGGAACAGCCATTTCGCCGGCGAATTGGTCTTTCCCAACCCTTTCTTTCAAGAGACCCTTATCCGGTTTTCTTTGAACCAACCGGAAAAACTTCTCCTGGATATTATTAACGCACAAGGCCAAATCGTGCGAAATCTGATCCCGGGCATTACCGTCCCCGAAGGTGAATTCCAGATTGTTTGGGATGGAAAAAGCAGTGCAGGAACAGCCCTGCCCAACGGGGTGTACTGGTATGTCATTCACCGTGAAAACAGCGGCACTAAATCCGGAAAAATCATACTCCACAGATAAACGCCAAATTCTTTCCCAACGTAAAAATATTCCGGGAAATAACGCACCCTTCTAGGGGAGGTAAAAAATATTGATCTCCCGTATTTAAAAAACTACTGATAATCATTTAGTTAAATTCCAATGACGGGCTTTTTCACAATGCCTCCACATCCTCCACATCCTCAACCGCCCGCTACCTCCTCCCCGGATACGGCTGATCCCCCTTGGAAGCAAACCACAAAATGCGGTTCATCAGGTCATCTTTTCCGTTGTCTATGCCTTCCCCGACCATGACTTCCTGGGATTGCCTGGCATAATACAGGGCTTTCCCTGAAAGGGCGGAAAGCTTTGCGTTCATCTCGTCCAGCGGGATTCGGTTGGGAGTATAAAAGTAGGGAACCGGTTGCTTGACATCGGAGAAGCAGGCAAACATGGGCTCCGCCGTTGCATCGATAGCGTGCATAGGCGGCAGCCCGAGGATTTGCTCGATGGTGCGAAGCATGGAGATCTGGTTGTAGTTGACGGAAACCGTTTTCCCGAGCCTGGAATAGGGGCTGATCACCAGAGCCCCGGTCCGGTAAGCAGAGACGTGGTCCCAGCCGTTTTGGGAATCGTCCTCTGTAACAAACACCACCGTAGAGTCCCAGAACCGGCTTTTTGTCAGCGCATCGATGATTTTCCCCAGTGCAAGGTCGTTGTCGGCAACTTGGGCCCGGGGGGTTGGATACCCCGGAGCTGTCCCGGCGGTATGGTCATTGGGAAGCGCCATGACAATCAGGTTAGGGAAGCTGTCGCCCTGCATCTGCTCATAGGCATGCAATTCTTCAATAAATGCATCTGCCCGCATCTGATCGTTGATCTTGGGGTCGTCGTATCCTGGGAACGACTGCGCCAGTAAAGGCCGCACCCGGGAAATGGTGCTTGTGTTGCGGAATTCAAAAGGCTCTTTGTTTTGGTATTTCCGGTAAATGTCCGTCCAGGTCAGGGATTTGTCAAACTCCAGAAAGCAGGCTTCTCCATAAATGCGGACCGATTTGCCATAGTCCAGGGCATGATTCCAGATAAACCCGTTTTTAGTGTATACCATTGCGTCGTATTGCCGGTGCGGGTAGCTTCGGAACCACCCCCGGACGCTCTTTTCGACGTAATCCGACACGATGCCTGCGTCGGTCCATTGGTGACCTTCTGCGGATGATTTCCCCGACACGTAGTAGTTGTCGAGCAGGGAATATTCCAGGGCCAGTTTGTGCTGGTTGGGAGTGACGCTGTCGCCGAATACGCACAATTCCGGTTTGCCCCGCCCTTGGGGAAGGTCGCCATATACCTGGTCGTATGTCCGGTTTTCTTTAATAATATATACGACGTGTTTGAACAGCGAGGGTTCGCCGATGCGTTCCGGCAAGGGTTTGGGAGCTACGCCTGGCCTGGGGGCTTGCCTGCTCCACAATTCCCGGAAGGTAAGGTTCAACCGGTTGACTTTTCGGGTGTGCTTGCGAAGTTTTTCGGGGCGGGGCACTTTAACCACTGAAATGGAAGCCAGCTGCTCATGGGCATTGAACGCCCCTTCAAAGGCGTCCTCCGGTTCCAGTTTTGGAAAGCGCTGTTTCAATTCTTCGGTTTGATTGCGTACCCGGGCGCCGGTGGCTTCCAAATTAGCCACGTACAGGGTGTTGTCCAGGCAGAGCAGTCCCGAAGGATACGCTTCGGTGGGGATGAAGCCCGTTACGGAGGGCATATCGCCCAGTTGAACGACCGCCACTGCATTGTCGAGGCCGTTCGACACGAACAGCGTCGTACCGGTTTTATCCAATGCGAGCCCGTTGGGACTGCTGCCGATAAGGGCAGACTTGGTATTGAAGAGCCCGACAGGAATAGTCTGCGCCACCGCGTCCGTCCGGGTATCGATCACGGTCACGTCGTCGCTGTTGCCGTTGGCCACATAGAGGAGTAGGGAATCGGGACTTACCGCCATGGCATTGGGGTGCAAACCCACCTGGATTTCTTTCAGAACCTGGCCTTCCCGAAGCCCGATTACCGAAACCGACCCTGTGGAAATGGCGCCTGTTTGCGGCTCGACGTAAGCGGCGCCCCAGGGCACGCCGGCGGTTTCGAGGTTCGGGTCGGAGGGCGCCGGCCCGCCCCAGTTGCTCACGTAAGCTTTGCCTTGCGCCAGCTTCACCCCAAAAGGCGCTACGCCCGTGGGGGCAGTCCAGAGGATCTGGCGATCGCGGAAACGCATTTTCAGCAATTGGTTGTTGCCGTTTAACACGATGTACAAAACGCATTCCCCGTTTTCAAAGGCTACTTCTAGTTCGTTGGGAAGGGATATCGGCGCTGGAGCGGCGGCAGCGACCGGAATGAACTCCGGTTGCCCCAGCGAATCGGCAGTCCACCGGAGCAGCATGACGCCTGAGCGGCCTCTTTCCCGCTCAGAAGCGCCCCAGGCCAGGTAGGTTTGACGTTCAAATTCAAACGTCTTCAACCCCGAGAAAGTGCTCATCAGCGCCCGGAACTGGGGGTAATCCTGAAAGCTCCAGCGGGCAGTGAACGCGTTGGACTCGCGGTCTAAAACAGCTACTCCATACCGGTCTTCGACCGCCAGATAACGGGAATCAGGGAGCAGGGTCACATCCAGGGCATGGTTCTCCAAACGGGGGTTTCCGAATTCGAGGACCTTTCCTGCCGAGGCAACCAACCGGTTGTAGGGCATGATGATGGGCGATTGGTTGTCCAAAACGCGGACCGACCCGGGAAGGAGAAGGGGTTGCTCCGCTTGCTGCGCCATAGCCGGCAGGCATAGAAGAGAGAGGCCAAACAGGAAGGAAAGATGAATTTTCACGGCAGAATAGATTTTAATGCAAAGGAATACCCCGCCATAACAAGATACGGATCTTCCGGGAAAAAAGATCCAGCGAGGGCTTTCGATGTATTTTCCGATAACGCCGACCCAACTCAACAAGATAAAAAAAAGGCTGCATCGACAGGCAACACTTGCGTCCGAAGGTTCGGAGTAAGCGCTGCCTATCGATGCAGCCTTTTAGGGTTATCGCTGCGCCCCGCTGTTTATTCCTTCACCACCTTAATGACTTCGGTGGACGAAGCCCCAATGCGAATGCGCAGGAAGTACAACCCATTGGGCAGGCCCGTCAGGTCGATCTTATCCTGAACCTGGGAGGCCGTCAAATTCCAGGTCCGCATCAGCCGGCCATTGGATTGAAGCATCTCCACGCGAATGGGTTCATTGGATGGAACGTCCTTGAGAATATCCAGGTACAAGGTAGATTCCGCCGGGTTAGGGTATACAAACGCCAGGCTTTGCTGTCCTTCCATGGCTACTGCTACATTGACTACGTTGGAGTATATCTGGTTTCCAAATTCATCCTGGGCCATCACGCGGTAGAAATTCCGCCCGTTTTTGACGTCCGTGTCGATGTATTGGTAGTAGCGCAAGCCGGCATTAGTGGTCATGACTTCGTCCACTTCGGCAATCGTTTTCCAGCGTTCTCCATCAGGCCCTTCCTGCACTTCGAAGAAATAATCCAGGTTGTCGTCCTGAATATGCCAGCGCAGGTTCACTTGATTGCGGTTGTCGATCAGCGCATTGACCACGAGGTTCTCTCCTTCGCAATAGGTTGGGCTGGAGGTAATAAAGAACCGTACCGAATCGGTCACGGTACAGTTGTTTTCAGTGACCGTAACTTTAGCTACCAGCCACCCCAGGCTCTTTGGAATGAATGTAGCCACTTTGCCAAACGCCACGTTGGGCGAAATATCTACCGGTCCGAACAAAGGAGAAATTTCCCACTTCACCTGAGGATTCTCGGTTTTGGTTTCCACCTTGAGGTTGAACGGTTCATCCTTGCAATAGGTATATTCCGCTACGATATCAGCCAGGGCTTTGCCTTCGACAACGATCTTGACGACCTCCGGTTCCAGGAAGTTGGGGCAACCTACCCTTCTGGCGCAGCGGGCGAAATAGGTCGTTTGCGTCAGAGGGCCTGGATCGTAGGTGGGGGAGTTCGAGTTGAGGATCATTTGGAAGGAACCAGCTTCAAAGGTATCCTTTATGGTGGAGAACATCCAGAGGTACTCCAGCACGCCCTTTCCTCCGGAAGCGTCCCGAATGCTCACCAGTGGCGCCGGGTCCATGCCAATTCCGCAAAGGGTTTGGTCGTAGCCAATTTTGCCCGGATCGGTGATATTCACGCAGGGCATGATAAACCCGGCGTCAATAGTAAAGTTATTCACCCCGGAGGAGATGGTATAAACCGGCGTCATCAGGGAAACCGGATCCATGTCGCTGTCCCTGGCGTCGTCGCTGCCCGCATTGGCTTTGGTTGGCACAAAGTCCGTATCAGGAGGCAGCATAAAGGTGATCTTGTATGTCCCTGGATCGACGAGGAACATATACATACCGGTATTGTCTGTTACGGCGGTGTCGATGTTCACCGTTTGGGTTCCTACCTTTTGCAAGATAGCTTTGACCCCGGCGATTCCCGGCTCGCTTACGCCCTGTATCCCATTCTCGTCCTGATCAAACCATACAAAGTCGCCGATCTTCACCTTGCAGTTTTCCGTAACTACGCGGAAGGGGAAGATCTCCACCGCTTCGCACTCGAGCGGATTATCTGGAACAAACCGGACTTTCAATTCATACGAACCGGGTCCTAAGGTTTTGGGATTGATCGACGTTACGGACGCTCCATTGAGCGTGTAGAACATCTGACCCGGCATAGGCAGCGGAACGTTGATGGGGTATGGGTCGTCATTGAAGCAGAACGTTTCCAGGAGCAACCCAAACTCGAGCTCTGGATACCGGCATACGTTCTCTATAGAAACAGTGTCCATTCCATTGGTCACCTTGACTTTATAGCCTATTCCGTCGACATGCCGGAATTCATACTGGTACACTCCGGTGCGGATCTCCTGTAGCGTAGTGCCTGTAGGGACAGGTAGCGGCGCCGCGGGCGGGGCCGGACTGGTAGACAGGTACATGCCGGTTTGTTCAATGATGCGCCATGTGTCGCCCGTCAGACCCTGTAATTCCAGTATTTCCCGGAATTGCCCGTTCCCTTTGGCGGTAGCGTTATCCAAACACTCGCATTCCAGGGAGGGGAACAGGTTGACATCGTTGATCATGCCGGCGTCCCAGGTGAGGTCGATCTCGCCGGCGTCCACCGTAAAGACGACGGTCATGCCCATCACCCGGTCAGCGTCGCTGTCCAGCGAATCGTTGGCAATGCTGTTAGGGGTAGAAAACTGAAGCGAATCCGGCAGGATGAACGTTATTTTGTAGCTGCCGGGCTCCACAACGAAATAATAACGCCCGTTTTGGTCTGTAACGGTCGTATCCGGCTGAGGAGGAAGGGTTTCGGTAACCGGCGTGATAATGACTGTGATACCCGGGATGCCCAGTTCATTGGGATCCTGGACCCCATCCTGATCGATATCAAACCAAACGTAATCGCCTACGAGCGCGTTGGACACTGTTGGTGTGACGGAGCATGTGGTGCGGCACCCATTGGCATCGGTGATGGTCACCTGGTACTCGCTGGAACTCAGTCCCGTTGCTATGGGCCCTGTCTGTCCGTTGCTCCAGCGGATATCATATGGCCCCACGCCCCCGGAAACCAACACCGTGGCTTCCCCATCGGAAGCGGTGGGAGAACTCACCGGCTTGGTGACGACGATATTGCACTGAGGCGCGCCGAAATCCCGGATGACGACCGTACCGGTTTCCTCGCAACCGTTGGCATCCGTAACGACCACCGTATAAACGCCGGCAGACAGCCCGGAAAGTGTATCGGTCGAAGCGCCGGTATTCCACAAATAGCTATAAGGCGGCGTGCCTCCAGTTGCCTTGCAAACGGCATAACCGGTGCCCCCCTCTCCGCAATCTACGTCTTTGGCTGTAAGCGTCAGTTTGATGGAATCCGGCTGGGAAATGATCACGGTGGCGTCGGCCCGGCAACCTGCTGCATCGGTAGCAGTTACCCCATAGGTTCCGGCGGGTACGTTTGTCAGTTTCGGCCCTTGGGTTCCGTTACTCCAGGCGAACGTTATCGGAGGAACGCCGCCTTCCGCACTGGCCATGGCGCTACCTGTGGAGTCGCCGTAGCATGCGGGAGGAGTGACCATCACATTGATATTGATAGGCGGCACGACAAGAATTGTAACGGAATCGGTATCCGTACACCCTTTGGCGTCGGTTACGGTAATCCGGTAGGTACCGCTTCCAAGCCCGGATATCTTGGCGGTCGTTGCGCCGGTACTCCAAAGGTAGGAAAAAGGAGACATGCCGGAAGACACGATGGCTTCAGCCATGCCGCCGTTGGGAATCCCGCAGATGGTGTCCATAGCAGAGATCTCGATCTGAGGGAGCGGAGCTCCATTGATCGTTCTGGAAGCGGTCGCCTTACACCCTTTTGCATCGGTGACAGTCAGGGTATATGTGCCTGGATTCAGATTGTCCAGGTTGGCGGTAGTATCGCCGCTGCTCCATGCGAATTTATACGGCGCCGTTCCTCCGGAAACCGAAGAGGTGATGGTTCCCTTCTGCTGTCCAGTGCAGATCAGGACCGGGCCAGACAGGCCGATCTGGATGGCGTCGGGTTCTTTGACGGTCACCGAGGCGGTGGCAGTACATCCCGCTGCATCCGTAACCGTGACGGTATAGGCGCCTGCTTTTACCCCAATGATCTGAGGGCTGGCTGCGCCATTGTTCCATGCGTAGGTATACGGCGGTTTTCCGCCAGAAGCGGAAACGCTGACCGTGCCATTGGCGCCGCCTTTGCAGTCGGCATCCGTTGCGCTGATGGTAAGCGTTATAGCCGGAATGATCTCCACTACGCCCTGGGCTGTATCTTTACAGCTATTGGCGTCGGTTACGGTCACGATGTAGGTTCCCGAGCCGAGGCCGGTAAGGTTCTTGGCGCTGGCGCCATTGCTCCAGGAATAGGAATACGGGCTCGTTCCGCCGGTTACCTGAGCCTGGGCGGTACCGGTATTTTCACCGCCGCACACAATGCCTGAAGCGGTGACCGTCGCATCTGGTTTAGGCGCTTCCTGGATTGTAGCCGAAGCCGAAGCCTCGCAGCCTTTCGAGTCCGTTACCGTCACGCGGTATGTTCCGGGCCCAAGGTTTTGTATGGTTTGAGTGCTGCCTCCCGTGTTCCATAGGAAAATATACGGCATAGTACCTCCCGTAACGGCAGCCGTCGCCGATCCGGTTTTAGATCCCTGGCAAACCAAATTTGTGGCAATAACCTGGACTTCAACGGCGGGAGGTTCATTTATCGAAACAGAGCTAATCTTTTGACAACCTTGTCCATCCGTTACGGTAACGGAGTACGCGCCTTTGCGGAGGTTGAAGACTTTGGCAGTACTTCCGCCATTGCTCCACGCATAAGTAAAGGGGCCCGTTCCGGTAGTGACCTTTACCTCGGCAGTGCCGTCGGCTGCGCCGCATGTGGTCGCATCGGTTTTGACCGTTGTTATGGACAGCGGATTGGCCGGATCGACGGTCACGGAAGTCGTTTTCAGGCAGCCAACGGCGTCCGTAACGGTGATGGAATAGGCGCCGGGAGCGAGGTTGCTCTTGGCATTTGGGCCTGCTCCTCCGTTGCTCCAGATATAGGTATACGGCGCAAGGCCATTGGTTGCCGTGACGGTAACCATGCCGTCGTTCTCCCCTGGGCAGGTTTCGTCCTTGACGGTTGTGCTGATCTTTAATTTGGATCTGGGGATAAGTTCGATCTGACGCACTGCGGTACATTGCAACGCATCGGTTATTGTGACGACGAAGACGCCGGCCCCCAGGTTATTGCGGGTAGCGGTTGTCTGGCCGGAATTCCAGCGATAGGAATAGGGCGGCGTTCCTCCTGTTACAGACGTAATGGTAATACTTCCGTTTTCGTCGCCTTCGCAGGTCGGGCCAACGGAGTTAATTCCGATCACAAACGGAGGCGGTGTGGTAACCGTGGCGGAGGCATTGGCTTTACACCCTTTGGAATCTGTAACCGTCACGCTGTAAGTTCCTCCGGATACGCCGGAGAGGTTGGCGGTCGTCGCTCCATTGCTCCACAGATAGGTAAACGGGCCCATACCGCCTGAAACGGTGGAGGTCACAGAACCGTTGCTCCCTTCAGGACAGGTTACGCCCTGAGCCTGAAGGCTGATGGTGAGCGGATCGACGGATACCTGGATGCATTCGATGCGGCCGCAGAGTTTGGAATCAGCAACCGTGACGCAGTATTTTCCGGATGTCGTAAAGGTATTGACCGGGCCGGAAGTGCCCCCGTCCCAATTATAAGTATACGGGCCTGTGCCGCCGCTGGCAGAGGCTGTAACCGTTACCGGACCGGAACAATTCTGATTCGTGGCGAACGTAACGACAATAGGAGGCTGCCCGTTTACTGTGGCAGACCGGATAATGCTGTTTTGTGCTGCATCTGTGACGGTAACCGTGTACGTGCCCGGAGGCAGTTTTGTGATCGTTGCCGTATTGGCGCCGGTATTCCAGGCATACTGGTAAGGCGACGTTCCACCGCTGGCAACCGCTGTTATCTCTCCAGTGGCTGCATTTCCACATTGGACATGGGTAATGTTAAAACTCACGCTCAGCTGAGCGCCGGCATAAGTTGCCAGCCCAAGAAAAAAAAGCAGGAAAGAAAAGGCAGGCGGGAATAGGGAATTCGCAAATGGGAAAGGCCTTTTGTGTAAAGAGGTCATCATGGATTACAGTTTTTGTTATTATGACGTTTATATATACCATTTGACCAATACCGCCAAAGCATTGGTAGCTACCAACATGTAAAGGAGATGGGCCAGATCATGCTCTGCTGAAGTGTTAACGAGGATATGGGTAGAGCCGCCGTAACGAAAAGCTGAGGTATTAAGCGGAACTACTGCAAAAAAAGCACTTTTTCAATTAAGAATCAAAAAAAGTGCGAAAATAAAAAAGTCGTACTACAAACGCAGCACGACCTACTACTAACAAATTATAATCCCATGAATATACCTTCCAAACTCTGAATGGAACCGTTTTCTAAATCAATCCATCCGCTTGACCTTTCAATGATTCCTTATGCAAATATACAAGGATCTGATTAAAAAAGTTCTCCTAAATAAAAAAACTATTGATTTTTTTAACACTTTAACTAATCGTTAAGCCGGACGCCAAAAAAAGAAAGTCGCACTGGAAACCAGTACGACTTGCTCGAATATAATCCCATGAACATTAAAACAATTCTTAACCTTTTGAAGGTATATCTTGAAGCGAAGCGCTTTCTTTTCGTTGTCTCTTTAAAGCTTGCTTATAGTAAGTCAGATCAATCTGCTCAATCCGACTTACTATACAGCAAGGAAAAGGATCCCATGAACATATCCAAATTTCGCGTCCGGTTCATTTACCAAGACGTTCGTTTGACAATACAAACATCTTACTTTTCCTTCCATGCGTCAAAGACAAAATCACCCCATTGTGAAAAATAAAATGTATTCGATAGAGTCTGTTTATTAAATAAAATGGCTGATAATTAATTGTATAAACAAAATTTAAAGCGTTTAATTCGTTTTAATAGTGAAAAAATAAATCAGGTTCCTTTTTTTTCTTTAAAAAAAAATTTTCCTCCCGGACCGTTTTTTTTATTCAAGCCCTATATAAACGCGCAAGGGAAACTCTTTGACAAACGACACGCTGCAGACCAGTAACGGAGGGGTGGGGTGGCTAGATGATTGAAAACTCACCGGCATAAACCCCAAAAATGCGGGCCCAGGATTGCTTCGTGGAGTGCGAGGCGGAGCCTCGGCATGATAGTGGGCACGAGGCGGAGCCTCGCGCCAGTTTGTGTCGGAGCCTCGCGCCAGTTTACGTCGGAGCCTCGCGCCAGTTTGTGTCGGAGCCTCGCGCCAGTTCACCCAAACGCCTAAACGCCCAAGCGCTTTAACGCCCCCTCCCTTATTTCGGCTTCCCAAACGCCGGGTTATTCACAAACGCGGTATCGGTGAGCATTTTCAGGAAGGAGATGAGATCGGCTTTATCCTGATCGGTAAGGGTAAACTTTATGATGTTCGGGTCTACATTGGCTGCCGGATGCCCTCCGGAGCTATAATGATTCAGTACTTCCTCCAGGGTTTTGAATCGTCCGTCGTGCATATAGGGGGCTGTCAGCTCCACATTTCTCAGAGAAGGTACCTTAAACCGGCCATTGTCGTATTGATTTTTAGAAATCGCCCCCCGACCCAAATCGGGAAATTGATCGAGGGTAGCGGCGCTGTCGAGGCCGTTATTGCGGAAGTTATGATCAGAGAAGAACGGGTTAAAGTGGCAATGGGAACACCCCGGGTGCTCGACGGTTTGATCGTCTTCAATAAAAAAGAGCGAAATCCCGCGCTGCTCGGAATCGGTAGGAAACCCTTGCCTGCCCCAAAGGACGCGGTCATAGCGCGATTGCGCGCTGACCAGGGTGCGCACAAACTGTCCTATTGCCTTGGAAGCGAGATCGCGGGTTATTTCAGAGGACCGCTCGATACCAAACGCCTTCCGGAACAGTTGGGGGTACGATTTATGTTTGCGCAATTTCCGCTCTACGTTATCCCAGGTATCGTTGTTTTCCAGGTGATCTTCGATGGTGACAAAGGCGATCTCTTCGGGCGACGCCGCTCTGCCATCCCAAAAAAAACCGCGCGGGTTGTAGGCCAGATTGACCAGGGCCATGGCGTTGCGCTTGCCCGGAAGCCCCAAAACGCCGGTGTTTACGGAGCGGTCGTTGGCGAAGGACTTTTCCTGACGGTGGCAACTGGCACAGGCAAGGGTGCTGTCGACAGAGAGAATGGGGTCGTAAAATAAATGCCTGCCCAACTCAACCCCATCCACGGTAAGCGGGTTGTCCGGCAGAATAATGGGCGCTGGAAACCAGGAAGGCAGATTAAAGGTGTAGGGCTTGGGGTCGTAGGTAGCCGTGATCCGGTCGTCCGTAGTGCAATCGGTACAATCGGCGCCCGGAGTATCCGGTTCGCAGGAAACAGCCGCCAGGCTAAAGGCGAGGACGCCTGAAATCCAGAAAACGTATTTTCGTTTATGGTCCATGAGAAGGGAGTTTATCCTGGTATTGCCAGGGATTCTTAAAAGCGGGGTTTTTAAGGAATGCCGTGTCCGTAAGTGTTCCGAAAAAAGCCATCATATCCGCCCGGTCCTGGGCAGACAAATAGAGTTTCCGGACATTGGCATTCAGGTTTTCAGCGGCATGGCCTCCGGAAGCATAATGGTCCAGCACCTCGTCCATGGTTTTAAACCGCCCGTCGTGCATATAGGGGGCTGTCAGCAGCACATTGCGCAGCGTTGGAACCCGGAACCTTCCCAGATCGAATCGGTTTCCCGTTACAGCGCCCTGGCCTGGGTCGGCAAACCCTTCCAGGGAAGCGGCTTGCTGAACCCCGTTGTTGTGATATTGCAGGTCGGTGAACAGGGGATCTACATGGCAATGGTTACATTCTGAAACAGCCATTTCTTTCGACGCGTCAAAGAAAATAGTCCAGCCCCGCTTTTCTTCCGGGCTGAACGCTTCTTCTTCCCGCATTACCCGGTCAAACTTGGTATCACTGCTGACGAGCGTGCGTTCAAACTGGGCCAAAGCTTTGGCAACCAGCATACTGTCGATCTCCCTGGCCCTGCGAATGGAAAAGGCCTCGCTGAACCAACGGACGTATTGCCGGTTGTTTTGCAATCTGCGGACCGCATCCCGCCAGTTAAAAGCCATTTCTTTGGGGTCCCGGACAGGGTGAAAAGCCTGCTCCTCCAAACTGGGGGACCGGCCGTCCCAGAAAAGGCCGGTGTAATAGTACCCAACATTAACCAGCGACATGGAACTCCGCGTGCCTTCCAGACCAACAATGCCTTCGCTTACCGCTTTGGCATCGGTAAAAGCCAGTTCCGGTATGTGACACGTAGCACACGACATGCTGCTGTCGGCCGACAAGACTGGGTCGAAAAACAGCCTCCGGCCCAACGCAATGCCTTCTTCGGTCAGTGGGTTATCCGCAGGAATAACCATTTGAGGAAATCCCACGGGGTCCTTCCAGGTTACCAGAACCGGTTTGGTATCTTCGCCGAAAATTCCCGCCCCACAAGCCGTCGCGCCAAATACCGCGACGCCCCACCAAAGGATTCGTGCGACGCGATCAGCCGTCATTGCCCATTCATAGAAATCGCAGCCTCCAGGTTATCAGCCATAAACTTCGCCAGAGCCATGTCGGTTGTATGATCGATCGTCACTTTCCGGAAATCCACAAATTCTGTTGCTCCAGCTACTAATACCCGGCGGGCATCCACCTGGAAAGACAAGGCCTTGTGGTTTTCGTCGATCGTAAAATCCTGGAGGAAGGTCTTGGTGCGGTAGAATTGGTTCTCTCCAATATGGAACGTCAGTTTTTCGGCATACTGTCCATCGCCTTTCACATCGGCGTTGCCCTCGACTTTGAAGAAAATATACCCGCGTGCCCAGGACCAGTAGTTTCCGTCCAGCGGATGCGGGGGGGTGTAGCTGTTGGGGCTGGTGGCGTTGAGCGTGGGGGAAACACCAAGCCCCATCACGACGCCCTTGTATTTTCCTGAAGGCACATTCTTAACGTCCACCGTGATCCCTGCTGCTGCCTGAGCTGTATTCTGGACGTCTTTGAAATTTATCAGGGCAATGTCAATCAGCTTGACCGTATCGGTTTTGGATCCATTCTGCTTCAACAGCCCCAGATCGGACACATAAAACTGGAACAGCTGAAACTTCATTCGCATATTGGCTTCGTAAGCGTAATCCTGGGAGAACATCACCAGAGGTTGTTGCCCGAAACTCGCTTGAAAATTAACGGCAACGTCCTGTTTTTGATCTGCAGTAGCGCTGTTTTCGTTTTCGCAAGCTGTTAAGACCAATAGAGCAAAGGGAAGTAGCCAGAAGAGGTTTTTCATTGGAATAAATTATGGTTTGGATTTTCCAGACATTCGCCAATATAGTATAACTAATTTTCCGTGGCAGTGATCTGCGTCACTGCTATGGAATTTTTCACATTGTCGGCTATCTTGCGAAGAAGGTCCTCTGAGGAGTCGGTGCGAAGGTCGGCGTTCTTAAACCAGGCGCCGTAATCGATCCGCATCCCCACGGAGGCATGATACCCGGGCGCAATGGATACGACCTGAGGGGCTGGCAACTCAATGGTTTGAAAAAACGCCCCGCCGGATGGGAATTCCAATACCCTCGGAATGGTATCTGCCGTCCCGTTGCCGGGGTACACCGAAATTTTGGCATCGAGATATCCCGTTCCCAGCGCCCAAAGAGGATCCGTTTGGGGGCTCAACGGGTGGCTTGAAGGGGCTGAGGCGGGGTCGGCATCCCGGATATTGGGCCCAATCCCGAGGGTCAGGCGAATACGATCGATTTTGCCTCCCATGGTAAAAGTCCCCAGAACCCGCCTGGATAAAGAAGCTGGGGTGGCCAGCGCAAAATTGTCTTCCACTTCAACTTTCAGGCTATCGCTTCCCGAAACCCATTTTCTGAGCAGCAATTTCTCCCGGACGCTAATGGCGGCGCCGTCTTCGGTCAGGAGTTGTAGTTCGCTGAGGTAAAACCGGATATCCTTGAACCGGATCATGTTGCCCGCACCGTCGGGGTACGCGCCGGTATTAAGGGTCAGGTTCAGCAGCGAATCGTTCACCGTGTATTTATGAAGGAGGTCCAGCCGGATCTGAGGAAACTGGCAGCAAGAGGAACAGGTTTTTTCGGCTTCCAATGAGAAGTTAACGGCCTGCACATCAAGGCAGCCTTCCTCCCGCACGGCGCACCCTAAGGCGCCAAGCAACAGGAAGGCCCCAATAAAATGCCACCTAGGCATCTTTGCGCTGTTCTTTCTCATAATCGCGTACCAGCTTTTTGACGATTTGCTTCACCTGGGAAGTAAATTCTTTATTAAGTATCCAGTTGTAGTATTGTTTGTCGTTGGAAAGAACTTCGGCAGCGGGCTGGCCGTTGTATTTGCCAAAGTTAAAAACCACCGTCCCGTCTGCATCGATGCGCAGTTTCTGCGTTGCGTCCAGGAACTTGGTATCGTTGGTGAAGTCGTGCAGCGCTTTCACATCAGGCACAATTGGAGTAGGGGTTACAGCGCCTTGCTCGTCGATATAGTCCACCTCCCGGTACCGGTCCAACTGACCAAAAAACACGTCGATGGTCGCCCGTACGTCGGCCATGGCATCGTGCGCATCGGCGTGTTCTTTGTCGCAATAGAACTTCAGGGCAGCTTTCAGTGTGCGGGGCTCCATTTTGTAGAAGACCCGCTGCACGTCGATCGTCCGCCGCCGCGTCATATCCAGCTCGATACCCACCCGGGCAAATTCTTCCATGAGCATGGGAATATCGAAGCGGTTGGAGTTGTAACCGGCAAAGTCTGCATCCCCGATGAATTCCCGGAGCTTGGGCGCCACCTGGACAAAGGTAGGCTTTTTGGCCACGTCTTTGGGAGAGATCCCATGTACGAGCATAGCTTCCAGGGAGATCGGGATTCCAGGGTTGATCAGCATCGTCAGTTCCTGAGGTTCTTTGCCGTCCTTGGGATATTTTATCATCGCAATCTGCAGAATACGGTCGGTTACGACGTTCAGCCCGGTGGCTTCGATGTCGAGGAAGACTAGGTCGCGGTCGAGAGAGAGGGTCATGATGTTGGTGGTTGGGGGGTTAATTATAAGGCGTAAAGTTAAAGGGTTCAAGGGATTAGGGGAAATGCTATTTTTTCTGAGGTAAAAGGCGTTCGAGGCCGCGGGAATATTTCACCGACATCGTGCCGTTGGGTTCGCCGGTAATGAAGTAAGCTTCGAGGTTTTCCATTCGTTCGATCATAGCCATGGCTTTTTCAGGACCAAGGACCATACATGCGGTGGCGTAAGCGTCGGCAGTCATGGCATCCGGGGCAAAAACGGAGGCACTAAGCAGGGCATTTCGCTCAGGGAAGCCGGTATGGGGGTTTATGGTATGGCTGTACTTGACGCCTTCCACCTGATAAAACTTGCGGTAATTGCCGGAGGTGGCGAGGGCGCGGTCGATCAACGGAACGGTGGTGAAGATCTCGTCCGTTTGACCGTTTTCGCTGGGCGTGTTGATGCCGATCGTCCAGGGCTTGCCGCGGGGGTTGAACCCACGGGCCACGACTTCGCCGCCGATGTCTACCAGATAGGCGGTAACGCCTTTGCTTTCCAGGATACGGCCCACTTCATCCACGCCGTACCCCTGGGCAATGGCGTTAAAATCGAGCTGGATGCCTGTGACCGCTTTCCGGAGGAGGACGGAATCCTTGCCCACCGGGATCATTTGGATTTTGTTCAGGCCTACCAACTGGCGCAGCGAATCGACCTTCAGGCTGTCAACCCGGTCCACTTTCCTGGGCTTTACCCCAAAGCCCCAATACGCGACCAGAGGCATCACGGTGGGGTCAAAAGCGCCGCTGCTCGCCGCGTACACTTCCCTGGATTTGACGAAATTGGTCAGAAAATGGCGGGCGCTTACAGGCAAAACTACGTCCAGGCCAGGTGAGGCGTTAAACCGGGAGATAATAGAGGTATCCAGGTAAGTCGACGCTTCGCGGTTCAGATCCAGCAGAAAGGCTTCGATCTCCGGGGTGAAGTCGCGCTGCAGCGAATCGGCATAGGTCACCCGGTAATACGTTCCCATTGCATTGCCTTCCAGCGTCAGGTAAGGGATGTCCTGCTTTTTTTCCTGATGGCAGCCTGAAAGAACAGCCGCCACCACAGGCAAGAATAAAAAGAGCAAACGCAGCATAGCATTATTTTTTAGCCCGAAGTTGTTCATCAGCAGAAAACCATCCTGGGCCGGTAAGCATCAACGCTCCATAGACCACGAGATACAAGAACGCCAATTCCATTTCGCTATAGGGTTCTCCCCAATGCGAATAAAAAGCGGCCACCAGCATGGTGACGATCAACGGGATCAGGGCCCAGCGCGTCCACAAGCCGATCACCAGAAGGCCGGCGCAGATTACCTCGGCGAATGTGGCAAGGCTCAATGAGGCAACAGGCCCCAGGCCAAAAGGATCGGAAAAGCGAATCTCGGCATCGCCAAATAAACGCCCCAGTTTTCTTAAGCCATGTCCGGCGATCATCGAAGCGCCGAACACGACACGCAGAAGGAGGAGGGCCCAATCGAAGTTTTTTGAGTATGCCATAGTTCAAAAGGGTTCAAAAGGGTTCAAAAGGGTTCAAAGGTTCAAAGGGGCAAGGGGGCAAGGTTAAATAGGGGTATAGGAGGAGCGATTGCTCCGCAAAAGTAAGCACTCGCCCACAGGAATTTCACTACGCGGTCGGGAATCTTCGCTATTTTCGCCGAAACATTGAATAAACCAATGGAAAGGCGAATCAGCGAAAGGGGATTATACACAGTAGCGGCTTGGCTATTTCTGGGTGGGATGCTTTTGTTTTTGGGGAAAGTCCCTTTGTACCTTGAGGAGCCCCGCCGGGCGCTGGTAGCCATGGAGATGGTGGCTTCGGGCAACTACTGGGCGTCCACCCTGTTTGGGGAGTGGTATTATAACAAACCGCCGCTGTTCAACTGGGTATTGCTGCTTTTTGTCTGGCTGGGCGGCGGGTTTCACGAATGGGCGTTGCGGTTGCCTACGGTGTTGTCGGTAGCCGGAATTGCAGGATTGTTGTTTTTATCGGGGAAAAAGTATATCAGCCCCCATTTTGGCATGGTGTCGGGTTTGCTTTTCGTCAGCTTCAGCGCGGTGTTGTTTTATTTCAGCGCCCTGGCAGAGATCGACCTGTTTTATGCGCTGATCGTTTTTGGAGGGTTGCTGGCCATGTACTATTTTGGGGAGCAGAAGCGGTATATTCCCCTGTTTTTCCTGGTTTACCTGAGCTGTGCGCTTGGGGTGATGGCAAAAGGATTGCCCTCTCTGGCCTTCACGGCGCTGTCGCTGCTTGCTTATTTCATCGATAAAAAACAGTTTAAGGTTTTGTTTTCCCCGGCGCATATTGGAGGCATCCTACTGCTCGCCGGACTATTGGGCGCCTACGCCTGGAAATACGCCCAATACAATAACCCCATGTTCTTGCTGGAAACCCTGGTGGGCGAATCCAGCGACCGGACGATGGCCTCCAATTCTGCCAGAGCTTTTTTCCGGCAACTGATCGTTTTTCCGTTGGATGTGTTCAAAGACCTGCTTCCGGGGGGCTTGCTGGCAGTATTCCTGTTCCGGCGCGACGCAGGGGATTTCCTGTTCCGGAGGCATCCTTTCATCCGGTTTTGCGCGTTGATGCTGCTGGTCAACATTGTCCTCTACTGGTTTTCGCCGGGCACGCGCATCCGTTATGTGTACCCCTTGTTCCCTTTCGCCGCCTGTCTTCTGGCCTGGGGCTACGAGCGCCGGGGCGAAGCGGTCATCTGGGCTGGCCGTTTTTTCCGCTCCGCTTCAGGCGTAGTAACCGGCCTGTTTGGGATAGGCGCCTTAACCCTGCCTTTTGTGCCCGATTTGCAGTTTTTAACCCTTATCTGGCCCTTGTCGATAGCCTTCGCGCTGTTATTTGCGGGTTTATGGGCTTTCCGGAGGCGACAGCCGCAACTTTCTCTACCAGTTCTGTTTCTGACCCTTGGCGCTGCCCGCCTCCTTTTTGATACGACGGTTTTCCCCCAGCGCGCCCATAATACCGAAGCGCAACGCAACAAAGAACTGGCCTCACAAATTTACCAACTCGCCGGCGATCGCCCGTTATACCTGTATGGAGAGGAGAAAGTGATTTCGTATACTACCAGCTTCTACCTCAATCGCTTGCGCGCTCAGCCTATCCGGCTTCAGGACCAACTTCAGCGCGGGCAATTCTACCTCATGCCGCTGGATTTGACCGGCAAACGGGACTCCGTTTTATTGAGATTCGAATATGGGAGGAAGGAGAAGGGGCTGGTTATTAGACGTTAGAGGTTAGACGTTAGAGGTTAGACGTTAGAGGTTAGACGTTAGAGGTTAGAGGTTGGCGGTTTGAATCTCCAGCATTGAGTACGGCTTTCCAAACGCACAAACGCCTAAACGCACAAACGCCTAAACGCACAAACGCCTAAACGCCTAAACGCCATTTTTTCCCCGATAAACCGTATACTTGCAGATAAATAACTTCACGGCAGCATGCAGTTTTTGTATCCGTTGTTTTTAGTGGGCGCGTTGAGTCTGGCGATTCCGGTCATCCTGCATTTGTTTTACTTCAGGAGGTTCAAGAAGGTGTATTTCACTAATGTGCGGTTTTTGAAGGAGGTGAAAGAGGAGACGAGTTCCCGCTCGCGGCTGCGGAACCTGCTGGTGTTGCTCATGCGGTTGCTCGCTTTTCTGTTTCTCGTGTTGGCATTTGCCCAGCCGTTTATCCCCAGGGGTGAAGCGGTGAAAAAAGGGATCAAGGCAGTGAGCGTGTATGTCGATAATTCCTTTAGTATGAGCGCGTTAAGCCAGGATGTCCCTTTGCTGGAACAAGCCAAGGCGCGTGCGCGGGAGATCGTCAAATCATACAATACAGAAGACCGGTTTCAGGTGATCAGCAACGAGTTCTCGGGGCGGCAGCAGCGGCTCGTCAGCCAGGAAGATGCCCTGGCTGCCATCGAGGAGATCGGACTGGCGCCGGACGCCCGCAATTTGTCGGCCGTGCTGGAACGGCAAAAACAAGCGCTTTCTCTTGGCAAAACGGACAATCTGGTCGCATACCAACTATCGGACTTTCAGAAGAGCGCCTGCGACATTGCCCGGTATGCCGATTCCACGGTCGAGTTGAACCTGATGCCCCTTCAGGCGGTAAGGGAGCGCAACATCAGCATCGATTCCGTTTGGTTTGAAGCCCCGGTTCAAATGCTCAATCAAACCAACCCGCTGTTTATCCGCATCCGCAACCACAGCGACGAGCCGGCAGAGAACGTCCGCCTGTCGATCCAGTACGAAGGCCAAACAAAACCGGTAGGCGAATTTGCGATCCCTCCACGCTCCATGGTAACTGATACCTTCAATCTTACCATCCTGCGCACCGGCTGGAGGGAAGCCAAACTATCCCTGACCGACTACCCGGTTCAGTTTGACGACCACTACTTCTTCAGCTTTTTGGTTTCTGAAAAAGTCCGGGTACTTACGATTTTCGAGGGAAGCGCCAACCGGTACCTGGATGCAGCGCTGCGCGGGCTGCCTCAGTTTGAGTCTTCCCAGCAACCTATTCAGGGACTGGATTATTCCTCGTTTTCGGGTTTTCAACTCATCGTGCTCAACGATGTGACCACGATTTCCTCGGGCTTGGTTTCGGAATTGCGCCGCTACGCCGATCAGGGAGGGAACGTGCTGGTTTTCCCGAACCGCAACCTCAACCTCGCCAATATGCGCGAATTCGCCAACGCTTTTTCAGCCGGCGAACCGCTCGAGTTTGAGCAGCGCCAGCGCCAGGTGAGTGAGGTGAACACCGAAGAATTTATTTTTAAAGACGTATTCGAAAACAAGAGTGCCAACCTTCGTTTGCCTTCTGTTAAAGGTAGCTTCCGCTTTGCACGGGGCGCCGGACAGCAGGGAGAACCCTTGCTCACGTTCCGGGACGGAGGATCCTACCTGAGCAAATTCAAAACCGGCAAAGGGCATCTCTACCTTTGTGCCGCGCCGCTGGCAGAAGAATTCAACAACCTCGTCAGCAACGGGGAAGTCTTTATCCCAATGCTTTACAAAATGGCGATCTCAGCTGGGAATGACCTGCGCATTGCCTATACGATTGGGCGCGACGAGGCCCTTGAAGCCCGCCATCAGGGCGCCGCTTCCGAAATGGTCTATAAGATGAAAGGGCAGGCGGAGGAATTTATTCCCGAACAGCGGATCGTTGGAAGTTCGGTTTACCTGGACGTCAACGGGCAGGTGCGGGAAGCCGGCCATTACCAGCTTTTCCTGCAGCCCGGGGAAACGGTGCAGGAGTTTAGCTTTAACTACGACCGCAAAGAATCTGAGTTGGAATATTTTGACGCTGAGGGGTTAAAAACATTCGCCGGGCCGTTGGCCAATGTAGTTACTGCAACAGACGAAGCCGTGCTGGCCGCTAAAATCGAAGAACAAAGCCGGGGCGTTGTGCTTTGGCGCTGGTGCATTATCATGGCCCTGTTGTTTTTGGCTGCGGAGGCGTTTATCCTTCGTCTTTGGAAAGTTTAACAGCAAATCGCGGCTTTTGGTCGAGTTCACATAGGGAGGCGTCCTAAATTTTGTACATTTGAAAAAAGCAATCAGGACATGAAACTGCTGATCCGGAAAGCGGTCGTCGTAGATCCCCATTCTCCGTACCATGGCAAGGTGTCTGATTTGTTCATCGAAAACGATACCGTGACCGGGATTGGCTCCAACCTCAAACTGAAGGCGGATAAAGTCGTGGAAGCGGAAGGATGCCATGTTTCTCCGGGATGGGTTGACATGGGAGTTCAGGCAGGAGATCCAGGGTTGGAAAATCGCGAAGACCTAAGGTCGGCAGCCCGGGCCGCCGCCGCCGGAGGATACACCGGGATCGGCATTTTTCCCAATACCCAGCCGGTTGTTCATGGCAAAGCGGAAGTGGCGTATTTGATCAATCAAACCAAAGGAGGATTGGTTGATTTCTTTCCCATCGGGGCGATCTCCCTGAATGGCGAAGGGAAACAGATCACTGAAATGATCGACATGCACTATTCCGGAGCGATCGCATTTTCCGACGGCCAATCGGCGGTACAAGACAACGGACTGATGCTTCGCGCCCTCCAATACGTGCGCACGTTCAATGGCGCCGTGATCAACCGCCCCTATGACGAAGCGCTCGGCTTTGAGGGCCAGATGCACGAAGGCGTCGTCAGCACGAGCCTGGGGTTGCGGGGTATCCCTAACCTGGCGGAGGATCTTATGACCCAACGCGATATTTACCTCGCCGATTATGCCGGTTCTAAAATACACCTGTTTGGTTTATCTTCCGGCCATAGCATCGATTTGGTGCGGAAAGCCAAAGCCAGGGGATTGCAGGTTAGCTGTTCTGTTCCGGTCCTGAACCTGGCCTTCGACGACCGGGCCCTGGTCGAATATAACGCCCTCTTCAAGGTCATGCCCCCGCTTAGAAGCCCGGAAGACCAGGAAGCCCTGAAAGCAGGGCTGAAAGACGGCGCCATCGACCTCATCGTTTCCAACCACACCCCTTTGGAAGTGGAATTGAAAATGCTGGAATTCCCCTATGCCGATTTTGGCGCCATCGGCCTGGAAACCGCCTATGGACTGATGAATAAAGCCCTGGAAGGAACGTTGAGCACCGAAGAACTGGTGCGTAAACTCGCTATAAACCCAAGGAAGCTATTCGGCCTGGAACCTGTCAGCATCAGAGAAGGCGGAAAAGCCAACCTGACCTGCTTCATGCCGGAACAGCGCTGGGTCGTGCAGGAGGAACACCTGAAATCAAAATCCAGAAACAGCCCGCTGATAGGTTTGGAGCTCAAAGGTAAAGTGTTGGGAGTAGTGAATAACGGACTGGCCTGGTGGGCGGATTGAAATTTCTTTTTCACCTAATTAAACCAATACGCATGAGCACGCTTGATTCTCCTATTCAATCTCAGCCGCAGGTTTCGTACCGCCCGGTTGGGGTTCGGTTTGGCCTGATCGCTTCCATGATCCTGATCGCCCTTGGACTTGTCGCTCAGGTTGCCGGCCTGTCGGATCCTTCCAATCCATACAGCCCCGGCGCTATTGTGATGAATATTTTGACGTATGGTGTTATGATTGCCGCTATCGTCATGGCAGTGAAACAACACCGGGACTCTGAGTTGGGTGGGTTTATTTCTTTTGGACGCTCTTTTGGGCTTGGCATGCTGGTCATTTTGATCATTGGCGCCGTCACGATGGTATGGACCTTTGTGTATATGTCCTACATCAATCCGGACCTGGTTGAGCAGATCAAAGAAGTGGCTTTGGAACAAGCCAGGGAAAGGCAAGGCCTTTCAGATGAACAGTTGGAGGCTTCCTCCGGCATCATGGGCATGTTTATGCAGCCTTGGTTCATGGCCGTGTCTGCTTTCTTCGGCACCCTTCTGATCGGTTTGATCATCTCCCTGATCGTTGCCGCGATCATGAAGAAAGAAGCAAAGACCGCAGTGATGTAAGGTTTAGTAGTCCCAGGTTTTTTTTACCTTCGCGCTAGCTATTTTATACGCGCGAAGGCATGAATAAGCAGACGAACTTAGTATACGGGCTTATAGCAGGAAGCGCCACCATCGGGTACTTCCTGCTGTTTTATTTTATTCAACCCCGGTTGTTCTTCGACCTTAAGGTTCAATGGGCGTCGCTGCTTATCTTTGTCGGGTTCATGTCGCTGGCGGTGGGCAGCGGAAGGCGAAAGGCTGGAGAAGGGCCTTACCCCTGGCAGCTTGGACTTCGTACCGCTTTTGTCGTGTACGTGTTGGCGGCGGCGATGTACCACCTTTTTTATTTCCTCCTTTATAATTATATCGCGCCGGAATTGGCTTCCATTCAGGAGGCGGTGCTGATGGAAAATCTGGCCAGGTATAAAGACGTTGTGGGAGAACGAAACGCTGAAAATCTGGAAAGAGACATCCGGCAGACCGGGATCGCGCTTACTCCCGGAACCGCCCTGATGGCGCTGGCCAGGAGCATCATCGGAGGGTTTGTGCTGTCTTTGGTTATAGGGTATTTAATGCGAAAAGAATAATATGCCGATCAAGCAAAAGGATATCTCTGTAGTCATTCCCCTGCTTAACGAGGCGGAATCCCTGCCCGAACTTACCGCCTGGATCCGCCAGGTCATGGACCGGCATGGGCTAACCTATGAAGTTATCCTGATCGACGATGGCAGCACGGATCAGTCCTGGCCGGTCATCGAAAAACTCCAGGAACAAACCCCGAACCTTATCGGCATCAAATTCCGCCGGAATTACGGAAAGTCGGCCGCTCTTCACACAGGGTTTCATGCGGCTGAAGGCCGTGTGGTGATCACTATGGACGCCGATTTACAGGATAGCCCCGACGAAATCCCCGAACTCTATCGCCTGATTGTGGAAGAAGGATACGATCTGATCTCGGGATGGAAGAAAAAGCGGTACGACCCGTTGATCAAGACCATTCCTTCCAAGTTTTTCAACGCCGTAACGCGCTGGATGAGCGGCATCTACCTGCACGACTTCAACTGCGGGCTCAAAGCCTATCGCAGGGAAGTAGTTAAGAGCATCGAGGTATACGGAGAAATGCACCGGTATATTCCCCTGCTGGCCAGTTGGGCAGGGTTTAAAAAAATTGGGGAAAAGGTAGTGGAACACCGTTCCCGCAAATACGGAGTTACCAAATTTGGCCTTGAACGCTTCATCAACGGATTCCTCGATTTGTTGTCCATCACGTTTGTCGGACGGTTTGGAAAGCGGCCCATGCACTTTTTCGGCACGTTTGGCACCCTGCTCTTCCTGGTTGGATTCCTGGCAGCGGCTTACCTTGGCGCCAGCAAGCTCTACTATCTGTATCACGGAATGAAAGCCCCTCTCGTGGCCAGTAATCCGTTTTTCTATATTGGGCTCACCAGTATGGTGATCGGCGCCCAGCTTTTCCTTGCGGGATTCCTTGCAGAACTGCTGGTGCGGTCGGCGCCAAACCGCAATAAATACCTGATTGAAAAAATTACCGGCAAAGCCGGACTAGAGGATGCATTCGACACCTTGGAATAAACCAATTAAACAATGAATAGCCAATTACTTAAAGCCATGGCGCCGCACCTGGTTGCGCTCGCGATCTTGTTTACCCTGAATGCTTTGTTTTTTGCTCCTCAGTTCCAGGGCAAGGTTCCCCGGCAGGGAGATATCGTTTCCTGGGAAGCTGCCTCGAAAGAGATCAAAGACTACCGGGAGAAGACAGGAGAGCAGTTGCTCTGGACGGATGCCATGTTCGGAGGTATGCCAGCCTACCAGATTGCTATGGAATACAAAGGTTATTTCCTGGGATGGGCGCAAAAGATCCTTTCTCTGGGCTTTACTTGGCCCATCGGCGGCTTTTTGGCCATGATGATCGCCTTTTACATTATGCTGGCCGTCATGGGAGTACACCCCTGGTTGGCGGTGACGGGTGCACTGGCTTTCGGGTTCACCACCAACAATTTTGTGCTTTTTGAAGCCGGACACTCCAACAAACTGGCTATTCTGATATTCCTTCCCCTGGTTTTTTCGGGACTGTTCCTGATGTTTTATAAAAAGCGCTACCTCCTTGGCGGGGTCCTGTTTGCTCTTGCACTGGGCGGCAACCTTGGCGCCAACCACGTGCAAATGACGTATTATTTCGCTCTTTGCCTTCTGATTCTGGGCGTGTTATGGGTTATCGACAGCCTCCAGGCCCGTTCCTGGAAACCGTTGCTGGTCACTGCCGGGTTGTCGGTAGCCGGCGCTGCATTGGCACTCGGAGCGGTGCTGTCCAACCTTTGGCCCACCTATGAATACGCTCAAGACACCATGCGGGGCAAGCCCATCCTGGAAGCTACCGCCCAGACGGACCCGGCCAGCAGCAGCACGACCGACGGGCTGGCTTGGGATTATGCCATGCAGTGGAGCAACAGCTGGCAGGACGTTATGGCGGTCATCGTCCCCCGGGCCGCCGGAGGAGGATCAAGCGAAAAAGTGAACTCCGGCGCCACATACGATGCCCTCGCCGCTTCCGGCATGCAGCGCAATCCGGATGGCTCCATGCAACTGCCTATGTATTGGGGCGCCCTGCCGTTTACCAGCGGTCCTGTTTATTTTGGCGCGGTGATGGTTTTCCTGTTTGTTTTAGGTCTTTTTCTGGTCAAAGGCTCCCTTAAATGGTGGGCCGGGCTGGCGGTTGTGCTAACCGTTCTTCTTTCATTGGGCAAAAACCTTGAATTGCTCCAGCGCTTGTTCTTCGATTATCTACCGATGTACAACAAGTTTCGTGCGCCGAGCTCCATTCTGACCATTACCGCATTTTTCCCTCCCTTGCTGGGAATATATGCGTTGTCCGGGATCATCAAAAAAACCTATGACGCCAAAGAAGTCCAAAGAGCGCTGGCGTTTGCTGGAGGCATAACCGGGGCTGTATGCCTGTTTTTTGCCGTCCTTGGGTCTTCGTTTTTCTCTTTTTCCAATGCGGGCGACGCCAACTTTCAGGCAGAACTGGTCGAACTGCTCAAGCAAGACCGCCAGTCTTTGCTCTCGGCGGATGCCTGGCGTTCGTTTCTCCTGATTGCCTTGTCTGCGGGCCTTATCTGGGGATATGTCCGCAAAGCCTTTGGACCGGTCGTTCTCATCGCCGGGATTGGCTTGCTGACGTTTATCGATCTGTGGGGGGTGGGACGCCGCTATGTCGGGCCGGAACTATTTGTTCCGAAAGCCGGATACACTTCCCAGTTCCAGCCGCGCCCAGCCGACGAGCAGATCCTGGCAATGGAAAAACGGCGCGGCGATTATCGCGTACTGGACCTGGCTGTGAATACGTTCAACTCCAGCATGACCAGCTATTACCACAACACGATTGGCGGCTACAGCCCGGCTAAACTGCAACGGTATCAGGATTTGATCGATTTCCACATCGTAAAAAACAACTCCCGGGTGCTGGATATGCTGAATACCAAATACATTATCACCAAAGAAGGGCAGGTTCAGCAAAATCCGGGCGCCATCGGCCCGGTCTGGTTTGTCGACAGCGTCCGGGCAGTGCAAACGCCCAACCAGGAAATCGAAGCGCTGACCGATTTTACCCCGGCTTCTGAAGCGGTGGTTTTGGACAAAGAATTTGGAGGGTACATCGGCAGCTTTGATCCGGAAAAAGCAGGCGCCATCACCTTGCAGGAATACGATCCCCAGCATTTGACGTATCAAAGCAACGCGCCTACCGAACAACTGGCGGTATTCTCCGAAATCTGGTACGGCCCCGACAAAGGGTGGAAAGCCTTGGTCGACGGGAAAGAAACGCCTTTTATTCGCGCCAATTACGCGCTCCGCGCCATGCGCATCCCGGCAGGGCAACACAAAGTGGAGTTCGTTTTTGAACCCGAGTCGGTGAAACTGGGCGGCCTGATTTCTTCCATTGCTTCTCTCGCATTACTGCTTGGATTCGCAGGGATCGCCGGTTTGGGATTTTGGAAATGGACTAAAAACCCGGTCATGCCCGAGGGGTTGCCCGCGTTTGAGCCCGCTGCTGCACCTGCTCCCACGAAATCTCATCGCTCTTCGGCCAAACCAACCCCAACAAACAAGCCCAAACCCAGAAAAAAATAATGGATGATCCGGTTTTAAAACGGAACGCTCCCAAAAAAGTGCTGATCCTGACCTACTACTGGCCGCCTGCTGGCGGTCCCGGCGTTCAGCGTGTGTTAAAGTTTGTAAAATACCTGCCCGAATATGGCTGGGATCCCATCATTTTAACCGTTAAAAATGGGGAATACCCGGCTTTAGACCCTTCCCTGCTAAAGGAAATCCCCGAGGGGGTAAAGGTTTACGCTACCCAAAGTCTGGAGTTTTTTTCCCTGTTCAAACGGCTTACGGGAAGAAATGCCCAAATCCCGATTGAGACGTATATCCTCAACCGCAAAAAGACCGGCTGGAAAGACCGGCTGTTTGCCTGGATTCGCCAAAACCTCTTCCTCCCCGACGCCCGTCTGGGATGGGCGCCTTTCGCATTCCGAAAAGGAATGGCGATCATCAGGAAGGAACAACCGGCGCTTATTTTTTCTTCTTCCCCTCCGCATTCCCTCCAGCTTGCCGCCAGGCGGCTGGCCATGAAATCCGGCCTTCCCTGGGTAGCCGACTTTCGCGATCCCTGGACGGAAGCGTTCTGGGATAAATCCCTGGGGAGAACCCCCTGGGCTGCAGTGCGAAACAACCGCATGGAGCAACGGGTCGTCGGGCAGGCAGATGCTTTGATCACCGTCAGCAATGGCGTCAGGGAATTGCTTGTCAAATCGCCCCGCGCGAATACCTATGTGATCCCAAACGGCTACGACGCCCGGGATTTTTCAGCAAAAAAGGAACCTTCCCCCCGGTTTCGCATCGTTTACGCAGGGCATGTTGCCGCTTCCCAGAATCCGGTTAAGTTCTTTCATGCCATTGCAGCGTTGAGGCCGTCTTTTGGGAAAACACTGGATATTCGGTTTTATGGAAAGGCTGACGAGGAAGTTCGCGAGGCTATCGCCCGGGAGGGGGTTGGCGATTTAGTCCATCTCTTGCCCTATTTGCCTCACGATCAGATCCTCCGAGAGATCGTCAACGCCGATCTGCTCCTGCTGCTCATTCCTGGGGAGAACGGGAAAGGCATTCTTACCGGAAAGGTATTCGAGTACTTAGCCGCCGGGAATTTCATTCTCGGGATCGGCGATGAAACCGGGGAAGCGGCTGCTTTGTTGGATGAATGTCGGGGCGGCGTAATGATCGGTTATGATAAAGACCCTTTTCCGGTTCTGGAAGAACAGATCCGACGGTGGCAGGGAGGGATTCCGCATGAAACGAAAACAGAAGAAATCCTTCGCTACGACCGAAAAGCCCTGACAGCCCGTTTATCGGCCGTTTTTGATGCGCTATGCAACTGAAAAAAGGAATCTTCATGGCAGGCAAGCTTTGGAACGACCTTCGGGCGCTCGCCCGGAGTGTCCCCGCCAACCTGTCTGTCAGGGACGCGTCACTGGACTATTATTACATCCGGTTCAAAGAAGAACCCCGGAAACTCAACCGGCTGATCGCCGGGTTCGACGAACAGGGCATTCCGCTGAATACCACGTATATCGACGTGGAGGAAAAACGCCTGCACTATTACCCGATCAGCATAGGTCAGTATGCCCTGGCCGTATTTCATTCCTGGCTGGATACTGGCAGCGCAGAGAAAAAAGCCCACTTTTTGCGCATCGCCGATTGGTTTTGCCAAAACCGAACAGAGTCTGATGCATTGGGGGCCTATTGGCTTACCGATGTGCCTAAACCGGAATACGGGGTCACTGCCCCCTGGAAGTCAGCATTTGCCCAAAGCCGGGGGCTGTCGGTGCTGCTGAGGGCCTGGCAACTGACAGGAGAGGAGGAGTACGTTCGTATTGCCAGGCGGGCTTTGATCCCGTTCGGTTTGGATATTTCCCAGGGAGGCGTTTCGGTAGACCGCGCAGTTGGGAGAACCTTTTACGAGGAGTACGTAGCAGACGCGCCTACCCGTGTGCTGGACGGCCACCTGTTTTCGTTGTTTGGATTGTACGATGCCGTCCGGGCGATCTCCTTCCAAATCGACGCCGAAGCCCATACACTGGCCAAGACCCGGTTTGAGGAAGGCGTTGAAGGGCTAAAAGCCCAGCTGCCCGCCTTTGACATGGGCTTCTGGCTTCGGTTCAACCGGTGCGACCTGCCCGGCTACCCGCAGGACGATCCCTGTACCATCGGATACCTGAAGCTCGTAGCCGCTCAACTCGGCATCCTGCACGCTATTACAGGAGATCCTTTTTTTAAAGAAAAATCAATGGCGTTTTCCGGCTATTTGCGTCCGGGAAACATACTGGCCATGTACCGCTTCAAAGCGCGGGCGTTAAAACGCCTGAACCGGATTTGAATAAACTAAGCAGCCTCATAAACAACCCAAAACAATGGAAGAAAAAACCTATTACGCGCATCCGACAGCCCTTGTCGACGAGCCCGCCGACATTGGCGAAGGCACCAAAATATGGCATTTTTGCCACGTCATGGCCCATTCCAAAATTGGCAAAGGCTGTAGTCTGGGCCAAAACGTGTTTGTCGCCTCCAGAGTAGTTATTGGAGACAATGTAAAAATCCAGAACAACGTGTCGGTCTACGAAGGCGTCATCTGCGAAAATGACGTATTTTTGGGCCCTTCGATGGTGTTCACCAACGTATTCAACCCCCGCAGCGGGGTGATTCGAAAAGACGAATACCGGACTACCCTGGTAAAAAAAGGCGCCAGCATCGGCGCCAACGCCACCATCGTCTGTGGAAACACGATCGGAGAATACGCCTTCATCGGCGCAGGGACGGTCGTTATCCGCGACGTGCTTCCCTATGCGCTGGTCGTCGGCAACCCCGGAAAGCAGATCGGATGGATGAGCGAATACGGGGAAAAACTGGTATTCGACGAACTTGGAGAAGCCCGGTGTCCCGGAACCGGAGAAACGTATTTACTCAAGGACGGAAAGGTCCAAAAACTAAATAAACCATGAAATATTTTGCATTGATCGGCGCTGCGGGCTTCGTCGCCCCGCGCCATATGCGGGCAATCAAGGATACTGGAAACGAACTGGTCGCGGCCATGGACAAATTTGATTCCGTTGGGGTAATCGACAGTTATTTTCCAAATGCCGACTTTTTCGTAGAGTTCGAACGCTTCGACCGCCACCTCGAAAAACTCAAACGACAGGGAAAGAAGGTGGACTACGTCAGCATCTGCTCCCCCAATTACCTTCACGACGCCCACATGCGTTTCGGACTGCGTTACGGCGCCGACGTAATCTGCGAAAAACCCCTGGTGCTCAACCCCTGGAACATCGATGCCCTGAAAGAGATCGAACAGGAAACAGGTCATAAAGTGAACTGTATCCTGCAGCTTCGTCTCCACCCTGCCGTGATCGCCCTGAGGGAAAAGATCCGGCAAGGCCCAAAAGACAAGATCTGGGATGTCGACCTTACCTACCTTACTTCCCGGGGGCACTGGTACTTCACCAGTTGGAAAGGCGACGTGGAAAAATCCGGAGGAATTGCCACTAATATCGGTATCCACTTCTACGATATGCTCATGTGGATCTTCGGTCCGGTGAAACAAAATATCGTCCATATCCACACCCACGACCGGGCCGCAGGGTTCCTGGAACTGGAAAGCGCCCGCGTGCGCTGGTTCCTCAGTATCAATTACGACGTCCTCCCCGAACCCGTTAAGGCCAAAGGCGGCCGCACCTACCGCTCCCTCAAAATTGAAGGCGAAGAATTCGAATTCAGCGAAGGCTTCAACGACCTGCATACCATGAGTTATCAGCATGCCCTCGATGGCAACGGGTTTGGGCTGGAAGACGCCCGCGCCGCCGTGGAAGTCGTTTACGATATCCGCAACGGCAAACCCGAAGGCCTGCATGGCGAATATCACGAAATGGCAGCATTGCCTTTGGCAAAGCACCCCTTTAAATAAGACGTTAGACGTTAGACGCTGGGGTTTAGAGTTCTCTTTGCGTCCAACGTCTAACGTCTAACGTCCAGCGTCTAAATATGTGCGGAATCCTTGGCATCGTAGAAAAACACGCAGACCGGTCGGAGTTGATGGACCGGATGCTGGATGTGCTGGCCCACCGGGGGCCGGACGCAAAGTCTATGTTCCGGCACAAGGATACCATCCTGGGGCATCGGCGGCTTTCCATCATCGACCTGGTAACGGGAGACCAACCGATGTTCAACGTCAACCGGTCCAGATGCATCGTCTTCAACGGGGAAATCTATAATTTCCGGGAGATCCGCCAGGAGTTGGAGGCACTGGGCCGCCGGTTCAGGACCAATTCCGATACGGAGGTATTGCTGGAAGCCTACGAGGTCTTCGGACTGGACTTTCTGGCCCGCCTCAACGGGATTTTTGCGTTTGCCCTGTACGATCTGGAGAAAGAGGAACTCCTGCTGGTTCGAGATCATTTTGGGATCAAACCCCTGCATTATTATTCAAGGGACGGCTTGTTTTTATTCGGATCCGAACAAAAGACCATCCTCCAGCATCCGGAAGTCCCCAGGGCCCTGAATTACCGGGCGCTCCACCACCAGCTCAACCTGCGCTATACCCAGGGGGAAGAAACCCTTTTTGAAGGGATTAAACGGCTGCCTCCTGGGCATTATCTGGTGTACCGGGATGGCGCGATCCAATCCCTGAAACCCTATTGGCGTCTCCAGCCCAATCCCCGGTCAGACATGCCGGAGGGCGAAGCCATCGAACAACTGCATTTTTTTCTGCGTCAGGCCGTCGAACGGCAGTTGGTGAGCGATGTACCTGTTGGGGTGTATTTATCCGGTGGATTGGATTCTTCCGCCATCGTGCAGAAAATGCACGCCTTGGGCGTACCACAGATCAATACCTTCACCCTGGGATTCAACGAACCCACCGATGAGTTTCCCGATGCGCGGCGCGTGGCAGAGCACTTTGGGACGCATCACCAGGAACTGAGCCTGACGTTAAACCCGCTGGAAGAATTCCCCCGGACGATCTGGCACGCCGAGGAGCCCAAGATCAACCTGCTTCAGGGGTTCAATATGTCGCGGTTTGTGCAGCCGCAGATCAAAGTCGCTTTGGGCGGCCTTGGCGGGGATGAGCTGCTGGCCGGCTACGACATCCACCGGTTTGTGTATCCGTTCAACCGGGTTCACCACCTGATCCCCGAGCCGCTGCAGCGGCTGCTGCAGTGGAAGTCGGACTTTGTTTTTCAGGTTCAGGCTTCCGTTAATGGGATGCCTTACGATGAGTACCGGCGCGGCGTGCAATTGCTGCTTTCGATAGGCCAAATCGAGCGGTTTTACCTGATCCTTCGCAATGTATGGGATGTCGATCCGGGGTTTTACCGGGAGGTATACCATCCCCGGCTGAGGAAGACCATGCAAAAGGATATTCCCAGGGTGGAAGCGCAGTTTCACGAGCTTTTCGCTCCCGTCAAACACCTGAATGCCCTGGATCAGGTGCTTTTCGTGGAAGCCCAAAGCAAGATGGTCAACGACTACCTGCTGGTGGAGGACCGCATGTCGATGGCCCACTCGATTGAAGAACGGGTTCCTTTTCTGGATCTTGACCTGGTAAATTTCGGGTTCAGCATTCCCGTCGGGCTCAAAATCAAGCACAACCAGACCAAGTACCTGTTCCGGAAGGCTATGGCGCCTTATTTGCCGCCCCGGATCATTTCCAAAAAGAAATGGGGATTCACCGTAAATCCCTACCATCAGTTTAAAAAGGACCTGAAAATCGTAGCCGAACGCATTCTGACCCCCGAATTCGTCGACCGCCAGGGGATCTTCAACTATGCCTATTTGCGCCGGATCATGGACCATTCGCCCCATCCCCGTATGCGCTGGCACTATAATTTCCTCTGGGTCGCGGTAGGACTGGCCATCTGGGAAAAGATGTTTCTAGACCCAACGTTTGATGGAAAGGATTTTTCGATGGAGCGGTTTTATTAGGGAGCAGGGATTAGGGAGCAGGAAGCAGGAAGCATCTTGCTCTCTGCTCTCAGCTCCCTGCTCCCTCAAAAACAACCTATGTGCGGAATAGCCGGATTTTTTGATGCAAGTTTGGAAGAAGGACGCCGCCGGCAGGTCATCGGCAATATGTTGGAGGCGATCGCCCACCGCGGGCCGGATGCGCGGGATACGCGTACCTACGGGGCGCTGACGCTTGGGCACAACCGGTTGAGCATCATCGATCTGAGCGAGGATGCCAACCAGCCCATGGAGCGCGATGGCTACAGCCTGATCTTCAACGGCGAGGTATATAATTATGTAGAGATCCGGGAGGAACTCCATGCCCTGGGCAGGCGGTTTCAAACCAGTTCGGACACGGAAGTTGTCCTGGCGGCATACCGGGAATGGGGAGAAGCCTGCGTGGATAAGTTTGTCGGGATGTGGGCCTTTGCGCTGTGGGATGGACCTGAACAAAAGCTCTTCTGTTCGCGCGACCGCTTCGGGATCAAGCCCTTTTACTACATCCGGCAGGGTGAGCGCCTGTACTTTGCTTCGGAGGCTAAAGCGCTGCAAACATGCCCTTTATTTTCCTCTTCATTGAACGCCTCGCAGGTAGCGCGATACCTGCAACTGGGGTGGATGTCGTACCGGGAGGAAACGTTTTTTTCTGACGTCAATCAGCTTCCTGCCGCCCACAACCTGGTCTGGCAGAAAGGCCATCTGGAGATCCGTCCGTATTGGGATATACCGGCCGGGAGGCAGACCGCGCTTTCGTTCCCGGAAGCGCGGGAATTATTCCGGGAGCGGTTTTACGACAGCATCCGTCTCCACCTGCGCAGCGACGTGGAGGTAGGCGGCTGCCTGAGCGGAGGCATCGACAGTTCTTCCATTGTGTCGGTAGTAGGCGCCACGCATCCGGAACTCGCTTTCCATACCTTTACAATTTATTACGAAGGGCAGCGTGGGATGGACGAGCGGTCGTTCGCCCGACAGGTCGGCGCCAAATACCCCAACCTCATTGCACACGAATACCAGCCCCGGGAAGAGGACATAGCTGCCCACTTTGCGCATTTTTTGTGGGCACAGGACTTTCCGCCTGCGGGGTCGTCGCCTTTCTCCCAGTATTTCGTCATGCAGCTTGCGCGGCGGCATGGCATGAAGGTAATGCTCGATGGCCAGGGGTCGGACGAGTACCTCATCGGCTACCTCCGGTCGTTCTACAGGCTGATCGGCCAGGCGTTGCCGGGATTGGGCGCGTTTTCTGTGTGGAAAGACCACGTTCGGCGCGAAGGATATTCCCTGGCCGAGGCGGCAAAACGACTCGGTAAAGGCGCCGCTTCCTGGCTAATGGACGAGCAGGCGTTGGCCGAACTCGAGTACCGCCATTTGCTGCCGTTTATGCCTTTGGACCGTCAGGCGCCGTTTGCCCTCGCCCGAAACGGGCGGGATAAAGTCGATAACTTTCTCTACCACTTGCTTTTTCACACCGAACTCCCTTCCCTGCTCCACTACGAAGACCGGAACTCGATGGCGTTTTCGATTGAATCCCGGGTCCCGTTTCTGGACCACCGGCTGGTCGAACTGGCTTTTTCCCTGCCCACCGAATACAAAGCCCATCGGGGCGTTACCAAGCATATTCTCCGGGAATCACTCCGGGAGGAGTTGCCGGAAGCCATTTATGCCAGAAAAGACAAAAAGGGGTTTGTATCTCCGGGGGAAGTGCAGTGGCTCCGTGGGCCGCTCCGGTTCCTGCTGGATCTCCCCTTTGAGTCCATCGAAGGGTTAGACACCCGCAAGGCCAGGCAGGTTATCGACCGGTACAAGCAAGGCGACAACACCCAGGCCAAGCTGATCTGGCGCCTTGCCCTGCTCAATTATTGGAGAACCAAACCAAGCGCGTAATGAAGTACTCGATCATCATAGCGACTTTTAACCGCCTGGAAGAACTCAAAGAGCTGATTGCTTCGGTTCGGGCATTTGATTTTCCGAAAGACGGATTTGAGTTGATCGTTTCGGACGACGGCTCAAAGGACGGCACGGGTGAATACCTTCAGGCTCAGACGTTTGATTTTCCTTTTCAATATCTTTTTCAAGAGAATAAAGGCCCGGGCGAAGCCCGCAACCACGGCATGCGCCAGGCGCGGGGCGATTATTTCATTTTCATTGACTCGGATTGCATCATCCCTTCCGATTACCTCAGCAAAGTGGACCGCTTCCTGTCGGCGCATCCGGTAGATGCATTTGGAGGTCCGGATGACTGCCACCCCAGCTTTCCGCCGCTGCTCAAGGCCATCAATTACTCCATGACCTCCTTCCTGGGCACGGGCGGCACGCGGGGGTCGAAAAAGAGCGTCACCAAATTCTACCCGCGCAGTTTTAACATGGGCATCCACCGCAAGGTATTCGAGCAGATCGGGGGCATGAACCAGCTGCGCCACGGCCAGGACATGGACCTGTCGGCCCGGATCTACGAGGCAGGGTTCAAGGTCGCTCTGATCCCCGACGCTTTTGTCTATCACAAGCGCCGCACTAACTTAAAGCGGTTTTACAAGCAAATATTCAACTGGGGCGTAGCGCGAATCAACCTGGGGATCAAGTATCCCGACCTGCTCAAGCCTATCCATTTGGCGCCCGCTGCGCTGGTGGCCGGCGCGGCCCTGGTGGTCTTGCTGGCCGTTTTCTTTCCCCTGGGAAAACTGCTGCTGATGCTGATGCTCGCCGGCATGGCCGGGGTGGCCGCCCTGGCGTTTGCGCAGTCGTTCCAGCGGTACAAGAGCTTGCGCGTTTCCCTGCTGTCTATCGTCACCCTGTTTCTGCAAGTATTTGCCTACGGCATGGGAGCGTGGAGCGGTATCTGGCAAAAAGTAACAGGCCGGAAAGTGGCGAAAGGGTTTACGAGGGACTATTATAAGTAGACGGGGGACGGGGGACGGGGGACGGTAGACGGTAGACGGTAGACGGTAGACGGTAGACGGGGGCTATGCCAAAAATCGATTTGACCTCAACCTGTATGGATTAGCTGACAACACGGTAAACGATGGCCTCTGGATATCAGAAGAGCAACCTCGTACCTCGTAGTTCGTACTTCATAAATCGTACCGGTCGGAACCTCGCGAAGTGATCTTGATACAAGAATAATATGAAAAGTCAAATTGAAACCATTATATCCGATAGCATAGCGGTCAAACAGCGGTTGTTGGAAGACGAGGCCCTGTTAGGCAGGTTGCAGGAAGTGGCCGTGGCGTGCATTGCCTGTTTCAAAGCGGATGGCAAGTTGCTTTTTTGCGGAAACGGGGGGAGCGCAGCCGATGCGCAGCACCTTTCGGCGGAGCTTTCCGGGCGGTTTTACAAAGACCGTGCGCCGTTGTTTGCCGAAGCCCTTCACGTGAACACGTCCTTTCTGACGGCGGTGGCCAACGACTACTCCTACGACGAAGTGTACGCGCGGATGGTGCGCGCGGCAGGCCGGCAGGGAGACGTGCTTTTTGCGATTTCCACCTCCGGCAACTCGGGCAACATCCTCCGGGCAGTGGAAGCCGCCAAAGCGCAAGGCATGATCGTGGTGGGAATGACGGGAGCAAGCGGCGGAAAGATGCGGGACACCTGCGATTACCTGCTTAACGCCCCCTCCACGGTGACGCCCCGCATCCAGGAAGCGCATATTTTGATGGGACATATTTTGTGCGAGCTGATCGAGGAGGGGGTGTTTGGGGGGTAGGTGTCACTGGAAAGCGGCGGCCAGCTCTTCCCGGATGCTATCCGCATTCAGTTTTTCGGAAACTGCCTTGTATCCATTTTTACCCATTTGTTTCCGCTCTTCCGGGTGTTCGGTCATCCAGATCATGGTGTGGAGGAACTCTGTGTCGTTGGCAAAAGACAACCCGCAGGAGTAGGCGTTCACCAGTTCTTCCTGCGGTTTGCAATCAGACACCAACAGGGCTTTTCCCCCGTACATGTATTGGTATATCTTGTTGGCGATTCCCGATTCGTGCTGAGGGTCTTTAGAAAATGGCGCCAGGCAAACGTCTGCCAAAGCCATATAGGAAGGAAGCTCCGACAGATCGATCCAGGGGATATATACCAGCCGGGGTTGGATCATGGGGTCGTCGAGAAATTCCTGGAACCGGACCCGGTCGGATTTGTCTACAGGGCCGATAAGAAGCAAGCTGCCTTGATAGCCTTTGGACAGGTATTGTTTAAACACCTCGAATATCCTGAAAATGCCCCTTCTGGCGGCAATGACCCCGAAATAGAAAAAGACGGGCGTTTGAAGAGAGGATGTCAAGGAAGAAAGATCCCGAACCGGATAACTTTCCATGGTTTCCAGGTCGGGTACATTGGGCGCCACAAATACCTTGGCGGGGTCTAGAAAGCGATGCCTGGCAAGCAGGTCTTCGCGAAACGATCCACTCAACGCAATGATCCGGGAAGCGTACTTCAGGTAACGCCCTTCCTTTGCGGCCCATCGACCCGGCCGGGTGAGCAGTTGCCGCCAGAACCCCCGGTTCCAGTCGAACGTTTTGATCGCTTCCGGAAAGTGTTCGTGGAGGTCAAGTACAATAGGAATCTGCTTATTCAAGGAGCGGACAGCCAGAAAAGCGGCCCGCGACATGTACAGGTCGTGGACATGAAGGGCGTCCGGCTGAAACGACCGGATAAAATTCCGGATGTGCCGGGCCCAGATCCATTCATAGAGCGGAAAGGTGTTGATCAACCCAAATAACCAGCCTTGCAGTTTGCGGGAAAAAGGGATCCGTTTTACCAGCGCAGGTACGGCATCCGGATACGTTTTTCCGTCAAAGGCAAAGCACAGGACGCCCATGTCAAAGCCGCTGTCGCGAAGGAGTTTGGTCTCCCGCTTCACGCGGACGTCGTCGTTTAGATCGTTGTCGACGATTACGCCAATTTTCATATGCTCCCTTTGTTCCAAAATCTGGTGCAAGATAAGGGCCATAGCCGTTTTTTTCAGCAATCATGACCAGTTGATGACGGCTCACCATTCCTTTCAATGAATTCAATTTGGATTATTTAGCTTTGCTTTTCAAAGAAAATGAATGGGGATCATTATACGGCAAGTTACCAAACGTTCTATTATTACATATACGGGGGTAGCTATTGGGGCTATCAGCACGTTATTTATATACCCTTTGAACAAAGAAGCGTATGGGCTGGCTCAATTTATTCTTAGTATGGCAGCCTTACTTGTTCCCTTTGCCGGGCTGGGTGTCAATACGCTTGTCGTTCGGTATTTTCCTCTTTTCAGGAACCCTGAGAGCCGGCACCACGGTTTTCTTGGTTTCTTATTGGTCTATGCCCTTTCAGCCTTATGCCTTTTTTGGGGGGGCGTCGCGCTTTTCCAAAAGCCCTTTCTTCAACTTCTTGAGGCGCTGAACTTTGATGTACAACTCTTCCGGGACAATTTCCTGTTTATTGGTCTTATCCTTTGTTTTCTTGTGTTTAGCAACATCTTCGAAGCACATGCCAGCAATTTTAACCGGGTGGCTATCCCTTCCATTTTTTCGAATTTGCTTCAAAAAATAGCTCTTCCTGTTCTTTTCCTTTTGTTTTTAGCCAATTATATTAACCTGTTTTCCTTCCGGATGGCGCTTACGGGCATTTCTTTCTTTGGCCTGATTGGTATGGTGTGGTATGTTGGGGCCCTTGGGCAATTGCACTTGCGTCTGGAACCGGCTCACCTTACGCCTTCTTTGTTTCGGCAAATGGGGAATTTTGCACTTTTCGGCATCCTTTCCAGCCTGGCAGGCACCCTTCCTTTCCGGATAGATTCCATTATGGTCGCATCAATGATCGACGTAGGAAGCAATGGCATCTATTCTATTTCCAACTTTATTGTGAACGTAATCGAAATCCCTTATCTGGGCATTGTCGCTATTGCTTCTCCGATTATTGCCGGCGCTTTTCAGCGCCAAGCGCAGGAAGAAATCCAGGATCTTTACCGAAAGGGGGCTTTGAATTTGCTGATTGCGGGGATGCTCGCTTTTCTTTTAGTTTGGATTTCCGTCGACGACCTGCTGCGGCTAACTCCCCGCTATGATGAATTGGTTGCAGGTACAGGAGTGGTTCTTGTCCTCGGGTTGACTAAGGCCATGACGATGTCTTTAGGTCTCAGCAACTATATCATCGACCTATCCCGGTATTACCGGTTTAATTTTTTCAATCTTCTGGCAACAGCGGTTCTTAACATTGCCCTGAACTATTATCTGATCCCAAAATTCGGAATCCTTGGGGCGGCTTACGCCACAGGAATTGCTTTACTGCTTATGAATTTTACTGGGGTTTTTTTTACTGCATTTTGGCTTAAAATGCACCCCTTTACATGGAAAACCTTATCCGTTTTGGGATTGGCGGCAGCTGTATATTTTTCGAGCTACCTGTTTCCCAAAACGCCCTGGCCCTTGGTGAACATCGCCTTGAAGAGCGCCATCGTGGTCGTGGAATTTGTCTTACCTTTGCTGTTCTTCAGGATTTCTCCCGACCTGAACAGGGTCTTTGAACAGGTGAAACAAAGGTTTTTGAGAACGCGTTGATAAGTTTTGTCGCAAAATGCAGGTGTTGGTAACAGGCGGAGCAGGGTTTATCGGATCGCACTTGGTGGAAGCGCTGCTCTCCCGGGGAATCGCTGTGAGGGTATTGAGCAGGGAAGCTGCCCCCTTCAATCTCCAGGCTGTACTTCACCACCCGAAGCTGGACGTTGCCGTGGGGGATGTCATGGAGGGCATTGATTGGGAACAGGTGACAGAGGGTATCCATGCCATTTTTCATTTACAGTGGGGTACCTTGCCCCGGCGCTCGCACCAGTTTTTATCCCGTGATCTCGAAAATACGGTGCTTTTAGGCTTGCAGATGTTGGATGGCGCGGTTAAAAGCGGCGTTAAAAAGGTCATCTTTCCCTCGTCGGGTGGAGCAGTATACGGCGCTTCTGATTTTAAAACCATTACGGAAGAACATCCCCCAGCTCCAGTGTCTTCTTATGGCATTACCAAATTGACTTTTGAAAAATACCTGCATTTGTATCAGTACGAATACGGGATAAACTATACGATATTCCGGATCTCCAATGCGTTTGGGCCCCGGCAGAACCTTCACCGCCCGCAAGGGGTGATCTCGCATTGGCTGAACCAGATCCTTCAAAACGGCTGCATTGAAGTCTGGGGAAACGGAAGCGTTGTTAGGGACTATCTGTATATTTCTGATGTGATCGAAGGCATTTTGTTAGGCCTTGAAGAGGCGGCTCAGAACAAGGTATACAACCTTGGGTCGGGGATCGGCATTTCGCTCAATCAGATTATCGAACGAATGCGATCGGTGCTGGGACTGGCATTTGACGTGGCATATAAAAACCAATATCACAGCGATGTGCCCTATAACGTTTTGTCTATCGAAAAAGTACAACGCGAACTAGGTTGGGCGCCCTCGGTGGGTATGGAGGAAGGACTTTGGCATTCTTTTGAACACTTAAAAAACCGGAATGGCTAAAACCGTTGTCATTGCCGCCACCGATGGCTCCAATTCTTCATTTATCCGGGCGCATGCCCAGCTTCTTCCTGCCAAAACCTATTTGATCGAAGGGGCAGCGCTGCCCCTTTTCGACCACAATGGGAAACCCTTCTTTTCTGGCAGTCTATGGGTCCAACGAATCGAATCAGGCCTGAAACGACTCGGTATCAATGGTTTTTACTTCCGGGAACGGGCCATCAAGAAATACCTCCAAACCGTTAAAGCGGATGCAGTCCTCGCCGAATACGGCCATACAGGAGTTCGGATGATGGATATTTGCGCTGAACTCGGCATTCCCCTTTTTGTCTATTTCCTCGGCTACGACGGTTATATCGATTGGGTACTGAAAAAATACGGCCATCGGTATAAGGAGTTCAATGAAAAAGCCCGTGGCGTGATCTGCGTCTCACGCGATTTGGTCGGGCAGTTAATTAAACTTGGGGTACGGGAAGACATTTTGCATCACAACCCTTGTGGGCCTAACAATCTGAATATGGAACTGGTGGAGCCCGAAAAAAGCGGCCCCATTTTTGTAGCCGTTGGGGCATTTGACGAAAGAAAAGGACCACACTATACGATCCAGGCGTTTGCCAAAGCGGCTGCACAGGTGAGCGGAATAGAGTTGCACATGGTCGGCGATGGCCCCCTGTGGGAAAGGTGTAAAAAACTGGCCCGGGAGCTCGGGGTTGCAGACCGGGTCTTCTTTTTGGGAAAAAAGACCCTTCTTGAAATTCACGATTTAGAGCGCAAGGCACGCGCTTTTGTCCAGCATTCTATTGTTGCTCCGGTAACGGGAGATAGCGAAGGCACACCTGTTGCCATTGTAGAAGCTTCTGCCGCCGGCCTGCCGGTCATTGCTACCCGCCATGCAGGAATCAAAGATACCATTGTTCACGGAGAAACCGGATTCCTGGTCGGTGAAACAGACGTGGATGCCATGGCGGAATATATGGTACTCCTGGCTTCCAAACCGGAATTAGCCGGTATATTAGGTAGAGCCGGGGCTCAATTTACCCGTTCAGAATTTGCCCAGGAAAAACTGATCGGTAATCTTTGGAGAATCATTTCTTCTGCTTGGGAAAACCCATAATAATTCCATTTATTCTATCGGTTATGATCCGAATGATTCACGTTTTTGGGTTGCTGGAAGGACTTCTGTTTTGGTGGAACCTTAAGGTGATTCGCTCAAAAAAAATACGAGTACCTGGCATCAAGTTTCCGGTTTTCCTGCGTAAAGGCATCTTTGATTCCTTCACGCTTCGGGAGATTTTTTTGTTCCGTCATTACGAATTCCAATGGCCTTCCCTTTTTCCAGAGCCCAAACGGATCATCGATGCTGGATCCAATATCGGTTTCACTTCTATCTTTTTCGCTAACAAATATCCGAAGGCCGCAATTTTGGCCCTGGAACCCGAAGCCTCTAATTTCAGCCAATTGCAACTAAATACCGGTCCGTATCCAATGATCACCCCAATCCAGAAAGCGCTTTGGGGAACTCCGGCCCACATCGCCGTGCGCGACCTGGGTTATGGGCAAAGGGGCTTTCTTGTCGAGGAAGTCCCGAAGGACACGCCTGATGCGCTGGAGGCGGTTTCAATCCCTCTTCTTCTGGAAGCCTACGGTTGGGAAGATATTTGTATTTTAAAAATGGACATTGAAGGAAGCGAGAAAAACGTTTTTGAAAAGGACATTGAGGTATGGCTACCCCGCGTAAAAGTATTAGTGATTGAATTACACGACCGGATGATCAAAGGCACGTCAAAATCTTTTTTCCAGGCTATTTCCAAGTACGATTTCTCAATGGAAATTTTGGGAGACAACCTGATCTTTATCAACGAAAACTTCGAGGCCTCCCCTCGCTAAATCTCATGTGCGGAATTGCAGGATATTTCACCTTCAACGCTCCCCCCGTCCAGCTTCCCATCCTCCAGCGGATGACGGACCAGCTCGCCCACCGCGGCCCGGACGGGGAAGGCTTCTGGATCAACGATAAGCAGTCGCTGGGGTTTGGCCATCGCCGCCTGTCGATCATCGACCTGTCGGACCGGGGCAGGCAGCCCATGCACTACGGCAACGGGAGGTATACGATCACCTTCAATGGGGAAATCTATAACTACCTCGAGCTGAAAGCGGAATTGGAACAAAAAGGCTACCCCTTTTCCTCCGATTCCGATACTGAGGTCTTGCTGGCGCTCTATGCCGACCGCGGCCCGGAATGCCTCCAGGCCATCGACGGTATGTTTGCTTTCGCGCTCTGGGACGCCCTGGAAGAACGTTTGTTTTGCGCCCGCGACCGCTTCGGGGAAAAACCCTTCTTCTACGCCCACAACAGCAGCCGTTTTGCTTTTGGGTCGGAAATGAAAGCCCTCTTCGCCAGCGGGTTGGTCCGGCCGGAAGTGCGCAGGGATAAGCTCTTCCAGTATCTGGTGTACGACACCGTGCAGTCGGTCCAGGCCCCGGAGGCGACGTTCTTTAAAGATATTTTTCAACTGCGCCCCGCCCATTACCTGATCGTGACCCGCGATGGCCAACTACGCGAAATCCGGTATTGGTCGGTAGACAGAGCCCCTTGCCACGACGACCTGGATACCGCAGCAGAAAAAGTGCAGGATCTGCTGAAGCAGTCGATCAGCCGGAGGCTGCGCTCCGATGTGCCTGTGGGCTCCAGCTTGTCGGGCGGATTGGACTCCTCGGCCATCGTGATGCTGATCGACGCCTTGAAAGGAAAGGAGCAGGTGCAGCGGACGTTTTCCGCCCGTTTTCAAAACTTTGCTAAAGACGAAGGGGCCTATATGCAGGCGGTCATCGACCGCTGCCGGGTGGAGCCGCACTTCACCTGGCCGGATGAAGGGGTGCTGGCCGATCAGTTCCATCGCATTTTCTGGCATCAGGAGGAGCCTTTCGGTTCGGCCAGCATCGTCGTACAGGATCAGGTCATGGCCCTCGCCCGGGAAAACGGCACCATCGTGCTGCTCGACGGACAAGGACCGGACGAAATGCTGGGCGGTTACCATTTTTTCTACTTTAAATATTACCTCAAAGACCTTTACCGAAGTGACCGGACCAAATTTGAATCCGAACGCCGCGCATTCGAGGAAATCACCGGAATCAAGGTAAAAGCAGATCTCGAACTGGCATTCCGGGCGGCTTTTCCAACCCTTGTCAACCGGGTGAAAGGGCTACCCAAAAAAGCGGCGCCGTTCCTGTATCCCAAGATCTCCGGGCTGCATCCCAGTATGTGGCCCCTGCTTTATACTACCCCCGACCCTTACGTGCAACGGGATTCCGTTTCGGACCAACTGAAACTGGCGACCTTCGAGATGGGCCTGCCCGCCCTGCTTCGCTTCGCCGACCGCAACTCCATGGCCCATTCGGTCGAAGTACGGCTGCCTTACCTCAGCCACGAACTCGCCGAATACCTGTTCTCCCTCCCTATCGAAATGAAGTTGTTCCAGGGCTGGACGAAATATATTTTGCGTAAAGCAATGGCGCCCCTGCTGCCCGAAATGATCGCCTGGAGACGGGATAAAATCGGCTACGAACCGCCGCAGCAACGTTGGCTGGAAAGCGGCCCTATGAAAGAAAAAGTCCGGCAGGCAATCGCTCTTTTACAGCAGGAAAAAATCCTGCGAAAGCCCGTCAAAGGGCTGGAATGGCGTTATTTAATGGCTGCCGGGTTGTTGAACTTCGCAAAAGGATTTTAATGCTTCGCCAGGCTTCGGTCAGGAGACCAGCAGATAATGATCGAAGTCTGGAGACTTCGACCAGCGGGTGTAAAGGACGTAGAGGATGTAGAGGATGTAGAGGATGTAGAGGATGTAAGGGATGTAAGGGATGTAAGGGATGTAAGGGATGTAAGGGATGTTTGAACTTAATACATCCTCTACATCCTCTACCGTCTACCGTCTACCCTCTACCGTCTACCGTCTAACCTCTAACGTCTAACCTCTAACGTCTATATGATTTCGCTTTTTCTCGACCGCGACGGCACCCTCAACGAACGCCTCCCCGGCGCATACGTGCGCTCCTGGGAGGAATTCCGCTTTTTGCCGGGGGTATTGGATGCGCTTCGATTCCTTTCCGGGCGTTTCGACCGCATGTTCATCGTCACCAACCAGCAGGGGATTGGAAAAGGAGTGATGACAGTGGAGGAACTGGAGGTCGTGCACGCAAATATGCTCCGGGAAATCGAACACGCCGGAGGGCGGATAGACGGCGTTTATTTTTGTCCGGATTTGGCTTCCGTTGCGGGCAATTGCCGCAAGCCGGGGCCAGCTATGGCGTTGCGAGCCAAAGCCGATTTTCCGGAAATCGACTTCTCCCAATCGGTCATGGTGGGCGACTCTGCCGAAGATATCGCTTTTGGCCGCCGCCTGGGCATGTACACCGTGCTGATCGAAGGCAAAGAAGAAGACGCGCCCAGGCTGGAACAAATGCAGGAGCAGATCAATGCCCGGTTTCCCAGCCTGAGCGCCTGGGTGGAAAGCCTAGCTCAATAAGACCTGGCAAATCGCATCGATCGTTCCACTCTCCTGTTCAATCACCTCCCGGGCGACACCCTGAAGCGCTTTCATATTTTCTTCCGATACGTTCGACATTTCGCTGCAGGATTCCGGCATGGCCGGGTTGATCCGGTAATAGTGCTGCCTGCCGTCGCGGGTAGGGGGAAGCAGGTATTGCATCTGGTAATGCACGGATTCCGAGACGCCCTGCATGAGGATATCGATAATGGGCTGCACCCACTGCACCATCCCCCAGCCTTTGGCTTTTTCATAGGGGTAGGGCCTGCACGCTTGCCCGGTGCCCAGCGACACCATGAAAAAGTCCGGCGCTTGGTCCGGCGCCAGGTATTCGGGCAGGCCGGCGCTGAAATCGCGGCTGCCGATTCCCGACCTGGATTCGGAGGGATTCGCGTCTTCGATGGGTTGGGGCGTCCCTAAGCTGCTCTCGAACTCCCGCAGACGCATGAGGTTGATGGCCTCGGTATAAGCCAGTACGGAAGGGTTGTTGGCAAATACCCCGCCATCGACTAAAGCCAGGTGGCCATTTTCAGCCCAGGGCATCCAATGCGGTTCGAAATAGGTCGGCGCTGCCGAGGTAGACCGGGCAATATCCCGCATCAGAAAGTTTTCGGTATCCGGTTTCATCCGCGCTTCCCGGGAAAGGAAATAAAACGGCTTGCGCTGTTCGATGTCGTAGGAAGTGACCAAAAGCGCGCTGTGCGAATCCTTCAGTTCCGCCTCCCCAAAATAGCTTTTGAGGACTTCCTCCAGGCCTTCATGCTGAAAAGCTTCCTCCGCCAGCCCCCCAACACTGGAAAAAAAAGTCCTTTTCTTGAAGATCTTTTGTCCGTTGAGTTCATACAGGCCGGCGATTTTTTGCGCCGAATACGCAGTGCCCGTTTCAGGGTCGTTTACGTTCAAGCCGACCGCAATAATGCCCCCGGTAGAGGTTCCCGCCAGCAGATCGAACAGCTCCGTGATCTTTTTTCCCGTGCGTTTCTCGATCTCCGAAAGAATCAGCGCCGGGATAACCCCCCGGATGCCTCCACCGTCGATGGATAGGATTTTAATTGGACTCATAAGCGAGGTACGATTTACGGTTTACGGTTTACGGTTTACGGTTTACGAGGTACTATTTACGAAGTAGCGAAGTAACGAAGTAGCGAAGTAACGTCCTACATCCTTTACATCCTCTACATCCTTTACACCCTCTACATCCTTTACACCCTCTACATCCTTCAAATAAAAATCACTTCCGTAGCTCCATGCCCAAACTTGGGATGGTATTCGTTCTTAAAGGTAAGCACTTCTGGCATACGGATCAAGCGGCTGGCGATCAGGTCCTTGAGGCGGCCTTTGCCGAGGCCGTGGATGATAAATACCCGTTCAAACCCAAAGCGGATTGCTTTGTCCATATATTCTTCAAAGACCTTCATCTGGAGCTGGACAATTTGAGCGTTGCTCAGATGCGAAGGATCCTGGACCAGTTTTTCGATGTGGAGGTCGAGTTCCGGCTGAAACTCGGCGGCCGCCCGCACTTCATGGGTGATTTCCTTGTCTTCGGCAATGGCGTTGAGGATAACGGGGGGCGGCATATTGCGCTTGGTGTAGGTCTCCAGGTCTTCACCCTGGGCCTCGAGGCGCTGGTCCTGCAGGCGTTCAAACAGGGGAAAAAGGTGGGTAGGCCTTCCCAGAAAAGGCGTAGGCTGCAGCCTGCCGAAAAACACTTTGGGCTTGATGCGCAGGTCTTTCACCTGTTTGCCGCCGGTACCGTCGGTGGTGATCCGCCAGCACTCCGCCTCAACCTCAGGGAAGTCGTTCAGCTCGTCGAAGAGCAGCATGCCCAGGTCAATCCAGTTTCCGGAGCTCAGTTTTCCGTTTTTGGAAAACCGTTTTTGGCCGAGAACGAACATTTCCAGGTTGAAGATGATATCGTAAGGCGTGTCGTTTAGCAGCAACACCCGGAATTTTTCCGGCGTTGCATCGCTTTTCAATATAGGGTCGAACGCCAACAGGATCCCGCTCCCTTCCGCTGCCGTCTTTCTCAGGCCTTTTCCCTGTTCCTGGGCAGGCGAAGGCGTCTTGACGGGCTCCGCTACAGCCGGCTGTTTTTTCTTGCCCGGCTTATACCCTGGAATCTGGGAAGGATCGGCGATCAGCAGGTCGTCGATGCCGACTGGAATATCCATATCCCATGCGGCAACGTACACGCTGACCATGCGGTCGTCAATAACCTCCGTAATCACGCCTTCCTCCGGAGAATGGCGGAATTTAACTCTCGTGCCAATAGGTATTAACATCAATAAGCGTCTTATGCCTAAATCTTTAATTTTTTTCCCGTGCGCAGCCTTTCATGGTCTCGCCGTCCCGAACCACTTCCGAAAAGTAGGCATATTCCGTATCCGACATCCCGTCGCTGCACGCGCCGGGGGAGACCGTCACTTTCAGCTTGCTTTTCACTCCGCCGATCATAGCCTCTGTTTCATATACCGCCCCCGCATCTCCAGTCTTCGGCGCTTTGTACGGATACGCTGTTTTTGCTATTTCCGGGGTGGAGAAATAGATCCCCGCCGCCGTTATTTCCACCGACCAAAACGGCTCCGTCCCCATGCAGACGTATTCAAATACTTCCTGGACAGGCGCCGGCGCAAGCTTGGAACCGCTTCCCGGCTTCGGACCGGTAGTGCAGGAAGCAAAACTTAATGCAAGGACGAAAATGAAAAGGATGGGTTTCATTGGTTTGGTGTTTTATAGAGGATGTAGAGGATGTAGAGGATGTATAGGATGTATAGGATGTAGGGCGTTAACTGTTGTCCGTAGACTTCCGTCTACGGATAGTCCAATCTTCAGATTGCGTAACGGAATAATCGAGAACTTCATTACCTCGTACCTCATTACCACGTAACCTCGTTACCCCGTTACTTCGTTACTTCGTTACTTCGTTACTTCGTTCAAAAGTACAATTTTTGCCTGATCCTTTTGGCTCCTTCCCACATAAAAGCGGCCAAGGCGTGATAATCCTCCGGAGGGCCGCTGGAGGAGAAAAGTTCAGAACAAATAACTATTTGTAAATACATTGCGAATTTTGTACCTAGCCACCCAACCACCCAACCACCACCCATGGCAACCAACCTGCGCTGGGCCCTGGCCCAAAAATTAGAACTGCTCTGGTGGAAGCGCTACCTGCGCCCCCAAGGGCCGGAAGCGTACCTCGCCCGCAAGCGCGCCTACTGGGAGCGGGTGCTGAAACAAACCGGCGTCGAGCCCACGCCGGGGCAATCTGCTTTGGACGCCGGGTGCGGCCCCGCCGGAATCTTTTTGGCTCTTCCTCGGCTCCGCATCGACGCTGTAGACCCGCTACTGGATCAATATGCCCAAAGCCTACCGCATTTCGATCCGGCAGATTACCCGTGGGTCCGCTTTCATTCCGTGGCTTTTGAAGACTGGACTCCCTCCCAAACGTACGACCTCGTCTTTTGCCTCAACGCACTAAACCACTTCCGCGACATCCAAGCCAGCCTGTCCCGGCTCAAAACCGCCTTAGCCTCCGATGGATTGTTGCTACTCGCCATCGACGCGCACCGCTTTTCGTTTCTCAAACCCATCTTCCAACTGCTTCCGGGAGACGCCCTTCATCCTCATCAGTACACTCTGGCCGATTACCGGAATATGCTGGAAAGCCATGGAATTCAGATCCTTCGAACCCATACCCTGAAACGGGGGCGGATTTTCGATTATGTGGCAATGGTGGGGAAGAGGGACGGGAGACGGTTGACGGGACACGGTTGACGGTTGACGGGACGCGGGACACGGGAGACGGGAGGAGAGAATGGAGAGGATGGAGAGGATGGAGAGGATGGAGAGGATGGAGAGGATGGAGAGGATGGAGAGGATGGAGAGGATGGAGAGGATGGAGAGGATGGAGAGATGTACTAAAACTAAAACTTGGTTTACATTAAAATTTTCCTGGTTTGAGGCGCCGCCCACAGCTGTCTGGAACCAGTTCACGCCGGCCAGGCTGAAAGTCCAGACCGTAGCGTCTGGAGACCGGCGGATAGTTCTGCACGAAATCTGATCCCGCTCATTGCGGGACGGCAAACAGGAAATCCGGGCTTCATCATGGCCATCGTTTCATCATGTAAATCATAGTTCAGACAATGAAGCAATGCGCCTAATGGCCGGAGTCTATGCACGCAATCTGAAGATTGAACGGAGGCGTAGACGGAAGTCTACGCACAACAGAGGTGAAAAAGGTTCCAGACAACTGTGGGCGCCGCCTCAAACCAGGCAACTGGACGGCGGACAGAAAAGGGGATTGACTGAACTCTCGCCGCTTTCCAGCGGTTATCCTGACGGAAGCGGTTTGAGAAATTTCTCGCCGGTTTAGCATCTTGTTTTAATTGACTTGAAAACGCAGGCAATGGCCTATAAAATCAAAGAAATCTTTTTTACGCTTCAGGGAGAAGGCGCGCAAAGCGGTCGCCCTTCGGTATTTTGCCGGTTTTCGGGCTGCAACCTGTGGTCGGGGCGGGAGGAAGACCGCTACAAAGCCATCTGTCAATTCTGCGACACCGACTTTTGGGGTATGGACGGAGAAAACGGAGGCAGCTACGCTACGGCGGCAGAATTAACCGCCCGGATCACCGCCTTGTGGCCCGCCCCGGAGGGCAAACCCTACGTCGTGTGCACCGGGGGCGAGCCCCTGCTTCAACTCGACGCCGAACTCATCGAAGCCCTGCACCAATCCGGGTTTGAAGTCGCCGTAGAAACCAACGGCACGCTGGCCCCGCCCGATGGGATCGACTGGATCTGCGTCAGTCCTAAAGCGCATACAACACTCCAACTCCAAAGTGGCAACGAACTCAAACTCGTTTTCCCCCAACCCGGCGCCGAACCCGAACGCTTCCAGCACCTGGATTTCCAACACTTCTTCCTACAGCCTATGGACGGCCCCAACCGGGAGGTAAATACCCGCCTTGCTCTCGCATACTGCCTCGCTCACCCGCAGTGGAAATTGAGTTTGCAGATACATAAATTGCTGGGGATAGCGTAGAGAGGATGTAGAGAGGATGTAGAGGATGTGGAGGATGTGGAGGGGTTTGGGCGCAACTCGTACTTCGTAAATCGTACTTCGTAAATCGTACCTCGTAAATCGCTGGTTCAAGTCTCCGGACTTGAACCTTTATATTCACGTCTCCTGACGTGAACCATTGCTTTTCGCACGTCGGAGACGTGCAGATAGGCATTCAAGTCTGGAGACTTAAACGAGCGTAGACGGAAGTCTACGCACAACAACGTCTAACCTCCAACCTCCAACGTCTAACCTCCAACGTCTAACCTCTAACGTCTAACGTCTAACGTCTAACGACTAACGTCTAACGTCTACCCCGTCTCCCTATCCAGCACATCTACGGTGCGGCGGTAAAACTCCAGGGCCTGCTCGGGGGAGTTCCCGACACTGAGGACGCCGAGTTTGCCGTGTTCGGAGAGGGCGCCAATAAGGTGAAACATGACCCCGTCCTGGGTGGTGCCGTCGAAGTGGACCTGATTGCAGATAGCGAGGTCGATAAGGTCTTCGGGAGTCAGGGTTTTGTAGGCTTCGTTTTGAAGTCCGTCGGTGGTAAAATAGTAGCGGGTCTGGCCATTGGGCATTTTGTATACGCCTTCTTCATAATCGTACTGGCCATCGGTCAGGAATTGGAGCATCAGAAAGGGGTGCGTGGTTCCTCCTTTGCGAAGGTTGATCTCAATAGCAAAATGCTTCCATTCGTCATTTTCCCTGACCGACATAAAATCCACGCCAAACCTTCCCAGCACGCCCAGGGATTTCAGTTCCCTGGCAATGCGCATGCCAATATGCCCGATCTCCCGGCGATAAGCTTCGTTGGCGGGGAAGGAAGCGCCCATATAGATCATTCCGGTTTCACTGTCCAAAACCTGGTCGTGGGTGGAAATGATATCTACTTTGCGCATGGGCGTGATCCGGCACTGTACAGAAGGAGAGGATTTAGTGGCGCCGTCGAGGAATGCTTCCACGATGCCTCCCATTAGGTGAAACTTTGTCGCGAAGGTGTCGAAATCCAGGCCGGCAGCCACAATGCGGAGGTTGCTGCGCAAGACTTCCTCGGAAATGCGGAAATGGTTTTCATAATAGAAAATGGCGTTCCCGTCGCCTGAAAAGCCGTCGTTGAGCTTAATCATCGCTTTGCCAAGGTGCGGATACTGCGCTTTCAGCTTTTCAAGCGCATCGGCGGCCTCCCTCATATTCCGGAGGTTTTCAAAGCCGGGAGGAAAGGGAACCCCTGCCCTCCGGAACACTTCCCGGCTACCGCTTTTGGTACCCCAATAGTTTAGGGAGGAGGGGCAACCGTAGAGAGGAATACCGATCCGGTAAGCCAGCTCTTCTTCCAGCGGGGTGATATTGAATCCTGATAAGTGGGCCGCATGGTCTTTGGGAATGCATTCCCGGATGCGTTTGATGAGCCGGGGTCTCGAAAGCACTTTCTCCGTCAAGGAGCGGTTGGAGGCGTCGTAACAACAAAGCAAGTGCAAGCGCTTGCGGGCATGCAGCCCGGTGATCCCCGGAAGCAGGTGCAGGTAATAATCGATGATCACTTCGTCGATGGGCATGCTGCTCAGGTAAACGACGTGGGTGCGGGGCATCCGCAGCAGCATGAGCATGCAAAGGAGGCGTTCCTCGTAGTGGATATGCCCTACGATTTTGCTCAGGATCTGGGGATCGAGGGTCAGACTGGGCAGGATGACCACCGTCTTGGGCGCCAGAGGGTCGGGGAAAAATTGCTCAAACTGAATAAGCAAGTCTTCCTGCAGAAGCTGATAGACTTCCGCATTGGCTAAAAAATCCGGCGATGGGAACGTCTGCGGCATAGGCATCCCGGTTTATTTGGGATTAAAGGGCATTGTCAGCCCGGCTTTTCTCAATTGTATGTTTAGCGCAGCGAGTTCTTTATCGATCAGAGCCTGGTAGCGATTCCAGGCCAGACTGTACAACTCGTCCAGTTCCGAGGCTGCCTGGGCTGCCTGTTGGGTGACTGGCATGTCGGCGTCCTGAATTAGGTTGAACAAAGTCCCGGCCGCTTGATTAATATACCACATGTTTGGCCCTGGCGCCGTCGTTTCTCCACGAAGGAGCAACTGTACGCTTTTATCGTAGGCCTGCAATGCCAGCAGGGTTTTGCCCTTGCATTTGGGTAGCAGGCCCTTGGAAACCTCTCGCAGAACCGCCAAATTTTCCATTGCCGGTTTCAATGCTTCCTGTATCTGATAACAGCGGACCGACAAGTCGTACTGCTGTTTCAGCTCCGCCCCCGTCATCGTCACCCTGGGGTCCATCACAACCTGCAGGGGCTGGGTATAGGCGTTTCCGTTCACCGTCAGCCTGACGGTATACGTTCCCGGCAGGGCCCATGGGCTCGTCGGGTTTGGGGCGGTGTTTTGATATACCGCCGAGATGGGGAACGAAGGCGTTGTTTTTCTGGGCGTATGGAGTAAATCCCAGACAAACCGGTGCCCGCCGGCTTCTCCGGAAAGGATTTGTTCTTTGCGGATCCAGTATTTCGGGAAGTTGACCGGAGGGATGGGCGCAGGCTGGTCGTCGCTCCGGAACGTGCGCACCAGTTGGCCCCGGGCATCCAGAATTTCCAGGGTAACCGGACCATTGGCTTTTTCTTTCAAAAAGTAGTTGATCACGGCGCCGTCCGGTGGGTTTTGGCCTGCGGGTTCCTCCTGGGGCAGCGGCGTGTCGGTGTACATGCTCCAGCGCACGCGGTAGGCCTTTTGGGGTTTGAAGAGGGTAGCAGGCGCCTGAGCGGTTTCGGGCGATAGCTGACGAAGCGGGGTAATATCGTCCAGAATCCAGAAAGAGCGGCCGTGCGTGCCTACCACAAGGTCGTCGTCTTTGACGACCAGGTCGCGGATGGAGGTCGCGGGCATGTTTTGCCTCAGGGACTGCCAGTTCTCGCCCTGGTCAAACGATACGTACACCGCCCGCTCCGAACCGGCAAAGAGGAGTCCGGGGCGCTGCGGATCTTCGCGCACGGCGTTGATGGGGTCGTCGGGCAAGCCGTTGACGATGCGCTTCCAGGTTTTACCTCCATCGGTGGTGCGGAAAATATGGGGGCGCATGTCGCTGCAGCGAATGCGGTTGACGGCGGCGTAAGCGGTTTGTGCGTCGAAAGGGCTGGCCTCCATCAGGGACACTTTGCTCCAGGAGGTCACTTCCGGCGGAGTGACATTGGTCCAGGTTTTGCCGCCGTCGCGGGTGACGTGGATGAGGCCGTCGTCGGTACCCGCCCAGATGGTATTGATGTCTTTGGGCGAAGGGGCCACGGTGTAGATCACGCCCCTTCGGGGCATGGTTTTCATATTTTCCTCCGTATACACGCCCACGCTGGCGGGGACGTCGTAGGTTTCGCGGGTGAGGTCGGGACTGATCACCTCCCAGGAATGGCCGCCGTTTTGGGTTTTGAAGAGCACATTGCCCGCGAAGTACAGGGTTTTGGGATCGATGGGAGAAAACAGCACAGGGGCCGTGCGGATGAACCGGTATTTACCGCTGCGCACGGCTTCAGGGGCGATGTTCTGCGTTTGTCCGGTACGTTTGTCAAAGCGGGTAATCTTGCCGCCATAGATAATATTGGGGTCGAGGGGGTCGGCGGCAACATATCCATATTCTTCGACCCCTACGGGATGCCACTCGCGGAAAGTGATCTGGCCGTCGTTGCCGCGGCTGGAAATACAGACCGAGCCGCTCTCCTGCTGCCCCCCGTAGACATTGTAAGGAAAGGCATTGTCGGTGCTTACATGATAAAACTGAGCGGTGGGCTGGTTGTACCAGGAGCTGAAAGTTTGGCCTCCGTTTACGGTGATGATGGCGCCCTGGTCGGTAGCGAAGAGGATAATATCCGGGTTGAGGGGGTTGATCCAGATGCGGTGGTAGTCGTCGCCGCCGGGTGCGCCACGGAAATCCTGCCAGGTCTTTCCGCCGTCGGTCGATTTCCATGCGGCGATATTGGCGGAGTAGACGATGTCGGGGTTTTTGGGGTCGGCTTTGAGTTCGGCGAAGTCGCTGCCCCGGCCCCAGAGGCGGTTGTCAGTGGCTACGCGGTACCAGGATTCGCCTGCGTCGTCGGAGCGGAAGATACCGCCTGCTTGGGGAGCGTCGACCGAAGCGTACATGCGCCGGGGGTCGCTGGGCGCGATGCAGAACCCGATGCGGCCGAGTCCTTGTTCGTAGGTGGGCAAGCCCTGGGTGATTTTCCGCCAGGTAGCGCCGCCGTCGGCCGATTTATATAATCCGCTGCCCGGGCCCTGCCAGGCGCCGTTTTCCCAGGGGCCCTGACGGGCAGCCCAGAGGGCGGCGAAAACAGTATTCGGATTTTTGGGGTCGATCTCCACCTGGATGGCGCCGGTGTTTTCATCCACATACAGCACTTTTTCCCATGATTGGCCTCCGCTGAGCGTGCGGAACACGCCCCGTTCCGTATTTGGTCCATAAGGATGCCCCAGCACGGCGGCGAACACGCGGTTTTCGTTGCGGGGGTCGATGGCCATGCCGCCGATTTGTTGCCCGTCGCGCAAGCCGGTATTATTCCAGGTTTTGCCCCCATCAGACGATTTGTAGATTCCGTCGCCCACCGACAAATCGGGCCGCTGAAGCCCTTCGCCGCAGCCCACGTAGATGACCTCCGGATTGGAAGGGGATACGACCACATCTCCGACAGAGCCTGTGGGCTGGTCGTCGAAAATGGGAACCCAGGTACGGCCATAATCGGTCGTTTTCCATACGCCGCCGTTGTTCACGCCGATGTAGAACACGTTGGGCTGCTGGGGCACGCCCACCGCGCCGACGGTGCGTCCGCCCCGGTGCGGGCCAATCATCCGCCATTTCATGGACGAGAACATGGTGGGGTCAACGGGCTGAGCCTGAAGAAAAAAACAGGAAAAGCTGAGCAGGAAGAAGGCTAGGCGTTTCATGATCAATCGTTTTGTGCAAAAAGATAATTCCTTTTTTTTATTTTCCCGGGAACAAAATGATCCGTTCAAATGCAACGCCTTCCTGCTCTGTATTTTGGACCGAGCCCTTTAGGGGGCCGGGGAGTGTTCACCAACGTCCGGATTCCGGAAGGGGCCGTTCTGGAAATCTGCCCGGTTATCGTCCTTCCCGCCGAAGAGTTGCCTGTTATTCACAATACCAAGCTGCACGACTACTACTTCATGTGGGGTTGGGACGATGATCAGTGCGCCATTGCTTTGGGCTACGGCTCCCTTTACAACCACGCCTACACCCCTAATGCCCAATACCTGATCGATATCGACAACGAAACCATCGAATTTATCGCCCTGAGGGATATTCAGAAAGGAGAGGAGGTCACCGTCAGCTATAACGGCGACCCTGAAGATAAAACAAGGGTATGGTTTGATGGGCTTTAACGCTCCTATGCTTCACTCCCGTTTGCGGCCACCAACTTGTATAGTTTATCCGAAGGCCTGACTTTGAACGGGGTAGGGAAGGTGCATTGATCGCCTTTTCGGGCTTCGTTTGCCGGTTGGTCGCCGACCATTAGTCCGGCGAGGGTCAGGGTTTGGGCGCCGGTAGTGGGGCCGGTAATCAGGATCTCATCGCCGGGGGCAAGGCTGAAGGCTTCAACTTTAAATTGAGCGATGCCTGTTTTGGAGAAATAATTTTGCCCCTGGCCGATATAGATCTTTTTCTGGGTTGCATGCGAGCCGGGGTGGTCTTCGGTCCATTCGCCCAATTCCTGTCCCAGGTAGTACCCGTTCCAGAACCCCCGGTTGTAGACGGTACCCAGTTGTTCCAACCAGCGTTCCACTTTTTCCCGGGAGTAGGCGCCTGCTTTCCAGGCGTCGATTGCTTCGCGGTAGCAGCGGGTGGTGGTAGCTACGTAATCGGCTGCGCGCCCCCGGCCTTCGATCTTCAGCACCCGCACGCCTGCGTCGAGCACCTGGTCGAGGATGTCGATGGTGCAAAGGTCTTTGGGCGACATGATGTATTCGTTGTCGATGAGCAACTCCTGTCCGTCTTCGTCGGTGACGTAGTATTTTTTCCGGCAATTTTGCCGGCAGGCGCCCCGGTTGGCGGAGGAGTTGTGGGTGTGCAGACTGAGGTAGCATTTGCCCGATACCGCCATGCACAGGGCGCCATGGGCAAAGATTTCAATCTGGATCAATTCGCCTGCAGGACCCAGGATGTTTTCCCGGCGGATGGAATCGACGATGGCTTTGACCTGGCTAACCGTCAGTTCCCTGCTGAGCACCATGGTGTCGGCGAAGAGGGAATAAAATTTAACCGTTTCCGCATTGGTGATATTCGCCTGAGTGGACATATGCACTTCCACGCCTTTGCTTCGTGCGTAGGCTATGGCGGCATGATCGGCGGCAATGATCGCCGAAACGCCTTCTGCCGCTGCGCGGTCGACGATCCGGCGCATGAGCGCCATATCGTGATCGTACAGTATAGTGTTGAGGGTAATATAGGTGCGTACCCCGCGTTCGCGGCAGCGGCGGACGATCTCGCCAAGATCTTCTTCCGTAAAGTTGATGGAAGAAACCGCCCGCATGTTTAATTGTTCGATGCCGAAGTATACCGAGTCGGCGCCATTATCCAGTGCGGCTTGCAAGGCTTCAAAGCTCCCGGCAGGCGCCATGAGTTCCACTTGGTTCATTATTTAGAATTATTCTGCAAAGATAAGGAAAAAGCGTACCTTTCAAGCAGGAATGCCATTTCCGGGAGAAAAGAGCCTGTCTTTAACGGAGCGGCAGCCCGTTTTTCCCACCGCCACCCGCACCTTAAAACCGGAGGAGTATGAGAACACCCGTGTTTTTATTGCTGTTCTTCCTTTTGATTTTTCGCTTCCCATCTTTTGCCCAGAAAATCAAAGATCCAGCTCAATTGCTTCGCGACCTGGAACACGCTAAAGGGGTTGAACGCTCCGCGATTTATTACGAATTGACGCTGGCCAACCTGGGAAACGACAAAGCCAAAGCATTGGACTATGGAAAAAAAGCATTGGCTGAAGCGCAGGCGGTTCAACACGATTCCATGCAAATTGAGGCCCTTGTTATCCTGGCCATGGCGCACCAGCATCATGGCGAAGACCGGGAAGGCCTGAAATATGCGGAGCAGGCGTTGGACCTGGCTAAGGTAAAGGGAACCCAGCACCAGTTATTGGAGGCTTATGGGACCAATACCATCGGGATGATCACCCTTCATCAAACGGATCAAGCCTTGGAAACGGCACAAGAAGGCCTCCTCGTGGCAGAAGCAGAAAAGGACACCCTGATGATGGTCAATTTCCTGGAAATCATTGCCGCCTCGCATAAAGCGCTGCACCAGTGGACGGAAGCGGAAGGCATCTTCCGGCGCGAGCTCGTCCTGGTGGAGGCCCTGGGTAGGCCTTTTGAAAAAGGCAGGCTATTTGCCAACTGGGGCGAATTGTATGGAGCGCAGTTCCGCTTTGAAAAAGCCGTTCCTCTTTTTGAAAAAGCCGTCGAGAACTTCCGCAGGCTAGGGTACAAAACCGGCGAGTCGATCGCCCTGCTCAATCTGGCGGATTGCTATTATGACCTCAGCCAATTGGACCTTGCCGAAAAAACGTATCAAAGGGCGCTTGAGCTCAATGTGGAGGTCCAGGAACCCGAACTGGAAGGGCTGGCGACAACAGGGCTTGGAAGAAATGCGTACGAACGCGGGAATGCCATAGAAGCAAAAGACCTTTTCCTGAAAGCGGAAGCCATCGGCAAACAATACCGGATATACAACGTCCTGAGGGACGTATACTCCGAACTGGAGAAACTCCACATCGGTGAGCGAAAATTTCCGGAAGCGCGAAAATACCGGCAGCTCAATGCGCTTTACGAAGATTCGGTGCTTACCCAGGATATCCAAAACCGCGTCGCAGAACTGGAAGTGAAATACGAAGCGCAGAAAAAAGAAGCCGAGATCGCTGCACAGCAACTGAAGCTGTCCGAACAGCAGCGCGCACTTTTCCGCCAGCAAACCTGGCTGGCTGGCCTCGCCATCGGCATTCTGGCTCTGGCTAGCCTGGGATTTCTGTTCCACAACCGGTACCGCCTGCGTCAGAAAGCAAGGATGGACGCTGCCGTCATTCGCGAACAACAACTGGGGCTGAATGCCGTCATCGAAGCCCAGGAAAGCGAACGGCAACGCGTAGCGAAAGAGTTGCACGATGGCGTGGCTCAGGAACTGCTGGCCGTTTCGCTGGGCATAAAAACGATGGGCAGGAAACTGGAAAAACAGGCCTTGCCGGAAGCGGAAACCGCCCGGGAACTGGATTCCAGGCTGGAGCTCTTGGGTACAGAAGTACGCCAAATGTCTCACACCATGCTGCCTCCGGCATTGAAACAGCAAGGCCTCGCTCCAAGTCTGGAGATGCTGATCCGAAATATGGAACAGCATGCAGGAATCCACATGCGCTTGGAGGTAGACAGCCTGCCTTCCAGACTGGAGGAACAGATTGAACTGGGATTGTACCGCATCGTTCAGGAATTGCTCAACAATATTCTGAAACACGCTCAGGCGCGGGAAGTAGCTATTCAGCTTCGCGAGACGGAGCGCCAGATACTGCTTCGGGTAGAGGATGACGGGGTAGGTTTTGACTTCGAATCGGCCAGAACCAAAGGAACTATGGGTATTTTGAACATCCTGAGCCGGGTTCACGCTTTGGGAGGCCAGTTTCATTCCGAACCCGCCCTGCCGAAAGGCACGGTTTCTATCGTACGCATACCCTTAGCCGCATGAAAACGCCCGTTCCAATCTTCATCGCCGACGACCATCAGCTGGTTCGGAAAGGGTTTCGGTCCCTTCTGGAGGAATTGGATTGGATCGAAGTGGCCGGCGAAGCCTCCAACGGGAAGGAGGTACTGGCCTTTTTGCGCTCCCGGGCATTCACCGGGATCGTCCTGCTGGATTGCGAAATGCCGGAAATGGACGGCTTGCAAACATTGGAGGCTATCCAACGGGAGTTCTTCGGGGTGAAAACCATCATGCTGACCATGCTGCAGGACAAAGCCCTGATCCAGAAAGCCGTCGATCTGGGCGTGAATGGATTCCTCTTCAAAAATGCCTCCCTCAACGAAATGGAAATGGCCCTTCGCGAAGTGTCCTCCGGAGGGCGGTATTTTGCCAGCGACGTAGCACTGACCCTGCTGAAGCCCTCTCAGGCGCCGGGACAGGAACTCCTGGAAGCTCTCAGCGAACGCGAGGTGGAGGTGTTGAAGCTGGTCGCTCAGGGGCTTTCTAGTGCCGAAATTGGAAAATCGCTTTTTATCAGCCCCCGCACGGTGGATACGCACCGGAATAACCTTATCCAAAAGCTCAAAGTCCAGGGAATTGCCGGGCTGATCCACTTCGCCGTGCGGCATAAGCTCATCTAAATTTGAGGCTTTGCCTCAGACCTTTCTGTTCCCTGTTCGCCGTCCCGCAATAAGCGGGACCCCTGTTCGCCGAAATCCTAAGATTTCGTGCGGACCTATCCGCCGGTCCCCTGACCGGCATTACCCTCCCCCACGTTTTTACGCAGATCTGCGTAGCCAGATTACACAATCCAGCGGATGATTTCCGGGGCTGGGTCAACGCATCTTTGCATTGTCCTTCGGGACGAGCGCATGTTCCTTTTTAATCCAAAACTTTTTTTAAGGGGAACTAATCTTCTTACCAAGAACCTAAAATCCGCAAGCCATGAAAATCCTGAAGATCATCCTCCTTTCCATCGTTGTGATCCTATTGGGCTTTGTCCTGTTCATTCAGCTTTCCTGGACCAGAAAGTACGACGCGCCGTATCCGGATATCAAAGCCAGCGCCGATTCGGCCGTCATCGCCCGGGGCCGTTATCTGGCCTACAGCATTGCGCATTGCGCTTCCTGCCACGGCCCCGGCGACCGCTTGGAAGAAACCCTGTCCGGCGCCGAGCTGCCGATGAGCGGAGGGATGGAACTGGATTTTCCTGGCTTTGTGTTGATACGGTTTCCAAATATTACGCCGGATAAAGAAACCGGCATCGGACGGTTTTCAGATGGCCAACTGGCCAGAGCGCTCCGTCACTCCGTAGGGTCCGACGGCCGTCCGCTGATGCCTTTCATGCCGTTTCAGGAAATGAGCGACGAGGATCTCACAGCGGTCATTTCCTTTCTGAGGGCTCAGCCTGCGGTCTCAAACAAAGTAGAGCCGCTGAAATATTCCTTCCTGGGAAAAGCCTTGATCGCTTTCGGGATGCTAAAGCCGGAAGGCCCCAAAAATACGCCGCCGAAATCGGTGGAGCGGGCGCCAACCGCCGCCTACGGAAAGTACCTCGCGAACAGCGTGGGAAATTGCAAAAACTGCCATACGGAAATGAACGACAAGGGCCAATTCGTAGGACCAGAGTTTGCCGGCGGCGCCTACTTCGCTCCGGATAATCTCACCAAAGGGTACTCGTTCGTCTCGCCCAACCTCACTCCCGACCCTGCAACCGGGGTGATGGCCAATTGGACCGAAGAGGAATTTATTTCTCGTTTCAAATCAGGACGCGTCCACAAAAGAAGTCCTATGCCCTGGGAGTTTGTCGCCAAAATGGATACCGTGGACCTTGTGGCGCTGTACCAATTCTTGAGCAAATTGAAACCAGTGGAGCGAAAAGTAGAAAAGACGGTATTCCAACCTGGCGAAACGTACAAAAAGTAACCCCCTGGAGGCTAGACTCAGACCTCTAAGGTCTAAGGTCCAACGTCTAACGTCTAACGTCTAACGTCTAAACAAACAGCTATGCAACCTTCTCATCCGCCTATCGTTCAAGCATATCAGTTAGCTACCGGCTTTGCCATGACCCGTTCCCTGAGCGCCATGATCCGGCTGGGAATAGCAGACCTGTTGAAAGAGGAAACGATGACCGTTTCTGACATTGCCTCTCGGCTGGACCTGGACCCCATTGCTTTATTCCGTTTTTTCCGCTACTTGTCTATTAACGAAGTTGTCATCCTGGAAGGGGACGAATGCAAGCTGGGTCCTGTTGGGCAGTTGCTTCGACGGGATATACCGGGCAGTCTGGCAAAAGGGCTGGAGTTGCTCAGTTATGAGCCATGGCAGCGTTCCTGGGAAAATATTGAGTTTTCATTGCGCACCGGGCATTCTGCTTTCGAGGATGTTTTTCAAATGCCGGCCTGGTCCTATTTTGAAAAAAATCCGGAATACGGACGGCCTTTCAACGAATGGATGACGGTTCTTTCCAGAATGAGCGCTGATGCTTTCCTTCGCGCTTATGATTTCTCCTCCTTTGCCACTCTTTGCGATGTTGGAGGAGGGCATGGGTTTCTTTTGAAATCTATCCTTTCCCGTTACCCCAAGTTGCAGGGAATTTTGTATGACCTCCCATTTGTGGTAAGTGGGCATGAGTTAGAGGATTTTCAGGACAGGGTGACCATTTCAGGGGGGAGTTTCTTTGACCAGGTACCCACGGCCGACTGTCTGATCCTCAAATCGATTCTGCACGATTGGAATGAGGAAAAAGCGGCAGAAATCCTGAAGAGTTGCGCCAGCGCGCTTCGCCCAGGCGGCAAACTTTTGGCTATGGATATGGTCATCCGGGATAGAGGCAACCCGGTGGGGTATTTCTACGACTTGCACATGCTGGTATTACTGGGCGGACGGGAGCGTACCGAAGAGGAAATGAGAGCCCTGTTCTCGCAGGCCGGATTGCGCATTATCCGGTTCATCCCGACCGGCGGGCCACAAGAAATTATTGAAGCGGAAAAAAATTAAAATGTTGTAATGTATTAATGTCAATAATTCAATTACTTAAAATCTTTCAAATCATGATTAAGAAAATTGCTTTTGCTACTTTGGCCGCTTGGGTTTCTCTAACTTTGGTTGGATTCCTTCTTTTTGGGTCCCTTATGAAGGTATTTGAAAAAGAAATGGCCGGCGCCGGCGACTGCGTGAACATGAACGCACCGGTAGGCTTGATCCTCCTGGCCAACCTGATGCTCGCCCTTCTGCTCGCTGTCATTTTCGTTCGCTGGGCAAACGTGAGCACCTTCCTGGGAGGAGTAACCAGCGGTATTATTGTGGTTCTGCTGGTCGTTATTTGGTTTGACGTCTGGATGTTTGCCAATTTCCATTTTATGACCCCCACCTTAGCGTTTCTGGATATTACGTTGAACACGATCAACGGCGCCCTGGCAGCAGGCGTTGCCGGCTGGGTGCTGGGGAAGGTGAAGTAAGGATCTATTTGTTATCGAAAAAGTAAGAGCCAGGTTGGATTTTTCTGATTGGGCGAGATGGGGTCAACTTTTTTTTGAAAAAGGCTTTTTTGAAGCCGGATGTAAAAAAACGAAGGCTAAAAGAAAGTTGTCTGTCACGGCCAATAGAGGAAAATCCAACTGCTCTGATTAATAAAAGTAAAATGAATTCAAAGACTCGAAAAATCCTGAAATGGACAGGGGGGATACTCGGCTCCCTTATTCTCGTTGTTGCGGGGGCAGGAGTTTACCTTTCCTCCCTTATGCCAAAGCCGATGGGCAAACCGCCTGTTCTTCAGGCGGAGCTTTTTCGCAAACCCCAGGTTGATTTTCCCGTCGAAGGAAAGTTTATTTTCAAATCGGCAACGGAACTTGCTTTACTGATTAAAACGCAAAAAGCAAAATCGGTTGAAGTCACCCAGGAGTTTATTAATTACATCAAGAACAACAATTATAAAACAAACGCTTTCGTGTGGCTCTTCGAACAGGAAGCGCTGGAAGCTGCCCGGGAGGCAGATGAAAAAGTGGAACGGGGCGAACCGCTCGGCGCACTGCATGGCGTTCCGGTTTGTATCAAAGAAGAATTCTGGGTGAAGGACAAACCCTGTACCTGGAATGCGGAGGAGTATCAAGGGTTTATTGCCCCAAGAAATGCTGCCGCGGTGGATGCATGGCAGAATGCAGGGGCAATTATTTTAGGCACAACGAATGTCCCAAAGATGCTTATGGATATGCAAACGAAGGGCGACATATATCCTGAAGCGAGCAACCCGTATGACGCTGCACGCACTCCTGGCGGGAGCACCGGTGGCGGAGCAGCAGCTGTTGCGTCTGGATTTTGCCCGTTGAGTCTTGGCGGAGATTACGGCGGAAGCATCCGGATCCCGGCAGGATATTGCGGTCTTTACGGGTTGAAAACCACGGATGGGAGTATGGGAAAAAAATTCGGCTCTTCTCCTGATACAACAGGCAATGAAAAATACCGCTGTATGGCGGTTGCAGGCCCTTTGGCAAGAACGATTGACGACATTGAACTTGGGTGGACTGCGCTGATCGAGCCCTGGCACGACAAGAATAACTGGCTTTCCGTTGATAAGCGCAAGGATCTGCATCAATACAGGGTTGCCTATTTCGATGAATGGCGCTTCGGGAACGATAAGATTCCTATTTCGAACTCCGTTAAACAGAAATTGCAATTGCTTGTGGATTCTCTGAAAAACAGGGGTGTGGCTATGGACAATGTTCAACCTGGTCATTTTGCCGAGATGAGACAGATGCATATGCTCCTCATGGCATACATGTTATTTTCCAACCAGCCGTGGATAATTCGCCAATTTGTTAAACGGGGATATAAAAATGGCACGCCCCTGAAAATTGATATGAGTGAAGGAATTGCCCGAATTGGCGATCCGGATGAAGCCAAGTACCCCCAAATTCTAAAAAGGCGCGATTCGCTCAGAGCGGAATTGGAACACTTTTTCAAAACGTATGACTTCCTTATACTTCCAATAACGCCAGGGCCTGCTTTTGTAAAGAACCCCAACCACGAGCCTATGGCGGTTGGCGCGGACAAATTGGAGTATTGGGACCATTTCCACTATACGATGTGCTTCAACGCAACGGGCCATCCCGCGCTGACTGTCCCGCTGGGATTGAACCAGGAAGGGTTGCCCATTGCAGTTCAGATCGTTGGGCCGATGTTTTCTGAAAAACGGCTCATTCACTTTGCGAAGTTGATCCAGCCGTTGCACGAAGGGTATGTCTCCCCAAAATAATCACGAACCCGCAGCCATGCGCTTCAGGAAAACCATCGCCAAATCCGATCCGCCAGCCGGAGCGGCAGTAGCATTTGGGGCAAGGAAAAAGCCAAAAAGGCAACGATTAACCTCGCTTTGACATTTTCTGTCAAAGGGGGATTACGGATCTAAAAACCGTTTCCCCCTTTTAATTTTCTTAGAGAACGTGCGATCCGCTATTCCTTACGGATTTGCCAACCTGGCGATGACGAGTTCCCGTATATCGTTGCGCAGCTTCTGGCCGTTGCCCAGCGCAAATTCCTTGGGTGTATTGGGCGGATACTTTCCGAATACCGCAAGGTTGGCCTCCCTTCCGGAGGCAAGGAAATCGGTCGACACCACTTTATATATTTTCACCGGGTCGATGGTTTTCCCGTTCAACTGCCAGGCGCCGTTCACCTCCTGCGCATTGTGTGTTTGTAAGTAGCCTCCGGTAGTTTTGTTGGTAACCAGGCCGGTCTGCAGGATTTGAAGCACATCGGCGCCCGGTATTTCCTGCATGGCGATGCCTCCGCCGAAGGGGTAGGTCCGAAGGATGTCGTATTGGGTGATCGTACCGCTGATGTTGTCGTCCAGGCGCATAGAGCCGGAGTTGAGGAGGTAGAGGTCGGCGCCGGGCCAGGCCATTTCGAACGACCGCGTAGTAAGCTGCCCGAAATTGGTGGGGCGGCTGCGCACGTCGGTTTCCTTGCATTCGAGCGGTTCTTTGACGGTAGCCACCACCTGGTTGGGTTCAAACCCGTTTTTGCGCATGGTTTCTGTTGCCAGGTTTTGCCATTTCTCCACGACCAGCTGGGTAAGCGGTTCGTCGGGAAGTTTGGGGCCGATGGTTTCGAGGGTGGATTGCACGTTGAACTGGCGGGTGGCAGGGTCGAAGCTGCACCGGTGCACATAAACCGTTTTGGCGTTGGCGTCGGCTTTGGCGATCAGGGATCTGCCGGAGGTGAGCATCATGTGCTCGTGGTCGTGTCCGCCAAGGAGCAACGGAATGCCCGGCACAGCCAGGGCCATTTTCTGGTCGTCGGCCGCATCGAGGTGGGTAATGGCCACAATCGCGTCGCTTACCGGCTGAAGGGCCTTGACGGCCTGGCGGAGGCTTTCTTCCACCGGCAGATAGGTCACGTAGTCTTTCTGGGAATAAGGGAGGAGCACCCCGGTCAGCCCAAGGCGAAATTTGCGGCCTTTGGCGTCGGTAAACTCGTGGACCCAGTAATCCGGCACGGAAACGGTCTGCCCGTCGAGAACCTGGGTAAAGGGGGCTGTCGTTCCGTCGGGCAGCTTTTTACGGACGTTGGCGCAGATGAAGCGGAATTTGCACTGCTGGAAGCGCCGCTGAGTGAGTTCGCCGTCGGACAGGTCGAATTCGTGGTTGCCGAAGGTGGCGTAATCCATGCCCAGGGCATTGAGGGTTTCGATCATCTGAAGGCCGGCGATGCGCTCGCCATTGTCCATTTTTAGGGTCGCCATCAGGCTGGGCGACATGAAATCCCCTGCGATCACGGTAATCGTGTTGGGGTTCTCCTCCAGCAGCCGCTGCCGGAGCGCAGCTACGCGGGCCAGCCCTCCCGCTTTTCCTCCTTCAAGCGGAGAAATTTCGTAGACGTCGTTAAGCTGCAAAATGGTGAAGGTAAAAGGCTCGGCAGGCGGTTGCGGCACGTGGCAACCCTGGAACGTTAGCCCAATCATGAGGAGCAAAAACAAGGGAAGGTGTTTCATGTTTTGGAAATTATGCGACGGAAAGTCAGTGAAGAATCTAAAAAGGCGGCCCCTTTCATGAACAAACTTACGAAATAAAAGGTAAAGGCGGGCGCCGCCGATGCTTCAATGACTTTCCAAGGGAGGCAACCTTTTTATCCGGAGCGATGTCTATTTTCCCTAAAAAGCCGATGAAAACCCACCTGCTTCTGTTCTGTGGTTTCGCCCTTTTTGCAACTGCTGTTTTTGGTCAGAACACGCCGCCAACCCGGTGCGCTGCCAACCCGAATTGCCGGGTATTTGATTTTTGGGTTGGAGCGTGGGAAGTGAAAACGACCGACGGAAAAATTGCCGGACAAAGTATCATTGAACTTTCCCTGGATAGTTGTCTGATCATCGAAAACTGGTTGGGAGCAAGCGGGTATTCAGGAAAGAGCTTTAACTTTTTTAATTCCAATTCAGGAAAGTGGAACCAAACCTGGGTAGACAACGCCGGAGGCAACATTGAGTTTGTCGATGGGGACTTCTCCGATGGGGCGATGCGCTTCCGCTCCTCCCGGCCTATGCAGGACGGCCGGGTCAGGCGGCTTACTTTTTTTGCGATAGGCCGGGATGAGGTGCGTCAATTGGGCGAATGGAGCGCCGACCAGGGCAAAACCTGGCAAGCGGAATACGATCTCCGGTATTTCCGGAAAAAGGTATGAGGTATTCGAAATAATTACGGCGGCCCGTCTGTCAGTAAATATAGATTCCTCTACCTTTGCCCCTCATTTTAATTCCTATGCGCCCAGCTATTCTTTTTTTCCTGTTTTTTTCCTGCAAGGCTTTCGGACAAGGGTACACGCTCGAGTTTGCCGTTCAGTCCAACGATAAAACGCCTCTGATCGGGGCGACCGTGCAACTCCTCCAAATACGCGATTCGTCCGTTTTTCATGCCGTTACCGACGAGAATGGCCTGGCGCTGTTCAGGGACTTGGCGGCCGGTCGGTTTTCCGCCAAAATCAGTTATGTCGGCTACCGCAATGAGGAAGTTGAGATATTGCTGAAATCCGACCTGAAACGATTCGTTGCGCTGGAAGAAGAGGCGGTCGCGCTGGAAGGGGTCACGGTTACCGCCCGAAGGCCGTTAATCTCCCAGGAAGACGATAAAATGATCATCGACCCCCAGCCGATAGCTAATACCAGCACCAACACCCTGGAGATCCTGGAAAAAACGCCCGGGCTGTTTGTCGATCAGGACGGGAATATCTACCTCACCAGCGCCACGCCCGCTGTGGTCTATATCAACGGCCGGGAGCAGCGTATGGGGCCCCAGGATATTGCCGGCATCCTGCGTAGCCTTCCCCCAGATAATATCCTGCGGATCGAGGTGCTGCGTACGCCATCCACCAAATACGACGCAGCCAGTTCGGGGGGGATAGTCAATGTCGTGCTGAAAAAAGGCGTAAAGCTCGGCCGCTCCGGCGCCGTCAGCATGGGGATGAACCAAGGCGTGTATGGAAACCGGTTTGCCGGTTTCAACCTGAACGATAGCGGGGAAAAAACAACCTACTACCTGAGGGCCAACCTGAGCCAGAGCGATCTGGTGGAAGACCTGACCTCCGTTCGCCTTGTGACCGCCGATTCCCTGCTGCGTCAGGTGGCCCGTACCCGAAGGCCGGGCGACCAGGGGTTTGTGGGCCTGGGTGCGAGCTTTGACCCGACGGAGAAACTGAATTTCAGCTACGATGCCCGCTTTAACGCCAGCCATTCAAAGTCCGCTTCGCAAAACCTCAATTTTTTGGAAACAGCAGAAAACAAGCGGCTTTCCGAAAACGACAACTCGACGCAGAATAACTCCCGGTTCTTCAGCATTCAGCAAGACCTGGGCATGCAGCTCAAACTCGACACCATCGATTCGGAATGGGAAAACAAGATCAGTTATTCCTACAGTTCGGGGTCCAATGCCCAGGAATATGCTTCGGCCTTTCTGACTCCTTTCAGCGCCCTGATCGAAGGCGAAGGGGATAACGCCCAAAACCGTCATTTTTTGCTGCTTCAGTCCGACCTGACCCTGCAGCTGCCCCGGAGGGTAAAGGTCGAGACCGGCGTAAAAACCGCCTACCAATATTACGATAGCCGGGCCGATTACTTCCTGCGCTCCGGCGGCGGGCTGATTGCCGATCCCTCCCGCACCAACGCGTTCCGGTATCGGGAAAACATCCACGCGGCCTACGCCCAGGCGTCCAAAACCCTTCCGGGGAACTTTGCCCTTAAAGCCGGCGTGCGCATGGAATATACCCACATGAAAGGCACCCAGACGATCCCTTCAGATACGAGTTTCCTTGTTCGGAGAGCCGATTTTTTCCCCTATGTGTACCTGAGCCGACGGCTTATGAACATTGCCAGCTTTCAACTTCGAAGCTTTCTGATCTACCGGCGAACCATCAACCGCCCGGGTTACCAGAGCCTCAACCCTTATATCCGCTATGTCGATCAGTACCTTTACGAAACCGGCAATCCTGGTCTGCAACCCCAGTTTACCGACAACTTCGAGGCTAATGTCAGCTACAACGATATGCCCATTCTCGCCGTGGGGCGCAATTACACCTCCAACATCTTTTCGCAGGTCGTTTACGAGGATCCCAACCAGGAGAACGTCCTCGTCCGCACCCAGGACAACGTGGGCAAAAACGTAGAGACGTATTTTCGCATTACCGGGGCTATTCCTCCGGGTGGGAAATACTTTTTCGTAGCCGGCGCCCAGTACAATTACAACGAGTACGACGGGCTCTACGAAAACCAGCCGCTGCGCTTTGCCCGCGGAAGCTGGCGCTTTTTTACCTACCACCAGCTTCGGGTGACCAAAACGACCAAGCTGACGGCCAACGGCTTCCTTCTGCTTAAAGGCCAGCAAAATTTCTACGAACTGGATAACTTCGGCCAGCTGAGCCTCGGACTCAACCAATCCCTGCTAAAAAGCAAACTCCAAATCACCCTTAATGCCACCGACGTGCTGCGCACTATGGCTACCCGCTTTACCCTCAACCAGGGCGGCGTCTTCACCATTGGCGACAGATATAGCGACAACCAGCGCTTCGGGGTCAACGTGCGCTACCAATTCGGCTTGCGCAAAAAAGAAGAGCCGCGAGACCCGGCGTCGTTTGATGTGGAGTGAAAAAGAAAGTTGCGAGGTTGCGAAGTTGCGAAGTTGCGAAGAAACGTTTTTGATACATACTTGAGACTGTTCAAAAAACCCTGGTTCGAGGCTCCGCCTCGGATCCACTCTAAGTGGAGGCTCTGCCTCCAACCAGACATTCCGCAGGTAATCGGATACTTCTTTTACCCATGTTTGCCGAAATCCGCAGATTTCGTGCAGAACTATCCGCCGGTCTCCAGACGCTACGGTCTGGACTTTCAGCCTGACCGGCGTGAATTGGGTCCAGACAGCTGCGGGCGCCGCCCCGGATCCACTCTAAGTGGACTACAGGCACCCCCAACACGCCTCAATCTGGCGCGCCCCAGCGGCAAAACCAGTTATATCACTTCAAACCCCAGCTCCTGGATCAGCTTCCGATGAGTCCCAAACAAAAAACCGCGGACCGAATCAAAAGCCCCCTTCTGCTGTAAAAAGGAAAACCACGCCATCTCGAGCAGCATGCTATCCAAAAAACCGACTTGCTTGGCACACCCGGATAGGAGTCGCGCTTTGGTAGCCGTTTTCATGCTTCGCAGGGACTTTTTGCTGGCCCGGAGCGCAGCGAGGGGTGGCCGGTGGCAAGGAGGCATGGGGCTCCACACACGCCCAAAACCCTATTGCCGTAAGCGCGGAGAAACGGAGCGCATACATTCAAAATTTTGCCTCATCCGGCAAATACGATTTTGATATCTTTGTTCCAGGCGGAATAACCCCTGTTTTTTCAACAAACACCTGAAACTATGGAACCGGTGAATCCCTCGCCCTGGCCTGGCTGGCGTAAAATCGCGTTTCGCTTCTTTTTCATCTATTTCCTCTTTTTTGCAGGGCCCTGGACTTGGCTGGACATCGTCCCTGGCGTTTCTTATGTAACCAGGTATTGGTATGCCCTGGACACCTGGCTCGTGCAAACCTGTAACAGGCATTTGCTTCATGTGCAACCGGAAGTTGCGCCCGTTTTCAACGGAAGCGGAGATACCTCTTTCAACTGGGCAGGACTCTATACGTATCTGATCCTGGCTTTTGCAGGAAGCATCGCATGGACTCTTCTCGACAGAAAGCGAAAATACTATGCGTTTGCCGATCTTTTCCTGCGCAATATCATCCGCTACTATATCGCCTTGGTGGCCTTTTCTTATGGAACGATCAAACTATTCGCCCTGCAAATGCCTTTTCCCAATTTGAGCCAGCTGGCTACCCCTCTGGGCGACTTTCTGCCGATGCGGCTCTCCTGGATGTTTATCGGGTATTCTTTTCCGTACCAGTTCTTCTCCGGTTTAATGGAAACCCTCGTTGGCCTCTTTCTACTCAACCGAAAAACGGTGACCTTGGGCGCATTAATGGGCATGGGGGTTTTTGCCAACGTCGCCATGCTTAACTTGAGCTATGACATTCCCGTTAAAATTTACTCCATTCAACTGCTCGTCAGTTGCCTGTATCTTGCGCTGAACGACTGGCGGCGATTGGCCGGTTTCTTTTTGCAGAATACGCCAACGGCGCCCGACCTCTCTTACGACCTTTCACTGACCAAGCGCTGGCAGCGGATCGGCAGGCTTGTGCTTAAATCCGTTTTTGTCGTGTTATTCCTGGCCATTCCCCTGTATAGGAGTTGGACCAGATACCAATCTGAACAAAAGGTTTCCGGGTTGAAACCCATCGAGCCCGGCGTGTATGAAGTTGGTACATTCGTTCGGAACGGGGATACGATACCGCCCCTGGCCAGCGATTCGCTGCACTGGAAAGACATCATCTTTGAAAAAAGCGGCCTGGGCAGCGTCAACAGCACCGATACGTTGTTCCGGCAGCGATACCGGCGCGGCTATTTCTTCTATCAGCCGGATACGACGACCAGCACCCTGGTCATCCGGAAAATGCGGGCCGACACCATCCCGCTGTTCACCATGAAATACGAGCTGCTTTCTCCGGAACGCCTTCGCCTGTGGACTGTCATCCGGGGCGATTCGCTGTATCTGGAGATCGTTCGGAGCCAGCGGCACTTTCAATTGGCAGAGCGGCAGTTTCACTGGGTGTCGGAAGAGAACCGGTGAGCGTGCGCTGCAGGCTGTTTTTGACGCAATCCGCTTCTGCGCCTCCGCTTCCCCGCGGCGCAGGGCAGCGACCAGCGACCAGCAGTCCGGCCCCAACAGCTTGGCGGGCCGGATGCGCGCATCCCCCAGCAGGGTCTGCAGCGCCTGCGCCAGGGGCGCGGAGAGGCGGGTGTCGCCATGCCGCAGCCGGTAGCCGGGGTCGCATTGGTCACCTTCCCGCCGCCTTTTCGATTAGAAAAATGGAAATCGTTTAACTCCAATTTTTTATCTTCAATAGGTGTATTTAAAACAGATCGAATGAAATGAAAAAACCAGCGAATTACCTATTTGCTGCCTGCTTCCTATTGGTTAGCGCATGTGGAAATGCGCCTGAAAAAGGCGGCAACCGGGAAAAGACGCCTCCTTCTCTTACCATTGCCGTGGCTGCAAACATGCAGTTTGCGATGGAGGAGCTTATAAAAGCGTTTTCCGATAAGACCGGTGTGCGTTGTGAAACGACGATCAGTTCCTCCGGCAAACTGACGGTTCAGATCAAAGAGGGAGCGCCATTTGATGTTTTTGTGTCTGCCGACATGAACTACCCCGAGGAGATCTATAACAGCGGGCTGGCTGCCGCGCCGCCCAAAGTATATGCCTACGGAAAATTAGTGTTGTGGTCGATGAAAGAGGGCGTCAACCCATCCCTGGATATGCTGGGCGGTAATTCTGTCCGGCATATTGCCCTGGCTAACCCCAAGCTGGCGCCCTATGGGGTAGCTGCTGTGGAAGCGCTGAAAAACCATCAGCTTTGGGAACCGGTGGAAAAAAAACTGGTATACGGGGAAAGTATTGCCCAAACGAACCAATTTGTCCTTGCGGGAGCAGCTGAGGTCGGGTTCACCGCTATGTCGGTCGTCTTGTCGCCGCAAATGAAGGGAAAAGGCCAATGGATCGAAATTAACCAGGAAGATTATTCGCCCATCGCCCAAGGGGCTGTGGCAATAAAAAGGGCAAACGCCCCTTCTGCTGACGCCCAGAAGTTTTACGACTTCCTTTTCTCCGAAGAAGCCTTCGCCATTTTGGAGGCATTCGGGTATGCCGTAGGCTTGGGGAAATGAACGGTTTTTACACTTCCATCGTCTCTCAAAGTTGCGAGGTTGCGAGGTTGCGAAGTAACGATGTAACGATGTAACGATGTAACGATGTAACGATGTAACGAAGCCGTCTAACCTCTAACCTCTAACGTCTAACGTCTCACGTCTAACGTCTACCCCTCCGCTTTCAGCGGCAGGGAATACAGCGACGCTCCTGTCATATCCTTCAAGTCCACCGTCAGAACTTTGGTGGAGGCGTTGATATTGACTTCCCCAAAAAACTGCATGCCGGACAGCGGGCTCAGGTTGGCTTGGCCGGGCGGCGGCGTTTTCTGGAACAAGACCTTGGGGCCAAAGGTGTTGTCGAGTTCGTTGGGGCCGAAAGTGCCTGCATTCAGGGGGCCGGAGACGAATTCGTAGAATGGGCGGAATTCCTTGAATTGGGCTGCGGCGGGGTCGTACTTCAGCGCGGCGGTGTAGTGGACGTCGGCGGTGAGCCAGACGACGTTCTTGATCTGGTTTTGGAGAATAAAACGCAGCAGGCTGGCCATCTCCAACTCTCTGCCCAGAGGTAGTCCGCTGCCGTTGGCGCCGTTTTCGAAGGTGTTTTTATTGAGGTAGTCGTCGTAGACGATGAGCCCGATGGGCATATCGGAGGCGATCACTTTCCAGGTGGCTTTAGAGGCTTTGAGGGCCTGTTTCAGCCATTCCATCTGGGTTTTTCCCAGCAGGTCGGTTTCGTCGCTGGAGGCCGTCTGGCGGTTGGGGCCATTGGGGCTGCGGTAGGAACGCATGTCCAGCATGAATACGTCGAGCAGCGGCCCGTAGGGGATTTGCCGGAAAATGCGTTCGGGATCGCGCAGGATCGTCCGGATGGGGGAGTACTCCAGAAAGGCGCGCTTGCCTCTGGCCGCCAGAAGGGCGACGCTTTTTTCCTTATACCGTGGGTCTGTCAATATTTCCTGGGGGTACCAGTTGTTGAGCACCTCGTGGTCGTCCCATTGGTACAGGATGGGCACGGCGGCGTTGAAGCCCCGAAGGTTTTCGTCGAGCAGGTTGTAGGCGTAGTTGCCGCGGAATTCCGCCAGGCTTTCGGCTACCTTGGATTTTTCTTCGGTGACCAGGTTTCGCCATAAGCGGCCATCGGGGAGTTTGATCTCCGAAGGGATGGGGTTGTCGGCGTAAATGGCGTCTCCGCTGTGGATGAAAAAATCGGGGTTGCGAAGCCGCATCGTTTCGTAGATCTTCATCCCTCCGATCTCTGGGTTGATGCCGTACCCTTGTCCGCAGGTGTCACCCGACCAAAGAAAGCGGATATTCCTTGGAGTTTTTGGGACGGTGCGGAAGGCGCCGGTCACGGGCTCTGACCAAAGTTTGAGGTCCTCCAGGCTTTGGAAGCGTGCCCGGTAAAAGATCTGCTGCCCCTGGGGGAGCCCGCTGAGGTCGATCTTGGCGGTGAAATCCGATTCGGGCAGGGCAGCGGGCCCTTCTACCGTTTTGAACGTGGAAAAACTTTCCGTAGTAGACCAGTCGATCCACAAGCGGCTGGGCCGGCTGGACCTGGACCAGATCACCGCCCGGTCGGCCAGAATATCCCCGGAGGAAATGCCCAGGGGCATTTCGGGCCGCATCGAAGGGCTGCGGAAAATACCCCAATAGGTTTTCTGAATAGGGGCCAGAGCTAAAGACGCCCCGGCCAGAGCGGTTTGCTGGATGAATTTGCGGCGGTTGCTGGGCATGGGAAGGTCGGTTTTTTGCGGGGGCAAAATACGGAATTTGGGGGAGGTTTTAGCAAGCCCCAAGCCTATTCACCTGTCCCGTTTTGGAGAGTACTTCAAACCCCTAATAATTCCTAATTTTAACGGCAAATTTCCCATCGATGAAACCTGTTTTGAACGATCCCACGCTGCTGAAAGATAACGCCTTCCTTGATGGCCAGTGGGTGGCCGCGCCTTCGGGCGCAACGTATCCGGTGGTCAATCCGGCAACGGGGGAAACTCTGGCGCTGGTTCCCGACATGGGAGGAGCGGAAACCCGCCTTGCGATCGAGTCGGCGCACCGCGCGTTTCCTTCCTGGAGAAGCAAAACGGCAGGGGAACGGGCCCAACTGCTTCGCCGCTGGTATAGCCTGATGATGGACAACCAGGACGACCTCGGGGTCATCCTCACCCTGGAGCAGGGCAAGCCCTTGCCGGAGGCTAAAGGGGAGATCCGCTACGGCGCGTCCTTTATCGAGTGGTTTGCCGAGGAGGCGCGCCGGGTGTACGGCGATGTGATCCCGGGCCACGAGGCAAACAAGCGCATCCTCGTGCTGCGCCAGCCGGTAGGGGTATGCGGGATCATCACGCCCTGGAATTTCCCCAATGCGATGATCGCCCGCAAAGTGGCGCCGGCCCTGGCGGCAGGATGCACCGTGGTGATCAAACCGGCAGAGGCTACGCCGTTGTCGGCCCTGGCCATGGCCGCGCTGGCGGAAAAAGCCGGCATCCCGCCCGGCGTGATCAACGTCGTCACCGCCCGGGACCCTCGGCCGGTAGGCGAGGAACTGACCTCCAACCCGCTCGTGCGAAAAATCTCTTTCACCGGTTCCACCCGGGTGGGCAAACTGCTCATGGCTCAATGCGCCGGTACCGTGAAACGCCTTTCGCTCGAACTCGGCGGCAATGCGCCTTTTATCGTCTTTGAAGACGCCGATCTGGACGCTGCCGTAGCCGGCGCCATCGCCTCCAAATACCGCAATGCCGGACAGACCTGCGTGTGCGCCAACCGCCTGCTCGTTCATGAACGCATCGCCCCGGAGTTTGCCCGGAAACTGGCAGAGGCCACGGAAGCGCTCCCGGTAGGAGACGGAATGGCCGGTGGGGTCGTCATCGGTCCCTTGATCAACGAGGCGGCCCTGGATAAAGTAGAGCGGCTGATCGGCGACGCCGTCGTCCGCGGCGCTGAAGTCCTCACCGGCGGTAAACGCCACGCCCTGGGGCGGACGTTTTTCGAGCCTACCGTCCTTCTGGGCGCTCTACCCGGAATGGCACTGGCCAAAGAGGAGATCTTTGGCCCCGTGGCGCCCGTCTTTACCTTCTCTACCGAAGAAGAAGCTATTCGCATGGCCAACGACACCGAGTTCGGACTAGCCGCCTATTTCTATGGCAAGGACATGAGCCGGATCTTCCGCGTAGCCGAAGCCCTGGAATACGGCATCGTCGGCGTCAACACCGGTTTGGTCTCCACTGCCGTGGCGCCCTTCGGCGGCATGAAGGAAAGCGGGTTTGGACGGGAAGGCTCCCGGTACGGAATGGAGGAGTTTCTGGAGATGAAGTATGTGTGTTTGGAGGTAGGGTAGCGAGGTTGCTAAAAAAGTTGCGAAGTTACGAGGTTGCGAGGTTGCTAAAAAAGTTGCGAAGTTACGAGGTTGCGAGGTTGCGAGGTTGCGAGGTTGCGAAGTTGCGAAGTTACGAGGTTGCGAGGTTGCGAGGTTGCGAAGTTACGGGGTTGCGAAGTTACGGAGTTGCGAAGTTACGGAGTTGGGGAGGGGGCTGTTCAAAAAAGGGTGCTATGACCTCCTTGTTCGTTGCCTCTCATTGAAAGCAGGTTCCGATTACGTCCGGAGCGCCTGGTTTGAGGCAGCGCCCAATGCTGTCTGGAACCAGGTCACGCCGGTCAGGGGACCGGCGGATCGTTCCGCACGGAATCTGATCCCGCTTATTGCGGGACGGCGAACAGGTATACTCCTTCGTAACTTCGCAACCTCGTAACTTCGCAACTTTTTTAGCTACTTCCCTACAAGCCTCAGGCTAAGCGCCTGCACTTTGGGGTCTTTTTCCGGGGAGAGGGTGAAGAAGACGGCAATATCGTTCAGGGTTCCTTTCAGGATAAACGTGCCACGGAGTTGGTTTTCGGGTTGTATAGGTTCGGTTGACAAGATCTTTCCGGCGCTGGAGAGGAGCGCTTCGGCTTCCGCTTTCCGGTGGTTTCTGGAGCGGTCGAGGTAGAAGTTTTCGGCCAGGATCTCGGCGCCGAGGGCTTCGTCCCAGGATTGGATAAGCCGGGCGACTTGCTGCTGGCGTTTGACCAGGATATCGGAGGGGGGTAGCGCGCGGGGCTTCAGGCCGGCTTGGCGGATGAGCGTCCGCATGGCCAGTTCGTTGGCGGCAGCGGCGGGGGCGTAGGTGCGGTTGGCAAAGGAAACGATGCCGACGCCATAGTCTGGGGCGAAGGTATGGTTGCTGCCAAAGCCCGGCAGTCCGCCGCTATGACCGATCAGGGTCAGGCCCTGGCAGTTTTTCTGGATGCGGAGCCCGTATCCGTAGGCAGCCACAGTAGGGCAGGGGGCGCCGTCGTCGTCGCGGGCATTGGCAACCAGCCGGGGTTCCACCATCCGGTGCATTTCGCGCACGGCGCCTCGTTTCACCGGACCGGTTTCCGCTCCGTCCCGGGCAGGCCAGGCGGCCAGATGCAACGCCAGGTACTTGCCAAAATCCTCGATAGACGTGATCAGGCCGCCCATCGCGCCGTAGGCGCCGTCGTGCAGCATGGGTTCCGGTTTCCACTGTTCGTCTTCCCAGCGGTAGCCGAGCGCCAGCAGATTGGCGGGAAGCCCTTCGTATTCCCAATAGGTATTGGCCATCCCCAGCGGTTTGAAGATGTGTTCGTTAATGTACTTTTGATACGGCATCCCCGATACCTGCGTGACGATGCGGCCAAGCATGGCGTACCCGAGGTTGCTGTACTCGTAGCCGGAAGAAGGAACGGTGGAAAACGAAATGCCTCCTTTCAAAAATTCCAGAAACTCCTTGTCGGTATCTTCCAACTGCTGATCGCCCCAGGGATTGTCCTCCGGAAACCCTGCGGTCATGGTCAGTAAATGGTGAATGGTAGGCGGCGGCGCGTCGGTGGTCAGGGTTTTCAGGCCGGCGAGTTGGGGCAGGTGTTTGGTTACCGGATCGGAGAGCTGCAGTTTACCTTCCTCCCGAAGCTTGAGAATGGCCATTGCCGTAAAACTTTTGGTCATGGAGGCGATCCGGAATAAAGAAGCCGCCGTTACTGCCTCCTTGCTTTCCCGGTTGATCACCCCCAACCCCTTGGAGTAAACCAGCTTGCCATCGGCCACAATGCCAAACGCCAACCCTGGAATATGTTGCTTTTCCATGAGCTCCTGATACTGGCGCTCTATTTCCGGGATTACCGCCTGGATCTTCTCTATCCGGTCAGTATCCTCAAATACCGGCGGTTTATACCCTTTTTGTGCGGTAAGGGAAACGGCCAGCCCGGCTGTAAAAAGGATAAAAGATAGTAAATAGCGCATATTTTTTAAGTTGCGAAGTTGCGAAAAAAGTTGCGAAAAAAGTTGCGAGGTTGCGAAGTTACGGGGTTACGAGGTTGCGAGGTTGCGAGGTTGCGGAGTAGCGAGGTTGCGAGGTTACGAGGTTACGAGGTTACGAAGTTGCGAAGCAACAAGGTAACGAGGTGGCGAAGTAATGCAAGTCCTTAAGCCTAACCTCCCAAACCCATCAACGTCTAACGTCCAACGTCCAACGTCTAACGTCTAACGTCTAACGTCTAACGTCCAACGTCTATACGCCCATCTCCAGGTTGGTTTTTGCGTTTTGCAGTTCGCTGTATGAGTGCTGGTCGTTTTGTGTTCTGGCGACCTCCATTCCCTTCTGGTAGGTAGCGAGGGCGCGATCTGGTTGGTCGAGGGTTTCGTAGAGTTTTCCAAGGTGGTAGTAGAGGCCGACGTAATCCGGGTGGGATTGTTCGAGGAACAGGTAATAGTCCATGGCTTGGTCCATGTCTTCCAGTTTTTCGTATTCTTTAGCCACGGCAAAAAGGAGGAACGGATCTCCGGGAGTTTCTTCGAGGAGGTCAAGCAATTGGAGCAGTCGTTCGTGCATTGGATAGGTATTTTGCGAAAGATCAATTGGGGAACATTCCGCTTGATGCAAGGTTATAAAATAAGGAGGAAAGTAGAATAGGAAAGATAAAAAAAATAGGTTTCCATTGAAATTCAGGGCACAAGAAAACGAGGAAGCAATTTAGCGAATTTTCGCTAAATTGCTTTTCCTTCGGCGAAAATCCTCTATCTTTGCCCTGCTTGAACAATCATTTTAACGTATAACCCAATTTATATGAAAATACTGGTATGTGTGAGTAAAACTCCGGATACGACCGCTAAAATTGCCTTCAACGGAGCGGGGACGGAGTTGGATGCCAATGGGGTTCAGTTTATAATGAACCCATACGACGAGTGGTATGCTCTCGTTCGCGCGATTGAATTGCAGGAGGCCTTTGGCGGTACGGTAACGTTGATCAATGTAGGCACGGAAGCCAACGACACCATCATCCGCAAAGGGCTGGCGATTGGGGCTACGGATGCGATCCGGGTCCAGGCCGAACCTCGAAGCGCGCTGTTTGTGGCCAGGCAGATTGCGCACATCGCCAAAGCGGAAGGCTACGATCTGATTTTCATGGGCAAAGAAACTATCGATTTTAATGGCGCCGAAGTAGGGGCAATGGTCGCCGAGTTGCTCGACATGCCGTTTGTCTCTTTTGCCAGCAAGCTTTCGATGTCTGATCCTCAATCTGCCGTAGTGTTGCGCGACATTGAAGGCGGCGCCGAGGAACTGGAGCTGTCTACCCCATTTGTCCTGAGCGCGGCTAAGGGGTTGGCCGAGCAGCGTATCCCCAACATGCGGGGGATCATGATGGCCAAGACCAAACCGCTAAAGGTGACCGAGCCCGTTCCTGCCAAGGATTTGGCCGTTGCCGCGCATTTTACGCTGCCTTCCGGGAAAAGTTCAGTGAAACTGATCGATCCGGAGCAAATGGAGGAACTGGTTCGCCTGCTCCACGAAGAGGCAAAAGTCATTTAATTTAACAAACCCTTCCAAATCCTTATATATCATGGTATTGGTATTAGCAGAACATCAGAAAGGAAAATTCAAGAAAACGGCTTTTGAAGCCGTAACCTATGGGTATAAAACCGCTCAAATGCTCCAGACGACTTGTTGCGCGCTGGTGCTCGGGCAGGCGGATAATCCGGGCGAGCTTGGGCTATATGGCGCCAGCAGGGTATTCACCGTATCGGGCGAAGGGTTGGAGCCTTTTGATCCGCAGGTAGCCGTAGTAGCCGTCGCAGAAGCGGTTAAGGCTCAGAGCGCTCAGGTAGTTATCCTCAGCCAGTCCGCCAACGGGCGGGCGTTGCTCGGCAGGCTGGCAGCGCGGCTGGATGCAGGTTCCGTTTCCGGGGTCAACGCGCTACCCTCGGTAGCGAGCGGGTTTCAGGTCGCCAAGCCGGTGTTTGGAGGCAAAGCCCTGGCAACCTATACACTGACGTCTCCCATCAAGGTGCTTTCCCTGGCAGGAAATACCCTTCAGCCCGAACAAATTGGCGCGGAAGCTCCGGCGGAAGCCCTTTCTATAGACCTTCCGGCCAGCCGGATCAAGGTGCGCTCGGTGAGCAAAGTGGAAGGCAGGGTTCCGCTACCGGAAGCCGAAGTGGTTGTTTCCGGAGGCCGCGGCTTGAAAGGGCCTGAGCATTGGGGTATTCTCGAAGAGTTGGCGGCGGCATTGGATGCTACCACCGCGTGTTCCCGTCCTGTAGCGGATGCCGGCTGGAGGCCGCACCACGAGCACGTAGGGCAGACCGGGATCGCAATCCGCCCCAACCTGTATATCGCTGCCGGGATCTCCGGGGCTATCCAGCACCTGGCCGGAGTGAACAGCTCCAAAACCATCGTCGTGATCAATAAAGACCCGGAAGCGCCTTTCTTCAAGGCCGCTGATTACGGCGTGGTTGGCGATCTGTTTGAGGTGCTGCCCCGCCTTACAGCGGCCGTGAAGAAGTTTAAGGAAAGCAGGGGGTAGTTTTTGGACTGCCCCTTTTTGCCGAAAAACAAAAAAAACATACGACGTTCTTATAAAACCATTACCTTTGCAGCCGCTGTAACTGATTTTAGTAATCACTAACGGTAAATGCCAAAAAATGAGTAATTATCTTCAGAAAGAAAAAGTGGAGGGGATCTTCAAAGAATACGGAGGATCTTCATCCAACACCGGCTCCGCCGAAGGCCAGGTGGCCTTATTTACCTTCCGCATTCAAAAGCTTTCCGAGCACCTGCAGGCTAACCGCAAAGACCACGCCTGCCGCCGGACCCTGCTGATGCTGGTCGGTAAAAGAAAGCGCCTCCTGCAATACCTCGCTCATAAGGATATTGTGAAATATCGCGAACTTATCGAACGCTTAGGTATCCGTAAGTAACCAGCAAGCATGAGCCATCCCGAATTTTCTAAACATGCGCAGTCCGGGGTGTGGGCGGCCTCCCCTAACCCCTCCGAAGGAGGGGAACCGTGTGAGTATAGAGTGAGGAGGCATTATCCTATTCAGGAAAGGCATTTTTCTCTTTCCTGAATTTTGGGCTTTTTCTATTCCCCCTCCTTTGGAGGGGGTTAGGGGGAGGCCAAAGAAGCAGTGTTTAAAATTCAGGATGGCTCTTGAGTTGCTTTGTGTGCGTTTTGGAATATTTTCAGTCCCTTCCTCCGTTGACCGGGTATTTGCGCCTATCCATCCGGCGCACCGGCGCTTGAACACCCCGGCACAACAAACGGAAAACTGCTTCCAGATCCCCGCTGCGGTTCAGCCCTTCCAGGGTCCCTTGTTTTTGGAAAATCAAGAGGTTAATAAATTACAAAAGCGATCATTTTATGGGACAACAGATTCCAATTACGACGTCCTTCAACCTGCCGGACGGCCGCGAGGTCGTTATTGAAACCGGCAAACTCGCCGCCCAAGCCGACGGCTCCGTTGTCGTCCGCATGGGAAAAACCATGCTTTTTGCCACCGTCGTCTCCTCCAAAGACATTCGGGAAGGCCAGGATTTCTTCCCGCTTTCGGTAGACTATCAGGAAAAGTTTGCTTCCGCAGGGCGCATCCCGGGCAACTTCTTCCGCCGCGAAACCAAGCTGTCCGACTATGAAGTATTGATCTCCCGTCTGGTGGACCGCGCCATCCGCCCTTTATTCCCTGATGGGTACCTCAATGAAACCCAGATTATCCTCAACCTGATTTCTTTAGAAAAAGACGTATTGCCGGACGCGCTTGCCGCCCTGGCAGCTTCCGCAGCCCTTTCCGTGTCCAATATCCCCTTTTTGGGTCCTATCTCGGAGGTCCGCGTAGCCCGTATCAACGGCGAATTCCGGATCAACCCCAATAAATCCGAGCTCGCTGGCGCCGATATGGATTTCATCGTGGCTGCCACCGACGAAAACGTGGTTATGGTGGAAGGCGAAGCCAACGAATGCTCTGAAAAAGACCTGGTGGAAGCGATTAAAGTAGCTCATGAGGCGATCAAGGTGCAGATCAACGCGCAACGCAACCTCGCTGCGCTGGTTGGTGAAAAAGCTTCGAATAAACGTCCGGCGCCGGAGATCGTAACCGATGAGGAACTCGCCGCCCGCATCGCCGAGCTGACGAAAGATAAAATTTACGCGGTTTCCCGGTCAGGCGCGGATAAGCAAACCCGCAAAGCCGGCTACGATCAGATAAAAACCGAACTCAAGCAGACGTTGCTCGAGGAAAAAGGCGAGGAATACCTCAAAGAGAAAAACGGGCTTGTCAGTGAAATTTTCGACACCCTGAAGAAAAAGGTCGTTCGGGAAATGGTTCTCACCGACCGCATTCGCCTCGACGGCCGCGGACTGGAAGATATCCGCCCGATCTGGTGCGAAGTGGATTACCTGCCTTCGGCCCACGGCTCCGCGATCTTCACCCGTGGGGAAACCCAGTCGCTGACCTCCCTCACCCTGGGTACCAAGCTTGATGAGGCGATGCTAGACAACGCCCAGGAGCTGACTTACGAAAAGTTCATCCTGCACTACAACTTCCCGGGTTTTTCCGTTGGAGAAGTGAAGCCGCAGCGCGCTCCCGGCCGCCGGGAGGTAGGTCATGCCAACCTGGCTGCCCGCTCCCTTCGCAAGGTGCTTCCTGCCGGCCTTCCATATACGCTTCGCCTGGTTTCAGATATCCTCGAATCCAATGGATCTTCTTCCATGGCGACTGTTTGCGCCGGCGCGCTGGCGCTTATGGATGGCGGTGTGCAGATCAAATCCCCTGTTTCGGGAATTGCCATGGGGCTGATTACCGACGGCGGCCGTTTTGCGGTCCTTAGCGATATTCTTGGCGACGAGGATGCTCTGGGTGACATGGACTTCAAAGTTACCGGCACCGAAAACGGGATCACCGGCTGCCAAATGGACATCAAAATTGATGGGCTTCCTTATCAGGTCATGGAGCAGGCCCTGGAGCAGGCGCGCAAAGGCCGGTTGCATATCCTGGATAAAATGGCCGAAACCCTGCCCGCTCCCCGCGAAGATTACAAACCGCATGCGCCTCGCATCGTAGAGATCCTGATCGACAAGAGCTATATCGGCGCCGTCATCGGCCCGGGCGGTAAGGTCATCCAGGAGATCCAGGCCGAAACGGGCACGATTATCAATATTTCTGAAGTGGGTGATAAAGGGGTCGTCAATATCGCCAGCTCCGATAAAGCGGCTATCGATGCCGCGCTGGACCGTATCCGCCGGATCACGTTCACCCCGGAAGTGGGGGATGTATACCGCGCTGTGGTCAAGTCGGTCATGCCTTATGGCGTGTTTGTCGAATTTAACGGCAAAAGCGGGCTCCTGCATGTTTCCGAAATTTCCCATTCCCGGGTAGAAAATGTGGAAGATTACCTGAAAGAAGGAGACGAAGTTAAGGTGAAGCTGATAGAGATCGACAAGAAAACCGGCAAACTCCGGCTTTCCCGTAAAGCGCTCCTCCCTGCGCCTCAGAAAGCGGGCGGCAACCCAAATGGCGGCCCGGAAGACTCCCAACAGGAGCATAAACCGCGGGAACGGAACGACGGCGACCATCACCGCCATAAACGCAAATAGACCAGACGTTTTGTAAAAAAGATTTGGGAACCTCTTTCCCAGCCAGGCCGGGTCCGCTTCAGGTGTGACCCGGCCTGCTTTTTGGTGTCCAATAGGAAATGGCAGAATGTATCCGCGGCGCTTTTAATGTTTTTTTCTGAAAAAGTCAAGTTTTCACAAAAATTGAAACTATTTTTAAGCGAAAAGCGTATTGCTGTATAGTTGTCATGATCCAAAAACACCCTTATGCGCCAACTTAAGATCACCAATAAGATCACTGCCCGGGAAAGCCTGGCATTGGATAAATACCTGAACGACATCGGGAAGATCCCGATGTTGTCCGCTGACGAGGAGGCCGAATTGGCCCGTCGTATTCGTCAGGGAGATCAGGATGCTTTGGACAAGCTCACCAAAGCCAACCTGCGCTTTGTGGTGTCGGTAGCTAAACAATATCAAAACCAGGGCCTGTCGCTCAGCGATTTGATCAACGAGGGCAATGTGGGCCTTATGAAAGCCGCCAAGCGGTTCGACGAGACCAAAGGGTTCAAATTTATCTCCTATGCCGTGTGGTGGATTCGTCAGTCGATCCTTCAGGCAATCGTCGAATATTCCCGCATCGTGCGACTGCCCCTCAACAAGGTGGGGTCGTACAATAAAGTAAACGAAGCCTACCTGTCGTTCATCCAGGAATTTGAACGGGAGCCGGCCAATGAAGAACTTGCGGAAATCCTGGATATGAGCCCCAAAGAGATCGGCAATATGCTCAAAGGCAACGGCCGCCACGTTTCGGTCGATGCGCCACTGAGCGGCGAAGAAGGCGACGCCACCATGCTGGATGTTATCTCCGGGGAGGAAAACATGATCCCCGACGCCCAGCTTATGGAACAATCGCTGAAAGAGGAAGTACGCCAGGGCCTTTCGATCCTCTCTACCCGGGAAGTAGAAGTGCTTTCGGCTTATTACGGGCTGGATGGACAAAAGCCGCTTACCCTGGAAGAAATCGGCGAAATGTACAACCTCACCCGGGAACGGGTCCGGCAAATAAAGGAGCGGGCCATCCGCCGGCTTCGCAAATCGTACAACCGCAATGCGCTGAAATCTTATTTGGGGTAAGATGCAAAAGGTTCGAGGTACGATTTGCGATGTACGAAAGGGTTAAAGTGGTATCTTTGATGGGACTGGTTCAAAAACCGGTCTTCGCTGATTGCGGAGCCTGTTTTGTGAATTAGTCCCATCGCACTTTTTGCAGTGCAGGCTGCCATTATGTTCTTGTCGCCTTTAACCCTCCAACCTCATGAAAAACTTTGTGCCGCTTCTTTTCCTTGTATTTTGGGCAGGGTTTTCCTGCCGCAAACAAGCCTCAGCGCCGGCGCCCACCGCAGCGCCGGAAGAGGTCGTCGATGTTTTCACCGTTAATGTAGATGGGCTGCAACTCCGGGAGGCGCCAGGTCCGGAAGGGAAAGTCATCCGGGGGTTAAAACTCGGGGAGTCCTTGACCGACTTGCGGGAGGTCAGCGACTTTACGACGCCTGTCCAGCTCAGGGGAATCGCATTTAACGAGCCCTGGCTCAAAGTCAAAACCGGCAAAGGAGAGGAAGGCTGGGTCTATGGCGGCGCCCTTAGTTTTTCCAGCAGAGGAAAAATGGCTTCTGTTTTGCTTGAAAAACGCTTGCAAACGTTTTTTGGCGAAGCCGTGGCCCGGCGAATCGATGCTTTCCGCAGCGATTGGGAGACGGTTTCTTCTTCCAATGCGCTGTCCGCCTGCTTTCTGGAGTCTGCCGGTTTAAAGGATGCCTTGAACGCCAGGCTGGAATCGGGAATTCAGATTCGGGATTCAGGAGAATTACCGGATTTGTTTTGGCTGGAAAGCGCTATCCCCGGGTACATACCTCAGTTGGTTGCCGAAGGAAGCGTATATACGCTGTTTGCGGATTACGGGGAGTGGCGGCGCAAAGCGGAGGAAACCGATGGCAAAGAGGATGATGCTTTTTTTGACCTTTGCATCCGGTTTTTTCCGGAAGACAGCATCGCTTATTATTTCCCGGCTTATTTTATTCAGACCTGGGATTACGGCGGGCACAGCCTTCTGGGACGTGGCATTCACCGGCAGTTGCTTTCAGGCCTGGACCGCCTGTTCAGGGAGAAGTCCCCGTTTACCCCGGAAATTCTACGGATGAAAACCGATTTGGTTAACGATATTACGGCAGCAGAGGGAACATACTGGGAAAAACAGGAAGCCATCATTGAGGAACTGGAAGGAATCCTGGAAGCCAAATACCCTGTGCTGGATCAATCTGACCGGGCTGCTCTGAGCGTCCGGTTAAAGCAGTTCAGGGAACCGGAAAAATTCGGCATTGCCACAAACCAGCAGTCCGGAGAATAAAACCAGTGCGTTGGAAAAGCGTTTCTTATTTGTAACTGTTCACCACACTCTTTGAAAACGAAGGGAGAAAACGCCTTCAGCACAGGCGGTAAATAGTCTCTCTTTATTACTATTAAATGCTACCCCAAGGGGTCAAATAAACGGAAATACTATGGGTATTCTAGCCCTTTCAGCGATCATCATGGCGGGCGCAGGTTTCGTGCTCTTCGCCCAGTCTGCGCCGAACTACAAACCGGGCCGCAAAAAGGTCCAGGCCGATTTAAAGCATATCCGCGACGAAGTGCTCCAGCTTTCCGGAGATCTGGCGCCGGTGCGCAAAGAAGACCTGGAACTGATCTCAACCCGTGAAACCCAGCGGAGCGTGAAGAAATGGTTTGTTCGCAATGTGAAAGCGGTCTTTACCTCGATTTTTGAAGAACCCGTCATCGCTTACTACCACCGGCAGTACCTTTCCAGCAAGAAGAAAGATTCCCTGGTCTTTGCCAAAACCAGCCGCCATGAATTCTTTTTTTGGCAGCACCGGGGAGAGGTCCAGATTGTAGTGGATGACCAGCCCCTGGGGGCATACGACGAGGCTGCAGGTGTACTGACCAGCGCCCGTACAAAAAAAATGATTGCCAAGCTGGACAAAACCCCATCGGAAGGCATGCCCATCATGATCCAGGGAAAGTTGGTTGGCAGGATGGCCCGGCTTGGGGGTACGGGGAAGAACCCGCTAAGTCAGCGCGTTTTTGAATTCGTAAAGAACGACCTCAGCCCGGAGGAAGAAGCCATCGTACTGGCCATCGCTATTTTTGAAATGGTGCAGTCCAAAGCCGTCTGATCCCTTGGGGATCTGGCTGATTTTTGCTTTCTTTGCCTCCTGGATATTATACAACCTTTTCTTAAATCCTTTGTTTGGCTTGGGAAAAGGTTTGTTTCCTATTAATGCTCCGTTCTTATGGAACTTTCAAAAAAGATCAATCTGATCATTTACCGTTTTAGGGAAAAAGGGCTGGAGGTCTTTCTTGTCAACCCCCAAGATGACGAAACCTGGATTATCCCTACCGAGCAGCCCGGGAAACCGGCGCAGGAACCTTTGCTTATGAATGCCGGAAAGGTGATTGAACTGGATCCGGTACGGCAGGAAAACGGCGAAGTGGAGGAGGCTTGGGCAGTGGAAGGCGATTGGCATGACATTCCCTCCCTGAAGTCTATGCTTTACGACGATGCCCTCTTTCTAAAGGATAAGATCAAAGAAATGGAAAAAGGCGCCTTTTTTGTTGTAAAAGAAGCATTTAAGAAGGTCTTGCCCCATCAGTACCAGTTGCTCAAAGAACTCAAGGAAATACTTACCGACCGGAATTCTACAAAAAATATCTGATCCTTTTTTACGCAGCATTTGCGAAGGATTTTTTCGTACATTTACCGAAATTTCGGGCTCGATGAAGTTTTTTATTGATACGGCCAGCCTGGCTCAAATCCAGGAAGCCAAAGACCTGGGTATTTTGGATGGCGTTACGACCAACCCCTCCTTAATGGCCAAGGAAGGAATCGCAGGCGAATCCAATATCCTTAATCATTACCGCCTGATTTGCGATATCGTAGATGGCGACGTGAGCGCGGAGGTGATCGCTACTGATTTCAAAGGGATGGTGGAGGAAGGTCGCCGCCTTGCCGGGCTTGCTCCCAATATCGTGGTCAAGGTGCCAATGATAAAGGAAGGGATCAAAGCGATCAGTTACTTCACCGAACACGGAATCCGTACCAACTGTACGTTGGTTTTTTCTGCCGCACAAGCTATTCTGGCCGCCAAAGCAGGTGCAACGTATTTGTCGCCCTTTATCGGCCGGATCGACGATATCAATTGGGATGGTATGGAACTCATCCGTGAAATCGCGGAAATTTACGCGATCCAGGGGTACGATACCGAAATTCTGGCTGCATCGATCCGCAGTTCCAGGCATATTGTTGAAGCCGCCAAGGCGGGCGCCGACGTAGTTACTTGCCCGCTGTCGGCAATACTCGGGATGCTTAGCCATCCGCTTACGGACCTCGGCCTGGAGAAATTCCTGGCTGATCACCGGAAGGCCAACGCGTAATTCCAAGCGAGCCCGGAAATAAAATGGGCCCGCCATCGTTTTTTGGACAGAGGTTATCTATATACCATTTGAGGAACAGTCGCACCTGCGCTGTTCCTTTTTTTTTGCTGTTGCTGTTACAGGGAGGCAATCCGCTCCAACTGGAGCTCGATCATCCGGTCGACGCCCGTATAGGGGTCGTCCACGAAGGTCTTTTTGATCCGGTTGCCAAGGACCACGTTGCAGGAAATGGCCTCATGGCCCAGTAACCGCGACAGCCCAAACAGGGCAGACGTTTCCATCTCGAAGTTGGTAATCCGGAACGAACCAAACCGGAAATGCCGGAGCTGGTCCAACTCCGCACCCCCGAAACGCACCGGCGCCCGGAGTTGCCTGCCCTGGGGGCCGTAGAACCCCGGGCTCGTCAGGGTAATGCCCTGTTCAAGCCCCTTGCCCAGGGTTTCAGCCAGGCCTTGATTTCCTTCAAATACATAGGGCGGCGTAGGCAATGCAAAATGATAGGAAAGGAATTCCTGCAGGGCATCTATGAGTTCGCATTCACGGAGCGTATTCTGGAATTGATAATAGTACATAAGGTTGTCCAACCCGATTCCAAAACGGGAGATGACAAGCGCTCCGGGGTCGAGATCTTCCTGAATAGCGCCGCTGGTTCCCAGCCGGATCAGGCGAAGGGGGGTTAGTGTATCCTTCAGCTCCCGGCGATCGAAGTCAAAATTGACGAGGGCGTCGAGTTCGTTGACGGCAATGTCGATATTATCGGGCCCAATCCCGGTCGAAAGGACGGTGATGCGCTTCTGGCCTATTCTTCCGGTGTGGGCGACGAACTCCCTTTTTCCCGCTTGCACCTCCACGGCGTCGAAATGCCTGGAAATTCGTTTTACGCGTTCGGGATCCCCAACGGTAATGATCGTTTCTGCGATGTCTCCCGGGCGCAGTCCCAGATGATATACTTTGCCTTCCGGCGTAAGGACTAATTCAGAATCTGGAATGTACGGCATGGCCTTTGGTTTTCGTAAATGTTCAAAGCAGTACCCAAAATACACAGGTTTGATTTATAAAGAGCCCCTAACCTTCGTTTTGGGGCATTATTCGGGCGAGAAAGATGGATTGCGAATATTTTCTACGGGCGTAAATCCAAAATAATGTGGTTTGCGATTTTTTAATCTTCAAAACACTTTATTTTGGGTGTATTTTCAATCGAATCCTAATATGGCCAGGAAGAACCAAATGTTGATTGACTTAAATGTTGCGGTGCAGGTTGCCCTGATATCGGGGCTTGCATTTGGCCTGCTGTTATTGGGGGTGCGGTGGCTGGTCGGTCAATTCCTTTGGGAATACCGGGATCTTTCCTATTACCTCAATACGGGAGCGGCCTTGTTCCTGCTTTGGCTGGTAGTTACGGCAGGCGTCCGTAGCGTGCAGTCCTTGAGGAAGAATGCCGGAATATTTCTTCTCTGGCTTTCAGGAGGGCTTACGGCGGTTGCCGGCGTGCTAATGGCCTCTATCTTTTTCGCGTTGGCCACTTCGGTAGGTCTGGACCTTGGCGCCCGGTTGCCTACCCGGGAGGTATACCTTTTTGCGTTGGTGGTTGGATTGGTCTATTCCTTTATCGCATTAATCCACCTGAAAGTGCGCGGCAAGGGGCTGGGGAACGCTTTGGAAATCGTGGTTTTTGCTGGTATTCTAGTGTTGCTGCTTTATTTTTCCTGATGTTCCATTCTCAGATTGCCGGAGCATTTGGCTATTGCACCAGCCAATATATTCTTTCATAGCCAGCCGGGCAGTCAGGAGGCTTTTTCGCAGCCGCGTTTTTTCCGGTTCGGAAAATCCTGCATTCGAAACAAAATCCAGGAGCTCCGTATCCAGAAAGGCGATCCCGGGGATATGCTGTTCCATTGCCAGGCGGCATTGGTCCCTGGCAGGGGCGATTAACTTCCGGCGGGCTCGCAGATAATAAGGGCCGGCTTGAGGCAATTCCTTATTCAAAATGGCTTCGATTTCCCGTTGGGAAAATTCAGGATTCGACAACAACGCTCTCCACTTTTCCGGGAGGTTGTAAAGGGAAGGGGCGCTTTGTAACTGGCGGACCCACCGGATCTGTTGTTCCAGGGCTTTCTTGATCTTGGCGTACTTTTCCTTTTTTAAAGGGGAAAGCGCGAGCGTGTCGATAGCCGTTAGCTCTTCAGCAAAAGCCTGAAGGGATTCCTGAAATGCGGCGAGATCTTCTGGCGCCAGGTCTTCTTCCCATCCGGGCGTCACGGGCTTCGGGAGTTGGAGGAGATGCGGGGCTTTTCGCTGGAGCATATCCAAGCGTTGACCGTCGGTGCAGGAAACCACAGAAAGCAGCAGAAAAACGCAAGGCGAAAACATGGAACGTTGAAAAAAGCGGCACATACAGGTCAGGCAGGTAAGCGGTTAATCCTTTGTTTGCGAATCTGGGCCAGTGTTTTGGCAACGAGGCGTTGTTCTTCCTCGGTCAGGTTGGTGTTGTCCACCACGATGGCATCCGGGGCTTTCATGAGCGGGCTGTCGCTCCGGGTGGAATCGATATAGTCCCGTTCGAGAAGGTTTTTTCGGATTTCGTCATCGGGGACGGGCATGCCTTTGGCGAGCAATTGCAGGCTGCGCCTCCGCACCCGCTCTTCCAGGCTGGCAGTCAGGAAAATCTTTAGTTCGGCATGGGGAAAAACGACGGTTCCGATATCCCGGCCGTCCATGACGATCCGTTTTGACCGCCCCATGGATTGCTGCTGGTGTACCAATGCCCTGCGCACCTCAGGTATGGCTGCTACCGGACTCACCCGGGCCGCCACCGCCATACTCCGGATACCTTCTTCTACATTTTGTCCGTTGAGCATGGTGACGAGGCCTTTCTGTCCATACTGAAAATCAATATGGATCTGTTCAAGAGCGGCTTCTACCTCCTGCTTTTGGTCCATGTGGATGCCATGTTCCAGAAAATAAAGGGTAACCGCCCGATACATAGCTCCCGAGTCGATATACAGATAGTTCAATTCGGCGGCCAGGGCGCGCGCGAGCGTACTTTTTCCGCAGGAGGAATACCCATCGATAGCAATGATGATCTCGGACAAGCGAATGGTTTTATGCGTCAAAAATACGTGGAGAACCGGCAATAGCCAGAGAAATTCCGGGGTAATTGATGCCAAAAAAGAATCACCGGGCGGTCATGCCATCCGGTGATCCAGGTTATCGAAGTGAAGGCTTTCAAAACAAAAGCCTAATATTCGTCCTCATTAAAAAGGAAGTCATCCTTACGAGGATAATCGGGCCAAATGTCCTCGATTCCTTCATACATTTCTCCTTCGTCTTCCATTTCCTGAAGGTTCTCAAGGACCTCCAGCGGCGCTCCGGAACGAATCGCGTAATCGATGAGTTCGTCACGCGTAGCCGGCCAGGGAGCATCTTCCAGGTATGAGGCAAGTTCCAGCGTCCAGTACATAGTTGGGCAACGTATTAAGTGAATAAGCGGTTTTCTACAGCATGGGCCTAAAACGAATGCAATTTTCAGAAATTATATTCAAATAAGGAAATAGAACCCTGCAATGGGTGAAAAAAATCAAGGGGAATTTTTCAGAAAGCGCAGAAATGGAGATAGTCAGGTTTATTTAAACTCGCGGATCAGTTGAAAAGCTTGGGTTAGCCACCATTTGGAAGGCTCTCCCTGGAGTGAGCTGTCGATAGATCCGGTAGGGTCGCAGATGAAATAACGCCTGCCTTTGTGCATTACAAACTCTCCTCCCAGATTGGGAAGATCTACAGCGAGGGTCATGTGATTAGGATAGGCGATAACGATCGTGGGTATGATCAGGAATTCCCTGATCAGAGCATAGAGGAGCGCTGCCCTGTCCTCGCAGTCGCTGAAAGGATAATAGAGCACTTCCTCCGCCACCATGGGTTTACTCCGTCCAAAAAACTGCATATCTTCCTGATACCGGAATGCAGACCGGGAGAAAGCCGTCAGCAGCCCAAGCACTTCAATAGGAGGCTTGTTTTTGGTGAGGGCCCTTAATTGGGGCAGGAGGGATTCCCGGAGAACGGTAGAAAAAGGCACATCGAAATAAGCGCCTTCCTGAATAAGCGGGTAATGTTGCAGCCACTGTACCAGGGTTTGGTCCAGCGCAATATGCAAAGAATAAGTCTGGCTCTGGAACCGGAACTGAAGATCCCTTGTCGTTTGTCTGGGGGGGAATAGCGGGAGTTCGGCAATGCGAAAGGAAAAAGGGCGGCCTGCGGGGTTATCCGGGAGGTTGAACAGCGTAACGATGTTGTCGTTTTTACCGTTGCGTTGGCGCAAAGCGGTGAGGTTGACAAAGGTGGCCCCGGCATCGGTAAGTAAAGGCGCTTCAAATACATCTTCCTCGGTTTGGGCATATACAAAAAATGAATTCCCTGAAGACGCCATGCGCGTTTGAAATCCCGATTCCCGAAGAAAAAACCAAAGCGCCAGTTCCTTTTCCTCCTTGGTGTGGTTCGCCAGAATACGGTCCATGGAGGCGCTGAGCAATTCGAAGTAAAGCCAGTCGTTAAGCCGGTATTTTTGTTTGGCCTCCAGCAGGCTGGCCAGGAGAGGAGCGGCATTCGCCTGCGCCAGATTGCGGTAAGCGGTTTTTAGGCTCCGCTCATCCCAGCCGGATTGACGCCAATGGGGAAATTGTTCGTTGTAGGCAAGCTGGATCTGGGCATTATAGAAAGAAACTACCACGCTGCGCAAAGCGCCAGAATGGCACTCCGCCCGCTGGCAGAGGAAATAGAACAACCCAAATAGTAGAAGAAACGACCTCATAGGCTGATGAGAGCGAATGGGGTAATCTGGTCAGATGATCAGCATGGCATCCCCATAGCTGAAGAACCGGTATTCTTCCTTTATGGCTTCTTCATAAGCTTCCATAATCAATTCGTAGCCGCCGAAAGCGCAGATCATGATCAGCAGGCTGGACTTGGGGAGGTGGAAGTTCGTCACCATGGCATTGGCAATGGTGAAGTCGTAGGGTGGGAAGATGAACTTGTTGGTCCACCCTTCAGCCGCTTTCAGATAGCCTTCGGCAGAAACGGCCGATTCGATGGCCCTCATGGAGGTCGTCCCTACGGCGCAGATTTTGTTGCGGCGCTCTTTGGCTTTGTTGACCAATTCGGCCGCATCGCCGGCGATACGAAAATATTCGGCGTCCATTTTATGCTTGGACAGGTCTTCTACGTCGATGCTTCGGAAGGTTCCCAACCCTACGTGGAGGGTGATTTCCGCAAATTCGAGCCCTTTGATCTCCAGCCGTTTGAGGAGTTCGCGGCTAAAATGAAGCCCGGCTGTCGGGGCGGCAACTGCGCCTACCTCCTTGGCATACACCGTTTGATAGCGCTCGCGGTCGAATTCCTCACTTGGCCGGGTGATGTATTTGGGAAGCGGGGTATTGCCCAGTTGGTAAAGTTCTTTCTGGAACTCTTCATCCGGGCCGTCGTATAGGAAACGGATCGTCCGGCCCCTGGAGGTGGTATTATCTACTACTTCGGCAACGAGGATGTCGTTGTCGCTTTCATCGCTGAAATAAAGCTTGTTTCCGACCCGGATCTTACGGGCAGGGTCAACCAACACGTCCCAGAGCCGGGCTTCGCTGTTGAGTTCGCGAAGCAGGAATACCTCGATTTTGGCGCCGGTCTTTTCCTTGCGGCCGTATAAACGCGCCGGAAAAACCTTGGTGTTATTGAAAATCATGACATCCCCTTCGTCAAAATAATTGAGAATGTCTTTGAAGATCTTATGTTCGATTTTTCCCGTTTCCCGGTTGACAACCATCATGCGGGATTGATCGCGGTTCTCAGAAGGGTATTGGGCAATCAGTTTTTTCGGGAGTTCAAAGGTAAATTGAGACAGTTTGGTTCTCATTCCGCGTATTGGTTTTCAAAAATGAAGCCAAAGATAATAATTCTACACCAGAAACGCTGATTTTGTTTCCATAATAGCTTCCTGTCCGGCTCAGCCATACGCTTGGCAGAAAAACCGGGTCGTTCATCGAATGGATTAGGGCGTACGAAGTAAAAGCCTTACTTTTTGGCCCGATAATGCTACCGAAATGAAAATGTTCTGGAGAATCTTGTCAGAGAGCACCGCTCAGGCGTTGCAGCAGCTGAACGGCAACCGGCTGCGTAGTTTTCTTTCCCTGTTGGGTATTACGATAGGGATTTTCTGCATTATCGGCGTATTCTCTGCGGTGGATTCGCTGGAAGACAACGTCCGTTCGAGTTTTGACAAACTTGGGGAAGACGTGATCTATGTAGCTAAATTTTCATGGACGGAAGACCCCGGGGCCAATTGGTTCAAGTACCTTCGGCGCCCGGCGATTACATATAAGGACTACGAAAAGATCCGGGAGCGGTCTCAACTCACCGATGTGGCAGCTTTTTATACGGGTATTGGACAACGGACGGCCAAATACCGTTCCACCAGCGCAGAGCGGTCGTATTTGTTTGCCGTCAGCGAGGATTTTGGGCGGGTGTACGATATGGAAATGACTAAGGGCCGTTATTTTTCCTCTTCCGAGTACCAATATGGGGCTAACAAGGTCATTCTGGGCGCCGAGGTCGCCGAGGCGCTATTTGGCGCCGTTGACCCGATAGGCAAAGAGATAAAGGTTTCGGGGCGCAAGTTGGAAGTGATCGGCGTGATCGAAAAAACAGGGGAAAGCCTCGTACAAGTCATGAATTTTGACCCTGTGCTGATGATCTCCTATGAGTTGGGCCGTAAAATGGCCAACCTGACCAACAGGAACCAATTTTTCGACAATACCTCGATCGCCGTCAAGGCCAAACCGGGGATCGCGCTGAATTACCTTCGGGACGAGCTAACCGGAATCCTTCGTTCCCACCACCGGCTTAAACCGACTCAGGAAGACGATTTTTCCCTCAACCAGCTTTCTATCCTTTCAAGCATTCTGGATGGGTTCTTCAATGTACTCAATATCCTGGGCATATTCATCGGCGGGTTTGCTACCCTCGTAGGTATGTTCAGCGTGGCCAATATCATGTTCGTCTCTGTAAAAGAGCGCACCCGGATCATCGGGATAAAAAAGGCTCTGGGCGCCAAATCGGCATTTATCCTCCTCGAGTTTCTTATCGAATCGATCGTCCTTTGCATTCTGGGCGGTTTGGCCGGTTTGGCTCTGGTGATGATTGCTCTGGCTATTATTTCCCAGGCATTCACCAACTTTGAGTTTGTATTATCTGCGAACAACGTCATACTGGGAATCATGCTTTCTGTGGTCATAGGCATCTTCGCCGGCATGATCCCGGCCCTGCAGGCGTCCCGCATGGATCCGGTGGAAGCTATGCGCCGGTAATTGCGCTCCTTCACTTTGTCCCTTTCCCTTCTGTCCGCAAGTCCTTGCCGGATAAAAACTCCTTTGTGCCGCACGTGAAAAATAAGTGCACCGTTAAAATAATTTTAAAAAAATGGCATTCATATAGTACTTCAAATAGCAGGCAAAGGCCTAAATTTGAAACCGCTTTGAGAGGCTCAGGATTCTTTTCCAAAGGTAGCGGCGAAGAGTAACTGGGTCAAACGCCTGCTTAAAAGGCAGCATTTTCACCGGTTCTGCCTGCTCTTTTTCCGTTGGGTTGCCAGGTTGTACTGAACGAAAAAGGGACGCCAGAGGGGCGGAGGAGCTTCTTTTATGCAGGTAATGATGCTAATATCCATAATTACGATCTCAAAAACCTATCCCATGAATGGAATACGTTTCTTTGGGCTTTTTTTGCTGCTAACCTTAACGACCTTCGTCCCGCTTCGGGCACAACAGCTTTCTTTGTTCACGCAATACCGCGAGAACCTGTCCATCATCAATCCGGCGGCAGTAGAGTCGGATTTTCTTGCTTTCGGCAACAACATTTCCTTCGGAGCTTCTTACCGGGCTCAATGGGTTGGTATCTCTGGAAACCCAAGAACCCAAATCGTCAGGGGGTCATTTCTCGCAGACGGCATGCGGGGGGTCGCGCTCATGGTGGGCGGCCAGTTGGTCAATGACCAGACGGGCCCCACCGGCTTCACAGGAATTTATGGGCGCCTGGCGGGCGTTCTGAGCGGCGACCCTACCTACGGAGGACTTGCTATCGGCCTTAGCGCGGGCTTGGTTCAGTACCGGGTAAAAGCCTCCGAAATCGTACTCCGCGACGAGAACGATGTGCTGGGCGCCGTCGACCAATCCCAGATGTTTCCCGATGTGGGCTTTGGCTTGTTCCTGTATAAATCTATCGGAGGAAGATACAGTACCGGCGATTTTATTTACGGCGGGCTTTCCGTACCTCAGGTGATCGGACTTGACCTGACCTTCCAGAATGAGCAGGGAGAGTTCTACACCAAGCGGATCCAGCACTTTTACGGGCTATTGGGATTTTATAAGTTCTTCAACAACGACAGTTTCCTGGAACCGTCGCTTTGGGTGAAGTACGCCCCTAATGCGCCTACCAACGTTGATCTCAACCTCCGGTATCAGCTTCCGAGCGCCATTTGGGTTGGCACAGGGGGCTCGTCCGGAGGGTCGGTCCATCTGGAAGCCGGATTTACTCTGGGGAGCAACCTCGGGCTGGACAATACCCTTAAGTTTGGATATGGGTACGACTACTCGTTCAGCTCCTTTGGCCCAACGGCAGGCAGCACCCACGAAATCAATATTTCTTTCTCCTTCCACAATTAATCTTTGGTTTAAAGCCGGATGGAAGGAGTGAATATATTGCTCCAGCACCGGCATTTTCAAAGGCATATTATGCGTAAGATCCCAAATCCAAGTCTTCTCATGAAAAAATTACTGGCTATTGTAGCCTTTATTACCACGGCTTCGGCGGCAGTTTGGGCGCAACCCACATTCTACTTCTCTTCCGGCACGCCCTGCACGGGTGAAACGTATTGCGTTGACATTACCGTCAAGGACTTCACGGATATCGCGTCCCTGAAATTCCCCATCTACTTTAATCCCAAAGTCGTTGAATTTACCGGGGTTCAAAACCTTAACCTGAATCAGCTCGATATCGGAGATTTCGACCTGACCCGAACCGCCGAAGGGTTGATCTTCTTTAACTGGGTAGGCGATATTTGTGAAAACCCCAACCCAAACGACATCACCCTGACCGACAATACCCGGATCTTCAGTCTTTGCTTTAAAGCCCTAGGAGGTTACGGGACCACATCAGAGGTTGGGATTACCGACGATCCCAAGCTCATTGGGGATGAAGACCCTGAGCCGATCAGCGTCAAACGCCCCCCGGCCTGTTTCAATATCGGCCTGCTTCAGCGAAAAGGGTTGATCTCCACCTGCGTCCGCCCCCTCAATCTGATTGCAAGTAATGCGGAAGGAAACACGGGAGACCTTATCTGTACCAATGTTTCGGTAACCGGATTTGACGGCCTTACAAGCCTTCAGTTTACTATGGATTACGATTCCACTTTCCTTGAATTCTCCAGCGTGATCAACACCGAAAAGCTGGTCAACCTGGGGAGGGAAAGCTTCGGTACCCCAGACCGGCCGAATATCGGCAAGGGCCGCCTGACCTTGTCATGGAACTGGACCGATATTCAGCGGCCCAGCATCACCCTTCCCGACAGCACGGTGATCTTCCAGGTCTGCTTCAACATCATCGGAGATTGCGAATCGTCTACCGAATTCGGTTTTTCCTCGAGCCTCACTCCACTGGAAGCGGTGAACGTGGTGCAGGATACCCAATACTCTATTCCAGCTCTTCTTACGCCTGCCGTTATCTCCACGGGCGCCTGTACGCCCACCGGCCTTCGGCTTAACGCCAATTGCGGCGCGCCGGTTAACCTAAACGACGAGATCTGCGTCCGGGTGACTGCCCAGGGTCTTACCGACCTGACCCGGTTTTCCTATCTGATGGAGTTCAACCCCAATATTCTCAAGTACAAAGACGTCCGGATACTGGCCAGCAACAGCCAGATTCCCGGCTTTTCCAAAACCACCCATTTTAATGTAACGAATGTGGGCAACGGCATTCTTGGTGTGGATTGGAAGAGTGTAAACGCTATTTTTACGGCCACCGTGCCGGATGGCACAGCTATTTACGAAGTGTGTTTTCAGGTAGTAGGGCTTGGAGGGGATGGCCCGATCAGCTTTAATCCTTCCACTGCGGTGGTAACGAAACGGGGAAGCACCACCAATATCGGCATCGCCCCAAACAACTGCGCCGTGCAAGTCATTCAACCCGACGGGATCCAGTTGTCCATAACCGGCGGCCAGGGAGTGCCGGGAGATACGGTTTGTCTTGACTTTTCCGTTAAGAATTTTGAAAGTATTGTGGAGCTCGACTTCTCGGTTGCCTGGGAGCCCACCCACCTGAAGTTTGTCGATATCAAAAATATTAACCTGGCCGGCGCAACCAAAGACAGTTTCGGATTGGATGGAGTCGACGGCGGGTTGTTTTCTTTTGAGTGGAAAAACCCAACTCCGGCAACCCTTACCGATGGCGCCAGTCTTTTCCAGGCTTGTTTTGAGGTGGTTGGCCTCCCGCCTGGCGAGCTAGGCCAGGAAGAAAACTGCAACGGCGTACAGGTCGTGGATATTCCTATCGTTCCCCAAGCTATTAGCTCTACTTCGAATGGGAACGACATTGGCTTGATTTCCACTCCTGCCGAAGTATGCGTGCTCAATCCCACCGGCTTTTTCCTGATCATCGGAGAAGAGGATGGATTTAAAGGGGATACTACCTGCGTGGATTTCCGGGTAGCAGGATTTAAGGATATTACTTCTGCGGAATATACCATCAACTGGGATCCGACCGGTCTGGCTTTTGGAAAGATTATTCCTTCCGGAGCTCTTGGGCTGGTGGACGGAATCAACTTCGATGCAGAGTCTGCCAATGTCGGGTTGATCAGCTTCTCCTGGCTGGACATCAACGGCGCGTCTCTGGACGACAGCACCAGCTTGTTCCAGGTCTGCTTTGTTCCGGTTGGAGACCCGACGGATTGTATTGAAATTACGGTGGAGGACGACCCCAACCCAACCGTGAACACCCTGACCGGGGCCGGAAGCGTTTTCCCCATTCCGGGAAAAATCTGTATCCTCGACCGGTTGATCATTACCGATACGGTCATCACTCCGGTGACCTGCCCAGACGCTGACGACGGGACCATTACCTTAACGGTTGAAGGCGGCCAGGGCAATATTTTCTATTTCTGGGAATCCCTTCCGAGGCAGTTCTCCAATAAAGCCCGTAACCTTCCGGTTGGCCAGGTTGCGGTGACGATCTTTGATGAATCCCGTCCACCCCTTGTTCTTCGCGATACGTTTGATGTGCCTATGACGGAAATCCTTCCCGAAGTGAATGCCGGTCCGGATAAAGTCCTGGGCTGTAACCCGCCATTCACCCTGCTTAGCGGAACGGGCTCCACCGGAGCGGATTTCTCCTATTCCTGGAGTACGGTCTTTGGCAGTCTTCCTGGGGATACCGAGCGCCCCAGCGTTATCGCAGGCGCCGCAGGTACATATATCCTGACGGTGTTCAATAAAAATACGGGCTGTGCGGTCAGGGATACGGTGCAGGTGCTACCGCCAACCCTGCCGGAGGCAAAAGCCGGCGACGACCAGCTGTTCAGCTGCCTTAGCGATACGCTCTTCCTCGATGCCAGCTTGTCTTCTACAGGCGATTCTATTTCCTACAAATGGACGGCATTGGATGGAGGGATTATTCTTCCGGGCGACGAGAACGTAGTCAAGCCCAGGGCATTGGCGCCCGGTTTGTATGCGCTTCAAGTCCGCAATATTGTGAACGGTTGTTTTGCATCTGATACAGTAGTAGTTGAAAACGCTACCGAACTGCCGGATGCCAAAGCAGGTGAAGATATCGAACTGCCTTGTACAGGGGATTCCATCACCCTGGATGGAGGAGGGTCTATCAACCTAAGGCCTGTCCTTTATGCCTGGTTTGATAAGAACGGCGCGGCGATTGGTACAGGAACAAAGGTGAAGGTAACCCAACTTGGCGATTATGTCTTGCAGGTAACAGAGGAAGGGAATGGGTGTATCGCCCGGGATACGGTTGAGGTGATACCTACGACCGCTTACCCTGATATCGATGCGGGGCTGGACACCAGCATAAATTGTAGGGTTCCCGAGCCTGCGTTGATGCCTGCCATAGCCAATACCACCGGTTTTACCGTGCTATGGACTCCACTCGATGGCGGCCGCCTGGAAGCTGGAGGCGATACATTGCGCAATCCCAAAGTGGTGGAAGCCGGCCGCTTTGTTTTGCAGGTCACCGATACCGCCAGCCGTTGCGTTTCCACAGACACCATTAACGTGGTTGCAGACCTGGACCTCCCTTCTGCTGAAGCTGGGCCAAGCGATACGATCACTTGCAGGGAGCCCGAAGTGACGTTGCAGGGAACGGCAAACAGCCCCAGCGGATTGTTTACTTCGTCCTGGAGTTCTAATGGTCAGGTACTGGCAACTAATGCGGTGCAATTTAAGGTCAATGCAGCGGGCACGTATTTGTTTTCGGTGACAGACTCCCTCAACGGATGTGTCTTCACAGATTCTGTTTTCATTTTATCCACCATCGACACCCCGTTGGTTAACTCCCTTAGTATTAACCCAACAATCACCTGCAAAGCGGCACAGCTAACCCTTGGGGCTTCGGTTACGCCGGCTGATGGCAACTATATGTATGCCTGGACGAGTGCCAGTGGCAGAATTATCAGCGGCGGCAATACTCTGACGCCGGAAATTGGCGCTGCAGGCGCCTATGACCTTGTCGTTACCAACCAACTCACCGGTTGCGTTGGGAAAACGTCTGTTGTGGTAGCTGCAGACACGTTAAAACCGGTTGTAAATGCCGGCGCCGATCAAATGCTCACTTGCTCGGTAAAGTCGGTTACCCTCAACGGATCGGGCTCTGCAACGGGCGCTTCCATATCCTATTCCTGGTCGGGCCCAACGGCTCCGCAACCGGCTAATACCGTCCAGACAACAGTCTCCGGCGCAGGTTCTTATGTGCTCGAAGTGCGGGATACGGCAACCGGATGTTTTGCCGCAGACTCCGTCATGGTTACCCTCGACACCCTGGCGCCAACGGTGTCCATTCTACCTGCGGCTGCTATTACCTGCACCACCTCTGAGATCGTTCTGGATGGAACCACTTCTTCGCAAGGCACACAGTATGTGGCCGAATGGACCGGCCTGGCAGGTCAATTGGTGAATCCGACAGGAAATCCCTTCCAGGCCAGAGTGCGGGCTGCAGGGGATTACCAGCTCAAAGTGCGGAATTCTGCAACCGGCTGCGAAGCGACCTCTACAGTAAACGTGCCTGAGGATAAAGAAACGCCTGTCGCTACTGCCCAACCTAACGTTACGCTGCCTTGCGCCGGCGCGGTGATCTCCCTCGACGGGCAGGGATCGTCTTCCGGACCCGGATTCTCTTATTTGTGGCGCACGACATCCGGTTCAGGAACTATTACAGATGAGCGGACCCTGGCGCCGAAAGTAAATACTGCTGGAACGTATAGTTTGCAGGTTACCAACTCGAGAAACGGTTGCGTAGATACAGCTACCGTTGTGGTGGCCCTCGATCCCGCCCTCGTCAACGCCGACGCAGGCGCTGATCAGACTACCTGTGGAGACGATGCCCAACTCACCGGCAACCTCCCGGCAGGAACCACCGGCGTTTGGTCGACTAAGTCCGGCGCTTCCATAGAAACCCCCGCTGAGTTTATCACAGAGGTATTGGGCATGAAAGAAGGCCGAAATGTATTTGTTTGGACGCTTTCCAAAGAACAATGTCCAAATTACAGCACCGATTCCGTGGCTATTACCCGGGAACTCGCGCCGGTAGCCAATAACGATCAACTGACCATCGAGGCTACCGAACGCCGGGGGACGATCAACCTGATCCAAAATGACAACCTTAATACTACTGCCGGCTTTGATTTAATTATCAGCCGGAATCCCACCCTGGGCCGGATTGATTCCATCAACGGCGGTACCGTCATTTACGCAGTCGCGCCCCGGATATACGGAATGGACGAATTCAGCTACCAGTTGTGCAGCAAGGCATGCCCTGACCTGTGCGATACCGCCCTGGTTAAGGTGGAGGTTAAATTCGATCCGAATGCGCCGCAAGACCCTGTCGCCAATGCCATTACGCCAAACGGTGACGGCGCCAACGACGAACTGCGTTTTGAAATCCTTGAAGACGTAGATCCGGAAATTTTCCCCGACAACGAGATCATTATCTTTAACCGCTGGGGAGATATCGTATATCAGGCACGACCGTATAACAACGATTGGAGGGGTGTTAACAGCGCAGGGCAGGAATTGCCTCATGCTACCTACTACTACATCCTTCGTCTGGATATTTCGAAAGGGATTATTATTCAGGGGGATGTGACCATCCTGAAATAAGCGTGCTATGTGAATAAAAAAGGGGCCTGCGATGTCGCAGGCCCCTTTTTTATTCATGCAGCTCGTCTAAAGCAGTTCGTATACGCCGGCAATGCCCTGGCCGCCGCCCACGCACGCCGTGACCATGCCGTATTTTTGTCCCCGCCGCCGCATTTCATTAAACAGCTGGGTACTTAGTTTGGCGCCGGTACAGCCCAGGGGATGGCCGAGGGCGATTGCCCCCCCGTTAGGATTGACGAGTTCGGGATTTAGACCAGCTTCCTTAATAACAGCCAAAGCCTGGGCGGCAAATGCTTCGTTTAACTCGATCTGCTGGATATCGCCAAGGTTAAGGTTGGCCTGTTTCAGCGCTTTGGGGATCGCAGCACAGGGGCCAATGCCCATGTACAGCGGGTCTACACCGGCGACGCTGCAACTGATCAGCCGTGCGATTGGTTTGAGGCCTAGCTGGTTCACCATTTCTTCGCTCATGACCAGAACAAACGCCGCGCCGTCGGAAGTCTGGGAACTGTTGCCCGCAGTGACCGTCCCATTCTGGGCAAATGCAGGCCGCAGCGCGGCCAATCCTTCTACTGTAGTGTCCCGGCGTACCCCTTCGTCTGTGTCGATGATCTGCGTGGCGGATACTTTTTTATTGTCTTTGACAAAGACCTCTTCTACCTGGACCGGGACGATCTCCTGTTTGAATTTTCCTTCCTCGATAGCCAGTCCTGCCTTGCGGTGGGAATGGTAGGAGAACTCGTCGGCCATCTCCCTGGTTATTCCGTATTTCTTGGCAACTGCTTCCGCTGTAATGCCCATGCTTACCAGGTAATTGGGCGTGCTGCTGGCGACAGCATAGCTTGGAGCCAGTTTGTATCCGGTCATTGGCACAAGGCTCATGCTTTCCGTACCTCCGGCAATATACACATGGCCCATACCCGCCCGGATTTTCGCCACGGCGATGGCGATGGTTTCCAATCCGGATGCGCAGTATCGGTTGACGGTCATTCCGGGTACCTCCTTACCCAGGGCGCGAAGGGAGATCTGGCGGCCGATCTGGAATCCTTGCTCGCCTTCCGGGTTGGCACAGCCAACGATGACATCGTCGACCAGGCGGGTATCCAGCTCAGGAGTCTGGGCGGCCAGGTATTTTAGGACTTCCACCGCAAGGTCGTCGGAACGGAAATTGCGAAAGCCGCCTTTCTTGGCTTTTCCGACGGCAGAACGATAGGCTTTGACAATATATGCTTCCATGTTTTTTTATCTAAATGATGAAAAGTAATTTTTTCGATTGGAATGGACTCCAATGATCAGTTTCTCAGCGGTTTATTGTTCTGCAACATGTACTGAATGCGTTCCTGGGTTTTTGGTTCGCCGGCCAGGCTAAGGAACGCCTCGCGCTCGACATCCAGTAGGTATTGTTCGGAGACCGTCTGAGGAGCAGTGAGATCGCCGCCGCAGAGTACCCAGGCGATTTTTTTTGCGATTTTGATGTCGTGTTCGCTGGCGTAGTTACCAAGGAGCAATTCGTTCGCTGCGACGTACAAGGCGCCCAGGCCGCTTCTGCCTAATACAGTGATGTCTTGGCGCTGAACGGGTTGCACATAGTTCCGGGCGAGGTTTAGGACCATGGTTTTTGCTTCGCCTATGGCCCGGTCTTTATTCAATACCACGCGGTCGCGGCCGGGGATCATATACCCATACTTATAGGCTTCGTGGGCAGAGGTAGCTACCGATGCCAGCGCAATCGTTTTGAACCGGTCGATCAACGCAGGAATATGCACCTCTCCATCCCGGAAGCTGTCGGAGGCGCGCAGCGCAAATTCTTTGGTACCCGCCCCGCCAGGAATCAGGCCTACGCCAACCTCGACCAGTCCGATGTAGGACTCTGCGGAGGCTGCGGCGCCGTCGCAGTGCATCAGCATCTCGCATCCTCCTCCGAAGACGTAGCCCTGGGTGGCGACAACGACGGGAATACTGGAATACCGGCAGCGCATGATCGTTTGCTGGAAGTAGCTGACAGCCATATTCAGCTGGTCAAAATCCTGCTGGAAAGCCATCATGCCAATCATCATCAGGTTGGCGCCAACAGAGAAGTTGGTTGCATTATTCCCAATTACCAGGCCGTTCCAGCCGCCTTCTTCTGCCAGTTGGATAGATTGGTTGATCCCCTGCAATACCCCTTCTCCTAGGGTGTTATGCGGACTGGTAAATTCGAGGCAAAGCACGCCGTCGCCAATGTCGTGCAGGATGGTCTCGCTGGTTTTGTGTACCGGCGCCTGGTCGCGGTAGTTGTCCAGGACGATGAACGCCTTGGCGCCGGGGATATCCTGATAGGATTTGGTTTTCAGGTCGTAGTATTGCCTTACGCCGCTGCTGCGCCGGTAGAAGCTGGCGTGCCCTGCCTTAACCATCTCTTTTACCCAGGCCGCTACCTGTTCCCCCTGAGCCTCTGCCGCCTGGATGCCGGCCTCAATGCCGATGATATCCCAGTATTCAAAGGGACCAAAATCCCAGGCGTAGCCTGCCCGCATAGCGTCGTCGATGCTGAACAGGTTGTCGGAAATTTCCGGTATGCGGTTGGAGGCGTAAGCGAAAAGTCCTGCCAGGGATTGGCGGACCAAAGCGCCGCCTTTATCCTCCGCTTTAAAAAGGGAAGCAATCCGTCGCTTGGGATCGTCGATCTGTTTGGCATTTTTGAGGCTGGGGAGGTCGGGTTTCCGGGAAGGTTCGTATTCCAGCGTCTGGAGATTGAGGGCCAGGATAACCGGGCGGCCTTTTTCGTCTTTTTGATTGGTTTTTTTGAAGAAGCCTTGCCCGGTTTTGTTTCCTAGGAACTTATTGTCCAGAAGAAACTGGAGGTAAGCAGGCACTTCGAAAGCTCCAGCTTGTTCGTCGTTGGGACAGTTTTGTTTGATGCCCTGAATGACCTTTGCCGCGGTATCGTGGCCCACAAGATCTCCAAGGCGGAAGGTTCCGGTTTTGGGCCTCCCCAACGGCGGGCCGGTTAATGCGTCTACCTCCTCAATGCTTAAACCAAGCTGAGTAGTAAGCTGGTAGATCTTGGCCATGGCGTAAACCCCGATGCGGTTACCGATAAACGCCGGGGTGTCTTTGCACAATACCGTTTGCTTGCCCAGGTAGAGGTCGCCGTATTCCATAAAGAATTTGACCATCTCCGGGTCGGTTTCCGCTGTGGGAATGACTTCCAGAAGGCGCAAATAGCGGGGCGGATTGAAAAAGTGTGTGCCGCAAAAATGACGGCGGAAATCTGCGCTCCGGCCTTCGAGCATGAGGTGAATCGGAATTCCTGAAGTGTTGGACGTGATAAAGGTACCCGGTTTGCGGAACCGGTCTACCTTTTCAAATAACGACCGTTTGATTTCCAGGTTTTCGACAACCACTTCAATGACCCAGTCGCAGTCGCGGATTTTCTCCAGGTCGTCCTCAAAATTGCCCGTCTTGATCCGGCTGGCAAAGGCCTGATCGTATAACGGCGCCGGCTTGCTCTTTATAGCAAATTCCAGCGCCTTGTTTACCAGGCGATTCCGTGCGGCCGGGTTGTTTTTTTCGCCTTCCTGGAGGTCGGGAGGTAAAATATCCAGCAACAGGACTTCCAGGCCAATGTTGGCAAAATGGCAGGCAATCCCGGATCCCATCACGCCGGAACCCAGAACAGCAGCTTTCTTGATGCGTTTATTCATTTCGGAGTTTTTACAGGATTTGGCAAAGTAGTTGAGCGGCATTCCAGCGAAGATTCAAAATTAGCGAATTTTCGCTAGAGTAGCAAAAATAAAGAATCCCTTCCAAAATTCCAGGAGAAAAGCAGACTATTAAAATTCTCTTAATTTGTTAAATTTGATCCGCGCTGTAATAATTTCTCAACCCAGGCCCCGTTTATTGGATAACACCCGGTTGGGCTATTTAGCAAAACAAAACAAAATCATACCTTCATGCTCTTTCAAATGCTCTTACTACAGACCGTAGAAGGTCTGGATCGCACCATGGACGCCGCTTCTGATGCTGCCGCGACGGAAGTTTCCCAAAGTCTTTTGGATGTTATTTTGCAAAGCGGAACCTTGGGGATTATCATCATCCTGGTTCAATTGGTTCTTTCATTCGTTGCCGTTTTCATCTTTGTGGAGCGATATAGCGCCATAAACCGGGCCAGCCGGATCGACGAGAACTTCATGAACAATATCCGGGTCAATGTGCAATCCGGTAATATTCAGAGTGCACGGGCGCTTTGCCAGACCACCGATACGCCGGTGGCCAGGATGGTGGAAAAGGGCCTTCAGCGCATAGGCAAACCCCTGCGCGACATTGACGCGGCGGTGGAAAACGTCGGCAACCTGGAGGTGTTTAAACTGGAGAAAAACCTGTCGACCCTGGCAAGTATCTCGGGGGCTGCCCCCATGATCGGTTTTTTGGGTACCGTGACCGGGATGATCCAGGCGTTCTACAATATGTCAACTCAGCAAAATATTACTCCTGCCCTGTTGGCCGGGGGGATTTACCAGGCGTTGCTCACAACGGCGGTTGGACTTGCCGTCGGAATTTTTGCGTTGATTGGCTACAACATCCTCGTCGCTAACGTGGAAAAAGTGGTCTTCAAAATGGAACGGTCTACAACCGAGTTTATGGACCTTCTTCAGGAACCCACTTCGTAGGGCGCCCAGGCGTCATTTTTTCACCGCAACAGCTCGCTTTCTATGGGACTTAACCGACGGAATAAAAACAGCGCCGAGTTCAGCATGGCGTCCCTGACGGACATCATTTTTTTGCTGCTCATCTTCTTTATGCTAACGTCCAACTTTGTGCAGATCCAGCCTTTCGAACTGCCAAAATCGGATTCGAAAACCGTTGCGCCGACTTCAGTGGTCGTCAGCATTTCTCGTGATGGAGAGCACCGTATTGACAACGAAGTGGTGCCGGAGGCTGCGCTGGAACGGGCACTTGCCCCTAAAGTACGGGTGGAAGCCGAAAAGAACCCGGATTATACCGTCACCATCGTCGCCGAGGTCGGGACGCCTTTCGAATCGGTGGTCAACGTGATGAAAATAGCAGGAAAATTGAAAGTGAAAGCGATTATTGCCACCCAGCCTACGAGCTGATCTGAGGGTAAATTTTTTTGTATGGGACTAAAAAAACGATCTAAAGCCGCTGCGGAATTCAATATGTCGTCCTTGACGGACATTATTTTCCTGTTGCTTATCTTTTTTATGCTTACCTCCGGACTCGTCGCTCCCAATGCGCTCAATCTCAAACTGCCGGGGAGCTCCAATTCCAAGACCGTATCCAATAAGCAATTGGATGAAGTGCGTATTGCAGAGAATGGCGCTTATTTTCTCAATGGGCGCAGGCTGGAATTGGGGGTGGTCGCCGAGGAATTGGAGCGGCGGTCTTCGCCGGTTCCTCAAAACTATAATTTTACGATTGCGCCAGAGAAAGGCACGCCGGTAGAACACGTCGTCGCTATAATGGACGTAGCCCTGCGCCTGAATATCAACGGTATTCTGGCAGCAGAAGAGTAGGGGAGGGTACGCCCAGCCCGCCCGGCGTTAAATTTTTGTCAATATCCCGCTTGTTTGCAATGGAAACCGGTAAGCGGTTGTTCTAAGATTACGGGGCATTTGCCTCATTATTCGTCAGAAAAGAAGGACCTATGGCTGAACTATTGAGCCCGCAGGAACAAAAGCAAAAACGCAGAGGATTCATCACCAGCATGTTCGTTCATAGCATTGCCGTGATCTTGTTGCTGCTGCCGCTGCTGAAAATCCCTATTCCTCCTCCCGGTCAGGAAGGTATCCTGGTAAACCTCGGCCTGCCCGACGTGGGCCAGGGCGAGGAAAATGCAGGCCCAAGCGCTCCGGCAGAAGAAGTAGCGCCTCCTCCCCAGCCCGAACCGGAGCCCGAACCCGAACCAGAAGTGCGCCCTACCAAAAAACCGGAGCCCGCCAAGGAAAAACCCGTGGTGAAAACCGAAGACCCCAATGCGGTGGCGCTGCGCAAACAGCAGGAAAAAGAACGCCAGGAGCGGGAGGAAAAAGCGCGTCAGGAAGAATCCCGGCGGCAAGCTGAAGCTGAAGCGGCCCGTAAGAAAGCAGAAGAAGACGCCCGCAAAAAAGCGGAAGCCGACAAACTTAAAGGCGATATCGGCGGATTATTCGGCACGGGCAAAGGAAAAGGAGACACCGGCAAACCCGGCAACCAGGGCGACCCCAACGGCGACCCCAACGCCAAAAACCTCGAAGGGATCAGCACCGGGGCTGGTACTGTTGGAGGTAGCCTGGGCGGTCGCGGCGTCCTGGCCCAACCCAAAATCACCGATAACTCCCAGAAAGAAGGCACCATCGTCATGTCCGTCTGCGTCGATGCCGAGGGCAATGTGCTCAGCGCAGATTATACTCAGAGAGGGTCTACCACCAACGATGCCACCTTGGTTTCACTTGCTAAAACCAATGCTTTCAAATGGAAGTTCGCCAAAGGCTCCGTAGAAAAGCAGTGCGGCACCATCACCTACCGGTTTAAAGTACAGTAGGGAGATAGGCGTTAGACGCTAGACATTAGACGTTAGAAGTTAGACATTGGACGTTAGAGGAATAGTTCTAACGTCTAACATCTAACGTCTAACATCTAACGTCTAACATCTAATGTCTAACGTCTAATGTCTAAAAACTCAAGCTTTCCTCTTTTACCCCGATTCGGAAAATGGCATAGGTCATCTGCGCAAAGGGATCCTGGTAAGTGGGGCTCAGGAAGGCTTCCGGGGCAACATCTGCAGGGATCAGCTTGCCGTATGCGGGGTAGAAATAGGCGTTAGCCTGATTGAACGCTTTAAAGTCCCGGCCCCGGGCGATCAGGCAAAACCCGGGAGACAGACATCCTACGCGGATACGGGCATTTCCGGCGGTGTATTGGTCGCGGGCATACTGTGTCAGGGCAAGGGTCATAGGCCGGCTATTGAAGAGAACATTCTTTTCTTTGCGCACCTCGTCGAGCAGGGAATCCACCATATTGAGCGCGCTAAGTCCTACCGCAGGGAAGCCTATGGCGGTGGTGAGTGTTTGGCCGAGGGGGGATTTAAGGGCGCCGAAGATTTTGTCCCACCAGGTATCCTGTTTATTCTTAATTACGTCAAAGGTCAGCTTGGCCAATCCGCCGGGGATCTCAATGGCCCGGTTCCCAAACGCTTCATTGAGGTTGCGTTGAAATTCCCTGGGCTCTGACCTGCGATTTTTGGCATCGTTGTACAGGTCCATGCCTGCAGAGATCACCCAATAGGCCATATCGAAAAAGCGGTCGGTTGAATTCTCATCTTTTCCAATAACGATCCGCATGGTCGCTTTCATGTTGCGGTCGACGTCCTCACTTTCCGAGAGGTGGAAGCTGAGCAGATCAATAGTCATTTTAACATCCGGCATCTCAGCGCTTCCGGCAAGGCGGGGTTGAATCATGGAGGTTTCCAGCAGGGTTGGGGAATCCACATCTGGCGCCAACTGAAACACGACGAATTGGTCTGCCAGTTCGGAAGAACCGGCCTCGCGGTTTTGGATCAGCGGCGCCAAATCCCGGGAGCTTTCCTCAACCTGCGGCGAATAGAATTCGCTGGGAGAAAAGCTGCTTCCCGGGTCAAATTGGAATACAGGGATTTTTTTCATGGTATAAAGGAGGTGTTTGATGGTTTGGGAAAAGGCAAAGGAATGGTATGCCGGTTGAATTGCAAGGTCTGAAAAAATTGCTACAGGCCAATAAGCCGGAGCGGAAAAAATCTGGGGATTTCTTTGTTTGCCGGGAACTTGGAAAATGGGCTTTTCTGTCCTTAACTTTCGCCCCCGGAGTTCCTGTTTACCCGGGAGCTTTCCATGCAAAATAAATCGCATGCCACCAACTCTGCACCAACGATATCAGGCGACGGTTGATTTCATGTTCAGCCAATTGCCTATGTACCACCGGACGGGCGTTCAGGCCTATAAAAAAGATGTAAGCAATATCCTGGCCCTAATGGATTTTTTAGGCCATCCCCACCGGGATTTTCCCAGTATTCACGTAGCGGGAACTAATGGCAAGGGGTCGACCGCCCACATGATCAGCGCTGTCCTTCAGGCCAGAGGGCTCAAAACAGGGCTCTTCATTTCGCCCCACTACCGGGATTACCGCGAGCGGATCAAGCTCAACGGCCAACTCGTGGAAAAAGCGTTCGTCGTTGATTTTATCGAGGCCATCCGTCCTGCCCTGGACGCCATCCGGCCTTCCTTTTTTGAAATGACGGTAGCCATGGCTTTTTCCTATTTTTCCCGTCAGCACGTCGATGTAGCCGTGATTGAGGTAGGCCTGGGAGGAAGGCTGGACAGCACCAATGTCATCCATCCTTTGTTGAGCGTGATTACCAATATCAGCTTTGACCACATGCACCTGCTTGGCGGCACGCTTCCGCTCATTGCAGGAGAAAAAGCCGGGATTATTAAGCCGGGAGTTCCTGTTGTAATTGGAGAAACCCACCCTGAATCAGCTCCGGTATTTTTGGAAAAAGCGGCGCAGGTGGACGCCCCTATCGTTTTTGCCGATCAGCACTTCCGGGCGGAGGTCGTAGAAGAGGACTTTCACTATACCTTATTTGATGTTTACCGGGACGGCGCGCTGCGGTATGCTGCGCTGAATGCCAATTTAACCGGAGAGTACCAGCAAAAAAACCTTCAGACGGCACTCCAGGCAATTGAGCTTATCGCCCCCAGGTTTCAGTTGGAGGACCGGCATATTCGGGAAGGACTGGGTAATCTGAAATCGCTTACCCGCCTCATCGGCCGTTGGGATTTGATCCGGGAATCACCAAGGGTGCTTGCCGATAGCGCCCACAACGAGGCAGGGATCCGAATGGCTACAGAGCAGCTTGGTAAAATCCCTTTCGATCAGCTGCATATTGTCTTTGGCGTGGTTAACGATAAAGATTTGAGCGGTATTTTATCTTTACTGCCTAAAGAAGCCCGGTATTACTTTGCCAAAGCGAATATTCCCAGAGGGTTAGACGCGCGCGAATTGAAACGCCAAGCTTCTGCGCATGGGTTGTACGGAAAGGCGTATTCGTCTGTGAACAATGCGTTTCGGGCCGCACAACGGCAGGCGGGGGAAATGGACCTGATCTTTATCGGTGGGAGTATTTTTGTAGTGGCCGAAGTGATATAAAAAAAGGTACTCCTTTCGGAGCACCCACAAAACTATAAACAAACAAAAAACATTCACAACCAAAACTCGATTTAAACGCTTGTCCTGAATAAGTGTTCGTCACTTTTATATTTTTTTCTTAAAGATGGAATCTGCATGAATCACTCCAACCGGTTGCTCTGGGTATTCTTTGGGCTGGCTGTACTGCTGCTCCTGTGGCGCTTTTTTGCCTTTATCCGGGGAGGGATTTTTGTGATGGCAGGTTTAGGGGCGGTAGCCTTGTTTATTTGGGGCATAATCGACCTGATTCGCCTCCGGAAGGCACAACGCCTTTTTCAACAAAGTCCTGAAGGACAAATTGAAGCGGTGAAAGCCCAGTGCGCTTCCTGGCTGCGTCAAAACCGCTCGGAACTGGAAGGAATTGAATCCAATATCCGGGATCTGAAAAAAGTGATGGATCTTAAGAAAGGGCGGCCTGATGCCGAATCCGCAACGATCCTCAAGGGGTTTGAACAGGAACGCCGGCTGCGCCTGACCAGAATCTCCTTTTTTGAATCGTGTTTGGAAAAGCTTGAATCCTTAAAGCAACGCCAGGAACTGGCCCGCCTGCTGGAGGAAAAAAAGAAACGGCTCAGCGAATTGCGCGAAAACCCTCTGGATGAATGGACACCCCAGGAATACCGGGCAGAAACCCCGGAACTGGATATCCTGCAACTGGACAGCATTCAGTCCCTCGTCGAAAGAATGCAGGGTTCGGCCGACTGCGATGAAGCCGAAAAGCTGGAAAAAGAGATGAGGACGGGTGACGGGGGACGGAGGACGGGTGACGGAGGACGGAGGACGGGAAAGGTTTAAGGGTTCAAAGGTTCAAGGGCAAAGACTAATTTCCTTTGAACCTTTGAACCTTTGAACCCTTAAGCCCTACGCCTAAAGCCCTACGCCTAAAGCCCTACGCCTAAACGCCTCAACGCCCTTTAGTTATTCATATACTCCTGAAACGAAGTGGTTTTGTAGTGTTCTCCGGTGATGAAGGACAATTCTTTCAGGAAGGGGTCAACCGGTTTGTAGCCGGGAGAAATGGTGATCCGTTCTCTTTTTTCATTGAGATACACGTAGGAAGGGTAGCCGAGGCGGCCGTCGAGCAGGGCGTAGGCCAATTCGTGCACTCCACGGTTGCCGGATGCGATAAACTTGAAGGTATGCCCGTCGTATGTGATGCTTTCTTTCCCTTCTGCGTCAAACTTCACGTTATAGAAGTTTTTATTCATCACTTCAGCGACTTTCGGGTCGGAAAAGGTCGTTTGGTCCATGCGCTTGCACCATCCGCACCAGTCGGTGTACATGTCGATGAACACCTTTTTGGGCTGCTTCTCCATAGCCTTCATCGCTTCGTCCCATGTCATCCACTGAACGCCATCCGCAGCAACCTTTTCGGTTGTCAAGGGTTTATCCTGAGCAACCTGGCTTTTGCCAGGCAGTGCGAAAGCGGCAATAGCGCCAAAACCGGCAACGACAAGTCCGCCAAAAAGGATTCTTTTCATCATGATCTTCATAAAAATTGGGTTTTTCAATTATTTGCCCAAATATAAAGGCATTTTTAATGCAATCTTGTGACTGACCGCACATTTCAGAATACTTTAACTTCAAGATGTTGAATGGCGGACAGTTGGAATAAGGTAACGAAGTAACGGAGTAGCGAAGTAGCGAAGTAGCGGAGTGGCTTCGTCACCTCGTTACTTCGCTACATTTAAACCATTCTTCGATGAAAAAACTCGTTTTAGGTATTGGCGGCTCCAGCGGAGCGATATATGCCAAGGTGTTGATGGATCGCCTGGCGGGGATGCCGGATCAATGGAGCGCGGTGGGGGTAGTGATGAGCCCCAATGCCGAGTACAATTGGGAATTCGAGTTGGGCAACCGGGATTTTCGCCAATATCCGTTTCAGTTTTATGCTCCCGGCGATTTCATGGCGCCTTTTGCTTCCGGTTCGGCCCGGTACGATACGATGATCGTTTGCCCGTGTTCGATGGGCTTATTGGGGCGTATTGCCTCCGGGGTTTCGACCGATCTGATCACCCGTGCGGCGGATGTGACCCTGAAAGAACGCCGCCGCCTGATCCTTGTGCCCAGGGATACGCCGTTCAGTTTGATCCACCTTCAGAATATGACCCTGATCACCCAGGCAGGAGGGATAATTTGTCCGGCGATTCCATCGTTTTATTCCCGCCCCCAAACCCTGGAAGCGGTGGCTGCAACGGTGGCAGACCGCGTCCTGGACCTGGCTGGGTTTGAGGTTAAAACCTACCGGTGGGGCGGGGAGGAGGATTAGGAGTCCATCCTCTTGGTTTTCGTTTTTTCTTGTTATCCTTGCACAAATTTTTTCAACATGAGAACGTTCATTTTATCATTTTTCCTGGGCGCCTTGTTTTTTCAGACCGTTCAGGCTCAAAACAACGCCATGGATTCAGTTAGTTACAGCTTTGGGGTGTTGATCGCCCAGAATTTGAAAAACCAGGGACTGGAGGCGATCGACCCGGCCGCTCTGGCACAAGGGCTCAGCGATGCGCTGAACAACAGCGACGTCAAGATCGATATTGGCAAAGCCAACCAAATCGTTCAACGCCACATGCAGGATCTGGAAGCCAAAAAATTTGCAGGCAATATTGAAGAAGGCAAAAAATTTTTGGAAGAAAACGGCAAGCGCGCGGGCGTAGTAACCCTTCCCAGCGGCCTTCAGTATGAGGTGCTTACTCCGGGAACCGGCGCCAAGCCCAAGTCGACCGACAAAGTGACGGTGCATTATACCGGAACCCTGATCAACGGGATGGTGTTCGACAGTTCTGTGGAGCGGGGCGAACCCGCTACTTTTGGCGTAACCCAGGTGATTCAGGGATGGGTGGAAGCGCTCCAACTGATGGAAACGGGCGCCAAGTGGAAACTGTTCATCCCCTATGACCTGGCTTACGGCGAACGTGGCGCGGGCAGCGATATCGGGCCGTATTCTACCTTGATTTTCGAGGTAGAATTGCTGAAAATCAATTAATCCGCCGACCTGACTACCGATGCGTATCGACATCATCACCTTATTGCCGGAATTGCTGGAAAGCCCTTTCCGCCATTCTATCTTGAAGCGAGCTCAGGAAAAGGGGCGTCTTGAAGTGGTCGTCCACGATCTCCGGCAATTCGGGCTGGGCAAACACAAGCAGCTGGACGACTACGCGTTTGGCGGCGGCGCCGGCATGGTGATGATGATCGAACCGATCGCCCAATGCATTGAATCGCTGCAGGCGGAGCGGCGCTACGACGAGGTAATCTACATGAGTCCTGATGGGGAACTATTCAACCAACCCATGGCTAACCGCTTATCGTTGAAGGAAAACGTGATCCTCCTTTGCGGGCATTACAAGGGAGTAGACGAGCGGGTGAGAGACCATTTCATAACCATGGAGATCTCCGTTGGCGATTATGTGCTTTCCGGCGGCGAATTGGCGGCGGCAGTTGTTGTCGACGCCGTTGGGCGTTTGATTCCCGGCGTGTTGAACGACGAGAGTTCCGCGCTCCTGGACACGTTTCAGGATAACCTCGTGGCGCCGCCGGTTTACACGCGTCCCGCCGACTTCAGAGGCTGGAAGGTCCCGGATGTGCTGTTGTCCGGCAATTTTCCTTTGATCGAGGAATGGCGCCTTGAGCAATCGGTACTCCGAACCAGACAAAGGCGCCCGGATTTGCTCGACGAGGATTAATCCTGCTTTCAGGAAGGCCGTAGTTCGGACAGGAGGTTGTACAACGCGCCGTCTCTGGAAATCAGGGCCCCAATTTGCATGAGCCGGAAAATCTCCACCTCCCGGTCCTCCTTGTATGTTTTTTCTGCCTGATGCAGGCGCAAAGAGGCGCCGGCGTGCTGGATGAGTTGGAGCATCTCCTCTGGCTTCTGGTCTTTTGTGAAATCCACCTCAGATTCGCCGTCCACCTGGAGGGACAGCATAAAGGCTTTTTCAGCGGAGAAGAAAAAGGTACGCAGTTCGTTGGGGCTCCGGTGCTCCAGGTATTTCACATCGCGAAGGATCTTGGCATAGATCGCATCGCTGAAGTCTTCGATCAAAAGCTCCACCCTGTCGGGATCCTGGGTTTTCATGCGCTCCCAGTCTTCCGCAGGAATAGAAAGAAGGGAAAGGAAACGCACGAACTCAGGCTCGAGCTCCTTGAGCTCGTCGTTGGTCAATCTGCGGTATTTCATTCTGGCTTTTCCGTTTTAAAGGCCAAAAAATCTCCTTAACATTGCGTTGTTAGACGTTAGACGCTAGACGTTAGACGTTAGACGTTAGACGTTAGAGGTTAGAGGTTGGGTGTTAGACGCAAAGTCTATATTTTTCAGGTCTAATGTCTAATGTCTAATGTCTAATGTCTAATGTCTAATGTCTAATGTCTAATGTCTAATGTCTAATGTCTAATGTCTAATGTCTAATGTCTAATGTCTAATGTCTAATGTCTAATGTCTAATGTCTAGCGTCTAACGTCTAGTGTCTAAAATTAATCGATTATGTTAAACCTGGCATTTATTCCTGATTTTTCTGATCCAAATATGTGGGTCAGTCTGCTTACGCTGACTTTCCTGGAAATCGTTCTGGGGATCGATAACATCATTTTCATCTCCATTGTCTCCAACAAGCTACCGGAAAGCCAGCAAGGGCAAGCCCGGAATATCGGGTTGGTTCTGGCTATGGTATTCCGCGTCGCCCTGCTGTTTGGCATTAGCTACCTTGTAGCTATGCAGGCGCCGTTGTTTTCCATTCACGGTAGCTTTTTCCACGGCGAATTCACCGGCCAAAGCCTGATCCTGGCCGCAGGGGGGATATTCTTATTGTATAAAAGCACGAGTGAGATCCACCACAAACTGGAGGGCAGCGATGCGGCAGATGAGAAAAAATATGCCAAAGCAGGCAAATCGCTGACAAATGTGATCATTCAGATCACGCTGATCAACATCGTATTTTCTTTTGATTCGATCCTGACCGCGATAGGGTTGAGCAAGGATCTGGGGGTCATGGTGATCGCCATTGTGGTTTCGGTGCTCATTATGATGGGCTTTTCAGGCCCTGTCGGCCGGTTTGTCAATCGCCATCCAACCATCCAGATGCTTGGACTGGCGTTTCTGATCCTGATCGGATTTATGCTGATCGCCGAAGGCGCCCACCTGGCGGATCTGACCATCGGGGATGCTCATGTTGGCGCCGTTCCGAAAGGTTACCTGTATTTTGCCATCGCCTTTTCGTTGTTTGTCGAATTCCTTAATATGCGCTTACGCCGGAAACCCGAGCCGGTACAGCTTCATGGCATCCAACAGGAGGCGGTAGAGGAGGGGATTATCAAGCCGTGAGAAGAAGTTGCGAGGTTGCGAGGTTGCGAAGTACCGAGGTAGTCCTTTGCTTCGCTACCTGACAACTTAACCTGTTGTGGAGTTGCCTAAAAAACCTCTTTTGAGGAAGCCCCGGTATCAGGTAATCTTCTGATTGCGGTTTGCTCTATCTAAAACCTTGAAACGAATTATCCATGAAATCCCTTTTTCTAATTCTGGGCTTTTGCACTACGTTTCAATTAGCCGCCCAGCAGACTACGGGTCATGTTTCCGTGTCGATGCGGTATTGGCTTTATCTTCCCCGAGCCTATGATACGGATCCGTCGAAACTTTGGCCATTAGTTATTTTTCTTCACGGCTCGGGGGAGCGGGGTGCTGACCTGACCAAGGTTAAAGTTCATGGACCGCCAAAACTGGCTGATGGGCGGGAATTTCCGTTTATCCTGCTTTCTCCCCAGTGTCCGGAAGGAGAGCGTTGGAATGTCTATTTGCTAAATAAGCTCCTGGATGACATCATTGCCCGGTATCGCGTTGAGCCGGACCGCGTTTATCTAACCGGACTAAGCATGGGTGGCCAGGGAACTTGGTTATGGGCGACTGCAAACCCCGAACGCTTTGCTGCGCTGGCGCCGGTATGTGGCTGGGGAGCGCCTGACCAGAGCTGGCGGATCCGGCATTTGCCCACTTGGGTATTTCACGGAGGAAAGGATAACGTAGTGCCATTGAAGGCTTCGGAGGATATGATCAATGCCCTGAAAAAAGAAGGCGGAAACCCCAAATTTACGTTGTATCCCGAGGCAGGGCACGATAGCTGGACGGAAACCTACCTCAACGATTCCCTCTACGTATGGCTTCTGGAACAACGCAGGAATCCCGTCCCTGATTTTGAGGCAGATCCTGGTTTTTATTCCCGGCTGACGGGCACTTACCGCTTGTCCAATAAGGATACGGTGGAGATTTTGACAAGAGACAATACCCTTTGGGCCAAAACCTCAAGGGAGGAGGTCCATCTGAAACCCGACGGCGTTCCCGGCGCTTTTTATTTCGGCGCCTGGTACGAAAACCGGCTTGTGTTCAGACTGAAAGGGAATAAAAAAGTTCGTAATATTGAAATCAAATCCAGGAACGGGCAGGTAGACGGAAGGAGGGAGAGGATGTAGAGGATGTAGAGGATGTGGAGGATGTGGAGGATGTGGAGGATGTGGAGGTAAGATCAGCTAAATAAACAGATGCCGGATGGCGGATAGAAACGAGATTTTAAAAAGAGCAAAGAAGCGGGTGAAGACGCGTAAGGGGTTTTACCTGCACTTCGCTTCGTTCATTTCGGTGGGTATTTTCTTCTTCCTGATGAATATGGTTACTTTAGGGGAAGAACCCAATTTATGGTTTTTTTTCCCCATGCTGCCCTGGCTGATCGGGTTGTTGATCCACTATTTGAGCGTGTTTGGATTTCCGGTTAACGGGGCCCTTTCCGAGGAATGGGAGGCCAAGGAAATGTACCGCGCTATCCGTCTCGAACGCATGAAAGAGGGGTTGCCGCCAGAACCCGAAGAGGAGGTTGAAGATTTCCTCAATCAGGGAGAAGACCTGGAACTGCCCGAGATCAAAAAGCAAAAAGATCCACTTACCCGCTGGGATGATAAAGATATCGTTTAGCCAAAGCCTATGTCGGCGAAAGTTTCTTCTTTTGAAAAAATACAATTAGGGGAGTACGCGTACCTTTTTTTTCTCGTCGCCTGGAGTGACTACGAAAGCTCTGTCCGAGCGCATCTGAATCAACACCTCGAAAAATTCGGAGAACGCATCGGGGAGCAGGCGCTTGTCGTTCAATCCTACGCCAAAGACGCCTATGAAACGGCTGAGCGGGTGCTATCGCTTTCCTGGGCGCCTGATTTGCGGGCCCGAATGGAGCAGGAGCAGGAGCCGTTCCTTTTGGTCATCCGGGAGGATTTCCGCGCGTTCGATCCCTCGGCTCATCCGTGGGGCATTCTTTGGTTTGGCGATTACTGGGACGATCCGGACGCGGTCTGGAGGGTGCTGGATAACCTCACCCGAAAACTGCGAAGCGGGGAGGACCTTTTTGATTATTTTCGGCATCTGCGCGAGACGCCAAACACCAAAGCCCTGATCAGGCCCTCCTCCAATCAGGGAAATGGATTCGAAATGCACAACAAAGCGGTAGTTGACGGGTCTGTTCCGGTTTTCCTCCAACGCATCCGGGAAGCGGTTGCATCAAACCAAACCAAAACGGCTTTGGACCTGCTAACCTCCCTGGATGATCCGCTCCTGGCCAAGGATGCCCTTTTATTCCACTCCCGCTGGGAACGGCTGCGGAGGGAATCCCTCCAAGGAACGATCTCAGCGGCTGATGCAGAGGTCCGGGTCAATACGCTTCACCGGGATATCTTAAACCGTATCGACCTCCTGCATGCTTAAAATTACCGTTCCGGATGATTTTACTCATTGAATAGTGGGTGCTGTGCCCTTTAATTGGGCCCGAACCATCCCCTTTTCCACATGAAAAATATCCTGATTATCGGCGGTTACGGAAACACCGGCCGTCAGATTGCTCAATTACTCCTGGATCGCCGGGAGGACGCGCAACTGCTCCTTGCAGGCAGAGACCTGCGCAAAGCCGAACAAATGGCGGCAGACCTGAACTGCGGGGCAGGCAGGGATCGCGTCAAAGGGATCGCGCTGGACCTCTCCAATCCCGGTCAAATGGACCAAGCTTTCCTGCAAGCGGATTTCGTAATCAATGCCTCTCCGACGCTCCAGTATCTCCGGCCTTTTTTGGAGGCGTTGCTGCGCAACAAAAAGGACGGGATGGATACCCAGCTTTCTCCCGCTTATAAAATCAAGATCCTGAGCGAACTCGCTCCCCAATTTGCCGATGCCGGTTTGGTGTACATAGCCGATGGGGGCTTTCATCCGGGCGTACCCGGCGCTATGGCCCGTTACGCTGCCGCGCGAATGGATGTGCTGGAGAAGGCGGATGTATTTAGCGTCCTGAAGATTAACTGGAAAGGGTTATCCTTCTCCCCGGAAACCCTGGATGAGTTTGTGGAGGAGTTTAAAGAGTATAATCCTACCGTTTTCCGGAATGGCGCCTGGGTGAAGTCGTCCTCCTGGAAAACATACCCCTATGATTTTGATCCTCCGTTTGGAAAACAGCACACGGTGCCTATGAACCTGCGGGAGATGGACGAACTGCCCCGCCTGATTCCCACGTTGAAGCAGACGGGCTTCTTCGTATCGGGGTTTAATCCGTTCACGGATCTGGTCCTGACGCCCCTGGTCGTTTTTGGTGTTAAGACCTTGCCTGAAAGTACCCACCGGCCGCTGGCCCGGCTGTTCCGCTGGGGGCTCAACTTGTCCAAACCGCCTTTTGGCGTGCTTCTGGTGGCGGATTGCGCCGGTAAAACCGATGGCGTTCCCACCTCCTTCCGGATCAGCCTTTTCCACGAAGATGCCTATCTGGTCACCGCGGCGCCCGTCGCTGCTTGTGTAGAACAGTACCTGAACGGGATCGTTTGGCAGCCGGGCGTTCATTGCCAGGCCAATGCCGTCGACCCCGAACCGTTCTTTAAAGCGATCGCCGATATGGGGGTAGCCGTGCATGGAATGCAGGGGGAAGTAACGGTTAGGAGGGTTGATGTTTGAGGAGTAAGGCATAGGGCTTGAGGCGTAAGGCCATCATTACGCCTCAAGCTTTATGCTTTACACCTTACGCCTATTTACCGTCCAGCTTTTATAAACGATTTGGCGGGCAACCCCTGCAGGTCGATCAGGTACCAGCCGGATGGTAAGCTGCGGATATCGATGCGCTGTAAAGGAGGGAGGGCTGATCCGGTGAGCAGGATTTGCCCGAAGGAATTGACGATGTTGAACGCCACCGGGTTGGCCGATGGCGGCAAACGGACCCACAACTCTTCGGCAGCGGGGATAGGGAAGAGGTATAGCGCTTCTGGGTCGATCGGGACCTGAACGGCGCGAATTGCGCTGTATTGAACGCTTCCGTCCCAGTCTTCGAGTTTTAACCGGTAGTAGGTGTTCTCCGGGAAAGGGAAATAATCGGCAAACGTGTAGGCTTGCGAGCCGTGGGCATTGCCTTTTCCAGGAACAAAGCCAAGAGTTTCCCAAGTGATCCCATCCATGGACCGCTCCACCCCAAAGCCTTTGAAATCCACTTCGTGCTGAGACTCCCAGAGGAGCTCGGCAACCTTCCCTTTGGCAGTAGCTTCGAAACGCGTGAGCTCGACCGGAAGCGGACCCAGGCCCCACCCAATGGCTGACATAAAGGCGCCGGTTTGGCCAACGGAGTGGATTGCCTGTCCAGTACTCAATACGGGTTTCATAAGTTCCCCGGGGTGAGACGTACCGTCGTAATGGCTGTAGCTTGAACCTTTAACAAAAGTCGAAGGGGTATGAAGTTTAAAGCCGTCTAAATCGTAGAGACTACCCCCCATTCCGCGAAGCAATTCGCCAACCTGGACAGAGGGAGATGTAAGTGAGGTAAGCAGCGCGTTTTGATCGGTATTTACTTGCCGGGAAAAGATATCTATATTCCCGGAGGATCCATAACTTCCCATACCACCGCTGTAACTGGCGAACCCGAGGAACCCAAACCCATGACCCAATTCGTGCAAGGCTGCGGTGACGAAATCGGCTTTATTGAAAGGCGTATTACCATCTGTCCCAAAGTACCAATTGGAATAGGAAGAATTCATAAAAATGGAGAATTCCGGCGAACCGAATTCCTGCAGAGTCAAATGCTCTGCTAAGGCAACGGGATACAGGGTAAACATCCCGTTTGATGGCAGATTGCTTATTCCCCAGAAAGAAGAAGAGGCATAACCCAGCCCACCGACAGAAGCCCAGCATGCATCGATGGTGATATTGCGATTGAGCGGCAGTTGACTCTGCCAAATCGAGATGGCATAATTGAGCGCCGTAATGGCTTCCGTCGGCCATTCATTGCAGGTATTTCCTCCCAAAGTTGATCCTTGAGGTAAATAGTTGGCGCTAATGGAGGCAGCACGCAAATTCAGGTATTTGGGGCGGTCAGGAGGGATGAAAAGACGGCTTTCAAAAGGGCCGGGTTGCAGAATACATGGGGTATGGTTGCCTTCCGAAGGCCAGGCAACAGCAGGAAGTTGTCCCCATCCAGCGCAGGAGTAAAAAAGAACCAACAGAAAAACGCCTGGTTTTTTGACCCCTACATCGGGGCGCCGCTCCTTGTGCCGGCCGCTGTGGACTGGAGGAAGGGCCTTGAGAAACAGGCGCAAAACGTGTTCCAGGGCAGCAGGATACCCCTTCTGGGAGAGGCCCAATCGGGAGAATTCAAACAGAAGCATTAGATAACGGTTTAGACCTCCCGGGAAATCATAGCAGGGGTTATGGTATCGGCTGTATTTTCTCCTGGCTCAATTTAAAACATAATTTTAATAAGGTGTATATAAAAAATTCAATAGATCATTGGGCTAACTTTTTTTCACATTAAAATAAAGCGTATCGCTGCTCACGCCCGTAAGAATTCCAAGCCCATTCTTCACGTTGGTAGGCGGCTGGGTGATGGTTTGCGAAGTTGATCCCGCCGCGCCAAAAAGCCCGGCGTATTCAGGCGTTACGCGGAACACGATCACCTGGTGCCGCCCGAATTGGGTGATTTCCCGTATGGGGTTGATGGAGTAAAAACTCGTGATTTGCGGCGAACTCAGCATGGCGAAACGCCGCAGCCCGCCGTTTTGGAGTTCAAACTCAGCGAGTCGGTCGTTGACGTATTCCGGATTTTCTTCCAGGTTGCGCACGAGTACGTAGTAGTAGTCGCCTTCCGGATTCTCCCACGATACTTCGATGGGGTCAATGAGCGTAAACCCGCCGGGAGGCATGCCGGTAGTGATCTTGGCCATGGAGATCTCTTCCGTGGAGATTTGGGCTTCCCGTTGGGTTGGTACAAACGTCTCGGCGGAAACGGTTTCCCCGTTCCATTCAAAGGATAAGGTATAGGTTTTTCCGCTTTCAACGTCCAGGCCGGGCTGGTAATAGTAGCCATTGCCTTTGGGCAACAGGGGATAGACGTTGTCGCCTTCCTTAAGGGACGGCGTCAGGCCGTCGAGCGTGATCAGGGTGGTATCCTGGCGGATATAGGCAAACGACTGGGTGAGGCGGATGGAGTCCACCGGCTGTCCGGCAAACAAATACCCTTCCACGACCGCGGTTTGCGTATCCAGGATGGCGGTTTCTTCCGTGCAGCCGGAAAGCGCAACCGTAAGCAGAGCAGGGAACAGGGTGCAGGAAGCGATTATATGTAGCGATTTCATGAAAGCCGTTTTTTTTGTTGATGAAAAAGGAATGATCTTTTAGCGCAGCGACCAGTTTAAAAACAAGCTCGGCGTGAATCCTAACAGGGAGACGTTGGTTTCGAGCAGTTCCCCTTCGATCACCTGGTATTCTTTGTACCAGACGTTTTTGCGGTTATACAAATTAAACAGGGAGAGGCCGGCGCTGGCTTTGTTCTGGCCTAACCGGAAGTCGTAGTACGCCGACAGGTCTACCCGGTGGTAATCCGGAAGCCGCAGGGCATTCTTTCCGCTAACCTCGAAGAAGTCGGTCGTGCTGCCGTTGAGCAGCTCGATCTCGTAATAGCCGGTTGGGGCGGTATAGGGCTTCCCGGTAGCGTAAATGAACACGCCGGAGAACGTAAATTTGCCCGCTTTATAGCTGGCTACCAGTTTGGTTTCGTGGGTTTGGTCCTGGTTGGCGTAGAAAGGGGTGTTGCCGTAAATGGGGAATTCATACTTCACCTGCCCGAGGGTATAGCTGATCCATCCGGTGAGTTTGCCCACTTTTTTTTGCAACAAAAAGTCAATCCCCATTGCCGTTCCTTTTCCATGGTAGAAAAACTCCGTGTAGTTCAGGCGCCGTTCGGGGCCAAACCCAGCGGGTTGGAAGCGGGTGGTATATTCCGAGAGGCCGTCCATGGGTTTGTAATAGGCTTCGGCGTCGAAAAGCAGCGAGTTGGTTTCATAGCTGCCTCCTGCAATCAGGTGGTAAGCGGAGCTGACCGGTACCTTGTCGCCGTTGGCCAGCAGCCAGAAATCCCGGCTCCCCTGCTGAATATCTTCCCGGACGATCCGGGTAGCGAATTGGTAGTAATGGCCGAAAGCGGCTTTGAGCTTGATCTTGCCGGTAAGAACGTAGGTTAAGGATGCCCGGGGTTCGAGGTAGACTTTTTTCAGGGGCGAATAGAAGGAGGCTCGCAGCCCGCCTCTCAGGATCAGTTTATCCGAGACCGTCCACTTGTCCTGCAGGTAGGCCGCCAGGGTCAGTCCGTTATCGTTCCGGTTGAGGACTTCCAGGGTGTCGTTGAGTAGGAACGAATAATCGATATCCTGGTAGGAAGTTTGGAGGCCAAATTCGAGCTGGTTGCGGGAATGGATTTTGTATTCGTTGTCCAACTTAAGCGTGAAATCCCGCAGGTCGTTGTTTTCCCTGCTGCCGTTGTTCTGTTCGACCAGGGAATCCGACCGGGTAATAGTGGTTTTGTCCCCCCGTTCACGCTCGCTGTAATAATTGGAATAAGACAGGTTCGCGTTGGCGTACCAGCGGTCGGTAAAGCGTTTGGACCAGGCGAGGCTTGCGCCCCAGTTGCCCCATTGGGTGAGGTCGGTACTTTCCCGGACGAAGTTGAACGCCGGTCCTGGCTGACCCGGCCTTCCCTGAAAGCTGCGATTATCGGCGCTCCGGGTATTGTCGAGATCGTCCTGGCCGTTGTAAAAACTCAGGGAGATCACTTCGGACGGATTGGGGCGGAAACTGAATTTTGCGTTGAGGTCGTAGAAGTAGGTATTGGGCTGCACATCTTGTTGGGGGAGGCCCCGCCTGCCTGCAAAAACCGGAGGGCTATTAGCAGGGCGGGTGCTGTTGCGCGTAAATGCTTCAAAAATATCGTTGTAAAAATTGCTTTGAAACGACCTGCGCCCGGCAAGGAGAACCGATCCTTTCCCTTTGGCAAAAGGCGTTTCTGCGAACCCATTGACGGAGAGCAGGCTTAACCCCACCCCAACATTCAGGGCTTCGGAGTTGCCGTCTTTGCCGGTCAGATCGACTACGCTGGAAATACGGCCCCCGTATTTCGACTCAAACCCGCCCTTGAAAAGTTGCACGTCTTTGACGGCATTGGCGTTAAAGGCGCTAAAAAAACCGAATAAATGGTCCACATGGTACACCGTAAACCCGTCGAAGAGCACCAGATTCTGGTCCGGCGTGCCGCCGCGGACGTACAACCCCGAAGAGCTTTCATTCGACCCGCTGATGCCGGGAAGCAGTTGCAGCGACCGGAAAATATCCCGCTCCCCAAAACTGGGCAATTTGGCCAAAGCTGCCGGGGCAATGCCGATCTGGCTCACCCCGGTAGAGGCTTTGATGAGCTGCTCTTTTTTCTCCGCCTCGACCAGAATCTCCTGTAACTGTACCCCAAAATCTTCCATTTGGACGATGAGGTTTTTCATATCCATAACAGGGTGCAGACGGAATGCTTTGGTCTGGTACCCGATATAGGAAATCTGGAGCACTGCCGTGTCGGAGGGCACATCGAAGAGGGTGAAATACCCGTTTGCGTTGGCATTTGTCCCGCTGTAAGGCATCCCCTGTACTGTGACGGTGGCGAAAGGAAGAGTCTCTCCGGTATTCTTGTCTTTGACGATGCCCGTCAGCGTGAAATTCTTTCTCGTGGGAAACTCGTCCGAAGGAAGGTCCGCCTGAGTAATGTCGGAACTCTTTTTAAAAACCAGAACGGTTTGGCCCCGGAATCCATAATTCAGATCAGTGCCTTGCAGAATGATCTTCATGGCGTTCTCCAGGGGAATAGACCCAAAGGAAGCGGAAACCTTGTACCCCTGTACGGCCTTTCGGTCGTACTCAAACGCGAGGTCGTAGTTGATCTTCAGATCGAGAAAAACCAGGTCCAGGCCTTTGTTTTCGTATTGCCCTTTAACCTTGAGCTTTTCCAGGCCTTGGGAAAACATCGGGGCGGCGCCAATCCAAAGAAAAGCCAGAAAAGTAACGAGTTGTTTCATAGAATGGTGGTTGGTGATTGGTGGCTGGGTGGTTAGGTGGTTGAGTGGTTGGGAATATATGCAAACAGGGTCGATTGTTTTGCTTTGGAAAAAAATTCGTATTTCTTCATTTTATCGCCCAACAGCAAAAACCTGGCAGGTAAACCTGTTCCTGAACAGAAAAGGCAAGCCGGATCGTTTTGTACTCAATTTTTTTGCACAATATTACGATTTACGGTGTACGGTGTACGAGGGGACTGTGCAAAATTCCCCTGGTTCGAGGCTTCGCCTCGGATCCACTCTAAGTGGAGGCTCTGCCTCCACCCCGGCTTTCCGGACGTAATCGGATACCCCTTTCAGGAAGACCGCAAATCAAGAGGAGGTTATACGGTGTACGATGTACGGTGGACGGTGGACGGTGGACGGTGGACGGTGGACGGTGGACGGTGGACGGTGGACGGTGGACGGTGGACGGTGGACGGTGGACGGTGGACGGGAAGAGTCCCTGCCAGCTACCCAGCCCCCCAGCCACTTAGCCACTTAGCCACCCCTACCTCATCACCCTCGGATTGGACAGGTTGCTGATATGGCTGGGGCCGTGCACATAGACGGGGTCGGGGCATTGTCCTTGAGTAATCAGCACGGGGATGGAAGCCTGTTCAGGGAAACGTTCCAGAAGCAGCCGGCCTTTGGCGAATTCGAAGGCAAAAGGGATATCTTTTCCGCTGGCGATGGCTTCGTAAAAGGCAACGGCGAAGACCACGGCGCTTTCATCGTAAATGCGGTCGTTCATCCCGATAGCGAATGGCACGTGCTGCCCGATGGCCAGGGCGCTGGGTCCGGAATCACAGGTGTTGACAAAAACACATTCCACGCTGGGGAACTGGCGTAGAATCGTAGCCAGGACAGCCCCGCTGACGATGTGGGGCGTTCCGTCTTCCTTTTCAAAAACCACGCCGGTACCAAAGTCGGGATGATCCACTACGGCGTTGCCTGCGAAATGGACAAAACGGGGCGATAAGTCTGCTTCCAGGAGCATGCGCTGGAGATCGGTTGGGGTGACGTGCATTTTGGCCCGGAAATCGAATGCCTGCCGTTTGCCAAAATGCTGGAGCCCTTCGGAGATGAGCTGCACTTCCCGGTCGAGTTCCAGTGCCAGATTGCGGAACGGGTTGGCGCCCAGGAAAAGGATAGTCGTTCTGGGAATTTGGAGCTCGTTGGGAGACGCGTCCCGATCCGGAACGGAAGCTGGTTCGTCTAACAAGCTCAGGAGTCTGAACGCGATCTGCTGGCGTTTGGCGCTTAGATCTGTAGGCGTAATGACTCCCCGAATTTCGCATTGGGAAAGGTATTCCAGTTCCGATTGAAGGAGGGTTATGGGGGTATCCCAGGAAGAAAAGCCGGAAAGGGCCGTTTTTTTGGCGAGGACCAGTCCCTCTTCCAGGCGGGCCGCGGCGACCAGGTCCCGGATTTCGGTTTTTGGGTTGGGCATAGAGGCTGGAATGAAAGGTGGATGAATAAAGTCAATTTACATTTTAATTTTTGTACCAGCGCGTCTTTATAAAATCTTTATACATCTACCTTTAATTTTTATCCAATCCTTATAAGATTGACCCCATTTTTGTACCGAAAAATCCAATGATGTTACCCTCAAGCAATAGAAAGGCAAGTCTTAGAAAACAATACATGCTCGGGGTGTTTGCGGTCGTTGCCGGGGCGGCTGCTTGTTTTCCTTTCGCCGATTTCATTGGCTACCGGTCTGTAGCCTTGATATTGCTTATGATCCTTTCGGTTTTAGCCATGCGGCTAACCCTTTACCCCGTACTGATTTCTGCAGTTTTAAGCGCATTGATCTGGGATTTTTTCTTCATTCCGCCGCATTTTACGTTTACAGTGGCTAATGCAGAGGATGCGTTGCTCCTGACCATGTATTTTATAATCGCGCTTCTTAATGGCGCGTTGACCAATCAAATGAAGGTTTATGAGAAATGGACCCGCAACAGGGAAGAGAAAGAAAATACGCTGAAGCTCTATAACACCCTTTTCAACTCCATCTCCCATGAATTGAGAACGCCAATTGCCGCGATATGGACAGCTTCTGAGAATTTACTGGAACCCAAGGATGCCTGGAGCGAGGATGACCGAATAAAACTCACCCAAGAGATCCATTTAGCGGCAAAGCGACTGAATCGATTGATAGACAATTTGCTGAACGTGACTCGGTTAGAGTCGGGTTTTTTAAAACCCAAGAGAGACTGGTGCGATATTAATGAGTTGATTTTTAGTGTAGTCAATGACTTGGAAGAAGATTTTCAGGGGAGGAATGTAGTAGTGAAAATTCCGGAGAACCCGCCGCTGGTTAATCTGGATCATGGCCTGATGGAGCAGGTATTGTTCAATCTTCTGTATAATTCCGCGCTATATACTCCGCTGGAGGCGACGATTTGGGTGGAAGCTCAGTTTGGCGAAAGCGGTATGGTGTTGACTATTGAAGACAACGGCCCGGGATTTCCAGAGGAAGACCTCGACCGGATTTTTGAGAAATTTTACCGGACGAAAGGCTCAAAATCAGGAGGGACAGGATTGGGATTGTCGATTGCCAAAGGGTTCATAGATGCGCACAAAGGAAGTATCCGGTTTGAGAACCGTCCGGAGGGAGGGGCCAGGTTCATTTTGGACATTCCAGGTAAGCTAACTTTTGTAAATACATACCCCAATGAATAGTTCCATCCTTTCGCGGATCAAAACCGTTTTAGACCGTCCAATGTCGGCAAATCCCCTGGCTGAAATCAATATCCGGCCGGAATGGACTGGAGGCCGCCAGTTTGCTGGGCGTATTTGGCGTTTTACTCTCTTTAAGGCCGGGGCGATGCGTTGGCTTGCGTTCAAGGAAGCAGAAAATATGGCGATATGATCCAACCCTACATTTTAATCATTGACGACGAGGCGCCCATAAGAAAGCTCCTGGAAATAACCCTCCATCAAGCTGGATATAAGGTTGCTTTGGCTGCCTCTGCCAGGCAAGGGTTAGTGGAGGCAGGCCTCCATCCGCCGGATTTGATTCTCCTGGATCTGGGGCTTCCGGATGAGGACGGCCAGGAAGTGCTCAAGCAACTCAGGGAATGGTACACCCATCCGATCCTTATTTTATCCGTCCGCAACTCGGAAGAGGACATTGTCAAAGCCTTGGACAATGGAGCCAACGACTATCTGGTCAAACCGTTTCGAAAGGGGGAACTATTAGCCCGCATCCGGTCTGCTATGCGATCGACCCGCTGGGAAGACAGCGAACCAATACGTGAATTTGGGGGCCTGCGAGTGGATTTGTCCAGCCGGGTTGTTCGTAAACATGGAGAATCCGTTAAGCTGACTACTACAGAATATGCGTTATTGGCGCTTTTTGTCCGTAACGAAGGAAGAGTATTGACCTATGCCTATATTTTAAAGGAAATCTGGGGCCCCGGGTATGTCAATCAATCGCAATACCCCAGGGTTTTTGTAGGGCAACTGCGAAAAAAGATCGAGAACAATCCCAATCAACCCCAATTTATCCAAACGGAATCCGGAGTAGGATATCGGTTTACAGGCCCTGAAAAATAAAAGATTAGGCAGGTTTCCCCAAGCAATAAACACAACGACATGAACCCGAATGGACATTATGCATCAAAAGTAACCATTGCTTCCTTATTGATCACGCTGGGGATAATTTATGGGGATATCGGCACCAGCCCGTTGTATGTGCTAAAAGCAATTGTAGGAAGCAAACCCATTTCGGAGCTTTTGGTGTATGGAGGCGTTTCCTGCATCTTCTGGACCCTGGTATTTCAAACCACGTTCAAATATATTTTCCTGACGCTCAAAGCCGACAACCATGGGGAAGGCGGCGTGTTCTCGCTCTATGCCCTGGTACGCCGCTTTGGAAAAGGAAAGCTGGTTATCCCGACCATTTTAGGCGCCACGTCGCTTTTAGCAGATGGGATGATCACTCCCCCTATTTCCATTACTTCCGCTGTGGAAGGGATGGAAAAACTCATCCCTCATCTACCTACTGTCCCTATCGTGGTTTTTTTACTCTTCTTACTCTTCTTTTTTCAGCGATTTGGCACACATAAAGTGGGAAGCGCTTTTGGGCCGGTAATGGTTATCTGGTTTCTCATGCTTTTTGTCCTGGGCGCCGCCCAGATCATTTTGCACCCGAATATTATCCAAGCCCTTAATCCCTACTACGCCATTGCCCTGTTGACGCAGTATCCAAATGGATTTTGGCTCCTGGGGGCCGTATTCCTTTGTACCACAGGAGCGGAGGCCCTGTATTCCGATTTGGGGCATTGCGGCCGTAAAAACATTCAAATTAGCTGGATTTTCGTAAAAACTTGCCTGGTAGTCAATTACCTGGGGCAGGCAGGATGGATTCTTTCTCAGGACATTAGGTATTTGGAAGGCAGGAATACCTTTTTTGAAATCATGCCCGACTGGTTTCTGGTTCCGGGGATTTTGATCGCCACTTCTGCTACCATCATCGCTTCTCAGGCTTTAATCAGCGGATCGTATACTCTGATCAGCGAAGCAATGAGCCTGAATTTCTGGCCTCGGGTAGCCGTCCGGCACCCTTCTGAACTGAAAGGGCAAATCTACATCCCTTCCGTGAACTTAATCCTTTGGATTGGCTGCACGCTCACGGTATTGTATTTCAAGGACTCCGAGCACATGGAGGCAGCTTATGGGTTTTTCATTACCCTGGCAATGATCATGACCACCTTCCTGCTGTTTTATTATTTGAAGTACGTGCGTAAATGGCATTTGGCGCTCATCGGCTTGGTGGTGACCATATTTGGGTCTATCGAGTTTTCTTTCTTTGTTACCAATGTGGCCAAGATAAAAGAGCGCTGGGTTTTTTTGCTATTCGCCTTGCTGGTCTTCCTGATTATGTATGTTTGGTATTATGCCCGAAAAATTAATAACCGGTTTGTGCGATTTGTCCATTTTAACGAATACAAGAAACTATTGACCGAACTTAGCGAAGACGAATCGATTCCAAAATTTGCCAACCACCTGATTTACCTGACCAAGGCGGACCTGCCCCTGGAAGTGGAGGAGAAAATCCTGAAATCCATTTTATCCAAAAGACCCAAACGGGCCGATATTTACTGGTTTTTGCATATCAATCGCACCGATGATCCGTATGCGCTGAATTACCATGTGGATACGATCCTGAAAAATAAAATCTTCAAGCTAAATATTAACCTGGGGTTCCGTATACAGCCCCGGGTAGAATTGTATTTCAAAAGAATCATTAAAGAGCTGGTTAAAAACGGGGAGATCAATTTGGAGTTTCTACCCGACGGCTCAACCAAATACAATTCCGATCCGGATTTCAAATTTGTGGTGATCGAGAAATTCCTTTCCGCAGAAAATGAATTCACGCTTCGGGACGGCATTTTACTCAATTCGTATTTTTTCCTGAAACAGCTGGGGCAATCCGATGAAAAAGCCTTCGGTTTGGACAAGAACGACGTACTTGTCGAGCATATCCCGCTGGTTTATCAACCCGTACAAAATGTCGATTTGAAACGGGTTTAACCTTCTATACGGTTTGAATAACGTATTCAACAGCCGGGCCAAGCCGTTTCAAGAACCTTGAAAGTCTATTCTCCAAATCTCAAAAAGGGATTCAAAACGCGATAATACCAGTGTTCATAACTTCCCGTCCGTTGCCCTCCGGCTGGATGGAAGAGATACCGCGCCGTTAAGAGGGGCAGCGAGTAAGACCATTTCGCATGGGAGCAAATCTGGGGAAAAGGATTTGTATTTTGCATGAAAAACCATGCAAACCACTCCAGATACCCTCTCTCGCATGCAACACCAGGCGGATCGCTGGGAACAATCCGGCGATCGGAGGTTTCTTTTTTTGCGGTGTTATTACCTGATGACCTCCAATATGGACCATGCAATTAAGCAAGGGCGGTTTCGTGACAGCGTCTGGGTAGAAGGTTTGCTTCAGCGGTTTGCCAGGTACTATTTTGAAGCGCTGGAGTTGTATGATCGCCAGGACCCAGCTACGCCTGCTGTTTGGAAGCAGGCTCATGAAGCGGCCCTGGATGACCGGTTTAATGTTTTACAGCTCGTTTTATTAGGCATTAATGCCCATATCAATTATGACCTGGTACTGGCCCTTTTTGACGAGATGCAACCCGAGCTCTCCACCTTGAAACAGACAGGGTTCCAAAGCAGGCAAGCCGATCACGATCTGGTGAATGCGATCATTGCTGAAACGATTGATACCGTTCAGGACCAAATCCTCGAGCCTCACTCCGGCACGTTGGCTTTGGTAGATGTCCTATTGGGACGTGCGGATGAGTGGATATTGTCGCAATTGATTTCCGGCTGGCGGAGCGAAGTCTGGCAGGAAGCGCTCGCTATGCTGCATTCCGAAAACCCCGGACAACAGGAACAGCACCGGTTGCAGTTGGAAGACAAAGTGCTGAAAAAGGGAGCAGCTATCCTCGCCTTCTGATCCAAAGATGTTTTGGCCTCCCCGAGGCTCTAACCACTCAATCACTCAGCAACTCAGCCACTCAATCACCCAACTTTTTATTCCCCCTCCTGATATCCGCATGCCAGATATCGTAGGTGTAGCAGGTTTCCCAGCCTTTGAAGTCGTAATGCCACCATTCCCAGGGGTAGATCTCGAAGCCAACAGCGGTAAGGGCGTTTTTCAGGATTTCCCGGTGGGCCAGGGAGGCGCTGTCGGCTTCCATGTAGGAATGGAAGGAGCGGGGCGTGGTTTCGTCGTAGCCGGACGGCATGGAAAGCGCTTTGCCGGTTTTGAGGTCGAAGAGCGTGAGATCGATGGCCATGCCCCGGTTGTGGCGGGAGCCTTTATGCGGGTCCGCTACGAAGGTGGTGTCTTTGATCGTCTCGTAGAAAATGACGGTGACTTCGTAGGGCCGGTAGCCGTCGTGGAACATAAGGCCCAACCCTTGTTTTTTCAGGGATTTATGCGCTTTTTTAAGCGCCAGGGCAGCGGGTTTGCGCAAGAAAACCTCTGCGGCGGGATAGAGCGGGCGGCCGATGAGGTTGTCGGATGTGGCGTATTTCACGTCGAACCTGGCGTCGGGGATAAACTTCTTCAAATCGATCAGCTCGTTATCTGGGTTCGCGCGAACGATCTTCTGGTATATCTCCACGTCGTTGACGACAGGCAGGCCATATTTGCTTTTGGGCAGGGAAATGTTTAATTCCTGGCCATAACAGGTAAAGATGGCGAAAAGGAAAGCAAAGAGCAGGGTCAGGTTGCGCATAACAAGTTGGATTGAAGATGATTGGATAAAAAAGCTTCTATTTACCACTCTGGTCGAAAATGCCCGGTTTTTCCCCAACCCTAAAGGGAGCCCACGTATTTTCTCCCTTGGCTCCCTTTAGGGACGGGGAAAACGAATGGAAAAAAAGTTTTCGGCATAGGCGGTTAATAGGTACAAAATAAAAAGGATTCAGCATACTGCCGGATATTCCTGCCCCAAAAAGCCCGGACCCTCTTCTCCGAATGGGCGCAAAATCCTATATTCACCCTGCAACAACTCCCTTTGACATGGAAGCACCACGCCCTGTCAGTTCCGTGAGCGAGTGGCTCGACGGGCTTCAGCGCGACAGCTGGAACCTGGAACTGCTCATCTCCGGATTTTCCATTTTTCTGCTGATCGGACTGATCGACAAGCTGTTTTCCTACTTCGGCAATATCTGGGCGGCCACAGGGCATATACAGTCTACCGTGATGATGCTCAATTTCCTGCTGGCCGTAGTAACCCTGGGCGCCATAACCCTGACGATCAACTTGCTCCTGCATATCCTGCTGCGGGGGTTCTGGATCGGGGGTATCGGCCTGCGGTCGGTCAGCAAGGAAATCCCGCTGGAGAAGTTGCGATACGCCGAACCCTTTGCCTCCAGGCTTAGCGAGCGCGTACCTTCCCTGGACAAGGTGCTGCAGCGCATCGACCGAATCTGTAGCGGAATTTTTGCCTTTGCTTTTTTGATCGCGCTCATGTTCTTTTCCCTGTTTTCGGTGATTCTGGTGATGGTGGGCTGTATGTTTTTGCTGACGCAGCTCATTCCCCTTTTTCCCGAAAAGATCAATTTTATCCCCGGGATATTTATCGGTGGTTTCCTCGTTATCTGGTTGTCGCTGAGCGCCTTGTATTTTGCCGACACCATCACGCTGGGGCTTTTGAAGCGCAAGCGCTGGATAGCGCGCTGGTATTTCCCGGTGTACCGGTTTTTCGGGTTGATCTCCTTTGCCTATGTCTACCGCTCGATTTACTACCACCTGATCACCAACTACTCGAGGCGCAAGATCCAATTGGCATTGTTCGCCTACCTGTTTGGGTTTATGGCCATCCCTTTCATCAAATACGACTATTTTATCTTCTTCCCCGATACCTCAAGGGGAACGGAAATGGAAACCAACTATTACGACGCCCTGAGGCCGGAAGATGAGTACATCCAGGTAGCGAGCATTCCGGACCGAATGGCGGACGGAGACTTTTTGCCGGTCTTTATCCGCTACAACGTCAACGAAAATGACCGCATTGCCGCTCACTGTAACGGCTATACGCCGAGCAAAAAAGGCGGACTGGTGTCGGGTATCCGGATTAAGAACGGAATCAGGATCAGCGACCCCAAGATCAGCGAAAAAGATCCCAACGCCCTTCTGAATTGCTTGCGTAACTATTACGCCGTGTATGCCGACAGCTCCCTGACAACGCCGGATTTCTACTTTTACCGCCACCCCCAGCACCAACAGCGCGGCATATTGGGCATGATCGATATCGCCTCCCTTTCCCCCGGCAAACACACCCTCCGGGTGACGCGCAGGGTAAAAACCAAAGGGAAACTCACCGAGGAGGAAGTGGTGGCGATTCCGTTCTGGAGGTAGTGGCAGGGCTGTCGAAGACAGCGGAGTCTGAAGACTCCGCACAACACCGAGCCGGCGCATATCACGGGGTCGGCGCGCAACAGCGCAGTTTAAAGACGCGCGACAAGACGCCCCGACCTCACCTACGCCTTAAGCCTTAAGCCTCAAGCCTCAAGCCTTGCGCCTTGCCCCCCCATCCTGGTCATCCCTTAATCCGATGAATCCTGGTTCAGACAAAAAAGCAATGCGCCCAATGGCAGAAGATGCACGCAATCTGAAGATTGTACTAAGGCGTAGACGGAAGTCTACGCACAACAAGGAATCTGAAGATTGCGCCGAAGCGTAGACGGAAGTCTACGCACAACACGGGTCTGAAGACTCCGCACAACACGGGGCTCTTCCCGGAATGCAATTCCTGGGAACAATCTCGGATTGGAAATCCGAGCTACAGTTACTTCTTTGGCCGCTTCACCCGAACGGGATCAGCCGGTTGGGGCAGCAGCTTGACTTCCTGTGTTTTTAGCAATTCCATCGCCGTTTCTACCGCTTTTTCGAGTTGGGGATCCCGTTTCTGGTTGACGATTTTTGGCGCCATTTCTACCTCGATGTCGGGGGCGACGCCTTTGTTTTCTACGTCCCATTCGCCCTGTACGTTGTAAAAACCGCCCCGGGGCGCGGTGATGCCTCCGCCGTCAATCAACCCGGGAACATCCCAGATGCCAACCAACCCGCCCCAGGTTTTGGTGCCGACCAGCGGGCCGATCTTTTTAAACCGGAACATGTAGGGAAGCATATCACCGCCCGATCCGGCCATTTCATTGATGAGCATCACTTTGGGCCCATAGATCGCTGCATCTTGCGAAAGGGTAGGCTGTTTATCTCCCACCGGATTGTTGAAATAGCCAAAAAGCGTTCTGGAAAGTACCTCGATAACGTAATCCGCCACAAAGCCGCCTCCGTTGAACCGCTCGTCGATGATCGCTCCTTTCTTGTCTTTTTGGGCAAAATACCAGCGGTTGAAGTAGCGGTAGCCGTCTTCTCCGGTATCCGGCAGCCAGACATATGCCAGTTTGCCCCCGGAGAGTTCATTTACTTTTCTGCGGTTAGACTCTACCCAGTCGAGCCTCCGCAACCCGGACTCGTCGCTCACCGGGACAACGACAACCTCCCGGGCGCCCACGGTGTCCGGACGGCTGTTGATCAACAACCTCGTTTGCTTACCCGCCATCCGGTCAAACCGGCCGAACAGGTTCTCCGCCGCATCCAGCGCCACTCCGTTGACAGCCAGCAGATAATCTCCGGTTTGGATGTTCAGACCTGGTTGCGTAAGGGGGGCTTTGAGGTTTGGGTCCCAATTTTCTCCGTTATAGATTTTAACAAACCGGTACCTGTTGTTGGCCACCTCGTAATCCGCACCCAGCAATCCCACCGGGATACGGGTGACGTCGGGGAAATCGCCTCCCCCTACAAAAGAATGTCCGATAGAGGTTTCTCCTCCCAAAATATCCAGGATGTAGTTGAGGTCGGACCGGTGCCGCACATGATCGACCCAGGGGGCATACGTTTTCCACGCCCATTCCATATCCAGCCCATGCACATTTCGGACGTAGAAATAATCGCGTTGAAAGCGCCAGGCCTCCCGGAAGATCTGTTTGGCTTCTGCCAGCGGATCAGCCATCATTTGCATATCTCCCAGGTCCAGGGCGCCGTCTCCGGGTTTGGGGGCGCCGCTGGCATCCACGATCCCCCACGCGCCGGAGGCCGCTCCGTACAACAGTTTTTTGCCGTCGGCGCTCAGGTCAAACTGCTGCAAATCTTTCATCACTTCCTCCGCTTTTCGGTCCTTAAGCGCATAGCGGCTCACCGTGAAGGCCGGAGAAGGAGAGGTTAATGGATTCGACTGCCATTCTGCAAAAAACAATACCCCTTCTTCGCCGGCTTCCAGGCCGCCATAGTTTTTCGAAGGCAGGTCGAGGGAAAGGATGCGCTGATTCAGGCCGTCGAAGTCGATCCGCACCGATTTGACCGAGTCTTTTTCAGCCGGGGATTCCGCCGCTGGCGCTCCCTCCTCGTCGCTTTCCGGGTGAAGCGGCGAAGATGCTTCTTTGGTCAAAACCGCCATGTAAATGGAGTGCGTTACCGGGCGTTCAAAAGAGGAAAGATCGAGCCAGCCTACGTTCAGAGCGTAATTGGTGCTGGCGAGGAAGTATAGATATTTTCCGCTTTTATCCCATGCGGGCGCTTTGCTGTCGGACATGCCGTCGGTAAGCTGGAACGATTTCTTTTGGTCCAGCGACCAGACGAAGATGGCGTTGAACTCGTTTTTCAGGCGCCGGGTGTAGGCAATCCATTTGGAGTCGGGCGACCATTCCGGATAGATATTCCGCTCCGGGTGGGCAAAGCCTTCGTTGTCTACTAAAGTAGCTGCGCCTTTGGCAACGTCGACGACCCAAAGGTTGCGCTCCGCGTCGCCAAAACTCAGGTATTTGGAATCGGGCGACCAAGCGGGGGTATAAAAGAACGTGGGGTGCGCGAGGGCGATTTTCTTTTCGATTTTCCCGAAGGCGTCGGCGATGATCAATTGATATTCTCCGCTTTCGTCGGAGAACCACGAAATTCGTTTGCCGTCGGGCGACCAGGCCGGGCTTCTGTCGGCGGCGCCTGCCGAGGAAGTCAGGTTCCGGATATTCCCTTTTTCAACGGGAATGGAGAAGATTTCTCCCCTCGCTGCCAACAACGCGCGTTTGCCTCCGGGAGACAGCGCAAAATCATGGACGGCAGATTCCACCTTTTCCCAATGCGGGCGCGCCCACGGGAAGTCGCCTTGTACCTGGATGGGAAGCTTTTTCGGTTGCCCGCCTTTCGGATCGAGGGTATAAAGCCAGCCTCCGTTTTCAAAGACCAGGCTTCCTCCTCCGGATTCGAGGTTTTTGCAGTCGAAGTCTTTGAATTGGGTGACCTGTTTGAGGGTTTTGGTTTTGGTGTGGTAAGCCCAGACGTTCATGGCAAAATCGCGGTCCGACAAAAAGAAGATTTCGTCCCCGACCCAGTTGGGGTCCCTGTCCATAGAGCCTTCCCAGGGCAGTTTTTCTTGTTCAAGCGTTTGCAAATCAAGTATGCGTACCGGGTTGTTCTGACCTCCGCGGTAGTTCCGCCATTCGTTTTCCCAGGGCAGGATCATTTGATAGGCGATTTGCTTGCCGTTGGGCGAAAATTTTCCCTCCCAGATCCTTGGAATGGGCAGGGGCTCTTCCCATCCGCCCTGCATGGGCACTTTCCAGAACCGGTCGGGATCGGGATTGGGGGCATTGATCCTTCCCGAGGCGAATACCACGAACTTTCCATCGTTGCTCCATCCTTTCACGCCGTCGGGCGCGGGGTGAAACGTCAGCCGTTTGGGTTCGCCGCCGGCTACCGGTACGACGTATACATCCTGATTGCCGTCGTATTCTGCGGTGAATGCGACGTTGGCCCCATCGGGTGACAGGTGGGGCACGCTTTCATTTCCGGGGAAGGTGGTCAGTCGGCGCACGTTGCTTCCGTCCCGATTGGCTACCCAGACGTCCCCTGCGTAGACAAAAGCAACATGTGTCGCGCTAATGCTGGGTTGGCGCAGCAAGCGGGTTTCCTGCCCAAACGCTGGAAAGGAAAGGAAACATTGCGCTAGCGCCAGAAGGGAAGGAAGGAAAAGAACTGAAGCCGTACGTTTTTGCATTGTTTTGAATTTTCGTGATTAAGGACAGGGTTTTGGGCGTTGTTTTTATCAAGGTTTCGACCAGCAGCGACGTCGACCAGCAGAGAACCCCGCTACTTCGCTACTCCGCTACTCCCCCGGCAAATTGTCCAGCAAAAACCGGATTTGGTTGCCGCCCATGATCTGGCCAATTTCTTCTTCCGAAAAGCCTGCTTTCAGCAGCGCGTCGGTCAGCAGAATGAGGTGGGCGGAGTCGATGCACGTGTGGGTGCTGCCGTCGAAATCCGAGCCCAGGCCCACGTGGCCGATGCCGGCGATTTCTACCGCGTGGCGGATGGTTTTGACGACCTCGTCAACCGTGGCGGCGTTGAGGGCGCCGTCCCAGAAGCCGATGCCGATGAGCCCGCCTTTTTCGGCGATGCGGCGCACCTGATCGTCGCTCAGGTTGCGCGGGTTGCCGTGCACGGCTTGCAGCCCGGTATGGGTGACGACCATCGGTTTGGTGGCCATGGCCAGCACCTCTTCGACTACCTTGGGGGAGGCGTGGGCGAGGTCGACAATCCCTCCCATATCCTCAATTTGCTGCACGACTTTGCGCCCCAGGGGGGTGAGCCCGCCCTGCTCGGCGCCGGAAGAAGACCCGCCGATCTCGTTGTCGAAGAAATGGGTAAGCCCCATGATCCGGTACCCGGCATCCCAGAGCCGGTCCAGGTTTTCTTGTTTTCCTTCCAACGCATGCAATCCTTCGATCGACAGGAGGCCCGCCACCTGCCTGGGGTTGGAGCGGCGGCTGTCGAGGAAGCGCTGCAGTTCCGCCGAGGTCCGGACCACGGTGAGTTGTCCTTCCGACCGGGTTGCGGCGCGCTGGAGCACGTTCGCCTGGTAGAGCGCCCGCTGGAGCAGGCTCTTCCAGGTCCGGATGGGCCACCGGTTGGCCATCGCTAAAAGGGTGATGTTATCCGAACTCGCGGTATTCTTTTGGTAATTCAGGCCTCTTGGCGTCTTGATCACGGCATCGAAGACCTGGATCGTCACGTTGCCTTCGAGCAGCCGGGGAATATCTACGTGGCCGTGGTCGATCTTTTTCAGCACATTTCGGTCCCATAAAAGGTTGTCGGAGTGGAGGTCGCCAATAAGCAGCTTCTGGTGAAGGGCTTTTGCCTCTTCGCTGACGCCGCTCACATCCATGGCTGCCGTGGTGTTGCGCTGACGGTCGACGATTTTGCCTGCCAAAAAGAAAAAGCCGGTGAGGCCGATGATGAGGAAAATCAGCAGGAAAAGAAGAATGCGCTTGAGCATAAGGGATGAAAATTATTTGGTTTTACAAATGGTGTTGTTTTCAGGTTCCAGACAGCTGTGGGCTCCGCCTTGAACCCGCGAGGTCTTCACTGAAAATATATCGGCAGCAGATACCGTACCCGCACCGGTTCCCCTTTGGCATTTTTCCCTGGCGTAAACCGGGGCAAGCCGGCGATTAGTTTTGCCGCTGCTTCCTTGCAGCCATATCCGATGGGGTCGTCGATGGCTTCGATCGTTACGCGGCCATCTTTTTCGATGATGAATTTCACGGTGACCGTGCCGGAGAGGTTCTTTTTAGCGGCTTCTTCGGGTTTGACGAGGTTGGCTTTGAGGTAATTGTTCATTTTCCGGTTGAAGCAACTGAGCGCCCGCTCGGGGTCTTTTTCCGGGCAGCCCTTGAAAATGGGCTCCCGGGCAACCTGGGAAAAAGAAATGACCTCTTCTTTCGCAGGGGTAGGCTGCTCCTGGGGCACTTCGGTATTGCCATTAGAAGGCGCCGGTTCGCGGGTGGCAGGGCTGGTTTTAGGCTGAGTGGCAGGCTTGGGCTTGGGTTTGGGCTTTGGTTTACCTGTGGGCTTTTTCGTATCTGGAGGAGCAGGTGTAGACGGAGACGTAGCGTCCGTCGTATCGGCGAGTTGTGCCGGCTCGTTCGGCAAAGGCTCGAACGAGCGGTTAAGAAGCCGCAGTGAGTCGAGTTTGGCCAAGGCGTCGATGGTGAACGGGCTTTCCGGGTATTGGTCCAGAAATTCCTTGATGGAGTTGGTGTCGGAGGAGGTTTTCACCCGCTTGTTGAATTCGACCCAAACCAGATCTTCGGTTTCTGCGTTGTTTTGCCAGGGATTAAAATAAAGCACGGAAAACGTGGCCATAGCGATCCCGACCAAAGCCAGCGCGCCAACCGTGAGCCCTGCTTTCTTTTTGCGGCTTGGCGGGATGCGTTCTTCCGGCTGCGGCTGCGGCTCCATCGCCTTTTTGGGTTCCGCTTCAATGGCCGATTCAGGCTCAGGAAACGGCGGGAGCACCGAGGGGCTGGGCGAAGGCGGCGTAAGCGGGGGAGGGGAGGGTATGGTTGCCTGGGCTGCGGTTTTGATGACCAGGCCCGAAGATTTTAATTCTTCGCTATGAACCGGCACGGGCTCCGTGGTTACTTCAACGGATTCTTCCAGAATGACTTGCCGTTTTCGCTCTTTGCCGTCCAGAATCTCCACCACCGATATTTTCAGGAGCAAAGGGAAGCGCCCCACCAGAAGGGGTTTGACGTAAAACAGCCATTCCGTATACGCAGCTTCGTCCAAAAACTGGACCGCCTCCGTGAAGGTCCGGATAGCAAACGCTTTTTCCTCGTTGGGGTCGATCAGTTCCGCTCCCATCACTTCCGCAATCCGGATATCTTTGACTACGTCGGAGGCTTCACCGGTCAGTTCTTCCATCAGGGTCGCTTTGTCGAAAGCGATCCGGACCAGGCACTTTTCCTCTTTGAGGTGCTCCATGACATCAGGGATGCGGTACAGCAGTTTCCCCATGCCTTTTTCGGTTTGTTCCTCCGGCGCCTGCTCCTGGAGGTCTGCTTCCTCCAGCGCGCTGATAAACGCCAGGATCGCCTCGCTCAGCTTGTTAAACTCCACCTGAGCTTCTTCGTTGGTCAGGGTGCCTCGGATCAGGCGTTCGTTCAGCTCCCGGTAGCGGCTGGCCAGGAGGATATAGTCGTCGTACTTTCCCGAAAGCGGAGGGATGCTCGCCTTCAGGGCCTTCAACACCAAATCGATGCCCAGAGGCAGGGTGTCGATGAGCCTGGTTTTTATGACGGTTATGGGTTCCATAGGACAATAAGGCGCAAGGCGTAAGGCGTAAGGCTTATGCCTTACGCCTCATGCCTTATGCCTATTTTCTAACGGTTGGATACGCTATCCCAAGTTGTTCGAGATAGCTGTTGAATTTGGTTTCGTCGTAATAGTACTTTTCCAGTTTGGGGCGGAACTCGTCCATGATGTCGGTATTGAGATAAACGGCGGGTTTATCTTCTTTATTGACCATCGGGATGTATTGCTGTTTCATGCCTTGTTCGGTGCGGAAATACTCCCAGGCTTTTTCCACCAGTGCGGGTTTAAGGAAGAGGTCGAGCAAGGTCATGGCCTCGGCTTTGGCGCCGGCGACAACGCCTTTGTGCGCAATGGGAGTGGCCATGGCGATGGCGTTGGCCCAATGGTGGCCGGGCAGGCCGGGGATATTGGAAGGGTAACGAAGCGTGACGGTTGGCAGCTTCCAGGAAATGTCGCCGATATCGTCGGAACCGCCGCTGACGAAAGTCTGGACAGGAAGTCCGATGGTGTCTAGTTTAACGGCCAGTCCGTTGGTGTCTCTCGGCGATTTCACTTCGCGCTGCACGGCTTTTGCCAGGGTTTGGTCGTCTTCGCTCCACTGGGGTAGGCCCACTTTTTTAATGTTGTCGTACATGGTTTCTGCGATGACCTTATTGAAATGCTGCGGCCACGCAGAGCCCAGGACCTTGGAGGTAACGGCCGTATTCGTCATCAGGGCGGCGCCCTCGGCGATTTTGTTGGCGCGCTGGTACATATCCATGATCAGCGGATACGTCACGTTGCGGAAGTAGAACCAGATCGACGCTTTGGAAGGCACTACGTTGGGCTGGTCGCCGCCGTTCTTGATCACATGGTGGGAACGTTGAAGGGGGTCCAGGTGCTCGCGGGTGTATTGCCAGCCGATGCTCATGAGTTCCACCGCGTCCAGGGCGCTGCGGCCCCGCCAGGGCGCGCCGGCAGCGTGGGCGGCTTCGCCTTCGAATTCGTATTCCACCGATACCAGGCCGGTGCCCCGCGCTTGCCCGTAGGAAACCCCCAGGTTGTCGCCCACATGGGTGAAGATGCACAGGTCGATGTTGTCGAAGTACCCATCGCGGGTGAAATACGCTTTGGTGCCTACCAGTTCTTCCGCTACTCCGGGCCAGAGGATCAGGGTGCCGGGGATTTTTTCCCGTTCCATGATCTCCTTGACGCTGAGCGCCGCCACGATATTGAGCGGACTGCCGGAGTTGTGGCCTTCGCCGTGCCCTGGAGCGCCGTCGACGATCGGGTCGTGGTAAGCCACTCCAGGTTTTTGGGAGGCTTTGGGGATGCAGTCGAGGTCGCTGCCCAGCGCAATGACCGGCTTGCCGCTGCCCCAGCGCGCCATCCAGGCCGTGGGAACGCCGGAGATGCCGTATTCGATCTCAAAGCCGTTCTGCTTCAGGATGTCGGTCAGGTATTTGGAGGTTTCCACTTCCTGGAACCCCAGTTCGGCAAAGCTGAACACCTTGTCGACCATTACCTGGGCGAGTTTTGCCCGGCTGTCCACTTTTTGCATCACTTCCTGTTTCAAGGCCGCAAGGCGCTGTTCCTGAGGATCTACCGGCGCCGCTTTCTTTTTTTGCGCAAATAAAGAACCGCTTAGCGCCAGAGCAATGCAAAGGAGTATCCCTGATTTTTTCATACTATTCATCGAATTAGAGGGTAATGCAATCAAGTTGTTTCTCGATAAAATTTGCCTTTCGGCAAAGTAACAAAAAGATTTCCGGCGCTTTTTCTAATTTTGAATGTAATTGGATAAATGGGGTGAAAAAACAAAATATTATCTGGCAAGTAATGGCATTGTCCGAAATATCGGCGGGCCGCCGATGGATGGGAAGAACCTTCCTTTGGACTTGCCTTTGCCTGGTGTTGGGCGCCCCGTTTTGGTATTATCCCGTCAAACTTGCCATTCAAACCCGTCAGTTTTCTTACTTGTCACGCATGGAACATGGAGACGAAGGTTTGCTCCAATTTGTATTTCACCAGGAAGAATATTCCAGAATAAGAATAGGAAAGCGGGAGTTCCTGCATAAAGGTTTGATGCACGATATCCATTCCATAGAGCAAAAAGGAGATTCTTTGCATATCGCTGCGGTTGCCGATTATGCGGAAACCGAATGGATGAAACTGACTTTCCTTTACAAAAATCCTCCTCCGGGCGTCTCGCTCAACGCCTCTTTTTTCTTCCTCTTTTATTTTTTCCAACCCCTTCCTTTCCTGGCCGAGGCGGTTTTCCTGAACCAGCGCCTCAAGCCTGCCGGTCCAGATGGCTTGCTTTTTCAGGGAAATGAGGAAGTCTTGTCTCCACCGCCGGAAGGCGGGGCGTTTTAGAAGCAATCTCAAAACCCAGTCCAGGGTGTGGGCGGCCTCCCCTAACCCCAGACGCTGTGGTCTGGACGGATCGCCCTCCGAAGAAGGGGGAACCGTGTGCGCAAAGGGCAGGGAAAAAGCGCCTGATTTATGATTTCATAGTCTAAAACGGTGTTACTCCCCCTCCTTTGGAGGCTATAAGTCCTGACCGCAGCGTCTGGAGGGTTGGGGGGAGGCCCAGCCGCGGGTTAAGCACCTTTCCAACGTTTTGAGATAGCTTCTTATATGCTACAATCATAAGGCTGGTGGTGCAGTAAGTCCAGAACGAGATTTCGGGTTGCGGGAAGGCGCCGGTCGGGGGACCGGCGGATAGTTCCGCGCGAAATCTGAGGATTTCGGCGAACAGATGGTTCTGCGCGAAATCTGCGGATTTCGGCGAACCTGATTTTTAACGTATTGGCTTATGCCGATCGATTCATTCATTTATTAGATCAACAATAATGATAAAACATATTCTTTTGGCCGCTTTTTTTGCGGCATGGGGTTTTCATTTACCGGCTCAGGTCCTTACCGTGCGGGACAGCGCTACCGGGGCGCCGTTGGTTGGCGCTTCGGTCTATGATCAGGGGGTTAAACGGGCCGTTTATACCGATCAGCAAGGCAAAGCGGATATCGCGTCTTTGGAGGGATTCAGCCAAATTGTAATCAGTTATTTGGGCTACCGGACCGTTGTTTTTTCCTTTGAGCAACTCCGCGCCAAAGGATTTGAAGTCGGCCTGACGGTCAACCCGTTTTCCATAGGCGAAATTTCCGTTTCCGCCCTGCGCTGGCAGCAGGATCCCCGCGAAACGCCGCATAAAATTCGCACCATTCGGCCCAGGGAAGTGTGGCTTCAAAACCCCCAGACGGCGGCCGACCTCCTGGGGGCTTCCGGTGAGGTGTTCATTCAGAAAAGCCAGCAGGGCGGAGGCAGCCCCATGATCCGGGGGTTTGCCACCAACCGGGTGCTGATCACCGTCGATGGGGTGCGCATGAACACCGCGATTTTCCGCAGCGGCAACCTCCAGAATGTCATTTCCCTCGACCCCTACGCCACCGAACGCACCGAGGTGATCTTCGGCCCCGGGGCGATCCTGTATGGGAGCGACGCCATCGGCGGGGTGATGAATTTTTTCACCCTGTCGCCTGCCTTCTCGTCGGACGGACAAACGGACATTGGCGCTAATGCCGCCTTGCGCTATGCCTCCGCCAACCAGGAAAAAACCGCGCATGCGGATATTCAGGTTGGCGGCCAAAAGTGGGCCTTGCTTTCCAGCGCTACCTATACCGATTACGGCGACCTGCGCATGGGCAAATACGGCCCCGACGAGTACCTGCGCACCCGATACGTGGAACGAATCAACGGAAAGGATAGCGTGCTCGCCAACCCGGACCCGGTGATCCAAAAACCAACCGGATACGACCAGATCAACCTCATGCAGAAAATCCGGTTCGACCTGGGAAACAACTGGGATATTCAGGTGGGCGCCCATTATTCCGCAACCTCCAATTACTCCCGCTACGACCGCCTGATTCGTCCGCGCGGAAATACCCTGCGCTCGGCAGAATGGGACTACGGACCCCAAAAATGGGCCATGACCAACCTGGAGATCGGACACGCCAGCCGGGAAGCGGGATGGTACGACCAGCTCAAAGCGCGTATCGCGTATCAGTTTTTTGAGGAAAGCCGGATCGAGCGCAACCTGAACAGCCCTACCCGGTTAATCCGCACCGAACAGGTGAACGCCTATTCCGCCAACCTCGACCTGTTGAAAAAGTGGCGCCCGTCGAGCACGTTATTCTACGGAGCGGAGTTTGTTTTCAACAAAGTAGGTTCCACAGGAGAAGACGAAAATATCGTCAGCGGCGCGGTAGCGCCTGGCGCCCCAAGGTATCCGGATGGGGCGGGCTGGCATTCCTATGGCGCCTACCTGACCTACGCCTACAAACCTTCGTATCAGTGGACGTTCCAGGCAGGTCTTCGCTACGGGCAGTTTGGCCTGGATGCGGAGTTTGACGACGCGTTTTATCCTTTCCCTTTTGACGAGGTCAGCCAGCGCGCCGGCGCGCTGACGGGGAGCATCGGGGCCGTCCATACCAATGCGTGGGGCTTGCAGATGAGCGCCAACCTGTCGACCGGTTTCCGGGCGCCCAACGTCGACGATATGGGGAAGGTGTTTGAGTCCACCCCCGGGGCGGTGGTCGTGCCCAACCCCGACCTCGGCCCTGAGTACGCCTGGAATGCCGATCTGGCCTTTGCCAAAGCCTTCGGCGACCGCGTCAAGGCCGACCTTACCGCCTTCTACACCCTGCTCAACAACGCGCTGGTGCGGCGCCCGTTTACCCTGAATGGTCAGGACAGCATTCTGTACGACGGGGAACGCAGCAGGGTGGAAGCTATCCAGAATGCCGCCCAAGCCCATGTCTGGGGTATTCAGGCCGGACTGGAGGTGCAGTTGGAAAATGGATTTGGATTTGTATCCCGCTTCAACTTCCAAAAAGGCGAAGAGGAAGTCGACAACGGGAGCACTGCGCCCCTGCGCCATGCGGCGCCCTGGTATGGCGCTACGCACCTGACGTACACCAAAGGACGCCTGCGGGGAGACCTCTACACCGTGTACAGCGGCGGGTTTGACTTCGAAGACCTTGCGCCCGAGGAACAAGCCAAGGACTACCTCTACGCCAAAGACGAGGAAGGCCGCCCCTGGTCGCCGGGATGGATTACCTTGAATGTCAAGGCGATGGCCGAAATAGGCCCCCATCTGGTCCTTACCGCCGGATTGGAAAACATCGCCGACGTGCGTTACCGTCCCTATTCCTCCGGGCTCACCGGGCCGGGGAGGAACCTGGTTGTCGGGGTTAGGTGGAAAGGGAGGAAGTAGGGTGGTTAAGTGGTTGAGTGGTTGAGTGGTTGAGGCGAAAGGCTTAAGGCGTAAGGCATAGGGCCTCAAGCCTTGCGCCTTGCGCCTACGTTCAATCAACTACTTTTCAACAACGGCATCCGCAGTTCGGACGCGGTTTTGTTCAGCCGGTCGACGCCGTCTTTCAGCAGGGGTTTGAGCTGGTCGAGGTAGCCCTGGAGCTCCTCCGACAGCGCATCGTACACCCCTTTGGCCTGGTCGGTAGGCGGGAAGTCGCCCAGTTGCTGGTCGGCCATCAGGAAAGCAAGGCGGTTGTTGACCTTGATGCCGTAATTGATCGGGTCTTGCTGGCTCTGGTTTTTGACCTGATGGATCTGGCCTTCGATTTTGGAAAGTTCTTTTTCGAGTTCGTTGGCCTGGCGGAGGAGTTCCTGGTAGGGGGCGGCGTCTCCCGCTTTTTCCTTCAGGTAATTAATGTCTTTTTTCACTGCCCGGATGTCGGTAATCGCCTGATGGGCTTCGCTGACGCGGTCGCGCACCTGAAGAAGGAAATCGAGCTGGTCTTCGTAGTCCGAAGCGGTATTCGGCAGGCGGGGGTCTTTGAGGATCTCGAACGTTTGTTCTACCGATTGCCCGTTGACGGTCAGCCGGGCCTTATAGGTTCCGGGCACGGCTTTGGGGCCTACATTGGGCGAAGAATACAGCACCAGCCCCGGGAAATCTTTAAACCCGGGGTAGCGCATATCCCACACAAAGCGGTTGCCGCCTTTCCTGACCTGGAGTAGGGTGCGCCGGTCTTTGGAGTCAGTGCTGAAGGAGCGGATCAGTTCTCCGCCCAACTCGTAGAGGTCCAACCGGGCTTTGGCGGTGTCGTTCCAATCCTTTACGTAGAAGTGGAAGAGCACGCCATTGGGGTGGTTTTCGCCCTGGGTGCGCAGGGCGGCAGTCCCTCTCAGCGTTTCCTGGGCCATGCGGTAGGCAGGCTTGGGTTTAAAAAGGTAATGGGTCTGCTGGGCGATGCCGGCGTTTAATTGGTGCAGCGGCGTGAGGTCGTCGATCATCCAGAAACTGCGGCCGTGGGTAGCGGCGATGAGGCTGTTGTCGCGAATGTGGAGGTCGGCGATGGAGGTGACGGGGAGGTTGAGTTGGAACGGTTTCCAGCTCAAGCCGTCGTCGAAGGAGATATACATGCCCCATTCCGTGCCGGCGTAGAGGAGGCCCTGGCGTTTGGGGTCGGCGCGGATGGCGCGGGCGTAGTGATTGGCATCGATCCCGGCGGTGATCCGGGTCCAGGTTTTGCCGTAATCGGTCGTTTTGTACAGGTAGGGCGTATAGTCGCCGAATTTATAGCTGGTAGCCGCCACGTACGCTCCGCCTTTGACGAAAGGGTTTACGTCGATGCAGTTCATCATGTTGAGCCTGGGCGACCCAGGCGGGGTGACGTTGGTCCATGTTTTGCCGCCGTCGCGGGTGACGTGCAGGAGCCCGTCGTCGCTCCCGGCCCAGATGACGCCGGGCTCCTGGGCGGATTCGGTGACGGCGAATATGTTGGCGTAGAATTCCACTCCGGTATTGTCCTGGGTGATCGGTCCGCCGGAGGATTTGAGGGTTTCGGGATCGCCGCGGGTGAGGTCGGGGCTGATGACTTCCCAGGTTTGGCCTTCGTTGTAGCTCACGTGCAGGTAATTGGAAGCGGCATAGAGCTTGTTGCCGTCGTGGGGGCTAAAGAAAATGGGGAAATTCCAGTTGAAGCGGTATTTCATGACTTCCACCCCCGATCCGGCGGGGTTGTCGGGCCATACGTTGGTGCTGCGCTCCTGTCCGGTGCGGTGGTCGATCCGGCTCATATAGCCTTTGTAGTTGCCGCCGTAGACGATATCCGGGTTATCGGGGTCTGGCGCCAGGTGGGCGCTTTCCCCGCCTGCGGAGGGCTCCCATTCCTTTTCCGTGATGGTAGCGCCCGCTGCCCGGTGCAGGATGCGGATGGTGCTGTTATCCTGCTGCGCGCCCAGGATGCGGAAGGGGAAGTGGTTGTCGGTGGTAACGCGGTAGAACTGGGCAGTGGGCTGGTTGTGGTAGGTAGTCCAGTTTTCGCCGGCGTCGAAGCTGATCTGGGCGCCGCCGTCGTCGGCGACGGCCATGCGCCGGTTGTCGTCGGGGTCGATCCAGAAATCGTGGTGGTCGCCATGCGGGGTTTCTATGCTGGTCCAGTTTTTGCCGCCGTCGTCGGAACGCCAGAAGTCGACGTTGGCTACGTAGACTTTATTCAGGTCTTTGGTATCAGCATAAATGCGGGAATAGTACCAGGCGCGCTGGCGCAGCTCGCGGAAGTCGCTGGTGCGGGTCCAGGTATCGCCGCCGTCGTCGGAGCGAAATACGCCGCCGTCGAGGTTTTCGATGCAGGCCCAAAGGCGGTTGGAGTTAACGGGCGACACGGTGATGCCGATGATCCCGATCACGCCTTTAGGCATGCCGGGATTGTGGGTGAGTTTGGTCCAGGTGTCGCCGCCATCGGTACTTTTCCAGAGGTGGCTTCCGGGGCCGCCGCTGTCCATGCGGTATCCGTTGCGTTTGATCTCCCAGGTGCTGGCGTAAATGATCCGGGGGTTGTTGGGGTCGAGGACGAGGTCGACCGCGCCGGCTTTATCGCTTTCGAAGAGGATGCGTTCCCAGGTGGCGCCGCCGTCCTTGGAGCGGTAAACGCCGCGTTCGTCGCTGGGCTTCCAGAGATTGCCCATAGCGGCGACGTACACGAGGTCGGGGTTTTGGGGATGCACGCGGATGCGGCCGATGTGCTCGGAGGCTTTCAGCCCGATATGTTTCCATGATTTGCCGGCGTCGGTGGACCGCCATAGCCCCCAGCCGGAGGAGACGTTGCCGCGTACGGTCTGTTCGCCTTCGCCGGCGTACACGACATTCGGGTCGCTCTCGGCTACAGCGACCGCGCCAATGGAGCCGCCGAAGAATCCGTCCGATACGCAGTGCCAGGTCTGGCCCCCATCCTGGGTGCGCCAGACGCCGCCGCCGGCCGTGCCCATGTAAAAGAGGTTGGGATGGCCGGGTACTCCCGTCACGGAGCCCGCTCTTCCGCCACGGAACGGCCCCACCAGCCGCCATTGCATGCCCTGGTAAAGTGTCTGATCAAATTGAACGGTGGGCGCCGGAGGAGGCGTAGGCGCCGTAACCGCTTTTTTCTGCGCCTGAAGCCCCAGGCTGATGGCTAACCCTGCAAGAAGGAGAGGGAGGTTTTTTAGCTGCATGATCATTTTTTTTTAGGATGTGGAGGAGGTTGAGGATGTAAAGGATGTAGGGGATGTTGAGGATGTTGAGGATGTTTTTGTCAAGAAGCTATCTCAAAACACTGGAATACTATTTGAATCGCGGTTGGGCCTCCCCCCAATCCTCCAGACGCTGCGGTCAGGACTTGTAGCCTCCAAAGGAGGGGGAGTAGCACCGTTTTAGACTATGAAATCATAAATCAGGCGCTTTTTCCCTGCCCTTGCCCACACGGTTCCCCTCCTTCGGAGGGCGATCCGTCCAGACCGCAGCGTCTGGGGTTAGGGGAGGCCGCCCACACCCTGGAGCTTGTTTTGAAATAACTTCTAATGTACTTCGTACTTCGTCGTCCGAAAAATAAAACTTTAGAGCGATTTGAAGCTACGGTAAAAAAAGGAATTCTATCTTCGTTTCAAAATTATATTTTCCATCCGATTTGTTTTAAAGGAGTTAACACACAAAAGATGAAAAAAGCAATTCTTATCCTGATGGCGGCAGGGGTAGCGTTTTCCGCCATGGCGCAGAAAGGTGAAAAGGCAGCGCCTTTAAAAGCCAACAAAGACGTTCAGAAGTTTGCCGCTACGATCACAGCGGACGACCTCAAGAAACACCTGTACATTATTGCCGGGCCGGAGATGGAGGGGCGGAACACGCCGTCGGCCGGACTGGAAAAAGCGGCAATGTACATTGAAAACCATTTCAAAAGCCTGGGGTTGAAAGCCGTTGCCGAAAACGGCTACCAGCAGCCCTATAGCTTGTACACCGACTCGGTAGCTTCCAGCGTCCTATCGCTCAAGGGGAAAGCGCTCGAAGCAGGCAAGGACTTCATGATGCCTTCCGGCAATTACAGCTTTGCCATCAACGCAGGCGAAGTGGTCTTCGTAGGGTACGGGTTGTCGGATTCCACCCGCAACGATTATAAAGACCTCGACGTGCGCGGCAAGGTCGTGCTTATGCTCAGCGGCATGCCGCCAAGCACAACGCAGGGAGCGCCTGGCGGACAAGGCGGCGCCCGCCGCATGACCGGCTTCGTGAATAAACAGGCGATCGCCGCGCAGTTCGGGGCTTTGGCCGTCCTTCAAATCCAGGCCAACTTTTCCCCGATGATGCGCGGAGGAGCAGGTAGCCGCCCGTACATGGATCTCTACCGCAAATCTACCCCGCCTAATTTGTGTATGATCAAACCGGAAATCGCCGAAGCGATCACCGGCATGACCAACGACGAGCTGACGAAAATGGCCAACGAGGGGCAAACGGGTAAAACATTTGCGACCAAGCTCTCCATGTCCATGGACAAGCGGGTGAGCCAGATAGCCACCGCTAATGTCCTGGGCTATATGGAAGGTACCGACCTCAAAGACGAAGTGCTGGTGATCACCGCCCACTACGACCACGTCGGCAAAACGGGCGAAACGATTTATTACGGCGCCGACGACGACGGCTCCGGCACGGTGGGTGTTCTGGAGATCGCCCAGGCGTTTGCAGAAGCCAAAAAAGCGGGGATGGGCCCCCGCCGCAGTATTGTCTTTATGACGGTTTCCGGTGAAGAAAAAGGGCTCTGGGGATCGGCCTATTATTCCAACAACCCCGTTTTTCCCCTGGAAAACACCGTTGCCGACCTTAACATCGATATGATCGGCCGCATCGGCAGCGAGTACCTGACCGACAAAGACTCGGCCAATTACGTCTACGTCATCGGCGACGACAAACTCTCTTCGGCCCTTCGCTCCATCAGCGAAACGGCGAATAACACCTACACCAAAATGAAGCTGGATTACAAATACAACGACCCCAAAGATCCCAACCGCTTCTACTACCGCTCCGACCACTACAACTTCGCAGAAAAAGGCGTGCCGATCATTTTCTACTTCAACGGCACCCACGCCGACTACCACCGCCCTACGGATACCCCCGACAAGATCCACTACCCGCTGATGGCCAAACGCGCCCAACTGGTGTTCGCCACCGCCTGGGAGATCGCCAACCGGAACGAACGGATTCCGAGGGATCAGAATAACCCGTAGTGTAGCTTCGTTTGACCTGTAGCACAGATTTTTAATCCACACGTCTTCGGATTAAAAATCTGTGCTACTTAAGCACAGGGCTCATATCTCCAATTAGAATAAACGCAGCCCAATAGAAAGGCAAAGCCAAAGGACCTTTATTGTCTTTTAGGTAGTCGGCTTTTGCCAGGCGTAAGGCTTCATGCTTGGGTATTCCGGATTTTAAATATTTATAAAATCGCACCATAAGGTCAGCGGTGTGTTCGTCGCTGACATTCCAGAGGGAAGTCAGCATACTTTTAGCCCCTGCAAAAGCGAAAGCTCTTGCCAAACTGATAATCCCTTCTCCCTCTTGTAATTCCCCGCGGCCAGATTCGCAAGCGGACAAGACCACAAGGTCAGTATTTAATCGCATAGTGTATAAGTCTCTGGAAAACAAAAATTTATTTTCAATTTTATCCGTTGCTTCGGAAAATAACAGGAAAGAATAGTCTCCAATGCGGTCATCTGCTCGGGCATGAGTTGCAAGATGGATGATCCTGTATTCAGGCGCCAATTCCTGGAACAGTTTTTTCGTGGCCTTCGGACCCAGGAAGGCATAGCCTCCAACCAGATCGACCGCTCTCAAAACTTCGGGCCCAGAGTAAGGCAGGGGCTGAAACCCTTCCCGAAGGCCAAGGTCTTCAGGAAATAAGACACCCCAAATTGTGGTATCTCCGTTGGCAAAAGGGGCAAATGCGATGAGATTTCGGGTTGGTTTGACGGCGTGAGTTTTAGCTTGCATTTCCCGCAGCAGGGTCGCGGAGTAGCAATAACTGATTTGACAGTAGTTGAGCAGGTAGGGGTAGGTATGCATGCGGTCCAGGCGTTCTGGTTGTCCTTTAAGCAGGGCTTCAAAGGGGAGGTAGTTCAAAACTCCGCTTGGAATAATGGTCATTTTAGCAGTCAGCAAGGGTTGAATGGGCCCAAGAAGCTTCTGGTACAGCGAATCGGCTATACTGGCGTATATCTCTAGCGCTGGCTGCAGGCTGGTTCCGGCAGTTTGTGCCTCGCCCATAGCCGTTATGCTGTTTTGGATTGCTTCTACCCATTGGCTAAGCGGAAAGTTATTGGGTAGCCGGACTGCTTTGACCTCTCCTTTTTTGACCACAAAGCAATACATTGCCGAATCCCCTGTGAAATACTCTACAAGGCATTCTTCCGGTTTTAAACCGGCTTGTATTTCCGCAATAGTTTGCGGTTGAAGCTGATATTTTAAACGGTAATACTCAGGGTAATGCAGATGAAGGGAAAGTTTTAGAGAGTCGAGCTTGCGTTGGTATTTGAAAATTTCCATTGCATGGAAAATCACGACAGAATCCTGTTCTGACCGGCCTTCCTGAAACGCTTCATCACGTTTCCGGGAATAAGTCCCGATCAGCGATTTTAGTTGGGCTTCCAGACGGAGGACACTATCGGGGATGCCGGCAAACAGGGCGGCTTTATTCTCTTGCATGGCTTCAAAGAGTACCAGGGCCCGGGATTGTTCGGATGCGGAAAATGCTTGTTCCAACTCAGCAGCATTTGGTTCGGGTCCCCAGAGAGCTGCCTCAATTGCCCCTTCGTACATGCCTTCTGCGACCTTCATAAATACCTTTTTAGACTCTGGGGAACTCAGATTGTGAAACTCCTGATTGATCAGCTTAATCCCAGCGTTGAAGGTGTTCCTGGCTGCTTCCAGAAAAGAAGGGGTATTGCGGGCAAGCGAAAGGAGCGCTTGCCCTTTTAATCGGAGCACCTGCGCTAATATTTGCGGGTCGCTGATGGATTCATTAATGTTGGGCTTAGGCAACTTGAGTGCTGTAATCGCAGAGTCGCAATAACTAATAGTCAACAGAGGATCACCCATTTCTTGGTGTGCGCTGGCTTTCAAAAACCACAATTGCGCCAAACCAGGAGAAAAAAGGCTTCGGTTGTTTTTAATCAATGCAATTCCTTCCTCCAACGAAAGGATTGCTTTTTGGAACTGTTTTTTGGATATAAACGCCTCCGCCAGGCTTTTTTGAGCTTCGATCATGTGAGCGTGGCCAGGTGGAAAAATGCGCCGCGCTTGTTCCAAAAGAGCTAACAAATCGTCAGGATACATCGACCCGTTTTGAACTTGCGCATTGGAGGCATAGAAACGGGCGAGCCATGTATCTGGATTGTCATGGCCAAAAAAGGTTGTTCCGATCTCGATGGCTTTATTAAAATAGGGCAATGCTCCGTCAGGATCTCCGCTTTGAGCCAGGATAGACCCAATATTTATATAAGGGTAAAATGAACCGCCGCTATTTGGCCCGTTTTCCAGAACGGCAATTTCCAGTTGTTTGCGGTGGTAGTGGAGGGCCAGGTAGTAATCGCCCCGGTGGAGATACGCAAGGCCCAGGAGTCCTGCCGAAGCGCCTACCAGTCCGCCCTTTTCCCCATAGTTCAGGATACGGATTCGGAGGGCTTCTTTGATATTGGTAATAGCCAGGTCAAGATCGCCGATGTCTAGATAGCGGTATCCAAGCAGATGGAAACCATACGCGATGTTGGGATGATCGGCGGGAAAAACGGCCTGGAGGATTTCCAATCCCTTGCGGGCATTGGAAATAGCCTGATCAAAGGCGTTCAGGTTGGAAAGCGTTGCAGATATACTCAAATGCGCATAGGCATTTTGGAGGCTTTCCGGCGGGAAGTTTTTGGCAAAGTTCTCCAGGGCTTTGTAATGGTATTCCAACGCTTTCTGGTATTGACCCAATTGGTTGTAAGTGTTTGCCAGATTGAGGAATTGGGATCCCAGTTTGGGGTGGTCTTCCGGGAACCCCAATTCGAGGAACATGGCCAGCACCCGTTCGTCATCGGCCAGTTGTTCCTTGAAGTTGCCCAAATTCCCGTGCAGCGTCCCCCTGTTGGTGAGCGCAGTAATGGCGTCCATGGAGGGCGTCTGTCCGATGGCGTCCAGGATCTCCAGGGCGCTGTTCAGCAATTCCATGGCTGCTTGCATCCGGCCCGTGCGGGAATACAGATCGCCCAGTTCGCTTTTGGCCTTGGCCGTCTGGAGATGCGGGGTGTTCCCGTAAAGCCGGAGGTTGAATTCCAGGTGCTGCTCCGCATAGGAAACGGCGGTGCTGAGGTCTCCGGTGGCCAGGTAGACTTGGGCCAGCCCGCTCAGAGCCGTTGCCAAGGAGGGGTGGGATGGCGGAAGGAATCTCCTCCGGAGATCGAGCGTGAGATGGCCGTAATACTTGGCTTCGTCGAGATGGTTCAGGGCAAGATGCGCAAAGCGCAGCACATTGGCGCTGGAAGCGATGTATCTCCCAATGGTCAGGGAATCCCCGTCGAGCCGGCAGGCCATATCAAACGCCATTGCGGCCGTATCGATAGCCGTCTGGTATTTTCCGTCGTTGTAAAATGCCAACCCGCGCTGAAAGAGTCTGATGACCACGGTGGAGTCGGAAAGGGGGATTTTGACCGTTTGATCCTGTGCGCACAATGGATGCCGGACCTGGAAGAAAGCAAGAATCAGGAAGATCAACAGGCCTGCATGGGTTAATACGGGCGTTTTCATAGGGAGTGGCTTTAGGTGAACAAAAAGGGGAAAGCCGGATTACCGGGAAGCGGCAAGTGCGTTTTTCAGTTCAAGAGCTTTTTGACGGTAGGGGTGCGCTTCATCGCCGGCAATGGTTTGAAGGCGCTGCTCCAGATTTTGCCGGTTCGGTCTTTGTGATACAGCCAAAAGACAAAGCACCTCGTTCCAGTCGGCAGCGTCGCGGTAATTCAGACTGGGCGGATCGATCAGCGACCGGAATTCGGCTGCGGCTTCGCTATAGCGCTTCAGGCCGAAGAGGGCATGACCTTTGAGAAAAACGGCGCTTTCCGCTTGGCTGGGATCCATTTGCGGGATCAACGCGAGGACTTCCTCAAACCGGCTTTTTTCCAGGGCTTGTAGCGCCTCTGCGTACACATTGGAGGCGGCTGGTGGTTCGGTGCTGCGCCATTCACCATTGGGGTGAGGGGCTTCGTAATACGCCAGCGCGAGCGCCATATACGACTGGACGCTGGTCTCCCGCTTTGCTTGAGGTGCTTCAGCAGGACTAGCAGGGGCGGCTGGTTGGGATGGCGCCTCCTGCGGCGCTGGAGCAGGAACCGGAGCAGGCGTTTGTTCCGCCTTGGGAGGCGCAGGAATTTCCTCCGCAGCCTCTTTCGGCAAAAAGTACAGCAAAGCCACTATCCCAACAAGCGCCAGGGGGATAATGACCCACCAGAACCGGCGCATGCCCCCGGTCGGAGGCGTTTCTTGCTTCCATTGCGCCATACGCGCGCGAAGATCCCGGGCGACGAGCACGTCCATGGCATCCAATTCCAGGCGCTGCTCCAGGACAAAAGACCGGAGCTCCAGGTTGTCTTCCATTTCCATTTCGAATGCCTGCCGCTCTTGAGGCGACAGCTCCCCATGGAGGTATTTTTCTGTGCGATCCTGCTTTTGATTGTCTGTCATGGTTCATGTCTTAGAAGGTCCGACCATTCAGATTGCTGTTGGATCAATTTCCTGAGCTTTCCGCGGCATTCGTGGGCGGTTTTGGTCGCCATTTCCTCGCTGCTCAGTCCGGTCATGCCAGCGATCTCGCGCATGGAGTAATGTAGGCGATAGAGAATCAGGACTTTATGGCATCGCTCGCCCAGTTGAGCGAGCAGTTTTTCCAGGAGCTGTTCTTTTTCCAGATTCAGGAATTCGCGTTCGAGATCTTGTCCCGTTTCGTTTTCCAGGGTATCGTCCCAGGCAGAAAACCGATGATTTTTCCGGCGCATGGTCACCCATTGCCAGCGGGCAATGCGCAGAAAGAAGGTGCGCAGGGAAGCCCGTTCCTCAAATTTCCCATTGCGGATGAGCCGGTCGAAGATGATGAGCGATTCCGCATAGACGTCTTCGGCATCCTGTGCATTGCCTTGGTGACGCATGACGTAGGCGCCCACCTGCTTCCTCATGGAGAGATCCGAAAACCAATGGCGCAGTGCGGCATCGCGCTCATGGTCCAGACCCCGGATGGCACGAATGTATTGTTTGTCTGACCACGCTTCAGGTTTCATCTCCAGGGTCAATGGCAAATGGGTTTATTAACGAAAGTTACGGTTTTCTTTTTTCTGCTTCGCGAATTTTTTCCAGGCAGCAGACCGCTCCTTTTTGTGCCAGCTGTTTATGTCTGAAAATATAAAATTGGCATTACTTAATAATAATCAAATTTTTTTTCAAAAAAATCCATTTTGCCGGTAAGGTTTTGGTGTATTGCTGCACTATCCAAATGAGTGCAGGAGACAGAAGTTATTATAGTGCTAAAAAATGAAACAATGATGCTGAAATGGGAAACACAGGATGCGCATTTTTGTAGGGGCATCTGAACATTTCTATTCCATTCTTCAGAAGGGGGGATTGAACACGTTCCCCGCGTTGTATCAGGTAGAATTCGGTATATGTGCGCAAAATTTCACCGACAGGAGAAGCGTCTCCTGGAACGGATAGATCAGGTCATTGCCCGCAATTACGATAACGAACAATTCAATTCCGGAGCCTTGTGCCGGGAGGTGAACCTGAGTAAGATGCAAGTATACCGGAAGATCCGGCAAAGTACCGGCAGAAGCACCGCCCTGTACATCCGGCTCAAACGGCTTGAACGCGGGCGGCAGCTACTCGAAGAAACGGACTGGACGATCACGGAAATTGCTTACCGGGTAGGGTTTAAGGATCCCAATTATTTCAGCCGGGCTTTTTTACATGAGTTTGGTCTCCGGCCCAGGGGAATGCGGAAGAAGAATTAACTCCTCCCTAATTTTTAGTTTTTTTGGATGCCAACTGTGCGCAGGTGAAAAAAAATGGGAGGTGGCCTTGAAGCGCACACAAGAACTCTTATTTGATTTATAGGAAACACCCTTTTTACTTCCGGAATATCGATTCTGCTACATAGCGCCAGGAATAAATGCGTGGATGTAGGTGGCGTCAAAATTAGCAACCGTCAACCTATGCAAAATTCAGCTAATAAATTTATAAATCATTGTTTTTTAATAATTTATTATGATGAATCAGGTTTTTGCACAAACTGCAATTAAGACGCAGTCGCAAGCATGATGCTGTGGACCTGCTGGTTTTTTTCCGAGAAATGTGAGCGTTATACTTGATCATAAAGATGAAAATATGGTAAAAGCCTTTTTTCCTGATGCCACATTAGCTCCGTTTGTTTCTGGTTTTCTGGCAGCAGATGGGCAATTTGACAAGGAGGCTCAGATGGTGTTCGGCGCCCGGGGGGTACCAATGCTTGTATTTCCGTATTGCCAACCTTCTAGGACTACCTATAAGTATGGCATATCGGGGTCTGGGTATTTAAAACCGCAAATGGATGAACCTGCCTTGCTTACCCCGGCGCATGAGTTTGCACAAGTCAGCTTTTCAGGACCGATCCATTTTGTGATGGTGATGCTCAAGACAACGGGGGCTTATCATTTTATGCGGAGCAAGGTGCAGGGGCTAGCGCATCAATCACTTACGCTGGATACTTTAGGATTGAACTCCTACTTTAGTGAATTGCAGGATCGCCTTTGGGCAGTTGGAAAGCCGGGTCAGGCGGTAGTCCTAATTCAAGAATACTTGTGCCGATATTTTTGTCAGAAAGTCAGAATTGGCCCCGGCGATTTTGCCCCGGTGATGAATTATATGCTTCGGCATCCGGGAGGTTTGTCTGTACAAGACTTGAGTAAAAAATTCCGGTGTAGCGAACGCTGGATCGAGAAACAATGCGCCGTGCAAACTGGACTTTCGCCCAAGTCCTGGCTCAGGTTGATCCGTTTTCGGGCTGCCTCGAATTATTGGTTGAAACGACCCAATGCCTCGTGGATGGAGTTGGTTGCCAGATTTAACTATACGGACCAATCGCACCTAATCCGCGACTTCCGGGATTTTACCGGTAGCCCTCCTGCAAATCACTTCGCCCAATATAGCGGGATAGAGGTGGGATTCAAACAACATGAAGCAGGGTTGAGCCGCCTGCTGGACGGATAGAGTGTTCGGGTTTTTACAATGAGAGATAAGCAGAGTTAGGTAAATTTGACGAGAAAGAAAGGAGATAAAAAGGAGATAGAAAGGAGATAGAAAGGGTCCGATTAGTTAAAAATTACAAAAATATTTGGTATGAGAGTTTTTGGAAAAAGTGAAATTAGATTTGTAAATGTTAGTCTGATTTTCATGATGATGATTTTTCAATATCAATTGATTAACGCTCAAAAATCGAATGTTGTAATCAATTCCCAAATTCAGGAAATTGAGGGATACAGGGTATTTATTAGCCAAGCTCAGAATTCGATCTCTTATCGGCTAGAAAATAAGGCAACAGGAAGTATTGATTTTGAAATCCTGGAAAAAAAACCCAGATCTGTTCATCAAAGAAGAAAACCAGAGGAAATTAGTAAGGATGATCCATTTGTAAAAAGATTGAGATGCATAGGAGAAGCTACCAATCAATTAGATGCATTTTGCAGAAAAAATAAAGCTGCCTGCGGTGACAAAAATAAGAGAAGATCAAAGTTTTATGAATTTTTAGATCAATGTGAAGGAAAATTTACGATTGTGATTTTTTAGCTTCTAGCAAAGATTTTCAATATGCTGGATTTGATGCCAATTTTTTAAATCTAAATTTTTCAATTATGCGTACATCCCAAAAATCATTCTTCCTTTTTTCATTTTCGTTGCTGATAATTCCAGTAATGTTTTCAGTATTGGATGTGCCTGGGGCAATTGGAAATATTTCTGGCAAGGCACTACCTTTTGAGAAAAGTGAAAATCGCTTTGAAAGAAAGCGGAAAATGACTGTAGATGAATACCATTTTGCACTTAAGTTATTTCCGAGAGAATTTCCAGAACGGGATGAAATCACAATTACAGATGAAGTTTCTCCTGCAAATGGGGCTTTTTATGTTCGTCCAACAGTAGGTAAAGTTGTTGGGGAAGGATATATCCGAATGAATATGGGAAAACTATATGAAGATTGTCTAAAGAATCCTGAAGTATTTGCCCACGAACTTACCCATGTCTGGCAGCTCGAACATTACAGTATAGCTTGGTATACCAAAGAGTTTTTAAATAACCATGTCTTCTGCGATAATGCTTATATGACAAATTGTTCGCAATCACGCACTCTGGGTAGTTACAATGCGGAACAACAGGGCGTACTAGTTGCAAGAGCGTACAAAGGTGATCCTTGTGAGTCAAGTATTGTGAAAAAGGCTCTGGGAACCACGACTTGGTTTTTGATGATTGGCGGTAGCGGGAGGGATGTTGCAGTAAATGCCAACGGGGAGATTTTCCTGACAAACTCAGCAGGGAAAATTTACAAGTACCATGGTAAGGAGTGGCAGCAACTGTCCGGTTCCGATGGGTTGGCCATTGCAGCCAATGGAGATCGTGTGATTTTAGTGAATACCGTCGGGAAGATATATGAATGGAAGAATAATAACTGGCAACAATTACCAGGAAGCGATGCCAGAGATATTGCCATTGACAGTAATGGCGATGCCTGGATCGTTAATACTAAGGGAATAATTTATAAACAGGTCGGAGGAGCATGGAAAAAAATGCCGGGTTCGGATGGGCAAAGAATAGCTGCCGGTGGAGGGCAGGTTTGGCTCGTGAATTCAGCAGGAAGAATCTATCAGTATAATTCTAATTCGAACAAATGGGATCAGATGGCAGGAAGTGATGGTAAGGATATCGCCGTTTCCAACAATGGACAAATTTTTTTAACGAATAAAGTTGGGAAAATTTACAAATGGGGTACGGGGTCCTGGACACAGTTGGATGGAAGTGATGCGGCTGCTATTTCTGCCAATAATGGCAAGTTTATTCTGCTGAATACAAAAGGCAGGATCTATCAACGCAAGTATTAGTAGTTCAAGAAAATTATCATCATGAAAATCAAAATATCAGTATTGGTTTTTATTTACCTATGCTTCAATGTGTTGACTTCCGAAGCTCAAAATTCATCTATTGTCAACCCAACGCCATGTTCAGGTCCGGATATATCTCCGGTTGATATTCAGTATCGAATTGATAGGCGTTATGACCAGCCGGGAAAAATAGATTATTCTATAATTGTTGTCTATAAGAATATTGGGAGGAAAGCATTCGTGGTTAATCCTTCTACTAAAATTGAAGGCGTGCTGGCGCTCTATTCTTCTAATACCCTTTTAAAATCGATGAAAATCAATTCACTTGGGAGCGGCGCCACAACGCAACTAGTTTTTAAAATAATCGGAGAAATTCCTTATGATCCAGAATATTATGTACTTCATGAGTTTAAAGGAGTTTTTTATCTAAAAAATCCTTCTGGGCCAACGCCTGATAAGCCAAATTTTACCCAGTGGGTTACCGCAATGGGAAAAGCTAAAGCTGCTCTTGATTGTAACATCCATAATAACCAACGTAGCCGAAGCGCGAAAGAAATCTATGATCTAGCTTATCAGAAAAAATAAAAACCTTTTCCAATGCACCCAATAGCTCCTGCTTCATCCGCCCCTCTGTTTCCTACAGCACTCTGCCTCGCTTTATTTCTCGGGTCTTGCGCCAAAGAAAAGGAAGAAGGCCCAACGATCCCCATTCAGGCGACAGTGGAAACAGTTGGAAACTATGAGGTAGTAAATTCCAGTTCCCTGAAATTGTCCGGAACCGTAACTTTTGGCGGATCGGGAACATTCACATCCCATGGCCATGTATGGTCGGATAAGAACGCCAATCCTACGCTTTCTGATTCCCACAACGACTTGGGGGACATCAGTGCCAACGGTACGTTTACCGGCGAAGCGAAGGGCCTGGATTACGGAAAGGTCTATTACTTCCGGGCTTATGCCAAGCAGGGAAGCCAGGTGGTTTATGGCAATGTTCTAAAATGTTCTCCCGCATGGCGGCCAATGGCTGATTTTGGCGGAGGTCCCCGGCGGGATGGCTTTTTCCTTAGCTTTGGGTCTAAAGTGTATGGCGGATTAGGCAGCACTTCCTTCTTTGAACCGCCCCGGACGATCGATATTTGGGAGTTTGATCCTGGCACTGGGGCATGGAACTATAAATCGAGCTATCCCGGTGGACCGAGGGAGGAAGCATTCGGCTTCGTTCTTAATGGCAAAATCTACATTGGCGGAGGGGTTAATTCAGACAAAAGCGGCAACCCCGTATGGAATACCGATCTATATACCTATGATCCCGCCGCAAACGCCTGGACTCAAATAGCCTATAAAGGGGATTTCCCGAATTCAACTACCTTCACCTCAGGCAATGGCGCCTTTGCCCTGGACAACAAGGGCTATGTCATGATTCGGAATACACTGTTTCAATTCGATCCGGTTACCAACGAATGGATGAAAAAAGGAGATCTGCCCAAAGCATACCACGAATTTTATTCGGTTTGCAGCCTGAACGGAAAAGGCTATATGCTGGTTGGGTTCGGAGGTGAGGCAGACACCTGGGAATATGATCCAGTCCAAAATAAATGGACGGCTAAAGCAAAATTCCCGCCGGGTCTGCGGCTGGAATCCATGGCCTTTGCCCTCGGGAGTAAGATATATATGGGCGCAGGGGCCAAGAACACTGATTTTTCCAACATCCAGGACGATCTGTGGGAATTTGATCCCGTTTCGAATACTTGGAAACAGGTCACCGTACTTCCGTATGCCCGCCAGGGCGCGTTTGCGGTAAGCGTCGAAGGCCGGGCGTTTGTGGGGACGGGGGTCAACTTATCCAACCAGACAATAAGCGATTGGTGGGAGTTTATACCCAAAAAGTAATACTAAAGCCCAAACACCCGCTCCATCAACATCCACTTCTCCCCGGGCCGGGCATGGGGGAGCGCCTGCTGATACGTCCACATCAGGCGCTCCCACTCCTGGACGCGCGGGTTGGCGAGGTCCTGTTTCGCTTTTTCTTCGAACGAAAACCCTTCTTCGGTTTCCATAATCATAAACAGGCGGTTGCCGGTGCGGTAGATTGCCATCTCCCGGATGCCGGATTCCCGGATGCTGGCCAGGATCTCCGGCCAGACGGCGCGGTGATAGGCTTCGTATTCGGCGATGAGGGCTGGATCATCTTTCAGATCCAGCGCGAGGCAGTAACGAGGCATAGGTTATGCGTTTTGTGCGGCCAGCGCATCCGCATGTTCCCGGGGTTTGTACCCCTGAAATCCATAGAAGGCAACGACCAGAAAGCAAAGCACCGGCAGCAGGAAAGACGCCTGGATGCCCACGGTATCGGCGATCAGTCCCATGATGGGCGGCAGGATGGCGCCGCCGACGATGGCCATGATGATCAACGAAGAACCCAGTTTGGTTTCATGATCCAGCCCTTTCACTCCCAGCGCAAAGATCGTCGGGAACATGATCGACATGAAAAAGTTGACCGCCAGGATCGAATAGACCGCCGGTTTGCCCGTCAGGACCACCGCCCCGACGCAAAGCAGGGAAGCCAGGAGTCCGTACACGCCCAGTAAGCGGTTGTCTTTGATATATCCCAGCAAAAACGTGCCCAGAAAGCGCCCAACGACAAAGAGCAGGGTACCCACCGCCATGAAATTTTTAGAAGCCGCTTCTTTGCTGACTCCGGGAAGCGTCTCTATGACGTAGTTGATCGTGATGCCCCAGATCCCCGCCTGGGCGCCTACGTAGAATAATTGCGCCAAGACTGCCAGCGCCAGGTGGCGGTGACGGAAAATCCGCCATTCAAACCGCAACCCTTCACCCTTGTCGGGCTCCGGCACGTGCGATCGCCAGAACAACAGCGCTACCAGCAGTACCACCGCCGCCAACCCGGCATAGGGAAGGATGACAGCTTCCGCCGCCTGCTTTTTGGCTTCCAGGGTGAGCATCTCGCCTTCGTTGCCGGCAAAGATGAGCATGCCGGCCAGCCAGGGGCCTACGACCAGCGCTACTCCGTTGAAGGATTGGGAGAAGTTGAGCCGCTGCACAGCCGTCTGGGGTTCGCCCAGGATGGTCACGTAAGGGTTGGCCGCCGTCTCCAGAAACGCCAGTCCGCTGGCGATGATAAACAGCGCCACCAGAAAAAACCCAAACATCAGGGCCTGCGCCGCCGGGATGAACAGCAAGGCGCCAACGCCGTAGAGCAACAGCCCCAGGATGATCCCTTTCTTATACGAGTACTTTTCCATGAAAATCCCCGCCGGTAACGCGACGAAGAAATACCCGAGGTAAAAAGCGGTTTCTACCAGCAGGGCCTGCGCCCGTTTGATCTCAAACACCGGCTGAAAATGCGCGATCAACGCGGAATTGAAGATGTTCGCAATCCCCCAGAGAAAGAACAGGCTCGTGACGAGGATTAAGGGGAGGAGGTATTTGTTTTTTGGCATGGATGGTGATAATGTTACGAAGTTGCGAGGTTGCGAAGTTACGAAGTAAAGATGGGGTTTTTAGGTAGAGACGCAAGATATTGCGTCTGAGCAAGGTGTACGTAGAGACGCAAGATATTGCGTCTGGGCAATTAAAGGTCATAAAACCTGCGCGCATTTTCGCCTAAAATATTGTTTTGCGTTTCGGGGCGAAGAGGGGAGAGAAAGGCTTCGACGATTCCGACGGTTTGGGCGTAATTTTGGGCTGCCAGGAGGCATACGGGCCAGTCGGAGCCGATCATCAGGCGGTCGGGGCCGAAGGCCTCGTACACGCATTGAAGGTAAGGCAAAAAATCATCGGCGCGCCAGGCATTCCATTCCGCTTCGGTTACCAATCCGGAAAGTTTGCAATAGACCTTGGGATGTTCGGCAATGCGCCGGATGCCCTCTTTCCACCGGCCGCTCATTCCCTGGCGGATATCCGGCTTGCCCATATGGTCCAGCACGAAGGGCTGATCGGGGCATTTCTCCAGAAATTCCGCTACGACGGGCAGGTGTTTTTCGTACACGAGGATGTCGTAGGTAAAGCCGTATTCCCCCAGCATCCGGACGCCTTGCACGAACTGCTCGTCCAGCAGGAAGCGGTCGTCGGGTTCGTCCTGCACGATATGCCGGAAGCCTTTAATGACCAGGTTTTGGCGAAAATGATCCAGGCGTTTGGCCAGGTTTGAATGCCTCAGATCTACCCAGCCGACGACGCCCCGGATGAATGGAAACCGGGCTGCGAGCCCGGCCAGAAAGTCCGTTTCGCTCTCGCTTTGCCGGGCCTGCACCGCCACGCACCCGGCATACCCGTTCGCTTTGAGCAGGGGCTCGAGGTCTTGGGGCAGTAAATCCCTTTTCAACTGCGGCATGGCCTCGCTGATCCAGGGGTAAGCTTCCGGGTCGTAGTGCCAGAAGTGTTGGTGGGCGTCGATTTTCATGAGGTTTCAGGATGTAGAGGATGTTTAGGATGTTGAAGATGTAAAGGATGTAGAGGGGGTGTGGGCGGAGGGTGTCTTCGGACCGGCGCTATTCAAATTTTATTTGCTATAATACGGCATATTTCAACAAGGCTAATAAAATATTTCTTGATGGCCGTGGGGGAAGTCCATCTAATGAGACAGCTCCGTCTGTATACCTGGAAAACGAGAACGCCCAGTTGGGCGGTCCGCTTGTTGCGTTTCGTATAGACGGATTGGCAGCCTTATCCTCACTTGCGCCAGATTTGTTATCTTTGATTTCCAGGCGTGAAAGGGAATGGCAAAGCAAGGGGCACATACGGAGAAAGAATTGCTGGCGCAGGTAGCTGCGGGAAGCGAACCTGCTTTTCGCCGGCTTTACCTGGAATGGCAGCCCAGGCTGGCTTCCTTCATCTTCAGCATAACCCAATCCCGGGAACTGAGTGCCGAGATTGTGCAGGATGTATTTCTAAAGATCTGGATGACCCGCGAAGCGCTCAGCGGCATTGATAACTTCAAGGCGTACCTCTTCGTCGTAAGCCGCAACCAAGCCATCAACGCTTTCCGCAAAACCATGCGGGAGATCCGGCAACTGGAGGAACTGGAAGCGGCGATGTCAACGCCTGCAGAGCCGTCTGTCGATGAGGTGCACGATGTGCGCCTTTCGCTCATCGACGAATCCATCGACCAGTTATCGCCACGGCAAAAGGAAATTTACCTGCTTCACCGGCACGAAGGCCTTACCTACCAGCAAATTGCCGATAAGCTGGGCATTGGCAAAGAATCGGTCAAAACCCACCTGAGCCAGGCGGTAAAGGCTATTTCCAGGTATCTGAAAAATCGTCTGGACCTACTGGCTCTTCTCATCGAATTTTTTTCTTGACGCCCCGGGCGCCTATGGATTGGGAAACGTCATGTTCAAAAATTTTGTTTTGTGAAATTTTTGAAAAAAGTTAATTCCCTTTTCCCCCTTTTCGCCTCCTTTAATTGTCCTGTTTATGGAAAGAGTTTTCGTTGAAGGGCCTTATCCTCCGCATAGAGTGGAACATGCCCTTTGCAATGGCCCGTCGCAACAGGTCTAATAACAGAATTGCATGCAAAACCAGGACAACAGGGTGCAAGCCCTTGCAGAAAAATATTTCCGGAGGGCCCTCCTTCCCGGGGAGGAGCGCGAATTAGCCAGGCTGGTCGCCATGCTGGACGATGAGGAGATTGGTACTTTGCTCCAACAGGCATGGGAAGCCCAGCAGATCGAGGGCCAAACCGTTTTCAACCAATCCGAAACGGAAGCCATGTTCAAACAGATCATGGGCAAAGAGGACAGCCGCGGTCGCATACGCCCGTTGTACCGCCGAGCCTGGTTCAGGCTGGCAGCTGCAGCCCTGGTTCTGATCGCTTTTGCCGGTTTGTACCTACTCCTGAACCGGCCGCCGGCGCCGGCGACAGCAGCCCTCGAACCGGTCAGGCACGAACTGGACGTCGACCCCGGAGGAGATAAAGCCATACTCACCCTGGCAGACGGGTCCGCCATCATTCTGGACAGCGCGCCTTCGGGGGTGATCACCCAGCAAGGCGCCGCGCAGATCCGGAAGCTTGACAATGGCCAACTGGCCTACATGGTGAAGGGGAAGACGGCTGAAATTCTTTACAATACCATTTCTACTCCGCGGGGTGGGCAATATAAGCTGACCCTGGCTGATGGCTCCCGGGTATGGCTCAACGCCGCCTCTTCGATCCGCTTTCCTGCCGCTTTTTCCGAAAAAACGCGCGACGTTTCCATTACGGGGGAAGCGTATTTCGAGGTGGCTAAAAACCCGGCGAAACCCTTCCGCATCAATGTAGCGAACAGGTGCCAGGTGGAGGTAGTGGGTACCGCCTTTAATGTGAATGCATACCCAGAGGAGACCTCGCTGAATACCACTCTGGTTGAGGGAAGGGTTAAGATCTCTGCCCCCGATGGGCAAACGGCCATACTTACCCCCCGTCAACAGGCGCAGCTTTCTGAACGCCTTCACATCGTGGATGGCGTAGATACCGAAGCGGCTGCTGCCTGGGTGACCGGCTGGTTCATGTTCAACCGGACCGACCTTCAAAGCATCATGCGGCAGATCAGCCGCTGGTACGATATCGATGTGCGCTTTGAAGGGAATGTCCCCAACCGGTCTTTTTCCGGGATCGTCAGTCGCGACAATAAGGTATCTGAAGTATTGAAGATCATGGAACAAGCTGGAGTCCGCTTCCGGATTGAGCCCGAAGAAATTGTCGTCATCCGGTAGGTTCTGGCGCCTTCCCTTTAGCAACGCCATCTGAGTTGCCGGAAAAGTCGCTTCAGCAGACCCCTTAAATAGAATGATTTATTTAATAATAAATTGCTGGTTATGATTTATTTAAAGCCCTTTTGCGCCATTCGTCCCCCTTGGGGATCGTTCACTAAAACGCTGATCAGTATGAAAGTAACCGTACTATTTTTATTGGCTGCATGCCTGAACCTGAGCGCATACACCAACGCTCAGGGAGTTACGCTCTCCGAAAAAGACGCGTCCCTTCAGAAAGTGTTCCGACGCATCCACCAACAGACCGGTTATCAGTTTTTCTATGAAGATGCTCTGCTGGATAAAGCAGGGGTAGTAAGCATCAATGTCAAGAACGCCTCGCTCGATGAAACACTAAAACGGTGCTTGAAAGACCTGCCTTTATCCTATGATATTGTAAATAATACGATTGTAGTAAGCGCCAAAAAGCCGGAAGCGGCGCCATTGGCAAGAACTCATCCTCAGGCCCAACCAACGCCAGCGCTTCCCATAGACGTTTCAGGCCGGGTCACTAATGAAAAAGGCGAACCAGAGGTCGGGATCACCGTATTGGTCAAAGGTACGTTCATCGGGACTTTTACCGATGCAGACGGCTACTATTCGTTCAAAGACATCGAACCGGATGCCATCCTGGTATTTTCTGCAGTCAATATCGAGACCCAGGAAGTTCCGGTAGATGGAAAGGCCGTGGTGAACGTCATAGTCAAGAGCAGTGCGACCATACTGGACGAAATCCAGGTCATTGGTTACGGCGCCACAGTCCGGCGCTTACAGACAGGTTCGGTAGCCACCGTGAAATCTGAGGTGCTGGAGCGCCAGGCGGTGACTAATCCCATTGAGGCGCTACAGGGAAGGGCATCCGGTTTATACATCACCAATACGGCGGGCGCCGTCGGTTCGACGCCTACCATTCAGATCAGAGGCGTAGGCACCCTGAACACCGGCGTGTCTGTTGCCAGCCAACCGCTATATGTGCTGGATGGCGCCATTATTCCTGGCTCGGGTATCGTCGCCTCCTCCGGAAGCGGAGCCCTGAACGCCACCCTGGGCAGTTACTGGGGGTCGGAAGGCGGGGTGAATCCGTTTACCTTTCTGAACCCGAATGATATTGAAAGCATTGAGGTATTGAAAGATGCCGATGCAACGGCCATTTACGGCTCCCGCGGGACGAATGGCGTCATTATCATCACCACAAAGAAAGGGAAAGCAGGCGCGACCAAGTTTAATGTTGATTTTAATACGGGTTTCACACAAGCTGTCAATTTGCAGGAAAGACTGACTACGAAGCAATTTCTTCAATTTCGCCGGGATGCTTTTGCCATGGGCAACCCTACCTCAACCAATCCGGTAGTCCCTATTGCGCCGACAGCGGCTAACGCCCCCGATCTGGTTTCGTGGGACAGTACGGCGTTTACCGACTGGACCAGGTTCGAATATGACAATCCCGCACGGAACCACAATTTGCAGGCCAACATGTCCGGCGGGACCAAGGAACTGAATTTCCTGGCCAGCCTGGGGTTCGTCCGAAATGAAGATATTACTAGGGGCGATCCGTTTCAGGAACGATTTTCAGGTTTGCTGAACCTGAACAGTTCCTCCAGGAATGACAAGTTCACGATTGCCTTTTCCAACAACATTTCCCTGGACAACCTGAGACCAAGTACGGGAACCCTGGTCTTCCCGGCCACGATGAGAGCGCTGCCGCCCAATATGCCCTTGACGAACAGCGATGGAACCCCTTTTTGGCCTGCTGCTTCGCTAACCTCCAATGTACAGAATTTCATTCCTAATCCGACAGCAGGGGAAAACGTGAATGTCCGGTCGGAAACGTTTAGTTTGATCAACAATATCAATGCCGCGTATAAAGTACTGGACTTCCTTACATTGAGGCTGCAAACGGGGTACACCAATCAGCTCAACAAGAGCTTCACCACCATTCCTTCGACTTCGATCAATCCCCTGGTACCAGGTACGATTGCGCCAAGGAGAGAGGAATCCGAAAGCCTGTATAAGACCCTTAATATCGAGCCTCAGCTCAATATCCAGAAAGACTTTGGAAAAGGGAAATTCGATGGCTTGATCGGAACCACCTTCTTTGAAAGAACCTCAAAGACGTTCGGGATCCAGGTAGACGGTTTTGATACCGATGCGTTACTGGGCAGCTGGGCAGGCGGCAGGAATGTGGTCAATAAAGCCTCTACGCTTTTCAAGTACCGCTTTAATTCGGTCTTTGCCAGAGCAAACTACAATCACGACGGGAAATACCTGATCAACGCCACTTTCCGAAGGGACGGCTCCTCGCGTTTTGGCCCTGAAAACCAATGGGCGAACTTTGGGTCGATCGGCGGCGGCTGGGTATTCACCAGGGAAAACTTCCTGAAGAATAATAACATCCTTTCGTTTGGCAAGATCCGGGGAAGTTATGGCGCCACCGGAAACGACAACATCAATGATTTCCGGTTCACAAGCCTGTTTACCTCGACGAATGTTATTTATGGCAACCTGATCGGATTGGCGCCTGCCTTCCTGAGCGTGCCGGGCTTTAAATGGGAAAGTACGACCAAGTTGGACTTCGCCCTGGAACTGGGTTTCGCAAAGGACCGCATCTTGTTCAATGTCAACTGGTTCAGGAACCTGAGTACCGACTTGTTGGTGAATCAGACGGTTCCTTCCCAGGCTGGTTTCAGTTCCTATCTGGGTAATTTCCCCGGCGTAATTGAAAACACAGGCTGGGAGCTTGACCTGACCACGAATAACCTGAGCCCGAAATCTGCATTTAGCTGGAAGACGAATTTCAATATCAGCTTGCTTACAAACAGGCTTAAAGAGTACCCCGATCTGGAAAACTCTCCAAACTCCAATAACCTGAGGCTGGGAGAGGCCATTCCTAACCCTGCTTTCCCAAGCACGCTGATAAGGGCATTTACTTTTGAAGGGGTCAACCCGGCAGACGGCCTCCCTGTTTTCCGCGATATCAACGGCGACGACGTCATTTCAACCTCCGGGTTTAATGACAGGGAATTTGTGGGGTCCACCTTCCCCCAATATTTTGGAGGAATTAATAACTCCTTCAGCTACAAAGGGTTCACCCTGGAGGTGTTCGTCTATTTTGCCAGACAACTGACAACCACCCATTTGTATTTGTCTCCTACGCCCGGTCAGATCTTCAATCCGGTATCCGACTATTACGGAAATTATTGGACCAAGCCGGGAGATGAGGCAAAGTACCCCCGCTTGTTTACCGGTGTCGGTTCCCAAAACGTTCTGTTGTCGAATTACCTCTCCAACTCGACCGCTGCCATCGCGGATGTATTTTTTGCCCGGTTGAGAAACCTTTCTGTGTCGTATAAATTGCCGGACACTTTGGTCCGGAAACTCAAAATGGGCGGCATCACCGTTTACGCTCGAGGACAGAACCTGCTCACTTACACCTCGGAGGAGATCTTCAAGGATCCCGAAGTAATGAATCCCAGGGGCGTCATTCCCCGGACGATCATTACCGGCATCAATGTTTCTTTCTGATGGGAATGGAGTATTAAGAACTTAAAAACACAGCATAATGAAAAAAAATCTCATAATAATTCTGATGGTTCTGGGAGTGTTCTTTGGCTCTGCCTCCTGCGAAAAATATCTCGAGGCGCCGCTTCCGGTAGATCAGCTTGCCACAGAAAGTGTGTTTACCAGCAAGCCGGCTATTGAGGCTACTGTTGTTGGCATTTATTCCTCGCTGGCAGGGCTGAGCCATGCCTGGGACTTTGGATATACCCTTTATCTGTCGGACGAATTATACTATCCCGCCGTAAATGGTTCCAGATACGATTTGTCTATCGCCAATATCAACGCGACTACTTCGCAGGTTACGTCCTGGGGGCATTATTACACGTTGATATACCGGGCTAACCTGGTCATCGAGAATCTGCCCACCGTGCCTGCCAGTGTGCTTCCTACGTTGGATAATAACAGACTAATGGCAGAGGCCAAATACTTGAGGGCTTTTGCTTACCTGTACCTGGCCGATTTTTGGGGCGACGTACCTCTGGTGCTGAGTAGCGCTTTGGACGACAACCTCCTGTTACCAAGGACTCCCGTCAGTCAGGTGTATGAACAGATCACTAAAGATTTGGAGGAGGCCCGCGACCTTTTGCCTGCCACGGTTACATCAACCTCAAGCAGAATTCACAACAAGTATCAGGCTGAAGCAATGCTCGCCAGGGCGTACTTGTACCGGGGACTTTGGGCCCAGGCTGAGACAGCCGCCAATAATGTCATTACCCAAAACGGCTATTACGCCTTATTGCCCAACCTGGCGGATGTATTCAAGCGAAATTCCAAGGAGACCATTTTTTCATTAAGGGAATCTGTTACATCGTCTCTGTTTTTGGATAAAGCCATTTTTGGAACAGTTTTGCTCCAGGACGTTAACGTCGCCATGCACCCTACCGTCGTGGCAAAATTTGAAACCGGCGACACGCGGTTTGCTAATTGGACGAGACTGGTGAGCGGCAGAAGACAGCCCTTCAAATATATCCATGCTCTTACGGCAACGGCTTCGTCGAACCCGCAGGATTTTATCGTCCAGCGATTCGCCGAGCTGTACCTGATCCGTGCAGAAGCCAGAGCGCAGCAGGGAAAACTGACCGGAACGGATGGCGCGATCGCAGATGTCAATACCATCCGGACCAGGGCAGCGCTGCCCAATACCGCCGCAGCCAGCCAGGCAGAAGTCCTCCAAGCCATCGAAGACGAACGGGTAAGGGAGCTATTCGGCGAAGCCCACCGCTGGTTTGATCTCAAAAGGACCGGCAGGGCGGATCAAGTATTGGCAGCGCTCCCTCATAAAGCGGTAAATTACAAGCCATACATGAAGTTTATGCCCATTGATACGCGTCAAATTGATGCCAATCCTGGGCTGACGCAAACAACAGGTTACAATTGAGCCGCTATTTGGAAATAGCTGCTCTGCCTTTAGCGGAAATTTATTTTTCAAACGCACATCAACGATCCATTTTCGCACGGAGAAAATGGATCCTTGATGCGCGTTCAAGATCAAATTCTCCTGCTGCTGAAAGCGGCGTCCATTTCAAAAATAAAAAAATTACTATGAAATTCATGTTTTCCCTCGCTGTGTTGATCTTTTCGGTTGCTTCCGGAATAGCCCAACCCATTCAGGTTTCTGGAAAAATAACCGGAGCAGCGCTCCCCGGTATCCGGGAGATCCAGTTTTATGCCAATGGGCAGATCAAAAAATTTGCGGTCGATAAGGAGTCCGGCGCTTTTAAAGGCGAACTGAACATCAAAACCCCGCAGTTCCTCGAGATCAAGAGCGGCAATAGCTCAGAGTTTCTGTACGTGGCGCCTGGGGAAACATTATCTATGACCATAGAAAAACCGACGTTCGTCGAGACAAATATAGAATTGGAGCCGGGCAAGATCAAACAACTCAAGATGGTCATGGACCGTTTTTACGCCGCCCTGGCCGAAAACGGGATCAATCCCAAAGAGCGGGAATGGGTTAAGGAATTGTTCTTCCGCCATGCTACTGCCGATATAGCCCTCGAAGCCGCCCGTTCAGAGATCCGCCAGCAGGAAGCGTTTATCGACGGATTTGTGCCCGCGTTTAAAACCGACTTTGAGCGGTTTGCCCATGCGTTCAAAACCTATATCTCCATTGGAGGCCTTTCCCTGCAGCAACTGGAAGCCGAACTGGAAGCCCTCTCCAAAAAAGAGATGGACGTCACCGTACTGACCATCCCGTTCTTTCGGGAATACCTGGTAGACCTCACCAACGCCTACGCAGGACGCAAACTGGAAAGCTATGGTATTGAGGTAGATTACCTTAAGGAAGGATATATCAGCCAACATATCGCCGCTGAAGCTTGTGCCAAATTTATCCCAAACCAGAGTGTCATCAATTATTTGCTATACGACAAGATCAACCGCGAATTGATCGTCAATACCCTCAATCATCCCAAATATGTGGATTTTCTCCTTGCCCACGTAGATAAGTCTGTTTCCGATCAGTTTGCAGAAAAAGTGGCGCAGCTCAAAGCCAACAGTTCGGGCAAGGAGAAAAAAGACCGGCCCGCAGCCTTTGATTTTACGTTGCATGATGCAGAGGGCAACGTGTACCGCCTGGCTGATTTCAAAGGCAAAATGCTGTTCATCGATTTCTGGGCGTCCTGGTGCGCGCCGTGTAAAGCCCAGATCCCACATATCAGGGAACTGGAAAAACACTATGCCGGCAAGGATATCGTATTTGCCAGCGTTTCCCTCGACGTGAGCAAGCCGGCTTGGCTGAAAGCCGTAAAGGAAGAAAACCTGCACGGCGCCGTACTCTATGCAGAGGACGCCTTCAAGAACCCCTTCCCGGTAAATTACGGCATTCAGGCTATCCCGCGTTTCATGCTCATTGATGCTAACGGAAAGATCATTTCAGACAACATGCCCAAGCCCCAGGACCGCAAAGCCGTTATGGCCATGATCGATGCCGACCTCTACAATCAGGAACTGGACAAAGTACTCGCCAAACACTTTGAAGCGCTGGGCGCATCCAGCCTGAAAGGGGGCAATACCCTGCATATCAAAATGGTTCAAACCATCCCGGGAATTACTTCCCAGGCGGAAAACTGGTACAGCTATCCGAAAAACCTGCGCTCGGAAGCCCAAATCGAAGAAAATCCGCAGATGGTCATCATGCTAGGTCCGGACCTTTTCAAGAAGCGCACGATGATCATTCGGGCAGATACGGTTTTCGGGACGGAAAAGAACATGCTGACCTCCGCAGAAGGCTGGATGGACCGCCTTCATGGTCTGAATCTTTTCCTGCGCCGGGAAGTGGAGCAATTGCCCTTGGAATTTGCTCCGGAGAACTCCAGCAATACCGATAACCAGTATGTGATCCAGACAACCCGTAATGGGAAAACCGAGAAGTTTTATATTGACAAAACGAATTTCCTGCTTACCAAGGTCGTGACGATCGGCCCATCTGATATCCGTCAGGGGGGCGGAAGGCTGGAAGCTACTACGAAGTACGAGGATTACCGCAATATCGGTGGGGTGATGCTCCCGTATTATATCAATTCGAACAACATCGTAACCTTAAAGGTGCGGGAAGCCGAACTGAAGCCGGGTACCGAAGATTTTACCCGGGGGCTGAATGAGTAATGTGAATTCGGAATCGCCTTTAAAGGTCGTTCCTTGCCATCGGAATGGAATTTTATTTTATTTTTTTCAGTGCATATAAAAAATTGCTAAACAGTTTTTTATGTGCACTGAAAAAATAAATATTGTTTTGCAGCCCATGGGTAAGAGGGGACGTTTAAGGCAGACCCCTGATCGGAGACCTGACTGAACATAGGGGAGTACAGGCATCTTTTTTTATAGGGCATATCGTCTAAAAAAAGTATTTTCAGGGCATTCTTTCACCTGAAAACCCTTTTTTATGCGGCGCAGCCTTCTTTTCTGTACAGGGCTTCTGTTACTGCTGTTCTCCTGCCAACCGGCAACGGAATACGACCTCATTATCCGTAACGCGATGCTCTACGACGGCTCCGGCGAGGCGCCCGTCGCAGGCAGCATTGCCGTGAATGCCGATACCATCGTGCGGGTCGGGGATATCGGCAACGCCAAAGGAACCAAAGAGATCGACGCCAAAGGTTTGGCGGTTGGTCCCGGCTTTGTGAATATGCTGAGCTGGGCTACGGAAAGCCTGCTCGTAGATCCCCGCGGCGCCAGCGACCTCAAGCAGGGCGTGACCCTGGAAGTTTTCGGAGAAGGCTGGTCGATGGGGCCCCTTAACGACGAAATGAAAGCAGGTACCAGGGCCCAGCAGGGCGACATCAAGTTCGACGTTTCCTGGACGACCCTGGGCGAGTACCTCCAAACGCTGGAAGACAAAGGCGTGTCCATGAACGTCGCTTCCTTCGTCGGCGCCACCACCCTGCGCATCCACGAAGTAGGGTACGACAACCGTCCGCCGACGCCGGAGGAGTTGTCCCGCATGCAGGCTTTGGCCCGTCAGGCCATGGAAGAAGGCGCTCTGGGCATCGGTTCTTCCCTGATCTATGCCCCGGCTTTCTACGCCAAAACCGACGAACTGATCGCCCTCTGCAAAGTAGCCGCTGAATACGGGGGCATGTACATCACGCATATGCGCAGTGAAGGCAACAAAATCCTGGAAGCGGTGGACGAAACCATCCGCATCGCCAAGGAAGCCGGACTGCCCGCCGAGATCTACCACCTCAAAGCCGGAGGCAAAAACAACTGGCCGAAAATGGACCAGGTGATCGCCAAAATCGACAGCGCCCGCGCCGCAGGGTTGCGTATCACGACCGATATGTACACCTACATCGCCGGGGCTACCGGCCTCGACGCCTCCATGCCGCCCTGGGTGCAGGAAGGCGGGTACGACGCCTGGGCCGGACGGCTCAAAGACCCCAAGATCCGGGCTAAAGTCCTGGCCGAAATGAAAACCGACGCCCAGGATTGGGAAAACCTCTACTATGCCGCCGGGGGCGCCGAAAACCTCCTCCTGGTCGAATTCAAAAGCGATACTCTAAAAAAATACACCGGCAAAACGCTTGCCGAAGTAGCCAAATTGCGCGGAAAAAGCCCGGAAGAGACGGCGATGGACCTCGTCGTGGAAGACGGTACCCGGGTGGGAACGGTCTACTTCATGATGTCGGAAGACAATGTCAAAAAACAGATCAAGTTGCCTTACATGAGCTTCGGCTCGGATGCAGGCGCCCTGGCGGCGGAAGGCGACTTCCTCAAATCGGCTACCCACCCCCGGGCCTACGGCAATTTCGCCCGCTTGCTGGGGAAATACGTGCGGGAGGAAAAGGTGATCTCTCTGGAAGAAGCCATCCGCAAGCTCAGCGCCCTGCCTTGCGAAAACCTGGGTATCGCCAAACGCGGCAAGCTCCAGCCCGGCTATTTCGCCGACATCGTTCTCTTCGATCCCAAGACGATTGCCGACCACGCTACCTTCGAAAAGCCCCACCAGTATGCCACCGGTATGCAGCACGTGTTCGTCAATGGCGTTCAGGTGCTGGAGAATGGGGAGCCTACAAAGAAAGCCGCAGGGAGGTTTGTAAAAAGGGAAAAGAAATAAAAATATTGGCAGATTAGGAATCAAATGCCTAATTTATCAAATACATAAATAATATTTATATAAATAATTGATAATTAATATTTAATATGAAATTTCTTTTGTTTCAGACTTTCTTTTTTTTGACCGGCATATCCCTCTTAGCCCAACCCGACATCGCCGCATTCGACCGCTACGTCGAACAGGCAGTCAAGCAATGGGAAGTTCCCGGACTGGCCATCGCTGTGGTGAAAGATGGGAAGGTTTTAATGGCCAAAGGATATGGGGTCCGGAAATTAGGAGAGTCCGGACAGGTGAATGCGCAGACGATTTATGGGATCTGTTCCACGACCAAGGCCATGACGGCAGCTGCTATGGGTATGTTGGTGGACGAAGGCAAAGTAGCCTGGGACGATCCCGTGATCAAGCACCTCCCCGAATTCCAGCTCGCCGATCCGTTCGTCACCCGGACGGTCCGGGTGCGGGACCTGCTCACCCACAACGCCGGGCTGGCGAATGCCGACCACCTGTGGTATGCCAATAACCTCGGCGCTAAAGAAATTCTTCGCCGGATGCAATTTATTCCCCTGAGCTATCCGGTGCGCGGCGGATATACTTATCAGAATGTTATGTACTTCGTAGCGGGGGAGGTGATCGCGCGCGCGAGCGGTATGTCCTGGAGCGCCTTTGTCAAAAAGCGCCTGTTCGAGCCCATTGGAATGGCCAACACTTATCCGACGTTTGCCGAAAGCAAGGTTCAAACCAACAGGTCCACGCCCCACTACCGGGTGAAGGGAAGTATTGTTCCCATTCGGGACATGGCGGTGGATGAAGTAGGCCCCGCCGGTTCGGTATGGTCGTCGGTAGAAGACATGAGCAAATGGATGCAGTTTGTACTCGATAGCGCCAAAGTGAACGGGAAGCGCCTCCTAAAACCGGAAACCTACGCCGAATGGCTGAAGCCCCAGGCCCTGGTGCCACAAGACCAGTTTTACCCGACCGTCGCCCTCACCAAACCGACGTGGACGACCTATGCCCTTGGGTGGTTCCAACACGACTATATGGGGAAAACGGTTCATTTCCATACGGGAAGCATGGATGGCACCATCGCCATCATCGGCTTATTGCCGTCTCAAAACCTGGGGGTTTACGTCCTCGGAAACCTGGACCATGCCGAAGTCCGCCATGCCCTGATGTACAAAGCCTTTGATTATTTCGGGAACACCGGCCCAAACCGCGATTGGAGCACCGAAATGAAGGCCCTGTACGACGGCCTTGCCATCCGCGCCGACCAAAACCGGCAACGGATCGTCCAGCAACGGGCTGCTAATACCAAACCCAGCCTTCCTCTGACTGATTATACAGGCACCTACGGGCACCCCCTTTATGGAGAAGTCGTGGTAGCCCTGAACAACGGCGCCCTGGAAATCAAGCAGACCAGCGAACTCACCCTGAAACTCGAACACTGGCATTTCGACACCTTCCGGGGCATGTCCAACCTGTTCTGGGACGATCCCTACACCATCCAGTTCTCCCTCGGCCCCAACGGGAAAGTGGCCGGTATGCGCATCGGAGGAGGGGCGGAGATGGTTAGACGTTAGACGTTAGACGTTAGACGTTGGACCTTAGACGTTAGAGGTTAGAGGTTCGAAGGGGGGCGGGCCTATGTTCGCCGAAATCCGCAGATTTCGTGCGGAACTATCCGCCGGTCCCCTGACCGGCGTAAACTGGTTCGAGGCTCCGCCTCGGACCCACTCTACACAGAGGCTCCGCCTCCCTCTCCATGTTCGCCGAAATCCGCAGATTTCGTGCGGAACTATTCGCCGGTCCCCTGACCGGCATAAACTGGTTCGAGGCTCCGCCTCGGACCCACTCTACGCAGAGGCTCCGCCTCCCTCTCCATGTTCGCTGAAATCCGCAGATTTCGTGCGGAACTATTCGCCGGTCCCCTGACCGGCATAAACTGGTTCGAGGCTCCGCCTCGGACCCACTCTACGTGGAGGCTCCGCCTCCCTCGTGTTTTTTACCAAAACCAGCCTCTAAAAGTCCCTGTTTTGTATCTTTAGGAGTTTTGGCAACTAACCTTTGACAGATGAACAGAATCGCCTTTTTGTGGATTTTCCTGAGTCTTTTGACGGCTCACGGCCTTTTTTCCCAAAACCCCCGTCAAAAGATCAACTTCGACCGGGACTGGAAATTTCATTTCGGTCATGCCGCCGATCCGGCTAAGGATTTCAATTTTTCGGTCGCCAACATTTTTTCCAAAACCGGAAAAACGGATAAAACCGCACTGGAGGTCCAGTTCGACGACTCCGGCTGGCGGACACTGAATGTACCCCACGATTGGGCCGTCGAACTACCGTTTGTCAATGCCGATAATTTCGACGTAATGGCGCACGGGTACAAACCCGTAGGCGGCCTTTTTCCTGAAACCAGCATTGGGTGGTATCGAAAGACGTTTACCATTCCTGCTGCGGATTCCACCCGGCGGTTTGTCGTGCAGTTCGACGGGGTTTTCCGCGATGCGCAGGTTTGGGTCAATGGCTTTTACCTCGGACGCAACGAAAGCGGTTACATAGGTATGGCATACGATATGACGGATTACCTCCGCTATGACAAGGCTAATGTGCTGACGGTGCGGGTAGACGCTACCCAATACGAGGGGTGGTTTTACGAGGGCGCGGGCATTTACCGGCACGTTTGGCTGCACCGCCTGGATCCCCTTCACATAGACCTCGACGGCGTGTTTGTCCATACGCAGGGAACCGGACCTACCTCGCTGGTATCGGTTCAGGCCGATGTGGTCAATGACCTGAACCAGCAAAACAGCGGGAGCGCCTACATGTATATCGCAGACCGCGACGGGAGAAAGCTTTCCCAAAGCCCCGAAACGCCTTTTTCCCTTAACGCCCGGGGCAAAACGACACTGAGGCAGGAGTTGATTCTACGGAACCCCCGGCTTTGGTCGCTCGAAGATCCATATCTCTATCGATTGATTACGGTGGTTCGCAAAGGAAAAACCGTGGTCGATACCCTGGAAACGCGGTTCGGCGTGCGGCAGATCGAGATCAGCGCAAGCCAGGGACTGTTGCTCAACGGCAAGCCGGTGAAAGTTCAGGGCGTCAACTGCCACCAGGACCACGCCGGCGTTGGGAGCGCATTGCCGGACTACCTACAATATTACCGTATCCGGCTGTTGAAAGAAATGGGCGTCAATGCGTATCGCGCCAGCCATAACCCGCACACGCCCGAGCTATTGGAGGCCTGCGATAGCCTGGGCATGCTGGTACTCGATGAAACACGCCTCCTCAACAGCAGCCCCGAATACCTGTCGCAATTCGAGCGGCTGGTCCGCCGCGACCGCAACCACCCCAGCATTTTTATGTGGTCGATTGGCAATGAAGAAGGATGGGTGCAAACAAATAATACCGGCAAACGCATTGCCCAAACCATGCTGGCATTCCTTCATTCGCTCGATCCCACCCGAACGGCAACGTATGCCGCCGACCTGGCCAACGTATTCTCTGGTATTAACGAAGTGATCCCCGTGCGCGGGTTCAATTACCGACATGAGGGGGTGGTTGGCTACCACAGGGATCACCCCGCCCAGCCTATTTTGGGTACGGAGATGGGCAGCACCGTCACTACCCGGGGGATTTACGAAAAGGATACCGTCAGGGCCTATGTGCCCGATCAGGATATTACGGCTCCATGGTGGGCCAGCACCGCCGAAGCCTGGTGGCCGCTTTGCGCCGAGAACCCCTGGTTTATGGGAGGCTTCGTCTGGACGGGCATGGATTACCGGGGCGAGCCTACGCCATACCAGTGGCCAAACATTAATTCCCATTTTGGGATCATGGACATGTGCGGGTTTCCGAAAAATATCTATTACTATTATCAGTCGTGGTGGAAAAAGGAGGATGTACTGCATATTTCCCCGCATTGGAACTGGTCCGGGAAAGAAGGGCAGCCTATCGATGTGTGGGTGAACTCCAATGCCGGGGAAATAGAACTGTTTTTGAACGGCAAAAGCCTGGGTAAAAAAGCGATGCCCCGCAACAAACACCTGCAATGGGAAGTACCATACCAACCGGGCGCGCTGGAAGCGGTCGGATTCTATAGCGGCCGGGAGGTACGTACAAAAGTGGAAACGACCGGGCCGGGGGTTCAAATCGTTCTCGAGCCCGACCAGACCGTCCTTCGGGCCGATGGCGCCGGCGCTACGGTGGTGAACGTCCATGTCGTAGACGAGTATGGGCGGGAAGTACCAACGGCAAACGACCTGATCCGGTTTTCTATGAAAGGCCCTGGAAGGATCATCGGCGTAGGCAACGGCGATCCAAGCAGCCACGAACCCGATAAATGCCCTGACGAGGCCTGGCAGCGGCGTCTGTTCAACGGGAAATGTCAGTTGATCCTCCAAAGCGGGGATTCGGGAGGGGAGATCGTTTTGGAAGCGGCAGGGGAGGGGTTGAATAGCGCTAAGGCAATTATCCGGATTCAATAACACGGGTTGGTTGGCAGGAAAATAACAGGCAAAAATTATTTTCTTGTCCCGGCCGCCATGATTTGAATTTGATTTAGTTTTGACTGCCTGTTTCGCGCGTTGGACACCTAAAAAGCCTCTTTTTCATGGATCTGTTTGCCTCTTTGGATACGCTAACGCTTCTGCTTTTCGCATTTTGTATTCTGGCTGTTTGCGGATTTGAATTTGTGAATGGGTTTCACGACACTGCTAATGCCGTCGCTACCGTGATTTACACGGGTACCTTGAAGGCCCAGTACGCCGTAATTTGGTCGGGAATTTGGAACTTTCTGGGCGTTTTTGCCGGGGGGATCGGGGTAGCGATGGGTATTATCAAGCTGCTACCTCTGTCCGGGATGGCTTCTGTGCCTATTGCCGAAGGCATTGCCCTGGTTTTGGCCATTCTTTTCGCCGCGATTCTGTGGAATCTTGGCACCTGGTACCTGGGTATCCCGTGTTCCAGTTCGCATACCCTGATCGGCGCTCTCCTGGGGGCCGGTATGGTATTCCATTTCATCCATCCGGAATATGAGGACGTCAACTGGTCAAAAGCGCAAGATATTGGGTTGTCTCTTTTGATCTCTCCGGTTTTTGGGTTTGCCGGCGCCATTGCGCTTATGTTTATTTTCAAAAATATGTTTAAAACCCGGAAATCCATTTTCAAGGAGCCTAAACCGTTCGAAAAACCGCCTCTCTGGATTCGCGGCCTGCTGGTTACGACGTGTACGCTGGTGAGCTTTTTTCACGGTTCCAACGACGGTCAAAAAGGGGTTGGACTGATGATGATCGTGTTAATGACCTTTTTGCCTCTGCAATTTGCTTTAAATGGCGGAGAAGGATTCGATCAGGAGCGGCTGACTACCCTGACACAACAGGTGCAATCCAAAATGGAATCCGCTGGGGAAGCCGGAATTGTTGCGGAGGCGACCCTCCTTTTGGATAAGCTCCAGTTATGGCAAAAGGAGAAAACGGCCCAAGCGATTTTCGGGGTTCGGAAAGAGGTGATGGCTTTCGTGAAATTGGTAGAAAGCACGCCCGGCGCCAAAGCTTCGGCAGGGGTAGAGATCAAGGAAATGAAATCCTTCTATGAATTTGCTCCATGGCAGGCGATTCTCCTGATTTCGCTTTCCCTTGGCATAGGCACCATGATCGGCTGGAAACGTATCGTTGTCACCATTGGCGAAAAGATTGGGAAGCGGCATATGACCTACGCCGAAGGCGCCACAGCCGAGTTAATGGCTGCGGGCACCATTGGTCTCAGCACAGGATTGGGTTTGCCGGTGAGTACCACTCACGTGCTTTCTTCTGGCGTAGCGGGCAGTATGACCGCTTCCAAAGGGATCAATAACCTGCAATCCGGAACGATCAAGAGCATTGGCATTGCCTGGTTGCTTACTCTGCCTGTGACGATAATTCTGGCTGGGGGGTTATTTCTGGTATTCCGCCTTTTGGCTTAGTTCACTCCTCCAATGCGTTAACCGCTGCCGCTGCCCGGACCATCTCTTCCTCCGTATTGTAAAAATGCGGTGCAACTCTCAAAAACCCTCCCCGGGCGGTAATGGCGACGCCTTTCTCTGCCAGGAGATGGCTTTTTTTGCCCGGATGTGGGCAGGCCAGAGAGAGTATTCCCGACCGGTTGGGCGCTTCGAATACTAATGGTTTGATTTCGGGATGATTCAGGTAGGCCAGGAAAACATCCTGTAAGCGAAGGATTTCCCCAAATATTGGGCCGATGCCGTAATAGTTGTGCACCTCCCGCAAACAAGTGTTCAATGCCGCGACGTGGGTGATTGTCGAGGTGCTGTATTCAAACCGTTTGGCTGAGGTGTGGGGTGTCCACCGGTGGTCGAGGTAGTCAAATCCTTGCATCATGGTTTCGGCGCCGACCTGCACCGGGGCGAGCTTGTCGCGAAATGCTGGGGAGGTGTAAAACACCCCAACGCCCATGGGGCCCAGGAGCCATTTCCAGCCGGCAGAGGCAAGTGCGGAAATGTTCCATTCCTCCGGGCACACCGGCATGCTGCCCAGACTTTGGGCGGCATCCACGACAAAATCGATCCCCCGTTCCTTGCATAGCGCTCCGATCGCTTGCAAATCAGCGGCAAACCCGCTGGTAAACTGCACATGGCTCAGCGCGATAATCCGCGTGCGGGGCGTAATCAAGGCTTCCAGATCCTCCACGCTGAACCAGCCCACGAGATTGGGATCGATATCCGACCGGGCGGGGCGGTTGGGGATCAGCTTCAGGGAAACACCTTTCAACTCCTGGATTACCCAGGGATAATAGTCGGCAGGATACTCGTGCGTAAAGGTGATGATCTCATCGCCGGGCTGAAAGGGGTATCCGTTGGCTACCATGGATAAGGCCTCGGAAGTATTCCGCACGGCAGCGATATTGTCTGCGGAAGTTTGGAGCAAGAGGGCTGTTTGCTCCCTGAATCCGTCCAACTCCGGATTGTAAAAATCCATGAAATGGCTGCCTCCGTGGAGGCTTTGCTCTGTAAGCAACTCAGTTGCCCGCTTGGCGGCAGGCGCATAGAGCGGAGAAATGCCGCAATGCGCAAGATAGATGCTGTGGGCCTTGGAGGGGAATCGGGTTTCGGACTTAACGAAGGTCATGTGCGCGGTTTTTGATTTGAAAGCGAAGGTCCTGGAGCCGGGTTTTCGTTTCTGCCGGAAGACGCTGAAAACGTCTTTGCAGCCTTAAATTTTGCCATAGCTCCCGGTTCACCAGGGATACATATCCAAGGGAACCCAGCAGGAGGGCGGCTAAAAATACCCACCCTGAGGATGCGATCCAAGCGATGAGCCCCCAAAGAATAAAATAGATCAGAAAAGCGCCCATCGAAGTAGCCAGCAACACCGGGGAATAGAACTCGATACGGCTTACCCGGCTTTTGCGGATATGCCAGGCTAAAGCCATGGGCGGAAAGCAAAAAATCCGGCCCAGCCAGCCGGGAATAAACCCCATAACCGCACGTAACCAGGCGTCCCAGCGATACCTGCGAGGGTTGACCAGATTCCAATCTTCGATCTTGTTTTCTTTCAATGCGTCAAAATAGGTGGAACAAGCCGCTGTTAGGGGTTCTTTTTCGGATTCCGGTAACCCGTTAACCCAATTGGCTATTTTCTTCTCTGCCCGGATGGGCGCCGGAGGGGCGCTTTTGATGGGAAATACCCCGGTAAGCCGTTCCGACCGGTCCATCACCAAGAGGTGTTCAGCTAAACCTTCATCCTCCGGACGGTCGACGACGACGATGCGGTCGGCCATGGCTTTTTCCAGTCGGCGGGTAAGTTCTGCTCCGCCCCGGGCTTGCCATTCCATGTAAAGCTGCTTCGCCTCAATAGGCTCTCCAATATCGATCATAACCTCCTTACGAGGCAATTCGGCATAGGTGTAATTGACTCCTACCGGAACAACGTAAAGTTCATCCAAATGCGGGTAATTCTCGAACGTGCCCTGAACGATCCGCCCCAGTCCTTTCTGCAAGGGCCGGAGCCGTTTTTCGTGCTTGGTATTGCCCTCCGGAAAAATCATGATGGTCCGCTTCTGCGAGAGCCCTGCCGAACAGGCAGCGAAGGTAGCGTAGTTGTTTCGAAGGCCGCTGTACCCGGCGTCGACAATCCGGTAGATGGGGATCATCTTAAGCGAGCGAAGCAGAAAATTATAAGCCGGTTTTACAAAAAAATCCCCCCGAACGAGGTAATATAGCGGCTGGCGAAGAAAAACGGCCATGATACAGGGTTCCATAAACCCCGTAGGGTGGTTGGCCGCCAGAATGACCGGTTTGTTTCGCGGGATGCGATCGAAATTGGATAAATATATTTTCCGGAAAAAAACTAAAATCGCAATCCGGGCTATCGGCCGGACAAGGTAATATAGCATGATCAACAGGATTATGCGGTGTTTTAAAGGAGCGAAACTACGTATAAAGTAGCGAAGTTGCGAGGTTGCGAAGTTGCGAAGTTGCGGGGTTTGTCGCGACTTCGTAACCTCGTAACCTCGTAACCTCGTAACCTCGTAACCTCGTAACCTCGTAACCTCGTAACCTCGTAACCTCGTAACCTCGTAACCTCGTAACCTCGTAACCTCGTAACCTCGTAACCTTTATCATGTACGACTACATCATCATCGGAAGCGGTTTTGGAGGCTCGGTCAGCGCGCTGCGCCTGGCAGAAAAGGGCTATAAGGTGCTGGTTATTGAAAAAGGCAAGTGGTACCGGGCGGAAGATTTTCCCAAGACCAACTGGACCTTTTCCAAATGGCTATGGGCGCCGGCCCTGCGCTGGTATGGGATCATGAAGATCACCATTTTCCGGCATGTGGGATTTATCTCCGGAACCGGTGTCGGAGGAGGCTCTCTGGTTTATGCGAATACGCTTCCGGTTCCGGACAAAGCCTTCTTTGAATCGGGCTCCTGGGCTGGACTGGCGGATTGGGAGCGGGAACTGGCGCCGTTTTACCAGACAGCCCTCCGGATGCTGGGCGCTTCGCCCAATCCTAAATTTTTCGACGGGGAGCACGCGCTGAAGTCGCTGGCTCTGGAAGCCACCCCGGGCGCCGAACCGGCCCCGACGCATGTCGCGGTTTATTTCGGCCCGGAAGGCGAAGAGACCCCCGATCCCTATTTCGAGGGCCAAGGCCCTGCCCGTTCGGGTTGCACTTTTTGCGGGGCCTGCATGACAGGCTGCCGGCATAATGCGAAAAATACGCTGGACAAGAATTACCTCTACCTGGCGCAGCAACTGGGCGCGGAGATCCTTGCCGAGCAGGAGGTAGTTGCCGTCGAGCCATTGGGCAACCCCGATGGCTCGGAGGGATACGAAGTGACCATCCGCCCGTCGACCACCTGGCTTAAACCCAAAACAAAGGTGCAGGCTAAAGGAGTCGTTTTTTCCGGGGGCGTTTTGGGTACCCTCGGCCTCCTGTTGCGTATGAAAAAGCGGTCCTTGACCCGCTTGTCTTCCATGGTCGGGCAACAAGTGCGCACCAACAACGAAAGCCTGATCAGCGTAACCCAACTGGAAGGAGACGACGATATGTCGAAAGGCGTGGCTATTGGCGCCATCCTGGAAACAGACGCCCATAGCCATCTGGAGCTTTGCCGCTATGGCGCCGGTTCCGGGGCATGGAAACTGAGTTTCCTGCCCATGGTGGAAGGTTCGAATAGTTGGTCCCGCATGTGGCGGATTGCCACCGATTTTTTTCGGGATCCCGCGGCCTATTGGAAGTATTTCCGCGTTAAAGACTGGGCAAAAAGCTCTCTGGTCATGCTGTTCATGCAGACGCTGGATAGTACGGTGACGTTTACCCTGGGGCGTTCCGGCCGGATGCGGAGCGCTGTTGTCGGAAAGGATAAACCAACGGCGTTCATCCCGGAAGCCATCGACCTTGCCCGGCGCATGGAGCGCATCATGAAAGGGAAAGCCATGGTGTTTGGCTTGACGCCTATTGCAGGCATTCCCGGTACTGCGCATATCCTGGGCGGCGCCGTTATGGGCAAAGACCCGGAAACCGGCGTCATCGACAAAGACAACCGGGTGTTTGGCTACCAAAATATGCTGGTGTGCGACGGGTCGATGATCTCCGCTAACCCTGGCGTGAACCCGTCGCTGACGATCACTGCGATTTCCGAACGGGCGATGAGCCGGATACCAGAAAAAGGAAGCATTTAAGGTAGTTTGGAGAAATCAACTTCCGGCGCTTTTCCCAATAGGGGCCGGGCAAAAGCGCTTCCGAATAGGGTTGTCTCATTAAAGAACCCGCAATTTTTAAGGTAAAAACCTCCCTGGGCCAATCCGCCGGCATAATCCAGCCGCGCCTGCTTTTTGGCGGTATTATCCGCCGTGAACCGCACCGAATTCAGTTCGTGCCACTTCCCCGAGGGGTCTGCTACCCATTGGTTTGAGTATATCCCCATCCGGGGAATGTGCCCGGTTTCGGGGATAAAGTTTTCTAAAAAGGCGTATAAGTTGCGCAAATACGTCTTCGTCTGGGGCCGTCGGAAGCTGGCGATCAGCATCCAGCGCCCTTCCTCCGGGGCGTAGAAATAAGCGGTAAAATCGGTGGAGTTATCTGCGTTCGGTTTGCCCTGGATCAAAAAACGGTAGGTAGTCCCCGCCTTCCAGGGATAGCGAAGAAAACTCTGGCCTCCGGAGCCTTCATTGCCAAATTCGCCGCTATAAACAGAAGGCCCTTTACGGAGCAGGCGGATGCGCTGGCTTTCAGGGATTTCCGAAGGGTTGTCTGTCGAATAGGGGCTCCAGACGGAGAAGAGTACCCTGCGCTCGGTGGGGGAATTGACCTGAATGCCAAAGTAACCTTCCCCAAACCCATTGGCCATGAAATAAGACCCTTCTACGTCCTGGCCTTCAGGGATGGTGATCTCGCTATAGAACCATTCCGCCTCCCGGACTTCCTCCGGAACCTCATATCGCAAATGAACGGATGGGCCGCGCCTGCCCCAGTAGAACTCGTCTTTTACAAAGTATACGGTCCCGGAAGCGGCCTCGCCGCCTAGAAGCACATCGCTTATCTCAGGAAAGGATTCCCCTTCGCGGCGCTCCCCCTGGATCTCCAGCCAGTAGTAGCCCGGCTTTGGAACAGAAAAGGTTCCTATGGAAAGGGTGTCCCACAGAGGCGAAACAACCTCGGCTTTTGCCGAAGCCCCCTGAAAGGAGCAGCTTAAAACAGCCTTGCCAGCGGCCGTTTTGGTTCGCAGGCCTATACGCAGGTTTCCGGTTTGTTCAATCCGGAAAAAAGTCCGGATGCGGAGACCAGGGTCGGTCCAAGGCTGGATACCTTCCAGGTTAATAACAGATTCGTTCCTGGGGCCAGATTGAATCACCCAACTGTTTCCTCCTGCTGGAATGGAAACTTTCCATGCCGTGGGCTCCCTGACAGAAACAGGAGCAGTAAGGGAACAGGCCGAGAGGGTCGGCAGGGTGGATAAAAGAAGAAGGCGCAGCAGCCGCATCATTGAAATGAATTAAGTATTATTGCAAGGTACGGGATACGATCCATTTTAAGAGATTTGCGGATAAGGAAGCCGTCGAAAAATGGACATTTTTATTTTAAGTAATTGATTATAAACATATTGCATTCTAATAGCAAAAAAATCCTTCTTGTCGTCGGCGGCCCGACTGCCAGTGGAAAAACAGCTATGGCTATCCGTTTGGCACGGCATTTTGGCACGGAGATCCTTTCTTCCGACAGCCGGCAATTCTACCGGGAAATGACGATAGGCACCGCCAAACCTACGCCGGAGGAGCTTCGGCAAGCCAGGCATCATTTTATCAATAGCCTCTCGGTGCAAGATACCTACAGTGTAGGAGATTATGAGCGGGAAGCACTGGAATTGCTCGAACGTTTGTACCAAAAACACGATGTTGTAATTGTAACCGGAGGCTCCGGACTTTACCTCAAAGCCTTGTGCGAAGGCCTGGACGAATTTCCCGAAACCCCTTTGTCTGTGCGGCAGGAGGTAGAAACCCTTTACCGCGAAAAAGGCCTGGAAGCCCTGCAGGAAGCCCTGCAAACGGCCGATCCGGTTTACTTTGAGGAGGTGGATCTTCACAACCCCCACCGCCTGATCCGGGCTTTGGCTGTGTGCCGGGCTTCGGGCCAACCCTTTTCATCCTTCCGGAAAAAACAGGTCCGTTTCAGGCCATTTCATCCGATTTATCTGGAGCTGAGTTGGGATCGCGCGGAATTATACCGTCGAATCGACCTTCGGGTCCGAAAAATGATGGATCAGGGACTGCTGGAAGAAGCCGGTACATTGCTGGGGTACATAAATCGCCCCGCCCTGCAAACGGTAGGCTATCAGGAACTGTTTGCGCACCTGAGGGGGGAAACTACCCTGGACGAAGCCGTCGCTTTGATCCAGCAAAACAGCAGGCGCTACGCCAAACGCCAGCTCACCTGGTCGCGACGGGACGGGTTTTGGAAGCACCTGGATCCATCCGAATGGACGTCCATCTTACAATACCTGGATTTTTCCATGCAGGGAATGATCTCCTGGCGTCAGGAATCGTTGATGGACCAGAGGGGGGCGGAGCAGGAAAGCGTACGGTTAACGATTCATTCTCCCAACCGCCTGCTGGCGGAAGCCCTTTTTCACCATACCCGCAAAGGGGTGGTAATGACTCCGGCGGAATTTCCCGGTGAGGAACCCGCCAGGTGGTTGTTACACGAAATGACCTACCGGGCTGAAGGCAAGCCTCTGACCGCTTTTTTGGGTTCCGAGTGGGAATCCTTATTGGAAGGTTACGCTTTCAGACCGTTGGCTCGTGAGGAAATGAATTCAGTGGAAGCCGCTTTTGCGAGGCGATTTCCGCTGGCCAGGCCTTGGAAGAAAGGGTAGATAGTTGTTGTCAGTTATTATAAAACAAAACGCGATCATGATCTGGAAACATCCTTTACCCCTGGAACAGTTGAACGCCTTCTCAGAACACACCCTTAACACGGCGCTGGGAATTGAATTTATTGAAGTTGGACCAGATTTTGTCAAGGCCCGCATGCCCGTAAATGAAAATACCGTGCAGCCTTTTCGAATCCTTCACGGCGGCGCTAGCGCCGCCTTGTCGGAAACCCTCGGCAGCGTCGCTTCCCTGATGTGCCTCGACGACCCAACCACCCATGCCGGCGTAGGCGTGGAACTAAACTGCAGCCACCTCAGGGGCGTACCCGAGGGCGGGTTGGTCATTGGCACCGCCAAGCCTTACCGCATCGGAAATAAAATCCAGGTGTGGAATATGGAAATCCACAACGAACAAGGTCAGCTCGTCTGCGTGAGCCGGCTGACGATCGCGGTGGTGGAGCAGAAAAAGTAGCGGGGTTGCGATGTTGCGAAGTTGCTGGGTAGAGACGCAAGATGTTGCGTCTGTAACGCAAGGTAGTATTGGGGTAGCGAAGTTACGGAGTAACGGAGTAACGAAGTTCTAGCCTGTTCAAAATTTCCTGGTTCGAGGCTCCGCCCAATAAACTGGTTCGAGGCTCCGCCCAATAAACTGGTTCGAGGCTCCGCCCAATAAACTGGTTCGAGGCTCCGCCCAATAAACTGGTTCGAGGCTCCGCCCAATAAACTGGTTCGAGGCTCCGCCTCGGACCCACTCTTAGTCGAGGCTCCGCCTCAAAAACCATTTAAAAAAGCATACATGAATACGTCTCGTTTTTTGTCATTCCTTTTCCTTTTCCTTTGGCATCTCGCTGCCAGCGGACAAAATATCGAGCTGTTGGCTAACGCCAACGACTTTCCTCAGACGGGCTATAGCGACGTATGGGGCTATGTGGACAAGAACGGACTGGAATATGCCGTTTTGGGGGTACGGAGCGGCACGGCCATTTATTCCCTGAAAGACCCCCGGGCTCCAACATTGGCCGTATTTATTGCAGGGGCCGGTTCGATATGGAGGGACATGAAATCTTACGGGAATTTCATTTATGTAGTAGCTGACCAGGGTTCAGACGGTATTCTGGCGATCGATATGAGCAAGGCGCCGGATACCATCACGTGGAAATTCCACAAGCCGGTCATCGGGTCGATTCCCCTGAACAAATGCCACAACCTGTATATCGACGAGAAAGGGAGGCTGTTCCTTTCCGGCTGCAATATCAACAACGGTGGGGTGCTGATCTTTGACGGGGCATCGGCGCCCGGCACGCCGCAGTATGTTGGGGGGGTGAATACCCGCTATTCCCACGATAATTTCTCCCGCAAGGATACCCTGTGGTCCGCCGATGTCTACCTGGGAGAGTTTTCTGTTACCGATGTGTCCAACCCTCGCGCCCCTCGCTTGCTGGCAACCCAACCCACGAGTTCCCGCTTTACCCACAACTGCTGGCTGTCGGACGACGGCAAGTACCTGTTTACCACTGACGAAAAGACTTTTGGTACGGTCGATGCGTTTGACGTGTCTAACGTGGACGATATCCGGCTTCTAGACCGGTTTTTCCCGAAAGGGTCGAAAGAGAACCGGGCTATCCCGCACAATACCCATTACTACAATGGATTTTTGGTGACGAGTTGGTATACCGAGGGGGTGGTACTTACCGACGCGCACCGCCCGCAAAACCTGATCGAAACGGGACGTTATGACACGTATCTCCAAAGCAAACAAGGCTTTGAAGGTTGCTGGGGGGCTTATCCGTATTTGCCTTCTGGTTTGTTGCTGGCCTCCGATATCTCCACCGGCCTTTATGTTCTTCAACCCCAATACCTGCGCGCCTGCTACCTGGAAGGAGCGGTGCGGGATAAAATCACTAACCTGCCGATTGTAGGCGCCCAGGTCCAAACCCTGACGGAAGACATGGCAGAAAGTACGGATCTGGAGGGTGTTTTCCGGGGTGGAAGAAGCCAACCCGGCGTCGTCACCGTTGTGGTGGCAGCCATAGGCTTTATCTCCGATACCCTGGAAGTGGAACTGCAGCCAGGAGTGGTGAACGAGTTAACTATCCTGCTGGAAAAAGAAGGAGGAAGGCCCACGTCTACCAGGGATGTGGCACGTCCGCTAAAATACGAGCTACAGGTAATTCCCAATCCTTGTCCCGATAATTGTCAGGCCATCTTGTCCCTGCCTCTGGCAGAGGATCGCGCGCAATTGGAAATCTGGAATAGTCTGGGGCAACGCGTCGCCTCTTTTTCGGCAGCAAAAGGGAATTCCCAATTTCTCCTTACCTTTCCCGGGCCTCCGGGGATGTACTGGGTCCGGCTGCATCGCAACGGACAGACGCTGGGAATGGCTGCTCTGGCAAGAAATTAAAATGTTGCGAACAAAAGTTGCGAAGTTGCGGGGTTGCGAAGACCTCGCTCGTTCAAGTCTCCAGACTTGAATGCTTATCGGCACGTCTCTGACGTGCGATTGACAAAGTCTGGAAGTTGTGCGGGGTTCACGTCAGGAGACGTGAATATAGGGGTTCAAGTCTGGAGACTTGAACCAGCGGCTTTCTGACCTGAACGTTTGAACCCTTGAACGTTTGAACCTTGAACTTTGAACCTTTGAACCCTTGCCCCATCACATCCCCCGCCTTAAACCTTAAACCTTACGCCTTACGCCTCAACGCTCAAAACGCCTCAACCATGAAAAAACCCTTTTCCTTCCTTTCCTCCCTGCTCCTGTTCACCTTTGGCGCTTCGGCGCAGCCATCGGGACTGGTTTACGAACTGGATACCCTGTTCAGGGGCTGGCACGAGCGCGAGCAACTCAGCGGTGAACTCCTGGTTGCGCGTAACGACACTATATTGTATCAGCAGGCCCTGGGTTTTTCGGACCCCATAAGGCAAACGCCCCTCAGACCCGGAATGCCGTTTAACCTGGCTTCCGTGACCAAGCAATTCGTCACCATGGGAATCATGATCCTGCAAGAGGAGCGCCGCCTGGATTACGACGACGACGTGCGGTATCATCTCAAAGGGTTTCCTTATGCTGGCATTACCATCAGGCATCTGATGACGCATACCTCCGGATTGACGGAGTATTTTGAGCTCTGGGAAAAGCACGCCCCTCAGGACCGCATCTTCAGCAACCACGACCTGCTGAAAATGTACCAGGACCTCAAACCGCCTCTTGATTTTGAGCCCGGCGCGGAGTACCGGTATTCCAATACGGGCTACCTCTTCCTGGCCCTGGTGCTGGAAGCGGTTGCAGGAATGCCGGCGGAGTCATTTATACTTGAGCGGATCATCAAGCCGTTGGGACTGAAGGCGACGTTTCCGTACCATTTGGGCATGCCGTCTTATCCGCACCCCGACCGCGTGCTTGGGTTTGAGTGGAAAAACGGAAAGGCCGAACCGGCAGATCTCTACAACATCGACGGCGTATTCGGCGACGGGAATATGTACGCCTCGGCGCCGGACTTGCAAAAATGGAGCCAGGCGCTGAGGGAACACAAACTGGTGAGCGCCGCCACCCAGGCGGAAGCGTTTAAACCGTTTACCCTGAACAACGGGGCGAAAAGCTACTACGGGTTTGGCTGGGGACTTCAACCGGATGGGATTTCGGTTTCGCATACCGGGGGATGGGTCGGCTTCCGGAATTTTATCCTCCGGGACCTGCAAGGCGCCTTTGACGTGGTGTTTTTGTCAAACTCCTCCGCCGACGGCCGGGCAGTGCGGCTCCGGGAACTCAAAGCCATGATCGACCGCTACCGGACGACGCGAATTGTCAACGTGCAGCTTGCTGACGGCGCCGGAAAACCCTTGGTTTCGGGGGAACTGCGGCTCCAGGGAAACCGCATCGCCGAAGTGGGCCCGTCCCTGACCCCGAGCCCAGGCGAACGCGTCGTAGACGGTAAGGGAAAAGTCCTGTCTCCCGGTTTCATCGATACCCACAGCCACCACGACCGGGATATGTTTGAAAAACGTTCCATGCCTGAGGTGGTCAGCCAAGGTATCACCACCATTGTGGTAGGGCAGGACGGCGGATCGCATTTTCCGCTCCGAGAACTATGGGAAAAATTGGATTCCACCCCCGTAGCAGTCAACGTAGCTTCCTATGCCGGGCACAATACCCTGCGCCGCCGGGCCATGGGCAACTTTACCCGGCAAGCCAGCGCGGCGGAAGTCGAAAAAATGAAAACGATGCTGGCCCAGGAACTTGAATCCGGCGCCCTGGGCCTGGCCACCGGACTGGAATACGACCCCGGTATTTATTCCTCCCGCGAGGAAGTACTGGCCTTGTCCAAAGTATTGAAAGCATACAACGCCCGCTATATCAGTCATATCCGGAGCGAAGACCGCTACCTGAAAGAGGCGGTGGAGGAGATTTTGTTTATTGGCAAAAAGGTGAAGATTCCCGTCCAGATCTCCCACATGAAAATGGCGATTGTAAGCCAGTGGGGAAAAGCAGACAGCCTGCTTCAGGTGCTCGATAAAGCCCGGAAGCGGGGCATAGAGGTCACGGCAGACGTGTATCCTTACGAATACTGGCAGTCAACCATGACGGTATTGTTTCCCGACCGGAATTTTACCGACCTCAACGCCGCCCGTTTTGCCCTGACGGAACTGACAACGCCCGAAGGGATGTTCATCGCCAATTACGAGCCCGACACCACCCTGGAAGGACAAACCCTGGCAGACATTGCCGCCGCCAGAGGTCAAGCGCCTGAAATCGTTTACCTGGATCTGATTAAAACCGTCCTTGAGCAACAGGCCGATGAAAGCGTGATCTGTACCAGCATGGATTCCACGGATGTTGGCAAATTACTGGCCTGGCCCTGGACCAACGTCTGTACCGATGGCACGCTGAACGGCACACACCCCAGGGGCGCAGGGAGCTTTCCCAAAGTATTGCGGTTGTACCAAAGGGAGCAAGGGCTCTTCGATCTGCCCGAAGCCATCCGGAAAATGACTTCCCTGGCTGCCCGGAATATGGGATTCCCGGACCGCGGCCTGCTTCAACCCGGCTATTTGGCCGATCTGGTTCTTTTTGACCCCAATACCGTGACCGACCGCGCTGATATGACGCATCCCACCGCCCTATCCGAAGGCATTCTGCAGGTTTGGGTCAATGGTCAGGAAGTGTGGAAGGACGGAGAAACGATGGGGAATTTGCCGGGCAAAGCGGTTTTTAGACGTTAGATGTTAGACGTTGGACGTTGGACGTTAGACGTTAGAGGCGAGAGCGTCTAAAATCTAACGTCCAACGTCCAACGTCTAACGTCTAACGTCTAATTCCCTCCAGGTCCGGCCTTCTGGCCTTCTTTCTTCGCTGCCTGCATCGGGTTTTCGCCCATAGGGCCGCCGCGGCGCATGCCGCCCTGTTGTTTGAACAGCTCAAATTTGGACATTTGGGGCTTGCGGGGGAAGAAGTTATTTTCGGTATCCACGTCGGCAGTTTCTTCGTTGGGGTCGAGGATGACCTCGGTGACCGGCTTGTCGAAAGCGAACACCTTGCTGACTTCTTTGTCGTTGTAACGCCAGATCTCGGCGGGGATGCGCCGGATAAGGGAGGAGCCGTCTTCAAAGACGAACTTCAGGATCAGGGGCATTACCAGGCCGCCTTTGTTGGAGAAATCGAGCTGGTAGAAACGCTTGCCCGATTCTAACAGCGCGCGCTCTTTGGGGTCCAGCGTCTGAAGGTATTGCTTGTAGCGTTCGCGATCCCCGTTGGTGATGCCGTTCGGATCGTAACTGTTGTAGAAATCGTTCAGGGCTGGATTGCGCTCGACGGCTACCGTAGGCAGGTCTTTTTTGTTGTTTTGATAGGTGACGTCGTTTTCCAGTTCCTCTTTGGTCTTTTGGGCCAGCAGCGGTTTTTCCACGTCCGGGTTTTTGGAATCCAGGCGGAATTCCGCGACGTTATCGAGGGAAATATCCACGTTGTCGGTGGTAAAGAACCAGCCTCTCCAGAACCAATCCAGGTCCATCCCGGAGGCATCTTCCATGGTGCGGAAGAGATCGGCAGGCGTGGGGTGTTTGAACGCCCAGCGGCGTGCGTACTCCCGGAAAGCGAAATCGAACAGTTCGCGGCCCATCACCGTTTCGCGAAGGATGTTCATGGCCGTAGCGGGTTTGCCGTAGGCGTTGCTGCCAAACTGGATGATCGATTCGGAGTTGGTCATGATGGGGTTTTGCACGCTTTTGTCGGCTTTCATGTAGGAGATGATATTCTTAGCCGGACCGCTGCCGCTGGGGTAGTCGCGCTGCCATTCCTGTTCGGCGAGGAACTGGCAGAAGGAGTTGATGCCTTCGTCCATCCACGTCCACTGGCGCTCGTCGGAGTTGACGATCATGGGGAAGAAGTTGTGCCCCACTTCGTGGAAAACGACGGAAAGCATGCCATATTTGGTGCGGTCGGAATAGGTGCCGTCTTTCTCGGGGCGGCCATAGTTGAAACAGATCATAGGGTATTCCATCCCGTTGGAAGCTTCCACCGAAATGGCGACCGGGTAGGGGTAAGGAAAGGTATGCTTGGAGTAAATCCGCAGCGTATGCGCCACCGCCTCGGTGGAATACTGCCCGTAGAGCGGGTTGGCCTCTTTCGGGTAATACGACATCGCCATGATGGGGTTGTGCGCTGCGCCCTCCAATTGGACGCCCATCGCGTCCCAGATGTATTTCCGCGACGTGCCGAAGGCGTAATCGCGCACGTTGTCGGCCTTATAGATCCAGGTCTTTTTGGTCGTTGCTTTGGTCTTTTCTTTTGCAGCCGCTTCTTCCTGGGTGACGATCACCACGGGCTTATCAGAGGTTTTGGATGCTTCAAACCGCTTGAGTTGCTCCGGGGTGAGCACGTCTTTTGCGTTTTGGAGCACGCCCGTGGCAGCGACGATATGGTCGGACGGCACCGTAATGGCTACGGTATAGTTGCCAAAAGGCAGGGTAAACTCGCCGCGGCCCAGGAATTGCTTGTGCTGCCATCCGTTGTAGTCGTCGTATACCGCCATGCGGGGGAACCACTGAGCAAGGGTGTACAGGTAATTGCCGTCTTCGGGGAAGAATTCAAAGCCGCCCCGGGAATCCGAAGACAAGACCGGATTCTGGCGGTCGTTGATATTGTACCACCAGCCGATCTGGAGCACGACCTTGCCGGTTTTAGCCGGGAGGGCCGCTGGCAGGTCAACCCGCATCATAGTTTTGTTGATCGTGTATTTCAGCGCTTTGCCCGTAGCGTCTTTGACGTATTCGATCTTGAAGCCGCCGTCGAACGTGGTATCGGTCATCATATTGAGCTGCGTGAGCGTGGAACGCTCGGACAGCTTGTTGGTCGTCGTTTTGTAGGTGTCGGAGTTGGGGTGCACCACGTTCTGGTCGAGCTGGATCCACACGTAGCTCAGCGGGTGGGGCGACAGGTTATTGTAGGTGATGGTCTCCTTGCCATAAAGGCGCTGCTTTTCGTCGTCAATCTCCACTTTGATGTCGTAGTCGGCCCGCTGCTGCCAGTAGTCTTCGCCTGGCGCGCCGGAGGCGGTGCGGTAGGTGTTGGGAGTAGGTAGCTCTACGCCCAATTGCCGGAACTTGGTTTGGTCGGTGTTGGTTTGGGCCAAAGCGGCGGATGCCAGGCCCAGGCTGCTGAAAAGCAGCAAAAACAGTCGTGTGAATGATTTCATTTCGAAAAAAAGATTGTTACAGAAAAAAAATTGGTTCTCCACAATGGGACAAAGATAAAAAAATGTTTAAACGTTTGGGCGTTTTGGGCGTTTGGGCGTTTAGGCGCAAGGCTTAAGGCGTTACTGCTCGTTCAAGTCTGAAGACTTGAATGCTTATCGGCACGTCTCTGACGTGCGATTGCCAAAATCTGGAAGTTGTGCGGGGTTCACGTCATGAGACGTAAATATAGAGGTTCAAGTCTGGAGACTTGAACCAGCGGTAATGTAGGGGTTCAAGCCTGGAGACTTGAACCAGCGGTCTTCTACCCTGAATCAGCGGCCTTCTGACCTGAACCTTTGAACCCTTGCCCCTTTGAACCATGTTCTCAGCCTTTAACCTTTAGCCTTTGACCTTAAGCCTAAAGCCTTTAAGCATCTCGCCTCACCGTTGAACGACAAACCTTGAAACGGAGAGCGATCCGCCGCTCCGAAGGGCAAGCCAATAGGGGCCTGGGGGAAGCGCATGTACGCTCATGGGAATAATCTGACCGCCAAAATTGACGGAATTTTTACAAACGGTTCGGCCCAAAAGGTCCATCACGAGGAGTTCTCCTGGCCCGGGAAGCAGGGCGGGCAGTTGGACATTAAGCACTTCTGCCACCACATTGGGGAATATCTGAAGAGACCCCGGCGATCCGTTAAAGACTACGGCTAAGACTGGAAAAAAAGTTTCCGCTCCGCTAAAGTCTACCTGCCGCAGCCGGTAGTAGTTGATGCCAGAGTAGGGGGCTTCGTCGGAGAATTGGTAGTCTTTTGGCGTATCCGAAGGGCCGTTTCCAGGAATCTTCCCCAGGGTTTCAAACAGGATGCCGTCTCGGCTTCGCTGCACTTCAACGAACGCGTTGTCCGATTCGGAGGCGGTGGTCCAGCGAAGGAGGATGGCATTTCCGGAAGGTTCCCCCCAGAAATCGAGGAGCCGGATGGGCAGGGGCGGACCGTTGTAGGTGAGGACGTAGTCGGGCGCAGTTGCGTCGATGGTCCAGTAAGTGGGATTGGGCAGGGTAGGGCCCCCGCTGAAGTTTCCGGTGAAGGAGTTGGCGTCGATGAGGGTGAAGGAGGGAGTGGACGAAAGCGCGTCGTTAATGATAACGTTCAGCGTCCCGTTCAGGGTAGCGGTCCCGTTGACAATCAGTTGGTCGTTTTGTGGGACGCCGCTGACATCCATTTCCAGGATTCCCTCGTTGACAAAATCGCCGGTAATGGTAAAGACGCCGTTAGTGGGATCAGGGATGAGTGTTCCTCCAGCCGCATTTTTGAAATCGCCGGTTATAGTTCCGCTGCCCCGGAATACGCCCCCGCTGTTGTCGAAGTAGTCGATGTGGTTGTTGGAGCAAGAACCGCCAGTATAGGTGAATGTCCCGTTGTTGTCGAAAAGGTCTCCGGCGGAGTCGCCGTTGTTGAACGTGCCCCCGCTTAACAGAAATGAACGGTTGTTGGTGATTTGACCATAGTTATTGAGCGTGCCGCTATTTAAGAAAAGGCTATCATTAATGATGGCGCCTCCATGTTGCACATTCATGACGCCGGAGGAAAGAAGATATTTACCGTCGTTGTCATAACTTCCGGAAATGTTTATCACACCGCCGTTTTGAGTGAGCGACCCGGCCTGATCATTTTGCAGGGAGCCCGAGACCGTCAGCGTTCCCGATGATAACAGGTAGGAGCCCTGATTGATGAAGCTCCCTTCGACGGTGAGGTCAGCCTGCTGAAGGAACAGTTTTCCAGAATTGACGCGCAAGGAGGCTCCTGGAGCGATCGTTTTGCTGGTGGTTAAAAGGCAAAGGCCATCGATGATGACCTCCCCGCTCGTTAAAGGATTTGGTGGCACGCCAACAGGGCTCCAACTACTGGCGTTATCCCAGCCCAACGCATTCACATATGTATAGGTTTGCGCTGTTCCATTGGCACCAGCCAGGAGGATTAGCAGAAAAACCGGAAAAAAGCGGGCGTTCACGTTCACAGGCCGGTCGATTGGGTGCGAAATGATGGCAAGATAAGGATTTATAAAAAAGAACATACCCGGAGCTCCGGGGCAAAACGATCTGGCACGAGGCCCCTGTTTTCTGCCAGTTGGAAAACCGGAGCTACATCATGGCCATCCTTTCATACTGCAAATCGAAGTTCAGACAACGAAGCAATGCCCCAAAGGCAGGAAATACACGCAATCTAAAGATTGAACGAACGCGTAGACGGAAGTCTACGCACAATAGAGAGCAAAGACCCTGTTTCTGACCAGTCAAAACTCCACCCGGTCGGAAATATACCCCCTCCTGAAGCGCAAGCTCCCTTTTTTGTCCCCCACTTCCAGGTTGATAAGGTTGCTTTGGTCGTCGTACAGACTCATGAGGAACTCGTCCCGGATTTCGATCTGTTTGGGGCGGGGCACATTGGCGAATTCTACATAGATCCAGGCAGCCCCTCCTTCATATTCTTTGCCGAGCAGCTTCCCGGAGAGGGTTTTCCCGTTGACTTTCACCTGAAAAAGAGCGTTCAGATAGGTCTGAAGGTATTTATCGGCTTCCGGGTGTTCCTTTGGGGTGTTCAGTTGCAGGCGGATTTCTGCGCCACGTTCCTTTTCCATTTGTTCCATATGCAGCTCCAGATCGTCCACAAAAATTTTGTGAATGACCTGAAGGGTTTTTTCCTTTTCGGAATAGGCCATGTCCGTAAGGGTCAGGTGGATAGGATGTGCGCCAGGAAGCGCTGATAGGCAAAAAGATATCCAGAGAGCGATCATGTTTTTTTTCAGAAGAACAACAAAATAATTAAAGTGGTTGGGGGAGATCCCACAACAACATGAATACAAAGGACGGGTTTTTCAATCTACCCTCAACAGGGTATTTTTCATTATGCCAGAGACAGACCATCGCGCAGGAAATGGCGAATTTTCTGCAAAACAAGGCAAAGCCGGATTAAAAAAAATTGACAACCAAGCACTTGTACGAAAAAATAATAAAAAATTCACACGCAAAACAGGCAGGTTTTAGTACTTTTGATTAGTTAAATGGGCAAATCCAATTGCGTCAAGCTTTTTGGAGCATGCAGACAACTGCACGAAAAAAAGGAGAAACCAATTCGGATACTATGCCCAATAAATCATAACTCATGAAGCAACCTTTACCCATTTCCAGGGGCGGTCATTGGCCCCTGAAATCGTTATTGGAAAAGTTCCCTCCCTTTTCAATGGCTTTTTCATGCTGTTCCTGTTTGATTTTTGGGGTTTTAATTGCCTTTCCCTTTGTAGTTAATGCCCAGTTTGTTCCCCAGGGAATTAATTATCAGGCAACAGCCTTGGATGAAAAAGGCAGGCCAATGGCCAATCAGAGAACCGTTTTGAGGATTTCTTTGGGATCAGGCATTGAGGCGGTTTCCGTTGCGCATTATACTGAAGAGCAGGAAGTACAGACGGACGATTTGGGCCAATTTGTTCTGGTTATTGGAGAAGGCAAAAAGATCAAAGGGACCATGGCTTCCGTTCCATGGGCTGAGGAACAGATTTGGCTTACCGTGGAGATGAAAGGCAAATCCGGACAGCCATTTACCCTTTTGAGCCGCTCCAACCTGCTCTCCGTTCCGTATGTCATGCATGCGAATACAGCGAACCAACTTGCTCCAGGCGAGGAAAAGAACCAGTCGATCTACTGGCTTACCGGGGGGAATTCCTTAACCTCTCCGCCTACGCATTTTCTAGGCACCCGGGACGCGCAGGATTTTGTCATAAAAACCAATGACACGGTTCGGATTAACATAACGAAAGAAGGGCAGTACCAAATGATCGCTGGAACCCAGGTGAACGGGGAATCCAGCGATATCAATGCCTATCCGGTAACCATAGAAGGAAGCGAGCAAGGGATCTACATTAAGGTGAATGGTTCCCGAAACCATACCAACAATTTTTTGACCTTTGGAGACGACCGGCAATTTAGCTGGGGCCGGGTAGAGGGGCAAACTTTCCCCGAACTCGAGGCTACCTGGCGATACCAATTACAGGTTTCCGTCTTTGCGCTGCAAGGGACTTCGCTTGGGCTGAGAATCGCAGCGTGGATACTGCAAGCGGTAGGGGAAACGTCTACGGTTTGCGATGGCTTTGCCACCGCCGGGACGGTGGCGCAGATCGCCGCTTTTGTGGTTGAGGCAGCCGGTGTGCTGGCCAATTCCATTACCTGGGGCATCGGGATCCGCCGGGAAATCGGGGTGTTTTATGCCTCCGGCGCCGGGGACTATGCAGAATGGCTGCCCCGCCTGGAAGGCGAACGCGATATTTTCTTTGGAGAGATCGTCGGCGTAACGGCTGGAAAAGTATCTCTAAATACGTCGGATGCCGATTACTACATGGCGGTTTCTATGCGGCCTGCCGTTTTGGGCAACAACCCGGCGCCTGGGAAAGAAGCGCTTTACGAAAAAATAGCGCTTATGGGGCAAGTACCAGTCCGGGTCGCCGGACCGGTTTCCGCAGGCGATTATATTCTTCCTTCAGGAAACCACGATGGGTACGGGATTGCCGTTCATCCTCAAGACATGAAATCCGGAGATTTTGGCCGGGTCGTTGGCGTAGCCTGGCAGGATGGGGCTGCCGATGTCCCTTTCAACTATATCAATACGGCAGTTGGGATCAATTCAAAGGACCTAAGCAAAAAGGTGGACCTGCTCAATCGACGGGTAGAAAATATTGTTGCTTATCTCGAAGGGAAAGAACCCCTGCTGGATCCCAGTGCCCTGGCATTGGCTTCCGCTCCCGGTCCCAACCAGCAAACGCAAATGGTAAAGGTATTGTCGGACGAACAAATTGATCAGCTTCTAGACCGGTATGAACCATTCTTCAAGGGGCTTGCCTTCCAGGTAGAAAAAGAATTGAAAAAACAAGGCTATGATACTCAAACCGAGTATATGCAGGATTTTCTGAAAAACCCTGTCCCCATATTGAAAGAAATGCGCCGAAATCCAGAATTCTATACCCAATGGGCCCTAATCGACCGGCAGTTGCCCGTTTCAAAATAACCAGATTTCCCCTTTTCCCAATAGGGATCAAACGAACGCTTACAAAAAACGCATGCGCATGAAAAAATTTCTGGCTTTATTGATGTTCTTCCTTGGGTGTGGGGTATCCATTGACGCGCAACCTGCAGCCAAAGGGATTCCTTATCAGGCCGTAGCGCGGGATGCTGCAGGCCTTCCTCTGGCAGGCTTACCGGTCGTGGTGCGCATCCAGGTGGGTCCGGAGGCAGCGTCCGGGGATGTCTATTACACGGAAACGCACGATGTGATCACCGATACCCGCGGGTTGTTTTCTCTTGTTATCGGCCAAGGGAATCCCAGAAAAGGCGATTTTGCCCGTATTCCTTGGGAAAAAGGGGCTGTCTGGCTTGAAGCGGCGCTGCAAAGCCCAACCTCGCCGGCCTACCGCGTGATCAGCAAATCCCAACTGCTTGCGGCGCCTTATGCGTTGCATGTGGAGGTTGCCGGGAGGTTATCCAAAAAGGTCACGCCAGAGGAAAAAAACCAGTCGATCTATTGGACTACCGGTGGGAATTCCGATACCAGACCTCCAATTCACTATCTGGGCAACCGGGATAATGTTGATCTGAATATCAAAACCGCCGGCATTACCCGGACCACCGTGACCAAGACCGGCCAAATGAAGATCATTGCCTCCAGAACCGGTCCGGATGACGCGCTCCATTCGTATCCCCTCATTGTGCAAGGGAGTAACCAGGGAATTTATATTAAAGTCAATGGGTCGAGGGACGGTAATAATAATTTTGTGACCTTTGGAGATGACGAACGGTTTAGCTGGGGCGCCATTGAAGGGCAGACCTTTCCTGATCTGGAAGCATACTGGGCATATCAACTTCAAATTACCGGTTACATTCTAACAGGCGTAGCCCTTGGAGGCAGCATTGCCGCCTGGAGTGTCGCGGCAGGCGGGGCGTACGGCTCCGCCAATGTCGTTTCTGGGATTGGAATTACTCTGGATGTCGTCGCGTTGGCGGTTGACCTGGCCAACCTCCTGGCCAATTCGATAACCAACGCCGTCAATCTCCGAAATGAAATCGGCGTAACCTATTCTACCGGCAACGCCGATTATGCGGAATGGCTGGAACGCATTCCCGGAGAACGCAACCTGTTTCCCGGAGAGGTCGTTGGGGTGAAGCAAGGGAAGGTTAGCCTGCAAACCGATCAGGCGGACCATTTACGCATTGTCTCCCGAAACCCCGGCGCATTGGGAAATATGCCTCAGCCTAAAGATCAGGAGCAATACGAAAAAATTGCGTTCATGGGCCAGGTACCCGTTCAGGTTTATGGGCCCGTTGCTGCCCGCGACTATATCCTGCCCTCTGGAAATAACGACGGGTTTGCCATCGCCGTCCATCCCCAGGATATGAAAATTGGCGACTATGCGCGGATCATTGGCGTTGCCTGGGAATCAGGGCGCGATAACGTTCCCTTTAATTTCGTAAATGTAGCTGTTGGAATAAATGCCAACCACCTTAGTGCGCATATTGAAGCCCTGGAGAAAAAAGTGGACGGGATTACGGCATTTTTAAAGGGCGACTCCCAATCAGTGGTAGCCGGGGGAACGTCCCCTCCTGAACAAACCAACCTTTTCACCAAGGCCTCCTCCGTATCAAATAAGCTGGACAAGACGTTTACAGACGCTGAATTCGATCAGATTTTGGATACTAACGAAGGATTTATCCGGGAGGTATTTGCTCAGGCCAAAGGCCATTTAATCCAGAAGGGGTTTGATCTGGACAATACCCCTTATATGCGCGATTTTATCGACAATCCAATTCCTGTCATGAAGCAATTGCGCCGCGATCCGGCATTCTTTACCCAATGGGTGCAGATCGATCAGACCATTAAGAATGAAATAAAAAAATAAGACCGGCCAGGGTTTATCGTATTAAAAAATAATGCTTTTACTCATGAAAAAATGTCTCCTTCTTCTCCTGTTATCTTCCTTGGCGTGGTCTTCCCTTTCCAGCCAGTCATTGGGCGTCCTGGGAATGAATTTTCAAGCCCAGGCGCGGGAAACCGGCGGAAGGATTTTGGCAAATGAACCGGTTAAGGTACGTATCGGGTTTTCTTCGTTTGAAGCGGATTCGGCGAAAACCTTTTACTCCGAAGTCCATCAGGTTACGACGGGCACGCTGGGGTTGTTCAACGTGGTCGTCGGTCAGGGAGAACCAGTCTACGGCGCCTACGCCGACATCCCCTGGGAATCCTTGCAAATATGGATGGATATCGAACTGGAATCCACTCAAGCCAGGGAGTACGTGCTCGTCAATCGCACGAAGCTGCAAGCGGTGCCCTATGCCTTATTTTCCAATACTGCCAATGAATTGGCTGACGGCAATGCAGATACCGGCGGCGATCTGGAGAAAAACCAATCTATTCGCTGGCTAACAGGAGGAAACACCAAAACAGATACTTCGGCACATTTTATCGGTACCCGCGACCAACAGGATTTGGTCATTAAAACCAATGGCATCCCAAGGGTGACGATAACGAAAGAAGGACAGTTCCAGTACACCGGCGGGATCCCTTCCGGCCCGGACGATGTGATAACTTCTTATCCTATGGTGGTCCAGGGTTCAAGACAAGGCATTTACATCAAAGTAAACGGCTCCCGAACCGGCGCTAACAACTTCATTACCTTTGGGGATGATGTCGAGTTTCTGTGGGGTGCAGTTGAGGGGCAGAAGTTTCCGGAACTGGAGGTATATTGGAGGTATCAGCTTCAGGTAGCTGTGTACGCGCTTCAAGCCGGAACGCTGACCGCAAGCGGAGCGGCTATCTTTCTTAAGGACGGCGGCTTGTGGTCGAGCCTGGTTTGCGTTCTGGTGTCGATTATTTTTAGTTGGAGGGCGCCGGGGCTTGCCGTGGAAGCTACGGCTGTTGCTATCGCTGCCGCGGTCGTTATCGTACAGGCAGGCGCCCTGATCAATGAATCGGTGAGTTGGGGCGAAGGTGTCCGAAGAGATATTGGGGTAACCTATTCCACCGGTGCGGCAGATTATGCCGAATGGCTTGAACGGCTGCCCACAGAGCGGGATCTGGAAGCGGGAGAGATCGTCGGCGTCAAAGCGGGCAAGGTTTCTCTGAATACCAGGGATGCAGACCATCTGATGGTGGTTTCTTCGAATCCGTTCTTTCTTGGCAATGCTCCTCAGCCCGACCAGGAACCGCTATTTGAAAAAGTGGCCTTTCTCGGACAGGTCCCTGTCCGGGTAGTCGGAAAGGTGGAGGCAGGCGATTTTATTTTGCCCTCCGGCAACCACGACGGACTGGGCGTAGCCGTCAATCCAGGCAAAATGCACCTGGCAAATTATGCCGAAGTGGTAGGCGTCGCCTGGGAACCGGGTAAGGAAAATCAGATCAATCTGGTGCAAATGGGCGTTGGGCTCCATTCCAATAATGCCTTGGCGCCCAAAGTGGAAGAAATCTCCCAACGTGTGGAGAACATCATTGCCTACCTGGAAGGAAAAGAACCGCTGGCCCCGGGCGGCGCATTCTCTTCTTTAGCCCCCGCTCCGGGGCGTGCTCCTGGAATGCAGATCCAGGACCAGCGAATGCCCGATGAGGAGTTTGATCAATACATCGATGCCAATGCGGAAAAGATCCAAAAAATGTGCCGGGACCTCCAGCAGCAACTGCATGACCAGGGCGCGGCTTTGCCGGACACACCGGAACTGAGGGAGTTCTTCCAGGACCCTACCTCCCGGATCAAAGCAATGCGCAGGGATTCTCTTATGCGTCTTTATTGGGGGAAGGTGGATGAAATCATCAGAAGCCAACGATAAACACACCCTATTCGGATAAGTCCCCTGGTCGGTTTTGCATCCGGCATGAAATTTTATTTTCTTTTTTTGCTGCCTTGGGCAAAAACCGTCTTTTGAGACAGGCCCAGCCCCTTTCGAGAAGAGAAAAGGAAAAAAAATGCGTTCCAAGACCAGGATTAATAATTGAGGCAAATTTTACAACAACATAGGCACGAATTTGCCCTTCTACCCTGAATGCGGTATTTTTTCTAACTCGTCCGGACAAAAAAACGCGCTACAAGCTACGGATTTACTGTTGAACAAAACGCTTACGTCTCCCAAATACATGAACAATCAGCCATTTATTAAGAAAAATTAATCTAAAGACAATGGCGCAATACGGGAGGATTTCCTTACATTTGCATGGAAGAATTGGGTGAAATCCGGATCGGATGTTCCCAAAAAGTTTGCCGGTTTGTAAAAACTGATGGACTTTTGGAGCGTAACTGTTTGGATTTCAAACTAATAAATCATAACTCATGAAGCAACCTTTACTCCAATCTTTGGACGATCAGGCAATTCCGGTATATTCTCCGGTGTGGGCTGCCAAATTCCTCTTTGCCGCCCTTCTGTTCGTGTCGCCGCTTTTCCTTCAGGCGCAGTCGTTATCTTCTCAGGTGTTTGGCAGCGCCGGAGGGGCTGTTTTGCATAATGGAGTACGGGTCAACTGGACTTTAGGCGAGACAGCCGTAGCCCGCTTGTACGCCGACAACGGCAAAGGCTCGGTCACGCAAGGCTTCCATCAGCCCTCGCTTCAGGTTAAGCCGGTTTCCGGCCTCAACGCCATGCCCGTGAGCATCGCGCCCAATCCGGTGCTTTCCGTCCTGAATCTGGGTCTCCCGGCATCCCTAACCGCCGAAGTGACTGCAACCCTCGCCGACGCTCAGGGCAATGTGGTCCTGAACCGGGCGCCACTCAGGCCAGGCTCTACCGAGCTGGACCTGAGCCTGTTCCCCGCCGGTATGTATTTCCTGACCATCCGGCAGGCAGACCAGCCGGCAGGCCAAACGTTTAAAGTTGTCAAATTGAAATAACCAGAAGACTTATTATCTCGAATACAACGAGCCGAATAAACCGCCATAGACCATGAAAAGACATATACTCTTCTTTTTTGTCGGTTGCCTTTTGGCTGCGTTCCCGCTGCACGCTCAGTTTGTTCCCAACGGAATAAATTATCAGGCTGCCGCTTTGGACGCTTCCGGTCAACCTATGGCGAATAAAAAGATAACCCTCAAGATCTCCCTGGTTTCCGAAGTCAGAGGCCGAACCGTTCACTTCTCCGAAATCCATGAAGTGTCTACTGACGACCTCGGGCAGTTTAACCTCGTGATAGGCGAAGGGAAAAAAGCCTCGGGAACATTGTCCAGAATCCCCTGGGCTAAAGATCAAATCTGGATGGACGTCGAACTGCAGGGCGACCAATCCGGCGCCTTCGACCTGATCGCCCATTCCCGCCTGCTTTCCGTACCCTATGCCAAGCATGCCGCAACAGCTGGCCGCCTGGCGCAAAGCAACGATGCCGCCCTGGCCGAAGAGAAAAACCAATCAATTTACTGGCTTACAGGAGGCAACTCCCTCACCTCGCCGCCTACCCAATTCCTCGGTACCCGCGATGACCGGGATTTTGTGATTAAAACGAACAATACTGCCCGCCTTACCTTCACCAAGGAAGGGCAGGCACAACTCGTGTCTGGGGTCGACGGAGATCAGGATCAATACGGATCGTATCCGCTGACCATTCAGGGGAGCAAACAAGGGATCCACATCAAAGTGAATGGTTCCCGCGACGGCGATAATAACTTCATGACCTTCGGCGACGACCAGCAGTTTAGCTGGGGGCGTATCGAAGGACAGACCGTTCCGGAACTGGAAGCGGATTGGGAATACCAGATGCAGGTGGCTTCCTTCACCCTGGGTGGGATCTCCCTGGGTTTGCGCATCGCCGCCTGGATAGCCAAAGCCATTGGGGAAGGTACTTCTATTTTTGCCGCCGCTTCTATTGCCGGCACCCTGGCAACGGTAGCGGCTTTTGCTACGGAGTTGGCCGGATTGCTTACTGAGTCCATTACCTGGGGCATTAAAATCCGCGAGGAGATTGGCGTCACCTACGCTACCGGCGCCGGCGACTACGCCGAGTGGCTGGAACGGGCGGAAGGAACGCGCGATCTGGGATATGGCGAAATTGTAGGCGTCAATGGAGGCAAAATATCGCTGAATACCGAGGCGGCCCAACTGTTTAAAGTCGTTTCCCGCAGGCCAATCCTGTTGGGCAACACCCCTCAGCCAGGGCAAGAGGCCGCTTTTGAACAGGTGGCTTTCATTGGCCAGGTGCCGGTACGTGTTGCTGGCGCCGTTGCGGCGGGTGATTATATCCTGCCTTCCGGCAATAACGACGGATTTGGCATTGCCGTGAATCCAAAAGATATGAAAACCGGCGACTACGCCCGTATCGTTGGGGTAGCCTGGGAGTCTGCTACGGGCGATATGCCGTTCAACTACATCAACACCGCGGTCGGCATCAATTCCAACGACCTGAGCCATAAAGTAGACCGCCTCAACCGCAGGGTGGAAAATATCCTGGCGTACCTCGAAGGCAAAGCGCCCCTGATGGAGGATGCCGAGTTGGAAGCCGTCACAGCCATTGAAGCAAAACCCCAAACTAAATTCACGAAATTATATACCGACGAGGAAGTAGACCAATTGCTCGACCGATACGAGCCCTTCTTCAAAAACCTGTACGCTCAGGTAGAAAAGGATATGGTGAAAAAAGGCGCCGACCTCAATGCAAACCCGAGGTTGAAGGCCTTTTTCCAGGACCCCGTGCCCGTCATGAAGGAAATGCGGCATAACCCGAATTTCATGACGCAGTGGGCGTTGATGGACCAGAAATTTTCTCCCCGCGGAGGAAATTGACGAAAACGATCATTTTAAAAGGTGCAGTGGCTAAAATATAAAGCAGGCATGAAAAAAAGTTTACTTCTCCTTCTTTCCATTTTGTGCTTGGGATTTTCCTTAAGCGCCCAAACCGTAGCCGGAGGAATCCCTTATCAGGGGGTAGTCCGCGACGCTTCCGGCATTCCTGTGGCCAACGCGCCCGTTACCCTCCGGGTTACCCTTGGCTCAGTGGAAAAGAGCAATAGCGCTACCTTCTATTCCGAAATGCAGGAAGTGCAAACCGACGAGCAAGGGCATTTCAGCATCGTGATCGGAGAAGGCAAAGACGCCAAAGGCGCCCTTTCCGAAGTGCCTTGGTCCAGGCATCAGATTTGGGCGGAAGTAGCCCTTCAAACATCCGCGCTCCCTTCATTCCGGGTGCTTAACCATTCCCGCCTGCTTGCTGTTCCGTATGCCATGCACGCGGGTACGGCGTCTGAGTTGACTAACCCGCAGGATCAGGACGAAAAGAACCAATCTATCTACTGGACTACCGGCGGCAATAGCCTGACAGCGCCGCCTACCCATTTCCTGGGCACGCAGGATAATAAGGATCTGATCTTCAAAACGAACAACACCACCCGGGTGAAAATGACCAAAGAAGGCCAGATGCAGGTTTACAGCGGGGTAGATGGAGCCGATGACAATCTCAACGCCTACCCCATGACCGTGGAAGGTAGCGATCAGGGGATTTATATCAAAGTGAACGGCTCCCGCGACGGAGACCACAACTTTGTCAACTTCGGCGACGACCAGGAATTCACCTGGGGAGAGATCGAAGGCCAGACTATTCCTGAACTGGAAGCGGATTGGGAATACCAGCTTCAGGTAGCCTTATATACATTGAACGGTATCGCTATTGGAGGTAGTATTGTCGCTTGGGCCGCTGCAGCCGTCGGCGCATTCGCTTCCGGTTTGAACGCAGCCTCCGGCGTAGCGATCATTCTCGACCTGGCCGGCTTGGCGGTGGATCTGGCGAACTTACTCCAGGAATCCATTACCTGGGGCGTTAAGATCCGCGAAGAGATCGGCGTCACCTACTCTTCCGGCGCGGGGGACTATGCCGAATGGCTGCAGCGCGGAGCAGGGGTTCGCGACCTTTTTGCCGGGGAAGTCGTGGGCATAACGGGCGGATTGATTTCCCTGAATACCCAGGATGCCGATCATCTCTTTGTCGTGTCTTCCACCCCCATAGCGTTGGGCAACCAACCCGCAGCAAAAGATTTGACGCGTTTTGAAAAAATCGCATTCATGGGGCAGGTGCGCACCCGCGTGCTCGGCCCGGTGTCTGTCGGCGATTATATCCTGCCTTCCGGCAACAACGATGGCTTTGCCATTGCCGTTCATCCCGACGATATGAAACCTGGAGATTATAGCCATATTATTGGGGTGTCCTGGGAAAATGGACTTGCCAATGTACCGTTCAACTGGGTCAATGTAGCTGTGGGAATCAACGCCAACGACCTTAGCCGCGAAGTGGTGGATTTGGAGAAAAAAGTGGAAGCGATTATGGCCTACCTCAAGGGGCAGTCGGGATCGGTCACAGGGGAAGGTGGCGCTCTTACCGCCAGCCAATATGTAACGACCGCTCCCAAAGTAGAGGGAGGCAAGATATTCACCGACGAAGAGTTTGACCAGGTCCTGGATACGAATGCCGAGGTGCTGAACGAACTGTTCGCCCAAACCAAAGCCCGGCTGATCGAAATGGGAAATAACCCCCAGGATCACCCCCGGCTGATGGCCTTTTTGGATAACCCGGTGCCTGTTTTGAAGCAGATCCGCCGCGATCCGAGGTTCTTTAACCAGTGGGTTCAGTTGGATAATAACATCATAGCGAATCAGAAAAAATAATCAGAGGAAAACCGGAGCGCTGAGCGTGAAGGCGCCAGGCTAAATAACATCGCAATGAAAAAATTTGTACTCCTTTTTCTGATCCAGGCAATCGCTGCACTCTCCCTCCAGGGGCAGGCTTCCAGCGATGCGGGTATGAATTTCCAGGCGATAGCAAGGGACGCTTCGGGAAAGGCCATCGCAAACCAGCCTATCCAGGTGCGCATTTCCCTGACCTCAAAAGAAGGCGTTCTACAAACCCTCTATTCGGAAATCCATCAGGTCGCCACCGATGAACAAGGCTTATTTAGCCTCGTCGTGGGCGAAGGCCGGAAAGCAGTCGGAACGTCGTTGGCAGAGGTGCCCTGGCAGGGCCAACCGATCTGGGTGGAGGTTGAAATCAAATCCGAAGGCGCCAACCGCTTCGAATGGGTCAACAGCACCCAACTGCGCGCCGTTCCCTATGCCTTCCATGCCGAAACTGCCAACGAACTGGCCGATCCCGAATTGGCCAGAAACCTCGATTTAGAAAAAAATCAATCCATCCGCTGGACGACCTCCGGTAATGAACTGACCGAACCCGAAACCCACTTCATCGGTACCAGGGATAATCAGGACCTGGTCATTAAAACCAATGGCCAAACCCGCGCTATCCTGACGACAGGAGGCCAGTTGAAACTTTATAGCGGGGTATCCGGAGCGGACGACGACGAGGCTTCTTACCCCATGACGATCAAAGGGTCCAGACAGGGGATAACGATCAAGGTCAACGGCTCCCGCGATGGAAGCAATAACTTCCTGACCTTTGGCGATGATCAGGAATTTATGTGGGGCGCTGTGGAAGGTCAAACCATTCCCGAACTGGAAGCGGATTGGGAATATATCCTTCAGAATACGCTTTTTGGCCTCCAGATCGGCAGTTTAATCGCCCAGGGGATTGGGGTCGGCTTGGAAGCTGCAGGTTTATATGCTGCAGGCACTGGCGCAGCCGCCAGCTTGATTTTCATCTTTGCAGCTCCTGGTTTTTATGCGGAAGCCATAGCTGTTACGGCAGCTGCAGTGGTGCTTGGGGTCCAGGTGGCGGCGCTGATCGCCGAAGAGACCACCTGGCAAACGAAGATCCGGGAGGAAATCGGCGTCACCTACTCCTCCGGCGCCGGCGATTACGCCGAATGGCTGGTGCGCAGCCCCGAAGAAAGGGACCTGATCTATGGCGAGATCGTCGGGGTAAAAGCGGGAAAAGTATCGCTCAATACCCAGGATGCCGACCACGTAATGGCGGTTTCCCTGAAACCGATCTTCCTGGGCAACGCGCCCCAACCCGACCAGGAACACCTGTATGAGAAAGTCGCTTTCATGGGCCAGGTGCCCGTCCGGGTGGCCGGCAAGGTGGAAAAAGGCGACTACATCCTGCCCTCCGGCAACAACGACGGTATGGGCATCGCCGTTAACCCCGGCCAGATGCGCATTACCGATTTCGCCAAAGTGGTGGGCGTAGCGTGGGAATCTGCGGATGAGAACACGCTCAATATCGTCAACATGGGCGTGGGACTGAACAACAAAGGCCTGGCGCCCAAAGTGGACGAAATTTCCCGGAAAGTAGATAACATCATCGGCTTCCTCGAAGGAAAGGAACCCCTGCTGTCAGGTACCGGGATGGCTTCCGCGCCTTCCTCCGCAGCAAGCGCTTCTTCGGCCTATATGCAGAAGCAGATGACCGATGAGGAATTCGACCAGATGATCGATCAGAATGCCGGCATCCTTCGCCAATTTTATGCGGATGCACAGACCAAATTGCTCGAAAAAGGAATGGAAGTTCCCGATGTGCCCGGCTTAAGGGCTTTGTTTGCCGACCCTATCGCCCAGATCAAAGCCATGCGCCGCGACCCGGCCATGAACGACCATTGGGCCCGGGTAGATCACTTTATTAAATCGAGAAAATAACCGAACCTAAAATATTTTCTATTTTCATCTTTCGAAAACGACCAACAATCATAATCGGTATCTCATGAAACGACCTGTACCCTTTTTAGTGCCTTCTCACTTAGAAAAGCTTTCTTTCAGAAACTTTTCTACCGCTGTTGCAAGAGTGCTGTTTACTTTTGCTATGTTATTAGCTTTTTCGGGGATAAACAGCCTTTTTGCTCAGGTTTCAACCACAATTACTGCGGTTAGCCCTAACACGAATCCTTATTGCCCTAACCAAGTGGTCACACTGACGGTCCGCGTTGATACGACGGTGGTGGCTCCTCCTGCTTTTGGTGGCTTTGGCCCAGGCGGGGCAGTGACTTGGGTAGTCCGGCTGAGCGCGCCCGGAGGCGGTTTCGGCGGGGGTTCTCAGATTATCACAGGGAGCGCAATGAATAGCAAAGGGAGACCTGGTGTAGGTGTTGGGGGGGGGGCGAACCTTTTTGACATTATGGTTACCTTGCCTGCCATACTTTCCGAAAGTACCATGTATAAGGTTCGGGTGGAAGCCTCGGGGTTAACGGGAACCTGGAATGCAAGTGGCGACCGGACAGTGGATCGCGAGTTATTGGCTCCGGGGACCGATAAAACCAAATATTGCGCCGGGGATAATATTACGGTGACTATTAATAAGGGAACCTGTGATTTTAACACCGGTAATGATTATACCGTGCAGTTGAGCGATCCGGAAGGGCAGTTTTCCAACCCCAACCTGAGAGCCGGCTTCCCGAAAAACCTTTTGGATCCGTCGAACCTCCTGGTGGATAAAATAAATGGGGGAATGGTTACCCTCAAATTGCCGGACGGGCTGCCTTATGGGTCTGGATACCGGATACGCGTGGTTTCTAGTGACCCTAACGAGACGAGCCCACCCAATGGCTCCAACCTCACCATCCTCCCTCCCGGCTTCCGCACCAATCCGCCTTCGGGGATAACTACCGACCCGCCTCAGCCGGCGGCTAACCTTTGCCAGGGCGCGGGTTATGACCTGTTCTTCCCGCTGCCGGATACGGTGTATAATGCCGGGAATGATTTTATCGTCGAAATCGGCACCCTGGATGGAATGGGAAATTTCACAGCGGTGGGAAGCGCTTCGGGTATTGGTCGTTTTCATAATTTCTCCAATTTTACCACTACCGGCGGGACGGGCAACGTCACGATTAAAGTGACAATTCCGTTTGACCTTCCCTCTTCAGGGCCTTATTATATCCGCTATAGAACGACAATGCCGGCAACGGAGAGCTGTGCCATCGGTCCGTATACCGTTCCTAAAATCCGGCCTTTCACCGATCCGGTGAATATTCCGATCTGTTCGGGCAATGCCAACTTTGCCGTTTCGGGTACCGGGAGTTTTAATGTGCAGTGGCAAAGCGTATGCTTCAGTCCTGACGGATACTTCAAAAACATCACTTCCGGGTTAACCTCGATTTCTGTCAATGACCTGGCCCGTTCGGGGATGAACGTCTACGCTGCTACAGGCGATGGGCTTTCCCGGTCGACCAACGGAGGCGTCTCTTTCAACCAACCGGTAGTTCCTGTTCTCGACGACAAGTTCCTCAGCAGCGTCTTTACCAATGGAACGAATGTATATGTCGGGACGAATGGCAGCGGATTGTATGTTTCCACCGATGGCCTCACAGCCGGGGCTTTTGCCCAACGAACGACCGCGGCCCCTTGGCTTTTGATGAGCAATTCAGTCACCCGCGTGGCGGTCGATGAAGACGGCCGAATCTATGTTGCTTCTGCTAACGGATTGGAACGCAGCCAAACCGGAGGCGGATCTCCGTTTGACGATATTATCACCGGGGTTCCGGTTTCCGATATATTCCTGGTCGGAGACGCGGTATATGCGTCTACGGCCGACGGCATCAGGGTATCTTTCGATAACGGCGCCAATTTTACCGAACGCAAACTCCCTTCGGCAACAGGATTGCTAAGTAACAACGTGCTGAGCATTTTCGTGGAAGACAATATCATTTATGCCGGTACGGATATCGGATTGTGCTTTTCGGTTGACGGAGGGCAAACTTTCTCTTCGGTTACTTCCGGCCTTCCCGATCCTGCGGTGCGCCGCATCTTCGTTGGGGCGAACGACCGGGTTTACGTTGGCACCTCCAAAGGCTTGGCGCTGGCGAATGAAAGCCTGACGAAGTTTACCTCGGTGATTGCCGGGTTGAAAGACCAGTATATCACCTCCATTTCTTTCAACGGGACGGATTTATTGCTTGGCACCCTGCAAGGGGTTGGAAAAACGACGGTGAACGTGTCCAACGTGGCTATGCCGGTTACTGCCGATGCAACCAGCTCGCTATGCCGGTATCAGGCAGTGGTGTCGGATCCGGTAAGCGGATGCTTCGTCACCAGCGACCTGGTCCGCGTCGCGGATATCCCTCCGGCTATCATGGAAGAAGCTTCTCTTTCTTTTAGCGGAGTATCCAGTGTCGGCGACACCCTGACTGTTTCTTCCACTGCAGGCCTGGCTACCGGTATGCCGGTGACAATCACCGGAGGTACGGGGGTATTGCAATCCAACACCCGCATTGGGTCTATTGTAGGAACCACGCAATTCAAGGTGGATAAAATGCCTTCGACGGCGTTAAGCGGCGCCACGATCTCGGTGATGACCACCCACGGCCCGGCCGTCTGCGGCGGCAACACCGGAAGGATCCTGGTTAAAGGGCTTATTCCGGAAACGAAGTACCGCCTTACCCTGAACGGGCCTTCTACCGGCATGCCCAAGAGTGGAGATACGATCACCACGGACGTCCATGGGCGTTTCCTGATCAACCTCCTCGCAGCGGGTAATTATTCGTATTCGGTAACCAGTTTGGTGGTCCTTCCAGGCCAAGTTGGCGCTTGCTCGTCGTCTGATACCCATACGATTAACGACCCGGTCAAACCAGGCAATCCGACGGCAAATGCCGTGGCGGCGGTCTGCCAGGGGACCAATATCGTGGTCAACCTGACCTCGTCGCTGAGCCCCACCGAGGAATACCGGTGGTTCAAGGATGCCGCCGGGACGATGCCCAATAATCCTGCGGTTTCCATCTCCAACACCTATTCGCCTGCAGCTATCCCGCTTACCAGCGGCATATTGTACGTGGCCAAGCGCGACAAAGTGACCCAGTGCAATAGCCTGGACACCTTGGATATACCTTATACGGTCAATCCCGCCCCGGTCATCACCTGTACGGGCGACAACGTAGCGCTGACCATCACTATTGGCGGGCTTACTGCGGGCAACTACACGCTGGCCTATTCCGGTCCGGCAGTAGGAAATCCGGCGCCTGGTCCTGTAGTCGTGGGAGGCTCAGGCCAAATCGTCATTACCGGCCTGACCATCGGCAACTATTCGGGCATCTCGGTGACCAACGCCGCAGGCTGCCAATCCAACGTGATCGGCTCTTGTCCGTTGTTTGGCCCTCCGGCCGACGACGTGATCGGCGCCAACAAGCTTCAAACCGTTAAATGCGGTATCCCGGCTGTTGCAGGCGGCTACTATCAGAAAGCCCCGAGCGGCAACGGATACGAAACCGGTCTGGGCGTGGCTGTTGGCCGCATCCGTCAAACCAACGACGTGCCCGCCAACCCCAATGAGAATGTAGAACTTCGCGGCTGGCTCCGCTTCGACCTGAACAGCTACCTGCCAAAATACGCGCGCATCGAGCGGGTGGAATACCAACCGGTTTCCGTCGAAGGCCCGTTCACTTCCATCGCTGACGTGCCTATCCGGAGCGCCACCGGGGATATCCAGTTTGATATTACGCAAATCTCTCAGGCCAACTATCCGCTGCCTGCCGGCTTCAGCCCGGCTGCTTTCGCGGATCTGGCCGATACCAAATACGCCGATTTCACGATTTCCCATAGCGTAACGGGGCCGTTTACCGACCTTGGCTCGCAAGGGGTAACGGATCTGCAAAGCCGCTTGCTGAACGACGGGATTTTCCAACTCGGTCTTACTCTTTCCGGTACCGATTTTGACGTGCCGCTGTACCAATTCCACGGGATCGTCTTTGACGAGGCTTCTGCCGCCCCGATCTCGCATCAGTTGTGCGTGACCTACTATATTGAAGACTTCGGCGATTTGCCGGAGCCTAAATATGCCACCGACCTCGCAGGAGGATTGGTTGGTCCTAGCCACCGGATCGATTCAATCGACGTCAATACCAGTCCAACGGTAGAAACCCGTCGCCCGGCGCTCTATATTGGCGCTACGCCTCCCGATGCTGAAAGCAATGGACAGCAATCCACCGACGCTGACGGCGACGATACAAACGGCGATGATGAAAATCTTTCCACGGCTTCGTTCTCCGCGCCGCTGATCGCCGGCACTAACGTTAACCTGACGGTTCCGGTGACCAACTACCTGCCAAGAGGGGCTGCCGTTAGCGTGTTCATCGATTGGAACAACGACGGCGTGTTCAGCAATACGACCGAGCGGATTCCATGGCCGGTTGCCGCAGCTACCCTGCCAGGCGCCCCGGGCATGGTTACGCCGTATACGGCAAACTTGCTCATCCCGGTAGCCGTGCCGATTGACCTGATCACGGCTACGGTGGGCGTCCGCGTGCGGCTCACTTCCGCCGGCGTTTTTGACGCATACGGCCCTGCGCCTGATGGCGAAGTGGAAGACTTCCTGGTAGAAGTCCGCGGCCTGGACTATGGCGATTTGCCCGACCCGGCCAATGGAATTGCCACCAATGACTTCCGCACCCGTTTTGCCGACAACGGCGCCCGCCATGCCATGGTGCTCGCCGCCCCGATCTATTTAGGCCAAACCGTTGACGCCGAAGCGGACGGACAAGCCTCCGCCAACGGCGACGGCGACGACCTCAACCCGGTACCTTCGGTCGACGATGAGGATGGAGTGGTCTTCCAGGCTACGCCGCTGATCCCAGGCCAGATCGCTACCGTGACTGTTACCGCCCGCAACGGCCATCCAACCGATCCGGCTACCCTTTACCTTTATGCTGACTTCAACAACGACGGCCTGTCTTCCTTGCTTCCGGTAACCTTCCTTACAGGTAACCCGGTATTCACAGCGGGAACTACAGATACCCGCGTCTATACCTTCCTGATGCCGCTCAACGCCGCCTATATTGGCAATAAGGCGTTCTTCCGCTTCCGCTTTACCACCCAGGCGTTGGCCAATAATGCCACCGGCGCATACGGACTTGCGCAGGATGGGGAAGTTGAAGATTATATCAGCGGCGATATTTCTCTGTACGATTGGGCCGACTTACCCGAACCGATCTACAACACTGATAGGGACGGCGGTACGCCTGGCCCAAGCCACCGGATCTCCGCAGTCCATGTCGGCGGCGGCGTTTATCGCAACGGCTTGTTCATCGGCGCCACGCCTCCGGATATGGAAAACGAAGGACAACCTACGGCTAATGCCGACGGCGACGATATGACCTTTACGCCGGACGACGAGGACCTGAGTCCGACGAACTTTACCAACCCGCTGACCAACAACCGCTTAATTGCTGGAAATACTATTACCCTCACGGTGCCTTACGTCAACATCACAGGGGTAAATGCCAAAATGATCGCGTTTATCGACTGGAATGCAGACGGGGACTTTGAAGACCCAGGCGAGCGCATTGAACAGTCCGCTAACTTTGCGGACCCTGGCAATGTGACCTTCCTGAATATTCCGATTCCCGATTGGGCAGGTTCCCCAAATACCGGCGTAAGGATACGCCTTACGACAGGGGAGGTACTTGACGCCAACGGCCCAGCCCCGGATGGCGAAGTGGAAGACTTCTTCGTTAGTGTGTTCGGCTATGACTACGGCGACCTTCCCGACGACGATACGCCCGTTGCGGTAGTAGGCCCATTGACCGCTCAGGGAGACTACCAAACGATCTTCATTACCGACGGTACCCGCGGCCCGCGCCACTTGACCGAACCGAATTTGAAGATCGGCAACACCGTCGACGCAGAAGGCAACGGCCAGCCCCACCTTAATGCGTTTGGCGATGACACCCATGGCATCGACGACGAAGACGGCGTTATTCAACCCGACTCCGTCGTACGCGGCAAACCGGCCATCTTCAAAGTATTTGTAACCAACAACACCGGCGCAACCGCTTATCTCTACGGCTTCGCCGACTGGAACGACGACGGCGACTTCCTGGACGTCGCCCCCGGCGACAATGAGCGCGTAGGTCCGGTAATCGTACCGGCTGGCGCCAGCGGGTATTACCCCGTCCAGTTTATCGTTCCGCTCAATCCTTATCCGCTGCCCAACCGCGTCGCTACGCGATTCCGGGTAAGTAATACCGACTATAACCTCTCCACCGGTCCGGCTCAGGCCAGCGACATCAACGGGGAGGTAGAAGATATGTATGTCGCCATCGTAGGCTACGACTGGGGCGATCACCGCGAATACACCGGATATTTCACCGATGAATCGGGCGGCGTTCAAGGCCCGAGCCATCGCATCGTGGCAGGTCTCCATCTTGGCGCGACGGCTCCTGATCCGGAACCAGACGGCCAGATCGACCTTCTGCTGGACAACAGCAACGCCGACGACCTCAATGGCCTGGACGATGAGGACTTCAGCCAGAACAACTTCATCACGACCTTTGCCAACCCGAATACGCTGGTTGGCGGCCTCCACTCGCCCTGGATTCTGATCCCTGGCGAAGCGGCCAGCTTCCAGTTCACCGCTACCAACAATATCCTCGATCCGAACCTGCCTGGCTTTGGCGAAATAGCCCGGATTGATTTGTTTGCCGACTGGAACAACGACGGCGACTTTGAGGATGCCGGCGAAAGATGGCAGCAATTCCTTGCTCCCGGCAACGTCAATACCCCGCTGCAGGTCGACTTTACCGTGCCTGCGGATGCCGTTCCGAACGTACACCTGAAGGCCAGGGTGCGGATCTCCACCGAAACGGTACTCGACGCTAACGGCAAAGCCAAGAACGGGGAAGTCGAAGACTTTATCTTCGTTGTGGCCGGCCTCGACTTCGGCGACAATCCCGATCCGTCCAATGGCACTGGGAAGCAGAACTACCAGACCAGAAGAGCCGATAACGGCGCCCGCCATGCGGTTCAGTATATTCAAACAACGCCTGTACTCGGAAACCCGGGCACCATCGTTCCGGTAGGTACGCAGCCGCAGCTCTTCCTCGGTTCGATCATCGACACTGAAGTGGACGGGCAGCATTCCGCCAAGGCAGACGGCGACGACCAGAACGACGGCACCAATAACGGCACCCTGGACGACGACGAGGATGGCATCATCTTCCTCACGCCGTTCATCCCCGGCACTACGGCTCAGATCGCTTACCGTGGCAGCAACCGCCGCTATATTGGAGGAACTATTGGCGGATCTTTCCGCCGCCCGGCCTTCCTGTATGCGTTTGCCGACTGGAATAACGACGGGGTGTTCTCTACGGTTCCTGCCGATGGGGAGCGCATCCTGGTGAATATTCCACAGCCCGGAGTCGTTGGCTCGGAAACCTTCAACGGGATTATGAACTTCCCGGTTCCGCCAACGGCTGACTTTAAAGAAGGATATGTCCACTTCCGGTTCCGCCTGGGGTATACCCAATCTGAGGTAGAAGTACCCAACGGTATCTCCCGCAGCGGGGAAGTGGAAGACTATTACATGCCGGTCTTCAAACTGGGTAACCTGGTTTGGGAAGACCGCAACAACAACGGCTTCCAGGATGCGGAAGAAATCAATCTGGGAATTGACAGCGTTCGCGTGGTACTGCGCTACGGCGGTATCAACCCGGCTACCGGCGCATTTGACGGCGTAACCCAGAATACCATTGCCGATCCGCATACCTATACCAGAGACGTCGCTTCTCCCGCCGATCAGATCGTCGACTATGTCTACGATACGCTTACGGCAAATAAGGGGCTTTACTGCTTCCAGGGCTTGATCGAGGGTAAATACCAGATCATTGCCGTGGATACCTTCGGCCTCACTCCGACCCGCTTCGACTGGATCAAAAATATGACCGAAGAAGACCGCGATTCCGACGGCAAGCCGTATAAGAATCCGTGGGAGTACGTCCTTGGCGACCGTCGTCAGTCCAAGAGCCAGCAGTTTAACCTGCTCCGCGACTCTATCGGGACGGATGAAGAAGGTATCCTGGATCAGGCCAACCCGCAACTGCTCGATCCGAATGCCGTGTTGTTGTACCCGGATGCCAAAGTCGAACAACGCATCGACTTCGGTTATGTCGGCTACGACTTCGGCGACCTTGCCCAAACGGGCAACAATCCTTCGGTTACGGACTTTAATACGGAAGAAGACGGCATTGGCCTTCGTCCGGAAGGACCCAAGCATATTGTCACCCCTGACCTGCGCCTTGGCCGTTGCCAGGACGTCGAGTGGGAGGGACAGCCCGATCCGGACGCCGGCGCTGAATTCAAAACAGCCCCCGACGGTGGCGGCGACGATCCGATCGCCAGCTTCGGCGGCTATCCCGGTGCAGCGCACGATCCTTCGCAGGGCCGCCGCTGGCCGTTCCACCAGGCATCTAATGCTTGCGGCGACGACGAAGATGGCGTTACCTTCAACACTCCGATGGTGCCGGGTTACAATGCCCAGATCTCCGTGCGCTACAATGCCAGGCTCAACCTCGACGGCCCGGATGCCTACCTGCATGCCTGGTTTGACTGGAACGGCGACGGGAACTTCTTCCGTGCCGATGGCAGCATCGACTCGGCTGAACACGTACTCTTCACCCACCTGAACGGCAACCCGATCGTCCTCGAACCGAATACTCAGGCTGTTCGCCTGGAGATGAGCTTCCTGAAGTCGCCGGATGATTCCATCCGCCTGACCTTCCGCGTGCCGGGCGCCGATACGACTAAATACAACAACGGCAATATGCTGACGCGTTTCCGCATCAGCTTTGACCCGCGTCTTGGACCGGACGGCATCCTGGACCAGAGCATCAACTTCCCGAACGCGCTTGGCCTCAACTTCCCGGCGACGCACCCCGGCGCAGGTAATTCTACGGTTCCTGGCGGCGTAGTGCCTTACGGCGAGGTAGAAGACTACTTCATCTCTCTGTCCAAGGTGGGCAACCTGGTTTGGGAAGACCGCAACTACAACGGCATTCAGGATACTCTCGCCGATGGTACTCCGATCGAACCTTCGATCCCCAACGTGCCGATCAGGCTTGAATTTGCAGGTATCGACGGCATCTTCGGAACCGCTCCTACGGATCCGTATGAGTATGTCTACCACGACACCACGGATGCTCAGGGCCTCTATTATTTCTGCGGCCTCATTGGCAACGTAGATCCTTCCGGCATACCAAATCCGACCTATCGCCTGGTCGTTTCCGATCCGGATGATATGACGTCTACGTACAACAACCCGGATCCTTCCGACGATGGATGTACTCATCCGCTTTACGATGTTAATAGCAACGGCGATGACGAACTCATCGATGGGGAAATGCTTACTATCGGTGGCGCGACCAAGTTTGAGCGGGTCACGATGGATACCTTCAGCATTACCAACCCGATGATGCTGTGCGTCGATGAGCATGGGTACTACGATGTGGGCAACGATAAACCTGGCAATAACCTGCCGCCAGATATTGATGCGCTGAATAACTTCCCGGATAATCAATACGACGAATCGCGCGACTTCGGATATGCCGGCTTCGATTACGGCGACCTGCCTATTGCCAGCGTTAAAGCCGGTTCGGCTTACCCGACCCTGCGCGATTCCATGGACGGGCAGTTCAGCGGCAAGTTTGGCGCGCGCCACGTGATCCAGCCGCGCTTGTACCTGGGTAAAGGCGTAGACGCCGAACTCAACGGACAGCCCGACGACGACGCAGGCAGCAAAGCCGGCGGCGACGACGACGATCAAAGCAAGTTCGTCAAAGGCGACGGCACGGACGATGAAAGCGGCGTATTGCTGCTGTCTCCGCTGCTGCCGGGCGAACGGGCGTTCTTCAAGGTCAATTATGTGTCTCAGGATACCAATAGAACTTCGGGTACCGGGTATGTGAATAGATCTGCTTACCTCACTGCTTTCATCGACTGGAACGGCGACGGCGACTTCGGCACCTCCGCCAGCCCGGATCTGAATGAATGGATCGTCTTTACGCATAAGAAGGAAAGCGGCGCCAACTTCAACATCGACAATATCCTCGATGTAGCGGACGCGAAAACCATGTTGTTGCCGGCTACGGGAACCAATGGTGTCGATAGCGTGATCCTCGGCTTCGATGTGCCCAACCACGCCCTCTTTGATTCGGGCGTTGTGTACATGCGGTTCCGCTTGAGCTGGACGAATTACGAGACACAGTATCCGATGACCTTCCCGAACGGTCTTGGACCAGACAACAATAAGTTCCACATGACCGCGACTCCGTTCGTGAAGTCTACCCCGCCGTTCTCCGATATGGATAACAACAACGGCCGTTATCCGTACCCGGATGGCGAAGTGGAAGACTACGGGATTCCGGTGGCTAAGATCGGCAACCTGGCCTGGTACGACCACGACGTGTTTGGCGATCAGGATGCCACAGGCGAAGAGGGCGTAGATACCATGCATCTGGTGCTGGTTTGGGGTGGAATTGATCCCGCTACCGGCCAACCCGATACGGTAGGCTACCAGACGCCGGAAGCGGTGTTCGCCGACCTGTCCCAAGGTTCTGTAAGCGACATCCTCTACAACCGGACCCTGATTCCGCCTACTGCATTCCCGGCCAATACGTATACGCCGGAGGGAGGCATCAAGAAGACCGGCGTTTCTACCGAGAACGCAGTCAGCGGCATGTATTCCTTCCGCGGGCTGATCCCCGGACGCTACTATGTGATTCCGGAGAAATACCTCCAGCGCGACAGTACCAGCTTCGTCGACTTCTGGCCGAAGCACCGCGTACTCACGCTCCAGGACAACCCGGGCGTAGACGATAACAACGACAGCGACGGCATCGATATCACAGGCGCAACGGCAGGCCAGGTCAGCAAAGGACCCGGCGCGTTCGTCCGGATCAACGACGGCAACGCCAAATATCCGGAAGTATGCGTCAACGACCGTCCGCTGAATGAAAACGGCCTCCTGATGGACGCCGTAGATAATGCCAACCCGAACTCGAAGGCCTACTTCCCCGACGAACAGTGGGATGAATCCATCGACTTCGGCTGGATCGACGAGCCGAACATCGAAGCCAACCTCGACATAGTAGGCGTGGACTTTGCTACCAGCCAGGAGTGCAAGCACCTCAACGTGATCATGCACCTGTGCATCAAGAACCCGACCGAAGTGCCGCTCGACAGCTTCATGATGGCTCTCAACCTGAAGCAAGCTTACGGCGATGCCTTCGTTGGCAATGTCGAGGTTAGCATCGTGGACAGCGCCTTTACTACGACTTCTGGCAACATGAAAGTGAAGAAGTCGATGATGGGTGCAGTTGCCGCGCTGACGCCGTTCATCAACCCGAACTACAACGGCGACTCAGACATCAACCTGTTCAACTCGGTTGGGGCCGGCAAGACCTGGAACGACGTCTCCTTCTACCTGCCCGGCGATTCCGTGATCTGCGTGCGGATTGAGTTTGAGATCGACGGCGAAAAAGACGCGACCTTCAATGCAAATACCCCGAATGGCTGGTATTCGCAGGCTCAGGTTTGGGCGCGCGCCGTAGGCTTCAACAAGTTAACGGGCAAGAAGCGTCCGGTTCTCGACTTCCGCTTCTTCGATCCGTTCTTGTCCAACGACCCAGGCGATGCGTTTGTGGTTAACCCGCGCTTTGGACAACCTATCCAGGTTATGGATTGGTCGGATGAATTCGACGATCCGATGCCGATGGCTGGCCTGATGTACCCTGACGGTGGGGATGGCATTCTGTTCGAAGGTATGGTGGCCGACCGCGGCGCCAATGGCGAATACAAGACCTTCCCGATGCCGCCTAGCGTGACGGGTCGCGACAAGTATGCGGATGAAGATAATAAGACCATCCAAAATGACGAGTGCTGGATTCGCACCCGCTGGAACAGCGGTATCAAGGACATCAATATCAGCATGGATAAGAACTGTGAAGCCATTATCAATGCGGATCAGTTGGTGCCGAACTTCCTGCCCGAGTGCGGTTTCGACAAGTACCCCGAAGGCAGCTACTACCGCGTGATCATCCAGGATGAGCATACCGGCGAAACGGTATGGGCTTCTGTAGATCGCGTTCCGTTCGACGCCTCCAAGTACCTGCACCGCAAGCTGATCTACAAGGTGCGCAGCGTAGCCAACCATTGCGAACCGGTCTGGGGCCGCCTCAACCTTGAGGACAAAACGGTGCCGGTGGTAACCTGCCCGATCAGCCCCGCTGATCGTAGAGTTGCCGCCAACAGCCAAAGCTTCGTTTCGGGTGCTCTGCCGTTTGTCTGCACCGATATCGACAGCGTATTGAACAAGGAAGCTTCCTGGAAGAATCCTTCCTACGCATACTTCACCGGTATCGCCACTGCTACGGATTCCTGCGGAGAAGTGTACCTGGATAAAGTGAGCGACGCCATCACGTACGTCACCGACTGCGCGGTCAGCTATCCAAACAACCGTAAGTTGTATGCATTCATTATCCGGACATTCTTCTTCCGCGATCAATATGGAAACGAAGGCATTTGCAAGCAGCAAATCAACTTTGTCCGTCCGACCATCATTCTGCCTGAGTGCAAGGTGGAAGTGCTTAATGTCGCGGCCAAAGGCGATACGCTGCTTAAGCCGGAAGACCTGCTTGCCAAATACGGTTTGCCGGAATCCGTTCCGTACTTCCTGAATGCCGTAGGTAAGAAGATTTACCTGACGCAGAAGGATTACTGTGGCTTCTCGGTGGATTATGTGGATGAAAATGTATTCGTGACCGGCCAATGCGGTCGTAAGATTATCCGCCGCTGGTCTATCTTCGACTGGTGCGCCGGAACGGGTACCAACTATCCGAAGGACTTCTACCAGAGACCGGCCACGGATGCGGACTGCTATAACAATCCGACTTGCGGAGACAAGATCTATTGCTGGGAACAGCACCTGGTCATTGGCGACGACGCCGCTCCGATCGTTTTGATACCGGATATTGACAAGGACGGCTTCAAAGGATCCGGATACAACAAGAATCCGGACAACAAGCCGAATCCGAAGGTGTCTACGGCTACGTTTGATGCTCAGGATGTGTTCGAATTCTCTACCGGTCCGATGGATTGCACCGGCGCATTCCGGTTCACCAAAGACATGCTCCAAGTGACGAACAAGCAGCCGGGCTCCTGGTGCTTCAACCTTGCCGTTCTGGTTCGCCGTCCTGTTCTCGATCTGGACGAGCGCCCAACCGGTCAGTTTACCCTGAAGGCTGATCCTACGATCCTCGTTTCAGGCGACTGCGACAAGGGCTTCAACATCGCCGGCGTGCCGATGCCGAAGGATACCAATACCTTCTGGTTCCTCGAGATCCGCGTGTTTGACGCTTGCTACAGGGATACTACGATTTACGTTCCGTTCCGCATCGTCGACAAGATCGCTCCGGTGATGAAGTGCGACGACAAGCTGAATGTAACATTGGATAACGACGGCGTAGGCAACATCGCCGCCAAGGAAGTAGACGAAGGCAGCTGGGACAACTGCAGCAAGATCGAATGGATGAAAGTCCGCCGTCCGATTGGCGCGTGCAGCACCAACTTCATAGCCCTGAAGCGCTTCGTCGACGCCAATAAGAACGGTAAGATCGATGCCAATGTGGATTATATCGACGAAAACCGCAACTTCAAAGCTGAAGATACCGAGTACTTCCGGATCAATGATATCGGCGGCGCGCTGATGTCTCCAATGCTGGATACCGTGCCGGTATTCTGCTGCGACGGCGACTCCATTATGATTGAGCTTTGGGGCGCGGACAAGTCGGGCAACCGCAACTTCTGCTGGAATTGGATCCGTCTGGAAGACAAGACCGGCCTGGAATACCTGATGCCGCTGCCGCAGACGTATAAGTGTACTGAAGAGCGCGAGCGCCTGCACCTGCTGTCTATCGCAGGCACGTATGCGGAAGGCACCGATACGTACAAAGCGGCTATCGACCTCCTGAAAGGCGATGTGACCGTCATCCGTGGCGCCTTCTGTACCGGAGTAACGCGCGAGATCGTGGTCAGTCCAAACCTCCATTGCGACGCCGGCGAGATTTCGATCACCTGGAAACTCACCAAGCCGACCGCGCATGGTCCGCAGGTGACGACCACCGTGGCGGTGAAGATCACCGTTCAGGCAGTGCATGAGTATAACCTCAAGTTCCCTGCTGACGTGAAAGGGACCTGCGGCGCTATTGCCGATACCGCCAATGTGGTAGACGGAGGCGAACTGGCCTGCGACGTACTCGCCGTCCTGGTTCAGGATAAGCGCTACGACAGCACCACCGATGAGTTTGGCAAATACTTCTGCTACAAGGTCTTCCGTACCTTTACGGTGATCAACTGGTGCCAGTATGACGAAAGCTGCGCCGAACCAATGCAATGGGCAGTGATCGTTCCGCGCGATCCGGACAACAACGGGTACAACGGCGTGAACGTTCTGGTGCGCGATCAGTTTGGCGGCGGTCAAAACACCGCAGTTCCTGGAACAGGCCTCTTCAGCGGCGCTGGTATGGACGGATGGGAAGAGATCTACTACGAAGACGGCTGCGGCAATGGCAAGAACCTGATTGCAGAATCCTGCGAGCGGGTACTGGCCAAGGGCAACCATAACGACAAAACGCGTCTGTTCTGGTACAACAACAGCAGCCAGACGGTTTGCGCCAATACCTCCGGGTATGGCAATACCGGAAACGAACACTTTGCCTGGATGTTCACCCAGCACATCTACGTGACGGATGAAACGCCTCCGGCAGTGGAAGATCCGGGAACGCTGGTATTCTTCCAGAACAAGAATACATGCGATGGCGCGGTGACGATTCCGATTACAGCTTCCGATTCCTGCGCAAGCACCGAAATTCAGCAAACGCCTTCCGTGCTGGGCAACCTCGCGGTTGAACGGATCCGGATTAGCGTGAACGGCGCCGCAACTGCCGAATTAAGCACCTTACCTGCTTCCTACGGCGTGACGGTTACTCCGGCTAGCGGCGCCAATGCGGCTAACTCCTGGACCTTCAGCGGCAAATTCCCGCTGGGCAACCACAAGCTGTATGTGATTGTGCGCGACGATTGCGGAAACCTCTCCACGACGCGTGAAATTCCGTTCTCCGTAGTCGACACCAATGGTACGCCTCCGATCTGCTACCATGGCTTGTCTACTGCCTTGATGAAGAACCCGACGACGGGCGCAGGCGAGATGCTTGTCTGGGCGACCGACTTCGTGGCTAGTCCGGTGGACGACTGCAACGGACAAGGACCAGAGCTTGGGCCTACCGGAAAACCGGTCATCAAGAAGTACTACGTAGTGAAGGATAACGGCGACGGAATCTGGACCACTGCGGATGGCCTGGATGAAGACGGCATTCCTGTCGAACCGGCTACTTCGGTAACGTTCGACTGCGAAGACGCCAAGGTCTCTCAGGTGAATATCCGCCTCTATAGTCTGGATGAAAAAGGCAACTGGGCATGGTGCGAAACCTATGCGCTCATTACCGATCCGGGCAAGATCTGCGCTCCAGTGGCCGCATCGGCAGCTATCGCCGGCGCTGTCGCCACCGAGGCCAAGATCAACGTGGAGGGCGCTCAGGTGACCCTCTCCGGCCAGGCGCAACAGACTATCCTTACGAATGCCAACGGTCAGTTCAGCTTTAATAACCTGACGCTCGGATATGACTACTCCGTGACGCCGCACCTGGACAAGGACTACCTCAACGGGGTATCTACCTTCGACCTCGTGCTCATCACCAAGCACATCCTGGGCGTACAGCCGCTGAATACGCCGTACAAACTGATCGCCGCCGATATCAACAATTCCAAGACAGTGACTACACTGGACCTCATCCAGTTGCGTAAACTGATCCTGGGTATCGACGCGAAGTATGCGAACAATACCAGCTGGCGCTTTGTAGATGCTTCCTACAAGTTCCCGAATGCGGCGAACCCATGGCAGGCTCAGTTCCCAGAGGTCGCCAACATCAACGACCTTGCAGGTAATGTAACCGCTAATTTCGTCGCGGTGAAGATTGGCGACGTCAACGGCAACGCCCTGGCAAACAGCGTAGTGCGTACTTCCGGCGCCTTCGGCCTGAATGTAGAAGACCAGAAGATGAAAGCAGGTAACGAATACCGGATTGCTTTCTCCGGCGATCTCAGCCAAATCGAAGGCTACCAGTTTACCCTGGGCTTCGACCGCAACGCGGTTGAGTTGGTTAACCTGGAACAAGGGCTGGCAAAAGATGACAACTTCGGCATCTTTGCCAAGGACGGACTGATCACCACGAGCTGGAATGAGGCGCAGGGCGCAGGGCGTGGGGCGCAAAGTGTAACGCTCTTTACGCTGGTACTCAAAGCCAAAGCAGACGCCACTCTGAGCGAGGTGCTGAACGTGAACAGCCGGATCACCCGGGCGGAAGCCTACCGTGCAGGCGGCGATTACCTCAACGTGTCCTTGAACTTTACGAACTCTGCCTTATCTCAGCTTCGTAACTTTGAACTGATGCAGAACATCCCCAACCCATTCCAGGGGGAAACGATGATCGGCTTCGTTCTGCCAGAAGCTGGTGAGGCTACCTTGACTATTCAGGATGTCACCGGCCGCACCTTGCGGGTTGTCAAGAGCGATTTCGCTCAAGGCTACAATCAGGTGATCTTGAAAGCCAACGAACTGAACGCTACCGGAGTGCTCTACTACACGCTGAAGTCGGGCGACTACGTAGCTACGAAGAAGATGATCATTCTCGAATAATTCCTTCCCGGCTATTCTGCCGGATGGACGACGCGACGGGCTGTTTGGGTTTCCAGACAGCCCGTTTCTTTTTTTGATTTACTACTTTTGAAGGTCCCAAATCCGGATAGTTTATGAAGATCAGTGTATTTAACCTTTTTTCCATTGCCTTCGTTGCCCTTCTTAATGTCCCGGCCCACGCTCAGGGGGATTTGCTTTGGGCTTTACACACCCCCGCCTCGCGCTTTTTGCCCGGAGGAAATGATGCCGGGCAGGCCATTGCGCGGGATAGTGCCGGGAACTACATTGTTGCCGGCTATTTCAGCGGAAGGGCAGATTTTGACCCAGGGAAATCTAGCCTTTCTGTGGTTAGCACGGGTGGGACAGATGCTTTTGTGGCGAAATACGGTTCGGACGGCGCGTTGATCTGGGTTAAGACGTTTGGGGGGTTAGGCGCCGATCAGGTAACCGGCTTGGTGGTTGATACCTCAGGCGCTATCTATGCAGCAGGTTCCTTTTCTTTCTTGGTGGATTTTGATCCCGGACCTTCAACTGCTACGTTGGTCAGCGCGGGGCAGGAAGACGCTTTTTTATTAAAACTGGATGCCAACGGGAATTTTATCTGGGCCCGGAAAATTGGAGGCGCACTCGCCGATCGCGCCACCGCTATTGCTGTTGACGCTGTGGGGATGCTGTACCTCGGGGGCGTATTCGCAGGCAGGGTAGACATGGATCCGGGTCCTGCCCAGCAATTTTTGACCAGCGTGGGGAACAGCGCCGATATATTCTGGACGGCGTTAACCCCTGAAGGAATTTGGTCGGCTTCCCGGCAGTTTGGAGGACCTGGCGCCGAACAGTTGAATGCTTTAAAACCTTCCGGCGCCTTCGTCTATCTGGCCGGTTCGTTTTCAGACTCCCTGGATCTCGACCCTGGGCCTGGTGTGGCCCAAATTCTCTCTAAAGGGCAAATGGATGGGTTTATTGCCCGGTACAGCATCGCCGGTACATTCGACTGGGCGCGCCAAATTGGGGGCGCAGGTGACGATTTCGTTTCGGACGTAGCAGTAGGTTCTTCAACCGGGATAGCGGTAACTGGTTCCTTTACCGGAGAAGTGACGCTTGATTCTGCCGCACCGGGCGGCGGCCTTTCTGGCAGAGGCGGTACCGATCTTTTTATTGCCTTGTACAACGATCAGGGCGCCTTTTTGCGGAGCGCTACGCTTGGCGGAGAAGGGGAGGACAAAGGCTTGGGGATTACTGGAGACCCTGCAACCGGAGGCTTTTTCGCCTGCGGGTATTTTACAGGAGAAGCGCTGCTTTGGGCAGGATCATTGCAGGATACGGTAAAAAGCCATGGCGACCGGGATATGGCGCTTTTGGCACTCGATAAGGACCTTCAAGCGCTTTGGGCGCACCCTTTAGGCGGCGTCAGCCAGGATGCGGCAACTCGCCTGGTTTTAGATACCAAAGGAGCCCCGGCGTTCACCGGTTCCTTTAAATTCCTTGCTGATTTTGACCCGGGCCTGGGGGTCCGGAACCAGGGGGCCATCGCAGGATTTGGAGACGACGATGGCTTTCTGCTTAAACTGGATGCGAAAGGTTCCTTTGTCTGGGCAGCCCATTTCGGCGCCGCCAGAGCCCAGGAATCGGACCAGATCCGGGATATCGGATTGGATGCCAAAGAGCAGCTCTTTCTCCTCGGATCCTATCAGGGCAAAGTGGACGCAGATCCCTCCCCGTCTGTGTACTCCCTGGATGCTCAGGGCAATGAAGCCTATTTTTTGAGCAAACTGGACTCAGCGGGTACCTTTCAGTGGGCGCGGTCGATCGATGGGGCATCAGGCGTTCTGTCGGCCGTATTGACGACGGACCCCGCTGGTAACTCGGTCGTCGCCGGAGGCTTTTCAGGAGAAATCGAGGTCCAGAATGGAACAGGTTTTACTCCGCTTTCCGGGGAAGGGGGGAATCCGGGCGTTTTCTTTGCCTCCTTTAATCCCGAAGGAAGCCTAAACTGGCTTAAAGGGATTTCGGGGAATGGGCTGGCATCAGTAACCGATATCGAACTCGATAGCGCAGGGCAATTTACCCTGGTGGGGACATTAAACGGAACGCTGGATTTTGATCCAGGCCCGGAGGAGCGGGTTCTGAGCAGCGCCGGGGGCGGCAATGTTTTTGTAGCCCGGTACGATCGCTTTGGCAATCTCTTGTGGGCGAACCGGTTTGGCGGGTCTGCGCTGATTGCAAATGTTCAACTGGCGCTGGATCGAGGAGGGAATTCCTTTATCGGCGGTTCGTTCAGTGGCGCAATCGAAGCGGGAGAGGGGAATACGCTGACGATCCTGAACAGCAATTCCGGCTCCGTAGACGGCTTCTTTTGCCGGTTCGACAGCCAGGGGAATTTCTCCTGGATTCGCGCCATCGGAGGCCCTGGAGCCGACCAGCTGTTTGACCTGGCTGTTACTTCTTCCAATACGTTGTGTGTTACCGGCGCCGCATTTCCCGGCGCGGATGCCGACCCGGGACCTGGTCAGGCGATTTTGCCCAATGCAGGGTTTTTCGACGCCTTTCTGGCCGGGTATGATTCGGAAGGCAACTACCTGTTCTCCCAAAATTTTGGCGGTCCCGGAATAGAATATGGGCAAAATCTCGCCGCTTCTCCCGACGGAACCCTTTACCTGAGCGGCGTGTTCACCTCCGGCGCCGATGTTGACCCGGGACCGGGAACCTATGTTCTGAACAGCACGTTCGGCTCCTTGGATCTTTTTCTGCTTCAACTCGATGCACAGGGAAACCTCAAAGCCTTAGCCCAGGCAGGGGGGCTTGGCTCGGAATGGCCCAACGTTCTGGCTTTGGCTTCCAATCGCACCGTGTATCAGGGAGGATATTTTGACCAATCCTCGAAATTCGGAGAAAAAACCTTGCAGAGTATAAACTCCAGGGACGGCTTTTTGGCAAAATACCGGTTTCGGGCATTTCCCGCCACTATCGCCGGGACGGTAAAAAACCCGTTGGGAAAACCGCTCCCGGGGGTAAGGATCAGGTTAACCGGAGGAACTGCTTTGGAAACGGTGACCGACTCGGCCGGGGCATACCAGTTTAGCCGCCTGCCTTTGGGCCAGACGTATTCGGTGCAGCCCGTATCCGATTCAAGCGCCTTTTCCCTGGGGGTTACCACCCTGGATCAATTGGAGCTTGCCCTGCATCTGATGGGGATTCAAGTGTTTGGGCAGCCTGCTCAATATCTGGCTGCAGATATCAATGGCTCCCGGTCGCTTACCTCGATGGATCTTTGGCTGCTTCAAAAACAGATCCTGGGGCAAAAACCTCGAATACCCGGCGTGCCGGTATGGAGGTTTTGGGACGCGGGCTTTGCTTTCTCCTTTCCACAGCAGCCCTGGAAGGACAAATTGCCCGATTTCATCCGCCTGGAAAACCTCCAGGCAGACCAACGTGCGGATTTTATCGGAGTGAAGACCGGGGACGTTAATTTAAGCGCGGATAAATAAGGGTTTAGAAACCTTTTCCGCTCTTTTTGCCGGAATTCTTTTTTCCCATATCGCGAGAATGGCTATCTTTTCTTTTGTTTTATACAATCGAAAAAAATAGCCATGAATACCTCTTTTCGTTCGCATTTTCCTGCGCTCCAGCGCCAATATCATGACAAACCTTTGATTTTCATGGATGGGCCGGCGGGAGTGCAGGTGCCTCAGGAGGTCATCGACGCGATTTCCAGCTATTACCGTACTTCCAACGCAAATACCCACGGCGCTTTTCTTACCTCCCGGGAAACGGATGCCGTTATGGACACTGCCCGGCAGAAGATGGCTGACTTTCTCGGCGCCGAAGGCCCGGAAACGATTTCCTTCGGGCAGAATATGACTACCCTGAACTTTTCTCTTAGCCGCGCCATCGCCCGCGCGCTTCAGCCTGGAGATGAGGTGTTGATTACCCAGCTGGATCACGAGGGGAACAGGGGGCCGTGGCTTGCTTTGCGCGAGCGCGGGATCGTAGTCAGGGAGGTGGTCCTCAAACCGGAAGGCGTCCTCGACTACGAAGATTTTGCTTCCAAGATCAACGAGCGCACCCGCCTGGTGGCGATGGGGCTGGCCTCCAATATCCTCGGCACGGTCAACGATGTCCATTTAATACGCCGATTAACCTATGATGTGGGCGCCTGGCTGCTTATCGATGCCGTGCATGCGGCGCCGCATTTCAGCCTGGATGTGCAGGCGTTGGGGTGCGATTTTTTGCTGTGTTCCGCGTATAAGTTCTATGGTCCGCATGTGGGTATTTTGTACAGCAGGCCTGGTTTGCTCGATCGCCTGCACCCCGACCGGTTGCGCACCGCCTACCAGCATGCGCCGTACAGTATCGAGACGGGTACGCTCAACCATGCCGCTATCGCCGGCGTGAGCGCCGCTGTGGACTTTATCGGCGCCCTGGGGGCTGGTTCTTCCCAGAGGGAAGCCTTGGTTACCGCCATGCAGGCTATTCGGCAACACGAAGCGGAACTCGCCTCCCGGTTGTTTCACGGGCTGAAATCAATTTCTGGAATCCATATCTATGGCGTTTCCCCTGATGTGCCGATGCGGGCGCCTACCTTGGCGATTTCGGTTGCGCAAAAAAGTCCTCAGGAAGTTTGCGCCACCCTGGCTGCCCGGAATATTTTCGCGTGGGATGGGCATTTCTATGCAATCCGGGCTACCGAAGTGCTCGGTTTGCTGGAAAAAGGCGGCGTTACCCGCCTTGGGATTTCCGCTTACACCACCCTGGAAGAGGTAGATCAGGTGGTCGAAGCGTTCAAGGGACTGGTTTGATAAACGAAGACATTTTCCTTTTCACACTAAAACCTAAATCATGAACAAGCAGATAAAAAACGCCGTTTCCCTGGCTTTACTGCTCCTTTGGCTCTCCGGAATGAACGGCCAAACCATTGCCGGTGATTGGTACGGATTAATGGATGTGGTCCAGGCTAAGTTGCGCATCAACCTCCATGTGAAACAAACCGACAATGTATACTCTGCTACGCTTGACAGCCCTGATCAGGGCGCTATGGGTGTTCCTGTGGACCTTTCCCTTGATAAAGACAAGGTAAAATTCTCACTCGCCCAATACCAGGTAATGTACGAAGGAACCGTAAGCCCGGATAGGTCTGCCATTCAGGGGACTTTTATGCAGGGAGACCAAAAATTTGTCTTGAACTTCCAGCGCAAACCCCTTGAGGCGCCGGAAGGCTCGGTGGAATGGATCAAAGAACGCCTGACCAAGCAGGAAGTCTATATCACCATGCGGGATGGAGTCCGGCTGTTCACCTCGATCTATACCCCGAAGGACACCACCCGCTCTTATCCCATCCTTATGACCCGCACCCCTTATAATATTGAAGGCGGCGGACCCAACGGAACGAACTACCACTTGTTTTCCCGGGTAAACCTTATTAAGGAAGGCTATATCTTCGTTTTCCAGGATGTGCGGGGCAAGTACATGAGCGAGGGGACGTACATGGACGTACGGCCCCACAACCCAAACAAAACGAGTAATAAGGACATCGACGAAAGCAGCGATACGTACGACTCGATCGATTGGCTGATCAAGAATGCGAAACACAACAATGGACGGGTCGGGATCTTTGGGGTTTCCTACCCGGGGTTTTATTCGACGACCGCTATTATAGATGCCCACCCTGCGCTCAAAGCGGCCTCTCCACAGGCCCCGGTGACCGATTGGTTTGTTGGAGACGACTTTCACCACAACGGGGCGTTCTTCCTGATGGATGCATTTTCCTTCTACTCGAGTTTTGGAAAGCCTCGCCCCGAGCCAACCCGTCAGGGCAAACCAGGGTTTAACTTTCCCGTTCAGGATAACTATCGCTTCTACCTGGATATCGGCCCGGTCAAAAACGTCAAGGAAAAGTATTTTGGCGATACCATCCAGTTTTGGGGCGATCTGATGAGCCATCCGAACTACGATGCGTTCTGGAAAGCCCGCAACCCGAGACCCCACCTGAAAAACGTCAAGCCCGCCGTGCTGACGGTAGGCGGGTTCTTCGATGCAGAAGACAGTTTCGGCCCCTTCGGCGTATACCGGGCCATTGAGACCCAAAACCCGCCAAGCACTCAAAATCGCCTCCTGATGGGCCCCTGGTCTCATGGGCAATGGTCGGGTGGAGTAGCCAACAACATGGGCAATATGCATTGGGGGTTCAATACCGCCGAAAAGTACAAGGAACTGGAAGGGAAGTTTTTCCGCTACTACCTCAAAGACGAAGGGCCTATGGATATTGCCGAGGCTACTATTTTCATCTCCGGGGAAAACAAGTGGCATGATTTTGCCGTTTGGCCGCCTCAAAATACAGAGACAAAGAGCTTGTATTTTCAGCCTGCCGGCGGGTTGTCTTTCTCTAAACCCACCAGTACAGCCGGTTACCGGGAATACGTTTCCGACCCAGCCAACCCTGTACCCTATACCGAAGACGTTCACCTGGGCCGCACCACGGCCTATATGACCGACGACCAACGCTTCGCCGACCGCAGGCCCGATGTAGCGGTATATCAAACGGCCATTTTGGAAGAAGACGTTACCCTGACGGGCCCGCTCACCGCCGACCTTTGGGTGAGCACCACCGGCACGGATGCCGATTATGTGGTGAAACTGATCGATGTATTCCCGGATTCGGCGAAGACCCCTCCCGGGAAAAATATCAACGTGCCATTAAGCGGGTACCAGATGCTGGTACGCGGCGAGGTCATGCGGGGCCGTTTCCGAAACAGCTACGAAAAACCCGAAGCGTTCGTGCCGGGGAAACCCACTCAGGTGAAATTCGTCATCCCCGATGTAGCCCATACGTTCAAAAAAGGCCACCGGATTATGGTCCAGGTTCAAAACTCCTGGTTCCCGCTTGTTGACCGCAACCCGCAGAAGTTTGTGAATATTTATGAGTGTTCCGAGTCGGACTTTCAGAAAGCTACCCAGCGCATTTTCCACAATAGCCAATATCCTTCTTCCGTGCAAGTCACGGTGCTGAAAAAGTAGCCGTTGCCGCCAGAACCCGAGTGAGTAAAATCTCGGGTTCTGGTGACAAAACATAAGGCCCTGCTAACGGTAAATCGCGTAATTTTTCATTGGAATCCGGCAGACTATTTAAAGTCTACGAGTTCGATATCGAAGATAAGGACCGCGTTGGCGGGGATTCCCTGAGGAGGGTAGCTGCCGTAGCCAAGCTGGGAGGGAATGAAAAACGTCCCTTTGCCGCCTTTTTGAAGCAGCGGGATGGCGATTTGCCAGCCCTGGATCAGGTTGTTAAGGGGAAACTGAATGGGGCTTCCGGTGGTTTGGTCAAAAACCGAATTGTCGAGATAATACCCCTTGTAGTTGACCGTCACGGTGGAGGTTAGCGCAGGACTTCCCCCGCTGCCCGGGGTGGAAATGATGTAATAAATGCCGGAAGAATGACGCGTGGCAGTAAGGTTATTGTCGGCAAGGTATTGCTCGATCTTTTCCTCGTCGATTTCTGCCTGGTCTTCCAGTTTGCAGGAAGTAAGAGCCAGTAAGGGCAAGAACAAAAGGGCCAAACGGATTAAATAGCGCATGTGATTTTTGTGCGAAAAAAAGGAAACTATCCAAGATTTCAAAAAGGATTTCCCGGAAAGGATGTCTCACAGGTTGCAGAAGGGGTCTTCCGAAGATTTTGGTTTTTTTGAAGAAAAAATATTTTAAAATTAAATTTTGTCATTATAATTTATTTGGTAAAATATTTAAATTTAATACAGTTTTAATTGATTTAATTCTGACTTTTCTTTAATTCTTGAAAAGAATAGAGCCTTAACTTAAAACACGGAAAACCATGAGAAAAATCCTGCTGCTGCTTGCCTTGGGTGTTTTCATCAGCGCCTGTACGGGAAAAACAGACAAAACGAACCAGAACATGGTCGAAGAGGAGCCTCTTGCCCCCGGGAAAGGTTATTCGGAGATCAAGCACGTGCCGCTGAACGACCCGCTGAACGCCTTTATGGTGTCCCGGGGTAAGACCCTTTATGAAATGAAATGCGCATCCTGCCATGTGCTCGACGATCCCAAAGTTATCGGGCCCGGCTGGAAAGGGGTGACGGAAAGGCGTTCCCCGGAGTGGATCATGAACATGATCACCAATGTAAACATCATGCTGGCTACCGATTCCACTGCCCAGGAATTGTTGAAAGACTGCCTGGTCCGCATGCCTGCTGAAAATATTTCCGTTGGCGACGCCCGGGATATCCTGGAGTTCATGTTCGCCAACGACGGCAAACCGGTAGGGAAATAGACGTTAGATATTAGACGTTAGACGTTAGACGTTAGACATTAGAAACTAACGTCTAACGTCCAACGTCTAACGTCTAACCTCTAACCTCTAGCGTCCAATGTCCAACGTCTAACGTCTAACGTCTAACCTCTAACCTCTAGCGTCCAATGTCCAACGTCTAACGTCTAACCTCTAGCGTCCAATGTCCAACGTCTAACGTCTAACGTCTAATAAGGTATGCTTTTATTCCTTCAAAAATCTGCTCCGCCATTCGTTGGCGGAAAGGGGGTGAAGCGAGTCGCTCTTCGTCTTCCGCATGGCTTAAAAAGGCCATTTCCACCAAAATAGCTGGCCGGGAGCTGATCCGGGTGACATGGTAGTTGAACGATCCCACCACGCCAAACTCGGCCAATCCCAATTTCAGAAGTTCACGGTACATCGTGCGCGCAAAATCCTCCCAGAGGGGGTTATGGTAATACGTACTTGTCCCGCTGACGCGCAGGAAGCCTCCTCCTCCTGAATTAGCGTGTATGCTTACATGCAGATCCGCACCCGAACGCTCTACCATAGCCCGTTTCTGCTCCAGGGTCATGTAGGTGTCGGTGGGGCGCACCTGCAGGATTTCCATGCCTGCCTCCCGGCATATCTTTTCCAGCCGCAGCGCCACATCGAGGTTAATGTCTTTTTCCAGTAGCCCCGAAAGACCTTCGGCGCCGGTGTTGCTGCCTCCATGGCCCGCTTCGATCGATACCTTGATTCCCGCCAGGGTAGGCTTCCCGTTAACGGTTTGCAATGCGGGCGGATATTTCACCAAAAGAACCAGGCTGGTCCCTTCGGGTTGTAGGGTATATCCCCAGATTGGGCTGCCGGTTAGATGTACGATCAGTTCGTAGGTTTCGGGGCTGGGTTGTTCCCAGCCCACCCGGTCGATCAGCCGGAGTCCGGCGCGGTGCGACATCCAGGTACTGCTGGTCTTGACCCCGTACAGCCGGATTTTGAGTTGGTGCTCCTCGGGAAGAACTTGCACCGAATAGGGGACAGGCTCCGGATAAGGGATACGAAGGACATCGCCGGACGCAGAAGGACTCACGGAAACAGACTGGAGGTAATATTGTGGTCTGGAGGTTCCGGGCGGAAGTACCTCGACGGCTTTATCGTCGATGAACCCCTCGGTGTACTGGTCCAGCTTGATACGGTAATAATTACCTGTTTTTCCGCTGGATTGCAGGACGATACCTTTTGGGTATTCTCCCAGCAGGGGGCCGCCCAACCGGATGGGCCCCATGTTATAGGCGATTAAGGCATTGTCCTGGATGATCCGGAGCATAGGATACGCGGTTTCCGGGTTGCTTTGGAACGTATGAGGAAAGGTATAGGTCTGCTTTTTTCCAGTGAGGCTGTCCTGCAAAACGAGCCGGGCAGAATACGCCTGCCCTGTTTTCAGCCGACTGAAAGGAAGGTCGGCTTGATACGAACTGCTACCGGAAAGGTCTTTGCGCTCCATCGGCAGGCGGATCTTGCCCGGAGACAATTCCAACCATCCGGTTTTGCCTTTGCTGCCGCCGAACGAAAACCGGATGCGGTCGGAGGCGAGTCCTTGCATTGGCAAATTGGGACTAATAGAAGCGGAGTCGATCCATAATTCGGTCTCAGGCTTGGGCGCGGAGGGCCGGTAGTGCGTCTGCCAGAAATACGCCGCCGATGCGCCATTAGGGTAGCTGGCGCTTACTTTGACGCGGTTCTGGCCCTGGGAAAATCCGATATCTTTAAAAAAGATCCCGGTTTGGTATTGCTTTTCAGCTTCTGCGCCGATAAAAACGCCTGAGGGATACCCTGCTTTGGCCAGGAAAGCAAAGGAAGAATTAGAGGTTTCAGTGGAAGGGAAACGCCTCAACTCAACCCAGGGTGTTGTTCGTTCTGCGTCGCCTTTCGCGGTTACCGAGTATTTGAATGGCAGTTTCCAGGAAGCAGTTGAAAGTGGGATGATCGTTTTTCCAGGCGTTTCGAGCCGTAGGGTTTCCGGAAGGCTGGGCAGCAGAAAATAGAGCCATCCCTCTGAATCGGTTGCCTGGACGGAGGTATGTCCTGTAGCCTGGAGGGAATACGAACCGGGATTATTAACCTGTAGCCCTACGGCCTGATTGGCCTGGATTCGTTTACTGCCAAGTGGAAACGCCTTAGGAAAAGTAGCCGGATCGGCCAAGTCTATGAAAAAGTCTAGCACCGGGTGAGGTTTCTGGCTACCCAGATCGTTTTTTACTTTTCCGGCAGAGATCCAAAGATAGGGCTTCACCAACAGCGCTTTGGCGCTTATCGCTTCCTGGATCTCAGCCGGAACATTCCAGAAGGAGAGCCCATCCAGATCGTGGTGTTCGACAACGGGGGAAAGGATGGAAAGGGTTTTGACGTTATCCTCCGGGCTGCCGGGATGGAAGAGCAGATGCGCTTCGAGCCCTTTCTCATGGGCGGTTTTTACAAAAGCTTCCAGCAGGGCGGGTTGGGTCGTTTCCATATTGGCGAGGCCCACCACGAGCAAAAACGCCGCTGAATGGCCTTCTTTTTTCCCTTTTTCCAAAGCGGCCCCCAAATCAGATATTTCGGAGGAGATCAAAAACCCGGTTCGGGACCTTTCGGCTGCAGGCGGCTCTTTCCGGGCGCCGGAAGGGGTCGTGCAGGCAAATGCCCAGAGTGCAGCCAAGAAAAGAAAGGGCAGGCGGAAAAAAGGCAGACTGGTAAGGCGGCAGGAAGCGCAAGCGAGCGGTTTCATATGGGTAGGTTGGGAAGTTGCGAGGTTACGGGGTTACGAGGTTGCGAGGTTGCGAGGTTGCGAGGTTACGAGGTTGCGAAGTTGCGGGGTTGCGAAGTTACGGGGTTGCGAAGTTACGGGGTTACGAAGTTACGGGGTTACGAAGTTACGGGGTTGCGAGAGGCTGTTCAAAAATTGTACTCTGATTTTCTTGGTTTCCGGTCTATAGTTGAAAGCGGGTTCCGATTACGTCCGGAACGCCTGGTCTGAGGCGGCGCCTTTCGAACCAGGATAATTTTGAACAGTCTCGATTACGAGGATGCAACCTCGTAACCTCGTAACTTCGCAACCTCGTAACTTCGCAACCTCGCAACCTCGCAACTTTATCAATACCCCGGATTCTGGGTCAAATTCCCCCCGCTGAGGGCGATTTCTGTCTGTGGGATAGGGAAGAGTTCGTGTTTGCCGACGACGAAATTTTTGCCAAGGGCTTTCATCGTGGAAGCCGCCCGGCCGGTGCGCAGGAGGTCGAACCAGCGCTGCTGTTCCATTGCGAGTTCGGAACGGCGCTCGCGCCAGATGGCTTCGCGCAGTTGGTCCTTGTTTGTAATGGTGATGTCGGGGAGCACGTTGCGGGTTCCGCGGGCGCGTTTGCGCACCTGGTTGAGGTACGTCAGGGCATCCTGGGCCTTCCCGTTCTCATTGAGGGCCTCGGCAGCCATAAGCAATACGTCGGCATACCGGAGCATGCGGAGGTTGCTGGGGCCGTTATCCTGGAGGAGGGCATGGGAGGGAGTCCATGCCTTCTGGTTGTAGCGCTCGCCTTCCATTTCTTTATTGTCTTGCACCAGATCCGACCCGTCGGGCAGGGCTTCGCCGACCTCCAGGATGGTGGCATCCCGGCGGGGGTCCCCGCGCTCGTAAGATTTGACGAGGTCGTCGGATGGGAGATTAAAGCCCCAGCCGAGGTTGGGCGTACCCCTTACCCCCTGGACCATGTTCCAGGCCGTGGCGCCCCCGTAGGAGTCTTCCAACGCGGTTGCCTGCACTTCCCATACCGACTCGCTGGAGTTTTCGCCCTCCGGGAGGAAGATTTTGGTATAGTCCGCCAGTAAAGCATATTCCTTGGAGTTGATCACTTCCAGCGCATACTTTTCCGCGTTGGGATAGTCTTTGGTCGTCAGGTACACTTTTGCCAAAAGTCCGCGCGCGGCGCCTTTGGTTATCCGGCCCAGGTCGGCAGGAGCATAATTGGATTTCTCTGGAAGCGAAGAAAGCGCATCCGTGAGATCTTTAATGATCTGGGCGTATACCTGGGCTACCGGGGCCCGCGACTGGGTGTAGAATTCGTCCTGGGTAAGGGGGACGAGAATCAGGGGCACATCCCCAAACCAGCGTACTAAGTTAAAGTAAAAGTTAGCCCGCAGGAATTTGGACTCTCCGATAAGCCTTTGGCGTAGCGTTTCGTCCATCTGAGGAACCTTAGGAATGCCTTCAATGGCGATGTTCGCTCGGAAGATGCCTTGATAATGCCCCTGCCAAGTCAGCCGGATCTCTTCCGGGAAGCGGGAATCGAAGGTGAATTCGTCGAAGGTGGTCAGCTTCTGCGCGTCTGCGGGAAAGCTCCCTTTGGTGGCGTCATCCGATACGATGTCCGTCATAGATAGCCAGGGGAAAGAGGCCATATTCCAGGAACGCAATTGGTTGTATACCGCGTTGGTAGCCCAAACAGCGTGATCTGAAGTGGCAAAATAATTGCTTGCGTTAATCACCCCCTGGGGTTTAACCTCCAGAAAATCAGAATTTTCACATGCAGGGGCGGTCAACAGCGCCAACCCGATTACGCCTGCCCGAAAAAGGAATTTCTTTATGTTCATATTGCGATTTTTTTGATTGTGCGAATTACGGTGTACGGTGTACGGTGGACGGTTTACGGTGTACGGTGGACGGTGTACGGTGGACGGGTTCAAGGTTCAACGTTCAACGTTCAACGCCCTAACGCCTAAAACCCCACATTCAAGCCAAACAAGAATGTTTTCGACACAGGGTAAATTCCGCCGTCGATTCCTACGCGGGTGACGGCGCCGCTGCCGATTTCCGGGGTATATCCGGAGTATTGGGTCCAGGTGGCCAGGTTGTTGGCGCTAACGTAGACCCTTAAGTTACTCAGAAACCACTTTTCGGTCAAGGATTTGGGGAGGGTATAACCCAAAACGACGCTGCGCAGACGAAGGAAGGCGCCATCTTCGATAAAGTTTTCCGAAACGGAGAAGTTGGGGTATCCGCCGTTCATAATGCGCGGTTCGGTGTTGGAGGTACCTTCGCCTGTCCAGCGGTCGAGGAAGGAGGCTTCGTAGTTGGGTAGACCAAATCCCCGGGCCATTTTTTTGGAGTTCAGGATCTTGTTGCCGCTGACGCCATTAAAATCGACGGATAGATCCAGCCCACTGTATTCCAGGCTGAAGTTGAAGCCGTAGATGAAATTTGGAATGGGGCTTCCGAGGAAGGTACGGTCCCGGCTGTTGATAATGCCGTCGCCGTTCACGTCTTCAAAGCGCAAATCTCCAGGTTTAACGGCTTGCTGGCTGGGGTATTGGGCGACTTCTTCCGCATTTTGATACACACCGGCCACTTTGTACCCATAGAAAGAGCCAATAGGTCTGCCAATGGTCGTCAAGGTGGCGAATTCTCCGGTAATGGCTACATCGGGAATCGTATCCTGGCCGGTACCAAGGGCAAGGACTTCGTTTTTCACGGTAGAGCCGAGCAGGCCGATACGGTAGTTGAATTTGCCGGCTTTGCTGGTGTAGTTTACGGTGAAATCGATCCCGGAATTGACCACATCAGCGGCGTTGACGTATGGATCGCCCGAGGAGCCCACGTAGTCGGGAATAGGCACAGGGACCAGAATTTTTTCGCTTTTCCGGTTGTAGTAATCTGCTTCTACGGTCAGGCGGTTGTCGAGCAACCCCAGTTCAAACCCCACGTTGGAGCTGGTCGTTTCCTCCCATTGGAGCAGCGGGTTGGCCAGGCTGATTATGGATGCCCCGAACGTCAGTTTTTCATCCGGTCCGAAAACGGCGCTCAGGTTGTTGGTGACGGTAGGCACCGCGGCGTCGGATGGGAATTTGTCATTGCCCAGGCGGCCCCAGCTGGCGCGGATCTTGAGGTTATCGATGATTGACTGGGATTTCATGAACTGTTCTTCCGTTACCCTCCAGGCTAAAGCGAAGGAAGGAAAACTACCGACCCGCCGTTCGGAGCCGAATTTGGAGGAGCCGTCCCGGCGGAAGGTTCCGGTAAAGAGGTAGCGGTCTTTGAGGGAGTAGTTAAGCCGGAAGAGGATGGACTCATACCGTTCGGGGGTAAACCCGTAACTGTAGTTGGTTGCGGTTTCGCTATCCCCGGAATTGAGGTAGTAGAAATCCTCGGTGTCCCCGATCAGGTCGAGGCGGGAACCTCCGACGGCGTCGCCTCCGCTGGATTGACGGGAAAAGCCCGCGAGCAGGTTGATGCGGTGGATGCCAAAGTCTTTGGAATAACTGGCAGTGTTTTCCCATTGCCAGTTAAAGTATCGGGAAGACCCTACGAAGACCCGGCTGTTGGGATTCCGTTGCCGGTTATCCACTTCGAATTTCGGCTCAAAGCTTTTGGAACGGTTGTACACCAGGTTGAAACCCATACTGGACCGCAGGGTGAGGTTCTTGACCGGATAAATTTCGGTAAACAGGTTGCCGTTAAACTGTTGCCCATACCCACGGTTGTAGCTGTTATACTTTAACTGGGCGGCAGGGTTGCTGACGTTGGACGTAAAGGAAGTGCTCCCGAAATTTCCCAGGCTGTCGACCGGCTGGATGCGGGGGTCGGCTGCGTAGGCATTGAAAACGATCCCTCCGGGCTCTCCGTTGTTGTTGGAGGAGATGAAAGCCAGGTTGTGGCCGAATTTCAAGCCTTTGATCAAATTGTATTCATTGTTTACCCTCAGGGAATACCGGTTGAAGTAGGAAGACTCGATAATCCCATCCTGGAGGAAAATATCCCCGCTGATGCTGTAGGTCATCGCTTCCGATCCGCCACTGACATTCAGGTTGATGTTCTGGATGGGGGCGTCGCGGAAAATAACGTCTTGCCAATCCGTTCCTTCGCCGAAAAGTTCCGGATTGGGGTAGGGAGGCGTGATCCCAACGTTTTGGCTAAACTCGTTCACTAGTTGGGCGTATTGGGTTCCATTGGCAAGGCCGATTTTTTTATCGATCTGCTGCATTCCGGAATACGCATTGAGGCTAAACCTGGCTCTTTGGCCACGGGAACCTTTTTTTGTTGTGATCAGAATAACTCCGTTGGCGCCCCGGGTTCCGTAGATGGCGGCGGAAGAAGCATCTTTGAGGACTTCCATCCGTTCGATATCGCTGGGATTAAGGAAGTCGATGTTGTCCAGAATAAGTCCGTCGACTACGTAAATAGGACTGGCGTTGTTCAGGGTGCCGGTACCGCGCACCCGGATTACCGGCGCTTCTCCCGGCCGGCCGCTACCCGCCGTCACCTGGACGCCGGCGATCTTGCCCTGAAGGGCCTGGGTAACGTTGGCGGAGGCTACTTTTTGCAGGTCCTCCGATTTTACACTGGCCACCGAGCCGGTGAGGTCGCTTTTTCGCTGGGTTCCGTACCCGACGACGACCACTTCGTTGAGCAATTGGGATTCTTCCCTGAGGATGACGGTAAGTTGGGTCTGCCCTTTTAGCAGGATTTCCTGGTTGGAATATCCCGTATAGCTAAATACCAGCGTGGCATTGGGATCGTCTACCATCAATTCAAAGTTCCCGTCGAAGTCAGTGACGGTCCCTTCGGTAGAGTTTTTTATCATGATGTTGACCCCGATCAGCGCTTCCTGGTTTTCATCGATCACCTTGCCGGTCACTTTAACCTGGGCGGCCAAACTGAGGCTTGCGGTGCATAAAAGCAGGCTGAACGCCGCATTAAGTAGATTCAGGTAACTGCTTTTTGGTTTCATAAAGGAGTGTTTTTAAGGTAAGGCAATAATCAAAGGCGTTTATCGCAGTTCAACGGCAGTGGTTAACGCGGCGTTGGAATCGCCGCCTACATACAGATCAAACATGCCCGGTTCGGCTGTCCAGATCATATCCCGGTTGTAAAATTTGAGGTCGTCAGCAGTCAGGGTGAAGGCGACGGTTTTGGATTCTCCGTTTTTCAAAAAGATCTTTTGGAAACCCTTCAGTTCCCGTACGGGCCGGGTAACGCTTCCCACCCGGTCTCTGACGTAAAGTTGGACGACTTCTTCCCCGTCGTATGGGCCCAGGTTGCGTACGGTACAAGTGATTTTGAGGGGAGAGGAATCGGCGCCGAACACGGACCGGTCGGTTTTCAGGTTGCCGTATTCAAACCTGGAATAACTCAATCCAAACCCAAAAGGAAACTGCGGGGTATTCGGGACGTCGAGGTACTTGCTGGTATACTTATCCAGTGGATCCATGGGCCTGCCGGTGTTCTTGGCGTTGTAGAAAATGGGGATCTGTCCGGCATTTCTAGGGAAGGTGACGGTTAGCTTTCCGGAAGGGTTATAATCCCCGAACAGTACATCGGCAATAGCATGGCCGGCCTGCGTTCCGAGGAACCAGGTCTCCAGAATGGCCGGCGCGTTTTCGGCGATCCAGGGGATAGCCAGCGGCCTTCCGTTCATCAGCACGACGACGACCGGTTTGCCGGTAGCGACTAGCGCTTTAACCAATTCTTCCTGTACGCCCGGAAGGGTAATGTCGGAGCGGCTGGCAGCTTCCCCGCTCATGTCGGCGCTTTCGCCCACCGCAACGACGATGGCTTCGGCCGTTTTCGCCAGAGCCAGGGCGTTTTTAAACCCGGTTTTATCCTGCCCGGTGATGGCGCAACCTTCTGTGTGGAGTATTTTTACTGTTGTGCCGAGTTTGGTTTTTATCCCATCCAGCAGGCTGACGGATTGTTTGTAATCCCCCGCGCCCGACCAGGAGCCGATCAAATCCTTTTGGTTGGCCGCCAGAGGACCAACCACAGCGAGGGTGCGGATTTTCTTCGAAAGCGGCAGCGTATTTTTCTCATTGCGCAAAAGAACGATGGATTTTCTGGCAATATCGCGGGCAGCTTCCAAATGTTCAGGGGCGAATACCCGTGCTTTTTCTCTTTCGGTATTGCTGTACCGGTAAGGATCGTCAAAAAGGCCCAACTCAAACTTGATCCGCAGGATGCGGCGCACGGATTCGTTGACGCGGGCTACGGAAATGCGCCCCTCGCGAACGAGTTCCAGGAGGTAGTTGTAGTAGGTAGCGCCTTGCATGTCCATATCTACGCCGGCATCAAGGGAGAGCTCTGCGGCGTCTTTTTCGTTGGCCACGATGCCATGGTCTACCATTTCGTTGATCGACGTGTAGTCGGTCACTACAAACCCGTCGAAGCCCCACTCGTCGCGGAGCACGTCGGTGAGCAGGAAGCGGCTTCCGGAGGCAGGCACGCCAAACAGTTCGTTAAAAGAGGTCATGAATGTCCGCACACCCGCTTTCTTTGCTGCCATAAAGGGGGGCAGATAGGTCTCCCGTAGCACGCGTTCGGAAATATCCACAAAGTGGTAATCCCTGCCTGCCTGGGCGGCGCCGTAAGCGGCATAGTGCTTGGCGCAGGCTATGAGCGTATTGTCTTTGCTCAGATCGTCCCCCTGAAATCCTTTAACCCTGGCTTCTGCGATCCGGGCGCCGAGGTAGGTATCTTCTCCTGCTCCTTCGCAGATACGTCCCCAACGGGGATCGCGGGCGATATCTACCATAGGAGCAAAGGTCCAGTGCAAGCCGGCGGCGGCGGCTTCAATGGCAGCAATCCGGGCTGCCTTTTCCATGGCGTCCAAATCCCAACTTGCGGATTCGCCCAGGGGAACAGGGAAAATGGTCTTATAGCCGTGGATAACATCGTATCCAAAAAGCAAGGGGATGCCCAGCCGGGTTTCTTCCACGGCAATGCGTTGCAGTTCCCGGTTATACGCGGCGGTATGGGCATTGAAAATGGCCCCAACCTTCCCTGCCTTTATGTCCTCGCGGTAGCCTTCCCGAAGGGTTGGCCCGGTAACCGCCCAATCGCTGGTGAAAAGGGTCATCTGACCAATTTTTTCCTCCAGGGTCAAGAGCTTCATGACGGAATCCACCCGTTCTTCGATGGATTTGACAGGGACCTGTTTTTGGAATGTATTTTCCAGTTTGAAGGCATGGATGAGAAAAACTACGGAAGCGAGCCCGATAAATTGGAGATATTTCATGCTGTTTTGGGTTTTGCGGTCAAAAGAATCAATTCGTCTGGCCGAGCCAGCCCCCGGTAAACCCGGCTTTTTTTAAACCGGCCACGATGTAGGGGTTTTTCTTTATTAAATTCCACACCAGTTCCGTTTGGTGATTTTCGATCTGGATGATGATTGGCCCTTGGTCAATACCGATATAATCCGGATCAAACCAGCCTTTTTCATTGTCCTTTCCCCAGACATACGTGGGGTTGAAGGCGTCTTTGAATCCGTATTCGTCTACCAGGTCCGTATAATAGGTCTCCCACATGGTTTTCAAGGCGGGAATACACACTTCCGGAGCAAACGGGATAGACCCACCGGCTGCGGTAGGAGCTATGGTCCCGTCGTCTACTTCGCGGATGGAACAGGCGCCGCGGGCTGAGTATTCCATAAACTGAATGTTATTACCGTTTATTATCCGGCTATCGTAGGCAGGCCCGTCGCAGGCCGTCAGGCCCCAAACGTTTGCTTCATACCCTTTAAACCCCTTTGGGTTGGCGATGCAATACGCCCGGTTGGCCAAGGTGGCCCGGCGGGAGTTTTCAAAATAGTCGATGCCTTTGGATTTCATATACGGATCCTGAATGCCTCTGAAATCCACGTACATATGGCTATACTGGTGGCCAAACAAGGGGTCGAAATTGACGTGCTCCTGGCCCCGGTAGGTTGCCCAGGGGTAGGTGTTGCACCATTCCTGCCAGCAATCGGCCGGAATCGGATGGGTAGGAGAGCCAATTGCCATGAGGAGCAACACCATCGCTTCGTTATACCCTTTCCACCGGGCGGGAATAAACCCTTTTTCCGGGTGCCAGCCCATTGAGAGGGTCTTGGCGCCGTTCAACGCCCAATCCCATTCCACCCGCCGGTACAGGAAATCCGCCGTTTCCCGGATGGCTTTTTCTTCCGGGGTGTTTTTGTCAAAATAGCTCATGGTACTGAGAATACCGGCCATGAGCAGTCCGGTATCAATAGTGGAGAGCTCCACCTCTTTAAACCGGAGGGCTTGGTCTAAAGTTAGAAAATGATAAAAGAACCCTTTATACCCTGCTATCCCCTGGCGATCCGGACCCTGGGGCAGCGCTTTCAGAACTTGTAGCGTGTTCAGGACGCGTTCCGCCGCCTGTTTGCGGGTGATATACCCGTTTTCTGCCCCGATCAAATAAGCGGTAAGCCCAAACCCCGTGGCTGCAATACTCGAAAATGTTCGGGAAGGGTAGCGGTCGAGCACCTGAAAATTGGACGAATCCGCCAGGTCCCAGAAATAGTAGAACGTGCGTTTCTTTAATTCCTCCAGGCTAAAAGGAACGGGTCTTTCGGTTTTATTTAGCGCGTTTTTCGGACCGCAGGAAACGCAAACCAGGAATACGATCAGCAGGCTGAGGGTGAACGGTTTCATGGGTTAAGGGGATTTTTTGAGGCGAAAGGCGTAGGGTGAAAGGCGAAAGGGAGTAGGGGGTAAAAGGCGTAAGGCATAGGGCGTAAGGCGAAAGGGAGTAGGTTCAAAGTTCAAAGTTCAAAGGTTCAAGGTTCAAGGTTCAAGGTTCAAGGTTCAAGGTTCAAAAAGGGCATTTGTCCCCATTGAACCTTGAACTCTTGAACTCTTGAACGTCCAACGTCCAACGTCTAACGTCTAACGTCTAACGTCCTATTGCTTGACGAACCTAGCGTTAGCCCGGAGCACGCCCTGGCGGTCGTAGCCGGCCAGAAGGTACATGCCGCGGTCGAGGCCGTTCAGCGGAATGGTAATGGCTGCCTGTCCGGTGGTTACGAACGTGCCGACGCGTTGACCAACGGCGTTGAACACCTCATACCGGAAGAGGTTGACGCTGTTGTCGACCGTAAGTTCGTCGGTGGCGGGGTTCGGGTAGATGGACAGCGGTTCCACCTGGAGGTCGCGGGTAGGCGTAGACGTACCGCAGGAAGCGTCGCCGATCGCGATGTCGTCAAAGTAGTAGCGCTTCTCCGTCGCCGGAATATTCTGAAAATCCATAACGATGGTTAAGGTCGTGTAAATGGTTCCATCCGGGATATTCCACGCAGGATTCAGGGCTGGATAGTTCCACGACAGGGTCTGCCATTCGCCGGGCGTAGTGTAATTGGCTATGGCGTCGCCGATGTTGGGACCGCCGTTCGGGCTTCTTTCCAATTTTAAGATGACTTCCGCTTCGTGGTCCATCCAGACCTTCATGGTCAACTTTTTGTTGGCGCCCATGTGTACCTGGGCGGGGAGCTGGTCGTTGAACATGCCCAGCCAGCGTTGTCCGCCGACTTCTTCAACGAATTCCCCCACCTTGTTGCTCGAGTTGAGCGCCGTTTTCTTGGGGTTATCCACGACTACATCAAAACGTTTGCCTTCCCGGGCGACGGCGGCAAAGTATTGCCAGGTACCCAGGTTATCGGCAGGCGTTTCGAAGGTGCTGATACAACCGGTATACGGCTCGCGGCGCCATTCGATGTCATCTACATAGTAGGTGTCGCCTTCAACAGATTGCTTGCCGGCGTTGAAGAAGAGCGCAAACTTGGTGTTTTTCTTTCCTGCAGCCGCTTTGAAGTCGATCTGGTATTCTACCCATTTGCCGACGTCGCCTGCCTTGACCTCGCCAAAAACTTCGACCTGAGTTCCTCCTTCGAGTTTAAAGAGGATGGGAACGGCTTTAGGCGCATGGATCTTGATTGCGAGCGTGTTGTAGCTGCTCAGGTCGAATTCCTTGCCCATATCCCAAACGATAGCCGACCATTCTTTGGCGCCGGCAGGGTCGACGTACTTGAGGACCTTGTCATTGGCAGAAGAGTTGATACCTTCCGGGAATGGGTTGCGCACCACTTCGAGGGTGGTTACATCGGTGGCGAGGAAGGCCTTTGCATTGCGCTGGCAGTCGAAATCGTCGATGACATACGGGCTTGGGGTAACCCCTTCGCAAGGATCAACAGTCGCTTTCGTCTGCATCAGGTTGTCGAAGTACCAGGTAGCGGTGGATTCGAGATCGGGATCAAAGACGATTTCCACGCGCTCGAAATCGGTGATGGTCTTCACGTTGTCGAAGTTGAAGGAAAGGTCCACCCATTTGCCGGTTTCGGCGATGGGGCGGTTGATCTCCTTGGCGCCATCCAGCACGCTGATCAGCTTCATCGTCAGGCTCTTGGCGCCTGCGGGGGCCCAAACCTGCAGGTTCATCTGCGGGAAATCGGCCAGGCTGAAGCTGAGCGGAAGCAGGGCTTTGAGGCCGCCCAGTTTGGAGGAGCCTTTTGTGTAGGAACCCACCTTGTCGGTAGTGTTGGCGCCGGATTTGTCCGGGTTGTTGATGCCGCCGTTGAATTTGCCAAATACGGCTTCAGCGCCCAGGGATTCCCAGGTTTGCTTTGGCGTAGGCTCGAAATCTTCCAGCGTAACGGAACCCGGAGCTTGCATTCGGATGTCGTCGATGTAGTAGATCGTGTCGGCGCCAGGCTGTTTTCCGGCGTTGAAGAAGAATACGAGTTTCTGGTACGCTTTGCCTGCTTCGCTGGTAAAGTCGGCAGTATATTCCACCCATTTTTTAATTTCGGTTACCTGGCGGTCGATTTCTTTATTTCCGCCGGTGCCTTCCATCTTAAACTTAAGCGTACCGGCTACCGGCGCCCATACTTTGATCTTGACGACAGGGCGGTCGGCAATAGCCAGGTTGGCGCCGTTGTTGTCGATCACGAGGGCGTGCCATTCGCCGGTGCGGTCGTTGTATTCGCCCACTTTATCGCTTTCATTTACCGACGACTTGTCGGGGTTGGCGACTACTCTTACGTCCCTGTAGCCGGGATCTCCATAAGTGGCGTTGCGCTGGCACTCGAAGTCGTCGAGGACGTTTATGTCCTTCTCAACGCCGGAGCAGGCGCCGGTGGGCTCCATGATCAGGTTGTCAAAGAGGTACGTGCCGCCGCTGGTGTCCACGCCCGGATCGAAGAAGAGGAGGATCTTCTTGAGATCTGCCACGTCTTTTACTTCACTGAAATTGAAGGTGTATTCGATCCATTGGTTCGTTACGGCGATATTCTTGGTTCTCTCAATGCTTTTGGTGTTGTTGGCGTTTTCCAGTTTCAGAATAAAAGCGGTAGGCCGTTCGGCTTTCACCATGATCCGGAACTGGTTGAAAGTCGTCAGGTTGAGCGGCTGGGCCAATTCGGCCAGGAAAAGGCTGTATCCTGCTCCCTGCTTTTTGGTATAGGAGCCAACTTGTCCTCCGGTATTGATCTTCAGCGTGTCGCCGCCTGCCGGGTTGTCGATCACAGCAAACGTACCGTCGATAGGGTTCCAGGGCAATTTGGCGCCGCCTTCGAAGTCTTCCAGGACGAGGAATTTGGGAGCGGGTTCAGAGCGTAAATCATCAAAATAGTAAATGTCGTTAGGTCCAGGGTTAACACCTGCATTGAAGAAAAGGACCAGCAGTTGATATTTTTTACCTACCTCCGAGGTGAAATCGGCGGTGATTTCTACCCATTTCATGGTGTCATTTACATCAACAAAGATTTCCTTCTGTCCTCCAGTGCCCTGAGCTTTAACTAACAATTTTCCTTTTTTCGGCGCCCAGACCTTCATTTTAAATACGCTCACCAGATTTAAAGGAATATCCCGGCCGTAGTCGATGACGAGGGCATGCCATTCGCCCAGGGTGTCCCGGTAACGGCCTACTTTATCGCTGGTGTTGATTCCCGTTTTGTCGGGGTTATCCACCACTTTGTAATCCAGGTAGCCAGGATCGCCGTAAGTGATATTGCGCTGACATTCAAAATCATCCATAAAGCCAGGGATGAGTGGAACACCTGAACAAGCCTCTACTACAAGGTTGTCAAAGAGAAATGTCCCTGTCGTTCCGTCTGTTCCAGCGTCAAAAAACAATATGAGCTTATTCAGAGTGGTAAGACTCTTGGCCCCTGCGAAGTTGAAATTGTATTCAATCCATTGGTTGGGTACGGCAATTCTGCGGGTTTCTTCAATAAACTTTCCGCCTCCTTCCAGTTTCAGAATAAAATTACAAGCTCTTGGGGCCTTCACCATGATCCGGAACCTGTTGTTCACAGACAGGTCTAAAGGCGTTGCAAGTTCGGTTAAAAACAAACTGTAAGCCCGGTCAGCCTGTTTGGTGTAGGCGCCGACTTTTCCTCCGGTGTTGATCCCAAGGGTATCGCCGCCTGCCGGGTTGTCGACTACGGCGAAAGATCCCTCAATTGCATTCCAGGTAAGTTTGGCTCCTCCCTCAAAATCTTCCAGGACGACCTGGCTGAAAGCCAGAGCCGGAAGCAGGAGAAAGAGCATAGCTAGGAGTGAAAAACGATACTTCATAGGTTCCGTTTTTGGTTTAGGAAATTATGGTTGAATAAATAAAGCCAAGCTGCTGTGCTGGTTCCCGGCCTGAAAGTTCAGGACATACGTCCCGGGCGCCAGTCTGGGCAATTCCAGCCGGAGGGCGTTCGGGCCGCCAACAAAACGGGTAAACGGAGTCAGCGTCCGCAGTAATTTTCCATTCAGATCGTACAAAGATACCTGCACCTGGGCAGGGCCGGGCAGGTTGAATTCCAACTGGGCAAACGAAGCAGCCGGGTTGGGACTAACCTTCAGGTTGAAATGGTCCGGGCTCTTCACCGGCTCGCTAACAGGCGTAACGGTGGTAAACCCGATCTTCGTGAGCGCAGTCTGGATCTCCGGATTTTTCATAAAATGCGTCCAGAGTAACCCGGTCCTGTAGTTTTCGATCATGCCGATGATCGGTCCCTGGTCGATGGCCAGGTATGAATCGGCAAACCAGTTTCTGGTCAGGTTAAACGCATCGTAAAAACCCATAGGGCCCAAGAGGCGGGCGCCTTGTTCGCGGTAAAAATATTTCAAAGCGTCAAGGGATTGCTGGGGCGTATAAGGCATGGAACTCAGGGCTGCGCTGGGCGTTATTGTTCCGTTATCGTCAGCTGAGGCCGGTGCATGTACTTTGTACCCGCCGGGGTCGTCGCTGGCGGTAAGGCCCCAGTTCGCTGCGCTGTAACCGGCGTATTTTCCTAAATTCAGCTTGCACCAGGTCCAGTTGACCAGGCTTTGGTTTCGGTTATGCTCGAAATAATTCGCGTAGGCGTCGGCTTTGCCGCGGGGGTCAAAGCCCAGGAAGGAATAATGGGTAAAAAACAGGGGCCCACCGAAGCCATTCCCAAGCGGGAGTTTAATGTCGAAATAAGAGTACCCATTTTTTATCCCGCCATTGGTGGCCCATCCGGAGTGCCACAAGCTTTCTGAAATACCATGGGTGGGGGATGCAATGCCCAGCAGGTAGGCGATCATGGTTTCGTTCCAACCCCGCAATTGGTGATTTATCTCAAAATTGTAGGTGGGTGACCAGTGCCAGTACAACACCTGCTGGTTTTGCCGGTACCAGTTCCAGTCGGCGGCTTCCCACAGCGCGGTAATCTGCGTTCTCAATGCCGCCTCCTCAGGCGTTGCCTGGTCAAAATACCCTCGGGCGGTTAAAAGCCCCTGAAACAGGAACGCGCTTTCCACGAGGTCCCCGCCGTTGTCTTTGGTGAAAAAGGGAATAACGGCGCCGGTGGTTCCGTCCATCCAATGGGGGAAAATACCTTTAAAGCGGTTGGCTTTGGCCAAGAAGTCTGCCATCTTTTGGATGCGCTCCCTGCCCTGGGCGCGGGTGATCCACCCCCTTTCGATGCCTACCAGAATCGCCATAATCCCGAAACCGCTCCCGCCAATGGTGACCAGGTTTCCGGAGGTATTCCTTTCCCGGCTCAACCCGGAAACGGGGTGGGCGAAATCCCAGAAATACCGGAAGGTGTAGGACTGGATAAAATCCAGGAAGTCGTCATCGCTCATCAGGCGCAAGTTGCCGGAAACCGTATCGGATGGGACGGATTCCTGGCTACTTCCGGAAGAAGCTTTCAGGTAATACGAAAAAGCCGTGGAGGTGAACGCCGGCTGGAAATCGAGAAAAATGGAATCGGCGCCATCGATATTCTTTAATGCCTGAAAGGTTTGCCCCCCGTCGGTGGAGCGATACACCGACCAATAGGGCGGGGTAGAAGCTGGGAGAGCCCATTTTAACTCCGCGTGCTGTTCGAAAAACGAAGCGCGCAGGTTCAGCGGAGGGAGCAATTCGCCGGAACTCGCGTTCCCTTTGTAGGTTTTCACCTCGTCAATAAGCAGGGTATGCTCTTCTCCGTCCGCAGGTCCTTGCCCGAAAATGACGGCTTTGGTTTGGGAAAACTGGATGCCGGTTTGAGCCGCATCCTTAAAAAAAACGCTGAGCGGGATCTTGATTTGGGTCCAAACCTGTGCGGGGAGATCCCCGGCGTAATCCGAAATCGGATATTTTTTTGACTTAGTTGCTCCGGGGGCGCCTTCCATGAAAATTAAGGGCCAATGGGTTTTCTGCAGGCCATTGGGGGCATAGGCCCAAAAGGAAAGGGTATCTGAGGTAGTAATGTTTTGGAAAGGAAAGCCGGGTGCGATCACCAAAGCGGACCAATCGCCGCCGGCGCGGGATGTCCAGCGGACACGCAGGCTGTTGTTTCCCTGAAACGCCGTTGTGGAGGTGGGGATCTTGTCGCCGTTGGTTTGTTCTAATGTGCTTGGGGAGGTTTTGAAAGCCAATCCGGAATCATAGTAACCCGGGTTGTTGCTGTCGCGAAAGAAAAAAACCTCCTGTCCTTCCAGGTGGAGCATACCGCCGGTGAAAGCCAAAACCAATCCTATGCAGATAGCCTTTTGCCTTATAGACCTCATCCTCATCCGTTTTTTCGCCTCATCGACAGCGTGATTTGGTTGGATAGGCCCATGGGATTATCTTCGAACAAGCCGGTTTATTTTTAAAATAACTTCTGTAATTTAGGAAAAATCACAGAATTATTTCCTGCTAAACTGGACTTACGACCTTACAATGTTAAGTTTTTGAAGTGGAAAATCGGCAATGAACGACCTCACCATGACTACGCCATAAGTTAAAATTGCCTGAATGAGGTGTTTGCGTGAGGAAAAGGTTAGGAATATTGCATCAGGAATGAGGTCAGGTTGTCGTCTCCTTCCAGATGGAGCTTTTGCCGGAGGCGGTACCGCTTGTTTTCCACTCCGCGCACCGAGATGTTTAGCAAGGGGGCAATTTCTTTGGAGGAGAGGTTCATTTTCAGGTATGCGGCCAGGCGCAGGTCGCCGGGGGTCAGGTCGGGGAAATCTTTTTGCAGCTTATGCAGAAAAATTTCATGGACCTGGTTGAAGTTTGCTTCAAAAACATGCCAGTCTTTTTCGTTGGTGAGGTGGCTGTCGATCAACCGGATTAGCCGGGAGTGGTATTTGTCGGGAAGGCGGTCGCCCAGATCGGTCTTGACTTTGGCGAGGGCTTCCTTGATCTGGAGCAGGGTTTCGTTTTTGCGGATAAGGTTAAATGTCGAGTTGGCCAGTTCCTGACTTTTGTTGAGCACATCGGCCTGGAGTTGCTCCGCCCTGGCTTTCAAGCGGTGTTCGTGCAGTTGCTTTTCCTTTTCGATCCATAATTTCCTTTGCTGGAGTTTAAGCCGGTGCTGGTGCATTCGGTACAGGATCCAGCCAATGGCAATAACAGAGCAAAAATAGCCTATAATTGCCCACCAGGTCTGGTACCATGGCGGCTTGACAAACAGGTGTAATGTAGCTACGTCCTGGCTCAGGTTGCTTTGTAAATAAATCGTGTGCTCACCGGGCGGAAGACCAGCGAATTCTTTTTCGGCTGCCGTGCTCCAGGGCGACCAGTCGTTTTGCCAGCCCGGAATGCGGTAACGGAAGCTCGGGGTTTGGGTAAATACCGGCTGGGCAAACCGGACCAAAACGCCGGTACTTCGGGCGGGTATCGGAAGGTAGGGATGGCGCCGGTTATTTTTTTCTCGTTGAAAATAAAAAGGAGTACCGTTGCGCAAAGGCTGGACCAGGCGGAATACCGGAGCATCTCCGGGTAATACGTTTATCGGCTTGCTTCGTTCGAGTAAGGCATAACCATTATCCAGGCAAAAGAGATACAGGCTGTCGTTGAGTTGCTCAATTTGTTCGTTATTCTTGACCAGACTAATGGGAAGCCATGCTTTGAGCCTTCCTCGTTGTAACCAGGCCACCCGCTGAGGGAAGATCAGAAACTCGTCTCCATTGGCTTTTTTGATCCTTTTGCCATGCGGCGGGCCGTTTTCGAATACATTTCCAAAGGAAAAGGGAACGCACTTTCCCGTGGAGTCTATCCACCGGTAATAGCGGTCTTTCGACCAAATCAGCAATAAATGCCGGTCCCGGAATAAATCCAGACTGAAATCGCTGTTAAGGCCGGAGGCGCTGTTGATGGTGTCTATTCGAAGCACTGATCCGCCATCCGGAGAAAGCTCCAGCCGGAAAGCGCCTTCGTACGGATTAATGGCCCATAGGCCGCCTTTGGAGTCGGGTTGAATGCGGCGGATAGGATTGTTGGACAACTCGGCGAGCTTTCCTGTATATGCCCATTGCCCATCCGGACCTTTGTCGAATATCGCAATCCCGGTATAGGTGGCCTGGAGTATCCGGTTCTTTTTTCCCGGCCAGGGTACGGCGTGCCAGCCTCCGGTGACGGGGCTTATGCCGATTGCCCGGAGGTTCTGAATGCGGAATGTTCCCTGATTGTGGCCGCATAGCAACTGATTTTCGCCTTCAAAAAGTTGCCAAACCTGCCCCTGAGTGCCAGGCACCAAAGAAAATCCTTTTGACGAATGGGGCTTCTCTGGGAATGGTTTATAGAACAAGCCCTGATTGGTACCGAGAAACAGATTTCCATCGAAAACAGCTGCGGCGTAAACCGTCCCAATTTGCCCCTGGGTGTCCTCGTAATAGTCGAGGGGATCGCTGAAAGCGATCATGTCAATCCCCTGGTCCAGCCCTCCCCACAGGTTTCCTTGCCGGTCTTCCATCAAAGAAAGCACCGTATTGTTTTGGAGTTGCTTGGAGCGGTTGAAATGGAGGTTGCCGGAAAGGGAATGGCCGATGATGAAAATGCCATTCAGGATCGTCCCAACCGCTATTCGCCCATCCCTCATGCGTAGCGCCTTGTTGACCTGGTAGCCGGCTAACACTGGATTGAGAGGGTGTTCCCACGGAACGAATGCGCGCCCATTATAGCGAAAAAAACCGGACTCCTGAGTGCCCACGAGCATTCCACCCTGATCCTCCAATATGACCTGAATGGTCTTCCCTGCAAAAGGTTCGCTCCCCGGTAACATATTCCAGGTTTCGCCTGCCGACCAGGAGAAGATGCCGGATCCAATGACCGGCGCCAGGACCTGGCCATGGATCACGTGTAGAAACATGATATTGCCGGGGATTGCAATACGCCTGACTTTCTGCTGAGCGTAAAGGTACGCCGCTCCAAACGATTGGAAAAAGATCCCATTTGGAGTTGGGAGAATATGCCAAATTTCTTGTTTGCTCAATTGATCCCCCGGCAGTAACTGCGAAAGAGAGGTATATTCGAGGGTACCCCAGGCGTTTCGTTCCCAATAACCAAATTCTTCGTATCCCCCGGTATAAATGCGGTTGGACACATAGGAAACAGACCGCACCGGTTGGTTTCGGGGCAATTCGTGGAGTCTCCAGGCAGACCCGTCGTATTCCAGCAGCCCGTCGGTATTTCCAAAGTAGAGGACGCCATCTTCGTCCTGAGCGATGGACCAGTTTTGGTTATGGGCATGGTAGGCGTTTTTGTCGTAATGGAAGATTCTTGGCGATTCGGAAGCCGAGAGCCTTGCCACGGTAATTCCTCCCATAACAGCCAAAACTGCCCAAAAACGCCCTGTCAAAATACTCTTCTGCATGCTGAAAATTAGGAAACCTCTGAAAGCTTGTATTCTTTTGTGGGGAAAATATACCAAAACTCTGTTGTCCTGCATCAAGTAATTTTTCCGATGGCCAACGTCTTGCAAAACTGGTGGACCAGACTACGGGTTGCATTTGCCCCAGATCCTGAATTAACCAATGCGCATGGGTTCAAGATGGTCTCTGAAACGGTTCGCATTTTTTCAGCCGTTTATGCCCAAAAAGATGGGGAGGATCTGGGATTGGATTGGTATTTGCCGGCAGGGAATCAGCCGGCGCCTGAATTTCTTGTGCTCTTTGTGCACGGTGGCGGATTTTCGGAAGGCCGGCGCGACGATCCCCGCTATGTACAGTTCGCCCGCAAGCTGGCTCAACGCGGGATAGGCGTAATTGCCTTGTCGTATCGCCTGTCCATGAAAGGCAAATCTTTCGGGTGCGACCAGCAGGCAGCCGTCAAAGCAGATACCTTCCGCAAAGCGGCGGAAGATATCTGGGATGCTACCAGTTATGCGCTTGATTATATGGAACGGTCCGGAATGGCTATCCCTAAAGTCCTTCTTTGCGGGAGCAGCGCCGGCGCAGAAGCGGTCTTACATGCCGCCTACTGGCCGGAACCGCTACTTCCGGCCGGGTTTCGATACGCGGGAGTCGTCGGAATGGCGCCCGCCATCATGGATCTGGATTGGATCACTCCGGACAATGCCCTCCCGTCCCTTTTATTTCACGGGGTAGACGACCCCCTGGTTCCGTATGGAAGCGCTTCCCATCACTACTGCGCTCCGGATCAACCCGGTTACCTGATGCTCCATGGCGCGGGAAGTATTGCCGCACGCTTACAGGCATTGGAAATCCCCTACCAACTTATCAAAGGACTCAACGGCGGACATGGCTGGGCAGACAAACCGCTGTTCGATTACCTCGATATTTTTTTCCGCTTCCTCCGCCTCTACCTGCGCGAGAACCGGTTCCTGCAGGAGGAATCGGAACGTTGGTGGCGCTAATGTTGTGAGGTTGCGGAGTTGCGGGTACTTTTCATCTCTATGCGGGGATAAAAGTTGTATATGTAAAAAAATATATGTAAAATTGCTGCTTATATAAAAATACGTATAGTAACCTTGGTTACTATGTTTCCTGTCCTATTCTTATTTTCAAAGCGGTGGCGTTCGTCCCCCGCAGAAGAAGAGCAATACCTGTGAGGCGAGCTATAAGGAAGCAATCATCTCCTTTTCCCATCAAAAAAGGGTTGTTTCCGTATGCCCAAAAACTTCGTGGAGGATTAATTTCTTTTACTTAACTGCAAACCGCTTGGGAACTGCGATCGGGAACAAACCATAAGGTCAACACCCGAATGCATATTCCAAAGCCAAACAGCACGGTTTTAAGCGCCGAAAGGGACTTAACAGTACCATCTGTTTCCCAAAAGCGCTTTGGTACAAACCGACCGAAAAGTCAGGAATACATATAAAAAACAACAGCTCGCACTATGAAACACACTGTTTACACGCTTTTGTTTGGTCTTATCCCCTTCCTCCTGATTGCTCAGGAGCCGGCTTGCGGTACCCAGGGAGGGGAGCTATTCGCGCAACAGCTTTTAAAGGATCTGGATTTGCTTCGGCAGCATGAAGCCCGGTTTGCCGGCGATCCAGGGGTTCGCACCACCACTTCTGCCTCTTTGCCCGTTCAGTTCCACGTCGTACGCACCTCTGGGGGCGGTTCCTCATTGACCCAGGGTACGCTGAATCAGGCTGTGGTTATTTTGAATAATTATTTTCAATATGCTGGAATTCAGTTTTTCCAGTGCGCTGCCCCAATTTATATCGACGACAGCAACCTGACCGACTTTTTTATTTCCCAGCAAAAACAATTGGTCGCCAGGAGTTTTGTGAAAAACGTGATCAATATTTACTGTGTTAACTCTATCGAAGGAGGCGGGGTTGGAGGATATACCTACCTTCCAGGAACCGGGCAGCCCGATTTGATCGTCATGGACGACGGTCTTTTGCTGAATGCTACCCTGACCCACGAAATGGGTCACTTTTTTGGTTTGCTGCACACGCACGGCGCCTCGAACTGCCCGGCTAAACTGCCCGGAACGGATGAGTTGGCCGATGGTTCCAACTGTTTGACGGCAGGGGATTATGTATGTGATACGCCTGCCGATCCGGGCTTGCTGGGCGCAGGATGCCAGGAATACCAGGTTAGCCCCAGTTGCGAATATATTGGCATTTCCCGGGACGCCAAGGGCGCAGCATTTCGCCCGGACGTGAATAACGTGATGTCTTATTCCCGGTCCTCTTGCCGAAACCGGCTAACTCCCGGTCAATACGCCCGCATTAATGCCATTTATCAGGAGTACCGGACCTACCTGGCGTGCTCCGATTCGGCCCCTGTTACCAAAAGGTTGTCTTTGAGCTCTCCCATTTTTATTTCCCCAAATCCTGTGAAAGCAGGCAAACCGTTTACGGTAAGCGCACAAGTTTCCAATACCGGTAACGCGCCTTTTACTGGAAAGGTCAAAGCCGTGGTTTTTAACCGTTTGAACGAGGAATTGTCAACCCTTGGCGTGGCATCCATTTCCGATACGCTTGCTCCGGGTCAGGTACTTTCCGGGTTGCTGGAATTTTCCAACCCCAGTCTGCTGCTTTCTGAGGAAACATACAAAGTGGGGTTCTATTTTCTTCCGGATAGCGCAACCTCCTACCAACTGGCAGGCAATGAGAAATATGCCTCTTATGTTTCATTTACCGTGGAAGGAACGCCGCTGGAGTGCGTCGCTCCAGACAGCGTATGGGTGGCAGATGCCGGTCTTGCGCACCTGATCTTTGAATGGACTGCTTCCCCCGTTCCGTCGGCGTATTATAAAGTGGCGTACAGGGAAAAAGGGAAAACAGACTGGACGGAAATTCCCAACTGGAGCGCCAACCGGATGGTGATCGTAAACCGGAAACCATGTACGGCTTACGAATTCCGCGTTTTGGCGATTTGCCCGGAGGGCCAGTCGGAGTGGTCGCCAATTCTAAGCGCTTCCACCAAAGGATGCCAGGAAGCTTATTGCCTTAGCTACGGGAATTCCCTGCGTTCGTTCATCCAGGAAGTGTCCCTTGGGGCCGTCCGCAATATTTCCGGCAACGATTATGGCTATAAAGACTTCACCTCGTTTAGGGCCGAGGCAGCGCCTGGGGGATTTCTGCCATTGAACCTCGTTCCTGGCAGGGCGTCCACCGAATCCGTCCGAATCGTCTATTGGAGGGTATGGGCAGATCTGAACCGGGATCTCGATTTTGACGACTCCGGGGAAATGATATTCCAGGGAGCTGATTACAATACCCAACCGGTTAATGCGGCATGGCAGGTACCGGATGTCGTTTCTTCAGGAGAGATCCGCATCCGGATCAGTATGGATACCAAGGCATATCCAACGCCTTGCGCGGTGAACGATTACCGGGATGTAGAAGATTACTCCCTTGTCGTTACCGGCCCGCTTACCCTGACACTCAACCCAACTGCTCTTGACCTTCCTTCTGAAAGCGGCGCGGCGCTGGTGGAATTGAATGCAGGCCAAAGCTGGGAGTCCTCTCCCGATCAGCCATGGCTCCAGATTTCCCGGCGCAGCGGCCCTGCGGGGAAATTTTTCCTGACGGTTTCCGCCACAGGAAATCCGGATGTTCAATCCCGCGTGGGAACCATCACCTTTAAAGCAGGTAGTATTGCGCGTACGCTGAAGGTGGCCCAGGCAGGAAAAAGGGCCGGCGCGGAAACGATTACCTTCCCGGCTTCCGGAGGAGAGCGCCGCCTCTTGCTGAACAGCGGAACCGGATGGAAGCTCCTGAGCAAACCTACCTGGATTACCCAGGTTATTCCAGGACAAGGTACCGCAAACGGGACCAATCCGGTTCCAGTGGATCTTTCATGCGCTCCAAACCCTCAGGAGAAAAGTCGTTCCGGCCTGGCCGTTTTTCAGTGGGACGATGGGCATATAGCGGAAATTGAAATACTTCAGGATCCCAACCAGGTTCCGGCAGGGTGGGGGAGCGTTTCTACCGGGACCACCCACATGATCCTCATTCCTCCGGATGTTAAAGCGGATTTCGGGGGCTTGCCATTGCTCCCCGGCGACTATATTGGCTTTTTCTACCTCAGCGGGGGCAAAGAACAATGCGCAGGGGTGGTCCGTTGGGAAGATAAATTCGCCATGGTTCCGGTATTCGGAGACGATCCAGCAAGCGCTGGAAAAGACGGATTTGCTACCGGAGAGACCTTCAAAACGCGCGTTTGGCAATTGGCTTCCCAACGGGAATGGAAGGCCAACACAAGATTTGCCCCATTGAATTCAGCTTCAATCCATACCCATACCGACAAATTTTTCCCCAATGGGATTAGCCAGATAGCCGAAATGGCAGCCGACACGGCGGCCCTTTTTTCGCTGACCCTGAAATCCGGCTTCGACCTGATCAGCTTGCCGGTAGTCCCTTCCAACCTGGATTTTCTTGCTCTGGTCGACCCGGTAAAAGCCGACCTGGAAGAAATCCAGGACGCTAAAGGCGCCAAGGTCGTTCCAGCTACTTCGCTCAATCAGATTGGAAATTTTGACGTGCGGAAAGGCTATTTGAGCAAAACGAAAAAAACAACCCAGCTTTGGGTAACCGGCAATCTGGTCAAGCCTTCTCAAACTCCTATCCCCGTGCCTCTGGGTTGGAGTATCATCCCGTTCTGGAGCCTTACTTCCCGGCCGTTGACGGAGGCGATTTCCAGTATTTCTCCTTCGGTTATCATGATCAAGGACCAGGAAGGGCGGGCGTATATCCCTGCATACGGAATCAACACCCTGGGCCAATTTCTCCCCGGAAAAGCATACTGGCTGCTGACTTCCAAAGCGGACACCCTGCGCTATCCGGACGCTTACATGGATGGGCAGGCGCCTGGGACCTTTGATTTTTCCGCTCTGCCCATGGAGCCGGCTGAATTTTTCCGGACCAGCCTGGAAGGCGAATTCGCAGGGCAGGCCACCATTGTATTGCTGGAAGAAGGGCTTAACCGACTCCTCGATCCCCAGGACGAAATCGGCGTGTATGATCCCAAGGGCAACCTGGCCGGATCAGGGATTTTCCAAGGCAACAACCTCGCTATTACGGTGGAGGGAATGGCGCCTGGGGAAGCTTACGTCTTCCGCATATGGAAAAGAAGTACCGGAAAGGCGGTGTTGGTAAAAGCGCGGTTTGCAGAAGACCAATCCGGCGCGTTTGCTTCGGGAGCGCTTGTTGTTGTGGAAGGGTTGGAGACCATTCCTGACGGCGGGCCCGAGGACTTGCGGGTTTATCCTAACCCGGCGGCAGGGGAAGTATGGGTGGCTTTACCAGCGTCCTGGACGCAACATACTCTTCTCCGATTGATGCGGATGGATGGGGCAGTGGTTCAGTCGTGGATTGCCGAAGGAGGGAACGGCCACCGGATTCGATTGGGAAGCGCCGTACCTGGAATATATATCCTTCAGGCTGTACATGGAGATGAAGCGATTCAAGCGAAACTGGTCGTCCGGTAGCGGCTATTCCGGGTCATCGCCTTCATCGGTTGGGCTGAGCAGTTCTTTGGGTAGCTTTTTGGATGCTTTGGCGCCAAGCTCCCTGATCCGCTCAGCCCGGCCGAGAAGGGTGTCGCCAAAGCGGGGCGAATCCTGAAGCTTGTTCATGGCATCTTTAAAGGCGCCCTGCGCCTGGTCCAGCCGGACGCCAATGCCTCTCAGGTCGTCCACAAAGGCGACAAACTTGTCGTAGAGCAAGCCGCTTTGACGGGCGATTTCCAGTACGTTGTTTTTCTGCTTTTCCTGTTTCCATATGAACGAAACCGTTCGCATGGTAGCCAGAAGGGTAGAGGTGGTTACCAGAACGATATTCCGTTCCAGGGCTTCTGTAAACAGCCGCTGGTCGGTTTGGATAGCCAGCGCGAAAGCGGGTTCAACCGGGACAAATAGCAGCAGGTAATCCGGCGGATGGAGGCGCTCCAATAGTTGGTAGTTTTTGCCGCTCAGATCGCGAATATGGCGGCGCAGGCTTTCGAGGTGTTCCCTTGCTGCCTTTTCCCTTTCCGCATCTTCTGAGGCGCTGCAATAGCGTTCATAAGCTGTCAGCGAGACTTTGGAGTCGATGATGAGGTGTTTGTCTTCTGGCAAATGGATGATAAAGTCGGGCCGTTTTTGTTTGCCCTCTTCGTCTGTAAAGGAAGACTGGGCTTCATAGTGCAGGCCTTTGGAAAGCCCCGCTTTTTGGAGGAGGATTTCCAGTTGGACCTCTCCCCAGTCGCCCTGGGTTTTCTGGCCGCCTTTCAGGGCATAGGCGAGGTTGTTGGCGTCCTGACTGAGTTGCTGGTTGAGTTCGCGTAACTGTTCGATTTCCTTTTTCAGGGAAACCCGGTCGCGGGTTTCTTCCACAAACCGTTTTTCAATGCCTTCCTCAAACGACTTGATATGTTCCCGCAGCGGGTGCAGGAGGGAATGCATCTGTTCCTGGTTCTGGTTTGCGAATTTCTGACTTTTTTCTTCCAGCAAGCGGTTTGCAACTCGTTCAAACTCCTGTTGAAACCGCTCCCTGACGTTTTCCAATTCTTTTTTCTGGTCGGACAGCTTTTCGTCGAGATGCCGGAGTTCCTGATCCCTGCCTGCAAGATCCCGGTTGGCGAGGCGGAGTTCCGCTTCGAGTTCCCGAATTTGGTCCTGGGCCTGGCTGGCTTGCTGAAGGATCGCTTCGTGCAGATCCCGGGAGACGTAGCGCCTGGCCAGTTCTTCCGGGGGCAAACCTTGGCCTTGCCACCGGAATTTGGCGACCAGCCAGGCGCTGACGCTCCCAATCGCCAGGCCCAACACCAGGAAAAAGAACGAAAACAGCAACGGATCTTTCATAAAAGCGCATTTCAGGTCTAAAACTAATTGTTTTTCGGTGAAAAACTTTTTGTTGGACTATTTTTTCTTTTTACCGTTTCCTTACGAAAGGAATTCAGCGAATCCAGCGGATCGTGGTAATTTTGCCGGCTATGCCTTGGGAACTGGAAGGGGATTTCCCATTTCAGTTCCCATAAAAAATAGTCGAACAATCAATCAAGCCAATGAAAATCAGAACATTAGTTGCGTTCATCGCCGGAGCGGCCACGATCGCCGTGTGCCAACCATTGGGCGCCCAAATCGACACCATTGACCTCCCGGAGGTCGTCATTTCCGACAACCGGATGGACATTCCCTTCGGTCTCCAATCGCGAAGCATCCAGGTGATCCGCAAGGAGGAGATCAGGCAGGCGCCGGCGAACAGCGTGGCGGAATTGCTCCAGTATGTGGCAGGCGTGGATGTGCGTCAGCGCGGGGTTAACGGGGCACAGACCGACATCGGTATTCGCGGAGGGACTTTCGACCAGACGTTGATTCTGCTCAACGGGGTGAAAATCAGCGATCTGCAAACAGGCCATCACAACATGAACCTTCCCGTAGACTGGGAAACGATCGAGCGGATTGAAGTGCTGAAGGGCCCTGCAGCCAGGATTTATGGCCAAAATGCCTTCGCCGGAGCGATCAATATCGTTACCAGGGCGCCGGAAACTGCTTTTGTCCGGGCTTCCGCCCTGGCCGGGGATTTCGGGCTGGGCAGGATCAGCGCGGGGTTATCGCTGCCGAGGGGGAAAGTGCGCCAGTACCTGTCCTATGCGCACGACTTCGCCGGGGGGTACCGGTATAACACCGACTACCGGATCCATACGGCGTCCTATATGAATACGGTGGAAGGAGAAAAAGGCGCCGTCAACCTGTTTGCCGGCTGGACGGGAAGGGATTTTGGCGCCAACGGCTTTTACGGCAGTCCTGCCTTTACCGAGCAATACGAAAAGCTGCACACTACCCTCGTCAGCCTGGATGCCCGCCGCACCGCAGGCCGGTTCGTTTTTCGCCCCCGTGCTTATTGGCGCTTCAACCAGGACGAATACCTTTTTACCCGGGCCAATCCCTCCGCTTTCCGGAATTTGCACCGCAGCCACAACCTGGGTGTGGAGTTGCACGGCCAGTATACCTCTTCCCTGGGGGTTACGGGGATCGGGTTTGATGCCGGCCGGCAACTGTTGTTCAGCAACCGGCTGGGCAACCGGGAGCGGACGGTTTGGAGTGTGTTCGCCGAGCAGCGGTTGGTCTTTGCCAATCAGCGCTTCGACCTCACCCCGGGTATCCTCTGGAATTCGTACAGCGATTTTGGGGCCCGGTTCCTGCCAGGGGTTGAGGGCGGGTGGCAGGTCTCGGCACAATGGCGGGTCTACGCAAACGCAGGCTATACCTACCGCGTGCCGACGTTTACCGATCTGTACTACGAAGACCCTGGAAACAAAGGCAACCCGGATTTGAAACCTGAATCGGCGCTGGCCTACGAAGCGGGAGTTAAATGGCTCGGCGCCGGCGCCAGCGCCTCCGCCGCGTACTTTCTTCGCCATAGCGACGACCTGATCGACTGGACCAAGCCGGCTGACACCGACCCCTGGAGGACGCGAAACCTGGGCGATATCCGGTTCCAGGGTATGGAATTAGCGCTGAATGCCCGGATCTCCCAAACGATACCGGCAGCTTTCTTTTCCTATACGTACATCGATGCCACCCAGGGTGCTGATCCAGCTTTTCGCTCCCGCTATGCGCTGGACCAACTCCGGCATCAGTGGATCGGGGGGATCGATATCCGGGTAGGCAGGTATTGGTCTGCTGCGATCAGGGGCCGTTTCCTGGACCGGGCCAATTTGGAGGACTATGCCGTGCTTGATACCCGGATCCGCTGGCAGTCCGACCGGTGGGGCTTCTTTGCCGAAACCACTAACCTGACTAACGCCCAGTACACCGAAACCAATCTGGTCCCTATGCCAGGGCGATGGTTTAGCGCCGGATTCAGCGTACAATGGGATAAAAAACCCTAAGGCTTATTTGCCCAGTTCTTCCGCACGGATGAACGCGGCTTGAAGGCCATCGCCGATGGCGCGATGGAGGCCGGTTTGCTCAAACACCTGGAGCGCGGCCTCCGTCGTCCCCCCCTTGGAAGCGACCTTTTGTATCCACTCCTGGCAGGAGAGGTTAGAAGCGAGGTATAATTCCACAGCGCCCAAAAACGTCTGGGTGACCAGGAGTTCCGATTCGGAGGCGGAAAAGCCCAGCTTCCGGGAAGATTCCATCATCGCGTCCATAAAGTAAAAAACATAGGCCGGACCGCTTCCGGAAACCGCTGTCGCTGCATCGATGAAGGATTCCTGACTCACATAAATCGTTTTCCCTGCAGTATTCAGCAGGTTTTGCACCATGACCAGTTCGATGCGCGTCACGTCCTCCGAGGAGGTGAACGCCGTCATCCCCTGACCTAATTGGGCAGGCAGGTTGGGCATTGCCCGGATGACTTTCCGTATCCCGAGCCCTTTAGCGATCGTTTCCATTTTTACCCCGGCCATGATCGATAAAAACACCTGTTGGGGGTCGGTCTTTGGCTTAAGCTGGGCAAACAACTCCGGGGCATCCTGCGGCTTAACGGCCAATATGACGAGATCCGCCTCCCGCAGGCAGGAGTCCGCCTCCGAATACACCGTGCCAATGTCTTTTTTTGCCAGCAATTCCGCCCGTTCCGGCGATTTTTCAAGGATCATCATCTCTTCCTTGCTGGTGATATGGCTTCGCAGGAAACTTTGGGCGTACGTCAGCCCCATATTCCCCCCTCCGATAATGAGGATCTTCATAGTTGTCTGTTTCGGGCAAATGTACTATTTTCAGGGGATAAAGACCATTTGGCTCATGAGACTTGTTTCGACGGGATCATCGCGGGTTTAAAATGGCTATTTTCCGCCCACACTGCGCCTTTTTTCGGTCACTTAGCCCGGCTATGCTCCCTCAAAAAGCCTTCGCGTGGACAGAAAATAGTTCATTTTTCCCACCACGCTGACCCGTCGCAACAAGTCTATGGAAGCCGGATTATTTACGGCTTTTATTCTTTTTTGTTTTTTAAGTTGCAACATTAAATGTATATACATATATTTGTGCCATTATGCGAATTGAAGAAGCTATACAGCAAAAACGGTTCCGTTCGGAATACCAGAAGGTAGTGGTAAATGTTTTGTACACTGCTTCCTGGCTTAGTCAAATGTCTGCCCGGATGTTGAAAACCCTGGGCATTTCTCCCGAGCAGTACAACCTGTTGCGGATCCTGCGGGGTATGCACCCCGAGCCGGCTACCGTTAAACTGCTGACAGACCGGATGATCGACAAAATGTCGAACGCGTCCCGACTTGTCGAAAAACTTCGTCTGAAAGGGCTTGTAGAACGCAACGAATGCCCTTCCGACCGCCGCAGGGTGGATGTAAGTATTACCGAAAAAGGATTGGCGCTTTTGAAAAAAGCGGATGTGTTTATGGAAGGCGATCTGGAGCTTCAACTGACCAATCTGGAGACCGCCGAAGCGGAGCAGCTCAATGCGTTGCTGGACAAACTGCGGGGGTGATTTTTTTTGAAATATTAAATGTATACACAATTAATGTGTAAACTTATTTTATGTTCTTTTGTTGAATGCCTTGTCTGGGTATATAAACCATTGTCAGGCGATCTGGTTGGAATAATTTTTTGATTTTTAAATTCAAGCACATTATGAAAAGGATCTATTTCGCGTTGTTTTTGGCTGCCGTTATGGGATTTGCTTTCACCAATCCGGCAACTCCTCCGGTGAATGTTCCGGTGGATTTACAGTCCAGCTATGTTAAATGGACCGGTTACAAGGTAACGGGCAAGCATTTTGGGAAAGTTCGCGTCAAAAGCGGGAATTTGACATACAACGAGGGCGCCCTTACAGGGGGAAGCTTTGTATTGGACATGAACTCAATCACGGTGGAAGACATCACCGGCGCTTACGCCGACAAGCTAAAAGGCCATTTAATGTCCGACGATTTCTTTGGCGTAGAGAAGTACCCCACTGCTAAATTCGACATTGTCAAAGCCATCAGCCGCGGCACGCCGGGCGCCTACAAGATCATTGGCAATCTGACGATCAAGGGCATTACCAAGGAAATCCGTTTCAATGCGGACCTCAAAGAAGAGGGCGGCAAAACGGTTGGCCTGGCAAAAATCACGATTGACCGTTCTGAATTCGATATCCGCTTCGGTTCCGGCACCTTCTTCGAAAATCTGGGCGATAAGACGATCTACGACGACTTCGACCTTGAGGTGAATTTGGTGAGTGGGAAGTAAGGGGAGGCGTACGGCGTAAGGCATGAGGCGAAAGGCCTTACGCCTCATGCCTTACGCCTTATTTTTAAACGGCCTAATAATTAGTCTTAGCGACTGGTCGTAGGTGAAGTAGTTCATCACCCAGTTGAGGAAAACGAAAAGCCGGTTTTTAACCCCGATCAGTTGGAACAGGTGGACAAAAAGCCATACGAACCAGGCAAAACCGCCTTTGAATTTAAACCTGGGAAGATCCACCACGGCTTTGTTTCGTCCGATGGTGGCCATAGAGCCGAGATCTTTGTAGTGAAAACTGCGCTGCGGCTGTTTTGTGAATAGCCGCTCCAGGTTGCCGGCCAGGTTCTCAGCCTGCTGCATAGCTACCTGGGCCACCTGTGGGTGCCCGTTTGGATACGCGGTTTCTGTTTGGAAAGCCAGATCCCCTATGGCGTAGACCCGGTCCAAGCCTTCAATCTGGTTAAAAGCGTCCACCTTAAGGCGATTTCCCCGTGCTATGGCGCTTTGAGGAATGCCTACAGGGAAATCGCCTTTGATTCCTGCCGCCCAGATCAGTTTGCGGGACGGAATTTCGCGGCCGTCTTTTGTGATGACGGCATTCCCGTCGTAGCCGGTGACAAGGGTGTTCAGCAGGACGTGAACCCCCAAGTCGTTCAAGTAGCCCAGGGCGTTTTGAGAAGCTGTTTCCGACATGCCGCTCAGTAATCTGGGGCCGCCTTCCACGAGAAAAATATCCATTTCATTGGCGTCCAATTCTGGGAAATCTTTGGGAAGGATATATTTTTTCATTTCTGCAAAAGCGCCTGCTAATTCGACGCCCGTTGGGCCTCCTCCTGCGATGACGATATCGAGGTAAGTTTGCCGTTCGGCGTAATCGGTGATCGTGAGGGCCTGTTCGTAATCTTCAAGTATCCGGTTGCGCAGGAAGAGCGCTTCGGATACCGATTTCATCGGAATGGCTTTTTCGGAAATTTCCAGGTTGCCAAAAAAATTGGTCTGGGCCCCGGTGGCCAATACCAGGTAGTCGTAGTTGACGATTCCGAGAGGGGTTTGAAGCCGCTTGCTTTCCGGTTCAATGGAGGTTACCTCTGTCGTGCGGAGGAAGACGTCTTTTTTGCCCTGGAAAAATTTGCGCAACGGAAAAGAAATGGAACTGGGTTCGAGGCCCGACATAGCCACCTGATAAAACAGGGGCTGGAATTGATGAAAGTTGTTTCTGTCGAGGACCACAACCTGGAACAGCCGGGTACGTGCGAGCTTGTTGGCGAGGGTCAGCCCGGCAAATCCGGCGCCAACGACGACCACGCGGGGTTTACCTGTTTCCGGTAGATTGATCTTCATGCGTCTGGGCGATTTCGGGTTTTCTGTGATGCACTCCCTTGGGATATTCCGCTTGGATCAGTTGGATCAGTTGCTGATACAGGGAGGGCGATTGAGTAAAATCCAAATCCGCCATTTCAACAAGTAGAACGGGGGTAGAGTTCTCGGAGCGAAAGAAATCCAAATAGGATTTTTGGATTTGTCCGAGGTAATCGGGGCTGATGTCCTCTTCAAAATTCCTTCCCCTACGCCGGATGTTTTGTAGAAGGTGTTCCACTGGCCGGTGCAGGTACACCAGGAGGTCGGGTTTGGGGAAATGGGCATTGAGAATATGGAACAATCGCTGAAAAAGCCGGTATTCTTCACCGGACAGGTTGTTTTTGGCGAAGAGCAGGGTTTTGAGGAAAAAATAGTCGGCGATTACCGTGCCCTGAAACAGGCTGGCCTGTTTGAGTTCTTCCTGCAACTGTTTGTGCCGCTCCGTCATGAAGAAGAGTTCCACTGAAAAGGCGTACCGCTCCGGGTTCTCGTAGAAAAAGGGGAGGAACGGGTTGTCAGAAAATTGCTCGAGGATGAGCTTGCACCCAAAGTCCTGCGCGAGCATATGGCACAAGGTCGTTTTGCCGGCCCCGATATTGCCTTCGATAGCTATAAACCGGTAAGGGAATACAGGTGTCATAGAGCAAGGATTTCTGCTTTTAAGGGGTCGATGGATGCCAGCGCCAGTTCTTGTACTGTCTTTCCCAGCACTGGATGCAGAAAGCCGGGGGCGATTTCGGAGAGGGGCGCCAATACGAAATTGCGATTTTCCAGTAAAGGATGGGGTATGGTGAGCTGGTCCAGATGGAGGACCTCCCGGTCGTAGAACAGGATGTCGATATCGATCAGCCTGCGATCCCATTTCAGGTGGCGGATGCGCCCCATTTCCTTTTCTATTTGAAGGATCAGGCTGAGGATTGTTTCCGGGGACAAGGCGGTTTCCAATAGTAGAACCTGGTTATAGAATTCCGGTTGATCTTTTAAACCCCATGGTTCGGTTTGGTATACCGAGGATTGAAGAAGGATCGTCCCCATGCGGTCTCTGACGAGGGCCTTTGCCCGTTCCAGGTTAGTAAGCCGGTCGCCCAGATTGGTTCCCAATCCCAGATATACGAGGTGGAGGGTTGTCAAGTAGAGCATGTTATTCGGCATCCTGAAACAATCCCTGGATTTGTGATTCGGCATTGCGAAGCCGTTCCCTGCAATAGCGGATCAATTCGGCCGCCCGGCGAAGCTTTTCCGGCAGTTCATCCATTCCGATGGAGTTGTCCTGCAAGGCTTGTACAATGGCCTGGAGTTCCTCCATTGCTGATTCATACGTGATTTTTTTCATGTCCGTTTTCCTTCTGGGTGGATTTATTTTTTCAATAGAAGCTATCCCAAAACTTAAAGAATTCTGCTCAATCCATCGTTGGGCCTCCCCCCAACCCCCTCCAAAGGGGGGGAGCAAAAAAGGAAGGCAATGAAACCTTTATTCCGATGCTTTTCTCTACCCTTGCTCACACGGTTCCCCTCCTTTGGAGGGCGATCCGTCCAGACCGCAGCATCTGGGGTTAGGGGAGGCCGCTCACACCCCGAAAGGGGTTTTGAGGTATCTTCTGGTAATTCACTTCGCCACGCTTTCCACTTCCCCGTCCCCGAGGCGGGTAGTAAGGACGCTACCCGGTTTTATTTCCCTGGTTCTGCGGATGGGGCGGCCATCCAGCAAAGTAATAGAAAAACCTCTATCGAGCGTATTTTCGATGCTCAGCAGGGTGCAAATTTTTTCAGCGGTATCCAGGCGTAGGCTTTCCTCGCGCAGGAAATACCCGGAAAGGAGGGGAATCTGGAGTTCGACCCGGCGCAGGCGGTCTTCCCCGTGCGCTATTTGCCCAGAGGCCTGTTGTTGAATGGAAGCGCTCAACTGGTCCAGCTTTCTTTCCTGCTGGAAAAGCTGTTCCATTCCATTTTGTCTCAGAAATCCTGCCCATTCCAGTAGTTGGCTTTCAAACTGCAGGTTGTGCTGGAGGACGAATTCGGCCACGGCGGTGGGCGTTTTCAGAGCGGTATGGGCGACGAGATCGGCCAGGGTCTCGTCGGTGTCGTGCCCGATACCGGTAAATACCGGAAGGGGAAACGCGGCAATCGCCCGGCACAGCGGGAGGCTGTCAAACCCCGCAAGGTCGAGCCGGGCCCCTCCTCCCCGAATAACGGCCACCGCGTCAAAACGGTTTGCCTGCTTGCGCAGGCGGTCGAACTGGGCTATGATCTCCGTTTCGACCTGACTGCCCTGCATTGCGGCAGGAAAAAACGCGCAGGAGAACCGATATCCATACGGGTTTTGGCGCAATTGTTCCTGAAAATCCTGAAATCCAGCCGCTTGTTCGGCAGAGATCACGGCGATGCGCTGCAATACAGGTGGCAGGGATAATTCCCTGTTTTTCCCGATCAACCCTTCCTCTGCAAGTTGCCGGTATTTGCGTTCGCGCAAAAGGGCGAGCTGTCCTACCGTGTAAGCCGGGTCAATATCTTCAATGACGAGCTTTAGTCCGTACCGTTCATGAAAATCAACCCTGGCTTTGACAAGAATTTCCATGCCTTCCTGAAGAAGGGCATCCAGAGCGGCGCCCCGGCTAACTTTCAGCGTTTTCAGGGCAGACGACCAAAGCACCCCTGACGCTTGAGCGATCCATTGGTCGGAGTCGGGCTCTTTTTCGATCAAATCCAGGTAGATATGCCCCCGCGAAGACTTGACCTGAGCGATTTCTGCACGAATCCAGAGGGCGTCTGGGAAATTGAGCGCCAGCACCCTGCGTAGAAATTCGAATACCTCAAATAGCCGGAATCCGGTTGACGTCATTCCTGATGTGTTTTTTAATGGAAACACCCCGAAAGTACGATTTTTCTAGCCTCTTCAAGAGGGATTTTGCTCTTTGTGCGGGCTTTTCCGGTTGGGCAGATCGTGCGGCGCGTTGTTCATTACATTTTCGAGGGTCCAGGCTACCTGTCCCCGGAAAGGTTCTTTGCGTTCAGCGCAATCGCCCTTGGCGCAAAGGTAACAGGAAGTTGGTTCGCAGGGGTCTACGTGAATAAACCATTCTACAGGGTGATTCTGAAAATTCCGGGCAAGGCTTTCCAGGGATTTCACTTCCCGGTGGGCATCCTGAGCGTTGAGGTACCAGGGTAGGGTGAGGTGGCAGTCGATATGTAGGTTGGGCCCGTATTTGATCACCCGTAAGTTGTGGATATCCACCCAGTTCTCGGAACGATTTTCTTGTAAGTGGCTGACGATGGAGCGAATGAGGCGGTAATCGGCTTCGTCCATTATTCCTGCGATGGAATGCCTTACCAGGCTGAACCCGGAGTAAATTATGAGCAATCCGAAAAACAGCGCCAGGATATTGTCCAGTTTAGCCATTCCGGTAGAGAACACAAGGGCCAGGCCTAACAGAATACCCAGCGAGGACCAGGCGTCGGCCTGCAGGTGCTTTCCGCTGGCTTTGAGGATGAGGGAGTTGGTTTTCATTCCCTTCCATTCGAGTACCCAACCCATAAGGTAATTGGCTGCCCCCGTGAAAGCGGTTAAGTAGATCCCTAGTTTCAGATCTTCCAATTCCTGGGGGTAGAACAAGTTGTAAATCGCTTTCCCAATGATCAGGACCCCGGCAATGCTGATTAGAGCTCCTTCGAAGCCTGCCGATAAAAACTCTACTTTCCCATGTCCATAGGGGTGGTTCTGGTCTTTAGGTTTAAAGGAGATCATCAGGCTATACAGGCCGAAAGCTCCGGCGACAACGTTGATAATGCTTTCCAGGGCGTCTGACAGGATCGCGTTGGAGCCGGTGAGGTACCACGCCAGGAACTTGACCCCCATAAGGCCTATGCCAAGAATAAGGGCGATAAACTGAAGCCGGATCAAACTGCGGTCGGTAAGCGTTGGGTTATCTGGCATTGCCAATGGATTTAGAATACAAGGACGGCATTTGCCACTTTCCGCTCGCCGAAATGGTCGAATTTTTTATTGTCGCTGGGCATATTGACCACGCCGTTGCCGGGCATTCCTTTGATCCACATGGTAGTTGATCCGCCGCCATCGAGGTTGACGGCATCCCGGCACCCTAGAGCCTGCAAAAGGGCGGTGAGTTCGGGAAGCGAAAGACCGAACGCCTGGTTGGAACGGCCGTCGGCCGTAAGAAGGAGTACCTTTTTGTCATTGGTTACGCACGCGCAGGTTCTCGGGTGGCGGTTTTCATTGAAAGGACGTTTGGCCAGCTCTACGGGAAGTCCGCCGGTCAGCAAAAGGGGTCCGGTGAGCAAAACCGTGGGGTATTTTTTCCTTTCGTATTGGCTGTCCGGTCCGGCTGCTTCTATGCGGATTTTTTTTCCGGGCCCAATGATCAGAGCACCCTTGAGGATTTCGCTTTTTTCGGCGATCAGCTTCTCCTGGGTTTTATTGATGAATTGACCGTTTACCTTCAGCAAGGTTACTGAGCCTCCCTCGCTCATATTAAAAAAGCCCGCATTAACGGCGGCAATGGCGCCGGCTTTGGTTGCCATTTCACTGGTAGTTAGCAGGGTGTCGGTCACGTAGGCTAACCCGAACCGGTGTTTTTTGGGGTTGATCTCCAGAATGTTCAGGTTTTGCCACCCGTTGAAAAGGGCTTCCGTGTGCGTATATTTCCATGTGAATCCGTCTTCCATGGCTTGTTCTTGCCAAGCGATAGACGGAAGCGGGGATTGCGAAACAGAAGATAATGGTATGGCGGTGACGCCAATAAGGAAAAGCAGGGCCGGACGGAAAAATTGGTTCATTCTGGTCGGGTTTTCGCAAAGATAACAGGTAATTTGGGGTGGAAATTCGCCAACGACTGATAAATTCGCGAAAAAGAAAGCCTATGGACCTGAACCCGGTCGTGATCGCCATTCCCATGTATTTTACGCTGATGGGAATTGAACTGGTTGTTGAAGCGCTAAGCGGTAAACATACCTACCGCTTAAACGATGCGGTAACGAATATCAGCACAGGCACCCTGCAACAGATGACGGGCACTTTTCTGCGTATCCTCAAGATCGGGATCTATGTGGTCATTTATGAGAAGCTGGCTTTTTTTCATATCGAACCTACCTGGTGGAGTTTTGCTGCGGTATTTATCCTTTGGGACCTTTGTTATTACTGGGATCACCGGTTTGCGCACGAGGTCAGTTTGTTCTGGGGAGGGCATTCGGTACACCACCAGAGCGAGGACTATAATCTATCGGTAGCATTGCGCCAGAGCTCCACGTCGATCATCTGGGGAACGCCGTTTTACCTGCCCCTGGCTTTTCTTGGCTTTGATCCCACGCAATTTGCCCTGGTGGGTGGGTTCAATTTGCTGTATCAATTCTGGATTCATACCGAACATATCCATCGGATGCCTGCCTGGTTCGAATGGGTGTTCAACACCCCTTCGCACCATAGGGTGCACCATGGCCGGGATCCAAAGTACCTGGATAAAAACTATGCCGGGGTGTTTATTGTCTGGGACCGGATGTTTGGCACGTTCAAGCAGGAAGAGGAACGCCCCCGCTACGGCGTCACCAAACCGCTGAACAGCTGGAACCCGGTGTACGCCAATTTTGCGCACTACATCGATCTGGCCGGTTATGTGCGAAAAGCCCGAACCGCCGCTGATGCCTTGAAGATCCTGTTCTACCCTCCAGGCTGGCTTCCCGATTATCTTGGGGGTTTTCAAACTCCGTCGGAGGTCGATGCCCGTACCTACCACAAGTACAACCCCCAGCCTTCCGCTCTGCCTTTTCAGGTGTATATCCTTGTTCAGTTCCTCGGCGCGCTCGCTGTTAATTCGTTTTATTTTTTCCGAAGCGCTGACTTTTCCTCCTGGCCCAAAGTCCTTTTTGCGTTGTGGATAATGATTACTACGCTGGCGTTTGGTTTCCTCCTGGAACGCCAAAGCCGCTGGGTGATTGCTGTGGAAGTGATTCGGCTGGTTTCATTGCCTTTAGGACTGTCCTTCCTTCAAACTGCGGGGTTTGGTCTCCCGGCATGGGTGACGCCTGCCTCAGTGATTTTTTCGGCGATTAGCCTGTTGTTTTTTATCGCCTGGAATTTCAGCGCTGCTCGTCTGGAGACGAGCAGATAAGGATTCAAGTCTGGAGACTTGAACCAGCGGGGATAAGGATTCAAGTCTGGAGACTTGAATCAGCGGGTAATGGAGATCTGAACCGGCGGGGGGTAAAATCTTGCATCCTGATTGGTGTGTTTTCAGACGCAAAATCTTGCATCCTGATTGGTGTGTTTTCAGACGCAAAATCTTGCGTCTTTACCAACAAATTTCATCGTTACCCTGCAACTTTCATTGCCCGCCCAATTGCCTGATCCATGTCGAGGTAGCGGTATTCTCCCAGACGGCCGCAGAACAAGATGTTGGGCAGCGCTTGGGCCCGTTTTTTGTATTGGAGATACAGGGCTTGGTTGGCGGCGTCGGGAAAGGGGTACTCATAATGGCTGGGGTCGGTTGGGCTGAAAGGAATTTCCTGGGTGAGTAACGTTCCTTTAATGGATTCTGCCTGAGGGGAGGGGAGGAGGTGTTTCCATTCGATGGTTCGGATATGAGGTCCATGGTCCAGGTCTGGGTTGTTGACCTGCACCACAGGCTGCGCCCATTGGGTCTTTGGAAGAAAGGTGTGGACGCGCTGCTGTCCGCGGTACTGAAGCTTCCCAAGATCATAACCAAAGAAGGCGTCAATAGGGCCGGTATATATGATTTTTTCTCTGGGGCGGAAGGCCTGTTGGTGAAGCAGGTAATCTACTTCGGTGAGGGACGGAATGCCTTGAAGCATTTTTTCCATAAACATCCGGTAGCCTCCTGCGGGTAGCCCCTGAAACCGGGCTTTGGGCGTAAGGCGGCTTTCGCTGCCTTGCTGCAGGCGAAACCGTTTGGCAAGGGAAGGCGAAAGGGAAGCCGGCGCCACTCCCCACTGCTTTTGAGTATACCCCTTGACGAAAGCTTCGTAAACTCTACGTGGCATTTTACTCAGCGCCATTTCCTCAAAATTAGATGGCATGCCGTGGAAGCCCGGCTTGCGCTCTTCCACCGAAAGCCGGCTAAGAAAGGCTTCTCCCGGAGGCCAGTTTTCGTAACGGCCCTGCACCCAGGATTGAATCCGGGCTTCAAACCGGTAAAATTCGGCAAACCGCTGCACAAAGTTCCAAATCCGGGGCGAGGAGGTGCGAAAATAATGCGGCCCGTAGGTATGCACCCGGATACCGGAAGGGTGTTCCTCATCATACACATTCCCTCCCAGGTGGGCTCTTTTCTCCACGACCAGGCATTTGCTACCCCGGTCGGTCAGGAGGCGCGCTATGGTTGCTCCGGTGAGGCCGGAACCGATGATAAGGAAGTCCATTTTTCAAAGTACGAGATACGAGGTGCGGTTTACGGTTTACGGTTTAAGAGAAACAATAGACAAAAACATCCTCTACATCCTCTACATCCTCTACATCCTTTACATCCTCTACATCCTTTACATCCCCTACATCCTTTAAACAAAAAGGTCGGTTTGCAAATCCTGACTGGGATCTACGGCGTAATGGGTGAAATCGACGACGCCTTCAGCGGCGAGGACGTCTTCGTCGATGAAGAAGTTACCGGTGCAGGAGCGGCTATCGCGTTTCAGGATGGCGTAGGCAGCGTCGGCCATTATTTCCGGGGTTCGGGAGCGGCGGATGAGGTCGTCGCCTCCCAGGAGGTTTTGGACGGCGGCGGTGGCGATGGTCGTTTTGGGCCAGAGCGCGTTTACGCCGACGCCTTTGTGCCGGAATTCTTCTGCCAGTCCATAAACGCAAAGACTCATGCCATATTTGGCTAGGGTGTAGGGCAGGTGGGCGGCAAACCATTCGGCTTTGATTCCCAAAGGCGGCGAGAGGGTAAGGATATGGGGATTCTCTGCTTTCAGAAGATGCGGAAGGCAAGCCTGGGAACAGAGAAACGTGCCCCGGGTGTTGATTTGGTGCATCAGGTCAAACCGCTTCATGGGGGTATGCAGGGTGTCTGCGATGAAAATAGCGCTTGCATTATTGACCAGGATGTCGATCCCGCCAAAGGTATCCACGGTTTGTTGAACAGCTGAAAGCACCTGCTCTTCAAAGCGGATATCCGTGATCAAAGGGAGCGCCTGTCCTCCTGCAGCGCGTATTTCTTCCGCTGCAGAGTATACCGTACCCGGGAGGGCAGGATGCGGTTCCGCCGTTTTGGCGGCGATAACGATGTTGGCGCCTTCTTTGGCGAGGCGCAGGGCAATAGCCAGTCCAATCCCCCGGCTAGCCCCGGTGATGAATGCGGTTTTGTTTTTGAATGCGGTCATTTGATTTAAGGTTTGAATTTTAAGGAGCAGGGATTAGGGAGTAGGGAAGGTTCAAGGTTCACCCCGTCTAACATCTTACGTCTAACGTCTTACGTCTAACGTCTAACGTCTAACGTCTAACGTCTAATATCCACCTCGTCCAGCCCGAAGCGATTTCCTGGTCGTCTTTGCGGATGGAGTGGACAAAAACGCCGGGTTCGAGTTCCTGGCTTTGGGCGATTAGGGTGTCGCCGAGCAGGCTTTCCCCTTTGAATTGGATTTTATATTCCTGCAGATGGTACTTTTCAAGGACATCATTGGGAGTGGTTTCCAGGATCCATTTTTGGTAATAGAAGTTGGTCAGGTGGTGGTTGAAGTCGAGGTCGTGCCAATTGACCAGAAAAGTTTTCTCAAGGCCGGGTTCGGTCAGGGGTGGAAAATCCGCAACCGGGCGGGGGAGGTGGTCTTGGGCTTCGGTTTTATCCAGCCAGGATTGGATAAACTCCGGATAGCGGGCCATCCGGCGGGTTTGGGTATCCATAAGCAACCAGGCGGTCGTGGCGGTGGCGAGAAGGCTGCCAGCTTCATCCAGGACGCGGAAATCGCGGTAGGCAAAAGCGCGGTCGCGTCCAGAAGGACGGGTGTGCACCCTGATGATTTCTCCGAGTCCGGGCTGCCGGAAAACGTGCATTTGCTGCCGGATCAAGACCCAGCCTAAGTTAAGCGGCGCGAGTTCCAGGGCTGATAGTCCCAAATGCAGTACATGCTGCATAGCAGCTTCGTGCATCATCTGGATCATGGACGGAATGCTTGCCACCTTGTGCAAGTCAACATCATAACCTCCTACGCGGAAGGTTTCCTCGTGAAAAAGTAGGTTGGGCTCCGCCATGCGCCGTTTTTAACGGTAAATGTAAGAAAAAAAAGCCCTTGCCGCGAGGCAAGAGCTTTTAGCGTCGGGATGACAGGATTTGAACCTGCGGCCACACGCCCCCCAGACGTGTACTCTACCGGGCTGAGCTACATCCCGAAAATTGGGTGTGGGTGTGGTTTGTGTGTGGGTAGGGGAGAGGGTTGAGGGTTACTCGAAGGATCTGATCATGCCGAGGAGCATTCGGGAAACCTTGTCGAACCCAGCATATAGATCTTCATAGAATTCCTTATCGACAAACTCCATATCGTACATAATCTGGAGGATGGCAACGCACTCGAAAACCGAGGATCGCGCCTGGACGTAATAATTTTTTTTATCGGGGCCCGCCATGCGGCCGGTACCTTCCGCCAGGTTCAGCAGCGCACTCATGCTTGCGCGCTTGAACTGGTCCTGCACATAGGGATCGACCGACTTCAGCGAAAACAGGCGCTTCAATACTTTCAGATTGACGGCCCGCACCTCCTGATATACATCCAGTTTTTCAAAGTCAAACACGTCCCTATTGCTTATAGTAATTTCAAATTATGTCAATGGTTCGGTCTTCCAATTTTGTGGGTAATACAGGATTCGAACCTGTGACCTCTGCTCTGTCAAAGCAGCGCTCTAAACCAACTGAGCTAATTACCCTGTTTGCCTGGAAATCGGAACCCGGAAAGCTCCAAGAGCCCTTTTTTCCTGAGCGTGTGCAAAGATAAGCTATTCCCTGCATTTGGAAAAGAGGAGGCCAATTTTTTCAGGAAAAATAAGGCCCGGGAAATATTTTTTATATTAAATATTTTATTAATATTATAATTTTTATATTTGATGGGAAAAGCGGGCCGGCGCGAATACTGTTTGCCGCTGTTGGTCTGAAGTATCGACAACGTAATAAATAACTATGGAATCCTCTGTCGCCAAACTGCTTCCCTCAACGGGGGAGCGGACGCATGTTTTTTCATCCATTATGGCTGAAGTGGTCTTTGGTCAGAGCTCTAAAAAATGTGTTGGTGCGGGGATCTGTAAGATTATTCCTTACCTGGGGCATCGGTGGCCGAGAATAACCGATAAGTCATGCGCTTCTGCTCTTGGAAAACTCCAAAGAGACGAGCAGGGCTTTAGTGTTGTTTTCTCCAAATACGCCCTTTGCCCAATGCTGCGAGAAAAATTCCTTTCCCGAAGCCACTTCGCCATGGATGAGCCTTTTGTTTTTCCCGCTCCTTTGGCGGAGGCGTTTGGTTTTTCGGTTGTAGTCATTCCTGCCGGCCTACACCCCATTAGCCGTCAAAATGGGGACATCGCCATCCGTTTACAGGCGGATAACCGGCAAAAGGATGGAAGAACCTGGTAATTTATGCGTGATCTGGTACAGACTTGATTATTCGGGGAGGAATGGCCATTCAGTCGTTTGCAGGATCTACGATTTGCCGCACCTGTTCTAACGAAAAGCCGGTAAGCGACGCAAGGAGATCAAGAGGAAGTCCTTCTTCATGTCCACGGAGAATGACCTGGACTTTTTGAATCTCGATGCCTTTTTCAATGCCTTGTTCGATACCTTGTTCAATGCCTTTCTCAATGCCTTGTTCTATGCCTTGCTCAATGCCTTGCTGCAGAATCATTTCATACGTGCTCATAATGTCTTTTTTAAATGATGTTCCTCGGTAATAAAACTGGAATGCTCCGATTTAAGGGTACCCATATTCAGCAACCGAAGCAGGTGGCCGGGCATAAGGCTGGCAAGAAAGTCGCGCGCTACATCGGGATCGGCCAGCAGCGATTTAATGAACGCATCGTGGGGGGTTTGAATGGGGTTTGGCATGGGGCAAAGATACTTGTTTATAACAATACAAATGCGATTTGTAGAAAATAAAACGAAGAGATCCTTGCACGCAGTCAAAAGGTGAAATTTTGATGATCTTTCATTTTTCAGCTTTGCCGGCAACTTTTGATTTTTGAGTTATCTTAGTTGAAGCAAAGAAGGCCTTGGGGTTGATTGATTTCAGAAAGGGCTTTCCTTAAAACCCAATATATTATGAACGCTTACGTTATCGGCATTGACTACGGCACAGATTCCGTGCGCTCCATCCTCGTCGATGCGTCCAACGGCGCGGAAATCGCAGCTTCGGTGTTTTATTATCCGCGCTGGAAAGCTGGACTGTATTGCGACGCTTCTAAAAACCAATTCCGGCAGCACCCCCTGGACTACCTCGAAGGACTGGAAGCTACGGTCAAAAGCTGTTTGCAGCAGGCCGGACCCGGGATCGCTACCCGGGTGCGGGCGATGTCGGTCGACACTACCGGCTCTACCCCGGTAGCAGTGAACGCAGAAGGAACGCCCCTGTCCCTGCTGCCGGATTTCAAAGACAACCCCAACGCGATGTTTTTCCTGTGGAAAGACCACACCGGCGTCCTGGAAGCGATGCAGATCAACGAGCACGCCAAAACCTTTCCTGTCAATTACCTCCAGTACGTCGGAGGCATATACTCTTCAGAATGGTTTTGGGCGAAGCTGCTGCGCGCGCTCCGGGATGACGAAGCTGTTCGCGCCCATATTGCCTCCTGGGTGGAGCATTGCGACTGGATCCCATTTGTACTCACGGGAGGGAAAGCGGTATCGGACATGAAACGCAGCGTGTGCAGCGCAGGCCATAAAGCCCTGTGGGCGCCCGAATTTGGCGGATTTCCGCCCAACGATTTTTTCGCCGGCCTGGACCCGTTGCTGGATGGGTTCACCGAAAAGCTTTTTAAGGAAACCTTTACCGCCGACCGGCAAGCCGGGACCCTGAGTCCAGACTGGGCCCAGCGGCTGGGGCTGACCACAGACGTGGTGGTTGGCGTTGGCGCTTTCGACGCCCACATGGGCGCCGTTGGAGGGCAGATCGAGCCCTACCACCTCAGCAAAGTGATGGGTACTTCCACCTGCGATATGCTGGTAGCCCCTACTGCAGATATCGGCGGCCAGTGCGTGAGCGGGATCTGCGGGCAAGTGGATGGATCGATCATTCCCGGCATGGTGGGCCTCGAAGCGGGGCAGTCGGCCTTCGGAGATATCTATGCGTGGTTCAGAAACCTACTGGAATGGCCGTTAAAGCACGTGCTGCCGAAAACCGGACTGCTTGACGCCGAGCTGGCCAGCCGTCTCCAGCAAGCTCTTAGTGACCAGCTCATTGCAGAGCTCTCTGCTCAGGCCGCCTTACTGCCCCTTGAGGAAGACGCCGAACTGGCGGTCGACTGGATGAACGGCCGCCGTACCCCGGATGCCAACCAGTTGCTCGAAGGCGCCATCTCCGGCTTGAGCCTGGGTAGCGACGCGCCCCGGATCTTCAATGCCCTGGTCGAAGCCACCTGCTTTGGCGCAAAAGCGATCGTGGACCGGTTTACCGCCGAGGGCATCCCCGTCAAAGGACTGATCGGCCTGGGCGGGGTAGCGAAGAAGTCGCCCTACATTATGCAGATGATGGCCGATGTGATGAACATGCCCATCCGTATCCACCGCAGCGAGCAGACCTGCGCCCTGGGCGCAGCCATGTTTGCGGCCACTGCCGCCGGGCTCTACCCCAAGGTGGAAGACGCTATGGAAGCTATGGGCAGCGGGTTCGACGCCGAATACCGCCCCGACCCGCAGCGGGCGGCGTTTTACGCCAAACGGTATCAGAAGTACCAAAAGCTCGGGGCGTTTGTTGAAAATACCCTAACCCCCTAACGCCCCCACGCCTTAACGCCCTAACCCTTATTCCTCCCTTCCACCCAATACATCTTCAGATCGCCCAGGTTCTTCACCGTGATTTCGCCGCGGTAGACGCAGCGGAATTCGTGCCGGACGAGTTGGTAGGTAGCTTCTGAAATATTGACTTGCCCCGGCTGACCGGCGCTTTCCATACGGGAGGCATGGTTGACCGTGTCGCCCCAGATATCGTAGGCGAATTTGTTTTTACCTACTACCCCTGCCACTACGGGGCCGGTGTGGATACCAATGCGGATTTCCCAGGGCTCCTCGCCTTTGTTTCGTTTTTCCGTTTTCCAGTTTTCGGTCCATTCCAGAATCTCCAGGGCGGCGCGGACCGCATCAGCGGGGTTGGTGTCGTTGGGACGGGGGAGGCCGCCAGCAGCCATATAACTGTCGCCGATGGTCTTGATCTTCTCCAGCCGGTGGCGGTCGCAGATGTCATCAAAAGCGGTGAAACAGTAGCTCAGCTCTTCGATCACCTGCTGGGGCGTCATCTGCTCCACCAGGCGTGTGAAATCCCGGAAGTCGGTAAACAATACCGACACGCGGTCGTAGTGTTTTGGACTGGCCAAGCCGTGCTCTTTGAGTTCGGCCGCAGTTTCCTCAGGGAGGATGTTTAGCAGTAAGCGATCGGATTTCTGCCGTTCCTGATCAACGACCTCCAGCGTTGCGCTAAGTTCCTGGTTCGCTTCTGCCAGCTGAAGCGTGCGCTCCAGGACCTTTTCCTCCAGTACCTTATTGGCTTCCTGCTGCATGCGCAGCATTTTGGACTGGGCGGCTTCTTTCTCTTTCTTGAACAGGTTGTACTTGTCCGAAAGGGCCATGGAAAGCAGGATCACCTCCATAATGGCGCCGAATTTCATGCTGTTGACGGTGAAAAAATTGGGCGTCAGCAGTCCAAAATTGCGCAGGGACGTGATCAGTACGCCGGCGAGCAACATAACCCAGGCCAGTAGAAAATACCTGGCTGATTTGTTCCCGTTGATCAGACTGCGGATACCTGCTACGATCATCATCAGGCTGGTGACCATGATGATCAGTCCTGCCAGAGATATCGTCAGCCGGGCAGGAAGAAAAAAGACCAGGAGCATATCCAGGGCTGCTAATACAAGCAGTGCCTTTAGTATCCGGTGTATCCTGCGGGCGAATTGCCGGGTGTCCAGAAAGGTGATCGCAAAGAAATTCATCGTCAGCCCGGCGCCGGCCATAAATAGCGGGACTGAACCATTGGCCAGCACAGGCGTATTGCCCAGAAGGTATTGGTTGATGTGCCCGCTGAACGAAGCCTGGACCAGCAGGCTGAATAAAATGACCAGCACATAAGCCAGGTAGGCGCGGTCCCACAAACTGAAAAACAGAAACAGGTTATAGCCGATCATAATCAGCAGCGCCCCAAAAAACAGCCCGTAGCCGATCTCGGCATACATGTTTTCGATCGACAATTCCCGCTCGGTATGCAGGTGGGGCCCGATCTGCAGCGACCCGCTCGTGGCAAAACGGAGGTAATACGTTTGCGTGGCGGTATCGGGCAAGGGGAGCTCGAAAAGGAAGTTTCGGTGGGCGATTTTCCGGTTGCGGAAAGGGTACCCATCTCCCGATTTTTCTTCCTCCCATTGCCCTGTGGCGCTGTTTTTTCTGTACAGCGAAACGTAGTCGAACAATGGATAATCAAGCGAAAGCAGCCAGTTAGGCGTCGCTTCCGGATCGGTGTTGCGTAAACGGAATCTGATCCAAATCGCCGAAGAGGTCACCCCGAAATTCAGCGCGTCCTCCCTGGAGGGTTTGAACTGAGCCTCGTACCCTGGAGAAGCGGCTTCCTCGATGGTCAGGGCGCCGCTTTTATCCTCCAGAAAAGCCATATGCCGGCCCAGGGCATGGCGGGATTTATCCGGACCCAAATCCAGGATTCCAGTGCCGGCCAAGGCTGATGAGGCGGCCAGCAAGCAGGCTGCGATGCATGCGATTCCCTTTTTTTGAAGATTCCCCATAGTCGTTAATAGGTCTAAAAATGCCGCAGCGCCAGGCGCCGGGCGTAGGCCACGCTGTTGCCCACGCATTCGAAAGCCAGTGCGGAAGAGGCGTAGTAGGTGTGCCGTTGCCCCTGCAGCGCCTCCAGCTTGTCGTAAAAGCCATCAGCGGCCGCTTCAGGAAGCACGTGGGGGAAATATTCCCAGTTTTTCTGGTTTAGAAATTCCAGCACCTTGGGCTTTTCCCCATCGTATTCCGGAACCTCTTTGAGCACTTCTTCGATTTTTTCTCTGAGCGTCTTATCGGTCACGCCTGAGCTCTCCAGGGAGAAAAAGACGGAAACCGGAACGTCGGGAAAATCCCGGATATACCCGGTGTACTCTCCCCGCCGGATGTCGTTGAGCGGGATACTGGCCACTACCCCGGCGGGTAGCCCCTGGGTATGGCAAACGGTATTGACAAACTCGAAGTGGCGGATTTGTTTGAACAGCGTTTCTTCCTCCGGACTCATATCCAGAAAACCCAGCCCTTTGGCCTCGAGCGGGGTAGAGAGGATCAGCTTGTCGAAAAGTAGAGGCTCGCTCTGGCCTTTGATATACACCCGTACCGGCGCCTGCCCATTGCCGGCGCTGCGTTCGATCTTTTCAATTTCCGTGTTCAACTGCACCTTAAGCCCGGCAGCCATGCGCTGGCAGAAGTTCATCATGCCCAGGGTGAACACCTTCGGCCATTGTTTGGAGATCCCTACCCCGGACAGGATCAGGGAGAACCAATTCCGGACCCCCATGAACTTGACCAGGTAGGCGGCGGAGGTATCATTAAAGTGTCCGTATCCCTGTACCTTGATCACAAAGGCCAGGATATCGCTCAGCGCCTCCAGCCGGCGTTTGACCAGCCATTGCCCGAGGGGCATGGCGAGCTCCTTTGGCATATGGCCGTATCCGGTGGATGGCTTTGAAAACCGCCGGAAGGGGACGGCTACCAGATATAGGTATTTCATCGACGCCAGCATCACCTGGGTCATGGAGTATTTACCCGACACGACGGCGGCCTGCTTGAAGTTGAGGTACTGCCTGGTGTCGTGATCGTACACCATCGGGGGGATGCTCACGCGGGCTGGCGCGCCCAGTTCAGCCGCCATATCCATTACGTCGCGATACCCCGCCAGCATTTCATGGCCGCCCAGGTCGAACGGATGGCCGTAATGCTCTACCGTCAGGCATTTGCCGCCGGCGTAATTAGCTTTTTCCAGCACCGTCACCTGAGTATAGCCTTGCTTTTGGAGCTGGTACGCGGCGGTGAGGCCGGATACGCCAGCTCCCACAACGCAAACCCGGGTATTGTTGGGCTTGGGGGCGTTCCACTCCAACAAGTAGGACAGGAGAAACGGAACCAGAAGCAGCGCAAACAACGCTTGCTGCGGGAGACTCCAAAAGATAAGGGTAGCGATCAGCGAGCCTGCCCAAAGCAGCACGTTAAACAGCGCGATCCGCTTGCCCAGGATCCGGTTTTGAGGGCGGACCACCAGGGCTTGCAGGCTGGCCAGAAAGACAAAAACAATAAACAGCGCCCAAGTGATGGCATACCCCCAGAGGGTTTCGTCGAGGGTGCGCCAACCGCCCGGAAAGTGGATGTCGTAGGTTTTCATCAGGTAGGTGAGTACGCGGCTGTCTTCATCTACCACCGGTATGGGTAATCCATTGCGGTTGTTGATCAGGTGGGCGATCAGCAGCACGACCTGCATGAGGATCCCGATTTTGAAGAAAAGCTTGGTTTTCATAAATGGATTAAGGGTTTTTAGGGTAATCCGAGATTTTATTTAGGTTTTTCAACCTGGCGCGAGGCTCCTGCCTCATTTGAACCAGCACAAGGCTCCTGCCTCATTTGAACCAGCACAAGGCTCCTGCCTCATTTGAACTGGCGCGAGGCTCCTGCCTCGTGCCTTGTAACTCCCGGAGGCTCTGCCTCCCCTCCCTCAAAACCGGTTTTGCACCAGATGCCGGGAGTAATTGACAATCGTCTCTACCAGCTCAAACTGCATCAACCCGCCGGTGAAAAACGTATTTTGCTTCCCCTGCAGCGCTTCCAGCCGGTCGTAAAACCCGGCGGCCATAGCTTCGGACGAAACGTGCGGGAAGTAGGGGAACTCGCTGAAGGTGTAACACGCGCCTAGTTCGATCCCGGCGGCGCGGCGAGCGAACGCGGCATTTTGGGCCAGAATGTCTTCTTTTTTTACGGGTTGATCAAACCGCGTACGGGTGTAGAAGGACACCAGGTTGTTGTCGGCGAACTGCCTGGTGACGACGAACGGCGCGCCGATTGCCGGCTCGGGGATCATAAAGGTAGCCGCCGTGAAATCCTCCATCCCCTCAACGGTATAGGTGGTCACCATAAACGGGTCGTAGACGACCTGCCCAAACAGCGCTTTTTCCTCCTCACTCAGGTCGAGAAATGATTGCAGCACCTCCAGATACAGCGGAGTGGCTACGATGAGGTAGTCGCACTCCAGGGTCTGGTTGGCGGGATGGCCGGGGCGCAGGAGTTCTTCCTGCACCGCGTACTCGACGCGGATGGCGCCCCCATTGCGGGTTACTTTCTGGACGTCGGCGCCGGCGAGCACATCGAGCTCCCAGGCGATGCGCTCAAACAGCCGCTGGTACCCTTCGGTGAACCGCTTGGGATAGCCTTTTATATGGGGGTTGAGCGCAGCCAGCATGAGGTCGGTAAACGTACCGATGCGCATATACGTCAGCGCATACGCGGCGGGGATCTCCGACAGTTGCCCGTAGCCCATGAGGGTGACCGGAATTTGAAACAGCGCCGATACGGCAGGCAAGCCGTTGTCGGAAAGCCATTCGCCAAACGGCTTGGTCAGCTCGGGGTGGGATTCGGCCAGCCCCTGGAACCCCGGGCGCCGGGGCGACAAGACCCGGTTCAGCCGCCAGCGCTTCCAGATGAAGCGCAGTGATTGCCAGGCCAGCGTCCATAACGACGCCTCGGCCAGCACTGCACTCAAAAGGGACGTGTTGGTATTCGTTTTCACGTTGAAGGCCCGCAGACGGCCCTCGGTGTACATCTTGGCCCCGAATTTCCGGGCAAGCCGCTTTACCTGCGTATAGCTGGAGGTAATGTAGTTGGCCCCCAGGTCGAACGACTTGCCCTCATACGTGAGGGACAGGCACTTTCCGCCGATGCGGGCTTCCCGCTCGAGAAGGGTCACCTGCCGGTAGCCTTTTTCTTTGAGGAAATAGCCGGCGGAAAGGCCGGCGGCGCCGGCGCCGATGATGCAAATACGCGGCTGGTTTTGTTGGGTTTTCTCAGGCATAGATCATTGGAGGGTGTTCTTTGGGCAATATGCCAAATTTTTTTTAATGCGGAGGTTTTTTTTAAAGGGGCCTTTTTAAAAAGGTCGATATTTTAAAGGGGCAAAAACCTTTTTTTGGATAGGGCCGATTCGAACTGGAGATTTGCCTAACAACTTCGCATCAAGTATTATGCACGGAGGTAATGTGCGGCGAAAAAAATGGTAGTTTTGTACAAAGGTAAATTTTTGAACAGCTATATGGTGGATATAGACAATAGCCAATTTCTGGAAGGCATCCGCCGGAAAAATGTCGAAATTTTGAAAAGCATTTATCGGGAGTTTTTTCCGATGGTCAGGCGTTTTGTTTTGGATAATCAAGGGACTTCTCAGGATGCTGAAGATTTGTTCCAGAACGCGTTGGAAGCAATCTATTTGAAGGTCAGAGAGGATCAATTGGTGCTAACTGCAAAATTTTCGACCTATCTTTTCGAACTTTGTAGGCGTCAATGGTATAAAAAATTCCGCAGAAAAAAGTTTGAGTCCTCAGTAACAATGGATGACCCTATGGTATTAAGAGAAATTGAGGCAGCCATGCCCATTTTAGAACAAACCGAACGATATCAGCTTTACAGGGAAAAGTTTGGAGGACTTGGGGCAGATTGTCAGGAAATATTGACTTTGACGCTTGTTGAAGAGAGGGATTTTCGGGAGGTAACGGCTATCATGCAATTGTCAAGCGAGGGGTTTGCCAGAAAAAAGAAGCATGATTGTAAGGAGAAATTATTGAAATCTATTCGGCAAGACCCTCGTTTTCAGGAGCTTAAATCATGAAAAAAATGTCTTTTTCTGATCAGTATAACGACATTGAACGCTATATCCGGGGAGAATTATCCGGGGAAGCTTTGGAGGCGTTTGAACGGCAATTACAGGAAGATGCCGAATTAGCACAAGAAGTTCGCCTAAATAAGGAGTTGGAACAAGCGTTGAAGGACCAGGATGCAATAGCATTTCGCCGACAACTAACTGCTATTTCCAGCGAGATGGCGACATCTTCTGGATTGGTTAAGGCAAAGCGTTTGCCTGAATGGGCGTTTTGGTTCGCTACTCTTGGAGCGATTTTATTAATATTCTGGCTGATCTGGCCGGACAAGCCACGAAACGCTCATACTCCAGGCGAGGAAAAAGAAAAATCCGATACAAGCTTTCAGGCGCCGGCTGAAAAGATCATTGCCAGTAAAGAAACCGATAAGAAGCGCTCCCCTGAAACTAATACGACTGAAGAAAAAAGGATCGTCAAACCCTATGAACAGGAATACCTTGCCCTGGCAGAGTCTTTTTATTCCCCCTATTCCGTTTCCAGCCTTAGAAAAGATCAGAAGAATGAGCTGGCAGGTTCGGCATTTGAACTCGCCAGGCAGGCTTATATAGACAAAAAATGGGAGTTGGTCATCCAAATCTTGGATCATCCCGAGCAAGACTTGCGCACCGAATCTCTGAAACTACGCAGCCATGCGTTGTTCCAACTTCGGCAGTTTGAAAAAGCCGCCGAAGATTTCAAGGAGTTGTCCGACGGTTTTTCGTTTTATAAATATGATGCGGAATGGAACCAACTGCTGTGCTATCTGGCTTTAATGCCGGAAAAAACAGTGGCTTTTGAGGCTTTGCTGCACAAAATCCTGGACAACGCGGATCATCCTTTTCGAGAAAAGGCACTGAAAATTCAGAAGGAAGTGCGATAGCATTTTATTTGAGAGGATTCATATCCCCAACCGGCATGAATCCTGCCCAATAGAATGGGTGGGCAGCCTCTCCGCCGAATTTTTTCAAATAATGCAATTTGGCCAAGTTCAGTGCCTCATCTTTCGATGCCCCTTTTCTGAGGTACAGGTAGAATTCCTTCATCAATTCTTTGGTGGAAAAATCATCGCTTACCCATAAGGTAGTAACCAAGCTCTTGGCGCCAGCATAGGCAAAAGCGCGTGCCAGTGAGATAATACCCTCTCCCTGATGAAGCTTGCCCACTCCCGTTTCACATGCAGATAATGCAACCAGGTCTGCGTTAAGGGTAAGGCCATAAAGGTCCCTGACATAAAGCAATTCGTTTTCGAGGCTATCGGGCACTTCGGCGAAAGCCAGGTAAGCGTATTCGCCAAGGCGATTGTCGGCTACCCCATGGGTGCTTAAGTGGAGTATCCGGTAATTCTCAGCAGTGTGCATAAACCGTTCCCTTGTGGCATCGGAATTGATCAGGTAGTCTCCTCTCCAAAGTTTACCCGCTGTTACTACCTCTTCACCGCTATAAGGAAGGCTTCCGAAGTTACGACGCATGACAATACCACCCGTTTCCCGAGCTTCTTCTGCATCAAGAACCTTGGACACATTCCCAAATTGATCTTCCAGGTATTGGTATGTGCCTTGATAAAAAGGGGCCATTGCCAGCAATGTTCTTTCAGGAGGCCTGATATGTTGTTTTTGCTGCATCTCCTGTAACAAGGTGACGGAGTAACAATAGCTGATGGTATACTCACGGCAAAGGAAAGGGTAATTGCCAAAGTTTAACGGATCTTTCGGTGGAGCCTTCAATAGCGCGTCAAAAGGAATGTACCCTAAAACGCCGTCGGGAATGATGACCAATGATTTTGTTAGCTGGCCTTCAACCGGATGGAGCAGTTTGGCATACAGTTTTTGTGCCGATTCAAGGTATTGACGGAGTGTTTTTTGCTGCAGCCCCTCTGTTTTTACCTCGGAGCTATAATACCCATATATACCGTTTCGCAATTCATCCACCCAAAGCTCCAAGGGAAAGTCCTTTTTTATCGTTACGACCTCATAGCCCTCAGGTCGGACAACGAAAACATGAATGTTTGAATCTGCCAATTGGTATTGTACCAAGGTAGTATTTTTTGCCAGAACTTTTTGAGCATCTTCTATACTAGAAACGTTAAGGTTATAATTAAGGTGGTAGTATTTTGGATACTGGTCTGCCAGAATATTTTTCAGAGAATCCTGCTTCTGACGGAGTTCTATGACTTGTTTGTTCCACCGGGTGAAGTTCTCGGTGGTTTTTCCTGGGTTCTTTTGTTCTTCTTCAAACATTTTCCGTTCATGCAGGGCTATTTTCAGCTTTAGATCTTTTTCTAGGCTTAATAATCCCGGCGGGGTATTTGAAAATATTCGCGCTCTTGCAGTTCGAATGCTGATCAGCAGGGCAAAGTTTTTTAACCGCTCTGAGTATTGGAAAGCAATGTTTAAAAGTTTTTGATCCTTTCTCTTTTCATAGATCCTGCTGTAATAGTCAATAGCTGTTTGGTAATAGTTTGTGATTTTCCCGGAAAACTTGATCCTGGAAAAATCATCGTCATAGGTCATAAACATACGCTCTGCGACGGGGTCAAACGTTGCAAAAAATGCTTCGGCATCCTGATGGTCCTTATCGTTATTGGTGAACAGAGCTTTACCACTGTAAATGCTTGCCCTGTCCACAAGGGATTCGATCAGGTAATTGGTAGGAAAGACTTTTTGCAGATAAGCGGTGTCAAGGTGATCGCTGTTTATTATTCCTGGCGACACAAGCGATAAAACCCGGTTATTATAATCCAGCGCTTCTTCAAACCGCTGCTGTTTAATAAATAGTCTTACCGCCTGATTGTAAAGGGAATTGGCTAGGATGTTGGATCCTTTATATAATTCCTCCCAGGTAGTAATGGCTTCCAGGAAAAACTGCAAAGCCTCTGCCGAAAGACCAGGATTATCGTCAAGGTTCCCTAAAGAGGAATAGGCCTCAGCTAGGAAATTGATTTCTGTCGTTTTTCCAATGGAATTTTTACTGATCAATTCCTTGAATTGGCGATAACACGCCTTGGCCTGAGCAATATCCCCAGAAGCCAGGAAGATTTTTGCCCTGATGAGAAACCCATTTATTTTGGCCGAATCATATTGCCGTTTTTTGTCTGGATGCAAACGCATGTATTGAAGCATGTCTGGGCTTTCGAAGGCTTTTAAAAGTTCCAGTGACGCTTCCAGCGCTTTGGGAGTATTTTGGTTTTGAAGGTGCAGTTCAGCGATACGCCTTAAATAGAAGAATTTGGTGAGGGGGTCAACAGGCTCCCAGATGGCAAGCGCTTTGTATTCATAGTCTATAGCACGGTCATATTCTCCGGTCCCCCAGAATAGATTCGCAAAGAGGTTGTATTGGTTGCCAATTAAGGTATGGTTTTCAGGAAGAATCTTTTTCTTGACATCCATGCTTTTTCGAAGATAGTACAAAGCCTTGTCATAATCGCCCAGGTCGTCTTGGTACAAAAACGCTGCTCCATTAAATGAATACATTAGAACAGGCGTGTATTCTCCATAGCGTTCAATGATCTTGTTAACGGCTTCCATGGCCTCCTGTATCCCCTCTTCAAAGTAACCGTTCAGAAACCTCCCCTGCCCTGCCGATGCTTGCCCCCAATACGTCAGCACATAAACGGCAGAATCCTGGCGGAATTGGAGCATTGCGGAACCAAGATCAATCATCTGCCTGCCTATGATTTCGAAGGAATCATAACGGGTCCGGTTATAACAGGACCACGCCTGAAGATACATCTGCTGTAAGCGTATAGAGTCTGCCCTGAATGTGGAATCGGAGTACGAGGATGCTGGCGCGTGGGAGGCCGGCTCTTGGCCCAGCAAGGGCATCTGGCATGCAAAAAGGGCAAAGAGAGCCACAAGAAGCAGGAAAAATGGGGCGGGGGCCTTCATGCCGTATCGTTTAGTTGCTAATGACAATGAGAAATTTAGCTTTTTTTTCAGAAAGATCAAAGTAGGATCAAAAAAAGTAGGCGCCTCCATTGCCATGCCAGTCAGTCTTTCCAGCCAATGGGAAGCCTAAACCAGGAACTCAAAAAAAAAACTGCCATCTGCGGTAACAAAAACAAATCTGAAGGTATAGATAGGTATCATTCTATTCGGGATGAATTTGAAATGACCTGAAGAGTTTAGTAATATGAAAATGCCCTACGAAGTAAAAGGGGAACCCTACATACAATGAACGCCCCCTCTGGTCTACAACAAGTGTAGGAAAGCCTTGAGGAACAAGAAGGGATTTGGTGGGATGGGCTGTTTTCAGTGGGATTGGCACACATTTTAGAACAATAGCTGATATGGAAAGAACAATTGTAGCGCTGCCTTCATTATTCAAGTCGTAAATTAAATAGCAAGTACAAGGAAGGATTGGCGGACTATTTGGCTGGCCGCCGAATGAATTCTAAACTGCTTGCACCCATTGGCCCGAAGTAAGTAAAATTCCCAGCACATTCCCTTCTAATTTACCCGGATTTGGTGTAGCCAGGCGTATGCTCGACTGGCACACGGCTGCTGACCGGTCGTGTGGTTTGGGGTTCGGGGTTGCAGCCATTAATTTTCAAAAAAAATATGGCTATGAAAAAAATCCTTTTCACTCTGCTCACCCACGCTTGCGTGGGAATTCTACTGTTCGGCCAGGAGAAACTGCCATCCATCGAAAGGCAGGTTTTTGCCAATGCGGGAGGATATTTCCCAGGCAATGGTTACAGCATCACCTGGACTTTGGGTGAGCCCATTGTCGAAACTTTGAAAGGAGGAAATCTGATCATCCTCACCCAGGGATTCCAGCAACCGGATGCTTTGCCGGCTGTCGTCGCGGTTGAAGAAGTATCCGTCGGTTCTTTTGGGGTAAAGCTATATCCAAATCCCGCGGATATGTGCGTCACGATCGAAGCCAATAAAGCCGAGCTTTTACCCCTGCAAATGACGCTCTTTGACCTGAATGGCAGATCCCTCGCTCAGCAACTCCTGACCAATGCGATGACGGAAGTAAATGTGAGCAAGTTCCCCTCCGGCGTGTATTTCATGCGTTTGATCAGCCCTGCAACGCGAAAAAGCACAACAGTGAAATTTCAGAAGATCAGGTAGAACATATTGCCTCTTTCAATAAGCGTTGTCAATTACAATTGCCTAATCAAAAAACGGTGGTCATGAAACGTTTCCTATCCTTTTTTATCAGCTTTCTAGTAGTTATGTCGGCCTGGGCCCAATCCCCCACCTGCTTCAACTGGCAGGGCATCATCCGGGACGGAGCCGGCAAGGCCCTTGAGAACAAACCGGTTGCTTTGGAGCTACTGCTTCTACAAGATACAGCCTCCGACGGCAAGGGAGAGGGACCGGTAATCTATTTCGAATCGCATAATGCAGTCACCAATCAATTCGGGTTGGTCAACGTACAGGTTGGTTGCGGCAAGCCGGTATTTGGCCGTTTCAGTGACCTGGATTGGGGGACCAGGAAGTATTGGCTGAGTATCCGGGCCAATGTGGATGGAAAAGGTTTGGTGGATATTGGGAAAAGCCCTATTTTACCTGTACCATTGTCTGTTTATACAAAAATAGCTGCTTTTGATGGCTCTGACCTAAACCTCGGCCTGAATGACGGACGGCCAATTGGTTCAAGACCTTCGCAGCGGGCATTGGTTCACGATATCAATGATGTATTAATAATCAATTATGATGGCGATTTTGAAGGAGGTGTCAGAATCCAAAGTTCAACTAATATTGACGGTTCCTTAAATATTGGGGGTGATCTTAACGTTGGCAGTTGGGAAAATCACCAAATCACCTTACAAAATGCCAGAAAATTTATAAAGATACCAAAAGACCCTGATGGTCGGGTCATTTTTACTGTTCATTCCTATCAAGAAAATCCGAGTTGGGAGTACAGGGATTTATTGAATGATAAACTTATCTTCAGGATAAGTGCAATCGATAATCCCACCGTGGATATTAATGGCCGTACCCGTACCAAAATCCTCGAAATCATCGGCGGCAGCGACCTCACTGAAGGATTCGATATTCACCCACTGCCCAACGCCACTCCTGAGCCGGGGATGCTGCTCAGCATTGACCCTGCAAATCCTGGCAAGTTGATGGTCTCAGCAGAGCCTTATGACAAAAAGCTCGCAGGCGTCATCAGCGGCGCCAACGGCATCGAACCCGGCATGCGCATGGGGCAGCAAGGCACTATCGCCGATGGGAACTATCCCGTTACGCTCACCGGCCGGGTTTACGTCAAAGCAGATGCTGCTTTCGGGGCCATTCAACCTGGCGATTTGCTCACTTCTTCGTCCGTGCCTGGCTTTGCCATGAGAGTGACGGATTATGCCCAGGCACATGGCGCCGTGATCGGAAAGGCGATGACGGGGCTGGCCGAAGGACAGGGGTTTGTGTTGGTGTTGGTGGCGTTGCAGTGAAATTATGTTAGCGCTCATTAAAAAATATTCAATTTTATAATTTAGTATAAAATTTTAAAAATGAGCAATTTAGTGAAAAATGATATAAAACCGATATGGCAGGAGGATGGCAGTTCAAACCCTAACAACTTCATCGTCGGAAGTAAATATTAGCGCATTTCCCTCCGGCGTGTATTTCATGCGTTTGATCTGCCCTGCAACCCGAAAAAGCACAACAGTGAAATTTCAGAAGATCAGGTAGAACATATTGCATTTCCGATGGGTGCAGTAAAATATCATTGTGTAATTAAAAAACGGTGGTCATGAAACGTTTCCTATCCTTTTTTATCAGCTTTCTAGTAGTTATGTCGGCCTGGGCCCAATCCCCCACCTGCTTCAACTGGCAGGGCATCATCCGGGACGGCGCCGGCAAGGCCCTTGAGAACAAACCGGTTGCTTTGGAGCTACTGCTTCTACAAGATACAACCTCCGCCGGCAAGGGAGAGGGACCGGTAATCTATTTCGAATCGCATAATGCAGTCACCAATCAATTCGGGTTGGTCAACGTACAGGTTGGTTGCGGCAAGCCTGTATTTGGCCGTTTCAGTGACCTGGATTGGGGAACCAGGAAGTATTGGCTGAGCATCCGGGCCAATGTGGATGGAAAAGGTTTGGTGGATATTGGGAAAAGCCCGATCCTGCCTGTAGCTGGGGCATTGTGGGCCAGGCACAGCGGAGATTGGGTGAATGTTGGGGATAGCATTATTTATACAAAAAAAAGGATTGGAATAAATACTGAGTACCCACTTTATGATTTTCAGCTTGGAGACGGAGATACCAAGAGTTTGGCCTATGAGGTACTTAAACAATCCCCAAATATCGGAATCTTTAGATTTGGGGATTATACCGGCTGGAGGCTTCATTTTGGCAGGATGCGGGAAATGTTTCTCAGCCCAAAGTTAAATTCAGGAACTTCTGGCAGTTTTTTAACAATTGTTGATAATGGAAAAATTGGCATAAGCAATTCAGATCCGGCCTACGATCTACAAATTGGGGAGGGAACTGCTGGTAGTATTGGTTATGAGCGTTCTCTCGCCTCGCCTCATGCAGGTGCAATCAGATTTGGTGATAATACTGGTTGGAAACTCTATATCGGAAGAATGCGGAATGACAATCAGAAGCCAGACCTAAACTATGGCAATCAAGGTGCAATTATGACGATTGTTGATAATGGAAAGATTGGTATTAATACTATAAATCCTGCGGAAATGTTAGATGTGAATGGCACCACCCGTACCAAAATCCTTGAAATCACCGGCGGCAGCGACCTCACTGAAGGATTCGACATTCACCCACTGCCCAACGCCACCCCTGAGCCGGGGATGCTACTCAGCATTGACCCTGCAAATCCTGGCAAGTTGATGGTCTCAGCTGAGCCCTATGACAAAAAGCTCGCAGGCGTCATCAGCGGCGCCAACGGCATCGAACCCGGCATGCGCATGAGGCAGCAAGGCACTATCGCCTATGGGAACTATCCCGTTACGCTCACCGGCCGGGTTTACGTCAAAGCAGACGCTGCTTTCGGGGCCATTCAACCTGGCGATTTGCTCACCTCTTCGTCCGTGCCTGGCTTTGCCATGAAAGTGACGGATTATGCCCAGGCACAAGGCGCCGTAATCGGAAAGGCGATGACGGGGCTGGCCGAAGGGCAGGGGTATGTGCTGGTGTTGGTGGCGTTGCAGTGAAATTGCTTGTTTTTATATGGTTGGATTTAAAAATCTTCTTTTTCAAAATTTTTAAGAATGAAAACATTTAATTTTTTTATAAATAAACCAGTTTTAGCCATATCCATAGTATTGGTAACAACCCTGAATGTTTTGCCAATCACCTGTGTGATAGCCCAAACAGCGATGGAGGGATATTACCTGCGTACCAGAAACTATCCAAGTTTTGGAAACTTGTGGACGCTCAATGGATTAGGGGATGGAGAAGCGCAAGGAGTAACACATGATGATAATAATTGGTTTTTCACTTGGACTTACAATAGCACTGGCTATTTATTTAGGGTTCCAGTTGAAGTCGCAATCAATAATGATTTACTCCAAAATCCAAATGTTAAAATCATAAACATGAACCAATTCCCTGATCTTAAAGGTTATTGGCATTGGGGAGATCTTGATCATTACGTTTGGGATGGCCAAGGATATCTTGTCATTCCAATAACAGGGCAAGGTGATCCCATAATAGCTATTTTTCGTTCCAAGGACATGAGTCTTGTCGCTTTTGGCAAATTGGGGAAACAAAAATCGACAGGCTGGTGCGCAATACATCCCAAAACTGGAGTACTCTATTCTTCTGAAGATTTTGATTATAAACCAGAAGGCTCCAATTGTGATGATCAAAGCCATCATTTTTTATATCCTAGGAAACTTTTACTATACAACATTCCTTGGACTATTTTGCCGCAATCTGGCTATTTAGGCCAAATTACATTGTCTGATGGAGGTTCAAAAGAAATGTTGAAAGGCGACGGTAGTCAGATGGAACTTTATAATATGCAAGGAGGCGAATTTACTCCTAGTGGAGAGCTTCTTTATATTAGTTCTGGAAGTGGATGCTGTGAAGGGAAAGGACCAGGGCAGCAATATGAAATTGATGGAATTCGAGCCTTTGAAACACAAAATTGGAGAGAAGTCGTTCGGTCAAACAATCGTCAATGTAATTGCTCTGCGCCAAGATATTTTGACTTCGCATATTTAGGTTGCGATGATGCGGCATCATGGTCCCCGCAAGGTTTGACGATTTGGGATTTAGACAATGGGAGGGCTCCAAATATTAGTGGACAACTCCATGTGATGTTATTTAAATTCCGGGTCTTTGGTAAAAATAGGCAAGTTATGACCCATTATACAAATCGTGTGCATGTTGATCAGGTGAATGGCATCGATGCAAACTTACCTGATAATCTTGGAGATGATCCACTACCCGGGACATCTTTAAAGCCCTTTAAAACTTTTTCACACGCAATTAATTATTATCCAATCTGGAATGGAACACAAGCTGTTCTTCGACCGGGGTATCATAACCTTCCCAGTGGCGGCATTACCTTGAATAAACGAATGATAATTACCAGTGTGGGGGGAACTGCGATAATTAAATGAGTTCTGAGTTTTTAACGAATTTCCCTCGCCCCCTATTTTGTCCAAAAAATACCAGCAAAGCAAAAGGCATAGCACATCCCGGTACACGGATTTCTGATTAGCACCATTTTTTCCTTCAGTAATGGTAATGTGCCTTCCAGATTCTCTTTTCGCAAAAGTGTAAAGAGAATCCGGGTATGTTACAACGCGATGGGTTCTATTGCTGAAAGAAGCTCAATTGAACGGACGATCGATGCTAAACTTGAACGGACTCTCAAAAGGACTGTATTTCGTAGAAATCAGCCTCGACGGGCGCCGCTTGGTGGAGAAAGTGGTGTTGCGGTAGCGGTAAAGTGGCGGCATTACGAACGTATCATTTGATAATATGCCGGACTTAATTCCAAAGCCTACCCAAAATACGGTGGTTTGCGATTTTTTATATCCAAAACCACCGTGTTTTGGGTAGGCTTTCATCCCACCTCATCATCCCCACTCCACATACCCGCTCAACGACCTATTGAGCGCTTCCTTATAGGCGCGCCAGGAGGGCATGAATTGATCCATATAGGCCAGAAAGCGGGCATTGTGGCGGCGTTCGAGAAGGTGGACCAGTTCGTGGACAATGATGTATTCCAGACAGGAGGGCGTTTTTTTGGCGAGCTCCAGATTGAGCCATATCCGTCGGTCTTCAGGGTTGCAGGCGCCCCATTTGGTGCGCATTGATTTGACGCCCCAATCCTGGAGTTCAACGCCTATGATGCCCTGCCATTTATCCAGCAGGGGAGGGATCTGCTTCTTGAGCTCGCGGCGGTACCATTCCCGCAGGACTTTTTCCCGCTGTGCTTTGGTAGCGCCGTGCCTGACATAGAGGTCGAGGTACTTTTTGTTGCGCACCGCGACCTTGTTATTGCCAGCGTGTTCAATGATGTTCAACAGGTAGCGGCGGCCCTGGAAATAATGGCTCTCGCCGTTGACATATTCGCGAGGGGCTTCCCGTTGCTGCCCGGTAAATTTTCGCTGATGTTTCCTGATCCAGGGTATTTTGGAAATCGCAAACAAGCGGATCGCATCCAGGTCCATCTGTTCCGGCGCCGCAATGCGCACGCGGCCAGAAGGGGGATATACCGCCAGGTGGATGTTCTTGATGTCCTTGCGGATCAGATCCATATCGATGCCTGCAATTGTCAGTTGCTCAGTACTCATCCTGGTTCTTGATGATGTCGAAGATGGCGTTAATATCGTAGTTTTCAGGCAATCGTTTCCGGATGGCATATTTCACCTCGCGTTCTTTTAACATGTTTCCACGCCAACCGTCTTTTTTGGTGGATCGGATAATCTCGTCCAGATCAATGGCCAACTCTTCATCCTGCCCGAGGTTGTCGTATAGTGCCCTTTTTGCGGGGGTGTTCAATCGGGAAGAATACGCCTTTGATGCCTCCGGTTGTTTGATGAGCCGGGTGAGTTCGACGATCCTTTTCAGGTATTCTTCGTACGCGATGGCTTCCTGTTTGCGTTCCCGGATTAGAGCATCCAAAAGACTGGACATCCGTTCGTAGTACTTGGGGTTGGCCGGCGATTCCTCGATGATGACCTTCCGGTTGTTGTTCTCGATGGTTTCCGCTACGGCTTCCCGGTTCTTTCGAATGCCTTCAGGCAGTTCGTCCACCGCAGCTGCACCCCGCTCGACAATGAGCTGGATCAGCGTCATATCCTTGAAGGCGGATATTTTGCGGCTGGGATCAGCAGAAATATACATATCGATCAGCTGCCGCATCCCGGGTTCGTATGTCTTCAGATCAATATAGTCCCCGCTAGCCCGTTTTATTTCATCCCGCAGGTTGGCGTAAAATGCTACCTGTGTGCGGATGGAGTCTGCTTTCGCCTGTGTGTATCCTGCTTTGAGCATTTCATTGGCCAGGTTGGCATAGGCCCGGATCAGCGACGCGGTTTGGGTGTAGAGGGCAAGCCGCAGTTTCTCCCGGTCTTTCAGGTCGTCTTTGTTTTCGGTATTGCCGCAGAAGTAGCGGATAAAATGAATGGAATCCCTAGGGTGTACCGGTTCGCACAAGGCATAAACGACTTCCAGCGCTTCGTCCAGCCGGCGGCGGGCTTCTACCAGGCGATCTTTCAAAAGTCCTTCTACATCCGATTTGTCGTAATGCGCAAAGGCTTCCGAGGTATAGTCATTAATGGCGCTTTCCAGGCTGCGAAACAGGTCTTTGTAATCCACAATGTAGCCGTATTCCTTATCTTCCGAATCCAGCCGGTTGACCCGGCAGATGGCCTGGAATAACCCGTGATCCTGCATGCTCTTGTCGATATACAGGTAGGTTGCCGATGGGGCATCGAACCCGGTGAGCAGCTTGTCCACCACGATCAGCAATTTCATGCGTGCCGGTTCTTTGACAAACTGCCGTTTCACTTCATCTTCAAAGCTTTCGGTGGTTTTGCCGTTCAGCATCTTTTTGTAGATGTCGTGCTTCATGAGTTCTTCGGTAGCGCCTGCCCCGGTTTCTTCCCCCTTGATTTTCTGGATGTTTGGTTCATAGGAAGTGACGATGGCGCAGTGTCCGGCGAGCGGGGTGGACTGAAAGATCTCGTAGTACTTGCAGGCCTCATAGACGCTACCTGCCACGAGCATGGCATTGCCCTGGCCTGTTGACAAGCGGGGCTTTATCTTAAAATCCTTCAGGATATCGAACACGATCTTTTCCAGACGTGATTTGGAGCTGAGTACCGAACGCATGGTACCCCAGCGCTGCTTCAACTGGGCTTTGGCCATGTCGGTCAATCCCCGGGTTTCTGCATCAAACCATTCGTCGATGCTGCGTTGGTCGTTGATCTTCTGATCGACATCCCGCGCTTCGTATTGCAGATCGAGCACGACATTGTCTGCAACGGCTTCATCAAACTTGTAGGTATGGATATACGTGCCGAACACCTCCACGCTTTTTTTCTTGTCTGCCTTCAGCAACGGGGTACCGGTAAAACCGATGAACAGCGCATCCGGAATAATGGCTTTCATAGCGTCGTGGAGCCTGCCGGATTGCGTGCGGTGGCATTCGTCCACGAATACGAACAGGTTGCCCTTTGCAACAAACCCCGGAGGCAGACTTTTTTTGATCTCTTCGATGAAGTCTTCGTATTCGCCTTCTTCCCTCCGTCCGAATTTGTGGATCAGGGAGCACAGCAGGGGGTGTTCGTTGGTATTCAGCTTGTTCACCAGATCGGCTCCGCTGCTTGCACGCACCATTTGCTCTCCAGCATCGCTGAACACGCGCACGATCTGTTTATCTAATTCGTCCCGGTCGGTGATGATCAATACTCTGGAATTGTCCACTCGTTCCCGGATCCACTTGGCGAGCCATACCATCGTTAGGCTCTTTCCGCTGCCCTGGGAGTGCCAGATGATACCACCTTGCTGTTGCCGGATGCGTTGCTGGGAGGCTTTTACTCCAAAATACTGGTGCGGACGGCATATTTTTTTAATGCCGCCGTCGAACAGCGTAAAGTCATAGATGATCTCGAGGAACCGCTTTTTGTTGCAGATTTGGACCAGTTGCTTGTCCAGCGGCAGATCCAGTGCATCGTATTGCCGAACCAGGTCCCAATCCAACAGATGCCCGTACTCGGCACGGTCTGCTTCTTTCCACTTGAGGTAGTACTTCTCCGGCGTTTCGATGGCCCCGTAGCGCAGTCCTTCGGTATCGTTCCCTGCCATCACCAACTGCATGGTATGGAAGAACTGCTCGATGAATGCAGACTTTTGGTTGTCCAGATTCTGCCGGATGCCTTCGGAAACGGATACGGTGCCGCGCTTGAGTTCGAGTACGCCCAAGGCAATGCCATTCACGTACAGCACCATGTCGGGGCGTTTTTTGTTTTCGCCCCTGACGGAGACTTCCTCAGCAAACCCGAAGTGGTTGCGCTCCGGATTGTGCCAGTCGATGAGCCACACGGTTTGATTGTTCTCCCCGATCTCTTCCCGTACTTTGACGCCGTATCGCAGCAATTCATAGACGTCCTTGTTGACCTCGTACAGGTGCCGGGTTTGATCTCCGGCGATGGTGCTAAATTCCCGGATAGCTTTGTCGATCAGGCGTTCGCTGTAGCGGGGTTGCAGGTACGACCGGAGCCAGCGTTCTTCGATATTGCTGTTGTCTTCCCGGTCCTGCCAATTGCCGAGGTACTCCCAGCCGAGTTGGTTAGCGAGCAACATGACGACCCGGTTTTGGGTAGCGCGTTCGAGTTGGCCGATGGGGGTCATGGTTTGGGGTTTCGCTGTTCAATCAAGGTGTCGATCTCAACCTTGAGCAGGGGGATATGCCGCATGGCAATGGCCCATAGGACTTCATCGGAGACCTTTTCGTACTCGTGAATGATAAAATTCCGGGTATCCACAATTCTCCGGGCATGCGTTATGCCGATTCCTGGTTCGGCCACAAGTATGCGGTTAACTGCCTCCCCGATGATCTCAATATTTCGTTCCAGGGCGCGCTTCAACATGATATTTTCCTGAAGCAGGTAAATGCTTTTTCCTGAATCGGGCATAAATCCCTCGATCTCTTCAATAGCACGCTTAATATCATGCAGCCATTTCGCGATCCGGTCCTCCATATACGATCTCTTTTGTGGCTTCGACAGCATTTTTGAAGTAGGGGTTTTTCAACGTTTGGCTTTCTACAAGGTCTACCTTCCGTTGAAACAACTGAGCGAGGGCATCGCGGAAATCAAAGAAATTATCGGCGTATTCGAGCGGTTCTACATCGTGAAAGGTCACCAGAAAGTCCAGATCGCTGTCGGGGCGAAACTTCGGGGTCAGAGCAGACCCAAACAAATACAACTGCTTAACATGGTATTGCCTGCAAAGGATTTCCAGCTCGCTTTTGTGCGCCTGAAGGAAGGACAAGGGTGCGACATCAACCATAACAGAGGTTTTTAATATACAAATATAGCAAAAAAACGCACAGGGGTTTGTAAATAGGGCTATACCAACGTGCGACCTCTCCGAGGTCGGGTTGGTGGGTTCATGGGATTTTGATGTTGCCCGGCGTGTGGGGCCCGGCATATGTACCAACATTTGGCTACCAACGTTCGACCTCTCCGAGGTCGGGTCATTTCGCATTGGGCTTCCTCCTGACCTCGGAGAGGTCATATGTTGGTAGCACCGGGTTTTGGTAACCGAAATGCCGCCCCGCCCTATCCACGGCCTCTCCGAGGTCGGGTTGGTGGGTTCATGGGATTTTGATGTTGCCCGGCGTGTGGGGCCCGGCATATGTACCAACATTTGGCTACCAACATGCGACCTCTCCGAGGTCGGGTGTGGGTTTGTGGTTTCGTTGGGGCGCGATGTTTGGCGCCCGGCATTCGATGCTACCAACATGCGACCTCTCCGAGGTCGGGTGTGGGTTTGTGGTTTCGTTGGGGCGCGATGTTTGGCGCCCGGCATTCGATGCTACCAACGTTCGACCTCTCCGAGGTCGGGTCATTTCGCATTGGGCTTCCTACTGACCTCGGAGAGGTCATATGTTGGTAGCACCGCGTATAGGTAACCCGAAATGCCGCCCTCGCCCTATCCCCGACCTCGGAGAGGTCGCATGTTGGTACATCATTAATCCGGCAGAAAAAAATCAAATATCTGTTTCTGGCCGATTTCGATTTCAAAATCGCTCAATATTTTTAAAAACTCCTCCTCGAACGTCTTTTTCCGGTGGTGTTCTTTCTGATTCAAAATGTATTTGCACACGGCGTCGCGGTGCGAACGGCTATATGAAAATACCCCATAACCGGCCTGCCAGTCAAATTTGAACTTCGACAACCGGTTATCATGGATAAAATCATTGGTGGCTTTTTTGATGTCCCGTACCAGATCGGAAATGGATTCGGCGGGTTTCAACCCGATAAAAATATGAATATGGTCGGGCATGCCGCCAATAGCGAGCATTTTGCTTCCCCGGTTTTGTACGATGCCCGTGGTAAATTTGTACAATTCTTCTTCCCATTCCGGGCGGATTAATGCCTGGCGGTTTTTAACGGCAAACACGGTTTGGATGTAGATTTGGGAAAAAACATCAGCCATGGTGTTCGGTGTTTATGGTGAAAAAAATCTACCAACATGCGGGCTACCAACATGTGACCTCTCCGAGGTCATATGGGATTGCGAGGTATTCGTTATTTCACCTACCTCTGACCTCGGAGAGGTCGCATATTGGTAGAACCGCATTGGCAGCCCCCAGCCCCATTCCCGACCTCGGAGAGGTCGCATATTGGTAGAACCGCATTGGCCGTCCCCGCCTCATTCCCGACCTCGGAGAGGTCGCATATTGGTAGAACCGCATTGGCAGCCCCCAGCCCCATTCCCGACC